>Ga0209258_100082_pt1 | contig 247739 bp, 210 predicted proteins | sample Araplaol_mTSA_r2_FD_184281 | JGI IMG/M metagenome (GOLD analysis project Ga0209258, IMG submission 184281) | Arabidopsis root microbial communities from North Carolina, USA - plate scrape CL_Col_mTSA_r2 (SPAdes) (version 2) | ecosystem: Host-associated > Plants > Roots > Endosphere | place...
GGCGCCGACCTTCGACACTGCGTAACGGTTACAGCTAGGAAAGAGACGTAGTAAAACCAACCTTAAAACCGGACATTTTTAAATGGCTGGAAGGTGGACATCTGAATCCGGGTATGACATTGATTGTGGCAGCCATATCCTAATGTCGTGTTCTGGCTATTTACAGATGTCGTGTTTTTGACTGCTGGCATGCTGGACGGCTGCCGGTTTCCCGGCGCCGGAGGCTGCGATGGCTGCAACGGAGCGGATCACGATGACGATGCGCGAGCTGGATCGACTCAAGGTCATTCAGGACGTAGCCGACGGCAAGCTCAAACCAGATTGACGACACGACAGATGCGCCGGTTGGTCGCCCGGTTACGGGCGCGGTCCAGCCAGTTTTGTTCAACAGAATGCGCGGACGTAGAAGATCGAGCGCCTAGAAGTTTCGCGCCACGCCAACCATGAACATGTCCTGGTCCTTGTCGTTGCCGGTTGCGACACGATTGAAGCGCAGGCTCGCCGCCCAATCGTTCGTCACCTGATAGGCCACTTGCGCGCTGAGCAACGCATTGAGTCGCGTCCTGCCCGAGCCGTCGTTCCGATCCCGCGAGAGATACGGACCGACGCCCGCCGACAGCGTCCATTTGCTCTTGATCGGCGCGACGTACCAGAATTGCGCGGCCACGCCGCGTCGGCCGGCCACGCCATTGTTGCCTTCGTAGACGAAGCTCGCCGAATAGGCCCACGCATTGCCGAGCGGCCGCTTGACTTCGACCATGTATCCCCTTTCGATCGGCACTTGAGGACGGTTCGTCTGCGACGTCCCGGCCCAAACGCCGATCTGCGTCTTGCCGTCCGAAAACGCAGGGCCAGGATCGCCGCCGAAATCCGAGCCGACGCCGAAGAGCACCGCGTCGGAATTGAATCCGCCGATCATCTGGACGTGGTTGTACTGCACCTTGAGAAAGAAGCGCTTGGGAACGACGTAATACCGCACCGCTGCCGACGCGCGCACGCCCCAGCGCTTGTCATTGCGTGGCTGGCCGTCGACATGGGTCGTGTCCATGCTGAAGTACGGGCCCGCCGAAAATTCGAGCGCCAGGCGACTGCCGACCGGCCAACGAAACGAACCCAGGGCGGCAAAACCGTCACGATGGTGATTCAACGGATGCCCTTCGTTCATGTACGCGAGGTAGACCGACAGGTAATCGTTCAAGACGTCACCGAAGCCGACTTCGTACGCACGCCAATGCATATCGCCACCCTCGGTCGCTCGTCCGTCGCCATACACCGCATAGGCGTTGAGCGTTCTCTCCGATTTCAGCCCGCTCGGCGAACTACTCGACGGTCCATCCTCGGCGTGCGCGTGTACCGGGCACGTCAGCATTGTCAGGCCGGCGATCGAGCTTGTGAGGACGAAGCGCGAACAGATGTAACGGCACTCTCCCATTTGGCCCCCTCACCTTGGTAAGCGCGTTTTCCGGGAAAAGTTGCTAACGATTATAGGCGGCGGACAGCAGGCGTCGAACACGCGTTTACGGCAATTCCCCTGCCCTGATGGCGAGCATGTTCGGTATCAGGGCATAAGAGTGCGTCGGGTCGGGCGCGTTTCAATGGACGCCAGTTTGGATTTCCAATGAACCTATTATGATAAGAAAAGTTATCCGAATAGCGGTATCGTTTGATCGAACTGCATGTTCCGAGGCAGAAGGTTCAGGCCATCAAATCACCAGAAAATCGGCTCCCTCGGTGAGATCGCGCCATGCTTCGATCTTCGCGCGGCGCGGCGCGGCGCGTCGAGGCGCCTGGACGCAACGTCGGGCTCCGCTTGGCCGAACAGCGGACGCAACGACGGCGTATCCGGCTCCAGCGCGGCGAGCACCGCGCCAAGCATCTGAACCCCCATCGGCGAGACGGCATCGTCGGGCCAGCGACAACGGGATTAATCAGGTCGGGATCGTCTGAAAGCCCTGCCCTGCAAGGCACGACACGATCCAGATACATTGAAATACAAAATATCGTATGCGATTTAATCGAATACGCTTGACTCAGGTGGTCGTGAGGCGGAAACTGCGTCGCATGCGATCGAATCGCATCTGAAACAAACCTCAACCGACGGAGTAAATGATGAGCAAGATCGACAAAGTGCTGTACACGGGCAAGACGCATACGACTTCCGGCGGCCGCGACGGCGCCGCGCGCAGTTCCGATGGCCGCCTCGACATCCAGTTGTCGTCGCCGGGAAGCGCGGGCACCGGCACCAACCCGGAACAGCTGTTCGCGGCCGGCTGGTCGGCCTGCTTCATCGGCGCGATGCAGCTTGCGGCGCGTGCCGCGAAGGTGACGCTGCCGGCCGATCTCGCGGTCGACGCCGAAGTGGACCTCGGCACGGCGGGCAACGCGTACTTCCTGCAAGCCCGGCTGAACGTGAGCGTGCCGGGGCTCGAGCGCGACGTCGCGCAACGCATCGTCGACGCCGCGCACCAGACTTGCCCGTATTCGAAGGCGACGCGCGGCAACATCGACGTCGAGATCCGGATCGCCTGAACGTTGCACCGGGCGGCTGAGCGCCCCCGCTCGAATTCCCGATTCCTTTTCCATCGAGGTGAAACATGAAAACCCAATTGATCGCTGCCCTGTTCGTCGCTGTTTCGGCTGCCGTTGCCGCTCCCGCGTTTGCCAATGAAGCCACCGTGACGCGTGCGCAGGTGCGCGCCGAACTCGCGCAGCTTCAACACGTCGGCTATCCGCTGAACCGCGCGACGGACGCTACCTACCCCAACGATCTGCAGGCCGCGTTGACGCAGATCCACGCCGACGACGCCGTCGCGGCCAACGCACCGGCTTCCGGCTACGGCGGCAACGGCGAAACCGCGACGCAATCCGGCCGCCGGTATGTCGCAAGCGTGGTCGAGCGCTCGGTGTACTTCGGTCACTGAGCACCACGCCCGGTACGTGAACCCTGATCCCCGTTTATTCCTGATCCTATTTTGTCGAGGTGAATGATGAAGACCCAACTGATTGCCGCCCTTCTCATTGCCGTGTCGGCCTCCGTCGCCGCACCGGTTTTTGCCGGCGAAAGCACCGTCACACGTGCGCAGGTGCGTGCGGAACTGGCCGCGTTGCAGCAAGCCGGCTACCAGCCGAACCGCCCCAACGATCCGAACTATCCGGCCAATATCCAGGCGGCGCTGAAACGGATTCGCGACGACGGCGCCGTCGCGGCCGATACGCAGGCAGCCGATTACGGCAGCGATGCCGGCGGTGCCGCGCAGTCCGGCAGCCGAAACACGCTGCGCACCGCCGAGCGCTCGATTTATTTCGGGCATTGAGCGCGGCACGGCGAATTCGGCCGCTGAGGTCCGCCATATAAAGCGCATGCGATGTAATCGCGTGCGCTTTTCTATTGGTGTTGCCCGGGTCTGCGTTCGCGGTGCTATCCGCCCGCCCCCATCCGGGATTATTCTGTGCGGCACCCACCTTCCACCAAGGAGCCGCCGATGCCGGACGCCATGACCGGAAACGCGACAACCGATGCGCACGTGCTCGACCGGGTCGTCTGGAATGCGCTCACGGGCAGGCAGTGTCGCTTTGCGCTCGGCGACGGTCGTGCGCTGCGGTTCCCGACGGCCATCGCGCCATTTGCCGCGATCGACGACACGAGCCCGGCGTCGTTCGACGCGCTGTGCGGGCTGATCGCCGCACACGGCCCGGCGGCGCTCGTCACGCCGGACGAGATCGAGCCGCCGGCAGCTTTGTCGGTGATCCGGCGAGCGACGTTGCTTCAAATGACCTGGCAAGGTGCGTTCGATCCGACGCACGAAACGGAGCCTGTTCCGCTCGGCGAAGCCGACGTGCCTGACATGCTCGCGCTGACCGCCGCCGCGCAGCCGGGCCCGTTCGGCCCGCGCACGTTCGAGCTTGGCCACTACATCGGCGTGCGCAGTGAAGGCCGGCTGGCCGCGATGGCCGGCCAGCGGATGCAGGTCGACGGCTATACCGAGATCAGCGCCGTCTGCGTGGACGCCGCGTTTCGCCGGCAAGGGCTTGCCGCGCGGCTGATCCGGTCGCTGATCGCGACGATCGGCGCGCGTGCGGAAACGCCGTTCCTGCACGTCCTGACGACGAACCGGGTGGCGATCGAACGTTATCTCGCACTCGGTTTCGTGGTCCGTCGCGAGATGCACCTGCTGGTGCTGGGCGATGCGCACGCATGACAACGCGGCCGGCGCGATTTCCGCGTCGGCCGCTTGTCGTGCCTGAGAGCTTTCAGGCTTCGGTCGACCGGATCAGGTTGCCGCGCAGCGTGACGATCGCCTTCTGTACCTTGGCGAACTCGTCCGGTTTCAGCCCGGTGGCTTCGACCAGGTTCATATCGAGCCCCTTCTCGCGCACGCGTCGACCGCTTTTCGTCAGGCTGACGAGCACCTGGCGTTCGTCGGACGGATCGCGGTGCCGCTCCAGGTAGCCCATTGCCTCGAGCTTCTTCAGGATCGGCGTCAGCGTATTGGATTCGAGAAACAGCTTCTCGCCGAGCTGGCCAACGGTCTGGTTGTCCTGCTCCCACAGCGCAATGATCGTGATGTACTGCGTATACGTGAGGCCGAGCTCGTCGAGGATCGGCTTGTACGCCTTGCCGAACGCGAGGTTCGCCGAGTAGATCGCAAAGCACAGGAACTCGGACAGCTTCGGTGCGGCGGGCGACGGGGTTTCGGTCGGTTTCATGGACTTCCTCCAGCGACGCGAACGGTCGCAGACAACCGCATTATATATCGCATGCGATTTTATCGGAAGCATGATAATCGGTGTCGATCGGCTGACGCGCGCCGTGCTCGTTCAGCCCGGCTTGCGGCGCTTGCCGGTTGGCTGACGGCTGATCGACAGCAACGTGCACTGCACCGGATGCGCGATTTCGGTCGCGAGCCCGCCCGCGGCAAACAGCAGGATCATCAGCCAGCGCTTCATGCGTCCTCCACGACCGAAAGGCTCGCGCCATCGAGGACCGTCGCGTCGAGCGCGGTCGGATCGACGCCGTCGAGGCAACCCAGATTGACGCGCCAGCATGCCGGGTCCTTGCGGGTCTGGTGGAACGGATAGACGCCGCACCGGCTGCAGAAATAGTGGCGCGCCGTGTGCGTGTTGAAGCGATAGCACGTCAGCGCGCCCTCGCCTTCGACGATCGTCAGGTGGGCGGCGGCGAACATCGGGCTCATCAGCGCGCCGCGCCGGCGGCACAGGCTGCAGTTGCAGCGGACGGCCGGTGCAATGGCCGCGATGACTTCGAATTTGACGGCCCCGCAATGGCAGGACCCTTTGAACCAGGTGGCAGACATGACGGGCTCCGAAAGAGGTCACGCCTGCTTTATAGCGAACCCGCGCGCGGGCGTTGTATCGCACTGTATCCGCGCTCGGCGCAGATACAGGACATTGCACATCCGCGGCGCGCGCGATCTGCAGGCGACGGTTGCGTCGGCGCCCACACAGCAGGGGTCATGGTTTTCCCGCCCCGCGGGATGGCGCGGATGCGCATCGTTTTCGATACGCCCCTCCGCCACGCAGGCTGCACCGGCCTGTCGGGCGACTACGCGCTGCCGCGCGGCCTCTACCCTTTCTGCCCAGGAAAGGACGCTTGAAACATCCGCAATTATCACGTGCCGCCGATTTGCCCACCATGTATCGGACGATCGGCGCAGCCCGCACGGGCGGCTCTGGCACGCGCCCGGCGATGCCTGCCGTCGCGTCGCGTGGCCGGCGCGTTACACCGGTCGCGAACGCCAGGCCCCGCGCCACGGCATATCGATAATCAGGAGACACGATGAACAGCCAATCCCTCGACCTAGGCGGCCATGCCGGCGGCCCTGAATCCGCCCGGCCGCCGGCCGCTTCAGCAGGCGCCGGCGCCGATGCGGCAGCCCTTCCCGGCCGCCGCGTCACGCTCGGCGATTTCATGGACGATCTGCCGGTCGGCGCATTGCATCGATTCGTCGTCTGGGTAATCGGCGTCGGGCTGTTCTTCGACATGTACGAGATTTTTCTCGTCAGTACGATCGGCTCCGCGTTGCAGCACGAATACGGGCTGAGCCGGCAAAGCGCCGATTTCAAGCTATTGCTGGCGTCGGCGTTCATCGGCATGTTCGTCGGCGCGATGTGCCTCGGCAGCCTGGCCGACCGCATCGGCCGACGCAAGGCGTTCCTGCTCACGCTCGGGTGGTACAGTGCGTTCTCGCTGGTCGGTGCGTTTTCCGTGAACGCCGACATGCTCGTGGCATGCCGGTTCCTGACGGGCATCGGCGTCGGCGCGATCTATCCGGTCGCCGACAGCTTCCTGTCCGAAATCCTGCCGAAGGACAAGCGCGGGCGGCTCGCCGCGTGGGCCTACACGACTTCGTATGTCGCGGTGCCGCTCGTCGGCTTTCTCGCGCTGTGGCTGAATCCGTTGCAGGTGGCGGGCGTCGCCGGCTGGCGCATCATCCTCGCGATCGGCAGTCTCGGCGCCGTGTACGTGCTGCTCGTCCAGCACCGGCTGCCGGAAAGCCCGCGCTGGCTGCTCGCGCAAGGCCGCACGGCCGATGCGCACGCGGCGCTGCGGCGTTTCGCGGAAAGCGCCGGCGTGCGCGTGCCCGAACATTTCGCGGAACCCGTCGAGCCGCAGCGGCCGCTCGGGCTCGGCGAGCGCATCGCGCTGCTGCGCCGCCAACCGTACGGCGCGCGCTATGTGATGCTGGCGATCTTTCACCTGTTGCAGGGCTTCGGCTACTACGGGTTCGGCACGCTCGCCGGCACGGTCGTGAAAAGCCGCGGCTTGGACGTGACGGACAGCACGCTGTTCATCGCGCTGTCGTTCATCGGCTATCCGATCGGCTCGCTGCTGTCGATTCCGCTGCTCAACTGGATCGAGCGCCGTACGCTCGTGATCGTGTCGATCCTGTCGATCGCGGTGTTCGGGCTGTGCTTCGCGTATTCGGGCAATACGATGCTGATCGTCGGCTTCGGCTTCCTGACGACCTGTGCGTCGAACGTGTTCAGCAACGCGTATCACGTATATCAGGCCGAGATCTTCCCGGCGCGCGTGCGCTCGACGGCGATCGGGAGTACCTATGCGCTGTCGCGGATCGTGAGCGGCGCGCTGCCGTTCGTGTTGCTGCCGGTGCTCGGCCACTACGGCGCGGGCGCGATGTTCGGCGTGATCTCGGTCGCACTCGGCGTCGTCGCCGTCACGCTGCGCGTGCTCGGGCCGCTGACCACGCGGCGCAGCCAGGACGAGATCAATCCGGTTTGACGCGGCGATCGGCACGGGGCGCACGGAGCCGCACCCCGTGCGTCGCGTTCCGTCGCATTCACCGCGCCGACATGAAATCGAACAGCTTCGTGACGTCGGTCGTCAGCACGCTACCCGCCTTCACGCCGACCCACAGCGTGCGCGTCGCCCACGCGTCGTCGAGCGTCACGACACCGAGCCGCGCCGCGCGCTCGCCGGTCACCGCATCGCGCGGCAGCACGCCGATGCCGAGCCCCGCCTCGATCATCCGGCTCACGCCGTCGAAATTCGATACCTGGATTCGCAGCTTCAGCGAGCGCTCGGCCGCGAACGCGGCGTCGGTCATCCGCGCGAGCAACGAGCTGCCGTCGCTCAAGCCCACGTAGTCCTCGTCGAGCGTATCCGCGAAGCGGATGCGCTCGCGCGCGGCGAACCGGTGCGTGCGCGGCACCAGCAGCACGAGCTCGTCGCGCCGGTACAGCCGCCGTTCGATGCCGGGCGCCGGCACGTTGTCGGCGAATACGCCCAGATCGGCCTTGCCCGACGCGAGCGCGTCGACGATCTCGTGACTGAGCCGCTCCTCGAGGCTGACCTTGATGCCGGGGTTGTCGGTGAGGAACGCGGCGAGATCGGCGGGCAGGAACTGGACGATCGCGGACGTGTTGGTCCAGACGTGGATATGGCCGCGCACGCCGGCGACGTAGTCGCTCATCTCGTGCGCCATCCGGTTGACCTGCTCGATCACCTTCGCCGCATGATCGAGCAGCGCGCGGCCCGCGGGCGTCAGCTCGACCCCGCGCGCATGCCGGACGAACAGCGCGCTGCCGGTCACGCTTTCGAGTTCGGCGATGCGCTTGCTGACCGCGGAAAACGTGAGCTGGCCGTGTTCGGCCGCCTTCGTCAGGCTGCCGTGCTCGGCGACGAGCGCGAACACGCGCAGCGACTGCAGATCGAAATGAAGCGGGTTCACCATGTCGTGGGGTCCTGGAAGGCCGTGCGGGGTACGTCGTCATCGCGCCGGCCTGACGCCGATCATACGCCCGGTCGTGCGTGTGCGATATGGGACGGCTAGTGCGGCGCAATCGCGTGCAATGCGGCGAGCATCGCGCCGTCGGGCGTCGCGAGATCGTCGAGCACCGCGAAGTGCTGCATGCCGGGCAGCCACGTGCGGGCGATTCGCTCGCCGGCGGCTTCGCACGCGGTCGCGTATTCGTCTGCCTGCCGGATGAGTTCGGGCAGTTCCGCATCGCCGACCGCCACGACGGTCGGGGCGCCGGGCTCGATGTGATGCAGCGGACTGTATGCGTCGACCTCGTGTGCGGTGAGTTGCAGTTTGTCGTTCAGGCAGCACAGCGCGATCGGTTCGAGATCGACGAGCGGGCTGATCGCAAGTGCCGATGCGACGGCCGGATGCGCGCGATGCATCGCCGTCAGGTGGCCACCCGCCGAATGGCCGCTCAGGTGAATCGGCCGCCCCGCGATACCGAGGCCGTCGGGGTCGGCCGCGAGATGGTCGAGCAGCGCGCCGATCTCGCCGACGATATCGGTCATCGTCGCAACCGGCGCGAGCGTGTATTCGGCGAGCACGACGTCGTAGCCGCGCGCGAGCGGCCCGCTCGCCGCATACGCGAAATCCTCTTTCGTGCAGTGCTGCCAGTAGCCGCCGTGGATGAACACGAACAGCGGCGCGTCGGGCTGCCCGCACGGCAGCCAGTCGAAGCGCTGCGCGGGTTGCGCGCCGTAGCGCAGGTCGCGGCGGCCGGGCGTCGCGGCATACAGCGCTGCGCTGCGTGCCTGGCATGACGCGAGCAACGCGGGGAAATCGGGAACAGCCTTCGTGTTCAGGTACGCGGCGTCGAGCGCCGCGCGGTCCATGCCGCGATAGAGGATCGTCATTGGGGAATCGCCCGGATCGGGTTGCGGATGCGCGCGGCAGGTTGGCGCCGTGCGCGCGGCGAAGGCGGCCGGGCCGACGCCGTTGCGCCATTATCCGCAGTGCGGCCGCGCACGGCTATCCGGAATCGGCGGGCGCGGCGCGTGCCTGTCCGCTTTCGGCGAAGGACTGTGGCGCCGGGCGCGCAGCGTGCGGGGGCTCGTGCAGGCGGCCGCACCCGGCAGGTCAGATCAGCTCGGAGATTTCGATCAGGTTCAGGTCGGGATCGCGCACGTAGACCGAACGAATCTTCTGTGTCGCGCCCGTGCGTTCGACGGGCCCTTCCACGATCGGCCAGTCGACGCGCCGCAGGTGCGCGATCACGTCGTCGAGCGGAACCGACGCGATGAAGCACAGGTCGAGCGCGCCCGGTACCGGCACATGCGCTTTCGGCTCGAATTCCGCGCCGCGCACGTGGAGGTTGATCTTCTGGTTCCCGAAACGGAACGCGAGCCGGCCCGCGCCGAAGGTTTCGAGCTGCATCTGCAGCACCTCGGTGTAGAAATGCTTCGTTCGTTCCGGGTCGACGCAGGTCAGCACGAGATGATCGAGATGGTCGATCAGCGCCATGGGATTCCCTCCTGTTCCTGTTGGGGTTCACGATTCACGAGAAAGCGCGTTGCGCGGGCATGTCGCCGGCGTCGGCGCGCGGCGGCGGATGAAGGTCGGAGCGGCGCCCGGCCTTCAGGATCTGGCTCGGCACGTCGTGCCCGATCAGCGCAGGCAGCCGCGCCGATGCGGCGAGCACGGCCGCAAGATCGATGCCCGTATCGTAGCCGTCGAGCTCGAGCATGTGCACCAGTTCCTCGGTGCACGCGTTGCCGGTCGCGCCCGGCGCATACGGGCAGCCGCCGAGCCCGCCGAGCGACGCGTCGAAGCGGTCGATGCCGGCGTCGAGCGCCGCGAGCGTGTTGGCGAGCGCCATCCCGCGCGTGTTGTGAAAGTGCAGCGTGAGCTGCAACGCGCCAAAGCGCTCGCGAGCGCGGCGCGACAGATCGCGCACCTGCGACGGAAACGCCATGCCGGTCGTGTCGCACAGCGTGAAGCCGTGCACGCCGAGATCCGCGAAGCGCTGCATCCACGCGAGCACCGTCTCGGCCGGCACGTCGCCTTCCATCGGGCAGCCCATCGCGGTCGACAGCGACACGTTGATCGCGACACCCGTGCCCCGCACCGTGTCGATCACGTCGCGCAACTGCGCGAACGACTGCTCGCGCGTCATCCGCAGGTTCGCGCGGTTGTGGCTCTCGCTCATCGACATCACGAGGTTCACCTCGTCGACGCCGCATGACAGCGCGCGCTCGGCGCCGCGCACGTTCGGCACGAGCACCGTATAGACGACGCCCGGCGCGCGCACGATGCCGTGCATCACGGCTTCCGCGTCGCGCAGCGCGGGAATTGCCTTCGGCGACGTGAACGACGTGACCTCGATCTTCGCGTAGCCGCAGGCGCTCAGCGCGTCGACGAGCGCGATCTTGTCGTCGGTGTCGACGAACGCGGCCTCGTTCTGGAAACCGTCGCGGGTCGCGACTTCGTGGATATGGAGTCGTTGCGGATGCCGGTTCATGGGTTCGTCCCGATGGTTGTGTCAGATCACGCCGCGCGTGCGCCAGTCGTCGCGCGTCGCCGCATCGATGCCGAGCGATTCGAGGACCGCATCGGTATCGGCGCCGAGCGCGGGCGCCGGCCGCTCGATGCGCCCGGGCGTCGCGTCGAGTTTCGGCACGATGCCGGGCACCAGCACGGGCGTGCCGTCGGGCAGCGCGGCGTCGACGATCATGTCGCGCGCACGGTAGTGCGGATCGGCCGCGATGTCGGCCACGTCGTAGATGCGTCCGGACGGAATGCGCGCGTCGTTCAGCGCGGCGAGCACGTCGTCGAGGTCGTGGCGGGCGCTCCACTCGCCGATCGCCGCATCGATGCGCGCGACCTGCGCGACGCGCCCGTCGTTGTGGGCGAGCGCCGGATCGTTGCCGAGATCGGGCCGACCGATCAGTTCCATCAGGCGCCGGAAGATGCTGTCGCCGTTGCCGGCGATCAGCGCGTACTTGCCATCGCGGCAACGGTACGCGTTGGTCGGCGCGATGCCCGGCAGGCTGCTGCCGGCCGGCTCGCGCACCGCGCCGAACGCCGCATATTCGGGCAGCAGGCTTTCCATCATGTTGAACACCGATTCATACAGTGCGACGTCGACGACCTGCCCCTTGCCGCCCTGCTGCTCGCGATGCCGCAACGCGAGCAGCACGCCGATCACGCCGTGCAGCGCCGACAGCGAATCGCCGAGCGAAATGCCGACGCGCACCGGCGTGCGGCCCGGCTCGCCGGTCAGGTGGCGCAGGCCGCCCATCGCTTCGGCGATCACGCCGAAGCCGGGCCGGTCGCGATACGGGCCCGTTTGCCCGAAGCCCGACACGCGCAGCATCACGAGCCCCGGATTGATCGCGGACAGTGCGTCCCAGCCGAGCCCCCAGCCTTCGAGCGTGCCGGGTCGGAAGTTTTCGATCAGCACGTCGGTGTCGGCGACGAGGCGGCGTACGACGTCCTGCCCTTCGGGCGTGCGCAGGTCGAGCGTGAGCGAGGTCTTGTTGCGCGACTGCGCGGCCCACCAGACCGACGTGCCGTCGTGCAGCAGCCGCCATTTACGCAGCGGATCGCCGACGCCCGGCGGCTCGACCTTGATGATGTCCGCGCCGAATTCGGCGAGCATCCGGCCCGCGAACGGCCCGGCGATCAGTTGGCCAAGCTCCAGCACGCGGATGCCGTCCAGGGGGCGTGTCATGACTGTCTCCGATGAAAGCGTGTTGTCGATGACGGCGATCATGACGGCGTTCGCGCCCGGCGAAAATCGATCGATGGTCAACCCGCCTTTCCGAAACGGAAAGGCGGCCGTCGATGCGAGCATGGCGTCGGTCACGTAGGGAGCCTCTGCCTTTCCTTGCGGGAAAGCCCGCTCGCGCAACGATCAAACGATGGCGCACGCGCCGCCGGCAGAATCGAAGCCGTTCCGCGCCACCGGGCGCCTGCCAGCGAGACCCGCCATGTTTTCCGTTTCCGCTCCCGCGAAGATCGTGTTCCTCGACCGCGCGACGCTGTCGCCGCAGATCGGGCTGAAGCCGTTTCCGTTCCCGCACGTAGTGCAGACATTCGACCGAACGGCCGCGCACGAGGTCGCGGCGCGCATCCGCGACGCGGACATCGTCGTGACCAACAAGGTGCGGCTCGACGCGGCGGCCCTCGTCGCCGCGCGGCCGTTGCGGATGATCGCGATCGCCGCGACCGGCACGGACATCGTCGATCTCGATACCTGTGCGGCACGCGGGATCGTCGTGAGCAATATTCGCGGCTATGCGGTGCGTACGGTGCCCGAGCACACGTTCGCGCTGATCTTCGCGCTGCGGCGCAGCCTCGTCGCTTATCGCGACGCGGTGCGCGCGGGGCGCTGGCTCGACAGCGGACAGTTCTGCTTCTTCGACCACCCGATTCGCGACCTGGCCGGTTCGACGCTCGGGATCGTCGGCGACGGCGTGCTCGGGCGCGCGGTGGCCGCCATCGCGCGTGCGCTCGACATGCGGGTGCTGTTCGCGGCACACGGCGACACATCGGGCGACGGTCATGCGCCGCTCGACACGCTGCTGCGCGACAGCGACGTGATTACGCTGCACTGCCCGCTCACGCCGGCTACGCGGCACCTGATCGACGCACACGCGTTTGCGCGGATGGCGCGCCGGCCCCTGCTGATCAATACCGCGCGCGGCGGGCTCGTGGACGAAAGCGCGCTCGTCGATGCGTTGCAGTCGGGGCAGATCGCGGGCGCGGGGTTCGACGTGGTCACGCAGGAGCCGCTGCCGGCCGCGCATCCGTTTCACGCGATCCTGTCGCATCCGGCGTTCATCCTGACGCCGCACGTCGCGTGGGCGAGCGACGAGGCGATGCAGGCGCTGGCCGACCAGCTCGTGGACAACATCGCCGCGTTCGTCGGTGGTGAACCGTGGCATGTCGTGTGACACGCACCAGCAGAACGGCCCCGCTCGATTGCTCGAAGCGGGGCCGACTGAATGCGGGGCTGCTTACGCCAGCGACTCGGCACGTAACGGGTTCGTGCATCCGCCCTATCTTGCGGCCGGTTTCTGAATACCTGATGAACGCTACTTTAAGGCACTCGGAGCGGCAGTGATGTAGGGCGAGTCCGAAAAGCGGAAAAGCCGGAAAGCTGGAAAGCCGCTCAGTAAGCGGACATCTCGACGCAAGGGTCGACCTTGGACGGCGAGCAGATGACCGAGTACTTGGCGCTCTCGCGCATCAGCGCTTCGCCTTCGTGCAGCGCGATCTTGATCTCGGGATGACGCTCGTACGCGAGGAAGGCCGAGCACACGACGGCGGACATCACGACGAGGGAAAACACAAATTTTTCAAGGGTTTGGAAACGTTCAGGCATGGTTGGGACCTTTCTCTCTCGCCGTAATTATACCTTGAGATAAGGGTTTTCCCTATAACCCTGCCCGCATACCGAGGATGGGGTCAAACGAGATAAGACAAGTGCTTGCGCCCTTTTATCGAAAAAGCGGGCGGCGTGGCCCGTACGAACGGGGCCGCCTGCACGAGGCGGGGAAAGCGGGCTTGCCGGTGGCCGACGCATCACTGGCCCACTGCGTCACTCCGGCGCCGACGCGCCGCTCGCCGCATTGCCCGGCCACGCCTTGCCGATATGGTCGATCAGTGATTTCGCGGTGCCCGTCACGAGCGCCGCGTCGACGCCCGACGTCTGCCACGCGCCGTCGGCCGCCTTCACGAAGGTCAGGTTCGCGCGCGACGGCGCGTAATCGGCATTGCGCCACGTGACCACGACGTCGCACGAATACGTGCGATCGCCGAGCTTCTTGCAGTCGCCGTCGGGTTTCGCCGACACGACGTCGGCCGACACGGGCAACGGCTGGCCGAACAGCGCGTTCAGCCCGCCGTGGTTTTCCGCTTCGAGCGCGCGGCGCACGGCGGCGTCGACGTCGCTCGATCCGGGACCGTCGTGAAGCAGATTGCAGGCGGCCAGCAGCGTCGAAGCCCCGGCGAGTGTCAGCAGCGTGTGAAACTTCATGGATATCCGTCGATCAGGTGAACGCCGCGTAGTCTGCAACGTCCGCGTGTCGTGCGCGGTATCCATTTGTAACCAATTGCACGGCTACCTACAGCCTGGCGACCCGGTGCGATCGTGCGATGCCCTCGCCTATTGCCGCTCCTGCTTCACGCGGCTCACGAGCTGCGTCGGACTGACGAACTGCAGCGCGATCACGACCCACACGAGCGTGATGGCCATGTAGATCATCGCCATCGCGTCAATCGACTGCGGTGCGCGCACGCCGGTCGAGAACACCGCGTAATACAGCGCGACGACGAGCGTCTGCGTGCTCGGGCCCGCGGTGAAGAACGTCAGCTCGAACATCCCGATCGTGCGCACCAGCACGAGCAGCCCGGCCGCGAGCATGCCGGGCACCAGCAGCGGCAGCAGCACGTAGCGGAAATAGCGCCACGTGTTCGCGCCGAAGATGCGCGCGGCCGCTTCGAGGTTCGGATCGATCTGTTCGATGAACGGCGTCATCACGAGGATCACGAACGGCAGCGCCGGCACCAGGTTCGCGAGGATCACGCCCGGCAGCGTGCCCGCGAGCCCGATCTTGTACATCACCGTCGCCATCGGAATCCCGTACGTGACGGGCGGCACCATCAGCGGCAGCAGGAACACCAGCAGCGCGAAGCGCTTGCCGCGGAACTGCACGCGCGCGAGCGCATACGCGGCCGGCACGCCGAGCGCGATCGACAGCAGCACGACCGCGCCGACCACTTCGACGGTCACCCACAGCACGCTCGCGAGCTGGAAGTCGTCCCACGCCTTCGCATACCAGTGCAGCGTGAAGCCCTGCGGCAGCGGCGTGCCGAACCAGCGCGTCGCGACCGAGTTCACCGCGACGGTCGCGATCAGCAGCATCACGTTCAGCAGGAAGAACGCCATCAGCCCCCAGACGAGCGCCTTCCATGCGCGGCCAGCGAGATTGCTTTTCATCCGGTGCGGTTTCCTTGCATCGACGGGCCGCGCATCGGGTGCGTCGTGCTTCGGCGGCCACGTGCGGGCGGCATGATCGTCGGTCGCCATCAGCCCTTGCCTCCCGTCACCGCGCCGGTATAGAAGAAGCGGCGCGCGCCGAGCATCGACGCGACCACCAGCAACTGCACGAAGCCCATCACGATCGCGATCGCCGACGCGAGCGAATAGTCGTAGCTTTCGAACGCGGCTTCGGCCGCCGCGATCGAGATCACGCGGGTCGGGCCGGCCGGCGCGCCGAGCAGCACGGCCGACGGAAACACCGAGAACGCCTGCACGAACGACAGGCATGCGGCCATCGTGAGCCCCGGCACGAGCAGCGGCAGGTAGATCTGGCGAAACTGCTGCCACGGGTTCGCGCCGAGGGTGGCTGCCGCGCGCGCGAGGGTCGGGTCGATGCCGCTGATGTACGACAGCATCAACAGGAACGCGAACGGAAAACCCGACACGATCAGCGACAGCAGTACGCCCCAGTAGTTGTGCGTGAGGCGCACTTCGTCGGTGTACAGATGCAGCCCCTGCAGCGCCTGCGGAAACCAGCCGTTCGGCCCGAAATACGTGAGCATCCCGTCGGCGACGAGCACCGTGCCGAGCGTGACCGGAATCACGAGCAGCGTCGTGACGAACTTCTGGTACGGCGAATTGCGGCGCAGCGCGAACGCGACGGGCACCGCGATGCCGACGTTGAGCAGCGTCGCCGGCACCGCGAGCTTCAGCGTGACGAGCACGGTCGGCCACATCGCGGTGTCGGTGAAGAACTGCACGTAGTTCGCGAGCGCGCCGCCGCCGTTCGTCGCGTTCGTCGGCTGGAACGACAGCACGAGGCCGTACGCGAACGGATAGATGAACAGCGCGGCGATGAACGCGAGTGCCGGCGTGACGAGCCAGGCTTTCGCGTCGCGCGGCGCGCCGCCGGTCGCGAGCGTGCTCATGCGGCCTCCGGGCGGGATGCCGCCGCGCGTGGCGGGTTGCGCGGGCGGTTCATTGCGCGTCTCCCGCATAGACGAGCGTGCGCGTGGGCGCCACGCGCAGCCGCAAGCGCTCGCCTTGCGTGAACTCGCCGGCCACGCGGGCCCAGATCGAACCGAACGGCGTGATCGCGCGAATCAGCGAGTCGCGGCCGCCGTACTCGACCGTCTCGACGGTCGCGTCGAACGCATTGTCGGCGCCTTCTTCCGCGCGCTCGATGTCGTCCGGACGCAGCGCGACCACGACGTCCTTCGCGTCGAAGCCGGCCATCGGTACGCCGGTGAGGCGCACGCCGCCCGATGTGACGTTCACGTAATCGCCGGCCATCCCTTCGAGCGTAAACGGCAGCACGTTGCGATAGCCCATGAAGCGCGCGACATGCAGGTTGTGCGGGCGCGTATAGACGTCCTTCGGCGACGCGACCTGCTGCACGACGCCCTCCTTCATCACGACGATGCGGTCGGCCATCGACAGCGCCTCGTCCTGGTCGTGCGTCACGTAGATCGTCGCGCGTTCGAGCTGCGTGTGGATGCGGCGGATTTCCGCGCGCATCTCGATGCGCAGTTTGGTGTCGAGGTTCGACAGCGGTTCGTCCATCAGCACGAGCGGCGGCTCGATCACGATCGCGCGCGCGATCGCGACGCGCTGCTGCTGTCCGCCCGACAGTTGCCCGGGCAGCTTGCCTTCATGACCGACGAGCTGCACGAGTTCGAGCGCCTGCTGCGCGCGCCGCCGCGTTTCCTGCTTCGCCACGCCGCGCATCTTGAGGCCGAAGCCGACGTTGTCGAGCACCGACATGTGCGGAAACAGCGCGTAGTTCTGGAACACCATCCCGAAGCCACGACGCTCGGGCGGCAGCACGTCGATGCGCGTGTCGTCGAGCCAGATGCCGCCGCGCGTGAGCGGCTGCAACCCCGCGATGCAATTCAGTGCCGTCGATTTGCCGCAGCCCGACGGGCCGAGCAGCGCGATGAATTCGCCGCGCCGGATCTCGAGGTCGAGCCCGTTCAGCGCGGCGACCTGCGCGCCTTGCGCATTGGTGAAACTGCGGCACACGCCGTCGAGCCGCAACCGTTCGAAACTGTGCTTCATTCCACGAACTCCGTCGACGCGGGCGCCGCGACGCCCGCCGGTTCAGGCGTCACTTCGATTTCTGCGAACCAATCTCGCGATCCCATTTCTGGAATGCGGCGACCATCGCCTGCGCGTTGAGCGGCTGCACGTGTGGGCGATCGGCGAGCAGCTTTGCGTATTCGGGCCGGCCGAATTTCCTGATCACTTCCTGGCTGTGCGCGGGCGCCATCTCGAGCGTCACGCCCTTCACCGCCGGGCCCGGGTAGAAGTAGCCGTCGTCGTAGGTCATCGCCTGCTGCGCCGGTTCGAGCAGGAAGTTCATCAGCTTGAACAGCACGTCGAGCTTTTCCTTCGGCACGCCCTTCGGGATCACCATGTAGTGCGCGTCGTTGACCCACGTCATGTTGTCGAACGCCTGGATCTTGAACTCGGCCGGCACGATGCCGAGCGCGCGCGGGTTCAGGTCCCAGCCGGTGACGGTCACGGTCATGTCGCGCGTGCCTTCGCCGAGCTCCTTCATCACCGCCGACGTGCCGCCCGGGTAGTACGGCACGCATTCGTTCAACTGTTTCAGGAACGCCCAGGTCTTGTCCCAGCCGTTGATCGGGTCCTGCGGATTCTTGTCGCCGAGCACGTACGGCAGCCCCATCAGGAACGTGCGGCCGGGGCCCGAGTTCGCGGGGCGCGCATAGATCAGCTTGTTCGGGTGCGCCTTGCACCACGCGAGCAACTGGTCGGGCGTCTTCGGCGGGTCGCTGACCTTCGCCGGGTTGTATTCGAGCAGCGGGCCGGCCGGCATGTAGGTCACTTCGAGGCCGAAGCCCTGCGCGAGATCCTGCATCTTGCGCGGGCCCGGCGCGTACTTGTCGAGCACGCCGGGGAGCGCGGCCGCGTTGTCGGGTAGCAGCTTCTGCCACAGGTTCTGCTCGATGCCGGCGGCCAGCGCGTCGGTGCCGGTCAGCACGAGGTCGATGTCGGAGCGCCCCGCCGCCTGCATCGCCTTGATCTTGCCCGGCAACTGCGGCGCGGGTGCGTTCGTGAACGTGACGTTCGCGACGAGACCCGGGTTCTTCTCCTTGAACGCCTCGATGGCCTTCTGCGTGAGCTGCAGGTTGCCGGCGACGTCGACGATGTTCAGCGATACGGGGGCTGCCACGGCCGCGGCGGCCGACAGCGTGAAGCCCAGTGCGAGTGCGATCCGGCGGACGCGGCGAGCGATCGGGGTGGTGTTCATGTCTCCTCACTTCGGTCGGTGGATGGGACCTTTCTTGTCAGGAAATCATGACGGCGTTATACGATGTCGGTCAACAAAAAACCACCAGATTCGGGGCGGGACTTTCCCTGACAAAAAGCTTCCGTTTGTCGAGGAAATGCGCGGTGGTCGAGGCTGGCGGTGGGAGTAGAGTCGATTGATGCAGGGTGTTAAGACGTCGTATCTCGTGCGAGACGAAACGCACCGGGCCGTTTGCGGTCCGTCGGCCGCCGGAAACACGTTGCCCGCCGTGTCTTGCGGCACCGTGAGCGGCGCCGAACACGGCGATCGTGCCGAATCGCCGCCGGCCGGCCGACCCCTGCATCGATTCCCCGGATCGGCTACAGTGGGCGCTTTCGGCGCGCTCCGCCCTGCCGCCGCGCCGCGAACCGTGCGCGAGCGCGGCGGCCCGGCGGAGCGCGGATCATTCACTTCGACGAGCGAACCTTCATGCCCGATCTGTCTGCCTTCCCGATCACGCAAAAATGGCCGGCCCAGCACCCCGACCGTCTCCAGCTCTACTCGCTGCCGACGCCGAACGGCGTCAAGGTGTCGATCATGCTCGAGGAAACCGGCCTGCCGTACGAGCCGCACCTCGTGCGCTTCGACACGAACGACCAGTTTTCGCCCGAATTCCTGTCGCTGAACCCGAACAACAAGATCCCCGCGATCATCGATCCGAATGGTCCCGACGGGCAGCCGCTGCCGCTGTTCGAATCGGGCGCGATCCTGATCTATCTCGCGGACAAGACGGGCCAGCTGATCCCGAAGGATCTCGCGGGCCGCTACGAGACGATCCAGTGGGTGATGTTCCAGATGGGCGGCATCGGGCCGATGTTCGGCCAGCTCGGCTTCTTCCACAAGTTCGCCGGCCGCGATTATGAGGACAAGCGTCCGCGCGACCGTTATGTCGACGAGTCGAAGCGCCTGCTCGGCGTGCTCGACGCGCATCTCGCGAATCGCCAGTGGGTGATGGGCGATACCTATACGATCGCCGATATTGCGATCTTCCCGTGGGTGCGTAACCTGGTTGGCTTCTATGAGGCGGGTGATCTGGTCGGGTTCAGCGAATTCCGGAACGTCAAGCGGGTGCTCGACGCGTTTGTTGCGCGGCCAGCTGTTGCGCGGGGGCTCAATATTCCGGCGCGGGGCTGAGTGACCGGGCGGCAGCGGGCATGCCGTCCGCGGCCCGCGCCACGCTCGAGTCAGGCCCACCGCAATGCGCGGTGGGCATTTTTTTTGCTCATCATGAATTTTCGGGGAACGCTGGGAACACTGTCGGTGTTTGGCCAAAAGCGGCCATCGAGTGGGTTAGACAGTTTCTAGAGATCGGAGCCTCATAGCGGTGCCGGGATGGTCTCTCGTACTCCAACTCCATCATGGCTCGGAAGAAACATTATTGATGCAGTGAATTGCCTGTTGAGGACATGTCAACTGGAAACCGTGACGTGTGCAAGTCGAGTATAATTCACCGAACCAATCTATCCGACGAGCGTCATTTTCGATTGGACGCCATTGAAAACAGGGCGATGAGCAGTCGACGGTGGCTTGAGGGCGATTTCGACAATAACGGGGATCGTGGATACTATGCTTTTAGCTTTTCGGGCCTCTTCGGCCTTTGCGTTCATCCTTGCCGTCATTTGGGTAATTTTCCGACCCGGCTTCGACTCGGCCGTCGCCGCTTTAGGTGCGCTCGCAGTCCTCATATCAGCATTTCTAGTCACAAAAATGCGTGCTGGCCGGCGCCCGCAATCGCAAGACGTTTCGGGCGGCTCGATAGGAATTCAAGCTGGCCGGGACGCGAACGTAAATAAAATCAATCGGTGAGAAACACGATGATCGGGGACAAACAAGACCAAACCGCCGCGACCGGGGCGGTCGCGATCCAAGCTGGCCGAGACGTTAACTACCACGGTCTTTCTGTCGCCGAAGTTCGCGAGTTGTGCGCACTGTTCTTGCGGAGCAACTTTCCCGAGCTTCGTGAGGAGGCTAAGCGGACAGCTGAACAACACGTTCGTGATTTTGCGTCCACGCTTGAGCAGAAACTCATTCACGAAGCTGCTTCTATCGTTCTCGACAAGTTTCGAGAGCCCGATGTACAGGCGGCAGTCAACGACGCAGTTCAAGCTAGCGCCCGTAAAGGGACCGCCGCGAACCCGCAAGTCTTGTCCTCGTTGATTGCTGAACGTGTTTCTACACAATCAACGGACTATAAAGACACGGTGCTGTCTGAGGCAGTGACTGTTGTCCCAAAGCTAACCGCTCCGCAAATTGCTCTAATTTCATTCTATCATTTCGTCACATCGGTGACTGTCAACGGCCTTCCATCGGCCGCCGGATTGGAGGCGTTTGCGCGCCCTATAGTCAATTCGACAAAGACAGGATTTGATCTCTCGATATCGCAGAAGCAACATATTCAATATGCTGGAGCCTGCTCAATAAACGCGGTGGTCAGTGGCGACATTTATGAGGCCGTGCGCGCCAACACTTACGCCTACTTTGGGTATGAAAACGTAGCTTCTTTCAAAGAGGGCTTGTCAAAACTGGCACCGTCGTATCTCTTGTTGTTGGATCAATTTACAAAAGAAAATCTGTTCACTATTAACCTCACCAGTGTCGGACAAGCTATCGCAATAGCAAACCTTTCCGCAATTCTTGGTAAGCTAGATTATTCGATTTGGCTGAAGTAACGCGGAGTATCCTCTGCAGCGCGACGCCGAACGAGTGACCGCTTTAGGTAACCTCGAAGGTCAGGTCTGGGTCGGCAAGCGACGTCCACGAAAAATTCACGAAGAACTTTTTTGCCTGCCGCGTACGTTTCCATCACGCATTCTTCAACGCGGCGTCCCTGCCTCCCCTTCTGGCGTCGCACGTTCCAGCCCCGCCAGCAACTTCCCCAGCAGTTCCGACAACTGCGCCTGTTCCGCATCCGACAACGCAGCCAGCACCGCACGCTGATTGTCGATATGCGCAACAACCGCCTCATCGATCAGCGCCCGCCCGGCGTCGGTCAGCGCCACGAGCGTGCCGCGCCCGTCCGCCGGATTCGGCCGACGCTCGACCCACCCCGCCTTCTGCAACCGGTCGATGCGTGCGGTCATCCCGCCCGACGACATCATCAGCGCGTCGTACAGCGCGGTCGGCGTCAGCGCGTATGGCGCACCGCTGCGCCGCAGCGTCGCGAGCACGTCGAATTCGCCCGGCTGCATGCCGTAGCGCGCGAACAGCGGATTGAGACGGTCGCGCGCGATCACGAGCGCGGCTTCCTGCAACCGTCCCATCACCACCATCGACGTTGCGTCGAGATCCGGACGCTCGGCGCGCCATTGCGCGAGCGCATGTTCGGCTCGATCCATTAACCCTCCTCGGCCTACCAGTTATCTTGACGTCGAGACAAATCAACATTTATCTTGATGTCGAGATACTTTACCTGAAAAACGCGCGGCGCCTCGCTGGCAGCCGCGCACCGATATCGAGGGCCATGCAATGAATCGCTTCACTTCCCCCGGATGGCGGCTCGCCGCGATCGTGCTCGTCGGGCTGAACCTGCGGCCGGCGCTCGCCGCGGTCGGGCCGCTGCTCGACATGATCCAGCGCGCGACGGGGATCGGCGACGGCACCGCCAGCCTGCTGACGACGATCCCGATCCTGCTGATGGGGCTCGGCGCGTTAAGCGCGCGGCGCCTGCAGCGCATCACCGGGATCGCGGGCGGCGTGTGGCTCGGCGTCGCGCTGATCGGGCTGGCCTGCGCATCGCGCGTCGGTGCGCAGCACGCATGGGTGCTGCTCGCGAGCGCGTGTTGCGCGGGTGTCGGGATCGCGATGGTCCAGGCGCTGTTGCCCGGCTTCGTGAAGGCGCATTTTGCGACGCGCGTCGGCGGCGCGATGGGCGTCTATTCGACGTCGATCATGGGTGGCGCGGTGCTCGCGAGCGTCGTCGCGCCATTCGCTGCGGCGCGCTGGGGCTGGCTCGCCGCGCTCGCCGGCTGGGCGCTGCCGGCGGCGCTCGCCGCATTGGCGTGGCCGCTGGCGAGCCGTAGCGGCGACGCGCTGGCCGGTGGGCCGGTATCCGGATCGGGCGCGCGGCCGTCGCGTTCGCCGCGCGCCTGGCGACTCGCGCTGTTCTTCGGCATCGCGACGGGCGCCTACACGCTCGTGCTCGCGTGGCTGCCGCCGTACTACATGCGGCTCGGCTGGTCGCCGACCGCGGCCGGCAGCCTGCTCGGCGGCGTGACGCTCGCGGAAGTCGTCGCGGGGCTGACGATTTCCGCGACGATCGACCGCCTGCCCGATCGCCGGCCCGCGCTGCATGCGGCGATCGCGTCGCTATGCGTCGGGTTGCTGGTGATGCTGGCCGCACCCGACGCGCTCGCGTTGCCGGCCGCGCTGCTGCTCGGCTCGGGGATCGGCGCGCTGTTTCCGCTGTCGCTGATCGTTACGGTTGACCATGCGGCGACGCCGGCTGATGCCGCGTCGCTGACGGGGTTCGTGCAGGGTGTCGGCTATTTGATCGCCGGCTTGTTTCCGTTCGCGGCCGGCATCGTGCGCCAGCATCTCGCGGACCTGACGCCCGCATGGATCGCGATGGCGTGCCTGTGTGTCGTGCTGTTCGTGCTCGCGTCCGGGTTTGCGCCAAAACTGGCGCGGCACGTCGCACGGGCCTGAGCGACGCCGCGGGCCAGCGGCGCGGGTGCCTGCATGCCCGGTGTCGTCCCCGGCAGGCTCGCTCCAGCCATATCCTCGCGGCCCGTCCAGATACCCGGCTCCACGGCGCTGGCGCGTTCAGCCCGCGCTCGCGTACAGCGTCGAATCCGCGAACCCTTCGGCGTCGAGCACGCGCCCGATCAGGATCAGCGCGGTGCGCTCGATCTGCGTGCCCTGCACCTTGCCGACGATGTCGGCCAGCGTGCCCGTCACGCGCTCCTCGTCGGGCCAGCTCGCGCGATAGATCACCGCCACCGGGCAATCGGCGCCGTAATGCGGCAGCACTTCGTCGACGATACGCGCGAGATGGCGCACGCCGAGATGGATCGCGAGCGTCGCACGATGCGCGGCGAGTGCGCCGAGCGCTTCGCCTTCCGGCATCGTCGTCTTGCCCGCGAAACGCGTGAGGATCACCGTCTGCGCGACGCCCGGCAGCGTCAGCTCGACGCCGAGCGTCGCAGCGCACGCGGCCGTGGCCGTCACGCCCGGCACGATTTCGTACGGAATCCCGAGCGCTTTCAGGCGACGGATCTGCTCGCCGATCGCACCATACAGCGACGGGTCGCCCGAATGCACGCGCGCGACGTCCTGCCCTTTCGCATGCGCGGCCGCGAGCAGCGCGACGATCGCGTCGAGGTCGAGTTCGGCCGTGTTGACGACCTGCTCCGCGCGATGACCATCGAGCACGGCGGCCGGCACGAGCGAACCCGCATACAGGATCACCGGGCAGGTGCGCACGAGGCGCTGGCCCTTCACCGTGATCAGCTCCGGGTCGCCTGGGCCCGCGCCGATGAAATACACCGTCATCGAAATTTCTCCGTCAATTCGTTGGGTGGCCGCTGCGTCGCGTCAGGCGCGCGCGGCCGGATCGAGTGCGTCGATGAGTGCCGTGACCGAGTCGAACGCGCGGTCGGCATCGGGCAGCGGCGGCCGGCGCAGCATCACGACCGGCAGCCTGCGTTCGCGCGCGACATCGAGCTTGGCCTCGGTTGCCGCGCCACCGCTGTTCTTGCTGACTACGACGTCGATGCCAGCCAGCGCGAACAGCGCGCGCTCGCCGTCGGGCGTGAACGGCCCGCGCGCGGCGACGACCTGCGCACGGGCGTTGCCGGGATGCGCATCGAGGCAGCGCACGAGCCAGAACTGGTGCGGCGGAATCGCGTCGAGATGCGCGAGCGGTTCGCGGCCGAGCGTGAACAGCGGGCGCCTGAACGGCGCGAGCGCGGCCTCGATACCGGCCCAGTCGTCGACCATGCGCCAGTCGTCGCCCGGTTGAGGCGTCCACGGCGCGCGGCGCAGCGCCCACAGCGGCACGCCTGCGTCGCGCGTCGCCGTCGCGGCGTTCGCGCTGATTCGCGCGGCATACGGATGGGTTGCGTCGATCACGAGGCCGATACCCGCGTCGCGCAGATACGCGGTAAGCCCGGCTGCGCCGCCGAAACCGCCGACGCGCACGTCGCAGCGCAAGTCGTCGGGCGTCTTGCCGAGACCGGCGAGACTATAGACATGATGCGGGCCGAGCGCGCGCGCGATTTTCAGCGCATCGCCGGTGCCGCCGAGCAGCAGGATGCGCGGGCTCATCGCGCCGCCCCGACGAAGCGGCCCTGCCGGTCGATCGCGAACATCTCGACCGCGACCGACGGCGGCACGATGTCGCGTGCCACCCGCAGCGCATGCGCGCAGACGAGATCGCCGAGCGGCACGCCGTCGGCCTGCGCCAGTTTCAACGCTTCCTGGCTCGTGTTGGCCGCGCGCATCGCGGCCTGCAGCGCCTCGTTCGCGCCGGCTTCGGCCGCCCATTGCGCGAGCAACGGCAGGTCGATGCTCGAATGGCGGCTGTGCAGGTCGAGATGGCCGGCCGCGAGCTTGCTCAACTTGCCGAAGCCGCCGCACATCGACAGGCGCGCGACCGGCGCGCGCCGCAGGTGCTTGAGCACCGCGCCCGCGAAATCGCCCATCTCGATCAGCGCCATGTCGGGCAACTGGTAGTGCGCGCGCATCGCGTCCTCGCTGGCGTTGCCCGTGCAGGCGGCGATATGCGCGATGCCGTTCGCCCGTGCGACGTCGATGCCCTGATGAATCGACGCGATATAGGCCGAACACGAGAACGGCCGCACGATGCCGGTCGTGCCGAGGATCGACAGCCCGCCGACGATGCCCAGGCGCGGGTTCATCGTCTTCAGCGCAAGCGCCTCGCCGCCTTCGACGCCGATCGTCACGTCGAAGCCGCCCGCGTAGCCGTGTTCAGCGGCGAGCGCTTCGAGGTGGGTAGTCATCATCTGGCGCGGCACCGGATTGATCGCCGGTTCGCCGACCGGCAACGTCAGCCCCGCGCGCGTGACCGTGCCGACGCCCGGCCCGGCATGAAAGCGCACGCCGGGCGCCGCCGCGAGCGCGACGCGTGCGAAGATCAGCGCGCCATGCGTGACGTCCGGATCGTCGCCGGCATCCTTGATCGTGCCGGCTTCGGCGCCGTCGGCCGTCGCGCGGCAGAACTCGAGCCGCATCATCACGCGCTGCCCCTTCGGCAGCACGATCTCGACCGCGTCGTCCGCCTGACCCGCGAGCAGCAGCCGCGCGGCCGCAAGCGAAGTCGCGGTCGCGCAGCTGCCTGTCGTGTAGCCGAAGCGCAGCGGCGCGGGTTGTTCGGGGGTTTCGTCGCGCATCACGCGTCCGTTGCGTCCGTTGCGTTCGACGAATTCGACGAGTCGGCCGTGTCGGTCGCGTCTGCCGTGTCGGGCTTGCGCACGTCGTACAGCGTGACCGGCAGCGGCTGCCGCCACGTGTCGAAGCGGCCGAGCGGTTCGGCATGCGCGAACGACATGCGCGTGAGCGTGCCGCCATGCGCGTCGCGCCACGCGGCGAGCGCCATCTCGCCCTGCAGCGTGACCGCGTTCGCGACCAGCCGGCCGCCGGGCTTCAGCGAAGCCCAGCACGCGTCGAGCACGCCGGGCGCCGTCGCGCCGCCGCCGATGAAGATCGCGTCGGGCGCGGCGAGCCCCGCGAGCGCATCGGGCGCACGGCCCGCGACGAGTTGCAGGCCCGGCACGCCGAGCGTATCGCGGTTGTGTTCGATGAAGCGCTGCCGCTCCGCATGCGCTTCGATCGCGATGGCCTGACAGGATGGATGCGCGCGCATCCATTCGATGCCGATCGAGCCGCTGCCGGCGCCGACGTCCCACAGCAGTTCGCCTGGCGCGGGCGCGAGACGCCCGAGCGTCATCGCACGCAGGTCGCGCTTGGTGAGCTGGCCGTCGTGGCGGTACGCATCGTCGGGCAGGCCGGGCGTGAGCGCGCGGCGCGGCGCGTCGGGGCCCGCCCGGCAATCGAGCGCGACGAGGTTGAGCGCGGCGGTTTCGTCGACGTGCCAGTCTTGCGCGAGGCCATCGATCCGTCGCTCGAGCGGGCCGCCGAGGTGCTCGAACACGCTGACGCGCGTCGGCCCGAAGCCCCGCGCGGCGAGTTCGGCCGCGACGGCGGCCGGCGTACGGCCGTCGGCGCTCAGCACGAACAGGCGCCGGCCCGGCAGCAGATGGCGGGCCAGCGTCGCAAGCGGACGCCCGACGAGCGAGACCGCGCCGACGTCCTGCAGCGCCCAGCCGAGACGCGCCGCGGCGAGCGACAGCGACGACGGCGCGGGCAGCACGCGCCATTCGTCGGGAGAAAGCTGGCGGGCGAGCGTCGCGCCGACGCCGAACAGCATCGGGTCGCCGCTCGCGAGCACGCACACGGGCGCGCCGCGGCGGGCGAGCAGCCCCGACAGGTCGAACGGCGACGGCCATGCTTCGCGCGTCGCCCGCAACCGCGCGGGCAGCATGTCGAGATGCCGTGTCGCGCCGACCACGTGCGTCGCATCGAGCAGCGCGCGCCGCGCGTGGCGTCCGAGCCCCGCGTAACCGTCGTCGCCGATGCCCACTACCGTCAGCCACGCCGTCATGCACCCTTCCCCATCGTTCGATTCCATCGTGTCGCCGCGCGGCCGTGAAAGCGCCGGTGCAGCCGTCCGCATTGCGAAAAACGGCATGGTACCGTGTTCCACCCGGCGTTTCATCTGCCGGCCCGCCCGCGCCCGATCGTTGTCCGACCGTTGCCCGTTTCACCCGCCGCGAACGGCCGACCGCTCGCGAATCGCGGCCGAAATCGGGTATCCTACGGCCGTTCGTTCGCCGGTGCCCTTCGGGGCCGAAGAGGGAACACAGGGCGCCCCGCGCGCCGCTGTGGCTGCCCCCGCAACTGTAGACAGCGAGCCGAGCTCCCCCTCATGCCACTGGTTTCACCGGGAAGGCCGGGAGCCGGCGCCGACCTGTCAGCCAGGAGACCTGCCGGCCAGAAAGTGCGTGCGTGCCAGTCGGCGTCGGGCGGGGTGTACCGATGCGTTGGCCGCGGCGCCACACACTGTCCCGGTATCCCGTTGAATTCCGCCCCCGCTTCGATTCCTGCGTCGCCCGTCGTACGCCCGTCGGCCTGCCCGGGGCTCGTGCGCGTGGTCGCGGCCGCCGACGGGGGGCTGTGCCGGATCAAGCTGCCGGGCGGCCGGCTCGATGCACATCAGGCACGCGCGATCGCCGCCGCCGCGCGCCTGTACGGGTCCGGCGCGATCGATGCGACCAATCGCGCGAATCTGCAGTTGCGCGGCATTCGCGACGGCGCGGCCGATGCGCTCGCGCACGCGTTGCTCGACGCGGGGCTCGGCCCGCGCACAAGCGCCGGCAACGTCACCGACGATACGGCCGCGCTCGCGACAAGCGACGACGTCCGCAACGTGCTGCTGAGCCCGCTTGCCGGGCACGACCCCGCCGCGCTCGTCGATAGCCACGCGCTCGCCGCGCCGCTGCTCGACATGCTGGCGAGCGAGCCGCGCCGCGGTGAACTGTCGCCGAAATTCTCGATCCAGCTCGACGGCGGCGAAGCGGTCGTGGCGCTCGATCATCCGCACGACATCTGGCTGGCCGCATGGCGCCGCGCCGACGGCGCGGTACGTCTCGCGGCGGGGCTGGCCGGCTGTCCGCCGGTTGCGTGCGGCGACCGGCCCGCTGCGGTCGACGTGTCGCCGGAACAGGGCGCCGCACTGGTGCGCGCGCTGTTGCTCGCGTTCCTCGATCTCGCGCCGGCCGACGTCACGCGGATGCGCGCGTTGCTGGCGACGTGCGACGAACGCACGCTGCTCGCGCGCGCCGCGCACTACCTGCCCTTCCCGCTCGCGGCCGATCCGGCGCTTGCCGACTGGCGGCGCACGCGTACCGCTCCCGCGTTGCGTTTCAGCGCGGCTCCGTCGCGCGACGCGGCGCGCTGCAGCGTCGGCGCGCAATTCGCGCTCGGGCGGCTCGACGCGGCGCAACTGGAGCGGCTTGCCGCGCTGGCCGAGGCCGACGGCGACGGCACGCTGTCGATGACGCCGTGGCAAGGCGTGTTCATGCACGGCGTGCCGAACGAACGCACGGCGGCGATGCGCGCAGCACTCGCGTCGCTCGGCCTCGTGTGCGCGGCGTCCGACCCGCTCGCGACACTCGTCGCCTGCACCGGCAGCGCCGGCTGCGCGAAAGCGCGCGCCGATACGAAACACGATGCGCTCGCGCTCGCCGCGCGCGTCGGCCATCCGCTCGACGTGCACCTGACCGGTTGCGAGCGCCACTGCGCGCTGCCGCATCCCGCCGCGCATACGCTCGTCGCGGTGGCGCCCGCGCACTACGACCTTTACCGGCGCGACGCGGCCGCGGGCCTCGGCGCCCCGCTCGCGCGCCATCTGACGATTGACCAGGCCGCGGTCCGACTCATGGACGCGCGGCACAGCCAGGACACCACCGATGCTTGACTACATTCGCGACGGGCAGGAAATCTACCGCCAGTCGTTCGCGACGATCCGCGCCGAGGCCGACCTGTCGCAGGTTCCGCCCGATCTCGAGAAACTCGCGGTGCGCGTGATCCACGCGTGCGGGATGGTCGACGTCGTGTACGACCTGCGCTTCTCGGCCGGCGCCGGCACGGCCGGCCGCACGGCGCTCGCGGCCGGCGCGCCGATCCTGTGCGATGCGAGGATGGTCGCCGAAGGCATCACGCGCGCGCGGCTGCCGGCGGCCAACCGCGTGATCTGCACGCTCGGCGAGCCGGAGGTGCCCGATCTCGCGCGCGACCTCGGCAACACGCGTTCGGCCGCCGCGCTCGAACTGTGGCGCCCGCATCTCGCGGGCAGCGTCGTCGTGATCGGCAATGCGCCGACCGCGCTGTTCCACCTGCTCGACATGATCGACGCCGGCGCGCCGCGGCCCGCGCTGATCCTCGGTTTCCCGGTCGGCTTCATCGGCGCGGCCGAATCGAAGGCGATGCTCGACGCCGACAGCCGCGGCGTGCCGTACGTCGCGCTGCTCGGCCGGCGCGGCGGCAGTGCGATGGCCGCCGCCGCGGTCAATGCGCTTGCGACGGAGGTCGAATGACGACCGCACGCGGACGGCTGTTCGGGGTCGGCGTCGGCCCCGGCGATCCCGAGCTGATGACGATCAAGGCGCTGCGCGTGCTGCAGGCGGCGCCGGTGGTCGCGTATTTCGTCGCGAAGGGCAAGAAAGGCAACGCGTACGGCATCGTCGAAGCGCACCTGCTCGACGGGCAGACGCAACTGCCGCTGGTCTACCCGGTGACGACGGAGGCGCTGCCGCCGCCGCTCTGCTACGAGACGGTGATCGCCGATTTCTACGACACCGCGGCCGAGATCGTCGCGGCGCACCTCGATGCGGGCCGCGACGTCGCGGTGATCTGCGAAGGCGATCCGTTCTTCTACGGCTCGTACATGTACCTGCACGATCGCCTCGCGCCGCGTTACGACACCGAGGTGATCCCGGGCGTATGCGCGATGCTCGGCGGCACGGCCGTGCTCGGCCAGCCGCTCGTCTATCGCAACCAGAGCCTGTCGGTGCTGTCGGGCGTGCTGCCCGAGCATGAACTGCGCGAGCGGCTCGCGCGGGCCGACGCGGCCGTCGTGATGAAGCTCGGCCGCAATTTCGACAAGGTGCGGCGCGTGCTCGACGAACTCGGGCTCGCGAAGCGCGCGCTGTACGTCGAGCGCGCGACGATGGCGAACCAGCGCATCGTGCCGCTCGACGAGGTCGATCCGATGGCGTCGCCGTATTTCTCGCTGCTCGTCGTGCCGGGGGAAAAATGGCAAGGATGACGACCCCGCCCGCGATCGTGATTCTCGGCGCGGGCGCGCTCGATACCGCGCGACGCATCCAGGCGCGTTATCCGGGCGCCCGGGTGCACGGTCTCGCGTCGCGCGTCGACGCCGACGTGCCGTTCGACGAACTCGGCGCGCACCTGCGTGAACTCTATGCGCGCGGCCTGCCGATCGTCGCGCTGTGCGCGGCCGGCATCGTGATCCGCTGCCTCGCGCCCGCGCTCGCCGACAAGGGCGTCGAGCCGCCGGTGCTCGCGGTCGCGGAGGACGGCTCGGCCGTCGTGCCGCTGCTCGGCGGACTGACCGGCGTCAACGTGATCGCGCGCGAAATCGCCGAATGCGTCGGCGTCGCGCCGGCGATCACGACGAGCGGCGAACTGCGCTTCGGCGCGTGCGTGCTCAATCCGCCGGAAGGCTATGCGCTCGCCGATCTCGCGCAGGGCAAGCGCTTCGTGTCCGACCTGCTCGCGGGCGCGTCGACGCGCGTCGACGGCGCGGCGCCGTGGCTCGACGACGTCGCGCTGCCCCGTGATACCGCGGCCGCGCACGCGATTCGCGTGACGCCCGATGCGTGGCGCGGCGCGCGCGACGAGCTCGTGATTCATCCGCGCAGCGTGGTGGTCGGCGTCGCCGCGGATGCCGTGCATGCAGGCGAAGCGCTTGCTGCGCGCATCGAAGCCATGCTCGACGCACAGGGCCTCGCACGGCTGGCGCTCGCGACCATCGTCGCGCCGGCGTCGGCGATCGGCGACGCCGCGCTGGAAGCCGCGGCGAGCACGCTCGACGTGCCGCTGCGTTTCGTCGATAGCGATCGCGACGCGCCTGCCGACGCCAGCACGCTGCTCCACCGCGCATTGCGCGTCACCCACACGCTGCGTGAAGAATCTAACGGTCTCGCGTGCGCGGTCGCATCGCAGCCGGTCGACCCCGCCACGCTCGGCCGCGCGCGCGGCCGCCTGACGGTGCTCGGTCTTGGCCCGGGCGGCGCCGCATGGCTCACGCCGGCCGCGCGCGCGGCGCTCGCGGATGCGACCGACATCCTCGGCTACACGACTTACGTGAACATGGCCGGCCCGTTTCGGGCGGACCAGCGCGTGCACGGCACCGACAATCGCGAGGAAATGCAGCGCGCGCGCCATGCGTTCGAACTGGCGGCCGAGGGCCGGCGCGTCGCGGTCGTATCGTCGGGCGACCCCGGCGTCTTCGCGATGGCCGCGGCCGTGCTCGAAGCGCTCGACGAAGCGCGCGACCCGCAATGGGCCGCGGTCGATCTGCGCGTGGAGCCGGGCATCTCGGCGTCGCTCGCCACGGCCGCGCAGGCCGGCGCGCCGCTCGGCCACGATTTCTGCGCGATCTCGCTGTCGGACAACCTGAAGCCGTGGGACGTGATCGAGACGCGCCTGCAACACGCGGCGCAAGCCGATCTCGTGATGGCGTTCTACAACCCGATTTCGCGCGCGCGGCCGTGGCAGCTCGACCGTGCGCTCGACATCGTGCGTGCGCATCGCGCGGCCGATACGGTGGTCGTGCTCGGCCGCGACATCGGCCGGCCAGGCGCGACGCTTTCGACAACGACCCTCGGCGCGCTGCGCGGCGAGCAGGTCGACATGCGCACGATGGTGATCGTCGGCTCGTCGACGACGCGGCGCTTCTCGATCGGCAACGCACGCGAATGGATCTATACGCCGCGCTGGTATCGCTGAACGCCGCGGCGCGCGTATCGAATCCGGCGGTGCTCACGTGAATGCGCGATGCGCGCGAGCCGTCAATCGGCATGCCGGTGTATCACCGGCTCGCTGGAACCGGTCCATCCGCGCGCCATGGCGCGAGCAACCGGAAAAAGTGCCCGCTCCGCGTTTCGCAACGCGACCGAATCGGCAAGATCGTTACGTATCGGGAATCGAATAACAAAAAGAAGTATCCCTAAATTCCCTATTCGACGTGAATACTCCAAGATACGCACGCCGCCGACGGGACAGGTGCCTGCCCATCGGCGGCGATACGCAGGCCAGCGTATCCCTCTTCCACTTGGAGAACACAGAATGAACAACAATGTGTTGCCGCGTTTCGTTCCGCGAGCGTTTGCCGCGGGTTGTCTGCTCGCGATGGCGAGCGTGTCGCACGGTGCCGGCGTGTATGCACCCTTTGTCGACGTGACGCTCTATCCGACACCGTTGGTCGACCAGATCGGCGTGCGCCAGGGCATCCAGCAGTTCACGCTCGCGTTCGTGGTCGCGGGCAACGGCTGCGTGCCGTCGTGGGGCGGCGTGCAGCCGATCGGCAACGGCGCGAGCGGCGGGCTGCTGACCGCGCTGTCGACGTCGATCGCGAGCTACCGCGCGAAAGGCGGCGAAGTCGCCGTGTCGTTCGGCGGCGCGAACGGCACGCCGCTGATGCAGGCGTGCTCGACGGTTCCCGCGCTGAAGAGCGCGTACCAGACGGTGATCGACACGTACGGCCTCACGCATATCGACTTCGACATCGAGGGCGCGTCGCAGCAGGACACGGCGGCGGTCGCGCGCAACTTCCAGGCGGTCGCGCAACTGCAGGCCGACTACGCGGCGAAGGGCAAGCTGCTGCACGTGACGCTGACGCTGCCGACGATGCCGACCGGGCTCACGCAGGACGGCGTGAACGTCGTCAACGCGGCCATCGCGAACAAGACCACGTTCGATGCGGTCAACGTGATGGCGATGGACTACGGCCCCGCGAACATCGACATGGGCGCCGCCGCGATCAGCGCTGCGCAGGCGCTCTACTCGCAGCTGGACACGGCGTTCAAGTCGGCCGGCCAGCCGAAGACCAACGCGCAGCTGTGGCAGATGGTCGGCGTCACGCCGATGATCGGCGTGAACGACGTGCAAGGCGAAACGTTCACGCTCGCGAATGCGCAGACCGTGCTGAACGCGGCAATCGCGAACGGCTACGGGTTCTTCGGCAACTGGTCGGTCGGCCGCGATCAGGCGTGCCCGTCGGGCGGCACGTATGCGTCGCCCACCTGCTCGGGCGTCGCGCAGCAGCCGTACGCGTTCGCGGCGATCTTCAAGAAGCTCGACGGCAAGTGGGGCGCGGGCGTCACGCAGGACCCGAACTACGGCGGCGGCTCGGACGGCGGTACGCCGCAGCCGGGCGCACCGTGGGCGGCCGGCCAGGTCTATACGGCCGGCGCGACGGTCACCTACCAGGGCACGACGTATCAGGCGCAGTGGTGGACGCAGGGCGACGTGCCCGGCCAGGCGGCCGTGTGGAAGCCGATCGGCGGCGGCACGCCCGCGTGGTCGTCGACGACCGCCTACCAGGGCGGCACGTGCGTGACGTACCAGGGCGCGAAGTATTGCGCGAAATGGTGGACGCAGGGCGACAACCCGAGCGCGGGCGGCGTGTGGGTGAAGTCGTGACGTTGCGACGCGCTCGCGCGTGACGTACGGCGGGCCGTTCCGGCGTGGCAGGACCGAACGCCGGAACGGCCCGCTGCGGATGCCGGCGCGCGCCGCTGCCCTACCCGCGCGCGTGCTCGGCCAGCAGCCGTGCCTTCGCGTCGACGAGCAGCGCCGCATGCTTGTCGCGATGCTGGCGAATCCGCTCGGTCGGCCCGACGACCGACAGCCCGTACCAGTCGCCGTCGAGCGTCAGCGCCACCGCGAGCGCCGACAGCTCGGGCGCGCTCTCGCCGAAGTTCTCGGCCCAGCCGAGTTCGCGAAACCGCGCGGTCTGCGCGACGAGCGCCGCCAGGTCGGCCACCGTCGCATCGGTGAAGCGTTCGAACGGCAGTTGCGCGCCGAGCGCCTGCTGCGTCTCGCTCGCGAGTTCCGCGAAGATCGCCTTGCCGATCGAGTTCGCGTGCAGCGGGCGCAGCTCGCCCGGCTGGCGCGTATAGCGGATCGCCTGCTCCGATTCGACGACGTCGAGATACGTGACCGACACACCCTGGATCTTGCCGAGCACGGCGGTTTCGCGGCTCGCGTCGCGCAGCGCGACGAGGTGCGGATGCACGATGTCGACGACCGGATCGGTCGCGTCGATCGCGGCGGCGACCGTCTGCAGGCGCCGCGTCGGGTAGTAGCCGCCGCGCTTGCGCACTTCGTACAGGTAGCCGCGGCTCACGAGCGTGCGCGCCATCGCGAGGCAACTCGACGCCGGCACGTTGAGCAGGCGCGCGAGTTCGGTGAGCGGCAGCGGCCGCCGTTCGGCGGCGAACAGCTCGAACAGGTCGAGCGTGCGGGCAACGAGTTTGACGTCCATGACGAGCGCTTGATTCGGAACGGGAAACCGCGCGCCGGGCGGGCCGCCGGGTCGCTACGGTCAGTACGACTTCGGCAGCCCGAGCACCTTCTCCGCGATGTAGCACAGGATCAGTTGCGGACTCACGGGCGCGAGCTTCGGAATCATACACTCGCGCAGATAGCGCTCGACATGATATTCCTTCGCGTACCCCATCCCGCCGTGCGTCGCGATCGCCGTCTGGCAGGCCTGGAACGCGGCTTCCGCGCCGAGGTATTTCGCCGCGTTTGCCTCCGCGCCGCACGATTGACCCGCGTCGTAGCGCGTCGCGGCCTTCATCACCATCAGCCATGCGGCCTCGAGCTGCATCCACGCCTGCGCGAGCGGATGCTGGATCGACTGGTTCTGCCCGATCGGCCGGCCGAACACCACGCGCTCGCACGCATACTGTGTCGCGCGGCGCAGCGCGGCCTGACCGAGCCCGATCGCCTCCGCGGCGATCAGGATGCGTTCGGGGTTCAGCCCGTGCAGCAGATAGCGGAAGCCGTCGCCTTCGTTGCCGATCAGGTCGTCGCGCGACACGCGCAGGTTGTCGATGAACAGCATGTTCGAATCGACCGCCTTGCGGCCCATCTTCTCGATCTCGCGCACCTCGACGCGTGAACGGTCGAGGTCGGTATAGAACAGGCTCAGCCCGTCGGTCGGCTTCGCGACCTGGTCGAGCGGCGTCGTGCGCGCGATGATCAGCATCTTGTTCGCCACCTGCGCGGTCGAGATCCAGATCTTGCGCCCGCTCAGCACGTAGTAATCGCCGTCGCGGCGCGCCTGCGTGCTCAGGTGCGTGGTGTCGAGCCCGGCGTCGGGTTCCGTCACCGCGAAGCACGCCTTGTCGCGCCCGGCGATCAGCGGCGGCAGGAAGCGCGCCTTCTGCGCATCGTTGCCGAACACCTGCACCGGGTTCAGCCCGAAGATGTTCATGTGGACGGCCGACGCGCCGGACAAGCCGGCGCCCGACGCGCTGATCGTGCGCATCATCAGCGCCGCCTCGGTCATCCCGAGCCCGGCTCCGCCGTAGGCCGGGTCCATCGCGATGCCGAGCCAGCCGGCCTCGGCGAGCGCCGCGTGGAAGTCGGCCGGAAATCCGCCCGCGCGATCGCGTTCGAGCCAGTAGTCGTCGCCGAAGCGCTCGCAGATTTTCTCGATCGCGCTTTCGATCGCGCGCTGGTCGTCGGTCAGGTCGAACTGCATGGACTGCTCTCCCGAAAAAGCGTGAACGGCCGCGCCGCTCACAATGGAAACACGCCCGTCGCGACCGCGGCGAAGACCATCAGCACGGTGGCGGCGAACAGGAACGGAATCGTGAATTTCTGGTGCTCGGCGAGCTCGACGCCGGTCAGCCCGACGATCAGGAACGTCGCGGGCGTGAGCGGGCTCACCGGAAAACCGGTCGTCATCTGGCCGAGCAGCGCGGCCTGCGCCATCTGGATCGGCGGCACGCCGAGCAGCTTGCCGCTCTCCGCGAGCACCGGCAGCACGCCGAAGTAGAACGAATCGGGATCGAACAGCAGGCTGAGCGGCATCGACAGCAGCCCGAGCACGAACGGCATGTGGCGCGCATGCTCGATGGGCACGTGCGCGACGACGACCTCGGCCATCGCCTTCAGCATCCCGGTGCCGGACATGATGCCGGTGAACGCGCCGGCCGCGAGCAGCACGCTCGCCATCATCAGCGCGGCCTTCGCATGCGCGTCGATCCGTTCGCGCTGGGCCTGCACGTCCGGATAATTGATCACGAGCGCGGCGACCGTGCCGAGCATGAACATCACCATCGGATCGACGATGCCGGACACCAGCGTGACGAGCACGACGAGCGTGAGCGCGACGTTGATCCCGAAGCGGCCCGGCCGACGCAACGCGCGTTCGGCGTCGGTTAGCTCTCGCGGCGCGATCGCGAGCGAGGCCGCGCCGGCGCGGTCGAGCCCGAGCCGTTTCGCCTCGCGCACGCCAAGCACCCAGGCGGTGCCGAACACGAACGCGAGCCCGACGATCTGCACCGGAATCATCGGCGTGAAGATCGCCGAGCCGGGAATGTGCAGCGCCGCCGACGCGCGCAGCATCGGCCCGACCCATGGCAGGAAGTTGACGCCGGCCGCCATCGACGCGACGCACGCGAGAATGCGGCGATCCATTCCGAGCCGCGTATAGAGCGGCATCATCGCGGGCAGCGTGACGAGAAACGTGACGGCGCCCGAGCCGTCGAGATGGATCAGCAGCGCGAGCAGCGCCGAGCCCATCACGATGCGCGGCGGATGGCAGCCGATCACGCGCAGCACGCCGGCGATGATCGGGTCGAGCATCCCCGCGTCGGTGAGGATTCCGAAAAATAGAATCGCAAAAACGAACATCCCGGCGATCGGGCCGATGTTCTGTACGCCGTGCACGACGAACTTGCCGGTCTGCAGCCCGAAACCGGCCGCGAGCGACGCGGCGACCGGCACGACGATCAGCGCGACGAGCGGCGACAGCCGCTTCGTGATGATCAGGCCGAACAGCGCGACGATGGCGACCGCGCCGATCCATGCGAGCATGATGCGTCTCCTCTTCAGCCGGCGCGCATCGAGCGGCGTGTCGATGCGCGGGCCGGCGTGATGTCCGAATGATGGTGTGCGCGGCGGGTGGCCGGGCGCCGCAATGCGGCACGGTCGGCGGCCGCGAAGCCGGTCAGGTCCGGCGGTTGTCGTTGTCGTCGTTGTCGTCCGCGAACACCTGCGCCGCATGTTCGTTCAGCGCGGGCGGTGGACGCCGGTACGTAGCCGGCGTGCGGCCGAGCTTGATCGGCGACGCGATGCCGCGATGCCGGCCCAGCTCGACCTTCATCCGCCGATGCGCGACATGCGGGTGGTCGAGCGCCGCATCGAGCCCGAGCACGGGCGCGCACGGCACGCCGCGGCGCATCAGTCGTTCGGCGAGCGTCGCGCCGTCGTGCGCGGCCAGCGCCGTTTCGAGCAGCGTGCGCAGCGCGGCGCGGTGCTGGCTGCGCGCGCGGTTGTCCGCGAAACGCGGATCGTCGAGCCAGTCGCGCGTGCCGAGCACGTCGCACAGCGCGGCGAACTGCCCGTTGTTGCCGACCGCCAGGAAGATGTCGACGCCCGCGGTCGGAAAGCTGTCGTACGGCGTGATGTTCGGATGCGCGTTGCCGGTGCGCACGGGCGCGTTGCCCGAATGGAAGAAGTTCGACGTATGCGGATGCAGGATCGACAGCGCGCAGTCGAACAGCGTCGATTCGACGAACTGGCCGCGGCCGCTGGCGTCGCGTTCGCGCAGCGCCATCAGGACGCCGAGCGCCGCGTTCAGCCCCGTGACGAGATCGACGATCGGCACGCCGACCCGCAGCGGCGCGCCACCGGCTTCGCCGTTGACGCTCATCAGCCCGGCGAGCGCTTGCACGGCCGCGTCGTAGCCCGGCAGCCCGCCGAGCGGGCCGTCCGCGCCGAAACCCGACACGCGGCAATAGACGAGGCGCGGAAACCGCGCATGCAGCGCGTCGAAGCCGAGCCCCCAGCGCTCCATCGTGCCGATCTTGAAGTTCTCGACGAGCGCGTCCGCGTGTTCGAGCAGCCCGAGCAGCCGCTCGCGATCGGCCGGCTGCGTCAGGTCGAGCGCGACGCCGAGCTTGTTGCGGTTCACGCCGAGGAAGTACGACGCGGTGTCGCCGTCGAATGGCGGGCCCCATGTGCGCGTCTCGTCGCCGGACGGCGGTTCGACCTTGATCACCTCCGCGCCGTGATCGGCGAGGATCTGGGTCGCGTACGGGCCGCCCAGCACCCGCGACAGATCGATGATGCGCAATCCCGCCAGCGCGCCCTGCTGCTCGTGTTCCGCCATGCGTCTCGCTCCTGGTTCCGGTTGATCGGACTGCCGGTTCCGGCGGCCCGGCGCTTGCACGCGGCTTCTCCGGATTCGACGAATAATTCTTGTGTGTGAATTTATATTCACACCGAGGAATTGTGTTGTCAAGCCCGGACGGACCCGGCCGCCGCGCGGAGAACGTCGCCGCGCGCAAGCGGGGACGACATCGAACACGGGCCGGTTGCGGTCGCGCCCCGCCGTTCGCTAAGCTGGCGGCACGGTTCATCCCCATCAATGACAAGGCGAAATATTCATGAAACGGTTGTGGCTGGCGGCCTTCGTACTCGCATCGACGCTGGGCGTCGCGCACGCGCAAAAGCAGACTTTCCACTTCGGTGAAGGACAAACCGGGGTATCGGGCGCGGCGCCGCACGCTGCCGCGCCCACCGCCCGGCCCGCGCCCGCACGCCGGCACGTCACCGCGCCGTCGCCGCATCACCGGCGTGCCGTTCACAAGCGCCGTCATTCGCGCCACGCGAAGCCGGCGCGCAGCGGAATCTATACGCACGCGTGAGCTGTCGTCCGTGGCACGACCGCGGTGCACGGAACTGTCACGAACGGCCGGTAACATCGGCGCGGCGGCCTGCATGCCGTCGCCGTCTGCTGCCGGCCCCCGCATGGCCGGCGCCGGTTTTTCTCCACGATTCAGCACCTGTTTTGCCGAACATGAGCACCGGGCCGGATACCCTCGCCGTCATCAAGGAACGCGCCACGATCGTGTGCCGCCAGCGCAGCAGCGTGCTGCTGGTCGCGCGCACCGCGGCGCGCTGGTCGCTGCCCGGCGGCACGATCCGGCGCGGCGAGACGCCGCTCGAGGCCGCGCAGCGGGAGCTCGCGGAGGAAACGCGGCTGGAGGGGCTTGCGCTCGACTACGCGGTGCAGTTCGGCGGACTGACGAAGCTGCATCACGTGTTCGTGGCCGACGTGCCGGCGCACCTGACACCGCGTGCCAGCAACGAGATCGCCCGCTGCAAGTGGTTCACCGTCGACCGGCTCGACACGCTGCAGGCCAGCGTGCCGACGCGCAAGATCATCGAGCTCCTGCGGCTCGACTGTTTTTCTGCGTTCGCGAGCGGGCCGCTGCGCTGAGATCGATGTCGGCTCGGGCACCGATTGCGGCGATTACGCGCGCAGGAACGGGCCTGCCTTGCGTTCGAGCAGGGCGACGAGTTCGGGCTGCATGAATGCGTAGCGGTCGGGAATGTCGAGGCAGACGATCTTCCGGTGCTTCAGATGCGCGCCGAATTGCGCCGACAGCCTGGCCCGGTGCGCGCGCTCCATCACGAACACGATGTCCGCCCAGTCGAGTTGCTCGACGGAGAGCCGCACGTCCGCGTCGGGCGCGAGGCCCGCGGAGTCGGTTTGGATGCCGGGCCACGCGGCGAACACGGCTTCGGCCGTCGGGCTGCGCAGCCGGTTGCGGCTGCAGATGAACAGTGCGCGTGTCATGTCGCTGCGCGGCGCCCGAGGGGCTCAACCTTGCGGAATCGTGCCCGGCCGCACGTACGCGAGCATGTGCGGCACGTAATCGGCCTTGCCGAGTTCGACGCCGTGATGGCGCAGGATCGCGTACGCGGCGATCGCATGGAAGTAGAACTGCGGCAGCGCCCAGTCGCGCGCGTACTGTTCGCCCGTCATGTCGAACGCGATCCCGTTCGGCAGTTCGAGCGCGATCGGCCGCGCTGCGCCACCGTCGAGCGCATCGGGTGCGAGTTCGCCGAGAAACGTGAGCGTGCCGGCGATGATCGCCTGCGCATCGGCCGGCGAACCGGGTTGCGCATCGGCGTTCCAGCCCGCCTCGCGCAGGGCCAGCAATGCCGCCGGCAGCGGCTCGCCGCGCAGCCGGTAAACCGGCTCCATCGCCTGGAAACACGAGAAGCGCACCTGGGCGGCAAGCGGATACATGTCGGGCGCCAGCCTCAGCGTCATCGCCGCGTCGGGTTCGTCGCCCGCGGCCTGCCGGTGGGCGACCGCCTTGTCGAGCCACGCGGACTGTGCGCGCAACATCTGGGTATAGGTCGGAACGAGAAGTTGGGTGGGTGACACGCATGCGCTCCTGTGTTGGGGTTCTCGCCCCACGATAGCAGCGTCGGCGCGAACCTGCATCCTGATCGAGGTAGCGGCTTGAACGATGACGGACTCGCCTGAAGACCGTGCCACTTGTTTTTGCTGCGCAACATGAGCGACGCAGACCCGGCGGCCATCCCTTCCAGACGTGTCGACGCCGGAACCGCGCGAAAGAGGCTGGCGCGGCCTTGTAGCGGCATCTCCGACTATGTCGCACGCATCGCGGACAACGCCTGCGAAACGCGCGCGACCACGCCGGACCAGTCCGTTTCCGTCGCCGCCTGCCGAAACAGCGTGACGACGTCCGGGTACCACACGGAAGTCGTGCCCGCGCCGCTCCAGCGCCAGTCCGTGCCCACGTTCGACAGCAGAATCCACGCGGGCTTGCCGAGCACCGCGCTCAGGTGCATCACGGCGGTATCGACGCCGATGACGAGATCGAGCCGCGCGACGATCGCGGCGACATCGGCGAAATCGGTGGTCCGGTTGCCCAGATTGACGATGAAGCGATCGCCGATTCCGGCACGCAGATCGGCTTCGTTCGCGCCCTTCTGAAGACTGACGAACGTGACGCCGTCGATGTCCCACAGCGGCGCGAGCGTCTGCAGGCCGGGCAGCGAGCGCACGCGGTCGTTCGCGTGACCGGGATTGCCTTGCCACACCAGGCCGACGCGCAGGCGCCCTTTGGGCATCAGCCGGTCCCATTTCGACGCCGCATGCCGAGGCGCGTGCAGATAAGGCAGCGTGGCCGGAATGGACGCCGGCGATTCCCGCAGATTGACGGGAATACTCCACACATAAGTCCAGAAATCGTGACGCGGGCAGGCGGCCGGATCGAACCTGTCGCGCGCCACGACGGCATCCGCTTCGGGGAGCGTCGCGAACAGCCGCTGCGTCGCGGCCGAGCACACCAGCGTGATCCGTTTCGCCCCGAGCATCCGGAGTTTTTTGACATAGCGGACCAGCTGGATCTGGTCGCCGTGCCCCTGTTCCGGCCAGATCAGCAGCGACGCGCCGTCGATCGGCTCGCCCTGCCACTGCGGGAACGATACGGCGGGCGCGTCGGAAAATGCGCCGTTGAGATCGGGGGCGTGACGCGCTTCGAAGAGCGGCAACCCCGCGATCCAGTCGTTCCGGTGCAGCAGCACATTCGCCAGATTGAGCCGGTATTCGGCACGCCCGGGCTCGAGCGCCAGCGCCTGCCGATAGGCCGCATCGGCTTCGTCGTAGCGGCCCAGGTCCTTCAACACCAGGCCGAGCGCGTTCAGCGCCGCATGATCGCCCGGCGCCTGCTCGACGGCGATCCGGATCGCCCGCTCCGCGTCTTCCAGACGATGCCTGGACCGCAACAGCATGCCGAGATTGAGGTGCGCCTGACCGTGGCCCGGTGCTTTCGAAACGGCACGCACGAACGCTCGTTCGGCGTCGGCATCCCGCCCGCTCGACTGATAGAGCACACCCAGGTTGTTGTCGATATCGGCCGACCGGGGCGCCGCGTGCGCTGCCCGCTCGAGGCACGCCTCGGCGGCGACGAGGTTGCCGAGCTTCAAATGGCACACGCCCGCGAGGTTCAGCAATTCACCGTGATCGCCGTGCTGCGCGACGAGCGCTTCCGCCGCGTGGATCGCGGCGTCGAATCGGCCCTGTACATAGTGTTCCCTGACCAGTGTGACGGCCGCATCGTCCATCGGAAGAGCATCGCGGTGGGGTTGCATGGAGAGAATGATCGGCGCGGTCGGCGCAACGCGCAACGTCGGCGAATTCGGGCGTCAGCGCGGGGCGTGCCGCGCCAGAAACCGGTCGAGCTGCGACGCGAACGTCTTGCCGTCGCGCGCGCTGAACGGCGCCGGCCCGCCCGTATCGATGCCGGCGCTGCGCAACTGGTCCATCATCGCGCGCGTCGACAGGCGCTCCTCGATGTTCTCGCGGCTGAACCAGTTGCCGCGCGGGTCGAGCGCATGCGCGCCCTTGTCGAGCACAGCGGCGGCCAGCGGGATGTCGGCGGTGATCACGAGGTCGCCCGGCTCCGCCAACTCGACGATGCGCGCGTCGGCCACGTCGAAGCCGGCCGGCACCTGCACGGCCTTGATGAACGGCGACGGCGGCGTGCGCAGAAACTGGTTCGCGACCAGCGTCACGCAGATTTCAGCGCGACGCGCGGCGCGAAACAGCATGTCCTTGATGACGGCGGGACACGCGTCGGCATCGACCAGTACTTGCATGGCGGGGGTTTCCAGTGAGCGGAAGCAGAAGCGGCGATCATAGCGCACCGCCGGCCGGCCATCAGCCGGCGAGATCGGTGCGAAGCGCGTCGGCCGTCACCCACTGCGCGCCCCAGGCCGCGGCGAGCCGCGCACCCTGCCCGATCCGCACGGCCGCATCGTCGAAGTCGACGAACACGACGTGATCGGCCGCCGCGGGTTTGGCCGGCATCTCGCGCGTGCGCCCGTCGGACAGCACCCACAGCCAGCGCGCCTTGCCGGGCTCGCGCCGTGCCGCGCGGGCGAGCAGCTGCGCGGCGGCCGCGATGCCGTCCGCGAGCGGCGTACCGCCGCCGCCGTCGACAGGTTCGAGCCAGCGCGCGTTCCACCAGCGCGGCACGGCCGGGCCGAAGCGCCGCGCGGCGCCTTGACCGCCGAAGCAAATCAGCGCGGTTTCGACCCGCTCGCGCGCGGCCTGATCGAAATACGCGACGATCAGCCCCTTCGCGAGCGCGAGTCGTTCGTGCGACAACATCGACGCCGAACAGTCGAGCACGAAGCAATGCAGCGCACGCGGCGTACCCGCGCGTTTCCCGAAGCGCAGATGCTCGCGATGCAGCGGGCCGCCGCGTTTCGCGGCGAGCGTCGCCGGCCACGCGATGGCCGTGCCGGCGCGCACCGTGCCCGGCACGCGCGCGGCCGCGCCTGACTGCCATCGAGGACCGCGAATCGCGTTCGCGGCGGCGCCGGCTCGATGGCTCAGCGTTTTTTTAGCGGCAGCGGCACGACGCTTTTCACGTCGCGCAGCCCGGCCGGTTCGGGCGGCAAGTAGCCCCAGTCGCCTTGCGATGGGGACGCGTCGGCCTTCGTGTCGTCCTGTCGCTTGTCAGGCTGCCGTGGTGTGTCCGACCGCGAACGATCGTCGCGCTCTCCCCCTTGTTGCGACGACTGCTGCGACGGCGGCGGCCCCGCATGGCGCCGGTGCCGCAGCACGGCTTCGGCCACGCGCGCCACATGCGACACCGTCACCGCGTCGGCCTGTTCCAGTGCGGCCAGCGCACGCGCGGCGCGCAGCATCACGAGATCGGCCCGCAACCCGTCGACGGCCGCGTCGATGCACAGTGCGCTGACGTGCGCATGGACCGCATCGTCGAAATCGAGCGCCGGCAGCCGCGCGCGCGCCGCATGAATGCGGTCCGCGAGTTCCCGCTGGGCCGCCGCGTGACGCGCGCGAAACGCATCCGGATCGAGATCGAACGCGAGTCGCGCCTTCACGATCCGCTCGCGCTGGGCGGCGTCGAAGCAGTTCTCCAGCTCGACCATCAGCCCGAAGCGATCGAGCAGTTGCGGCCGCAACTCGCCTTCCTCGGGGTTCATCGTGCCGACCAGCACGAAGCGCGCATCGTGCGCGTGCGACACGCCATCGCGCTCGACGATGTTCACGCCGCTCGCGGCGACGTCGAGCAGCGTATCGACGAGCCCGTCGGCGAGCAGGTTCACTTCGTCGACGTACAGCACGCCGAGATGCGCGCGCGCCAGCAGGCCGGGTCGAAAACGCACGCCGTTTTCGGCCAGCGCATGCGCGAGATCGAGCGTGCCCGTCACCTGCTCGTCGCTCGCCGATAGCGGCAGCGTGACGAACTGCCCTTCCGGCAGCAGCTCCGCCAGGCCGCGCGCGGCCGTCGATTTCGCGGTGCCGCGCGGGCCGCTGACGAGCACGCCGCCGAGCGACGGGTCGATCGCGACAAGCAGCAGCGCCTGCTGCAACGCGTCCTGCGCGACGAGCGCCGCAAACGGAAAAACCGCGCGGGCGCGGGGCGTGGTCGGATCGGTCATCGCCGCCCTCCTTCCTGGCGTTGTTCGCTGGCGAGCCAGACCGCTTCGATCCGCTCGCGATAGGGGCCGGGCTGCTGCCACAGCCCGCGCTGCATCGCTTCGACGAAGCGTTCGCAGATGCCGTGCAGCGCCTTCGGGTTGTGCCGTTCGAGGAACGCGCGGGTGGCGTCGTCGAACAGGTACGCGTCGGCGACGAGCGCGTACTGGTGATCGGACAGCACGCGCGCGGTCGCGTCATAGCCGTACAGGTAGTCGACGGTCGCGGCCAGCTCGGCCGCGCCCTTGTAGCCGTGACGCTTCACGCCGTCGAGCCATTTCGGATTGACGACGCGCGAGCGGATCACGCGGGCAATTTCCTCGCGCAGCGTGCGCATCTTCGGCGCGACCGGGTTCGCATGGTCGCCGTGGTAGATGCTCGGCTGCTGCCCGGACAGGTGCCGCACCGCTGCCGTCATCCCGCCCTGGAACTGGTAGTAGTCGTTCGAATCGAGGATGTCGTGCTCGCGGCTGTCCTGGTTCTGCACGACGACGTCGATCGTCGCCAGCCGCTCGCCGAACACGTCGGGCGCTGCATCGCCCGCGCTGTTCTGCGCGTACGCATGACCGCCCCATTGACGGTAGGCATCCGCGAGATCGGCGTCGGTCTGCCAGCGGCGCTGGTCGATCAGGTCCTGCAGGCCGGCGCCGTAGCTGCCCGGCCGCGCGCCGAACACGCGCCAGCCGGCGCGCCGGCGCGCTTCGTCGGGCGCCACGCCCTGCGCGGTCCACTTCTCCCGTTCGCGCTCGATGCGTGCGCGAATCGGGTTCAGCTCTTCGGGCTCGTCGAGCGCGGCGACGGCCTGCACGGCCGCATCGAACAGGTGCATCAGATTCGGGAACGCGTCGCGGAAGAAGCCCGACACGCGCAGCGTCACGTCGATGCGCGGCCGGTCGAAGATCTCGATCGGCAGGATCTCGAAGTCGGTCACGCGATGGCTGCCGTGCGCCCATTTCGGCCGCACGCCGATCAGCGCGAACGCCTGCGCGATGTCGTCGCCGCCGGTGCGCATCGTGGCCGTCCCCCACACCGACAGCCCGATCGCGCGCGGATAGTCGCCGTGATCCTGCAGATGGCGTTCGATCAGTTGCTGCGCGGATTTCAGGCCGAGCGACCATGCGGCCTGCGTCGGCACCGCGCGCGTATCGACCGAATAGAAATTGCGGCCCGTGGGCAGCACGTCGGGACGGCCGCGCGACGGCGAGCCGCTCGGCCCCGGGGGCACGAAGCGGCCGTCGAGCCCGCGCAGCAGCTGACGCATTTCCTCACCGCCGCACGCATCGAGTGCGGGCAACAGCGTCGAACGCACGCGTTCTAGCACCGCGAGCGTATGCGGCCATGCGCCGGGCGGCGGCATGTCGATGCCGGGTTCGTCTGAAGCGGCGCCGCACACGGCGTCCAGCCAGTGCTGCGCAAGCCGTTCGAGCCGCTCGCGCGTATCGCCGGCATGACGCCACGGCGACGCATCTAGCGCCTGCAGCACGGCCGGCCGCGGCCCGGTCCACGGCGCGGCCCAGTCGGCCGCGAGCGGATCGAAACCCTCGCCGAGCGCAAGATCGCGTGCGAGCGCGCCGATCAGCCCGGCCCGTTCGCCCTTGCCGTCGCCGACCGGAAAACGAGCCAACGCGAGCAGCGTGTCGCGCCGCTGGCGCTCGACCGGCGACGCGCCGAACACGTGCAGCCCGTCGCGAATCTGCGCTTCCTTCAATTCGCACAGCCACGCGTCGACGCGCGTGAGCAGCGCATCCTCGTCGCCCGCATCGCGCGGCGGCGACACGCTCAGCTCGTCGTGCAGGCGATGCTCGGCGATCGTCGCGAGGATCGTCTTGCGCAACAGCTTCGCGCGCCGCGCATCGACCATCAGCGCTTCGTAGTATTCGTCGACCTGCCGTTCGAGATCCTGCAGCGGGCCGTAGTTTTCCGCGCGCGTGAGCGGCGGCATCAGGTGATCGACGATCACGGCTTGCGCGCGGCGCTTCGCCTGGCTGCCCTCGCCCGGATCGTTGACGATGAACGGATACAGGTGCGGCAGCGGCCCGAGCGTCAGGTCGGGCCAGCACGCGTCGGACAGCGCGACGCTCTTGCCCGGCAGCCATTCGAGGTTGCCGTGCTTGCCGAGATGGATGACCGCGTCGACCTGATACGCATCGCGCAGCCAGAAATAGAACGCAAGATACGCATGCGGCGGCACGAGATCCGCATCGTGGTAGCTCGCGTAGTCGTTGTCGTCGCGCGAGCGCGACGGCTGGATGCCGACGAACACGTTGCCCGCGCGCCAGCCGGCGATCGTGAAACGCCGTTGCCGCAGCGTCGGGTCCGCTTCGGGCGGCCCCCACCGTTCGTTCAGCGCGTCGCGCACCGCGGCCGGCAGCTGCGCGAAACGCGCGACGTAGTCGGCCAGCGCGTAACTCTGAAACGCGGGACGCAGCGTGCGCACGGCGGGATCGTTGGTCACGCCTTCGGTGAGTTGCGCGATCAACGCGTCGCCGTCAGGCGGCAGGTCGGCCACGATGTAGCCCGCATCGCGCAGCGCCGCGAGCACGCGCAGCGCGGAGGCCGGCGTGTCGAGCCCGACGCCGTTGCCGATCCGCCCTTCGCTTTGCGGATAGTTCGCGAGAATCAGCGCGATGCGTTTGTCGGCGTTATCGAGCGTACGCAGTCGGCACCAGCCGCGCGCGAGCGCCGCGACGAACGCGATCCGCTCGGCATCCGGCTGATAGCGCACGACGTCGACCTCGGTATGCGGGCAGCGATACGCGAGCCCCTTGAAGCTCACCGCGCGCGTGACGATGCGCCCGTCGACTTCGGGCAGCGCGATATGCATCGCGATGTCACGTGCGTGCAGGCCCTGGTTGTCGGCCGCCCACGCGTCGCGATTGCCGCCGGACAGGATCACCTGCAGCACCGGCGCGTCGCCCGCGAGCACGTCGTGCTCGGGGCTGTCGATCGCGCCGGCCGCGAACGCGGTGGTATTCAGCACGAGCGCGACGCCGTGCGTATCGCAGAGCTGCGTGATGACCTCGCGGCTCACCGCGTCCTTCAGCGACGTCACCGCGATCGGCAGCGGGTTCAGCCCCTCGTCGATCAGTGCGTCGGCCAGCGCGTCGAACACGGCCGTGTTCGCGGCCTGCCAGTGCGCGCGATAGAACAGGATCGCGACGACCGGCGCGCCGGGCGTCCAGCGCGGCCGCCAGTCGTCGACGCTCGCGCGGTCGCGCGCCGGGTGATACAGCGCGGCGGCCGGCAGCGGGCGCGGCGGTTCGGGTTCGTCGCCGAAGCCGAACGTGTGAAACGCGATGCTGCGCAGCAGCGCGTCGGCGTTGTGCATGCCGCCTTCGCGCAGATAGCGCCACCACAGCCGGCACAGCTCGGCCTTGACGGTGCTTTTCGCGACGAGATTCGGGTCTTCCTGCAGGTCGCCCGAGAACATCGCGAGCTGCTGCCCGCGCTTCGACGCGAGCGACACGGCCTGCTCGATCCCGTACGGCCAGTACGCTTCGCCGCCGAGATGATCGATCACGACCGTTTTCGCGTGGCGCAGCACGTCGTCGACGTAGAAATCGACCGACGCCGGCTGCCGCAGGAACGTGACGTTCGCGAGCCGCACGCTCGGGAACCCGGCGGGCAAGTGCGGCACGACGCTCGCGAGCAGCGACAGCGTCGTGTCGGCCGAACTCAGGATCACGATGTCGGCCGGCTGCTGGTCGATCCGGACGACGCCCTGTGTATCGTCGACGAAGCCGCCCGGCGTGGTGCGCAGCAGATGCATCGTGCGTTACGCCTGTTGCGGCTCGGCCGCGCACGCGGCGTCGAACGCGCGTTGCAGCGCGGCCGCGTCGAGATCCTCGCCGATCAGCACGAAGCGGCTCGCGCGGGTTTCGCCGTCCTGCCAGCGGCGGTCGAAATAGCTGTCGAAGCGGCGGCCGACACCCTGGATCACGAGCCGCATCGGCGCGCCGGGCAGCGCGGCGAAGCCTTTCGCGCGGTAGATCGTGTGCGCTTCGACCACGCGCTGCAGCGCGGCGATCGTCGCTTCGCGCGTGCCCGCGTCGCCCGATACCACCACCGAGTCGAAATCGTCGTGATGGTGATCGTGATCGCCGTCGTCGGCCGAGCCGTGATGGTCGTGACGCAGGTGGATCGTTTCCTCCGAGGCCGAGTCCAGCCCGAGCAGCATCGCGAGGTCGAGCTCGCCGCGCGTCGCGCGCACGATCTTCACCTGCGGCGGGATTTCTTCGCGGATCGCGGTTTCGATCTGCGCGAACTCGGCGTCACCCACGAGGTCGGCCTTGTTCACGATCACGAGATCGGCGGACGACAGTTGATCGGCGAACAGTTCGTGCAGCGGCGATTCGTGATCGAGGTTCGGATCGGCGCGGCGCTGCGCGTCGACGGCCTGGGGGTTTTCCGCGAACTGGCCGCTCGCGGCGGCCGGCCCGTCGACGACGGTCACGACCGCGTCGACCGTGAAGCTGTTGCGGATCGTCGGCCAGTTGAAGGCCTGCACGAGCGGCTTCGGCAGCGCGAGGCCCGACGTCTCGATCAGCACGTGGTCGATGTCCGCGCGGCGCTCGACGAGCGCCTCCATCACCGGATAGAACTCTTCCTGCACGGTGCAGCACAGGCAGCCGTTCGCGAGTTCGTACAGCTGGCCCGATGCCTCGCCCTGCGCGCCGTCGGCATCGTCGCAGCCGATGCCGCAGCCCTTGAGGATTTCGCCGTCGATGCCGAGTTCGCCGAATTCGTTGACGATCACCGCGATGCGGCGGCCTTCGGCGTGCTGCAGGATGTGGCGCATCAGCGTCGTCTTGCCGCTGCCGAGAAAGCCCGTGACGATCGTGACGGGAAGCTTGCGTAGGGTCATGGTAGGTCCGGTGTCGAAGAGGGAATCAGGACGGGATCGTCGCGTCGGTGGCGGCGCGGCAATTCAGCGGGCGGTGCGCGGGAAGCTCGCCGCGCGATCCGCGCGGACTGCCGCACGGCGGGCGGGACAACGAATCGGACATGGTGCTTCCTTGCGAACGGTCGACATCGTGAATGCCAACACGGCTGCCGCGTGCCCCGCCCGTGCCGCCTGCCGTTCGCCGTGCCGGCCCGGGCGCGTTCGCGCGGAGGCAGATCGGAGGAGACAGCGGGAAACACCGGGCGTCGGGCGCTGCCGCGGCCGTGGACGATGCGCCGCCTCCCCGCGGCGCTGAACCCCAACGTTTAGGCCGGTATCCGGGCTGACGAACACGCCGCTTCGCCTTCCCGGATACGCGCGGCATCCAGTGGCGGTCGTCCGCATGCGCGTGGCATGCGGCGAAGCGGCGCTGCGTGGCGCTTGCGCGCGACGCGTTCGCTTACCGTTGCGGGGGCAGCACAGGTTGACTCGACTGCGGCGCAGGCAGGCTCCCTGTTTCCCGTTTAACTGCGCACGCCGGAGCGGCGCGCGCGAGCACCAAAACGCGTGCGAGTGTAGGCGGCGGTGCGGGGAGCGTCAAGGCGAGCGGCCGGCGATGAACGCGAATGATTGTCGTTTTCAACTACACAAGATAAAATTCACCCAACAACACAAACCACCGCGCAACGGCCATGTGAGGCAATCACTCAGTCATCCTCAAATTTCCATGTCGAAACGACAGATCTCCGGGCGGCGTTTTCCTGTGCTGGCCCTGTCGCTGTGCTCGATCGCCGGCGTTGCTTCCTCCCCTGCTCCAGCAGCCGAGTTCGACGACGAACTGCCTGCGGTCGAAGTACGCAGCCGTCGTCATCCAAACGATCCGCGCGCCGAAAGCGTGAGTACGGCGACGCGCACCGCGAGCGATCCGCGCGACGTACCGCAAACCATCGACAGCGTCCCGGTAGAGGAAACGCTGTCCTATGGCGGTCGCACGCTGGCCGACGCGCTGGCCGGCGTGCCCGGTGTGTCCAATACGTCGGACACGCGCTTCGATTCGTTCCGCATTCGCGGCTTTTCCGCCGCGGGCGACCTGCTGCTCGACGGCATGCGCGACGATGCGCAATACGTGCGCAGTCTCGGCAACATCGAACGCGTCGAAGTGCTGAAGGGGCCGGCAGCGGCGCTGTACGGGCGCGGCAGCGGCGGCGGCGTCATCAACCGGATCACCAAGCAGCCGTTGCCGGAAAACTTCGGGCATCTGTCGGCGGCGACCGGCAGCTATGGACGGCTCGGCGCGTCGGTCGATCTCAACCGGATGCTGTCGAGCGCATGGAGCGTGCGGCTCAATGCCGGACGCGAACACGCAGGCAGCTTCCGCGACCACGTCGACAGCACGCGTCAGTACGTCGCACCGTCGATCAAATGGCACGACGCGCGGCGCAGCTGGCTGCTGCAGTTCGAATACGACGCGTACCGGCGCGTGCCCGATCGCGGCATGCCGGCGCCGGTCGCCGCGCTCGACGCGGCCGGCAAGCCGTTCGCGTTCTCGCTGCCGTCCGCGCCACGCGCAACCTTCTTCGGCGCGGCGGGCCGCGACACGATTCGCGACGAGAACATGAACTGGCGCTCGGTCTTCACGCACGCGCTCGACGGCGACTGGGAATTGCGCCATACGCTCGGCGTGCTGAATTTGCGCAGCACCTTCGACAATACCTACGTCACGCAAAGCTACGTCGCGAAGCCGCGCGACTACCGGCATGTGCAACGCGCACGCTATCTGCAGGACATGACGCATCTCAACGTCCAGACCGGCGTCGAACTGGGCGGCAAGGTCGCAACCGGTCCGGCGCTGCATCACCTGCTGTTCGGTATCGAATACGGCTGGCAGAAACGCGCGCCGACGCTCTGGCAGGCCGACGCGGCGCCGATTCCGGTGACCGGGCCGGATCGTTTCGCCCTGGTCGGCTCGACGCCGCGCCCGTATGCGATGAACCGCCACCGCGTCAGCGACTACGCGATCTTCGCGCAGGATCGCGTCGACCTCGGGCGAGCGTGGAAGCTCCTCGACGGCCTGCGCGGGGAACGTTTCGACGTCGATTCGACCAACGCGCTGAACGGCCTGCATGCACGGCGCACGACGGCGGCATGGAGCCCGCGGCTCGGCGTCGTGTGGTCGCCGGTCGGCACGCACAGCCTGTATGCGTCGTACAGCAAGAACTTCGCGCCGGTCGGTGGCGACCTGATCGGCATCACGCCCGACGCGCGCGGCAACGCCAACGACCTCGGCCCGCAATACACGCGCCAATACGAGATCGGCGTGAAAAGCGACTGGCGCGACGGCGCGCTGAGCACGACGCTCGCGCTGTTTCAGCTCGACCTGTACAACCGCCGCATCGCCGATCCGGTTCGGCCGGGCTTTTTCGACCTCACCGGCCTCGAGCGCAATCGCGGCCTGGAACTGGGCGTCGCCGGCCGGCTCGCGGGCGACTGGTTCGTCCGCGGCGGCATCGGCTGGCAACACGCGCGGGTGGTCGACGCCGAGCCGAAGTACGCGGGCAAGCGCTCGGCGGGCGTGTCGGCGTCGAACGGCAGCCTGTTCGTCGGCCATGCGCCGCTACGCGGTTTTTTCGCGGAACTCGGGCTGGTGTACGAAGGCGCGCGTTACGCCGATCGCGACAACCTGCTCGAATTGCCCGCGTACGTTCGCTGGGACGGCAAGGCCGGCTATCGCACGCGCGACTTCGAGGTGACGCTGGCGGCCGTCAACCTGACCGATCGCGATTACTACGCGAATGCGACGGGCCTCGCGCAGATCATGCCCGGTACGCCACGCACGTTCACGCTGACGGCGGCATACAAGTTCTGACCTCGCGGGTAGCGCCGACACCCGCGCAGCCGGCCCGCCGGGCGGCTTGCGGGTTGCACGCCTGTGCTATCGTATGCGCCGCGTTCGGTGCTCGCATGCGCATTCCGCGCATGCAGTTAAACGGGAAACAGGAGGCGGATTGCCGCCCGGCCTGTGCTGTCCCCGCAACGGTACGCCGCCCGCGCAACGCACTTCTACGCGCTGCGCCCAGGCCGCCCGCGATGCCACTGCCCTTCGACCGGCGGGAAGGCTGCGGCCTGGCAAGCGGCCAGCCCGGATACCGGCCGACGCAAGGGGCGAGCGCGCTGCTCGCCGAACGCCCGATCCGCGGGGGACGGATCGGGTGCGCATTCCACCCGCGCTCGCGCGGGTTTCGCCCGATCCGCCATGCACTGCCTGCCCGCCGGCCGCCGATGTGCCGCCCGCCTTCCCTGTTCCACTGTTTCGACACGGTGCGCGCCGTGCCGCGCGCGATGAGCCGCGCCTGGCTCGTCGGCGCCGGTCCCGGCGACGCCGATCTGTTGACCCTCAAGGCCGTGCGCGCGATCGGCGCGGCCGACGTGCTGCTCGTCGACGATCTCGTGAACCCCGACGTGCTGCGCCATGCGCGCGCCGATGCGCTGATCGAGCACGTCGGCAAGCGTGGCGGCCATGCGTCGACGCCGCAGGAGGCGATCGTCGCCGCGATGCTCGCGCACCTGCGCGCGGGCCGCAGCGTCGCGCGGCTCAAGGGCGGCGATCCGTTCGTGTTCGGCCGCGGCGGCGAGGAACTGGTCGCGCTCGGCGCGGCGGGCTTTCCGGTGGAAGTCGTCAACGGCATCACCGCGGGCATCGCCGCGCCGGCCGCGCTCGGCATCCCGGTCACACACCGCGGCGACGCGCAGGGCGTGATCTTCGTCACGGGCCACGGCGCGGGGGCCGACGAGCCGGACTGGCGCGCGCTCGCGGCCACCCGCATGACGATCGTGATCTACATGGGCATCCGTCGGCTCGACGCGATTGCCGCGGCGCTGCGCGATGGCGGCCTGCCCGACGACACGCCATGCGCGGCGATCGAGAACGCCACGCGAGCCGAACAGCGCCACGTACTCGCGACGCTCGAGACGCTCGTCGCGCGCGTCGGTGACGCCGGTATCGGTTCACCGGCGATCGTCGTGATCGGCCGCGTCGCGGCGCTCGCCGACGATCCGGCGGTGCGCGCCGCGCTCGGCGGCCACGCATGATGCGCGTCGCGCTCGGCGTCGGCTTCCGCGCGGGCGTCACGGCTGCGCAACTCGATGCCGCGATCCGCGCCGCGCTCGCGCGCTACCCGGCCGCCGAACCGGCGCTCGTCGCGACGCTCGCCGACAAGGCATGCGCCCGTGCGCTGCGCACGCTGTGCGCGCGCCGTGGCTGGCCGCTCGTCGCGTTCGAGGCGGCGCAACTCGCGAGCCGTCCGGAACTGGCCGCGAGCGGCCCGTCCGACGCCGCGCTGGCCCGCTTCGGCGTCGCGGGCGTGGCCGAGCCGTGCGCGCAACTCGCCGCGCCGCATGGCCGGCTGCTCGGCCCCAAATCCATCCTGGGCGGCGTGACGGTCGCGCTCGCCGGCCCGCTCTGAACCCAATGTTTCGCTTTCGAAAGGACGATTCCCGATGAAGACCGATTCCGAATCCCATCAGCGGATGGCCGAACGCCGCCGCGCCGGCCACGAGAAGAAGCAGGCCGCCGCCACTCAGGAAAAAGGCCTGCTGATCGTCCATACCGGTAACGGCAAGGGCAAGAGCACGGCCGCGTTCGGGATGGCCGTGCGCGTGCTCGGCCACGGCATGCGGCTCGGTGTCGTGCAGTTCATCAAGGGGGCGCTGCATACGTCCGAGCGTGACTTCCTCGGCGCGGTCGCGGAATGCGATTTCGTGACGATGGGCGACGGCTATACGTGGAACACGCAGAACCGCGACGCCGACATCGCGACCGCGCGCAAGGGCTGGGACGAGGCGCGCCGGATGATCGACAGCGGCGACTACCGGATGGTGATCCTCGACGAGTTGAACACCGTGCTGAAGTACGAATACCTGCCGCTCGACGAAGTGCTCGCGACGCTCGTCGCGCGTCCGGAGTCGGTGCACGTCGTCGTCACCGGGCGGCATGCGCCCGATGCGCTGATCGATGCGGCCGATCTCGTCACCGAAATGCGGCTCGTCAAGCATCCGTACAAGGAGCAAGGCGTGAAGGCGCAGCGCGGCGTGGAGTTCTGAGCATGCCGGCCTGCCCCGCGCTGTTCGTCAGCGCGCCCGCGTCCGGCCAGGGCAAGACGTCGGTCACGGTCGGTCTCGCGCGGCTGCACCGGCGGCTCGGCCGCCGCGTGCGCGTGTTCAAGACCGGGCCCGATTTTCTCGATCCGATGCTGCTCGAACGCGCGAGCGGCGCACCCGTGCACGCGCTCGACCTCGGGATGGTCGGCGAGGCCGGTTGCCGCGCGCTGCTCGCCGAAGCCGCGCGCGACGCGGACCTGATCCTGATCGAAGGCGTGATGGGCTTGTTCGACGGCACGCCGAGCAGCGCCGATCTCGCGGCCGCGTTCGGCGTGCCGGTCGTCGCGGTGATTTCGGCGAAGGCGATGGCGCAGACGTTCGCGGCGATCGCGTTCGGGCTCGCGCGGTTTCGGCCGGGGTTGCCGTTTCACGGCGTGCTGGCCAACCGCGTCGGCTCGGCACGGCACGCGGAATTGCTGCAACAGGCGTTGCCCGACGATCTTCGCTGGCTCGGCCACGTGCCGGCCGATGCGGGTATCGCGCTGCCGGAGCGGCATCTCGGCCTGCATCAGCCGGCCGATATCGACGATCTCGACGCGCGGCTCGATCGCGCGGCCGATGTGCTCGCGCAGACGGCACTGGCCGAATTGCCGCCGGCCGTCGCGTTCGCGGAGCCGGACGTTGCCGCGCCGTTGCCGCGCGCGCTTGCCGGCAAGCGGATCGCGGTGGCGCGCGATGCGGCGTTTTCGTTCATCTATCCGGCGAATCTCGCGTTGCTGGGCGCGCTCGGTGCGCAGTTGCGGTTCTTTTCGCCGCTTGCCGACGAACCCGTGCCTGACGATTGCGACGCGCTGTTTTTGCCGGGCGGCTATCCGGAACTGCATGCGGCGACGCTGGCCGCGAATGCCGCGACCGCACGGACGATTCGCGCGCATGCGGCAGCCGGCCGGCCGATCGTCGCGGAATGCGGGGGGATGGTGTATCTGTGCGAATCGCTGACCGACGTGGATGGGTCGACGACACCGATGCTCGGCCTGCTGCCGGGGCATGCGACGATGCAACGCCGGTTCGCGGCGCTCGGCATGCAGCAGCTCGATACTGGCACGGGACCGATGCGCGGTCATACGTTTCATTATTCGCGGCTGGATACGCCGCTCGTGCCGGTCGCGACCGCCGCGCGGCCCGATGGCTCGGAGGGCGGCGGCGAAGCCGTTTATCGCGTGGGCGCGATCGTCGCGACGTACATGCACATGTACTGGCCGTCGAATCCGGATCTGGTCGTGGCTTTGTTCGGTGGGGAAGTGTTCGAGACATGAGCGGCCAGCTTGCCGAGCGGCCGACCTTCGACGGTACGACGCCAACGATCTTCAGGATTCGGGGCAGGAATCGCGTGACCAGACGTGACCGGCCTTAGCCGCAACGCGTTGCGCCCGCATGCGGGCCAGGAAGGTTTCTCCGTCGAACGTATTGGGATGACCTGAGGCCTCCCCGGCGTCCAGCGCGTCCTGCAACGCGCGCACCTGCGCGTTGCGTGATTCGAGCAGCCGCAATCTCGCTCGCATGGTGTCGCTGCCGGAGCATCGCTCCGACAGCCCGTCGGCGTCGACGTACTCGGCAACGTGATCGTCTTGGGAAACAGGCGCCTTTCTCGACATGGTTCACTTCGTTTGGTTTGAACACGATGGGCATATACCAAATACCAAGGCAAGGTACATGCCGTCTGTCATGGTTGGGAGCGGATTGTGAATTCCCGGCTCCAACCTCACGCCGCATCCTCCGTCACACCAGAAACGCCTCAGTTAACTTCACCCAATACGACGCGCCGGTCGGCAGCGCCGCGTCGTTGAAGTCGTAGCCGGGGTTGTGCACCATGCAGCCGCCCTCCCCGTCGCCGTTGCCGATGATCAGGTAGCAGCCCGGCCGTTTCTCGAGCAGGAACGCGAAATCCTCGCTGCCGGTGAGCGGCACCATGCCGTCGATCAGATTGGCTTCGCCGACCCATTCACGGGCCACGCCGCGCGCGAACGCCGTCATCTCCGCATCGTTCACGAGCACTGGGTAGCGGCGCTGGTAGTCGATCGTCGCGGTCGCGCCGAACACGGCCGCCTGCGTATGGACGACCTCCTTGATGCGCGTTTCGAGCAAGTCGCGCACGTCGGGCTTCAGCGCGCGCACCGACAGGCGCATCTGCGCGCGATCGGGAATCACGTTCGGCGCTTCGCCCGCATGGATCGCACCGACCGTGATGATCGCCATGTCGAGCGGCGACACGTTGCGCGACACGATGGTCTGCAGCGCCAGCACGATCTGCGCGCATACGACGACCGGATCGATCGCCCGGTGCGGCACCGCGCCGTGGCCGCCGCGACCCTGCACGTCGATGACGACGGTATCCGACGACGCCATGAACGAGCCCGGCAGGAAACCGAATTTGCCGGTCGGGAAGCCCGGCATGTTGTGCATCGCGAAGATCGCGTCACACGGAAATTGCTCGAACAGCCCTTCGTCGAGCATCTTCTTGGCGCCGCCGAGCCCTTCCTCGGCCGGCTGGAAGATCAGGTTCAGCGTGCCCGAGAAGCGGCGTTCGCGCGCGAGGTGCTTCGCGGCTGCGAGCAGCATCGCCGTGTGGCCGTCGTGGCCGCACGCGTGCATCTTGCCCGCGATCGTGCTCTGGTACGGCAGGCCCGTCGTTTCGTGGATCGGCAGCGCGTCCATGTCGGCGCGCAGACCGAGGCGCCGCTTGCCGTCGCCCACTTTCAACTGGGCGACGACGCCGGTGCCGCCGAGCCCGCGATGCACGGTGTAGCCCCACGACTGCAACTGCTCGGCGACGAGGTCGCTCGTCGCGAATTCCTCGAAACCCAGCTCGGGGTGGGCATGGATGCGGTGCCGGATCTCGATCATTTCGTCGGCGAGGCCGGCGGGAATCACGCTGTACGTCACGGTGTCGCCTCCTGTGTGCTGTGAGTATGCGGGCAAGGATAGTCCGACGAACGGCAACCGGATAGACAGAAAGTCGTCACGATGGCAACTGGCGATTGCCAGTCGATCGCACGGGCGGAGGCGAAGCGCGGCTGCCGGGATGGCTATCCCGTCCGGACGACTGCCGCGAGCGAGAGGCACGCCCGACACTGTGTGTTAAGGCTCGATTTTCACGTGGAGGTTATCGTTGGCGTCAGCTCAACGTTCCAAAATAATTCCTTTTCATCAAAGGGTTGAGAGCATTTGTTCATTTTTTGACGGTTGTACATTTTTTGTGTACGCTGACAAAACAGTGAACAAGCGATCCTCCGTGATGCCGGCGAACGTCCCCCTCCCCCTATCGGAACAGCATGTGCTCGACGAGGCCTGTGCCGCGTTCGGACGCTCGACCCGGCGCTTCGCTGCGCGGCCCGTGCGTGTGCCGGCGGCGTACCAGGCGCGCGCCGACGCAATGATCCGCTTCGACATCGCCGGGCAGAGCTTCGAGATGCCGGCGGCCGTGAGCGTCGGCGTCGAATCGCTGCAGGCTGCGCTGGCGGCGCTGCGTCGCCGCGGCGGCACGTCGGCGCCGGGCGAGCGGCCACTTATGCTGGTCGCGCCTTATTTTTCTGCCGAACTGGCCGCCCGCCTGATCGAGCACGACATCCCGTTTCTCGATACCGCCGGCAATGCGAGCCTGATCCAGCCGGAGGCCACCCTGATGATCGCCGGCCGGCCGAAACCTGCGCGCACCCCGCGCCGTCAGGCGTCACGCGCGACCACGCCGAAGGGGCTCGCCGTGATGTTCGCGCTCGCGACGCAGCCGGGCCTCGTCGCGCAGCCGTACCGGGCGATCGCCGCCGCGTCGGGCGTCGCGCTCGGCACGGTCAACCTCGCGATGGACGACCTGATCGCGCGCGGCCTCGTCGCGCAGCGGCGCAACGGCGAACGGCTGATGCCCGACTGGCCGCGCTTCCTGCAGGAATGGGTCGCGCTGTACCCGAGCCGCCTGCGCGCGAAACTGCCGGCCCGGCGGTTTGCCGCGATCGCACCCGACTGGTGGCGCGGCTTCGATTTCGCCGCGTTCGATGCGCGGCTCGGCGGCGAAGCGGCGGCCGATCTGCTCACGCACGACCTGAAGCCGGCAGCGATCACCGTCTATACGCACGGCGCCATGTCGAATCGCCTGCTGCTGCAAGCCCGCCTGCGCCCGGACGAGCATGGCGACGTCGAGCTGCTCGAAGCGTTCTGGCCGCCGTCGCCGGCGCTCGACTGGCGCGAGCAGGATGTTCCGCTCGTGCCGCCGCTGTTGGTCTACGCGGATCTCGTCTCGTCCGGAGACAGCCGCAATCTTGCCGCCGCCGAACACATCCATGACCGATACCTCGCCCACCCGCCCGCTTGAAATCGACGCGCGCCGGCCGCTCGAGCCGGCGGCAGTCGCGCTGCTGCGGGCGGTCGGCTCGGCCTGCGCCCGGCTCGACGCGGCATTCGTCGTGGCCGGCGCGACCGCGCGCGACATCCTGATGTGGCATGTCCACGGCATCCGTCCGGTGCGTGCGACGCGGGACGTCGACGTCGCTGTGTGCGCGGTCAACTGGCCGTTTCACGAGCGGCTCGTCGATGCGCTCGTCGCGACCGGGCAATTCGCCCGCGCGCCGAAGCATCGGCAGAAACTGCTGTTCGACAGCGGCTCGCCGGGGTTTCGCACCGAACTCGATCTGGTGCCGTTCGGGCCGCTCGAAACACCGCCCGGCGAAATCGCATGGCCGCCGGGCGGCGACTTCGTGCTGAACGTGCTGGGGTTTCAGGAGGCGGTCGATACGGCGCTCGCCGTGTCGATCGGCGCCGGCATCACGGTGCCGGTGGCGAGCCTGCCGGCGCTCGCGCTGCTGAAGCTGCTCGCGTGGAAGGACCGGCGCGCGCGCCAGAACAGCGACGCATACGACCTGCTGTTCCTGCTCACGCATTTTCACGATGCGGGCAATCGCGAGCGCATCTGGGACGTTGCGCCCGACCTGATCGAACAACATGGCTTCCAGCCGGAGCTGGCGGCAGCGGCGCTGCTCGCACGCGACGCGAAGCAGATTGCGTCACCGCACACGCACGATGCGATCCGCGCACTGCTATCCGACGACGCGACTTACGCGATGCTCGGGCAGGATCTGCAGGCCCGCGCGTTCGCGCTGTTGCCCGGGGAATTCAACGACGACGCGGAACGGTATCTCGATGCGTTCCGCGGCGGCTTCCTCGCGGGTCCGCTCGTCCATCGGGCGTGACATCAGCCAGTCACGCCGTTTTCACCGTCCTGCCCGGGTCGGCTCGACGAGGAAGCTGGAATCGGCGAGCGGCTCGTTTGCAAAGGACAACCACGTCGGACGCACCGACGCCGCGCACCCCCACCCCCGTCACGGCAACCGGAAAGTGTCAAAGAACGTATCGCGCTCGATCACCGTGAGCGCCGCGCGCTTGTGCGGGAAATCGAATTCCTTCAGCGTGTAGAACCCGAGCCGGTGCATGTACGCGATGTGCCGCACGTGATCGACGCGCGGCTCGCCGACGAGCCGCTGCGTGCGCGGTTCGTCGACGAACATGTAGTGCAGCACCCCGCTCCACCACGCATGCAGCTTGCCGGCGCTCTGGAACCGCGAGTCGCCGATCAGCAGGTGCAGCCCGCGATCGTAGTCGTGCGCGTCGTAGAACGGCGCGAGGCGATCCTCCTTCGCCCAGTAGAACTCGAAATAGCCGAACGGCGTGTCGTCGAAATAGCCGATCATCGGGTGCATGTGCGGATCGGCCAGCCGTTCGGCCAGATACGCCGCGTGCTCGTCGCGCGTGCCGCGCTGATCCCAGAAATGCGCGACGCGGTCGAGGTTCATCCAGCCGCTGAAGAGGTCCGCGTGCGCATCGATGTCGACGGTGCGCAGGCTGAACGTCATCCCGACCTGCGGCATAGGGCGCGCATAGATCTCGCCGGCCGGCGACGGCGGCCGTACCGGATGCCGATGGCCGTTCGTGATCGCGTAGCGCAGCGGCATCCCGCCCGATGCGCTCGCCTTCAGCCACGGCCGCGGGTTCTGCCAGAACGTCGTGCGCGACACCGTGAGCCGCAGCGTGTCGTCCGCGACCTGCGCGCCGTCGATCACGCCTTCACGCACCGCACGCGCGACGTACGAGGCCACGGCCGCCGCATCGGCGCCGCCGCGCGGCACCGAGATCGTCGCCGCGTCATGCCGCGTGTCGGTGTTGAACAGCGCGACGAACGTCGCGAGCAGCGCGTCCGGTGCGTCGTCGGGCCGCCATGCATCGAGCGCATGCTCGACGACGGCCGCCGCCTGCCCCTGCGCGGCGCCATCGAGCGCCGCGGCCACTTCACCTTCGACAGCGTCGGCGGCGCCGGCCGGTTTCGTCAGCGTGTCTTGCATCACAATGCTCCCGCGTCGTGGCGGTCGGCGAGGACGTGCAGCCCACGCTCGAGTGCCGGAAACAGGCTGCGCTGGAAATTGTTCCAGCGCAGTTCGAGAATCGTGTCGTCCGGCGCGATCGGCGTGTCGAGCACGTCGCAGATCACCTCGCCGGAATCGATACCGTTGTCGACGTAGTGGAACGACGCGCCCGTCATCGTCACGGGTTCGATCGACGACGTCGCGCCGGTGGCCCAGTCGACCCGCTCGCCGCGCGCGCCGTGCAGCGCGTCGAGGGTCGCCCACGCGCCGCGCCGCTGATACGGCGAATCGTCGGCCGTGATGCCCGGATGGATGTTCGCGATGCGCCGATGAAAGCGCGCGCCCGGCCGGACGAGTTCGTCGAGAATCACGAGCAGGCCGTCGAGCACGACGACGTCGGCGTCGAGTTCGAGCAGGCGCTCGAGCAGGCGCCGCTCGAATGCCTGTTTGCCGGCCACGCGCTCACGCGCGTCGCGCGGCAGCCGCCGGTACGTCGACGGAATCGAACAGAACAGCGCGTCGACCGGCCGGCCCTGCACCGTCAGGCCTTCCGGCAGAATCCACGGGCGGCCCGGCGTGCGCGCGAACCCGTAATCGGCGACTTTCGCGCGGTCGGCGGGCGAGCCTTCGTCGTCGTCGACGATCACGCCCTGGAGCGTATAGCGTTCGCCGAGCGGCGAATCGTTCAGGCGCTCGACGAGGAATTCGAGCGGCGCCTTCATGTAGCGCGTGCCGCCACGATAAGCGACCGGCTGGCCGGCACGATCAGCGGCGCCGTTGCGCAGCGACTGGATGTAGACGAGATTTTTCTTCGGCATGGAGGCGTCGTGGAAAAAGCGGACGAAGGCGCCGCGGCCGGCCCGCGCCGGCCATGAAGGCCGGCCGGCGAGCCGCGGCGCGCGACGTCACCAGTTGTATTTCGCGGTCGCGATCACGGTGCGGTCGGTCCCGAAAATGCACACGTTGTTCGACTGGCAACCGCTGATGTAATGGCGGTTGAACAGGTTCGTCCCGTTCACGGCGAAGCGCCAGTTACGCACGTCGTAATGCAGGCCCGCGTCGAACAGCGTGACGCTCGATACCGTCAGCGAGTTGTCGGCCGCACCGGCCGACGCGCTCTGGTAGCGAATGCCGCCGCCGAGGCCGAAGCCGGCGAGCGGCCCCGTGTACCAGGTCCAGTCGGTCCACAGCGACGCCATCTGGCGCGGACGCGGAATGTCGACCGGCCAGTTGTTCAGCGAGACGTCGTTGGCCTGCACGTTCTTCACGTCCTGATAGACGTACGACGCGATCACCGACAGGTTTCGCGTGACCTTGCCGGTCGCGCTCAGCTCGATCCCGCGCGAGCGCACTTCGCCCGTCTGCACCGACTTCGTGCCGGTCGGGTCCTGGCTCGGCAGCGCCGACGTGAGCACGTTGGTCTGGTTGATCTGGTAGATCGCCGCGTTCAGCATCAGGTTCTTGCCGGGCGGCTGCCAGCGCAGGCCGGCTTCGATCTGCTTGCCGCGCGTCGGCTGCGGCAGCCCGCCGCCGACCAGGTTCACGCCGATCAGCGGATTGAACGACGTCGCGTAGCTGACGTACGGCGACAGCCCGTAGTCGCCCTGGTACGTGAGGCCGACGCGGCCGGTGAACGCCGTGACGTCCGCCTTCGTCGACGTGCCGGCCGCGCGGTCGTCCATCCGCATGTTGACCCAGTCCTCGCGGCCGCCGAGCGTCAGCGTCCAGCGGTTCCACTTGATCTGGTCCTGCGCGTACAGGCCGAACGTGTTCATCGTCGTGTACGTGTTGGTGCGGATCGTCGCGTCGGGCGTGAACACCGCCGTCGTGACGGGCTGGTACACCGGGTTGTAGATGTTCAGCGGCGGCGCGGCGGCGAGCCATTCGCTGTCGGTCGCGGTCTGGCGGTTGTACTGGAAGCCGAGCAGCAGCGTGTGCTGCAACGGGCCCGTCGCGAAGCGGCCCTCCAGGTTGTTGTCGATGTCGAAGCGGCTGTAGTTCATCTGGAACACGCCGGCCCAGCGCGACACGTCGGTCGTGCTGCCTTCGACGAAGCCGTTGCCGAACACCGAGCCGTTGTCGAGCGACAGGTGCATCAGCCGCGTGTTCTGGCGGAACGTCCAGGCCGGCGTCAGGTTGCGCTCGAACTGGTAACCGACCGACCACTGCTTCTTGCGGTAGTAGTTGAAGTTGCCGTCGCCTTCGTAGATGTCCTTGTTGATCTGGCCGTTCGGGTTCGGCAGCACCGTGCCTTGCGCGGGCAGGAAGTTCGACGAGATGTCGCCCCAGTCCTGCAGGTAGGTCGCGGACAGCGTCAGCGACGTATCCGCGTCCGGGCGCCAGCGGAACGACGGCGCGAGCGCGACGCGCTGGTCGTTGTTCGGGCCCGTCAGCGCGTTGCCGTCGCGCGCGACGCCGACGAACCGGTACGCATACTTGCCGTCCGGGTCGAGCTTGTCGCCGACGTCGATCATGAACTGCTTGCGCGCGTAGTTGCCGATCTGCACGCCTGCTTCGCGCACGCGCTCGCCGTCGGCGAGCTTGGTGTGCACGTCGATGATCGCGCCCGGATCGCCCGCGCCGTACAGCACCGAGGTCGGCCCGCGCAGCACGCTGATGCTGTCGATCATGTACGGATCGACGCGCCAGCTCGCGAGGTTGATCGTGTTCGGCACCTGCAGCCCGTTCACGTAGGCGGTCGGCGTGAAGCCGCGCAGCGCCGCGTACCAGTCGGAGCGGTTGTCCGACCCGTACGACGAGAAGCCCGGCACGTAGCGCAGCGCCGCGTTCACGTCGGTGGCGCCGGTCATCTCGATCTGCTGCGCGGTGACGACGTTGATCGTCTGCGGGATCTCGTTGAGCGGCGTGTCGGTCTTGGTGCCGGTCGTGCTGCGCTTCGCGACGAGCCCGACCGTGCCGTCACCTGCCGAGGCCGCGTTGACGGTGATCGCCGGCAGCGTGCCGTTTTGCGCGCTGGTCGACGTCGTCGCCGTCGCGCCGGTTTGCGCACTGCTGGCCGACGCCGTGGCGCCCGCGTTCACGGCCGGCGCCGTCTGGGCGTATGCGTGCCCTGCCGCCGCCGTACCGAACGCCACGCTTGCCGCGGCTGCGATCGCACGCAAACGCGTGCCTGTTGCCCACTCCATCTTCTTCTGCTCCACTTTTTTCATGCGGTCTCCGACCGCGCCTTTGTCAAAGAGCGAAAGCCATGCGGCTCGCGCTCACCCCGTTGTCCGGTCGTTTTTCATGCGTGGTCCGGGCCGCGCCTTCGTCATGCGCGGGCGCGATCCCGTCTTCGAGCGACGCGCAGATTTCGTCCGCGCGGCGCGCCAGTACCGACAGCAGCGTGTCGGACAGGCCATGGCTGTCTTCGCAGCAGCCTTGCAGGTAGATGCGCGGCGCGAAGTGCTCGGGCGTCGCGAGCAGGTAGTCGCGCGTGACGTCGCCGCGCGTGAGCGCATCGCCCAGATGCGACGCGAGCCCTTCGAGCAGCGCCGAATGCGTGTCGCGGCGGTAGCCGGTCGCGAGCACGAGTGCATCGAAACGCTCGACGCGCGTCGCGCCGCTCATCCGGTCGCGCAGCGTCAGTTCGATACGGCCGTCGGCGGTGCGCACCGCCGCCTCGATCGCGCTGTTCGCGAGCAGCGCATGACGCGGCGTGCCGTCGATGCGCTGCAGGTACAGCATTTCGTAGATCTGCTCGATCAGCGGCCGGTCGACCACCGCATAGTTCGTGTCGCGATAGCGTTCGAGCAGCGCGCGGCGCGCGTCATGCGGCTGCGCATAGACGACGTCGGTGAATTCGGGGCTGAAGATTTCGTTGACGAACGGGCTGTCGTCGGCCGGCTTCAATGCGCCGGCACGCATCACGAGGTTCGCGTCGACGTGCGGGAAACGGCGTGCGAGGTCGATGAACACTTCGGCCGCGCTCTGCCCCGCGCCGATCACCGCGACACGGCGGCGCTCGCCGTCGGGCGACGCGACGAGCCGGTCGATGTCGGTCAGGTACGACGACGAATGGATCACGCGGTCGCGGCCGAGCGCGGCGAACGCCTCCGGAATCGCCGGCGTGCCGCCGACGCCGACTGACAGCGCGCGCGTGACGCGCTGGCGCTCGTGGCCGGCCGCGTCGCGCGACAGCACGCGCAGCGCGTCGATCCTCGCGCCGTCGCCGCGCACCGGTTCGATCCCCAGCACGGTTTCGCTGTAATGGACGCGATCGTCGAATGCGTCGGCCACCCAGCTCAGGTAGTCGTGGAATTCGACGCGGGTCGGATAGAAGTTCTTCAGGTTGACGAATTCGTTCAGCCGGCCGCGTTCGAACAGATAGTTGATGAACGTGTAGCGGCTTTTCGGATCGCGCATCGTGACGAGATCCTTCAGAAACGAAATCTGCATCCGGCAGTCGTCGAGCAGCATCCCGCGATGCCAGCCGAATTCCGGCTGACGCTCGATGAAGCAATGGGCGAGCGTGTGCGCGCCGCTGCGCTCCGCGAGGCGCACGGCCAGCGCCAGATTCGACGGCCCGAAGCCGACGCCGATCAGGTCGAATACGGTTTCTCTCTGCATGTCTCAGCTTCCTTGTCGGTGAATCCGGCCCGTCAGACGTGACGGCCGGAGAAGAACGTCTCGCGCAGCGTGCGCATCCACAACGGCTGCGCGTCGGCCAGCGCGAGACGGCGCTGCCGCGCGAAGCCATGCCGCGCGAGATGGTCGGCAACCCGCGTGTGGCCGGCCGGAACGGCACAGCCGACCGCTTCGGTACGCAGGTCGTCGAGAAACAGGTAATGCACGACGGACGGCAGCCAGCCGGCCACGCGATGCGCGCCGCGCCAGCGCGGCTCGCCAACCAGCATCCGCAGCCCGCGGTCGTAGTCGCGCGCCGCGACGTGCGGCCCGAGCGCGTCCTCCTTCAGCCAGAACGCCTCGAAATACGCGAACGGCTCGCCGTCGAAACAGCCGACCAGCGGCGTCACGTGCGGATCGGCTTCCTGCGGGCCTTCCGTGCCGCGTTGGGCGGGCTGCGCGCCCGGCCAGCCGTCGCGCACGCGCGGCTCGTCGAACCAGCGCGCGAGCCGCTCGGTGTCCTCCGCCGGCTGCCAGCCGCGCAACGTGAAGCGCACGCCGAGCGCCGGCAGATCGCGCGCATAGACGTCGCCGCGCGGTGCGGGCGGCCGGCGCGGATGACGCCGGCCGTCGGTGATCGTCGGCAGCGTCGCGCACGGCAGAGACGGGCCGACGCGCCACAGGTCGGCCTGTTGCGCCCAGCCGTCGCGCAGGCAGCGGCCGCCGTCGGCCAGCACGCCGCTCGCGCGCAGCGCGTCGAGCGCGACGGCCGGCCATGCGGCCGGGTCGAGCCGAATCGCCGCGTGGCGCGCGCTGTCCGAAAACGCCGCGGCGAGTGCGGCCAGTAGCGCCCGCCGCTGATCGGCTGGCGCCACGCGATGGTTGTAGGCGACCAGGCGCAGCGCGCCGTCGTCGCCGAGCTGCGCGCGCAGCAACTGCGCGCCGATCCCGTCGCCCTGCGCGACGCGGATCTCCGCGCCATCGCGCGCGGCGAACAGGCCGTCCGCGAACGCGAGCCGGTAGGTATCGAGCATCGTGAATCCGTCCGGGCGCACTTCAGCCAGCATGGCGCGCCTCCTGTCCCGTTTCCGCGTGCGCATCGAGCCGCGCGCCGAGCGCCGCGAGCGTCGGTGCCGCGAACACGTCGGCCACCGTCAGCGCATGGCCGGCACGGCCGGCCGCGTCGACGAAGCGCACGACGTCGAACGACGTCGCGCCGGCTTCGAACAGGTCCGCATCGGGCTCGGGGGCGGCCGTCGCGAACGTGTCCGACCACAGCGCGGCGAGCGCGGCGGCGGCATGCGACGGCGTTGCGTTCGGCCGGGTTGCGCCGTTGGCGCGCGCGTCGAACGAAGTGGGCTTGGCTGCTTGCGCATCCGGTGCACCGAGCGCCGCTTCCGACGCGCCGGCGAAACGCGCGACTTCGTCGTGGTACAGATCGACGAGCGCCTCGACGAAATCGCGCGCGAGCAGTTCGTCCGCATACGAGAACGCGGCGCTCACGCGGCCGTCCGGATGCTCGACGACGTCCAGCTCCAGCGTGAACACGACGCGATGACGCACGTCGTCAAATTCGGCCAGCGACAGGCCGGCCCAGTCGCGTGCGGCGGCGCCGGTCGGGCGCAGGTAGTTGAACATCACCTGGAACAGCGGATTGGCCTGCGCGGCGCGCGGCGCACGCAGCGCGGCGACGACGTCGGCGAACGGCACGTCGGCATGCGCATACGCGGCGAGCGCCGTGTCGCGCACTTGCGCCAGCACGTCGGCGCGGCGCGCGGCCGGGTCGATCCGCGTGCGCACGACGACCGAGTTGATGAAGAGGCCCAGCGCGGTACGCGCCGCGTCGCCCGTGAGTTCGCGCGTCGACGCGAGCACGCCGACCGGCTGGTCGGCCGCGCCCGTCGCGCGGAACAGCGCGGTGTTGAGCGCCGCGTGCAGCAGCATCGGCAGCGTCGCGTGCGAGGCCGACGCGGCGTCGCGCGCGGCGCGAATCAGCTGCGTATCGAATTCGAACGCGATGCGGGCCGCACGCCATTGCGGCACGGCCGGCGCATCGGTGCGCTGCGGCAACACGCGCGACGGCAGATCGGCGAGTGCATCGCGCCAGTACGCGACGCGCGCCGGATGGCATGGCGCGGGCAGCACGAGCGGTTGGGCGGCCGGTTCGACGGCTTCGTCGACCAGAGCGGCGCCGCGCTGCATGCGGGCGACATAGCGGGCCCGCACCGCGTCGAGCCACAGCTCGATCGATTCGCCATCCGATACGATGTGATGGATCGTCACCGACAGCACGTGATCGTCCGCCCCGAGTCGCAACACGCGGGCGCGCCACAGCGGCGCGTCGGCCGTGAGGTCGAACGGCGCGAGCGCATCCTCGTCGGTCAGCGCGGCCGCGCGGGCCAGCGCATCGGTTTGGGCCGACAGGTCGATCACCGGCAGGTCGACGGCAACGTCTGCGTCGATCCGTTGGCCCGGCAGCGCGCCGTCGCGGGCGACGAGCCGTGCACGCAGCGCCGGATGCTCGGCTGCCGCATCCGCGAACGCGGCGCGCAGCGCATCGACATCGAGCGGGCCGCGCACACGCAGCGCGACCGGAATGTTGTACGCAGCGCTGTCCGGCTGCGCGCGCCACAGGAACCACAGGCCGAGCTGCGCGGGTGACAGCGGCCACACGCCGTGAGCGTCCGGTTTGGCCACCGCGACGCCCGGCGCCGTGGCGCCGGTATGCGCGGCGCGCGGCGCATCGGCCACCTGCCGCGCGTATTGCGCGAGCACGGGCGCCTCGAACAGCGCGCGCACCGGCACGTCGCGGCCGAGCCGTTCGGCCACGCGCGTCGCGACACGCACGGCGGCGAGCGAATGACCGCCGAGATCGAAGAAGTGATCGCCGCGGCCGACGCGCTCCAGGTTCAACACGTCGCACCAGATCGCCGCGAGCGCGGCTTCGTCGCCGTCGTGCGGCGCCTCGTACGCACGTTCGACGCGCACCGGCGCCGGCAGCCGCGCACGGTCGACCTTGCTGTTCGCGTTGCGCGGCAGCGCGTCGAGCACGATCAGTTGCGCGGGCACCATGTAATCGGGCAGCGTGCGGTGCAGGTGCGCGTCGAGCGTCGCGGCTTCGACCGGCTGCGCGGCCGCCTGCGCTTCGGCGGTCAGCTCGACGTACGCGACGAGCTGCGCGAGCGCGCCCTGCCCGTGCACGACCGCGCAGGCTTCGCGCACCGCATCGTGCGCGGCGAGCTGCGCTTCGATTTCGCCGAGTTCGATGCGCAGGCCGCGCAGCTTCACCTGGTGATCGACGCGGCCGATGAAATCGAACACGCCGTCCGCGCGGCGCCGCACGAGGTCGCCGGTACGGTACAGTCGCGCGCCCGGCGCGCCGTACGGATCGGGCACGAAACGCTCGGCGGTCAGCGCCGGACGGTCGAGGTAGCCGCGCGCGACGCCGATGCCCTCGCCGCCCAGGTACAGTTCGCCGATCACGCCGACCGGCAGCGGATGCAGCCGCGTGTCGAGCACGTGCGCGGTGCGCGCGCCGACCAGCGTGCCGATCGGCAGATACGCGGCATCGCCGAGCTTCGCGAGCTCGTCGCCGGGTCGGAACATCCACAGCGTCGGCGTGATGACGGTTTCGGTCGGGCCATAGCCGTTGACCACGCGCACGTTCGGCAGCGCGCGGCGCAGCATCGCGAACGCCTCGCGCGACGTCGCCTCGCCGCCGACGGTCAGCGAACGCAGCGTCGGCGGTGCGCCGTGCGCGAGCGCCCATTCCGCGAGCTGGGCCGCGCAGCCGGGCGGCACGTAGGTCATCGTCACGCCGTCGCGGATCATCATCGCGCAGGTCTGCGCGGGCGGCCACAGCACGTCGGCCGTCACCGACACGGCGGCGCCCGACATGTATTGCGAAAACCAGCCTTCGTGCGCGCCGTCGAAATTCACCGACTGGAACAACAGGAACACGTCGTTTTCACCCGCGCCGTAGCGCTCGGCGATCGCCGCGCAATGCAGCGCGAACGACGCGTGGTCGACGATCACGCCCTTCGGCTTGCCGGTCGAACCCGACGTGTAGATCGCATACGCCGCGTGGCCGGGCAGCACGTCCGGCAGCGCGACGTGCGCGGCTTCGTCGAGCGCATCGATTGCGTCCGCGCGCCAGATGCGCAGTTCAGGCAAGTCGGGCAGCGACGCGGCGCTCGCGGCGTCGGTCAGCACGTGCGCGATGGCCGCATCGCCCACGATCTGCGCGAGCCGTTCGCGTGGATGCGCCGGATCGAGCGGCACGAACGCGGCGCCCGACTTCAGCACCGCGATTAGCGCGACGAGCAGGTCGACCGAGCGCTGCAGCGCGACGCCCACGCGCATCTCGGGCCGCACGCCGGCCACCACCAGATGGCGCGCCAAACGTGCGGCACGGGCATCGACTTCGCCGCGCGTCAATGCGCGATCGATATCGGCGACGCCGCGTGCATCGGGCCGCGCCTGTGCATGCGCGGCGATGCGTGCATGCACCGGTACGAACGGCTCGGCATCGGTCGCGCCGGCCGGCGCGTTCCATGCGAAGAGCTGTGCGCGTTCGTCGGCAGGCAGCCAGTCGAGATCGCCGATCGGCAGATCCGGACGCGCGAGCGCATCGGTCAGCAGCGTGACGAAGCGCGCGGCCAGCCGCGCGATCGCATCCGCGTCGAACAGGTCGAGCGCGTAGATGAAGGCGGCGTCGAAGGTGCCGTCCGGCGTCGCTTCGACGGACAACGTCAGGTCGAACTTCGCGGACGGCGTACCGGACGGCAGCAACGCGGCCGACGCCGCGCCGAGGGGCGGCAGCGCGCGGCGTTCGCCGTACGCGGCCATCACCTGGAACAGCGGATGGCGGCTCGCGCTGCGCGGCACGCCGAGCGCGTCGACCACCTGCTCGAACGGCACGTCCTGGTGCATCTGCGCGTCGACGAGTGCGCGCTGCGTACGCGCGACCAGCGACGAGAAATCGCCGTGCGCGGGCACGTCGACGTCGATCGCGAGCGTGTTGACGAAGAAGCCGATCAGGCCGGCGACTTCCGCGCGCTCGCGGTTTGCGGCCGGCACGCCGACGCAGATCCGTGCGTCGCCGGTCGCGCGCGCCAGCAGCGCATCGAGCACGGCGAGCAGCACCGCGAACGGCGTCGCGCCCGATGCGGCCGCGAATGCGCGCAACTGCGCACCGATACGCGCGTCGAGCGAAAACACGTGACGCGCGCCGCGCGCACTGCGACGGGCCGGCCGCGCGGTCGCGCCCGGCAGCGTCAGCACGCCGCGCTGCGGATCGAGCCGTTCGCGCCAGAACGCGAGCTGACGGTCGCGCTCGCCGGCATCGAGCCAGCGGCGCTGCCACAGCGCGTAGTCGGCGTACTGGATCGGCAGCGGCGCGAGCGGCACCGGCCGGTCGGACGCATACGCGCGATAGAACGCCGCGAGTTCTTCCAGCATCACGCCCGACGACCAGCCGTCCGACACGATGTGATGGACGGTCAGTGCGAGCCAGTGATGCGTCGCGTCGAAGCGGACCAGATGCGCGCGCACGAGCGGCGCCGTGCCGAGATCGAACGGTTCGGCTTCGTCGGCCGTCGCGACGGCTTCCGCGCGCGCTGCGCGCTGCGCATCCGGCAACGCTTCGAGATCGGTTTCGCGCCACGGGCAGCGCAACGGCGCATGGATCGTCTGCGCGACGCCGTCCTGCGCTTCGTCGAAGGTCGTGCGCAGCGCCTCATGGCGCGCGATCAGCGCATCGCACGCGAGACGCAGCGCATGCCCGTCGAGCGGGCCCGTCAGCGCGAGGCGCTCGGTGATGTGATACGCGTCCGGCGCATCGATCAGCCGCGCGTGCAGCCACAGCCGCGTCTGCGCGAACGATGCCGGCACGCGGTCGCTGCGCGGCGTGCGCGGCGGGATCGGCAGCACGCGGAAGTCGATGCCGGCCGCGCCGAGCTTGTCGATGAAGACCGCGCGCTGCGCGTCGGGCAGTTGCGCGAAACGCGTCGCGAGCGCCAGCCAGTCGGGTTGAACCTTCGTCATCCGTCGTCCTTATTGGGTTTCCAGTTCGCCGAGCAGCGCGTCGATCGCGCTCGCCGCATCGGTCGCGCCGCGTGCCGCGCAGGCCGCGTCGATCGCTTCCGCGCAGCGCGCCAGCGTGCGCGTGTCGAACAGCGTGCGCAGCGGCAGCGCGAGCCCCCAGTGCAGGTTGGCCTGCGCGTGGGCCTGCGTCGCGAGCAGCGAGTGGCCGCCGAGCAGGAAGAAATCGCCGTCGCGGCCGATCGCGTCCACGTGCAGCACGCGTTGCCAGATGTCGGCGAGCGCGCGTTCGGTGTCGGTCGCGAGTTCGACGGCTTCGGTTGCTTCACGCACCGGCGCGGGCAGCGCATGGCGGTCGCACTTGCCGTTCGGTGTGACGGGCAACGCGTCGAGCTCGATCAGCTGCGACGGCACCATGTACGCCGGCAGTTGCGCGCGCAGTGCGTCGAGCAGTGCCGCACGGTCGAGCGGGCCGGCGTCGCCGCGGGCGACATAGCCGATCAGTTGCTCGTCGCGCACGATCACGACCGCATCGTTGACGCCCGGCGCCGCGCGCAGCAGCGCCTCGATCTCGCCCGGCTCGATCCGCTGGCCGCGCAACTTCACCTGCGTGTCGACGCGGCCGAGGTAGTCGAGCGCGCCGTCCGCGCGCCGTCGTGCGAGGTCGCCGGTGCGGTACATGCGGGCGCCCGGCACGAACGGATCGGGCACGAAGCGCTCGGCGGTCAGTGCAGGACGGCCGAGATAGCCGCGCGCGAGGCCTGCGCCCGCGAGATACAGTTCGCCGGTCGCGCCGGCCGGCACCGGCTGCCATGCGGCATCGAGCACGTGCAGTTGCAGGTTCGCGATCGGATGGCCGATCGGCACCGCGACCGCTTGCGCGTCGTCGGGGCCGCAGGTCCAGTGCGACACGTCGATCGCGGCTTCGGTCGGCCCGTACAGGTTCACGAGCGTCGCGTTCGGCAGCAACCGCGCCATCTTCGCGACGAGTTCGGGCGCCAGCGCCTCCCCGCTCGCGACGATCAGGCGCACGCTGTCGCATTGCGCGGCGGCCGAGAAATCGTCGAGATGCGCGGCGAACGCGGCAAGCATCGACGGCACGAAATGCAGCACCGTCACGCCGTGCGCGTGGATCGTGGCGGCCAGACGGGCTGGGTCGCGGTGGTCGCCGGGTGCTGCGATCGCGAGCTTCGCGCCGATCGCGAGCGGCCACACGAATTCCCACACCGACACGTCGAAGCCGAACGGCGTCTTGTGCAGCACGACGTCGTCGCGCGTCAGCCGGTACGCATGCTGCATCCACGCGATCCGGTTCGCGAGCGCGCCGTGCGTGTTGCCGGCACCCTTCGGCTTGCCGGTCGAGCCGGACGTGTAGATCAGGTACGCGAGCTGCGCGTCGTCGGTCGCCGCGGTTTCATCGTCGATATCGCCCGCTTCGTCGGCCAGCAGATCCGCGACCGTCAGCAGTTGCGTATCGGCGCCCTCGCCCAGCGCGGCCTCGACCTGCTCGCGCAGATGCGCCTGCGTGATCGCGACGGCCGGCCGCGCGTCGCGCAGCAGGTATGCAATGCGCTCGGCCGGATAGTCGGGATCGACCGGCAGATACGCGGCGCCGGCCTTCAGCACGCCGACGAGCGCCATCACCATGTCGAACGAGCGCTCGACGCACAGCGCGACCGGCGTGTCGGGCTGCACGCCGCGCCGGCGCAGCACGGCCGCGATGCGCGACGTGGCGGCATCGAGTTCGCGGTAGGTTGCACGTTGCACGCGGCCGTGCGCGTCCGCATATTCGAGTGCGATCGCGTCGGGCGTCGCGCGTGCGGCGTCCATGAATTGCAGATGCAGCGGCTGCCGTTGTTCCATCGGCCAGGTCCGTGCGGTGTCCTGCGCGCGCACCAGCGCGTCGCGGGTCGCCTCGTCGGCGATCGACAGCGTGCCGAGCCGCGCGTCCGGCGTGCGGGCCAGCGCATCGAGCGCGCAAGCGAACGCGCGGTGCCAGGTTTCGACCTGACGCACGTCGACGCGTGCGGTGTCGTAGCCGTAGTCGATCGTCAGTTCGGCGCCGCTCTCGATCACGAGCGTCAGTGCGAAATCGGTCGCTTCGATGCTGCGTACGCCGCTCAACGCCAGCGCGCGCGGATCGGCGTCACGCGCGGTGTCGTCCACCGGATAGTTCTCGAACACGACCAGCGTGTCGAACAGTGCGCCGCCCGACCCGCGCGCCCAGCGCTGGATGTCGGCGAGCGGCGTGTGTGCGTGTTCGGCGGCCGCGGCGTTCTCGCGCTGCAGCGTTTGCAGCCAGTCGGCCGCGCGTTGCTGCGGCGCCGGCGCGGTGATGACCGGCAGCGTGTTGATGAAGAGACCGAGCACCGAGTCGACGTCCGCGAGCGCGTCGGGGCGGCCGGCGACGGTCGCGCCGAACGCGACGGCCGGCTGGTGCGTCATCCGCTGCAGCGCGAGCGCCCAGGCGCCCTGCACCAGCGTGTTGACGGTCAGCTTCAGCGCGCGGGCGGTCTGCGCGACGCGCGCCGTCGTGTCGGCATCGAGCGTCGCGCGCCACGTGACCATCTCGGCATCCGCGCGGTCGGCCGTGCGTTCCGCGATCAGCGTCGGTGCGTCGAGCCGTGCCAGGCGCCCGGTCCAGAAGCGCTCGTCGGCGTCGCGGTCGCGCGTGCCGAGCCACGCGATGAAATCGCGATAGCGCAGCGCCGGACGGCTCGCGAACGGCGACACGGCGTCCGGGTCGCGGTAGTCGCGCAGCACGTCCGCGAGCAGGCGCGCGGTGCTCCAGCCGTCGAGCAGCACGTGGTGACGTGTCCAGACGACCCGCCACGCGTCGTCCGTCACGCGGATCAGCGTGAGCCGCATCAGCGGCGGCTCGCGCCAGTCGAAACCGCGCGTGCGGTCGGCCGCGAGCCATGCGTCGAAGTCGGCGTCGAGCGTGTCGCCGCGCGTGCGCCAGTCGAGCTGTTCGACCGGCATGCGTGCGTGACGATGCACGCACTGCAGCGGCGCGGCTTCGTCTGGCATCACGCTCGTGCGCAGGATGTCGTGACGGGCGACCGACGCGTCGAACGCGGCCGCGAGCCGGTCGGCGTCCAGCCCGGTGGCGGTCGCGACGAGCTGGTTCACGTAGCTCGCGTGGCCGGGCGCGAACAGCGCATGGAACAGGATGCCCTGCTGCATCGGCGACAGCGGATAGACGTCGTCGATCGTGCGCCAGTCGAGCGGCGCGCGTTCGATCGCGGCCTGCGTGAGACCGGCGGCCTGCGCGAGCGGAAAATCGCCGGGCGTCGCGCCGGCGCCGCGATGCGCGACGCGTGACGCACATGCATCGACGAGTTCGCGCAGCGCGGTGGCGAAGCGTTCGGCGAACGCATCGATCGTCGCGCGCTCGAATTGCGGCGCACCGTAGACCCAGTGGATCTTCAGCGTGCGCGCACCGTCGCCGTCCGTGTCGAGGTACGCATGGATCGCGAACGTGTTGCCGAGTGGCCCTTGGGGATCGCGCTCGACGCCGGTGCCGCCGAAACGCGGCACGAGCGTCGCATCGCGCGGCGCGTCGAACTGGCCGAGATAGTTGAACGTGACGCGCGGACGCGGCACGGCGGCCAGCGCCGCACGCGTAGCCGCGTCGCCATAGTGCGCGAGCACGCCGAAGCCGAGCCCCTTGTGCGGCACCGCGCGCAGCGTGTCCTTGACCGCGCACAGCGTGTCGCGGGCCGTCGCTGCGACCGGCAGCGTCACCGGGTAATGGCTCGTCAGCCAGCCGATCGTGCGGCTGGCCTCCGCGTCGTCGAACAGCGCTTCGCGGCCGTGTCCTTCCAGTTCGACCCGGCACGATGCGGCGCCGCGCGCGCCGGCCAGCGCCAGCGCGAGCGCCGCGCCGAGCAGCTCGATCGTCTGCGTGCGATAGGCCGCGTGCGCGTCGGTCAATGCGGCGCGGGTCAATGCCGCGTCGATCGTCTGCACGACGACGGCGGCATCGGCGTTCGTCGCCGCCGCGTCGGGGTGATCGGGCACGATGTCGTCGCCCTGCGCCATGCCGGCCCAGTAGGTGGCTTCAGCCGCGAACGGCGACGCCGGTTCCGTTGCCGCGCGGGCGAGCCGGGCGGCCCAGGCGTCCGCGCGCAGGCCCGGCTGCGACAGGCGGACCGGCGTGCGTTCGCATGCCGCGCGGTAGCCGGTGTCGAGGTCGTCGAGCAGGATGCGCCACGACACGCCGTCGACGATCGCATGGTGAATCGCGAGATAAAGCCGCGTCGAACCGTCCGGCAGCCGTGCCGCGCACGCGCAGGCGAGCGGCCCGCGGCCGAGGTCGAGACGGCGTTGCAGCGCGTCGAAGCGTGCCAGCGCGTCGGCTTCGTCGCGTGCAGCGACTTCGACGAACGGCAGCGCGTCGTACGGCTTCGCCGCATCGCTCGCGTGCCACGTGCCGTCCGCGCCGCGTGCGAAGCGCTGGCGGAATGCGTCGTGATGCGTGAGCAACGCGTCGAATGCGCGTGCGAATGCGTCCGCGTCGAACGCGCCGCGCACGTCGAACGACACTGATTGGTTCCAGTGGCCGCGGTGCGGGATATCGAGCGCGAAGAAGCGTTGTTGTGCGGGCGTCAGGATCGGGGTGGCGGCCGGTGTGACCGTTGCAGGCGCAACCGCAAGGTTCGAGGCAACTGCCGTGTCATCCGTTTTCGCGATGCGCGCGAGTTCGGCGACGGTCGGCCCGTCGAACAGTTGCTTCGGCGTGAAGCGCACGCCGCGCTTGCGGGCACGGGCGATCACCTGCAGCACGAGGATCGAATCGCCGCCGAGTTCGAAGAAATTGTCGTCGCGTCCGACCTTCGGCGCCTTCAGCACGGCCTGCCAGACGTCGGCGAGCACCGTCTCGACCACGCCTTGCGGTGCATCGCCGGACGCGACCGCGACCGGCACGGCGGCTAGTTCGCGCAAAGCCGCGCGATCGATCTTGCCGTTCGCGGTCACCGGCAGGCGAGCCAGTGCGACGAACTGCGCGGGCACCATGTAATCGGGCAACGTCGCGGCGAGCGCGGCGCGTACCGCCGCTTCGTCGAATGCCGCGCCGTCGCGCATCACGACGAACGTCGCGAGCCGCAGGCGGCCGTCGTGCTCGATCGCGAGCGTCTCGGCCTGCGCGATCGGGCCGGCCGCGCGCACGGCCGCGCTCACCTCGCCCGGCTCGACACGGTAGCCGCGAATCTTCACCTGATCGTCGATCCGGCCGAGGAATGCGAGGCGGCCGTCCGTGCGCAACCGCACGCGGTCGCCCGTGCGATACAGCCGCGCGCCGGGCGTGAACGGATCGGGCACGATGCGCTCGGCGGTTTGCGCGGGGCGGCCGAGGTAGCCGCGCGCGACGCCTGGCCCGCCCAGATACAGTTCGCCGGTCGCGCCGGCCGGCACGCACGCGCCGAACGCATCGAGCACCAGCGCGCGCGCATTCGGCAGCGGCAGGCCGAGCGGCACGCCGCTCGCGGGATCGCGCGCGTCGGCGGCAATCGACGCCGTGTCGCACGCGATCGCGCCGACGGTCGCTTCGGTCGGCCCGTAATGGTTGATCACGCGGCACGCCGGCGCGAGCGCAGCCAGGCGCGCGACGAGCGCCCACGTGAGCGTTTCGCCGCCCGTCACGAGCGCGTGACGCGGCAGCACGTCGGCCGGCACGCGCGCGTCGAGCAGCGCTTGCAGATGGCTCGGCACGATCTTCAGCACGCCGACTTCACGGCGGCGCATTTCGTCGGCGAACAGGTCCGGATCGAATGCGCACGCAGCCGGCAGCAGGTGCAGCGTGCGGCCCGCGCACAACGCGCCGAACAGCGTCGTGTGACCGAGGTCGGCCGCGACGGTCGAAACCATCGCAAACGATGCGTCGGGCGCGAACGCGAGTTCGTCGAGCATCCCCTGCACGTAGTCGGCCAGCGCGCCGTGCGACACGACGACGCCCTTCGGCGTGCCGGTCGAGCCGGACGTATAGATCAGGTATGCACCCTGTTCCGGGTGCGGCGCGACGCGCACGCCGGCCGCGTGGGCGAGCGTCGCGTCCTGCGCGAGCGCGTCGACGTCGAGCGGCTGCGCGTCGAGGCCGGTCGGCCATGCGGCCGGCTCCGCGACGAGCGCCCAGCGCGCGCCGCAGTCGGCGGCGGCCGCGGCGAGACGCGCGGCCGGCTGCGCGGGGTCGAGCAGCACGGCCAGCGCGCCGGCTTTCAGCGCGCCGAGCAGGCCGACGACGAAACGCGCCGAACGCTCGATGCAGACGACGACGGCCGCTTCGGCGACCACGCCGCGTTGCGTCAGCGCCCGTGCGATGCGGTTCGATGCGTCGTCGAGTTCGGCGAACGTCAGCGACGTCGATGCGTCGGAAAGTGCGACGCGATGCGGATAGGCGGCTGCCTGCCGCGCAAACGCGGCGACGATGTCGGCATGCTCGATACGCAGCGCACGGCCGTCGCGCGGCTGGCGCGACGCAGCCGACGCATCGCACGGCAGCGCGGCCGTCGTGGCGTGCGGTTCATGGGCGGCGGACGCGACGAGTGCCGCATAGCTGTCGAGCCACGCACGTGCGGTGTCGGCCTCGATGCAGTCGGTCGCATAGGCCGCGACCAGTTCGATCCCGTTCGCGTCGTCGGTGAAATCCAGTGCGAAGTCGAAGCGCGCGGCGAGATCGGGCCCCGGCGTCGCGACCGCCGTCGCGCCCGGCAGCACGCTGTCGTGCCGGGCGTCGAACTGCTGCGCGAACTTCACGCGCAGCCATTCGTCGCCGCGCTTGACGGGCGGCTTCACCGCGTCGACGACGCGCTCGAACGGCACGTCCTGGTGCGCGACCGCGTCGAGCGCCGCGGTGCGCGCCGCATCGACGAGCGCACGGAACGGCAGCGTCGGCGCCACGCGCACGCGCAGCGCGACCGTATTCAGGAACAGACCCAGCAATGCGCGCGTTTCAGGACGCTGGCGATGCGCGACCGGCACCGCGACGACGACGTCCGTTTCGCCGGTCAGGCGCGACAGCCATGCGTCGAGCGCGGCCAGCAGCACCGTGAAGACGGTCGCCTGCGCGTCGCGTGCGAGTTGCCGCACGTGGGCCGCGACCGCATCGGGCAGGCGCACCGATACACGTGCGCCATGCAGCGTGCGCGTGGCGCCCGGCTGGCGGTCGACCGGCAGCGCGAGCGGGCCCGGCACGTCCCGCAACGCATCGCGCCAGTAGTCGAGCTGACGCTCGCCCTCGCCGCCGGCCAGCATGTCGCGCTGCCAGTCCGCGTAGTCGGCGTACTGGATCGGCAATGCGGGCAGCGACGGTTCGCGGCCTTCGGCATACGCGCGATACGCAGCCGACAGTTCGTCGAACGCGCAGCGCGAGCTCCAGCCGTCGGTGATCGCGTGATGCGCGGTCAGCAGCAGGCGGTGCCGGTCGTCCGCGAGCACGACCAGCGTCGCGCGCAGCAGCGGGCCGCGTGCGAGGTCGAACGGCTCGGCCGCGTCGCGCTCGGCGAGGCGCGCGGCTTGCGCATCGCGGGCGGCCGGCGGTTGATCGCGCAGGTCGACCGCGGCGATCGATACCGGCAGATGCGCGTGAATCCGTTGCATCACGACGCCGTCGTCGTTGTCGACGAGCGTCGTGCGCCACGCTTCGTGACGGCCGATCACGTGATCGAGCGCGCGCTGCAGCGCGTCGCGGTCGAGCACGCCGTCGATCGTCCAGTGTGCGGCGATGTGATACGCGGCGCTGGCGTCGCGCGTTTGCGCGAGCACCCAGAAGCGTTGCTGCGCGAGCGATGCCGCACGATCGACGTACGGCGCGCCCGATGCTGCGGCATCGGCCGGTGCGCGGCGCGCGGCAATCGTGGCCAGCGGTTCGCTGGTTTCGCGTTCCGCGCGATCGACCGTGTCGGCCAGCTCGGCGAGCGCCGGATCGGCGAACAGCGTGTCGAGCCGCAGGTTCACGCGCACGGCCGCACGGATCGCGGCCTGCAACTGCATCGCGGCGAGCGAATCGGCGCCCAGCGCGAAGAAACGATCGTCGCGCGACGGCATGACGTCGAGACCGAGCAGCGTTTGCCAGAGGCCCGCGATCTGCTGTTCGGTCGGCGTGCGCGGCGCATCGCCGGCGGCTTGCGACGTGTCGCGCGCGGCGGCAATCCGCTCGCGCAGCGCGGCACGGTCGAGCTTGCCGTTCAGCGTGTACGGCAGCACATCGCAACGCACGAACCGGTGCGGCTGCCACGCGGCCGGCAGTTGTGCGGCCACGTGCGCCTTCAACGCGGCATCGTCGGCCGCCGCGCGCAGCGCGACGCACGCGATCAGCCGCGTCGGCCCGTTGGCGGTGTCGGCGATCACGGCCGCGTCGGCCACGGCCGGATGCGAGCGCAGGCACGCGGCGATTTCCGCCGGCTCCACGCGTACGCCGCGCACCTGGACCTGATCGTCGAGGCGGCCCAGATAATCGTATGCGCCGTCGTCGCGCAGGCGTGCGAGGTCGCCGGTGCGATAGACGCGCGCGCCTGGCTCACCGTCCGCATCGGGAACGAACCGTTCGGCCGTGAGCGCCGGGCGGCCGTGATAACCGCGTGCGACGCACACACCGCCGAGCAGCAGTTCGCCCACTCCATCGGCATCGGCGTCGTCGATGCGTGCGACCCGCGGGCCGATCACGCGACCGATCGGCAGCGACGCATACGCGTCGCCCGCGGCCAGCGCCGGCGTCTCGCCCGGTTCGACCGGCCACAGCATCGGCGAGATCACGCCTTCGGTCGGCCCGTAACCGTTGAGCAGGCGCACGGCCGGGAACGTGCGGCGCACGAATTCGAACGCCTGCTGCGGCAGCGCTTCACCGCCGAACGCGAGCACGCGCAACGCCGGCGGCACGCCGTCGCGCGCGGCGACGGCCGCGAATTCGCGCAGGTAGGCGGGCGGAAACGCGGCGACGTTGACCGCTTCGCGCACCATCAGCGTGTGAGCGTCGACCGGCGCGAACGGCTGCGGCGGCGCCACGACGATGCCGGCACCGACCGCGAGCGGCGCGAGCCAGCATTCGTGCGCGGCGTCGAAGTTGACCGACGCGAAATGCAGCAGACGGTCGCCGGCCTCGATCGGCAGCGCGGCCGCGAGCGCGTCGCAATGCGCGGCGAGCGGCCCGTGCTCGACGACCACCGCCTTCGGCGTGCCGGTCGAGCCCGACGTATAGATCATGTAGGCGGCCGAACGCGGATGCACGGTCACAGTGTCGTCATCGAACCCGTGATCCTGCGCGACGCCCGATGCTTCGGCCGTCACGTCGAACGCGTGTTCGAACGGCGTGCCGAGCGCCGCGCGGCCGGCGGCGTCGACGATGCCGTGCCGCAGTTGCGCATCCTGCACGATCCAGTCGAGGCGCGCGGCCGGATGGCGCGGATCGAGCGGCACGAATACGCCGCCGGCCTTGAGCACGGCCAGCAGCGCGACGAACAGTTCGCCCGAACGCTCGACGCACACGCCGACCCGCACTTCGGCGCCGACGCCGGCCGCGCGCAGTTGCCGGGCGAGCTGCGATGCACGTGCATCGAGCGCACCGCGCGACAGCCGCAGGTCGTTCTGGAAAGGCACCGCGATGGCAGGCGCGTCGGGCGCGACGCGCGCCAGTTCGCGGATTCGGTGATGCAGCGCAGTCGGGAAACTCGTCATGTGCATGAAGTCCTTCGGTCCGGCCGCTTCGGCCAAGTCTCGGGGCCGCTTGGGGCGGCTTCACTGGTGTGACGAACGGCGCGGCCGATTTTTTACCGTTTTGCGCGCAAAGTGCGTGCGGCCACTTTTTTTGACGCTGGGACTAAATATTTGCGCGGCCCGTTCGTCTATCAGGGAGGAAAGCCGGAATGGGCTCGCCCCGCCGCTTTCGCGTCAGATTTGCCGTTTCCGCGTTATTGCCTGCCTTCCCTTTACCGACGTTGCCGATGACAGCCGCCCACGAGCCTTCTTCCCCGCCGTCCCTCGACGCTCCCCCCGGCCGCCCCGCGGCGCGCCTGATCCTTGCGCTGCTGCGCGAAAGCCGCGTGTCGCTCACGCTGGCGCTCACCGCATGCGTGCTGAACGGCGTCGCGAGCGTGCTGCTCGTCGCGACGCTGAACCGCGCGCTGTCACAACCGGGCGCCGCCGACGCGGCGCTCGCGTGGCGCTTCGCCCTGTGCGCGGTGATCGCGCTCGTCACGCGGATCGTGTCGGGCACGCTGTTCGCCCGCCTGTCGCAGGACACGATGGCGCGCTTGCGCGTGCATCTGGCGCGGCGCGTCGGCGCGGCCGAGCTGCGCGACATCGAGCGGATCGGCGCGGCGCCCGTGCAGTCGGTGCTGACCGACGACGCGACCAACGTGTCGATGCTGTTCTTCGCGCTGCCGAACCTGGTCATGCACGGCTCGATCGTGTTCGGCTGCCTCGGCTATCTGGCGTGGCTGTCGTGGCCCGTGTGCCTGCTGGCGCTGGCCGCGATCATCGCCGGCTCGCTCGGCTATCACACCGGCGATCGCCGCGCGATCGCGGCGCTCGAAGCCGCCGGCCAGGCGCAGGACCGCCTGTTCGGCTATCTCGGCTCACTGTTCTCCGGCGCGAAGGAGCTGAAGCTGCACGATGCGCGCGCCCGCCAGTTCGTCGACGGCCAGCTCGGCGCCGCGATCGGCGAAGTGCGCGACCACCGCCGCCGCGCGTTCAGCGCGTACGCGGTCGGGGTCGGCTGGATCATCTTCCTGTTCTACGTGTTCCTCGGCGTCGCGTCGTTCTGGCCGCAGCTCGGCGTGCATGCCGATCCGGCCACGGCGGCCGGCTACGTCGTCGTGTTCCTGTTCATGCTCGTGCCGCTCGACGGCCTGCTGAACAACCTGCCGACCGTCAATGCGGCGCGCGTGTCGCTCGGGCGGATCGAAGGCGTGATGGCCGAATTCGGCGCGCTGCGCACGGTGCCGCCCGCGGCCGATGCGCCCGACGTGCCGCCGGCCGGCGCCGTCACGCTGCGCGGCGTCACGCACGCGTATTTCCACGAACGCGACGAACGGATGTTCAGCATCGGGCCGATCGACCTGACGATCAAGCCGGGCGAGCTCGTGTTCATCGTCGGCGGCAACGGCAGCGGCAAGACCACGCTCGCGAAGGTGCTGACCGGGCTCTACGAGCCCGAGCAAGGCACGATCGAGGTCGACGGCCGCACGATCGGCTGGCGCGAGCGCGCGGCCTACCGGCAGCGCTTCAGCGCGGTGTTCAACGATTTCCACCTGTTCGATGCGCTGCTCGGCATCGTCGACCCCGACGATCCGTCGCGTGCGCAGGCCGATGCACGGGCGAACGCGCTCGTCGCGAAACTCGCGCTCGATCACAAGGTGAAGGTGGTCGACGGCGCGTTCTCGACGCGCGCGCTGTCGACCGGCCAGCGCAAGCGGCTCGCGCTCGTCGTCGCGTACCTGGAAGATCGCCCGTTCTACCTGTTCGATGAATGGGCGGCCGACCAGGACCCGTCGTTCAAGGCCGTGTTCTACGAGCAACTGCTGCCGGAGCTGCGCGCGCGCGGCAAGGCCGTGATCGTGATCACGCACGACGACCGCTACTTCAACCTCGCCGACCGTCTGCTGAAGCTCGACAACGGGCGCATCGTCAGCGATACGCAACCGGCGCGCCTGCGTGCGCAGGATGGCGTCGATGCGCTGAGCGCGTAACCTGACGATAGTCGATAAAAAACCGCCGGCACGCTGCATGGGCAGTGTGTCGGCGATCGTCGTTTTCAGCGGGGAATTCAGCAGCTGACGTGTGGCGAAAATGAAAGGCGAAAGCCACGCGTCGTCGGGCCGGTCGCGACGCCCTGCCCGTCAACGCGGCATCGCCTGCTGCTCGAAGCACGCCGCGCTCAACGCACGGCCGGCAGCTTCAACATCGTGTCGGTCATCACGTCGGCCAGCTTCAGCGCCGACATCGGCCCGCCGAACCCCCAGATGTTGCGCTCGATCAGCGCGATCCGGTGATCTTTCAGTGCGGGCACGAAGCGCCACACCGGCGAATCGAGTTTCGCCGACAACGGCACGTCCATCCCCGACGCGGTCACGAACAGCACGGCGAGGTCGCGCTGCCGCAGCAGATCGGCCGACGTCACGTACAGCGTGCCTTCCCGCGTCGGCTTCTTCGGCCACGGCTCGAGCCCGAGCGCTCGCGCGAGGCCCGCCGACGTGCTGTTGCCCGTATAGGCCCAGTAACGATCGGGCAAGCCGAGATCCTGCAGCAGCGCGACGCGCTCGCCGTGGCGGCCCGCGGCCGCGAGCCGCGTCGCGTTGCGCGCGATGCCGGCGTCGAGTTGTGCTTCGACCGCCTGCGCGCGCGCGTCGCGCCCCGTCACCGCGCCGATCGTCCGGAAAATCTGCCGCATCCAGTCGAGCTGCGTGACCGGCACGCCGTCTTCCGACACGTTCGGGCTGAACTGGAACAGGATCGTCGGCGCGATCCGGTCGAGTGCGTCGAAGATCGGCGCGTGCCGGAAACCGACGCCGATGATGAGATCCGGCTTGACCGCCGCGATCGCCTCGAGCCCTGGCTCCTGCCGCGAGCCGATGTCGGTCACGTGCGCGAGCTGCTCGCTCCGATAACCGAGCCAGCCTGGGTAGAACGCCGTATCGGCCATCCCGACCGGCACGAGGTCGAGCGCGATCACGCTTTCCGCGAACATGAAGTCGAGCGCGACCACGCGCTGCGGCCGCACGGGCATCTTCGCGCTGGCCTGCGACACGACGGGATTGCCGGCCAGCGACACGGCGCGTTGCGAACCGCCCGCGCCCCCGGCCACGGAGGCGGCCGCCGCCGATGCGGAAAACGCGCCGCAGCACGCGGCGCCAAGCGCTGCCGCGAGTGCACCGAGCGCGTGCCGGCGGCCGGCGTGCGTCACCGGATCGCGTCCTGCTCGGCCAGCGCCGCGTCGTCCATCGTCAGTAGCAGGGGGCAGCTTCCACACAGTTGCGTTTCTCCAGGAATTTCGTAGCGCAGGCAGCACACGCGGCGCGCGCGAAACGGCGTCGGCAGCAGCGGCGAGCGCGGCACGGCATCGCGCACCGGCATGCGCAGCGGATTCGATTCGCCGCGCACGCAGGTCGAACCGAACAGCCAGTTCGCGTCCCCCACGGGATCGGCCGCGCACGGCAGCGAACGATACGTCTCGAGCAGATAGTCGAGCAGGTTGCCCGCGTTGCTCCACAGCACGCGCGGCGTGACGCGGCCCATCGCCGCGAGCAGGTCGATCACCGCGCCGAGATGGGCGATGAGCCCCGCATAGCGCGGCGCGGGATCGTCGCACGGCGCGCCGAGCGCGTCGCTCGCGAAATACAGCGCGGCCGGCATCCCGTCGTCGAGCGCGACGAACGTGCGCTCGGGCGTCATGTCGAGCGGCCGGCCGAGCGTCAGCGCGGCGACGACGCCGGCCGGCGCCGCGCGGCCGAAATAATATTTGCTCCATTGCGACATCAGCGCGCGCGCATGCTGCGCCGGATCGCCGCCGTAATGGTCGACCATCGCGCCGAGCATGGCGTCGCGGTGCGCGGGCAACGCGCTGACAGGCACGACGACGCGGCCCGGCGCGTGCACATCGTCGGGCATGCCGAGCCAGACGATGTCGAGGTGCTCGGCGAACGGTTGCGGCGCGAACGCCGAAAAGCGCGTGGCGCGCGCGCCGTCGAGCGCCGGCGTCATCGCCCCGCGCGCCGGGCGCGGCGCCCCTCGAGAATCAGCAGACCGAGCAGGTACGGCGCGCCGATCAGCGCGGTCAGCACGCCGGCCGGCACCTCGCGCGGCGCGACGACGGTGCGCGCCGCGAGATCCGCGACGCCGAGGATCAGCGCGCCGCACGCCGCCGCGAGCCACAGCCGCGTGCGATGCCGGCGCGCGCCGAGCATCGTCGCAACGTGCGGCGCCATCAGCCCGATGAAGCCGACCGGCCCGACCGCCGCGACGGCCGCGCACGCGGCGAGCGTCGCGATCGTCAGCGCGAGCGGCCGCAGCGCGGCCACCGGCAGGCCGAGCGCGGCCGCCTGGTCGTCGCCGAGCGCGAGCATGTCGAGCGGTTTCGCAAGCCACGCGAACACCGGCACCGCGAGCACGCACCACGGCAGCAGCATCGATACCTCGCCCCAGCTGCGGCCATACGTGCCGCCGACGAGCCACACGACGAAACGCGCGGGTTGCACGCTTTCCTGCGTGATCAGCCATTGCGCGAGCGTGGTCCACAACGCGCCGATCACGATGCCGGTCAGCGCGACCGCGAGCGGCGCGTAGCGATGCCGGTGATTCAGTGCGAGCGTGATCGCGAGCGACAGCCCGCCGCCGATCAGCGCCGCCGCCGCAAGCGTCACATGACCCATCAGCGGCCACGTCGACAACGCGAACAGCGTGACGAGCCCCGCGCCCTGCGTGACGCCGAGTACTTCGGGGCCCGCGAGCGGATTGCGCACGACGCTCTGCATCGCGACGCCGCTGACCGCCAGCAACGCGCCGGCGAGCAGCGCGCACAGCAGGCGCGGCATGCGCAGGTCGATCAGCATGCGCGCGAGCGGATCGTGACCGGACAGCGCCGCCGACCAGCGCGCCGGCGACAGCCACTCGGGGCCGGCGGACACGCCGACGAAAACCACCAGCACGCCCGCCATGACGAACAGCACGGTGCGCAGCGGCCAGCCGAGCCGTTCGAGCCAGCCGACGAGCCGCGTCGAGCCGCCGCCCGCCGTACGTTCGGCATCCGCATGCAGCACGCCCGACCACGCGGCGCCGCGCCGGATCATCGCGAGCATCAGCGGCGTGCCGACCAGCGCGATCGCGACGCCGGTCGACAGCGTCGCGTCGAGGCCCGACGCGAGCACCGCGCTGTCGGTGACGAGCACGAGCGCGCCACCGGCAAGCGCCGACAGCGGCACCAGCACGCCGAGCCGGGCCGCGCGTGCGCCGCGCACCTGGCGCAGCAGGTTCGGCGCGACGAGCCCGACGTACGACAGCGGGCCCGCGATGCTGACGGCCACGCTCGTGAATGCGACCGCGACGATCGTCGCGGCAAGCCGCGTCGCATCGACGCGCACGCCGGCCGCGGCCGCCGCATCGTCGCCGAGCGTGAGCGGATTCAGCGGCCGGATCACGAACGGCAGCGCGGCGAGCGGCACGACGAGCCAGCGCGCGGCGAGCACGAGGCCCGTCGCGCCCGGCTGGTACAGGCTGCCGTTGGTCCACAGCGCGGCGCCCGCGATGTTCTGCTCGAAGAACGCGAGCACCAGTGTCGACAGCGCGGCGAACAGCAGCATGCATACGCTGCCCGCGAGCACGAGCCGCAACGGCGTCGCACGCCAGCCGCCCGCCGCGACGATCGCGCACGCGGCCGCGACGAGCCCGCACACGAACAGCAGCGGCACCGTCGCGACGCCCGCCAGCGCCGGCACCAGCATCGCCGCGAGCAGGCCGAGCTGGGCGCCGCCCGTCACGCCGAGCAGGTCGGGCGACGCGAGCGGATTGCGCGTGAGCGACTGGAACAGCGCGCCGGCGATGCCGAGGCAGCCGCCCGCGACGAGCGCGGCCGCCACGCGCGGCAGATTGAGGTCGAACAGGAACACGTGCGCGAGCGACGCGGCATCGCTGCCGGGCGCCGCGTCCCACCACACGCGCAGATCGGGGGCGATCCGCAGCGCCGCGAGCAGCGCGGTCAACGCGACGAGGCCGAACGCGATCGCGCCGGCTCGCCCGCGGGTCGCCCCTCTGCCCGTCGCCGCGAGGCGCTTGCGCATCGCGAACGTCGTCATACGGCGAGATCCCGATCGAACACGCCGGCCGCCTGCGGCGCGGCGTCGGTCGACGGCCCGTAGGCCGGTACGCACATCGGCGCGCCCGTCTGCGGATGCGCGAGCTTCAGCATCTCGACGCCGAACGCCGCGCGCAACCGCGCCGGGTCGAGCATCGCGTCGGGCGTGCCTTGCGCGACGAGACGGCCCGCGCGCATCAGCACGATCTCGTCGCTGTACGCGGCCGCCTGGTTCAGGTCGTGCAGCACCCACACGATCGTCAGTCCGCGCGCGCGGTTCAGCGCGCGCAGCGCATCGAGGATGTCGAGCTGGTGATGAATGTCGAGATAGGTCGTCGGTTCGTCGAGCAGCACGATCGGCGCCTGCTGCGCGAGCGCCATCGCGATCCACGCGCGCTGGCGTTCGCCGCCCGACAGCGCGCCGACGTCGCGCTCCGCGTCGCCCGCGAGGCCGCTCGTGTCGAGCGCCTCGTCGATCGCCGCCTGATCGGCGCGCGACAGGCCGCGCAGGAAACCGCCGTACGCATAGCGCCCGTACGCGACGAGCTCGCGCACGGTGAGCCCCGACGGAATCTGGTTGAACTGCGCGAGCATCGTCAGCTCGCGCGCGAGCGCGCGACGGCGAAACGACGCGAGCGGCTGGCCGTTCACTTCGACATGGCCGGCACGCGCGGGCTGCAGGCCGGCCAGCGTGCGCAGCAGCGTGCTCTTGCCGCAGCCGTTCGGTCCGCACAGCGCGGTTACGCGGCCGGCCGCGATCGACAGGTCCAGCCCGTCGATCACGACATGGTCGCGATATCCCACCGACAGCCCGCGCGCGGCAAGCGCGGCGGTACTACGCGTCATCAATCCTCCGTTCGGTCGCGCGGGACCGTGTAACTCTGCGCCATCGCGACGACGACCTTGCGCGGCCCCTCGAACGGGTCGCGGGCATGCGCGGTCAGCATGTTGTCGAGCATCAGCACGTCGCCGGTGCGCCACGGGAACACGATGCGCTGCTGGTCGAGCACGCCGCGGATCTGCGCGAGCGCATCCGCCTCCAGCGGCTCGCCATCGCCGTAATACACGTTGCGCGGCACGTTCTCGAGCCCGACCGCGTCGACGAGCGCTTCCTGCATGTCGTCGTCGAGCGCCGACAGGTGAAACAGGTTCGCCTGGTTGAACCACACGCGCTCGCCGGTGCGCGGATGACGCGCGACGGCCTGGCAGCGTTCGCGCGTGCGCAGCAGCAGCTCGCCGTCGTCGTCGGTGCGCCACGCACATTCGATGCCGCGCGCCGCGCACATCCGCTCGACCTCGGCCGGCTCGTCGGTGCCGAACGACTGCTGCCACGGCAGATCGAGCCCCTGCCCGAAATTGCGCACGTACAGCAGCTCGCGCCTCTCGAAGCGCGCGACGAGCGCGGGATCGAGCGCGCGATACACGGCACGGCTGTCCGCGATCGGCGTCGCCCCGCCCTTCGGCGCGGCCAGCGCGCAGTGGAACCAGATCCGCAGCGGCCATTCGCGCGTGTACGACTGCTCGTTGTGCAGCGGAATCGCGCGGTGCGGCGGGTATTCGGTCGACGTGTAGACCGCGCCTTCGACCTGGCTGCGCGGCGTCGACGCGTATTCATAGCCGATCAGCGGATCGCCGAACGAGGCCGCGAATTGCTGGAACGCGTCGATCGACGGCACGTGAAAGCCCGTGAACAGCACGCCGCCCGCCCGTTCGAGCGTGTCGGCCGCGATCTCGCGCGCCAGCGGCGCGACGTCGTCGATCGACATTCCGTCGCTGCCGCGCGGCGACACGACGGTGGGCAGCCCCGGCTCGATACGCAGGTCGTCGAGCGTCGGCAACGAAAGCAGGGTCATGCAACGTCCTCTTCAGGTGGTGCGCCGCACACGCGGCGCAACGGGTCACGACGCGCGCGTGGCGCGCTCGCCGTCCATCGCGCGGCGCAGGCTCGCGGGGCGCATGTCGGTCCAGACGGTCTCGATGTGCGCGAGACAGTCGGCCTTCGGGCCGCTCACGCCGACCTCGCGCCAGCCGGCCGGCACGGGCCGGAACGTCGGCCAGATCGAATACTGTTCTTCGTCGTTGATGACGACCGTATAGACGAGATCGTCGGTGTCGGCGGAAGGCGTCGGAGCTTGCGTCATGATCGGAAATCGCTGGGCGGTTGAAGGAGGCGAAGCGGCGAATTCGGCCGCTCCTGTCTGATAGACGGTTGGCCGGCGCGTTTTTTTACCGCCGCCGCGCGCGGCCGCCCAGGAACACCGGGCACGCGACGCCGCGATGGCACGCGTCGAGGCATTCCGCGCAGTGACGCTCCGCGTCGCGCACCATGAAATGCACGAGCGTCTGCGACACGTTCAGCGCGCGCGCCGCGGTCTGCAGCGTCTCCTCGCGCAGCCGCACCATCTCGAACGCCGCCCGGCTGCGCGCCGGCAGGTCGTCGAGCGCGGCCCACACGCGCCGCAGCGTATCGCGCGTCATCAGCGCGGCTTCCGGCGTCGGCTCGGGCGACGGCACGTCGAAGCCGTCGTCCTCTTCCGTGTGATAGACGTTTTCGAGGCTTTGCCGGCGGCACGCGTCGATCGACGCATTGCGCACCATCCGCGTCACGTACGCGACCGGCTGGCGCACCGCGTCCTGGTTCGGGAATTCGACGAGCTTCACGAACACGTCGTGCACGACGTCTTCCGCACGGCTCGCGCAGCCGACGAAGCCGCGCGCGACGTTGACCAGCATCGCGCGATGCGAGATCAGCACGTCGAGCAGCGCGCCCTGCGCAGCGGGCTGGGACGCCCGGCGCGCACGCGGCGCGGCGCGCGGCGGCAGGTCCGGATAACTGCCGAGAAACGGGTTTGCCGCTGCCGCCGCCGGTCGGTCGAGCACTTCCGCCATGGCCATCGATCTGCTCCGTCAAATTCCGAGATAGCGCAATTTAACGTAAACGCAAATCATTCTCAATCCGATTACAGGATGCCCCTTTCGGTTGTCGGGATTTGTCTGAACAATTGCCGGAATCGTTGCCCGGGCGGACGCGTACGCGTCCGGGCCGCGCGCACTGCCTTCACTTCGCCGACGCAGGCTTTCACGCTGCCGACGACGGGCTTGCACGTGTCATCGGCGGTAGCAACTTCTTACCACGTGAAATTTCGGGGGCTCGTACGATCGACTTGCCGTTTCCAAGGGAGAACAACATGAAATCCATCGTGTTATCCGCCGTCATGGCGGGCGCGCTGTCGAGCGTGATGCTCACCGGCTGCGTCGCCTACCCTGGCCCGGCCGAAGTCACGATCGGCTGGCATGGCGATCGTTACTGGGACGGAAATCGCTACTGGGAGCGCCGCGACTGGGAAGCCCGGCATGCCGGCCCGCGTGACGACCGCCGCGACGATCGCCGCGACGAACCCCGGCCGCAGTGGTGATGCCGCTGCGCACCCTTGATCCATCATTGAACGACAGGACCTCGACATGAAGACGCTACTGAAAACCCTCACCGCCGCCGCCGTGGCCGCTGCCGTGCTCGTGCCGGCCATCGCCGAAGCGCATCCGCACCGCGTGTGTCACTTCGAGCATCACCATCACCGGGTGTGCCACTGGGTGCGTTGAGCATCGCGCGGCAGACGCGGGAAAGCGCCGGCACGCCGGCGCTTTTTTCGTTTTGGCGGCTCGAATTGCGCGGGTGCCGCCGTATCGGGATTCACGCGCACGGCGTCGCGAGCGTCAGGCCGGTGCCGGTGGAAGCCGATCCTGCTTTCGCGAACACGCCGCGCCATCCGTTCCCCGGATGGCGGGCCACGCGGATGGATGTGGCCCGGGCATCGCCCTCGATATCAATAGATGAACAAGCGGATCGTCGCCGTCGCGTCGAACCGGCCGATCTTCGGCGGCCCGAACGACTTCAGCACCGCGTCCATCAATACGCTCTGGTTCATGACGTTGGACGGGAATTGCGCGAGGTTGAACTGTTCGTTGAACGGAATCGCCTTGCCCTGGCTGTCCTCGATGCCGATACCGAAATTGCTGTCCTTCGCGGGAACCAGCAAGCCGTTCTGAACCGGATAGCTCGTTTCGAAGTACCCGTCCACCCGCACCGCGACGTTGCACTTCTTCGTCAGCGACAGCGAAAAGCGCTTGCGCGGCACCGCCGGCAGGAAGCCGTTGCCGACCGCCTGCACCTGCCCGAAATTGACGATGCCCGGTTCGGGCGTCACGAGCACGTCGACGAAGCACGGCGTCGGCTTGAGGTTGCGCAGGCCGCTCAGACGGTACTGGAAGCTCGTGCCGAACGCATTCAGCCCGAACTCGCCGTCGAACTGGAACACCGTATAGATATCGCTCGGCGGCTGGACCCAGTTGCCTCTTTTGCGCACGACGACCTGATAGTCGATGCTGATGCTCGTCCGCTGGCAACGCCCGCGGTCGAAGTCGTACCTGCTGCACGGCGGCACCGAATATCCGGTAAACACCCCGCCGCCGCGATTGCTGGTCTTGTCGAAATAATCGACGCCCTTGTAGCGGATGCCGATCTCGAGCCCCCATGCGGCGGGGTCCGTGCGATTCGGATTCGCGTAGAAGTAAATGTTGTCGACGACCTTCAGGCTGCCGGCGTCACCCAGGTCCTTGTAGCAATACCCCGACGTCGTGCGTACCGGCGACACCCAGATCACGTAGCCGTCCGGCGCGTCGGTCGGATACGACGCCACGCCGCCGATCGGCTCGGTCAACGACGTCGCGCCGCTGTTGGTCAGGCAGCGCAGCGCCCACGCGGGCTGAACCGCCGCGAGCAGCATCGCCAGGACGACCCAGCGCAGCCACGCCGCGAGCGGTGCGTTGCGTTGTCTCGCGGCCCCGCTCATTTCTTCACGCTCTTGCACGCACCGGCCTCGCACGCATACTCGACCGCCACCTGGCCGCCGTAGTCGTCGATGTGCGTGACGAACAGCGTCGACGGCGTCGCGGCCTTGAACGGCACGTCGGCCGTGCTCATCGGGCTCACCATGACCGGCTCGATCGGCACCGGCGTCTTCTGCGCGCCCGCGCTCACGTCGACCACCGTCACGTGGTAAGGCGTCGGATTGTCGAACACCAGCTTGTGCGCGGCCGCATCCACCCGCAGCGTCATCGGCAGCGTCCAGTCCTCGTCGCGCGCGGGCTGCACGGCCTTCGGCCGGTAGAACAGCTTCATCTGCGTGTGCAGCGCGATCTGCAGCGTGTTCGGCGTATCCGTCTTCGGCGGCACTTCGCGGATGTTCAGGTAGAACACCGTTTCGCGATCGGCCGGCAGTTGCGTACCGGGCAGCTTCGCGATCCGCAGCACGTTGCGCTCGTTCGCCTCGACCCGCTGCAGCGGCGGCACGACCATCAGCGGCGACGTGATCTTGTTGCCGTTCGCATCTTCGAGCCACGACTGCACGAGATACGGATACGTCGTGCTCTTGTTGGTGATCGTCACGATCGCGGCCTGTTCGCCTTCGTTGAAGATCACGCGCGTGCGATCGGGCACGATCGCCGCATGGGCGGCGCCGGCAAGCAGCGCACCGACGGTCGCGAACGCGCACAGCGCGCGCCGCGGGAAGGAAAGGGAAAAGGAATGCTTCATCGCTGGGTCCGTGAAATCATCGTTCGCCCCGCGCGGCCGCTGCATGCGACTCGCCGGGCGGCTGGCACGTCACCGGGATCGGCGTGCCTTCGAGTTGAAGCTGGTTCGGCAGTGCGTCGACCGTGCAGAGCGTCCGTTCGCCCGCCCGCACCGCCAGCGTGGATTTCGGCTGAACCTGGGTCAGGAACGCCGCACCGCCCTCGCCGACGATGCCGAGTTCCTTGCCGTTCGCCGCGTCCTGCACCGACGCGCCGAACGGCAGCGGCTTGCCGGCCGCATCGGTCAGCGTCAGGTACAGGTTGCTGCCGCGCGCGGCGGAGAACTTCACGAAGCCGATCGCGCCGTCGGTCAGCACCATGCGCTGGATCGGGTTCGTCACCTGCACTTCGAGCGGCAGCTTCTCGACGTTGACGGTCGCGTCGTACACGTTGTACGGCGAGATGCCGTCGAGCACCGCGTAGCCGCGCGAATCGGTGTGCGTGAGCGTGCCGGACAGCGGCACGTCGGGCACGCCGTCGGTCGACACCAGCAGCCGCGTATCGCCCGCATTGCCATTCGCGTGCGCGGACACGCCGTACTGCGTCGCGACGAACGAGCCGTCGACTTCGAGCGACGCGGCCGCATACGCATTGGCGAGCGTCGACGCCTGTGCGTTGAGCTGGTACGCCGACGTGCGCTGGCGGAAGCTCGCGTTCGCCGACGCGCGGCCGTCGGTCGCGCCCGCGTTGACCTGATAGGTGCGGCCGGCCGAATCGTCGTAGATGTAGCCGGCGTTCGCGCTGGTGCTGCCGTTGCCCGTCGTCAGGTTCGACGTGACGGTGTGGCGGCCGCCGATCGGCAGCGTCGCGGTGACCGAGAACTGGTTACCGCTCGCGCCCGCGCTCTGCGTGCGGAATGCCGACACGCTGACGTTCAGGTTGCGCAGCGTGCCGATCGAGAACGCACGCGTGAGCGTCAGGCCGACCCGCTGCTCGGACGAACGCGCCCAGTAGGTCGTCTGGTCGTACGAGAAATAGGTCGACGTGTCGCCGAAGCGCTTCGACATCGTCGCCGAATAGCGCTGCTTGCTGTTGGCGAGGCCGTATGACGTCGGGTCGCCGGAGAACTGCGCGAAGTTCGTATATTCGCGCTCGGAGAAGCGGTAGCCGAAGAAGCGCACGTCGGCATCGAGCCCGTCGAAGTGCTTCGAATAGTTGATGCGGTACGAGTTGCCGTTGCGCGTCGCGCCGCTCCACCACAGCTTCGCCCGCGCGTGCGTGACATCGGCCGACACTGCGCCGAACGCGCCGAAATCGCGACCGACGCCGAGCGCGACCGACGTGTAGCCCGACGCGGCGATGAAGCCGCCATAGGCGGTGATGTCGAACGGCAGGCCGTACGCGATTTCGCCGAAGCCGAAGAACGGCGTGATGCCGCCGCCACCGAACAGGCGCGGCTTGCCGACCGCCGCCTTGTAGCGCAACTGGCCGGTGCGGGCGAGGAACGGCACGGCGGCCGTCGTCACCTGGAAGCGCTGCACGCTGCCGTCTTCTTCCTCGACCGCCACGTCGAGCGTGCCCTGCACGCTCGTGTTGATGTTCTGCAGCGCGAACGCGCCCGGCGACACGCGCGTCACGTACAGCACGCGGCCGGCCTGCGACACGGTCACGGTCGCGTTGGTGCGCGCGACACCCGAGATCAGCGGCGCATAGCCGCGCAGCGACGGCGGCAGCATGCGGTCGTCGCTGCGGATCGACGCGCCCGTCAGCGCGAACGTGTCGAAGATGTCGGAGGTCAGGTAGTCGTCGCCGAACGTCACCGTCGACTGGATCGACGGCAGCGCGCGAAACGCATAAAGCCGGCTGAAGCGGAACGTGCGGTCCGCGTACGCCGTGTTGCCCACGTTCGATTGCGCCTGGTAGTCGCCGCGAAAACGCCACGCATCCCAGTTCGCGCCGATCGTCCCGTAGGCCTGGATCGAATTCGTCTGCCCGCCGCCCGCCCCGAAGTTGCGGTTCGTGTTCGCGATCACGCGATAGTCGAGCATCGCACCCGGAATGCCTTCGGACCAGCGCGACGGCGGCAGGTAGGTCGAATCGGTGAACTCGAGCGCGGCCTGCGGAATCGTGATCTTGAGCCGCCCGTCGCTTTTCAGGTAGCGCACGGTCGCGCCCTCGATCGCGCCGAGATCGACGCACCGCCCGCCCTGGAAGCGCGGCAGGTCCTTCGCGAGCGATGGCTTCAGCCCGAACTGCGCGACGAGTTCCGGCCGCAGGCACGGCTTGCCCGCGCCCGATGCGTCGAGCGCGATGAACTCGATCGCTTGCAGCCCGTAGAACAGGTCGTTGACCTGCACGTCGAGCATGTACTCGCCGGGCAACGTGAAGTCCGGCTGCGAGAACTGCGACAGGTCGACGTTGCTCGTTCCGTCGATGTCGAGGAACGACGAATTGAATTCCGTCGCCTGGCTCTGGCTGCCGACGACCAGCACGGAGACGCAAAGGAAGGAATGTCTGATTCGCACGCGGCGCTACCGGGAGTCCAGGGAGAAGGAAACGGGAGGAAAGAGGCAGGAGGAAGGGATGCACGCATCCCTCCTCCGGTACGGACGCTTACTGGTAGCGGACCGTGAAGTTCGCGACGCCGTCGGCGGTACCCGGCGTCACGCCGGCTGCCGTCGCTTCGTACATCGCGGCGAAGCGCGCGGTGTTCGTGCCGTTCTGCAGCAGCGTCGGGGCCTTCTGCTCGGCGCCGTTGTCGAGGTATTCGCCCGACGCGGCTTGCAGGCGGATGCCGACGTTGGTGGCCGAACCGATCGTGGCGAGCAGCTTCGGCTGGCCGGCGCTCGACGTGCCCGTGAACGTGAAGTACGCGTTCTGCGCGATGCTGGTGTCGCAGTCGGTCAGCTTGATGTCGAACGACACCGGGTCCGACTTGTCGCCGGCTTGCTTGAACTTGTTGGTCGGCACCTTGCCGAGCTGCACGGTCTGGTTGACCGAGTTCGAGTCGATGCCGCATGCGCCCGCGACGATTTCGCCCGTGAAGTTGATCGTGCCGGTGCCCGCTGCGAAGGCCGAGGTGGACAGGGCCGCGAGTGCGACGGCGGACAGGATGGATTTTTTCATGACGTTTCCCGTAAGGAGTGCGATTGGAATGGACGACGTGGCGGACACAAACGGCAGCGCATGGTGGCTCCCGTCCGACACGAGGCGGCATTATCGAGATAACCGTGAAAGATTTCTGTAAATCATTGTCAAATGATTCTGACAATGTTCGATTCAGCCCTCTAAAACCTCATTCCTTCCCTTTAATTTTCAATCCAGGAATTTTTGTCCGCAGTCCTTTTTTATTTTCCGGAACCAATTGAAGATTAAGGGAATTTCTTGCCGATAATCGCCGCCATCCCGCTCTCCCTTGCCGGTATTGGCTTGTGCAGCCCCGCCACTCAAAAGACAAAACATTGTCCAACGCCGCCATCGTTGTCCGATTACAACGTGGATATCGATTCATTTTCAACTGACAGGAAATGAACGGCGACATTCATTCGATACGGATTTATCGCGCAAACGATTGCGAAAAGCATACAAACGTTTTACCGCGACATTTTGCCGCCGCCATTAATTCCAATACATTGATTAATTAGATCGTCAATTGCAGATATGCAGGCGCGGCCTCTGGAACGCGGCTGACATGCCGGATCGGGCGAGATGAAAAAGCGGAAGAAGTGCGGCACACGTTTGCGCCGACGGGCGGCACGATCGGTTTGCGGATGTGGATGCGGGTGCGGCGAAAGCCACCCTTTCGCGGTGCTGCTGGATGGGAACGCGACGAGCGGATGCGCTGAACAGCGAAAGGAAGCGCCGATGACGATCGGCGGTACGACGGGCAGCATGCCCTGTCGAAGCGGCGGTCGCACGTCGACGCGCGCGACCGCCGTCATGCCACCCGACACGCCGCGGCGTCGGGCGACGCATCGGCCGTCACGCGGAAGCCGCGGCCTCCGCCGTGGCCGGCGCCCAGCCGCCGCCGAGCGCGCGATACAGCGCGATCGCATTCGCCAGCCTGAGCTGCCTGAGCCGGATCAGTTCCTGCCCCGACTCGTACGTGCTGCGCTGCGCGTCGAGCAGTTCGAGATAGGTCGCGACACCACCCGCATAACGACGCTCCGCGAGCTTCAGCCGCGCGCCGTCCGCCGCATACACGTCCTGCTGCGCGGTCAGCTGCCGGTCGATCCAGTCGCGCGCGGCGAACGCATCGGCCACTTCGCGAAACGCGGTCTGCACTGCCTTCTCGTATTCGGCGACCGCAATGTCCTTGCGCGCGTGCGCAACGTCGAGGTTCGCGCGATTGCGTCCGCCCGCGAAGATCGGCAGCGTGATGCGCGGTGCGAACGTCCATACGCTCGTGCCGGCCGCGAACAGGTTCGAGAACGCGTCGCTCACCGAGCCGTAGTCGGTCGTCAACGCGATGCGCGGGAAGAACGCCGCGCGCGCCGCGCCGATGTTCGCGTTCGCGGCCTTCAGCCGCCCCTCGGCCTGCCGGATGTCCGGCCGCCGTTCGAGCAACTGGCTCGGCGCACCCGGCGCCACGGGCGCGATCGACAGCGTGTCAAGCGCGGTCGCGTCGTCGGGCACGTTGCGCGCGAAATCGCCCGCCAGCAGTTGCAGCGCGCGGACGGCCTGCGCATGCTCGCGCTGCAGCGCGGCTTGCGACGCGCGCGCGGACGCCACCAGCATCTCGGCCGAACGCAGCTCGATCGCGTCGCTCGTGCCGGCGGCATAGCGGCGTTGCGTGAGCGCGGCCATCCGCTCGCGCGCATCGAGCGTGCGCTGGGCGAGCGCCAGTTGCTCGTGCAACGATCGTTCGGAAACGTATGCGCCCGCCACTTCGGCGATCACGCCGATGCGGACCGTGCGCTGCGCATCGGCCGTCGCGAAATAGTCGGCGAGCGCCGCCTCGGACAGGCTGCGCACGCGGCCGAACAGGTCGAGCTCGTACGCGCTGACGCCGACACCCGCGCGATACAGCCCGCTGATCGCGCTTTCGCGCACGACCGGGTCGTACTGGCGCGCGCGTTCATAGCCGAGATTCGCATCGACCGACGGCATCCGGTCCGCGCGCTGCACGCCGTACAGCGCACGTGCCTCCTCGAGCCGGCCGGCGGCGATCCGTAGGTCGCGGTTGTTCGCGAGCGCCGCGTCGATCCACGCCTGCAGCGCCGGATCGGTGAAATACGCATGCCAGTCGTCGAGCAGCGCGGCATCCTGCGCGGTGGCCGGTTCGGCGGCCGGCGTCGTGCCGCCGTCGACCGGCGTATAGGTCGCCGGCACCGGCGCGGCCGGACGCTCGTAACGCGGCGCGAGCGAACACCCGGCGAGCGCGAGCGCGGCGGCCAGCGCGAGCGGTGCCCGCAGCGCGCCACGTGCATTCAGCGCAAACATCATGGTTGCGAACCCTCCATCGTCGTCGGCTGCGCCCCACCGCGCCGGCGCGGGCCGACGTCGAACAGGCGGCCGACGGTCACGAAAAACAGCGGGACGAGGAACACCGCGAGCACGGTCGCCGTGATCACGCCGCCGAGCACGCCGGTGCCGATCGCCATCTGCGCGCCGGACGCGGCGCCCGACGCGAACGCGAGCGGCAGCACGCCGACGCCGAACGCGAGCGACGTCATCACGATCGGCCGCAGCCGCAGGCGCGCGGCCTCGAGCGCGGCGTCGACGAGCGACATGCGCTGCGCGACGAGATCCTTCGCGACCTCGACGATCAGGATCGCGTTCTTCGCGGACAGCCCGATCGTCGCGATCAGTCCCACCTTGAAATAGATGTCGTTCGGCATCGCGCGCAGCGTCACGCCGAGCACCGCGCCGATCACGCCGAGCGGGACGACCAGCATCACCGCGAACGGAATCGACCAGCTCTCGTAGAGCGCCGCGAGCGCGAGGAACACGACGAGCACCGACAGCGCGAACAGCATCGGCGCCTGCGCGCCCGACAGCCGCTCCTCGAACGACTGCCCCGACCACGCATAGCCGATGCCGGCCGGCAGCTTCGCGGCGATCCGCTCGATCGCGCTCATCGCCTCGCCGCTGCTGTGGCCGGCCGCGGCCGAGCCGTTGATCGTGAACGACGGATAGCCGTTGTAGCGCGTGAGCTGCGGCGGCCCGAGCGTCCAGTGCAGCGTCGTGAACGCCGCGAGCGGCACCATCTCGCCGCGCGCGTTGCGCACGCGCAGCTTCTTCACGTCGTCCGGATCAAGCCGGTGCCGCCCGTCGGCCTGCACCATCACGCGCCGCACCTGCGTGCCGTGCATGAAGTCGCCGATATAGTCGGAGCCGAACATCACCGCGAGCGTCGTGTTGATCTCGTCCATCGACACGCCGAGCGCGGACGCCTTCGCGCGATCGATGTCGAGCTTCAGTTGCGGCGCGTCCTGCGTGCCCGCGAACATCAGGTCGGTGAGCGCGCGATCCTTGCCGCCCGCCGCGAGCAGTTGCTCGCGCGCGGCGCTGAACGTCGCGTAGTCGAGCCCGCCGCGGTTCTGCAGCCGGAAGTCGAAGCCGCTCGACGAACCGAGATCGGGCAGCGCCGGCGAGTTCATCGCGAACACCGTCGTGTTCGGCGTGCCCGCGAAGCGCTCGTTGATGCGCGCGACGATCGACTGCACGTGATCGCGCGTGGCCTTGCGTTCCTTCCAGTTCTTCAGCGTGACGAAGATCATCCCGCCGTTCGGCCCTTCGCCGTACAGGTTGAAGCCGCCGAGCGCATACGTATAGGCGGTCGGCTCGTCGCGACGGATGGCCGACTCGACCGCGCGCACGCTCTGCATCGTCTCCGCGAGCGGCGTGCCTTGCGGGCGAATCACCATCACCATGAAGTTGCCCTGGTCCTCGTCCGGCAGGAACGCGGTCGGCAGTTGCGTGAGCATCAGCGCGGCCGCCGCGGTCAGCGCGCCGTACACGACGAGCCAGCGCACCGGCTTCTTCAGCATCGCGCCGACCCGCGTCGCGTAGCGCTGCGTCGCCCGCGCGACGAAGCGGTTGAACCCGCCGAAGAAGCCGCGCTTCTCGTGATGGTCGCCCGACACCGGCTTGAGCAGCGTCGCGCACAGCGCGGGCGTCAGCGACAGCGCGAGGAACGCCGAGAAGCCGATCGACACCGCGAGCGACAGCGCGAACTGCCGGTAGATGTTGCCCACCGCGCCGCCGAAGAACGCCATCGGCACGAACACCGACGTCAGCACCACGGTGATCCCGACGATCGCGCCGCTGATCTGCTTCATCGCCTTGACGGTCGCGTCGTATGGCGCGAGCCCTTCCTCGACCATCAGCCGCTCGACGTTCTCGACGACGACGATCGCGTCGTCGACGAGGATGCCGATCGCGAGCACCATCCCGAACATCGTCAGCACGTTGATCGAGAAGCCGGCCGCATACATCACGCCGAACGTGCCCGCGAGCGCGACCGGCACGACGAGCGTCGGAATCAGCGTCGCGCGCAGGTTCTGCATGAACAGGAACATCACGAGGAACACCAGCACGCCGGCCTCGATCAGCGTCGTGACGACCTTGTTCATCGACACGCGCACGAACGACGACGTCTCGTACGGGATCTGGTATTTCACGCCGGGCGGGAAGTACCTGGACAACTCGTCCATCGTCGCGCGCACGCGCTTCTCGGTGGACACCGCGTTCGAGCCCGGCGCGAGCTTGATGCCCATCCCGGTCGCGACCTTGCCGTTCACGTACGACGGATAGTTGTAGTCGTTGCCGCCGAACTCGATGCGCGCGACGTCGCGCAGGAACAATGCGGAGCCGTCGGGTTGCGCACGCAGCGCGATCGCCCCGAAATCGGCCGGCGTCTTCAGCGGTGCGTCCGCGAACACCGTCGCCGCGATCGGCGCGCTGTCCGGCACCGCGCTGCGGCCGATGTCGCCTATCGTCACGCGCGCGTTGTGCGCACGCACGGCCGATGCGATGTCCGACGCGGTGAGGCCGTGCCCGGCCAGCTTCACGGGGTCCGGCCAGATCCGCATCGCATATTCGGCGCCCCAGAACTGCACCTTGCCGACACCCTCGACGCGGCGCAGCGCCTGCACCACGTTCGCCGACGCGTATTCGCCGAGCTGCACGTCGGTCATCCGGCCGTCGTCGGAGGTCAGCGACACGACGAGCTGGATGTTGTCGGCGGCCTTCTCGACCTGGATGCCGTCGCGGCGCACCGGCTCGGGCAGGCGCGCATCGACCGTCTTCAGCCGGTTCTGCACTTCGACGGCCGCGAGATCGGCGTTCACGCCCTGCTTGAACGTCAGGTACAGCGATGCAGCCCCCGCGCTGCTCGTCGCGGACGTATACAGCAGCCCCGGCGCGCCGTTCATCTCGCGCTCGATCAGCGCGGTCACCGATTCCTCGACGACTTGCGCGGACGCGCCCGGATACGTCGCATAGATGCTGACGACGGGCGGCGCGATGTCCGGGTACTGCGCGACGGGCAGCGCGCGGATCGCGAACAGGCCGCCCAGCATGATGAAGATGGCGATCACCCACGCGAAGACGGGGCGATCGATGAAGAAACGTGCCATGTTGGTTTGAACCGGTCAGGTTTGACGGGCGGCCGCCTGCGAAGCGGCCGCTGCCGGCGCCGCCTTCGACGGCGGCGCTTTTTCGACGGGCTTGACGGCCGTATCGGGCGCGAACTGCGCGGCGTCGTCGACGATCACGCGCTCGCCGCCCGCGAGGCCGCGCGTGATGCGCCAGTCACGGCCGCTCATCTGGTCGGCCGTGACCTCGACGTCCTTGACCTTGCCGTTCGCGCCGACGACCCGCACCGACGTCCGGTCGGCGGTGCGCAGCAGCGCGTCGCGCGGCACCAGGATCGCCCGCTGGTCGACCGCCGTGTCGAGCGCGATCCGCACGTACGCGCCCGGCAGCAGCTCGCGCTCCGGATTGGGGAACAGCGCGCGCATCGCGACGGTGTCGGTGGTCGGATCGACCGCGAGATCGCTGAACAGCAGCTTGCCCTTCAGCGGATACGCGGTGCCGTCGGCGCGCAGCAGCGTCACCGCGACGTCGTGCTGCGCGATGCCCGTCGCGCGCCCGCTCTTCACCGCGCGACGCAAGGCGTCGACGTCGGCGGCCGGCTGCGAGAAGTTCACGTAGATCGGATCGAGCTGCTCGACGGTCGTGAGCGGCGTCGCCTGGTCCTGGCCGACGAGCGCGCCCTCGGTCACGAGCGCGCGCCGTGCGCGGCCCGCGATCGGCGCGGTGACGGTCGCGTAATCGAGCTGCAACTGCGCGCGCGCGAGTTCGGCCTTCGCGGATGCCACCTCGGCCTTCGCCTGCGTATCGGCCGCGACGGCTTCGGTATGGTCGCGCTCGCTCACCGCGCGGTCGCGCACGAGATCGTCGTAACGGCGGCGCTTGTCGGTCGCCGCGAGCGCGGCGGCCTGCGCCTTCGCGAGCGCGCCCTGCGCGGCGTCGCGTGCGGCCTTCAGCGGCGCAGGATCGATGCGGAACAGCACCGCGCCCTGCTTCACTTCCTGGCCTTCCTCGTAGGTGCGTGCGATGACGATGCCCGCGACCCGCGCGCGGACTTCCGCCTGCCGGTAGGCGTCGAGCCGGCCCGGCAGTTCGACAGTCATCGGCACGGCCGTCGGGCGCACCGTCACGACGGTGGCCTGCTTCGCGGTCTCCGGCGCGGCATCCTTGTCGCCCTTTCCGCATCCGGCCACGGCCAACAGGGCCGCGAGCGCGAACGGCGCCAGCCGCATGCGGCGCCACTGGGTGCGTTTGTTATTCATGTTCTGACCTCGGATCATTCGCCGCCGATACAATGCGGCGGCTCAGGGTGGCCGATTATAATCAGTCACGACTGATTAAATACGCGCGCTTTCAATCTGGCTGACACACTGTCTCAATAAAACGACAGCGAACTGTAAGGAATTTCACGACATGGCCCGCAAGACCCGGGAAGAATCGCTCGCCATCAAGCACCGGATCCTCGACGCCGCCGAGCTCGTGCTGCTCGAAAGAGGCGTCGCGCAAACCGCGATGGCGGACCTCGCCGAGGCCGCCGGGATGTCGCGGGGCGCCGTCTACGGCCACTACCGCAACAAGATGGAAGTGTGTCTGGCGATGTGCGACCGCGCGTTCGCGCGCACGTCGGAAGGGTTCGACGCGGGCGACGGCCTGCCGCCGTTCGCGACGCTGCGGCGTGCCGCGTCGCACTATCTGCAGGAATGCGGCGAGCCTGGCCCGATGCAGCGCGTGCTCGTGATTCTCTATACGAAGTGCGAGCAAAGCGAGGAGAACGGCGCGCTGCAGCGGCGCCGCATGCTGCTCGAGCTGCAGATGCTGCGGATCACGAAGGCGCTGCTGCGTCGCGCGATCGCCGCCGGCGAACTTGCCGTCGATCTCGACGTGCACCTCGCCGCCGTCTATCTCGTGTCGCTGCTCGAAGGCGTGTTCGCGTCGATGATCTGGACCAACCGGTTGCGCGGCAACCTGTGGAACGACGCCGAGGCGATGCTCGACGCCGGCTTCGACGCCGTGCGCACCTCCGCCGCTCTGCGCCGACGCGCGCAAAAATTGCCGGACTGACGAGAATCGTCGTAACAAATGCTGATTTAACCCGACTTACCGCACTGCGAAACGAACGAGCTGACCCTCTTTAAAATTTTTAACGTTTCGCGGAACATCGGTAGACTGACGCTGTCATCTTTCTTTAGCGTCTTCGTGATAACCGGGTTCGACCCGGTATGCACGCCGCCGTTCGAAGCGGGCACTGCCCCGCAGGTTGGGTCGAACGGAAACGACACAGGCCCCTGGCGGGGCCTGTTTTGTTGCACGCCCGCCGCCCGCCCCGTCGCCGTTTGACGGTGCGCCGCCGGCGGCCCCCGCCCACACCCCTTTGAACCGCTTTCCTGGATGTGGACACCTTGGTCAAGTCCGTCGCAACCCCTGATGCCGTCGCACCCGGTCGCGCGCAGCGCGTCGTGCGCACGCTCGTGCCGGCCGCCGTGCTCGGCGCCCTCGCCGCATTCGGCCTCGCCGCCGCGTTGCCGGCCGTGTCGCAACTGCCGGGCGCCGTCGATTCAGGCACGGCCGCGCTGCCGCAGCGCGTGCTGTCCGATACGCCGTTTCCCACCGCGCAGCATTTCGTGACGAGCGAGCTCGCCCGCACGATCGGCGAGCGCAACGAACACCTCGATCGCAATGACCGCAGTGTGCAGCCGGGCCTGTTCGCGCCGCTCAGCGCGCATCGCAACGACATGCTCGGCTATACGAGCCTGTTTCAGTTCGCGGCGCCCGACCACCAGCAAGGCATGCGCGCGGGCGACATCGAACTCACGCTGTCCGATACGCTGAACCGTCTCGACGTGCCGCCCGAAGTGCGCATCCAGCTCGGCGATCTCGTCACCGGCAAGGTCGCGATGCGCGCGAGTGCGCAGCGCGGCGACTATTACCGCGTCGCGTTCGACACGAACGACGGCACGCCGCGCCTCACCGCGCTCGAGCTGCGCGTCGCCGGCCGCACGTTCGGCGCGATCTGGTTCCGCGCGCCGGGCGCCGAGCACGGTGCGTACTACGCGCTCGACGGCTCGCCGCTCGAAGCCGCCGCATTCACGATGCCGGTCAAGTGGACGCGTATCAGTTCGTTCTTCGGCGAGCGCATCCATCCGCTGTCGCAGGCGATGGCGTTTCATACGGGCGTCGATCTCGCCGCACCGAGCGGCACGCCGGTCGATGCGGCCGCCGACGGCGTCGTGTCGTTCGTCGGCACCGATCCGGGCGGCTATGGGCGCTATGTGATCGTCGATCATGCGGATGGCTATTCGACCTACTACGCGCACCTGTCCGCGTTCGCTCGCGGGCTCAAGACCGGCGAAACGGTGAAGCAGGGGCAACGTATCGGCTCGGTCGGGATGACGGGCGCGGCGACCGGCCCGCACCTGCATTTCGAGGTGCGGGTCGCGAACGATCCGGTCGACCCGCTCGTCACGCTGGCCAGCGCGCAGAGGGCGCTGTCGGACATGCAGCTCACCGCGTTCCGCCAGGAAGCCGCGCAATGGCGCTTGCACCTCGCATCGATCAGCACCACGCCGTTCGCGTTCGCGCAGAACGACGGCCCGCTGTGGGGCGATTTCGCGACCGGCCCGTCGACGCTGCGCGCGGTGTTCGATACGCACTACAGCGCGTCCTGACGCTGACGTCCTGAAGCGTCCGGGCACCTCAGCCTCATCGGCACCACCGCACGCGTCGCCGCTCGAATGACGGCGACGCAGCCCGCTGCGGATGGTCGCACATCATCCATCTTCATCACTGAAGCACACGCACGCCTCGCACGCGTGCTCGCCGGCCCACCGTTACCGCGCGGGTTCCGTGCGTTCGGCCGTCGCCTGCGCCGCACGTTGCGTGCGCGGCCCCCGCGACAGCAACCACCGCGCTCCTCCATCGAGCGACGTGCACAGCACCAGATAGATCAGCGCGACGAACAGGAAGATCGGCGCCGGATACACCATCAGCCGGTTGTTCACCTGCGTTGCGATGAACGACAGCTCCGGCACGCCGACGATATACGCGAGCGACGTGTCCTTCACGAGCGCGACCCACTGGTTGACGAACGACGGCGTCATGATCCGGATCGCCTGCGGCAGCAGCACGTAGCGCACCGTCTGCCAGCGCGTGAGCCCGAGCGACAGCCCGGCCTGCCATTGACCGTCGCCCGCCGCGACGATCCCCGCATGCACCGCATGCGCGAGATACGCGCCGCCGATCAGCGCCAGCGCGCACACGACCGTCGCGAGCCCCGGCACATCCATGTGCAACAGCACGGGCATCAGGAAATACGTCCAGAAGATCAGCATCAGCACCGGAATCGCGCGGAAGAAGCCGATGAACGCGAGCAGCAGCACACGCGCCGGGCCGCGCGCCAGCGCCATCGCGATGCCGAGCGCCACGCCGAGCACGGCCGACGCGATCGCGGATGCAAGCGCCAGCACCAGCGACAGCGCGGCGCCGCCGAGCGGGCCGTCCGGAAACGCGCCGACGAGCAGGTACGGCAGGTTCGAAAGCAGCAGCGAAAGGTCCATCGTCAGCGCCCTGCTCCGAGCCGGTCGCGCCATTGCGTGGCTGCATACGCACCGGCCTCGATCGCGGCCACCGCCGCGATATATAGCAGGGTCGCGACGCCGAACGCGGCGAACGTCTGGAACGTCTCCGTCTCGACCTGCCGCGACGCATACGACAGCTCGGCGACGCCGATCGCCATCGCGAGCGACGAGTTCTTCACGAGATTCATGTATTGGCCGAACAGCGGCGGCAGCGCGATGCGCACGGCCTGCGGCAGCACCACGTAGCGCAGCGACTGCATCGGCGTGAGGCCGAGCGCGGCCGCCGCATCGTGTTGCGCGCGCCGCACGCCGCGCAGGCCGGCTTCGCATTCCTCGGCGACGAAGGCAGCCGTATAGGCGCTCAAGCCGACCCAACCCGCCACGAATTCGAACGACGGCCACGCGAGCGTGAACGGGCCCACGCTCACCGCATGGCGCGCATTGAGCCACGCGATCCACGTTTCGGGCAGCAACGACGCGACACCGAAATACCAGAACAGCAACTGCACGAGCAGCGGCGTGTTGCGAAACGCGACGACGTACGCGGCGGCGGCCGCGCGCGGCGTCTTGCCGCGCGCATGCCGCATCACGGCGAGCAGCAGCCCGCCGACGGTCGCGGCGACGGCCGACGCGGCCGCGAGGCCGAGTGTCAGCAGGAAGCCCTGCCAGAGCCAGGACAGATATTTGGGAGCCAACCCGAGCATGCTGGGGAGCGCGCACGACGCGCGCGGTCGGATGAAAACGAAAAGCGCCGCGCGGCCGAGGTTCCGGCCAAACGCGGCGCGCGTGCGGCAGCGATCAGGTCTTGTCGCCGATCCGGAAAATGCGCGTGAGCGGCGTTTTCGTCGTCGGCCCGAACCATGCGTCGTAGATCTGCGTCGCGCGGCCGTTCGCCTCGAGCCCCTTCAGCGTGTCGTTGACGAAGCCGAGCAGGCGCGTCTCGCCCTTCGGCACGCCGACGCCCATGTAGTCGTTCGAGATCGTGAACGCCGGGATCTCGTAGTTCTGCTTGTCGGGCACGTTCGCGAGCAGGCCGATCAGCTTCGGGCCGTCCTGCGTGATGGCCTGCACGTTGCCGGCGCGCAGCGCGGCGAACGCGAACGGCGTGTCGTCGTACGCGACGATCGTGGCCTTCGGGAATTTCTCGCGCAGCGTGATCTCGTTGGTCGTGCCCTTGTCCGCGCCGACGCGCAGGCCGTTCAGCTGGTCGGCCGATTTCAGCACGCCCTTCTTCGCGAGAAACTGCTGGCCCGACGAGAAATACGGGATGCTGAAGTCGACCTGTTTCGCGCGCTCATCGGTGATCGTGAAGTTCGCGAGCACGAGGTCGACCTTGCCGGAGGTGAGGAACGGGATGCGGTTCGCGGGGTTGGTCGGTTGGAGCTGCAGCTTCACGCCGAGCTTGTCCGCGAGCGCCTTCGCGTAATCGACGTCGAGACCGACGATGTGGTTGCTTTTCGCGTCGACATAACCGAACGGCGGATTGCTGTCGAACGTCGCGACGCGCAGCACCCCGGCCTTCTTGATGTCGTCGAGACGGTCCGCATGGGCGACGGTGCCTGCGGTAACGAGCGCGACCCCGACGAGCCACGTAGCGAGCGTGTTGATTTTCATGAGCACGACCTGATTTGTTATGGAGGCCGCCGCGGATCGCGCGGCGGCACGGTTCGAAGAACATCGTGACGAAGTGTGTCGTCGCGAAGCCGCTAACGTATCAGTGCGTGCGGCGAATCCGAACCAACAATTGGTGCTTTGCTCAGCGGGTTTCGTGATGAGGCAGGCGGGCTGCGGGCACGCATTGCCGCCGCGCAAAAAAAGACGCCCGCTGCAAGCAGCGGGCGCGAATCCCAGTCAAGGAGGTGTCACACGAACTACGCAGTCAGATTAAGGAAATCGCGCGCCACGGACAACGAATCGATTTCCATATCGATATGACGCGGCGCGCTCATGCCGGCACTTCGCGGGTCGAACAGTGGATGCCGCCGCGCACGTCATCGCACGCCGCAAAAAAAACGTCCCGCCAACCGGCGGGACGTTCGTCATGATGCGAGTACGCGCCACGCGCGACCGATCACGGCTCGTGGCGCAGGTACCCTTCCTTGCTCGGATCGCGCATCCGCCACGACACGATCAGCGAGATCGCGCACAGCACGGTCACGTACCAGTAGAACGTTTCCTCGCTGCCGATCGACTTGAACCACAGCGCGACGTACTCGGCCGAACCGCCGAAGATCGCGTTCGCGACCGCATACGACAGGCCCACGCCCATCGCGCGCACTTCCGGCGGAAACATCTCGGCCTTGATCAGGCCGCTGATCGACGTGTAGAAGCTGACGATCGCCAGCGCAACCGTGATCAGCACGAACGCGGCCACCGGGCTCGTCACGCCCTTCAGCGCATGCATCAGCGGCACCGTGCCGATCACCGCGAACGAACCGAACAGGATCATCGACGTGCGGCGGCCGATCTTGTCCGACAGCGCGCCGAACACCGGCTGCATCAGCATGTAGACGAGCAGCGCGACGGTCATCACGTTGCTGGCCGTCTTCGCGTGCATGCCGGCCGTGTTCACGAGGTACTTCTGCATGTACGTCGTGAACGTGTAGAAGATCAGCGAGCCGCCGGCCGTGAAGCCGACCACCGTGAAGAACGCGCCCTTGTGCTGCCACACGCCGCGGATCGTGCCGGCGTCCTTCTTGTCGCGCGATGCGCTCGTCGACGTCTCGTCGAGCGATTTGCGCAGGTACAGCGAAATCAGCGCGGCCGCCGCGCCGACCACGAACGGAATGCGCCAGCCCCACGCTTTCAGCTCGCCGGCCGACAGCGTCTGCTGCAGGATCACGAGCACCAGCAGCGCGCACAGCTGGCCGCCGATCAGCGTCACGTACTGGAACGACGCGAAGAAGCCGCGACGGCCCTTCAATGCCACTTCACTCATGTAGGTCGCGCTCGTCCCGTATTCGCCGCCCACCGACAGGCCCTGGAACAGGCGCGCGACCAGCAGCAGCGCCGGCGCGAGCGCGCCGATCTGCGCATAGGTCGGCAGCACCGCGATCACGAGCGACCCGCCGCACATCATCAGCACCGAGATCATCATCGCCGCGCGACGGCCGTGCCGGTCGGCGATGCGGCCGAACAGCCAGCCGCCGATCGGACGCATCAGGAAGCCGGCCGCGAACACGCCGGCCGTGTTCAGCAGCTGCGTCGTCGTGTTGCCGCTCGGGAAGAATGCCGGCGCGAAGTACAGCGCGCAGAACGAGTAGATGTAGAAGTCGAACCACTCGACGAGGTTGCCCGATGAGGCGCCGACGATGGCGAACACGCGCCGCCGGGTGTCTTGCGCGGACAGCGCAGCTTGGTCGGTCTGGACGTCCATGGGTTGGTCTGTTCCTTTTAGTGCTTTCTGGGCGAGACGGCTGGGGCCGCCGCGTGCGGTCGCACGTGGCACCGGTTCCGGCGCACGGCGCTACGGGATTTTAGCGAAATGTAAAGTAACAAGCGCCCCGGGTTCGTCCCGATGTAGAAAATTTTTCTCCCGGCGCGCGTTCGTCATATGAAAACGCCAGCCCGCAGGCTGGCGTCCGATGCAAACATTTCCGGCGTGCGGCGATCACACGCGCACTTCCGGCGGCACGTAGCGGCACTCGTAGCGCTTGCGCACGGTGCCGGCCTCGTCGACGCTTTCCAGGTACACGTCGAACTGCCAGAGCCGCGCCATGTGCTTGAGCACTTCCTCGCTGTCGTTCGACAGGTGGCGGTTGTCGGTCATGAAGTGGCGCAGCGTGAGGCTGCGGTCGCCGCGGGTGTTGACGGCCCACACCTGGATGTTCGGCTCGCGGTGATGGATGTCGTACTGCCGCGACAACGCCTGCCGCACGTACTGGTAGCCGGAATCGTCGTGGATCGCCGATACCTCGAGCGAATCGCGCATGTCGTCGTCGAGCACCGAGAAGAGCCGCATTTCGCGAATCAGGTTCGGCGACAGGTACTGCGCGATGAAGCTCTCGTCCTTGAAGTTGCGCATCGCGTAGTGCATCGCCGGCAGCCACGGCGTGCCCGCGATCTCCGGAAACCACTTGTAGTCTTCCTCCGTCGGCGCTTCGCAGATCCTTCGGATGTCGCTCATCATCGAGAAACCGAGCGCATACGGGTTGATCCCGCTGTAGTACGGCTTCGTGACGGGCGGCTGGTAGACCACGTTGCTGTGCGAATGCAGGAACTCCATCATGAAGCCGTCTTCCAGCTTGCCCTGGTTGTACAGCGTATTGAGCAGTGTGTAGTGCCAGAACGTCGCCCAGCCTTCGTTCATCACCTGCGTCTGCCGCTGCGGATAGAAATACTGGCCGATCTTGCGCACGATGCGGATCACTTCCCGCTCCCACGGTTCGAGCAGCGGCGCATTCTTTTCCGCGAAATACAGCAGGTTCTCCTGCGGCTCGGACGGATAGCGGTCGTCCTGCTCCTCCGTCAGCTCGGGCTTCTTGCCCGGCAGCGTACGCCAGAGTTCGTTCACCTGCGACTGCAGGTACGCCTCGCGCTCGCGCCGCAGCGCCGCTTCCTTCGACAGCGACGGTTTCTGCGGCCGCTTGTAGCGGTCGACGCCGTAGTTCATCAACGCATGGCACGAGTCGAGCAGTTCCTCGACGCGATCGAGGCCGTAGCGCTCCTCGCATTCCGCGACGTAGTTCTTCGCGTACACGAGGTAATCGATGATCGCGTGCGCGTCGGTCCACAGCCGGAACAGGTAGTTGCCCTTGAAGAACGAGTTGTGCCCGTACGCCGCGTGCGCGATGACGAGCGCCTGCATCGTCATCGTGTTCTCTTCCATCAGATACGCGATGCACGGATTCGAATTGATGACGATTTCGTAGGCGAGGCCCATCTGGCCGCGACGATAGCTCTTCTCGGTCGCGAGAAAGTGCTTGCCGAACGACCAGTGACGGTAGTTGACGGGCATCCCGACCGACGCATACGCATCCATCATCTGCTCGGCGCTGATCAGTTCGAGCTGGATCGGGTAGATGTCGAGCTCGTATTGTTCGGCGACCTGCGAGATGTGCGTGTCGTATTCCTCGAGCAATTCGAACGTCCAGTCGGACGGGCACGGCAACGGCTTGCGTTCGGCAACGTTCATACGCGCTTCCTTTTGCCCGGAACCGGGCAAGTCGGCGGCCGGCGGCGGCGGTTCGGCCTGCCCGCGTTGCTGCGGTGCGGCAGGGCCGGCCGTGTCGTCGCCGGAAGGGCGCGGCGCGTAGCCGCGCGACTCGTTGTGCAGATGGCGGGTCGTCATGACATTTCCACCTGCTTTTCGAACAATTCGCGAAACACCGGGTAAATGTCCGCAGCCGATTCCACTTTTTTCATCGCGAGATGCGGTTGCGACAAGGCCAGTTGCGCGTATTCCAGCCACAGATTCTGCTCTTCCGGCGCGACCTGGATATACGCGAAGTAACGCGTCTTGGTGAGGATATCCTCTTCCAGGATTTTGCGACACTTGGGCGAATCGTCAGTCCAGTTGTCGCCGTCGGACGCCTGCGCGCCGTAGATGTTCCACTCGGTCGGCGAGTAGCGCTCGTCCATCACCTTGCGCATCAGTTCGAGCGCGCTCGACACCACCGTGCCGCCGCTTTCGGTCGAATGGAAGAAGGTGTCCTCGTCGACTTCCTCGGCACGCGTGTGGTGGCGAATGAACACCACTTCGATGCGCTCGTAGTTGCGCTTGAGGAACAGATAAAGCAGGATGAAGAAGCGCTTCGCGAGATCCTTGCGCTGCTCGTCCATCGAGCCCGACACGTCCATCAGGCAGAACATCACGGCCTGGCTCGACGGTTGCGGCTGCTTCACGCGGTTGATGTAGCGCAGGTCGAACGGATCGATGAACGGAATCCGCCAGATGCGCCCTTTCAGGTGATGAATCTCGGCCTCGAGCGTCGCGATTTCCGCGCGGCGGTCCTCGGGGTCGCTCTTCAGCGCTTCGAGCTGGGCCTCGAGCTCGCGCAGCTCGTTGACGAGCGGCGAGCCGAGCGCGATGCGCCGGCCGAGCGCGCTGCGCAGCGAACGCACGACGTCGATGTTGTTCGGCGTGCCTTCCGCCGACCAGCCCGCGCGCACGTTCTTCCAGCTCGGCACCGTCAGCAGGTGCGTCTTCACGAGGCGCGGCAGTTCGAGATCGTCGAAGAAATACTGCATGAACTCGTCGCGCGACAGCTCGAACACGAAGTCGTCCTGCCCTTCGCCCTCGTTGCTCGCCTGACTGCCGCCGCCGCCCGAGCCGCCCTGCGGGCGCGGGATCTTGTCGCCGCGCACGTAGTCCTCGTTGCCGGGGTGCACGTATTCGCGACGTCCGCCCGGCGCGTGCCGGAAATTCGGCTCCGCGATGTCCTTGCGCGGGATCGTGATGCTCTGCGTGCTCTGGATATCCTTGATGCTACGGTCGCGCACCGCGTCGGACACGGCACGACGAATGTAGTTCTTGACGCGACGCAGAAAGCGTTCGCGATTGGCGATGCTCTTGTTCTTGCCGGCCAGCCTGCGGTCGATGATTTGATGAAGCACTCCCGGTCTCCCGCTCGAAAGTCGATCTGCCGGGGCACTCGCCGCGCATGCCGTCTGCCGTCATGCGGGCGGCGCCTCTGAAAGCGCCCGCACGGACTCGCCGTACGGGCGCGATACCGCGCGTGTCATGACGACTTGCGCACGCGCAGGTACCAGTCGCAAAGGAGCCTCACTTGCTTCGGCGTATAGCCCTTCGCGACCATCCGGTTCACAAAGTCCTCATGCTTGCGCTGCTCCTCCGCCGAACCCTTCGCGTTGAACGAAATGACCGGCAACAGTTCCTCGGTATTCGAGAACATCTTCTTCTCGATCACGACGCGCAACTTCTCGTAGCTCGTCCACACGGGGTTCTTGCCGGCGTTCGCCGCCCGTGCGCGCAACACGAAGTTCACGATTTCGTTGCGGAAATCCTTCGGATTGCTGATCCCGGCCGGCTTCTCGATCTTCTCCAGCTCCGCGTTCAGCGCGGCGCGATCGAAGCTCTCGCCGGTATCGTGATCGCGGAATTCCTGATCCTGGATCCAGAAGTCCGCATACGTGACGTAGCGATCGAAGATGTTCTGCCCGTATTCCGAATACGACTCGAGATACGCGGTCTGAATCTCCTTGCCGATGAACTCCGCGTACCGCGACGCGAGCACGTCCTTCACGAACGACAGGTACTTCTGCTCCGTTTCCGGCGGGAACTGCTCGCGTTCGATCTGCTGTTCGAGCACGTACATCAGGTGCACCGGGTTCGCCGCGACCTCGCTCGTATCGAAGTTGAACACGCGCGACAGGATCTTGAACGCGAAGCGGGTCGACACGCCGGTCATCCCTTCGTCCACGCCCGCGTAGTCGCGATACTCCTGGTACGACTTCGCCTTCGGATCGGTGTCCTTCAGGTTTTCGCCGTCGTACACCTGCATCTTCGAGAACAGGCTCGAATTCTCCGGCTCGTGCAGACGCGACAGCACCGAGAACTGCGACATCATCTTCAGCGTGCCCGGCGCGCAGACGGCCTCGGCGAGCGACGAATTGCGGATCAGCTTCTCGTAGATCTTGATCTCTTCCGACACGCGCAGGCAGTACGGCACCTTCACGACGAAGATCCGGTCGAGCAGTGCCTCGTTGTTGCGGTTGTTGCGGAACGCCTTCCACTCCGACTCGTTCGAGTGCGCGAGAATCACGCCGTCGAACGGAATCGCGCCGAAACCTTCGGTGCCCTTGAAGTTGCCTTCCTGCGTGGCGGTCAGCAGCGGGTGCAGCACCTTGATCGGCGCCTTGAACATTTCGACGAATTCGAGCAGGCCCTGGTTCGCCAGGCACAGGCCGCCCGAGTAGCTGTACGCGTCGGCATCGTCCTGCGCATACTGTTCGAGCTTGCGGATATCGACCTTGCCGACCAGCGACGAGATGTCCTGATTGTTCTCGTCGCCCGGCTCCGTCTTCGCGATGCCGACCTGCCGCAGGATCGACGGAAAGCGGCGCACCACGCGGAACTGGCGGATGTCGCCGTTGTATTCGTGCAGGCGCTTGACGGCCCACGGACTCAGGATGCTCTTCAGGTAGCGGCGCGGAATGCCGTACTGTTCCTCGAGGATCGGACCATCCTCGTCGTAGTCGAACAGCCCGAGCGGCGATTCGTTGACGGGCGAACCCTTCAGCGAATAGAACGGCACGCGCTCCATCAGTTGCTTCAGGCGCTCGGCGATCGACGACTTGCCGCCGCCCACCGGGCCCAGCAGATAGAGGATCTGCTTCTTCTCTTCAAGACCTTGCGCAGCGTGGCGGAAATATGCGACCACCTGCTCGATCACCTCCTCCATTCCGTAGAACTCACGGAATGCCGGATACACCTTGATGACCTTGTTCGCGAAGATCCGCGACAGGCGCGGGTCGTTGCGGGTATCGATCTGTTCAGGTTCCCCGATTGCTTCCAGCATGCGTTCACCAGCCGTCGCGTACGCGGATGGATCGTTCTTGCAGAGCGCGAGATACTCCTCCAGCGAGAGCTCTTCCTCTCGCGTTTTTTCGAAGCGGTTCGCGAAGCTGCTGTAAATATCCATGCTACCTCCCTCGCCTGAGTCTGAAGACGTGCCTGCCTTCGTATGACTGCGCAGAAGCAAGCGCGTTCGAATTCATCCTAAACCCTTTCTTATTTTTTTTCACGAACTCTTCGTATGAAGTTCGTCATTCTCGACAACACCGCTTGGACAACGCATTTCGTCGTTTTACAATCGACCTCCCGAGCCGCAGAAACTGCATCCGCCGCGTCTCGTCGAACATCGAAACGTCTCGTGCGTTGGACATCTCCGACGTCGCCACTTCCTCCCCTCATCCCTATACGTTCGAGCGGTCGCGCGCGATGACACACCGCGCGCACCGTTACAAATTTTTTTCGCAGTCCCTTACGGACATACCCGTACGACGAACGCGGGAACGTGACGTGCACGCAGCGCGTCGCCGCGTATGCGTCGGTGCGCGACGCAGGTGACGATGCACGATCGATCGTCCGTGCTGTCACATTTGCCCATCGCGGAAACGACGACGCCCGCGGATCGCGGGCGTCGTTCGTCACCAAATGGGGATAGATACGCAGTGCCTGAAGATCAGAACGTCTCCCAGTCGTCGCCGCCGGCGGTCGCGACTGCCGGCGCGGGAGCGGCGGATGCGGCGGCGGGCTTGCGCGCCGGCGTCGCGGCGGGTGCGCGTTTCGGCGCGGCGTCGCGTTCGACGCGCGCCGCAGCCGGTGCTGCGGGCGCCGCAGCCGGCGCGGAAAGTGCACGCGGCGCTTGACGCGCCACCGCAACGACGGTGCCCGCGCGTGCTGCTTCGTCGTCGAGCTGGAATACCGCCGCCGTTTCGCGCAGGCGGGCCGCCTGTTCCTCGAGCGACTGCGCGGCGGCCGCCGCTTCCTCGACGAGCGCGGCATTCTGCTGCGTGACCTCGTCCATCTGCGCGACCGCGCGCGCCACCTGGTCGATTCCGCTGCTCTGCTCCTCGGAGGCCGCCGCGATCTCGCCCATGATGTCCGTCACGCGCTGGACCGCGCCGATCACGTCGCTCATCGTGCGCCCGGCTTCGTCGACCAGCGTCGAGCCCGTCCGGATACGCTCCACCGACGCGTCGATCAGCGCCTTGATTTCCTTCGCCGCGCTCGACGAACGCTGCGCGAGGCTGCGCACTTCGCCGGCGACCACCGCGAAGCCGCGGCCTTCCTCGCCCGCCCGCGCGGCTTCGACGGCCGCATTCAGCGCAAGAATGTTGGTCTGGAACGCGATTCCCTCGATGATCGCGATGATGTCGGCGATTTTGGCCGAGCTGTCGTTGATTTCGCCCATCGTGCCGACCACCTGGCCGACCACCGTATTGCCCTTGTTTGCAATGTCGGACGCATTCGCGGCCAGCGAGCTTGCCTGGCGCGCATTGTCGGCATTCTGCTTCACCGTGCCCGTCAGTTGCTCCATGCTCGACGCGGTTTCCTGCAGCGCAGCGGCCTGTTCCTCGGTGCGCGACGACAGGTCGGTGTTGCCGGCCGCGATCTGGCGGGCTGCGGTCGCGATCGACTCGCTACCGCCGCGCACGGTGCGCACCGTGTCGACGAGCCCGCGCTGCATCCTCGCGAGGCCTTCCAGCATCTGGCCCATCTCGTCGCGCCGGTCGACGACGATCGGCCGGCGCAAGTCGCCTGCGGCGATCGCGTCGAAATGCGACAGCGCGTCGGCGATCGGGCGGCCGATCGCGCGGCTCAGCGTCAGCCACGACAGCACCGCGGCGCCGATGCCGGCCAGCAGCACCACGATCGACAGCACGCGCATCGTCTCGAATACCGATTCCGCCTGATCGAAGCGCGCCTGCGCATTAGTGAACTGGAAGCTGCGCAGCGCTTCACCGGCCGTGGCGAGTTCGGTATAGCGCGCCTGAAGCTGCTTCGCTCCGCCGCCGATCCGGTCGTGATCGCCCGCCCCGACCGCACTCGCGAACGCGTCGCAACTGTCCTGCAGCACCTTGCGCCGGGCGGCGATGTCCTGTGCGAGCCGGTCCTCGTCGGCGTCGCGCGGCAGCGCAAGGTATTTCTGCCACCAAGCGTCCGATTGTGCCCGCATCGCGCGGCTGCGCTCGATGGCCGCCGCCGAGTCCGGCGTGCCGGCCAGCAGCGCCGCACGGTCGAGTGCGAGGCGCTCGCGCGCGGCGAACATTTCCGCCATCGCCACGTTGACCGCGCTCGGCATCTGGTTCGTGAAAATCTCGCGCGTCGAATCGTTCGCACGCGTCATCCCGTACAGACCGAGCACGCCGGTGACACCCAGCAGTACCGCCAGAAACGCCATCGTCAAACCGATGCGCGCACGAATCGTCAGGTTCCTGAACACCATCATCCATCCTGTGTTGCGTCGTCATGAACGGGCCGGGCCCGTTGGCTCGAAGCATTGCTTCGCTTGATTTATTTACGACCGCGCGACGCACAACTTGACGGATTTCAGACCATTTTTTCGAATTATTAGTCTGAACATTACAAATCACTGAACAAAATGGCGTAAATTCGGGCCAGTTCGACAACGGAAGGAAAAAGACCGGCGAGGCACCGGCAGGTTCAGGCAGGTGCGGTCGGCGAGGTGCGGCCGGCCGTCTCGTGCGACGAACCGGCCACGAGACGGAACCGCGATCCTGGGGTCAGGCCTGATCGGCCAGTTCGGAGCGCGTCGGAATCGACGGCTGAGCGCCCGCGCGCGTGACCGACAGCGCCGCCGCACATTGCGCGAAGCGGATGGCCGTGTCGACGTCCGCGCCGGCCGCGAGCCGTGCGGAAAAGCCGCCGATGAAGGTGTCGCCGGCGGCCGTCGTGTCGACCGCCTGCACGACCGGCGCCGGATAGTGCCGCGCGGTGCCGTCGGCCGTCAACGCGAGCACGCCGCGTGCGCCGAGCGTCACCAGCACGTTGCGCGCGCCGCCGGCCTGGAGCGCCCGCGCGGCGGCTTCGGCTTCGGCCGGATCGCGCACGCGCAGCCCCGTCAGCGCGGCCGCCTCGACCTCGTTCGGGATCAGGTAATCGACGAGCGGCAGCCAGCCGTCCGGCAGCGGCGCGACGGCCGGGGCCGGATTGAGCACCACCGTGCGGCCGAGCCGGCGTCCGGCCGACAGTGCCGCGAACACCGTGTCCGGCGGCGTCTCGAGCTGGCAGATCAGCACGTCGGCCGCCGCCAGCGCGGCCTCGTGCCGCGCGATCGTGTCGGTCGTGACCTCGCCGTTGCCACCCGCGACGATCACGATCGCGTTCTGGCTCCCATCGTCGACGACGATCAGCGCGACGCCGGTCGACGCCGACGCGCTCGTCGCGAGCCCCGCGCAGTCGATGCCCTCGGCCTCGAGGCCCGCGCGCAGTGCCGCGCCGTGCGCATCCGCGCCGACGCAGCCGATCATCGCGACCTGCGCGCCGAGCCGGGCGGCGGCGACGGCCTGGTTGCCGCCCTTGCCGCCCGCCGCCTGCGCGAAGGCGTGCCCGGCGAGCGTTTCGCCCGGCAGCGGCAGCCGCGGCGCCCGCACGACGAGATCCATGTTGAGGCTGCCGACCACCGTCACGCGGCCGGCGCCCGTTACGGTCGCCGTCATGCGCGAGCGCCCGGCGCGGCCGGCTCACGGTAGATGGCCGTCGATTCGCGCAGCACGAGGCGCGGCGACACGACGCGACGGCGGCTCGGCACGGCGCTCGAACCGCCGCCGATCCGTTCGATCAGCGTCTGCGCGGCCATTTCGCCGAGCGCGCGCACCGACTGGCCGACCGTCGACAGCGCCGGATACGTGTAGCGGGAAAATTCGATGTCGTCGAAGCCGATGATCGAGCAGTCGTCGGGCACGCGCATCCCGCGCTCGGCCGCCGCGCGCAGCGCGCCGACGCCCATCAGGTCGTTGCCCGCGAAAATCGCGCTCGGCCGCACCGATTCGAACAGCCGCGACGCTGCGTGATAGCCGCCCAGGCACGAGAAATCGCTTTCGGCGATCGCGCCCGGCACGATGTCGACGCCACGCTCGGCCATCGCGCGGATGAAGCCGTGCACGCGCATCGCGCTGACGGCGGTGTCGGTCGGCCCGGTGATGCAGCCGATCTTCGCGTGCCCGAGTTCGAGCAGGTGGCGCGTCGCGAGATACGCGCCGCGCTCGTGGTCGATCTGCACGAGATCGGCCGCGAGACCCTCGATGTTGCGGTCGACCACGACGAGCGGCGCATGGATATCCGCGAGCGTCTGCGCGAGCACCGCGTCCTCGCCCGCCGACGCGACGATCAGCCCGTCGATGCGCTTTTCCTGCAACACGCGCAGGTAGTTGCGCTGCTTCACGGGATCGTCGTCCGAATTGCAGAAGAACACGCAATAGCCGTTGGCCGCGCACTGATCCTCGATGCCGCGCGCAAGCTCGGCGAAGTACGGATTCGTGCTGTTCGGCACGACGAGGCCGATCGTCGCCGTCGCCCGCGCCTTCAGCGAGCGCGCCACGGCCGACGGCACGTAATTCAGCTCGCGGATCGCGCCCTCGACCTTCGCACGCACATCCGCGGACACCGGCCGCGAATTGTTCACCACGTGCGAGACGGTCGTAAACGACACGCCCGCCATGGCCGCCACATCCTTGATCGTCGCCATTTCCCGTTTCTCTCTGGTCTGTTCTGTCTGTCTTTTTACCGCACGCGCGTACGCCGGCTGCGATACGTATCGAGCACGACCGCCACCACGATCACCGCACCCGTGATGATCCGCTTCGTCGGCTCGTTCGCCCCGATCTGCGCCAGCCCCGCGGCCAGCACGGAGATGATCAACACGCCGAAGAACGTGCTGATCACCGAGCCGCGCCCGCCCATCAGGCTCGTGCCGCCGATCACGACGGCGGCGATCACCTGCAGTTCGAGGCCCGCGCCCGCGTTCGGATCGGCCGCCTCGAGCCGCGAAATCTGGAACAGCGACGCGAGCCCCGCGAGCGCGCCCATCAGCGCGAATACGAGGATTTTATACGGCCTCGGGTTAACCCCGGCAAGCCGCACCGCTTCCTCGTTCGTGCCGATCCCGACCAGATAGCGCCCGAACACCGTGCGCGTGAGCACGAACTGGGCCGCGATCATCACCGCGACCGCGATCAGGAACGCCGGCGAAATGCCCAGCGCGATCGGGTTCGACAGGAAATCGAACGCGTCGCCGATATACGCGGTGCGCGAATTCGTCAGCTGGTACGCGAGGCCGCGCGCGGCCTCCAGCACGCCGAGCGACACGATGAACGACGGAATCCGCCAGCCCACCGTGACCGCGCCCGTCAGCGCGCCCGTCGCGGTCGCGACCGCGATCCCGATCAGCGCGGCCGGCAGCGGCCCCCACTGCCATTTCAGCGCGGCGACGCTGACCATCGACGCGGCGAGCGCGAGCACCGAGCCGACCGACAGGTCGATCCCGGCGATGATCAGCACGAAGGTCATCCCGACCGACATCACGACGAGATCGGGAATCTGGTTCGCGATCGTGCTGAACGTGTCGTAGGTCAGGAAATGCGAGCTCAGCACCGAGAACAGCGCGATCATCGCGGCCAGCGCGCCGGCCAGCCCGAGATAGTTCGACAGGCCGAGCCGCGTGCCGGACAGCGTGCGCGCGCGGCGCCCCGTCACGTCCTGCTGCGCGCCTGCGTCGGTCGGGGATACGGGAGGCTGGGTCATTGCTGTGGTCCTGTCGTCGAAGTGCCCGGAGCGGCGCCGCGCGCCTGCCCCGCGTCCGGATGCTGCATGGCGGCCGCCGGCGTCTCGCGGCCGAAGCCGGCGAACGCCGCGGCCAGCAGCGCATCCTGGGTCCAGTTGCCGCGCTCGAACACGGCGGTCATGCGCCCGGCCGACATCACGCCGATCCGGTCGCAGATCAGCATCAGCTCGCGCAGGTCGCTCGATACGACCACCAGCGCGCGGCCTTCGCGCGCGAGCGCGCCCATCAAAGTGTAGATCTCGAATTTGGCGCCGACGTCGATCCCGCGCGTCGGCTCGTCGAACAGCAGCACGCCCATGTCGCGCGCAAGCCAGCGGCCGATCACGACCTTCTGCTGGTTGCCGCCCGACAGTTCGCCGACGGGCTGCGCCGCCCCGTGCGTACGAATTCGCAGCGCATCGATCTGCTGCTCGGCGAGCGCTGTTTCACGTGCGGCATCGACGATGCCGCCGCGCGCGAGCCGGTCGAGCTGGCCGAGCGACACGTTCGCGGTGATCGACTGCGACAGCAGCAGCCCTTCGCCCTTGCGATCCTCGGTGATCAGCGCGATGCCCAGCTTCACCGCGTCGACCGGCGACGCGATGCGCGCCGGCTTCAGCGGCTGGCCGACCGCGATCGTTCCGGCATCCGGCGTATCGGCGCCGTAGATCAGCCGCAGCAGCTCGGTGCGTCCCGCGCCGATCAGCCCCGAGATGCCGAAGATCTCGCCCGCGCGCACCTCGAGCGACACGTCGCGCACCGCCGTGCCGCGCGTGAGGCCCGAGACCGCGAGCCGCGGCGCGCCGAAGCGGCGCTCGCCGAGATCGATGTGCTCGCCGATCTCGCGCCCGACCATCAGCGTGACGAGCCCGTCGGACGTCGTCGCCGCCATGTCCCCCGCGTGCACGAGCCGGCCGTCGCGCAGCACCGCGACGCGCTCGGCGACGCGCGCAAGCTCTTCGAGCCGGTGCGAGATGTAGACGATCGCGACGCCGCGCGCCTTCAGCCGGTCGATCTGCTCGAACAGCAGCTCGACTTCGCGCGCGGTCAGCATCGCGGTCGGCTCGTCGAGAATCAGCACGCGGCAATCGCCGATCAGGTTGCGCGCGATCTCGACCATCTGCTGGTGGCCGATGCCGAGCGCGCCGACCGGCGTATCGGGGTCGACCGCGTCGAGCCCGACCTGCGCCATCGCGGCCCGCGCGTCGTCGCGCAGCCGCGCGCGATCGATGATTCCGAAGCGCCGCGGCAGGCGGTTCAGGAACAGGTTTTCGGCGACGCTCAGCGTCGGCAGCAGGTTCAGCTCCTGCATCACCATGCGCACGCCGAGCGCCTCGGCCTGCGTGCGGCTCGCCGGCGCGTACGCCTCACCGCCGAGTTGCATCGTGCCGGTGGTCGGGTCGACGAGCCCGCCGATGATTTTCGACAGCGTGCTCTTGCCGGCGCCGTTCTCGCCCGTGAGCGCGAGCGCCTGGCCCGCGTCGAGCGTCAGCGTGACGTCGGCGAGCACGGGTTCGGCATAGGTCTTGCCGATGCCGGATACGGACAGCACGGGATGGGCTGAACGGGAGGGTTGGAAGGTCGGTTCCATCGCGATCCTGGTTGCGGCCGCGCGCACGGGGCGCGCGGGTATGACGCTCACTAGTGCATGTGCATGCAGTGGCCGTGATCGCGCTCACACCGGATAACGGCCGCCGCGCCGGATTCTTGAGGGCGGCGGCCGGATCGGCGCGGCGTTACTTCGTCACGAGATCCACCGGCGTCTCGACCACGCCGGACATGTCGGCCTGCTTGCGATGCTCGGCGATCGCCTTGAGCGCCGTGTCGATACCGAACACGGCCTGCTTCGCCGCGTACTGGTCGGCGGTCGCGAGCACGCGGCCGTCCTTCAGCATCGGCTTGATCGCGTTGATGTTGTCGTAGCCGACCACGAGCACCTTGCCCTGCTTGCCGGCCGCGCGCACGGCCGACACGGCGCCGATCGCCATGTTGTCGTTGCCGCACAGCAGCGCCTTCAGGTTCGGGTATTCGTTGAGCATCGCGGCGGCCACCGCATTGCCCTTGTCGATCTCCCATTCGCCCGACTGCACCGACACGACCTTCATCCCGCCCGCCTTCATCGCGTCCTGGAAGCCGGCCGTGCGCTGCTGCGCGTTGGTCGTCGTCGACACGCCTTCGACGATGCCGACCTGGTCGCCCGCCTTCAGCCGCTTCGCGAGGTAATCGCCGATCTTGCGCGCGCCCTTGCGGTTGTCCGGACCGACGAACGGCACGTTCAGGTTCTTCGACTTCAGCACGTCGGGATCGAGCCGGTTGTCGATGTTCACGACGACGATGCCGGCGTCCACGGCCTTCTTCACGACCGGCACGAGCGCCTTCGAATCGGCCGGCGCGAGCACGATCGCATCGACCTTCGACACGATCATCTGCTCGACGATGCGGATCTGGTTCGCGGTGTCGGTCTCGTCCTTGATGCCGTTGGTGATCAGGTCGAACTGGTTCGCGTTGTGCTTCTGGTATTCCTTCGCGCCCGTTTCCATGGTCAGGAAGAACTCGTTGGCGAGCGACTTCATCACGAGCGCGACCTTCGGCTTGGCCGCGGATTGCGCGTGGACGGCCGGTGCGGCGGCCACCGCGACGGCGGCGAGCGCGGCGGTCAGGAAGCGACGGCGAAAGCGGACATTCATACACATCTCCTGGCGACTGGCCCGAAGGCCGGATTGTTATTCGACTGTTGTTTTAATGTGAGCAAACGTTTGCGCCACTCTACCCGGGCAATGGCCATCGATGCTGCTGTCGGTACCACGGAATGGAAGCGAGGCAGACGGCCGACTGCCTGGCGCGTGCTGTCGTTGACGCGCCACCGCCGGCGGGACGCCGGCGGAGTGAAGGCTATGCTGTACCGATTCGCTTCGGCGCGCAACCTGTCTGATCAATATTTAAGGGTTTATTCGGAGCGCGCGAGCGCGCTTCACGACGCGCAAATACGACACTCGCGACGCCGGCGGCGGATCGTCGAAGTGCTTCGTAGCCGGCTTGCCGGTGATGGCGCGGGTCGTTCCGGACAGCGTGATCGCGTCGACGATCGGCACGAAGCCCGGCCGCGTTCGCCGTCGCGATATGTCGTCGACTGTGACGGAACCGGTGATTTGAACGCGCAGCCTTGTGAACGAGGACGACTGCCGATTGTGCGTTTCGCGCCGAGGTTCGGCGTCGCAGGTTGTTCTTGTTTTTCTGTTGGCTGAAAACATCGGCGATCGTCACCTGACGCGACGCACCTTGCGTGTTATCGCATCGGCGGATGCTTCAGCCGTGATGGCGGCAATCCCCTGCCGCCGCCCGGTGCCGTATGCGGCAACGCACACGTGGTGCAAGTCGCGCCATCCGCGGCAACGGCCCGGACGGCGCGCGACACGCTCGGGTCAAATCAAACGGCTTCGCGCAACAGCCCCGCGATTTCCGCTTCGTTCAGGTGCGGCGCGAACATTTCGATCAGCCGGTACGCATACGCACGCAGGAACGCGCCCTTGCGCAGCCCGACCCGCGTCGTGCTCGCCTCGAACAGGTGTTGCGTATCGAGCGCGACGAGCCCCGTGTCGCGCTGCGGATCGTAAGCCATCGCCGCGACCACGCCGATCCCCATCCCGAGTTCGACGTAAGTCTTGATCACGTCCGCGTCGATCGCGGTCAGCACGACGTCGGGCACGGCGCCCGCCTGCGTGAACGCCTGGTCGATGTGCGAACGGCCCGTGAAGTCCTGGTCGTACGTGATGATCGGGTACTCGGCGATTTCCTCGAGCGTCAGGTTCGCGCGGCCGACGAGCGGATGGCCCTTCGGCACGACGACCGTGTGGTGCCACGAATAGCACGGGAACGTGACGATGTCAGGATAGCGGTCGAGCGCCTCGGTCGAGATGCCCAGATCGGCCTCGCCGTTCAGGATCATCTGCGCGATCTGCTGCGGGCTGCCCTGGCGCAGCGCGAGATGCACCTTCGGGAACACGTCGGTGAACTGCCGGATCACCTTCGGCAACGCGTAGCGCGCCTGCGTGTGCGTCGTCGCGACGACCAGATGGCCGCTATCCTGATCGGCGAACTGGCGCGCGACGCGGCGCAGGTTCTCGGCGTCGAGCAGCATCCGCTCGATCAGCTGGTGCACCGCCTTGCCGGGCTCCGTGAGCCCCGTCAGCCGCTTGCCGCGCCGAATGAAGATGTCGACGCCCAGCTCATCTTCCAGATCCTTGATCTGTTTCGACACGCCCGACTGCGACGTGTACAGCACGTTCGCGACTTCCGTCAGGTTCATGTTCTGGCGCACCGCTTCGCGCACGAACCGCAATTGCTGAAAATTCATGGGTATGCCTCTTAGGCTGTCGTTGTTTGATTGTTCAATCGGAGCGAAACCCGCCCTCTGCCCTGCTTTGTCTCGTCAACGCGCGGGAAATACCCGCACGGCGCGCGGTACGGCCGTCGCGCCGTCGCCGACCTGCAGCGACAGCGCCCGCCATGCGTCGCGATCGAGTTCCGCCTCGAGCGCGCCGCCCGCGCGCGCCTCGAGCTCCACCCGCACCGAACCGCCGAGCGGAATCACGCGCCGCACGTCCACCGCGATGCCGTCGCGATGCCCTTCGCCCACCGGCCACAGCTGCAGATCGTGCGGCCGGACGTACGCGTTCGCGGGGCCCGCGAAATCGGCGTCGACCTCGATCGGCGCAGCCGCGCCCTCGGCGACGAAGCCGCGCCCGGCGACCGTGCCCGGCAACCGGTTCGCCGCACCGAGGAACTCGTACACGAACGCGCTTTGCGGATGATCGTAGACGTCCTGCGGGCTGCCGACCTGCTCGACGTGGCCGCGATTCAGCACGACGATGCGATCGGCCACTTCGAGCGCCTCTTCCTGGTCGTGCGTGACGAAGATCGTCGAGATGTGCAGGTCGTCGTGCAGGCGACGCAGCCAGCCGCGCAATTCCTTGCGGACCTTCGCGTCGAGTGCGCCGAACGGTTCGTCTAGCAGCAGCACCTTCGGCTCGACCGCGAGCGCGCGGGCCAGCGCGATGCGCTGGCGCTGGCCGCCCGACAGCTCGGACGGATAGCGCTGCGCGAGCCAGTCGAGCTGCACGAGCTTGAGCAGTTCGTGCACCTTCTCGCGAATCGCGGCTTCCGACGGCCGCTCGCGGCGCGGCTTCACGCGCAGCCCGAACGCGACGTTCTCGAACACCGTCATGTGGCGGAACAGCGCGTAGTGCTGGAACACGAAGCCGACCTGGCGATCTCGCGCGCCGACCGACGCGACGTCGAGCCCCTGCAGCACGACCTGGCCGGCGTCCGCGTGCTCGAGGCCCGCGATCACGCGCAGCAGCGTGGTCTTGCCGCAGCCGGACGGCCCGAGCAGCGCGACCAGTTCGCCGGGCGGGAAGTCGAGCGAGACGTTGTCGAGCGCCGTGAAATCGCCGAAGCGCTTCTGAAGGTTACGGACGGTGATACCCATTCTGGTTGCCTCTTTACGATTTCGACGAAACGGCGCCGACAGGGCCGGCATGTGCGGGGACAGCGTCCGCGTCGGCCAGTTCGGCCGCCAGATGACGCTCGGCGATCAGCTTCAGCGCGAGCGTGACGAGCGCAAGCAGCGCCAGCACCGACGCCACCGCGAACGCCGCCGCGAAGTTGTATTCGTTGTACAGGATCTCCACGTGCAGCGGCATCGTGTCGGTCACGCCGCGAATGTGGCCGGACACGACCGATACCGCGCCGAACTCGCCCATCGCGCGCGCATTGCACAGGATCACGCCGTACAGCAGGCCCCATTTCACGTTCGGCAGCGTCACGCGGCGGAAGATCTGCCAGCCCGACGCGCCGAGCACGCGCGCGGCTTCTTCCTCGTCGGTGCCTTGCGCCTGCATCAGCGGGATCAGCTCGCGCGCGACGAACGGGAACGTGACGAAGATCGTCGCGAGCACGATGCCCGGCACCGCGAAGATGATCTGCACGTCGTGATCCTGCAGCCACGGCCCGAACCAGCCCTGCGCGCCGAACAGCAGCACGTACACGAGGCCCGAGATCACCGGCGACACCGAGAACGGCAGATCGATCAGCGTCGTCAGCAGCGCCTTGCCGCGGAATTCGAACTTCGCGATCGCCCACGATGCGCACACGCCGAACACGAGGTTCAGCGGCACGGCGATCACGGCGACGGTGAGCGTCAGCTTGATCGCCGACCACGCGTCGGGATCAGCCAGTGATTCGAGATAGAAGCCGATGCCCTTGCGCAGCGCCTCGACGAACACCGCGGCGAGCGGCACGACGAGGAAGAACGCGAGGAACGCCAGCGCGATGCCCGTGAGCAGCCAGCGCACGACGCGCGACTCGCTGACGGGGTCGAGCCGCTTCGCGGTACGCGCGGCCGGCGACGGGGTTTTCAGCACGACGGTGGCCTCCTGGGTCATTACTGGCCTCCTGCGGCGGCAGCAGCGGCGGTGACGGTGGCGGGCGCCGGACCGCTCGCGCCCTTGCTCGTACGACGCTGCAGATACCACTGCAGCGTGTTGATCAGCAGCAGCATCAGGAACGACACGACCAGCATCACGACCGCCAGCGCGGTCGCGCCCGCGTAGTCGTACTGCTCGAGCTTCGTGATGATCAACAGCGACGTGATCTCGGATTTCATCGGCACGTTGCCGGCGATGAAGATCACCGAGCCGTATTCGCCGAGCGCGCGCGCGAACGCGAGCGCGAAACCGGTGAGCAGCGCCGGCAGCACGGCCGGCAGCACGACGCGGCGGAACGTCAGCCAGCGCGACGCGCCGAGGCACGCGGCGGCCTCTTCCTGCTCGCGCTCGAAATCCTCGAGCACCGGCTGCACGGTGCGCACGACGAACGGCAGCCCGATGAAGGTCAGCGCGACCAGCACGCCGGCCGGCGTGAACGCGATCTTGATGCCGAGCGGCGCCAGATACTGGCCGACCCAGCCGTTGGTCGCGTAGACGGCCGCGAGCGAGATGCCGGCCACCGACGTCGGCAGCGCGAACGGCAGGTCGACGACCGCATCGACGAGACGCTTGAACGGGAACGTGTAGCGCACCAGCACCCATGCGACGAGGAAGCCGAACACGGCATTGATCAGCGCGCCGCCGAGCGCGGCCGAGAACGTCAGCCGGTACGACGCGAGCACGCGCGGCGACGTGACGGCGGTGACGAACTGGTCCCACGACAGCGTCGCGGTCTTCAGGAACGTGGCGGCGAGCGGAATCAGCACCACGAGGCTCAAATAGGCCACCGTGATGCCGAGTGTCACGCCGAAACCGGGCAGCGCGCTCGGCTTGCGAAAGGTGTACGTCGTCATCGGATGCTCTTGCTGGGTCGATGCTGCTCACGGGTCCGACGCAAACGCCGGCGCAGTGAATCGCGCCGGCGGCCCGTCGGGGGTGCGGCGCGCTGTCGTGGCGCGCCGCTTGTCGTTATGGCGTTACTGCGGCTTGTAGATCGAATCGAACACGCCGCCGTCCGCGAAATGCGTCTTCTGCGCATTCGTCCAGCCGCCGAACGTGTCGTCGACCGTGTACAGCTTCAGCTTCGGGAACTGCTTGGTCAGCTCCGCCGGCACGTTCTTCGAACGCGGCCGGTAGTAGTTGCGCGCCGCGATTTCCTGGCCCTGCGGGCTGTACAGGTAGTTCAGGTAGGCCTCGGCCAGCTTGCGCGTGCCCTTCTTGTCGACCACCTTGTCGACCACCGCGACGGGCGGCTCGGCCAGGATGCTCACCGACGGCACGACGATCTCGAACTTGTCGGTACCGAATTCCTTGACCGACAGGAACGCCTCGTTTTCCCAGGCGATCAGCACGTCGCCGATCCCGCGCTGCACGAAGCTCGTCGTCGCGCCCCGCGCGCCCGAATCGAGCACGCCTGCGTTCTTGTAGAGCTTCGTGACGAATTCCTTCGCCGTCTGCTCGTTGCCGCCCGGCTTGTGCTGCGCGTAGGCCCATGCGGCCAGGTAGTTCCAGCGTGCGCCGCCCGAGGTCTTCGGGTTCGGCGTGACGATCGAGATGCCCGGCTTGGTCAGGTCGTCCCAGTCCTTGATCCCCTTCGGGTTGCCCTTGCGCACCAGGAACACGATCGTCGACGTGTACGGCGATGCGTTGTCGGGCAGACGCTTCTGCCAATCCTTGTTCACGAGCCCCTTGTTCGCGAGCGCGTCGATGTCGTACGCCAGCGCCAGCGTGACGACGTCGGCCTGCAGGCCGTCGAGCACCGAGCGCGCCTGCGCGCCCGAGCCGCCGTGCGACTGCTTGAAGTTGACGGTTTCGCCCGTCTTCGCCTTCCACTCCTTGCCGAACGCCTGGTTGAAATCCTGATACAGCTCGCGCGTCGGGTCGTACGACACATTCAGGAAGGTCGTATCGGCCTGGGCATGCGTCGCGACGCCCAGCGCCGCCGCCGCGCCCAGCGCGAGTGTTGCGATCAGGCGGCCCACTCCGCCCACCAGCCCCGTATTGCGCTTCGCCATCCTTGGTTCTCCAGTGTTGTCGGTATTGCGATGTCGGGCCAGTCTATCGAACGGGTTACATGATTAAAAATAATCGTTCCTTATTTTTTAATACTCAAAAGTGCTAACGCAGACGGGATGGACGGTTGCGGCGGACGAACCGGCGTCCGGGCGTCGCGAAATCACGCCGGAACCGCCGCGATCGCGTCGAACCTCAAGTAACACTTGAAATTCGCCAAGTACTGTATAAAAATACAGCTCACTGTCTATCCATACAGTTGAGCCATGACCAAACTCACCGCCCGTCAGCAGCAAGTGTTCGACTTGATCCGTCGCGCGATCGAGCGCTCCGGATTCCCGCCCACCCGTGCCGAGATTGCGGCCGAACTGGGCTTCAGCTCGCCGAATGCGGCCGAGGAGCACCTGCGCGCGCTGGCTCGCAAGGGCGTGATCGAGCTGGCCGCCGGCGCATCGCGCGGCATCCGGCTGCTCGGCATCGACGACGCCCCGCACCAGTTCACGCTGCCGCATGCCGGCCTGATGCAACTGTCGCTGCCGCTCGTCGGCCGCGTCGCGGCCGGTAGCCCGATCCTTGCGCAGGAGCACATCTCGCAGCACTACGCGTGCGATCCCGCGCTGTTCACCAGCAAGCCCGACTACCTGTTGAAGGTGCGCGGCCTGTCGATGCGCGACGCCGGCATTCTCGACGGCGACCTCCTCGCCGTGCAGAAGCGCACGGAAGCGAAGGACGGCCAGATCATCGTCGCGCGTCTCGGCGACGACGTCACGGTCAAGCGGCTGATGCGCCGGCCCGGCGGCCTCGAGCTGATCGCGGAGAACCCGGATTACGAAAACATCTTCGTCAAGGCCGGCAGCGCGGATTTCGCGCTGGAAGGCATCGCCGTCGGGCTGATCCGCTCGGGCGAACTCTGACATTCCGTCTCTCCAGGAGAACATCATGGAACGCCTTGCCCGCCTGCTGCCTTTCCGTCAATTCGGTCGCCTGCGTCATCTGCGCGGCCGCACGCCCTGCGCACCGCTGTCCGCGGCGGCGCCAGTGCAAGAAGAAGTCGCAGTCGAACGGCAGGCGTCCCTGCTGCCGTCAGCGCTCCCCGCGTTCGCGCGGGTCTCGCTGAACGCCGGTCTCAATCACGCGGAACCCGCGCGCCGCGCGCCGGTGCGCGTCTATCACGGCCGGTCGCGCTTGATCATGGTGGGCACGATCGATGCCGTGTGCCGGATGATCGATCGCTGCATCGCAGAGGAACGATCGGCCACGCCGGGCGGTCTCTGATTGCGGAACCGTCCCGCACCGGAGGCAACGTGACTGGATCGTCGCGCCGCGCATGGCGACTCAAGTCCCTGCTGATCGTCGCGCTGGTCGTCGCCCTGATTGGGGCGCTCGGCTATGCATACGCGTCGCCGTATGTCGCGCTCGGTCGCCTGAAATCGGCGATCGATGCACGCGATGCGCAGGCGATCAGCGAGTACGTCGACTTTCCGTCGCTGCGCATCAGCCTGAAGCAGCAGGTCACGGAAGAGTTGATGCGCCGGATCGACGCAGTGAAGAAGGACAATCCGTTCGCGGTGATCGGCGCGCTGATCGGGTCCGCGCTGATTGGCCCGCTGGTCGATGCGTACGCGACCCCGGAAGGCGTCGCTGCGCTGATGAGCGGATTGCCGCCACGCGGCAATCCGGGCGAGCGTCCGCCTGAGTGGTCGAATCGGCCGCCAGCAGGTAATGCCCCCGGCAACACGCCTGCCGCGCCGCCGGCCGCCAATCCTGCTCCGGCCAGTACTGCCGTACCGGGCAGCAACGCGGCCGCTCCGGCGGCCTCGTCGCCGGCACCCGTGCCCGCCGCACCGGCCAGCCCGAGCGAAGCAACCCAGGCGCCGCACCAGCAGCAAACCAGCGCGGGCTATCGAAATATCGACGAATTCGTCGTGACGTACCAGCGCAGTGCCGACGGCACGCGCTATGCGGCGATTTTCCACCGCTTCGGGCTGTTTTCGTGGAAATTGTCGGGGATCGACCTGCATGCGTAGCAGGCCGCATTCGATGCCCGCACTGCTGATGCAGCGCGGCACCTGACCGGCCGCATCGCCGGTCAGGCAGTCGTCGAGCCTTTAGGTCATTTGCCGTTCGCCGTAGCCGCTTCACGCTCGCGCGCGATTTCGGCCTTCTGCTCTTCCGCCGACGAACACGCCACCAGGATGCTGCAGTTCACGCGATCGAGCAGTTGCGTATTGCCCGACCCCATCCACCATCTCGACAATCCGCTGCGGCACCGGTGGCCGACGACGACGAGGTCGACCTTCAGTTCAGACGCGAGATTCGCGATTTCGTCGATCGGATAACCGAATGCGAAATGGCCTTCGGCCTGCACGCCGCGCTCGCGCAGCCAGTTCACGCCTTCCTGCAGGATTTCGCGCGCGGTTTCCTCGAAGCGTCCGCATGCGACATCGGTCAGCAAACCTGCACTTTGCGCAATGCTCGAACGCATGTCGACGACCGACAGCAAATGCGTTTCGGCCTTCAGGTCCATTGCGAGATTGGCCCCGTAACGCAGCGCCTTGCGCCCTTCGAGCGTGCCGTCGTAACACAGCAAAATCTTGTTGTAGCTAGCCATGAAGCCTCCCTATCGCGACAACGAGCCTACGCATTCATCATGGTGCGCCGCAATTCAAGACGCAAGGGATGGAAAACGCTGATTCGCCCCGCGCGGCGCGTGCGCGATGATGCGGCGCACGATCGGTGCGCAATTGCATCACACCGGGCAGACATGCCCTGAAGCGATGCGGCCAATGCACTAGAATGGCCCGCTCGACCTCCAGCGGGCCACCGCGCGCCGGCGTCGTGCGCCTCGGTCATGCCCGTGAGACACCCCTGCGCCCGATCCGTTCGCAAACCGGCCACGCACCGGGCAGCAGAATGCGCCCGCTTAAAACGACAACACGCCCATGTCCGTCGCACCGATCGATTTCCGCAACGTCGAAAAGCGCTATGGCGACAAGCTCGTCGTCAACGGTCTGTCCTTCAGCGTGAAGGCCGGCGAATGCTATGGCCTGCTCGGGCCGAACGGCGCCGGCAAGACCACGACGCTGAAGATGCTGCTCGGCCTCGCGCATCCCGATGCAGGCGCCATTTCGCTGTGCGGCGAACCGGTTCCATCGCGGGCGCGACACGCACGCCAGCGGGTCGGCGTCGTCCCGCAGTTCGACAATCTCGACCCCGACTTCACCGTGCGCGAGAACCTGCTCGTGTTCAGCCGCTATTTCGGGATGTCGGCGCAGGCGGCACGCGCGCTCGTGCCGCCGCTACTCGAATTCGCGAAGCTGGAAAACAAGGCCGATGCGAAGGTCGGCGAGTTGTCGGGCGGCATGAAACGCCGCCTCACGCTCGCCCGCGCGCTCGTCAACGATCCCGATGTGCTGGTGCTCGACGAGCCTACGACCGGCCTCGATCCGCAGGCGCGGCATCTGATGTGGGAACGGCTGCGTTCGCTGCTCGCCCGCGGCAAGACAATCCTGATCACCACGCATTTCATGGAGGAAGCCGAGCGCCTGTGCGATCGGCTGTGCGTGATCGAGGAAGGCCGCAAGATTGCCGAAGGCGCGCCGCACGCCCTGATCGAATCGGAGATCGGCTGCGACGTGATCGAGATCTACGGGCCGGATCCGGCCGCGCTGCGCGACGAATTGTCGGCATTCGCGAAGCACACCGAGATCAGCGGCGAGACACTGTTCTGCTATGTGATCGATCCCGAACCGCTCACCGCACGACTCAAGGGCCGCCCGGGGTTGCGCTATCTGCATCGCCCGGCCAATCTGGAGGATGTGTTCCTGCGGCTCACGGGCCGCGAGATGCAGGACTGATCGACCATGGACGTTCGCAACTATTCCGCCACCACGCCGTCGGCCCCGCTGCGCGAGTCGCGCTTCGCGATCGCGATGCCGGCGAACGCAAGCAACTGGATCGCCATCTGGCGGCGCAACTATCTCGTGTGGCGCAAGCTCGCGCTCGCATCGATGTTCGGCAATCTCGCCGATCCGATGATCTATCTGTTCGGGCTGGGCTTCGGGCTCGGGCTGATGCTCGGCCATGTCGACGGCGTGTCGTATATCGCGTTCCTCGCGGCCGGCACGGTCGGCTCGAGCGTGATGATGTCCGCGAGCTTCGAGTCGATGTATTCGGGATTCTCGCGGATGCACGTGCAGCGCACGTGGGAAGCGATCATGCATACGCCGCTCGCGCTCGGCGACATCGTGCTCGGCGAGATCGTGTGGGCGGCCAGCAAGGCGCTGCTGTCGGGCGGCGCGATCATGCTCGTCGCGGGCGGCCTCGGCTATGCGCAGTTTCCGTCGATGCTCGCCGCGCTGCCGGTGATCGCGCTGGCCGGCCTCGCGTTCGCCAGCATCGCGATGATCGTCACGGCGCTCGCACCGTCCTACGACTTCTTCATGTTTTATCAGACGCTCGTGCTGACGCCGATGCTGCTGCTGTCGGGCGTGTTCTTCCCGATCACGCAGTTGCCGCCGCTTGCGCAGCACGCTGCGCAGGCGCTGCCGCTCGCGAATGCGGTCGAACTGATCCGGCCCGCGATGCTCGGCCGGCCGGCGACCGACATCGCGCTGCACGTCGCGGTGCTCGCCGGCTACGCGGTCGGCGGATTCCTGCTGTCCGCGTGGCTGTTCCGGCGGCGGATGATGCGCTGACGGCCGGCGCGCCGGACACCGGGCGCCGGCTTCATGCGACGACGTTACTCGTCGTCGTCGCTCCACGGAATTTCAACGTCGGTCAGGAACGCGACGGTCGCGAGCGGGCCACCTTCCTGGCGGCCGAGCTTGCCGTCCGCGCGATGCCATTCCACGCGGAACTGCGTACCCGGATCGTCGGCCACCAGATAGACCGTGCGCAGTTCTTCCTTGTCGGCTTCGTCCACCGGGCCGTCGAACGACACCAGCATCTTCTGCGGCCACAGGCCGTTGACCGGATCGTAAATGCGATCGCCTTGCGGAATGTCGATGCTGGCCTCGACACCGATCGTTGCGGAGGCCTCGATGATCATCGTGCCGAGTGCTTGCAGCACGGCAGTCGCCCGCGCGGAATTGGCCTGGCGGATCGCGAGATCGCCGCGCGTCAGCGCCTTTTCGAGTCGAGGATGAATCTTCGGTTGGGTCATGCGTTTTCCTGTTTGCTTCTTGTAAAGGGCGCCGCACACGTGAAGCGGCGGCGCCGGATGAATACGAATGCGACGATTGCGCCGGGCCGGCGTGTCGCCCGCGTTGTCAGAACCCGAACGCGATCGCGAGCAAGCCGCTCACGATCCCGAATACGACGACGAGCGTCGCGACGATCGCCAGCATGTAAGGCTTGAACGAACGCGCGAGCATCGCCAGCGACGGCACGCTGATCGGCGGCAGCGTCATCAGCAGCGCGGCGGCCGGACCGACGCCCATGCCGAGCGACAGCATCGCCTGGATGATCGGCACCTCGCCGGCCGTCGGGATCACGAACAGCATGCCCGCGACCGCGAACGCGACGATCCAGCCGAGGTGATTGCCGATGTCCGGGCCGATATGCGGGAACAGCCACGCGCGCGCGGCGCCGAGCAGCAGCACGAGCACGATGTATTCGGGCACGAGCCGCACGGCCATGCGCGCGAGCAGCTTCATCCAGCGGACGAACGGATTGCCGGCCGCGGCCTGCTCGGCCGCCAGCGCGGCGAGCTGCGCATCGTCGATGCTGCGGTCTTCGGGACGCGCGATGCGGTTCAGCAGGTAGCCGATCCCGAACACCATCGCGATGCCGAGCACGAGGCGCAGCGCGCTCCAGTGCCAGCCGAGTACGAAGCCCATGAACACCAGCGCCGCCGGGTTCAGCACCGTGTTGCCGAGCCAGAACGCGACCGCACCGCCCGGCGACGCGTGGCGCGCCCGCAGGCCCGCGACGACCGGCGCCGCGCAGCACGTGCACATCATCCCGGGCAGCGACAGCAGCCCGCCCGCGGCGACGCTGCCGAACCCCGTGCGGCCGAGCACGCGCGCCACCCAGTGCGCGGGCAGCAGCGCCTGCACGGCCGAGCCGAGCAGCAGGCCGAGCACCATCGCCTGCCAGATCGCCTTGCCGTATGCCCACGCGTAATCGAGGGCCGCCTTCAGCGACGGCTCGGGTGCGGCCGCCGACGTGCCCATCAGGATCGACTGGCCGATCGAATGGTGCTCGGCGGCAACGAATGCCTTGTTGTAGTACGGGAACCATTTCACATAGAACAGTCCCGCGACCGCGATCAGCAGGAAGGTCATCCAGCCGAGGGCCGGACTGGGTTGGGTGCGTGTGGTCGTCATCGTATGGTGGTCGATTGGTCTTTGTCGGTTTCGAATGCCGTGCCGGCGGCGAGCGCGGCCGAAGCGGGCAACCCGGCTTGCGCGAGTTCGGCCAGCAGCAGGCGCGCCTGCTCGCGCACGTCAGCCGCGTTGGGCCGGAACGTGAAGGTCAGCGCCCGGTTCGGCTTGTTGTACGTCGCGCGGTAAGTGCGCGCGTAGGCGGGATCGTAATGCCTGTCGATCAGTTCGGCGAACAAATCGGCCCGCGCGCCGGCATCGATCAGCCCCTTCCAGCGCGTCACCTCTTCGCGGCTGTGCAGGCCGATCAGCCGATGAAGCTGTGCCTTGAACGCATCCGGCTCGTCGAACAAGTGCGCGTAATCATCGAGCAGGAACGCGATCCGCTCGTCGTGAGCCGCTTCGACCTGCACCCACGGGCCCGCATGAAACGCTTCGATCAGCGCGATCGGCAGCTGCACGAGCCCGATCCTGCGGCTTTCCGACTCCACGAATACCGGCCATTGAGGGTCGAAACGCCCGAGCGTCTCGACGAGCCCAGAATCGAACCCCTTCTGCGCCGGTTGCGGCTTGCCCGGCAGCGCGCCGAGCAGCGAGCCGCGATGGCACGCGAGCGCTTCCAGATCGAGCGTCTGCGCACCCACGTCGCGCAGCGCGTTCAGCAGGCGCGTCTTGCCGCAGCCAGTATGGCCGACGAGCGCGATGTAGCGAAAGCGTGTCGGCAGCGAGTCGAGCGTCGCGCATACCGACTGGCGGTACGCCTTGTAGCCGCCGTCGAGCTGGCGCGCCTTCCAGCCGATCAGGTTGAACCAGGTCGTCATCGAGCCCGAGCGCTTGCCGCCGCGCCAGCAGTAGATCAGCGGCCGCCAGTTGCGCGGCCGGTCGGCGAACGTCGTGTCGAGATGGCGCGCGATGTTGCGCGCGACGATCGCCGCGCCGACGCGCGTCGCCTCGTACGGCGACACCTGGCGGTACATCGTGCCGACGAGCACGCGTTCTTCGTTGCTGAGCACGGGCGCGTTCAGCGCGCCGGGGATATGATCCTCGGCGAACTCGAGCGGCGTGCGCACGTCGATGATCTCGTCGAACTCGCCGGCGCGATCGAGGGTGACAATCAGGTTCTTCAATTTGGCGTCGAACAGGGGCGATGCGGCTCGAGGAGCCGCATGGGCACGGAAGGCGGATTGACGATTATCTCACGGGCCGGCGTCCCGGGCCTCGCGCGGCGGTCGGCGACGACGACGCAACCTGCATCGCGTCGATCAGGTGGTCGCGAAATGCGCGTACCGACGCGGGCAGATCGCGCCCCGCCATCGTCTGCACCTGGATGCTGCGTTCGCGCAGTTGCGGGTTCGTCATGGGCACGACGACGAAGCCGTCCGCATCGGCACGGTCGCGCACCGACAGCAGCCCCGTGAACATCACCGCGCCCGTGCGCCGTGCGTAGCCGTACATCGCCGCGGTGTTGTTGCTCGTCAGTTCGGGCTCGAGCAGCAGCCCGTCGAGCGCACACGCGATGTCGATCAGCTGGCGCACCGTCGTGCCGGCCTCGGGCAGCACGTGCGCGTACCGCGCGACATCGGCAAGCGACACCGCGTCGCGCGCCGCGAGCGGGTGATCGTGCCGGACCAGCGCAAAGACCGGCGCGCGCTCCGTGTGGTCGACACGCACGCCCTTCTCCGGCGCGAGGCTGAAGGTCAACGCGATGTCCGCATCGCCGTCGCGCACGCGCCGGGTCGCGTCCGCTGGCGACACGACCCACACGATGAAATCGACGCCCGGGTGGCGCGCCTTGAAGCTCGCGAGCACGCCGGGCAGGAAATCGATCGCGAACCCTTCCGAGCACGCGATCTTCAGCAGGCTGCCGTGCAGCGCGTCGAGCCCGCCGATGTCCTTCATCACGTGCTCGGCCTCCAGCAGGCTGCGCTGCGCGAACGCCAGCAACCGCTCGCCGGCCTCCGACAACGCCATCCCGCGCGGCCGCCGCTCGAACAGCGGCGCGCCGAGCTCGCTCTCCAGCTTCGCGATCTGGCGGCTGATCGCCGACACGGCCACGTGCAGCCGCGCGGACGCGTCGCTGATCGAGCCGGTACGCGCCACCTCGACGAAATACCGCAGTGCCAGGCCATGCAGAAAAGCCGCCATCGTCGTGTCTCCGCGCCGCATCCGGCCGCGCTGCTTTGCCTTTTCGGCAAAGAAAGGTTCGAAATTCGATCATTGTGACAAAAAAACCGGCTTCCTAGAATCGATCGCACTTCACGTTGCCTGCGCGGCCCGCGCACGGCGAACCCGACCGAGGAGACCCGATTTGAGCCGTACCGCCGCCATCCAGCACGCGCTGAACCAGTTCGAGTCCGGTGCGTTCTTCACGACCCTGAGCCGCCGCGTCGGCCTGCGCACCGAAAGCCAGGACCGCGGCAACGAAGCCGCGCTGCGCGCCTACCTGACCGACGAGATCGCGCCGGAGGCCGCCCGCCTCGGTTTCACGTCGCGGATCGTCGACAACCCCGTCGACGGCGGCGGGCCGTTCCTGCTCGCGTCGCGCCACGAAGACGACGCGCTGCCGACCGTGCTGATCTACGGCCACGGCGACGTCGTGCGCGGCTACGACGCGCAGTGGCGCGCGCCGCTGTCGCCGTGGACGCTGACGGCCGACGGCGACCGCTGGTACGGCCGCGGCAGCGCCGACAACAAGGGCCAGCACACGATCAACCTGGCCGCGCTGGCGAGCGTGCTCCACGCACGCGGCGGCCGGCTCGGCTTCAACGCGAAGCTGCTGATCGAGATGGGCGAGGAAACCGGCTCGCCGGGCCTCGACGCGCTGTGCCGCCAGGAGCGCGACGCGCTCGCGGCCGACGTGCTGATCGCGTCCGACGGCCCGCGCATCGCCGCCGCGCGCCCGACGGTATTCCTCGGCTCGCGCGGTGCGGTCAACTTCAAGCTGAGCCTGCGCGCCCGCGACGGCGCGCATCATTCCGGCAACTGGGGCGGACTGCTGCGCAACCCGGCGATCGTGCTCGCGCATGCGCTCGCGAGCCTCGTCGACGCGCGCGGCGCGATTCGCGTCGCGGGGCTGCGCCCGCCGCCGATCCCGGCCGCGGTGCGCGACGCGCTCGCCGATCTGTCGGTCGGCGGCGGTCCCGGCGACCCGGCGCTCGACGCCGACTGGGGCGAGCCCGGCCTGTCCGCGGCCGAGCGCGTGTTCGGCTGGAATACGCTCGAAATCCTCGCGTTCAAGGCCGGCAATCCGGAGCATCCCGTGAACGCGATCCCGCCCGCCGCGTATGCGCACTGCCAGTTGCGCTTCGTCGTCGGCACCGACTGGGAAGCGCTGCAGGCGCACCTGCGCGCGCACCTCGATGCGCACGGCTTCGCCGACGTCGAGATCGACGTCGAACGCGGCGCACCGGCGACGCGCGTGCCGCCGGACGATCCGTGGGTCCGCTGGGCCGTCGCGTCGCTCGCGCGCACCACCGGCAAGAAGCCCGCGATCCTGCCAAATCTCGGCGGCACGCTGCCGAACGACGTGTTCGCCGACACGCTCGGGCTGCCGACGCTGTGGGTGCCGCACTCGTACCCGGCGTGCTCGCAGCACGCGCCCGACGAGCATCTGCTCGCGAGCGTCGTCAGCGAGGGGCTGCAGATGATGGCCGGCCTCTTCTGGGATCTCGGCGACGACGCGCCGCCCGTTCGCCGCGCGGCATCCGCCGCGGCCGGCGCCGCCCTGTAACGCGCTTCGCCCCTTTTCACGGGACCTGCACACACGATGAATACGACCACCCTGACCTCGCAGGACGCCGCGCGCCCCAGCGCCGCGAAGATCCGGCGCATCATCTTCGCGGCGTCGATCGGCAACGCACTCGAATGGTTCGACCTGATCGTCTACGGCTTCTTCGCGGTGACGATCGCCAAGCTGTTCTTCCCGGCCACGAGCGAAGCGACGTCGCTGATGCTGACGCTCGGCACGTTCGGGCTGTCGTACCTGATCCGGCCGATCGGCGGCTTCGTGCTCGGCGCGTATGCCGACCGCGCGGGCCGCAAGGCGTCGCTGCTGCTGTCGATCGCGATGATGATGGCCGGCACGCTGCTGATCGCGCTGATGCCGACCTACGCATCGATCGGCATGCTCGCGCCGCTCGGGATCATGCTGTCGCGGCTGATGCAGGGCTTTTCCGCCGGCGGCGAATTCGCGAGTTCGACCGCGTTTCTCGTCGAGCACGCGCCGCAGCGGCGCGGCTTCATGTCGAGCTGGCAGTTCGCGAGCCAGGGCCTCGCGACGTTGCTCGCGTCGGGCTTCGGCGCGCTGCTGACGGCCACGCTGACCACCGCGCAACTCGAAAGCTGGGGCTGGCGCGTGCCGTTCCTGTTCGGCCTCGCGATCGGCCCGGTCGGGCTGTACATCCGCCGCTACGTCGACGAAGGCGTCGAGTTCAAGACGCAGGCGCGCTCCGAAGCGCCGGTGCGCGAACTGTTCGCGGATCAGAAGCTGCGGCTGCTGCTGTCGGTCGGCGCGCTCGTGATCTCGACCGCGATCAACTACATGATCCTGTACATGCCGACCTACGCGATCAAGCAGCTCGGGCTACCCGCATCGACCGGTTTCGCGGCGACGCTCGCGACCGGCTTCGTGCTGACGCTCGTCACGCCGGTCGTCGGCCATCTGTCCGACAGCACCGGGCGAATCCGCATGATGGCGGTCGCGGCCGTGCTGATGCTCCTGACCGTGTGGCCGACGTTCGCGTGGCTCACGCGCCACGCGTCGTTCGCGACGATGCTCGCCGCACTGGTCTGGATCGGCGCGCTGAAGGCGATGTACTGCGGCGCGCTGCCGGCGCTGATGGCCGAACTGTTCCCGTCGCAGACGCGCGCCACCGGGCTCGCCGTCAGCTACAACACCGGCGTCACGCTGTTCGGCGGCTTCGCGCCGTTCGTCATCACCTGGCTGATCAGCACGACCGGCAACCGGCTGTCGCCGGCGCTCTATCTGATGGGATGTGCGCTGCTAAGCCTCGCCGCGCTGTTCGTCGCGCGCACGCGGCTGAAAATGCGCTGACGCGAGAAACGGCGGCGCAGCAAGGCTGCCGCTGAAACCGCCGGACTCGGTGCGACTCGGCCCGTCGCGGCATCGCTGCCGCGCGGGCCGCGCGCCGTTTACGGCGCCGGGTTCGGCTGCCGTTCGTGCAATGCGTCGATCTCTGCGAGGATCTCGTCGGACAGCGTCACGTCGACGCTGCCGATGTTCTCCTTCAACTGCTCGAGCGACGTCGCGCCGACCAGGTTGCTGCGCACGAACGGGCGGCTGTTGACGAACGCGAGCGCCAGTTGCGCGGGCGACAGCCCGTGACGCTGCGCGAGCGCGACGTAACGCGACGTCGCCTCGACGGCTTGCGGCTTGCTGTAGCGCTGGAAGCGCTCGAACAGCGTGATCCGCGCGCCGGCCGGACGCGCGCCGTTCTCGTACTTGCCCGACAGCCAGCCGAATGCGAGCGGCGAATACGCGAGCAGGCCGACGCCGTCGCGATGCGTGAACTCCGACAGCCCGTTCTCGAACGTGCGGTTCAGCAGGCTGTACGGATTCTGGATGCTCGCGATGCGCGGCAGCCCGAGCCGCTCGGCCGCGCGCAGGAACTGCGCGACACCCCACGGCGTTTCGTTCGACACGCCGATCGCGCGCACCTTGCCGGCCTTCACGAATTCCGCGAGCACGCCGAGCGTTTCCTCGATCGGCACCGTGTACGCGTCGTCGACCCACGGATACGCGGGACGGCCGAAGGTGGTCGTGCTGCGATCGGGCCAATGCAACTGGTAGAGATCGACGTAGTCGGTCTGCAGGCGCTTGAGGCTGCCGTCGAGCGCTTCGGTCAGGTTCTTGCGGTCGAACTGGTTGCCCTCGCCGCGAATATGACGCGGATTGTGCGGCTGCCGCGCCGGCCCGGCGATCTTCGTTGCGAGCACGATGCGGTCGCGCTGCGCGCGATGCTGCGCGATCCAGGTGCCGATGTACTGCTCGGTGCGGCCCTGCGTGTCGGGCTTCGGCGGCACCGGATACATCTCCGCGGCATCGATCAGCGTCACGCCGTGTCCGAGCGCGTAGTCGATCTGCTCGTGCGCGTCGCGCTCCGAGTTCTGCTCGCCCCACGTCATCGTGCCGAGACCGATCAGGCTGACCTCGATGCCCGAATCGCCGAGTGTGCGGTATTCCATGCTGTTCCTGTCGCGTCGGTGGAAAGCAGGAACGCTATCACATTGAAGCCACTGCTTCAGATGGGCCCCGCGCACGCTTACAAGCGGCCTTCGGCGCTGCTCCGCACGCTCACGCGCCCGCCCGGACGGGGGTGTCGCCCCCTCCCGTCACTGCGGCCGCTGGATGAAGCAGGTCGCCGACGCGTGCGCGACGATCTTGTCGTCCGGCGTCTTCAGCGTGCCCTCCGCGACACCCAGCGAACGCGACAGGTGAATCACGCGCCCTTCCGCGATCAGCTCGACGTCGCGCGGCACGGGCCGCAGCATCTTCACGTGCAGATCGACGGTGCCGTAACCGACGCCCGCGTCGAGCATCGAATGCACCGCGCACCCGGTGACCGAATCGAGCACCGTCGCGGCGAACCCGCCGTGCACACCGCCCAGCGGGTTCAGGTGCCGGCCGTCCGCCCGCGCCGAAAACTTCACGTAACCGAGCTCGACGTCGAGCGGACGCATCGGGATCGTCTCGGAAATCGATGCCAAGGGCGCGTCGCCCGACACGGCGGCACGCAGCAGGTCGAGGCCAGACAGGGAAAACGGGTTCATCGGGTTGTCTCCGGGTTGAAAGCGCGTCGCCGCGCGAGTAAGTTCTAAATTGGAACTCATTATTGTCAACGATGCCGGCCGTTGTCAACGCGGCCGCGCCCGTTGCGACCGAAGGCGGGTTCTATAATCGAACCCGCTATTTCGCTGAACCGCCGCACGACCGCCGCAAGAGACGAGAGACTCGACGATGAAATGGGATGACATCGGCACGCTGAACTGTTCGGTCGCGCGCACGCTCGCCGTGCTCGGCGACCGCTGGACCATGCTGATCCTGCGCAACGCGTTCCTCGGCTGCCGCCGCTTCGATGCGTTCCAGACCCAGCTTGGCGTGACGCGCCACGTGCTGGCTGAACGGCTGGCGCGACTCGTCGACGAAGGCGTGCTCGTCAAGCGCGCGTACCAGGAGCGCCCGCCGCGCTTCGAATACCGGCTGACCGAAAAGGGGCTCGACCTCTACCCGGCCCTGCTCGCGCTCATGGCGTGGGGCGACCGCTGGAAGGACGACGGCCAGGGGCCGCCGGTGCAATTGCGCCACCGAACCTGCGGGCAACTGATTCACGCGGTGACCGTGTGCTCGGCCTGTGGCGAACCACTCGACGCGCGCGACGTGCAGCCCGAGCCCGGGCCCGGGTGGATCGTGTCCGACGGGGCTGAGGCGTCTGCAGCCAGGGATTGACGGACGCGCTACACGCGGCTCGCGAATGACTGTCTGACGCACTCGCTGCACATACGCTTCGGCCATGGGCCGCATTGAGTCCAGGTCCTTCCAACCGGGGCGCGCGCGTTGCTCGCCACGCAAGCGCCTTGCAACGACGAACGCAATCGCATGCCATCGCGGCCCGATCCGCTATCCGTCGATCGCCCCGCTCGCACACGCGGGCTGCATGACGCAACTTTGCGTCACCCTCTCCACCCGTGCCGATCACCGCGTGGACCAGCGCTTCGCATCCGCACGTGACCGGGCCGCCACGCGTGCGTTACACTCACGGCCCGCTGTCTCGAAATTATTCGCTGTCCAAGATGTTGTCGCGCAATCGCCTCGCCGCCGCCTGTCTCGCCGCTTCCCTGCTCGCCACCCCGTTCGCCGCCTTCGGCAAGACGCAAAGCGAATCGCTGCTCCAGCAAGCGATCGACCTCGTGTCGCGATGGCTGCCGGCTCCCACTCACGAAGCACCCGCGACCCAGGTCGTCGAATCGGCCTTCTCGCCGGACGGCGGCGCCGAGGCGCTCGTGCTGAAAGCGATCGGCGCGGCGCGCAGCTCGATCCGGGTTGCCGCCTACTCGTTCACGTCGCCGCCCGTCACGCGTGCATTGCTTGCCGCCAAGCGCCGCGGCGTCAATGTCGCGGTGGTCGTCGACGACAAGGGCAACCGCGCGAAGAACAGCAAGCAGGCACTGAACCTGCTCGTCAACGCGGGCATTCCGACGCGCACGATCGACGCCTATGCGATCCATCACGACAAGTACCTCGTGATCGACGCCGAGCACGTCGAAACGGGTTCGTTCAACTACAGCGCGTCGGCAGCCAGCCGCAATTCGGAGAACGTCGTGGTGGTCTGGAACAATCCGCAACTCGCGTCGCGCTACCTCACGCACTGGCAAAGCCGCTTCGATCAAGGCACGCCGTACCGCTCCAGTTACTGACGCGCGACACGCGCTCTCGCCCGACGCCCGATCGCTCGCATGCACGCGACGTGTTGCAGATGATCGGCGAGCGCGGCCCGATGTTCAATTCGGCCGAATGGCCAGCATGCCGCGTTGCGAAGCGCCCGTCGCGCGCAACGCCGCCGCATTCAATGGATGTCAGGCCCCCCGCCCGGTCGCGATGCCGACATGCGGGCTCGACACACAGCGGTTCGCGTGCCCGTCCGCACTGCTTGCCGCATTCGGCGACAGCCAGGGGGCACCCATCGGCAGCGCACTGCGCACGCAATCGGTACTGAATGTCAGCGTGTCGTGCACCAACGGGTAAAGGAGATACAGCGCAAACGCGAGATAACCCGCGTAAAGAATTCGAACCATGGTGCGATGGGATGCGATGAACGATTGGACTCGTCCTGTTTTACGGCATGGCGACGCGCACCTTGAGGTATCGGCTGCCCGATTCCGCATCAGGACGCAACACGGGGCGATGACACCGGCTTCTCACCGTATCTTCGCCGGCCCTCACGGAGCCGATCCCCGCAGCCGCGAGACGTGCGGCATGGCGATGCATCGAAGAATGCGCGATACTGTCCGACGTACGACCCATGACGGCTCGACGGCCGGGACAAGAGACAAGACCTATGCAAATCGCACCGAAACCGGCCGACGAGGCGGCCCGGCTCGATACGCTTCATTCGCTCTCGATCCTCGATACACCGCCCGAAGAGCGCTTCGATCGCCTGACGCGTCTCGCGCGACGATTGTTCGACGTACCGATCGCCCTCGTCAGCCTCGTCGACGCGAATCGCCAGTGGTTCAAGAGTCATGCGGGCCTCGACGCCACGCAGACGCCGCGCGACGTATCGTTCTGCGCGCACGCACTGCTCTCGGGCGATACGATGGTGATCCAGGATGCACTGAACGACGATCGCTTCCACGACAACCCGCTCGTCACCGGCACGCCCGGCATCCGTTTCTACGCCGGCCGGCCGCTCACCGCACCGAACGGCGCCCCCGTCGGCACGCTGTGCCTGATCGACACGCGCCCCCGCTCGCTCGAACCCGACGAACTCGCACTGCTCGGCGATCTTGCCCACATGACCGAGCGCGAGATCGCCGCGCTGCATTTCGCGACCACCGACGAACTCACGCAGCTGACGAACCGGCGCGGCTTCGAGATTCTGGCCCGCCATGTGCTGAGCCTGTGCGATCGCGTCGGCCGTCACGTCGTGCTGCTGTTCTTCGACCTGAACGATTTCAAGGCGATCAACGACCGCTTCGGTCACGCCGAAGGCGATCGCGCGCTCAAGGCGTTCGCCGAGACGTTGACGGGTGCGCTGCGCGACAGCGACGTCATCGCACGGCTCGGCGGCGACGAGTTCGTCGTGCTGTTGAGCGCCGCCGATCCGGCCGATGTCGCCGAACCCGTCGAACGTGTGACGCAGGCGCTCGCGCAGCGCAACGCAGCCGACGCACGCGGCTATGCGATCCGCTTCAGCGTCGGCCACGTTGCCTATGATCGCGCACGTCATCGCACCGTCGCCGAGCTGCTTGCGTCGGCCGATCGCCTGATGTACGAACACAAGCAGCGCGGCAGGACGGCCGGCGCATGACCGCAGGCGAGCGAAGCGGGCGCGGCGGGATCAACCGGGCGCGCCGCGCTCGGCCACGAGCGTACAAGGCGCCGGTTCAACTGCCGCAGGGCGGCGCGCTGGCCATTGCGTCCGCGATCTGCTCGGGCGTCAGGTCGCGCTGATGCGTCGCCAGCGACCAGCGATGCCCGAACGGATCCTCGACCTGCCCGTAACGGTCGCCCCAGAACATGTCGGCGGCCGGAATCGTGACCGTCGCGCCGGCTTCGACCGCCTTCGCGATCGCCGCATCGGTGTCCGGCACGTACAGATGCAGGCAGACGGGCGTGCCTTTCAGCGCCTTCGGGCCCAGCGCACCATGCTCGGGCATTTCATCCACCAGCATCAGCGTCGAATCGCCAATCGCAAGGCACGCATGCGCGAGCCGGCCGTCGGGCATCGCGAGGCGAAACTGTTCGGTCGCATTGAATGCGCGCTTGTAGAAATCGATGGCCGCGGTTGCACCCGCACAGATCAGATGCGGGGTCAGCGTGCGCATCCCTTCCGGGATCGGCTTGACGGACGTGGGCATGGTGTCGCTCCTTCAGTCGGTTGTCATATCAAAAATCGGGACGGACGCGCGATGCGCACGCCTCCGATGCTACGACGGACGACGCCGACGGAAATCGACACGGTGCCCAGGATTTTTTTGTTCGCCTGACTGATGAGGGCGCAGGACGCCGCATCGGGCGTCATCGGCCCGTTCGGTCGGCCGGTTCGTCCGGCAGGCCGAATTGACGGCGGCAGGCTTCCAGCAACGCGGCCACCGCATCGAGCGGAAGATCGGCAAACCGGGCGATCGGCAGCATCACGCCGCCCGGCACCTTCGTGCGCGACGAATGGGCGGAGAACTGATAGCCGATGTAACGATTTCCGGCAACGCTGACGATCCGGAATCCAGTGACGTCACGCCACGGCGTGACGGGTTTTTCGCGCGCGGAGCCGATCAGCCGGAAGCCCGTCTCGTCGACCTGCAGCGCGAGCTTGCGCCGCGACGAGACGAACAACGCGGCACTGGCCAGCGCCAGCAACACGGCCAGCGCCGCTACCGGCCAGAGCGTCGGGGCAGCCACATAACCACACAAGGTCGCCGCGGCGAGCCCTGCACACACGGCCGCCCTGCTTTTCAGGCTCCGGCTGTCGACTGCCAGCGTGACCGGCAACGAACCGGTGACCGTTCCGTCGACGAGATCGACGTGCCAGCCCGAATCCGTCGTTTCGCGTTCGTCGTTCATTGCCCGCTGGCTCGTGTCGACGGCCGCCGGCCCATCGGCGCGGGCGGCACGCCGGGATTCCGATCCCTGCGCGAATCACGCGCCATTGCGCCGACGTCGGTCAATTGCATACCTTGACGGTACCGTTGGTCGTGCATTGCCCGATGGCCCAGTGGCTCTGCCCTGCCAGACGAGGCGCGACGCCCATGCCGCGAATCGGCGCGGCCGGCGGCGACGAGGCGGGAACGGTCGCCGACGCGGTCTCGGGCGACGGTTGCACGGGCGCAGGCGCGGACGCGGTCTGGCAGGCGGCAAGCGCCAGACAGAGCGCAAATGCCAGCGGGGCGATGGCGAATCTGGAGAGAATCATGAGTACGCTCGCGCGATTCGTTTTGAGTAACGGCCCGCAGTCAGATCTGCGGCAGATCGCGCAACGTGCGCGACTCACTCGTTGCATCGATGTCGAGTTCGATGCCTTCGGACGCATCGCGATACAGCACGCGTTTCAGCCTGGGGCCGATTGCGGTGGTGTCCGATGCCGAGAAGATCGCGCGGACATCGTTACCGGACGCGAGCGCGCGCGCCACGTCCGCCACCGGGGCCTCGCGGGGCGTCGCCGCCCACGAGCGATCGGCCGGGTTCACGGCCGCCCAGCGCACGTGCGTCACGCGCGCGCTGAGCGGATCGATTCGGACACCATTCACCGCAAACGTCGACATCGGCATCTCCCTTGAATTTTTGCGGCCGGCCGCATGCATGCGGCGCGCGGCGCGCTGCGACCAACCCGGATCTCGCCCGCGCGGCGCGCACGGCCTGCGATCGCGTGCGCTGCTTCGGCCAACGCGATTTTCGATGATACATTGGGACGCTTTGCAACCGTCAACAGACGATCGTGTACGGGAGAAACACATGAGCGACGCCTGGGGAACCTTCCCTGCCAGAATGGGCGACCATCAGGCTTTCATCAGCTTCAACCACGGCTTCGCGGAAATCGCCGAAGGCGATCCGCGCACGTCGCTGCTCAGCGTGCGGGTCCCCTTTGTGCATCCATCGCCTGAAGGGCTGCCGACCGGCGACGAATTCGCCGATCTCGCGAAGATCGAGGATCTGCTCGACGCCGCGATCATCGCGAAAGGCGGCGTGCAGGTCGGCCGCATCACCGTCGACGGCAACCGGGATTTTCTTTTCTACGTGCCGTTCGACGAAGAAGCAGCCGCGGAAATCGTCGACTCGCTGGCCGACCAGACGACCTATGCGCTGCAGTATGCCCATCAGGACGATCCGGACAAGACGACATACTGGCAGACGCTCTACCCGACCGACGACGACTGGCAGATCATGCGCGACATGCGCACGCTGGATGGGCTGCGGCAGCAAGGCGACGCGCCCGACGTGAGCCGGCGCGTGATGCACTGGGCATACTTCCCCGACCCGAGCGACGCGCACCAGTTCGCGGACTGGGCCGAAGCGAAAGGCTATCCGGTCGAATCGGTCGCGCCGACCGAAGACGGCAAGTCGGCGGTGCGGTTTTCGCACGAAAGCACGCTGGCGCTTGCCGACATCACGCGCCATACGGTCGCGCTCAGTCGCGAGGTACGCGCGCTCGGCGGGAACTACGACGGATGGGAAACCAGCGTTGAACAGGCAGGTTAAGCGGAGTGCGTGCCGGTTGCGCGTGATGTGACGACACGCATGCGACGCAAAAAACATCCCGGCAGCGTTGTTACGCGCCGCCGGGATCAAGGCATCGCCGGCAACAACCGGCGATGGGCCTGAGGGTTCGCTCAGGCACGAGGAAAGCAATTCGTACGGATCGGGCGAACGGATGTCGGGGTGCGAACGAGTGCCGTCGCGCAGCCCGCCGAACGCCTGTCCGGTTCCGCCGACGCAACCTTCCGGCGTCGAGGGGCAAAAAGCCCCCGCTCCTGCGCGAGCGAGCGGGGAAATGGTTGACCGGGCCGGGGAAGAACGGTCAACCGGTCAAATTGTGATCGCGGGTCGCGCGACGGTCTGTGCGGCAACTCACCCTTTAGTGACAACGTGACGGCAACCGGCATGCTCGCGTCCCGGCGCATATCGTCATGATTCAAGCGCGACGCGTTGCTTGCCGGCCTCGTTGACGGGAAACCGGTCGAGCGTTTCTTCGTATCGGCCGTCTTCGAACCGCATCGCAGTACAACCTGTCAGGCCGGCGGCAGTCGCCATTGCGACGGCCATCGACAGCGTTCTTTTTTCATTTCTGGCGTTTTATTTTGTATTAATTCAAGTGGAATTTTCAGGCCCGGGCGCAGTTTCCGGTAAGTCGCGAGTATTGTCAAAGCAGGATTATTCTATTTTTTCATACCAGGCGATTTCCACTCCGTTTTTCGTGCAGAATTTCGCGCACACAATGATCTGCGTCACGAAAACGCGCATTCTTTGCTACGACGAGCCACCGCAAAACCAGTCGGCAACCCAAGCGATCCAGTCGAGATTGCTGACGATTTCAATGGCGGCATCGCCGACGATTCCGGCTGTCGACGAATCTGTCGCCACCGTCCCGGTTACCATCGCGCTGGCCGTCGCAATTCCGGTCGATGCGACGGGCCTCGGATCGGCAAGCTGCTCCAGCCACGCGACGATATTGGCGCGTGCGTCTTCTTCATCGGCGAAATCATTGCGCGCCAGAAACCGATCGAACACGATCCACGCGAGCGTCTTGCTTCGCGTCTCGGATTCGAGCTGCCTGTCGACAACGACGGTACGGCCGGACTCCGTGATTTCGAGCGTCGCGGTGAAACGGCAATCGAGATATTCGATCTCGAGTTTCGACGACATGGCTTCTCCGCTCAATCCGCTCTCTCGATTTTTATGATGCCCGCGCCAGACGTGCTTCGCGACACTGTGTGAATCTTGCGTGAATTTCACTCGGGACGCCATTCTCGCTGGCGTTATCGCGATATTCTCGCGAATTGTCGATATGAACGGTCGACGTATGACCGCTCTCATCTTTTTTCCACTCTTTCGATGGCGCCGTCAGCCGCTCCGTTTTCCTGTTTCCGGTATCGACGTGCTCCGCAGCCGTCATCGCGCTGCTAAACTCGAATCACAAAGACCGCTTGCGCCACCAGAGGAAATCATGACGCTCGCTCACGCACGACAAAGCGGCGTAGATGTCTGGATCGTCCAGCTTCCCGGGCACGCGCCCTATGCCTACACGCACCTCAAGCGGGTATTCTCGTCCGACGACTCTCGACATCGGGTCGTGACGATCGACCTGAAGAAACTGCTGGCCTGCGCCGACCGCGACACCACCGACTATGTGCTGCCGTCGGTTCAGTACTGGGCGCCTGGAAAGGCCGCGGGCATTCGCGAATTCCTCGATCCGAACCGGGAGCGGATTCCGGACATGCCGTTCATCACGTTTCGCGAGACGAGAACGCGGACATTGCTCGGCATTCCCGGCCTGTCGAAAATCGGCGTCGCATCGTTCCGTAACGGCCAGCATCGCGCGCGCTATCTCGCGCATGCCGGTGCCACGATCTTGCCCGTCGAAATCCACGAGACCGAAGCCGATTTGCTTGTGCGGTATTGCGGCGAGTGAAGTCAAAGTCCGGGCGGCTTTCATCTGGTGCTTCCATCGCGGCCACCCGCAGCCGCCCTCGCTTTCCGCCGCTCGTGTCGATGTCGGCAAGCGCTCAAGCCTGGATCGCGTAAATCCGGTCGGTGACTTCCGTCCGGCCGATGCGGCTGGTTTCGACACCGGCCAATTGCCAGCCGTTGTGTTCGTAGAACCCGATCGCACGCACGTTGCCCTCGAGCACCTGCAGATGGACCTTGTCCACGCCGATCGACCGGGCCCATGCGCGAACGGCTTCGATCATGCGCTTGCCGGTGCCGCCGCCGTGATGCGAAGGATGGACGTGCAGGCAGTCGAGCAACACACCAAGCGCCGGGTCGACGGGGCGTTCGGCGCTGACGAAGCCGACCGGCTCGCCATTCGACTCGGCAATCAGCACGAGGCCCCACTCGTTCTCGTTTCTATCGAAGTATTTGCGCCACCGGACCGCATGTTCCGTCGGCACCTCGTCGGACAGATAGCTGGCCGGAAGGATGTGGCTATAGGCGGTTTGCCAGCTCAGCGTGTGCAGGCGAGCGATGTGGTTCGCATCGTGTGGCGTGGCCGCGCGCAGTGTGGTCCGGGTGACCGGCATCGGTAGCAACTCCTTCTGCAGATTTTCTCGGTCGACATGTGTCGTCGCAAAATATACCGTGCTTTGCGAGATGCATTTCGCAGGGGCCCGTCGTCGGGAGATCGCCACGCGGGCAAAAAAAATCCCGACACCTTCTCCGGTCGTCGGGATCGAACGGCCCTGCAAAACCATGAGGGCACGAGGAAGGTCACACATTACACGCATGTAAGACTGTTGCTCTTTGTCGATTTGCGCCAAACCTCTGTTCGATTCCGCCAATCAATCTGTTATGAACGGGCGTAAACGAAAAAAGCCTGCCCGCGTTTTGCGCGAACAGGCAAGAAAACGGATCAGCATTCGAGGCACGAGGGCTGTCCAGGCAAGATAACGGCACGATGGCCGGGAACCTTAGGCGGGTAAGGAAGCGTTGCGGGTAAACTGGTACGAACGTTGTCGGCGCAACGACAAGGAAACGCGAAACGAAGCAGGCCCAGGCCTTCTCCGGCATCACATTGCAGATGCCGGACAAGCGGTGGTATCGGCCGATACCACGCACGAACACGCGCCCGACTTCGACACCCGCCCTCGTTGCTTCGTCTGATTTCCGATATTCGGTATCGAAGTCATATCGCCGCGGCGACTCGATTCCGTCTTTACTAACCAGAACGTTCGGCGGCCACATGCTACCCGGCGCCGGCTGCACGGACTCGACGATGATTTCGTAACCGTCGAATTCCTCGCCATTGCATTTGATTCTCTTGTGCAAAGGGTGTCCCCTTACATGCACTTGATGTTGCTGTCGCGCAGCGCGCTTTACGCAATTGCTCTTTTGAAGCGCAAGGCCAAAATGGCATCGCGATTGTTTCGTTGAATACGGGGATGCCACTTCGTTAAAAACGCCGTGACCAAGACACACGACGGCTGTGTCCGAACGCCAGAAAGCAAAAAGCCCGGTTCATCGAACCGGGCTTTTTGCTTGAATTTGTTGGGGTGGCTGATGGGACTCGAACCCACGACGACAGGAATCACAATCCTGGACTCTACCAACTGAGCTACAGCCACCACTGATACTGCTTGCTTCGTTTCGCTGTTTTGTTTCAGCAGCGAAGAACAAGATTATACGAACACTTTTGAATCTTGCAAAGCCTTTTTTTCAAAAATTTCTTCGGCTTCGTTCAGATGCGCGCGGGCCTCGTCGAACACGGCCAGATCGCCGCGTGCGAGCTTCTTGTTGTCGGACAGCACGCGACGCCAGCCGCGTGCACCCGGCATGCCGCGATACAGCCCGAGTGCATGCCGCACGATCGCGCCGAGGTAGGTGCCGCGCTTCAGTTCAGCCGCGCAGTATTCGATCAGTTGCGCTTCGGCCTCTTCGCGCGTCGGCACCGCTGCGGTCGACCCGTAGAAGCGCGCATCGACCTCCGCCAGCACGTACGGGTTGTGATACGCCTCGCGCCCGAGCATCACGCCGTCGACGTGCTCGAGATGCTGCGCGACTTCGTCGAGCGTCGTGATACCGCCGTTGATCACGATCTCCAGCGACGGAAAATCGCGCTTCAACCGATACGCATAGTCGTACTTGAGCGGCGGGATCTCGCGGTTCTCCTTCGGCGACAGCCCCTTCAGGATCGCGTTGCGCGCATGCACGACGAACGTTTCGCAACCGGCCTCGGCCACCGTGCCGACGAAGTCGCGCACGAATGCGTAATCCTCGACCGCATCGACACCGATCCGATGCTTGACCGTCACCGGCACCGACACCGCATCGCGCATCGCCCGCACACAGTCGGCGACGAGCTGCGGCTCGTTCATCAGACACGCACCGAACGCGCCGCGCTGCACGCGCTCGGACGGACACCCGCAATTCAGGTTGATTTCGTCGTAGCCCCACTGCTCGCCGAGTTTCGCCGCGCGCGCGAGGTCGTCCCGCTCGCTGCCGCCCAGTTGCAGCGCGACCGGCGATTCGCTCGGCGTGAATGCAAGATGCCGCTGGGCATCGCCGAACAGCAGCGCACCCGTCGTGATCATCTCCGTATACAGCCACGTATTGCGCGTCAGCGTGCGATGGAACGAACGGCAATGGCGGTCCGTCCAGTCGAGCATTGGCGCGACCGATACACGGCGGGGGGGGAGCGAGGACGGAACGGACATGGAATTCGGGTACAGGCCAAGCGGCACGGAAACAACCGGGTATTTTACCGCAATACCGGCCATACCCACCCGACCCGCGCGCTACCGGTCGTCCAGCTCCGCATCGACCGCCCGGCGCGCCTCGTCGAACACCCGCTCGATCACGCGCCGTTCGGTGAGCAGCATCCCGTCGACCTTGACCAGCCGCCAGTCGATCCGCACGGCATCGCCCTGCAGCACGCGATAGTGCGCATGCTCGCCGTCCCAGACCTGCTCGGTCTTCACCTCGATCTCGAAACCGCGGTACGGCTCGCTGAAATCGCCGAGGTCGCTGCCTCTCGGTTCCATCGCACGCTCCGTGGCGACGCCGCGCCCGGCCGTCTGCGCGGCCGGCGCCGCGCGCTCAATCGTATTCGTCGGACAAAAATGACCGGCCATCGGCCGTCAGGTCGACCCGGTCGGCCGCCGCCTGATAGATCAGCCCGTCATTCAGCAACGCGTAGACGACGTCGTCGAATGCGGCGGGAACCGGCCGGCTGTCGCCGAACTGGTCGATCCATTTCAGCGCCTCGATGGCTTCGGGGGAAAGGATGGGGGTCATGCGTTGGCCTCCGGCATCGGTGTCGTTCCATCCTAGCACTTCGTCCGGAAGTCGAATACCGAGGCAAACGCGCTGCGCGAATGCAATGCGGCGCCGCCGGGCACACTGCCCGCCGACGCCGCATGGGGGCGCGACCCGCGCGCTCAGAGACGCGCGATCGAGACTTCCGTCGACTTCACGAGCGCGACGACTTCGGCACCGACCTTCAGTTCGAGTTCGTCCACCGAACGGGTGGTGATCACCGACGTGACGATGCCGAACGGCGTCTCGACGTCGACTTCGGAGACCACGGACCCGCGAATGATCTCCTTGACCTTGCCCTTGAACTGGTTTCGTACGTTGATTGCAGTGATGCTCATCGGGATGATCGCTCCGAAGAAAAAAGTCTCAGAACGGGCGGCCGAAGCCGCCCGGAATTAAACGGCCCAGCGGATCTGCCCGACCGGTCGAACCTTGTCTGCTTCATGCTCGGCGTCGTGATCGGCCGCGCCGGGGCCGCCGGCGAGCACGCGTTTCAGCACGCGATCCTCCAGCGCCGCGAAGGCGGCCGACGCGCGGGCACGCGGCCGGTCGAGCGGCACCGCCTGGTCGAGCGCCACGCGCCCCTGCTCGATCAGCAGGATGCGGTCGCCGAGCGCGACGGCCTCCTGCACGTCGTGCGTGACAAGCAGCGCAGTGAACCGATGCTCGCGCCACAGGCGCTCGATCAGCGCATGCATCTCGATGCGAGTGAGCGCATCCAGCGCGCCGAGCGGCTCGTCGAGCAGCAGCAGTTGCGGCCGGTGCACGAGCGCGCGGGCCAGTGCGACGCGCTGCCGCTGGCCGCCCGACAGTTGCGCGGGCCAGTCGTTCGCGCGTTCCAGCAGCCCGACTTCGTCGAGCACCGCGCGGGCCTGGTCGCGCGCACCGCGGCCGAGACCCAGCATCACGTTCTGCAGCACGGTCTTCCACGGCAGCAGGCGCGCATCCTGGTACATGATCCGTGTATCGAGCACGCCGCCGCCCTCGCCGCGCGTCACGAGCGCACCGCTGCTCGGCTGCTCCAGCCCCGCGACGAGACGCAGCAGCGTCGATTTCCCGCAGCCGCTGCGGCCGACGATCGCGACGAAGCTGCCGCGCGCGATGCCGAGCTCGACGTCGTCGAGCACCGTGCGCGCGCCGAAGCGCTTGCTGACGCCCGACAGCGTGACCGCATCGTCAGGTGCCGTGCCGCCTGCGCGCCGCCGCGCGAGCGGCACGACCGATGCGCTGCCGTCACGTTCGAGGATCGCCGCGTCACGCGCATCGCTGTCCGCGACGCGGGCCTGCGCCAGTTCGGCCTCGAGGTCTGCGCCGGCGAGCGGGCCGTAGGCGGCCGCCGAAGTCGTCGCATTCATGCCTTTGCTCCTGATTGATAGGCGGGGTGCCAGCGCAGCGTCACGCGCTCGATCCATTTCGCCAGCACATCGGCCAGCTTGCCGAGCACCGCGTACAGCAGGATGCCGACCACCACCACGTCGGTTTGCAGGAATTCACGCGCGTTCATCGTCATGTAGCCGATGCCCGACTGCGCGGAGATCGTTTCCGCGACGATCAGCATCACCCACATCAGGCCGAGCGCGAAACGCACGCCGACGAGGATCGACGGCAATGCGCCGGGCAGGATCACGTCGCGGTACAGCGCGAAGCCGCGCACGCCGTAGCTCTTCGCCATCTCGATCAGGTTCGCGTCGACCGAGCGAATCCCGTGATACGTGTTGATGTAGACGGGGAAGAACACGCCGAGCGCGACGAGGAACAGCTTCGCCTTCTCGTCGATGCCGAACCACAGGATCACGAGCGGGATCATCGCGAGCGCCGGGATGTTGCGGATCATCTGGATCGTCGAGTCGAGCGCGACCTCGGCGGCCTTCGACAGGCCGGTCGCAAGCCCCAGCGCAAGGCCGACGCCACCGCCGATCGCGAAGCCGAACAGTGCGCGCCACGTGCTCACTTTCACGTTCGCCCACATTTCGCCCGACGTCACGAGCGACCAGGCGGCGCGCACGACGGCCACCGGCTCGGGCAGCACGCGGGTCGACAGCCAGCCGGTGCGCGCACCGACTTCCCACACCACCAGCAACGCGAGCGGCACGAGCCACGGCGCGACGCCGCGCCACGCGCGGGCGGCCACGGCAGCGCCCGTCGTCGACGTTTTCGTTGTCATCGCAAGCCTCCGTCGCTCAGCTCTGGCTCGTCTTCGGCAGATAGTTGTTGCCGACGATCTCGCCGAACGGCCCCGACAGCGGACCAGCCGCCTTCTTGACACCCTCGCCCTTGATCAGCGGGAACACGAGTTCCGCGAAGCGATACGACTCCTCGAGGTGCGGATAGCCGGACAGGATGAACGTCTCGATGCCGAGATCCGCGTATTCGCGCATCCGTTCCGCGACCTGCTCGGGATTGCCGACGAGCGCCGTGCCGGCGCCGCCGCGCACGAGCCCCACGCCGGCCCACAGGTTCGGATAGACCTCGAGCGCCTCGCGGCCGCCGCGCTTGCCGCCGTGCAGCGCGGCCATCCGGCGCTGGCCTTCCGAATCCATGTTCGCGAACGCCTTCTGCGCCCGCGCGATCGTGTCGTCGTCGAGCCGGCTGATCAGCCGCTCGGCGTCGCGCCATGCTTCGTCCTCGGTCTCGCGCACGATCACGTGCAGGCGGATGCCGAACTTGATCTTGCGGCCGCGCGCGTCGGCACGGGCGCGGATGTCGGCGATCTTCTTCGCGACGGCCTCGGGCGGCTCGCCCCAGGTCAGATAGGTATCGATGTGATCGGCGGCGATCGCGTGAGCGGCCGGCGACGAGCCGCCGAACCACAGCGGCGGATGCGGATGCTGGACGGGCGGATAAAGCGCCTTGCCGCCTTTCGACTGCAGGTGCTTGCCGATGTAGTCGAACCCGTCGTTGTCGTGCGATGCGGCGAGCAGTCCGCGCCAGATGTTCAGGAAATCGTCGGTGATCTCGTAGCGCGTGTCGTGATCGGCGAACAGGCCGTCGCCTTCGAGCTCGGCCGCATCGCCGCCCGTGACGACGTTGATCAGCAGACGGCCGCCCGACAGGCGGTCGAAGGTCGCGGCCATCCGCGCGGCGAGCCCCGGCGAAGCGATGCCGGGACGCACGGCGACCAGGAATTTCAGGCGCTGCGTCGCCGGAATGAGGCTCGATGCGACGACCCACGCATCCTCGCAGGAACGGCCGGTCGGCAGCAGCACGCCGTCGTAGCCGAGCGTGTCCGCCGCCACGGCGACCTGCTTGAAGTAATCGTAGTCCGCGGCGCGCGCGCCTTCGGCCGTACCGAGATAGCGGCTGTCGCCATGCGTGGGGATAAACCAGAACACATTCATCTGCTGCTCCTGCTTGACTGTCACTGCCGAAATTTGAAAAAAACGTCGCCCTGCTCGCGTCGCGGAGGAGCGACGCATGCATGGTGTGCATTCGAATCGGGATGGCTCGCCGGTCAGGCCGTGCAGCGGACGAGGACGCGATCGCACGGCTGTTTCTGAGGAATCAGTCTAGGGATCGGTACAGGGCTTTGGAACGATTTTTTTGAGCTTAGGTTTTCCGCTTTCGTGATTAGCACGACGCTGGAGCGAATATCGCCGCGGCCGGGCCCTATAATGGCGCACCTATCCGAATAACTCCGCGCATACGGCTTCGGCCGTGCGCGCCTGCGGTGCACTCATCGATGCAGAAAGTCATCCTGCCCTTCCTGTCCGGCTTCCTGGCCGCACTGTTCTTCCGCGAGGCCACGCTCGCCCTCCTCCACACGGCCGACCTGATCGCCGCAACCGGCTTCTCGACACAACCGTTCGCGCCGCTCGGCATTCCTGAATTTGTCGCGAATGCGCTGATCAGCGCGTGCTGCGCGATTCCGATGGCGTGGTTGTTGCGCGTGTCGCCGGAACGCGAAGCATCGTGGATCGGCGCGCTCGTGTTCGGCGGCATCGTGCTGACGGCCGCCCGCGTGTTCGCGATCGATCCGCTGCGCGGCATCTGGCCGTCGGGCAACATGATGCCCGTGCTCGCGGCCGGCTTCGCGGCGAACGCAGTATGGGGCTTCGGCGCGCTGGTGTTCATGCGCGCGTTCATGTCGGACGACGCGGGCGACGAGTAACGTCGGCGCGGGCGACGCGGCCTTCGGGCCCGGACCGGCCGCCATCCATGAAAAAGGCCGCGTGCATCGTGCACGCGGCCTTTTCGTTTCTTCCCCGCGCATCGATCCTTCCGCGCGAATCAGTCTGATCGACGTCAGTCCTTCAGCGCGCGCAGCGGATGCGTGTCGGGCGTCCACGGGCTGTCGAACATCGCGAGCACGTCGGTACGCCCGACGTCGGCGGCCGACTTGAAGCGCCACACCGGCTGGTGATCCTTGTCGACGATCAGCGCGCGCACGCCTTCGATCACGTCGCCGCGCGCAAAGGTCGAGCGCGTGAGATCGAGATCGCGCCGCAGGCAATCGGCCATCGTCGCGCCGCGCGCGCGTTCGACGACTTCGAGCGACACGGCCATCGACAGCGGCGACAACTGCTCGCGCATCGCGTGAGTCGCCTTCTCGATCCACCCGTCGACCGCCGCGCAATCCGGCTCGGCGTCGAGCGACGCGAGGATCGCGTTGAGGTCGGGCTGCGCGAAATGCCGGTCGATCCCGGTGCGCGCGTCGGCGAGCGCCGACGTGTCCGGCGTCGGCACGACCTTGTGCGCGGCGGCCGCGTCGGTCACGCACGCGACGGCCTGCGCACCGCTGTCGATGCGCGTGCCGCGCAGCGTGTCGAGCAGCGCCGGCAGCGCGGCATCGGGCAGATAGACGTCGGCGAGTTGCGCGTACAGCGCGCCGGCCGCGTCGAGCGTCGCACCGGTCACCGCGAGATAGCGGCTGATCGCGCCGGGCGTGCGCGCGAGAAACCAGCTCATCCCGACGTCCGGGAACAGGCCGATGCGTGTTTCGGGCATCGCCATCTTCGTCGAGTCGGTCACGACGCGCAGGCCGCCCGTATGCCGCGCCGCCTGAGAAATCCCCATGCCGCCGCCCATCACGACGCCGTGCATCAGCGCGATGTAAGGCTTCGGATACGTGAAGATCGCATGGTTCAGCGTGTACTCCTCGATGAAGAACGTGTCGACCACATCGCGGTCGCCGCGCTGCCACGCGTCGTGGAAGAAGCGCACGTCGCCGCCCGCGCAGAATGCGCGCGGGTGCGGGCTGTGCACGACGACCGCGACGACGTCGGGATCGTCGCGCCACGCGTCGAGCGCCTGCTGCATCAGCCGGATCATGCCGATCGACAGCGCATTCAGCGCCTTCGGCCGGTTCAGTTCGAGAAAGCCGATGCGGTTCGCGACATAGGCGCGCACGTCGGGCTGGGCGGATTCGGCAGAAACGGCGGCGGAAAGGGAATCGGTCATGAAGGTCATCCGGCAAACGGCGGTCGCACGCTCAGTGCGCCTGCATCTTCGAGAACAGGTTCAGCACCACGACGCCCGCGATGATCAGTCCGAGGCCGATCACCGCCGGCACGTCCGGCACCTGGCGATAGAGCAGCATCGCGACGAGCGTGATCAGCACGATGCCGGCACCCGACCAGACTGCATAGATGATGCCGACGGGCATCGTGCGCAACGTGAGCGACAGGCAGTAGAACGCGACGCCGTAACCGGCGACGACGAGCACCGACGGCCCCAAGCGCGTGAAGCCGTCCGCCGCGCGCAGCGCGGACGTGCCGATCACTTCCGCGACGATCGCGATCGCGAGCCATGCGTAACCAGGCAGTTGCATCGCTCAGCTCCTTGCGAGGGCCAGTACCGCGTAGTCGTGACCGAGCTCCGCACACAGCGCCTCGACGACGAACTCGTGGTCCGCACGCTGCGGCAACCCAGACGCGGTGATCGAGCCGATCACGCCGGCGCCGGCCACGATCAGCGGAAACGAGCCGCCATGCGACGCATACTCGGCGACCGGCAGCCCGTGCTTGTCCGCGAGCGTCGCGCCGGCCTGCTGCATGCGCAGGCCGATCGCGTACGAACTACGGCGAAAATGCGCGACGACGTTGCGCTTGCGGCGCACCCAGTCGGCATTGTCGGGCGTGGCTCCCGCGAGCGCCGCATAGAACAGCGGCTGGCCGAACGTGACGATGTCGATCGCGATCGCATGACCGCGCGACGTCGCGAGCGCATGCATCCGGTTGCCGAGCGCCCACGCGCGGGCCGGGTCGAAATGGGGAAACACGAGCGCCTGTTCCTGCGCGCCGATCGATTGCAGATCGTGAGCGATGTCCATGAATCCGTCGATGCAGTAATGAGAGTCGCAACGGCGCCGATGCGATCGCGCAGGGCCGCTGCCGGGATGACGACACAAACCGCTCGATTCTAGCGCACGTGCCTTCCCGTACCGGCCCCACCCGCGCTCGTCATGCGATTGTCAGAAAACACTTGCACGCATTCGGGTTAGCCCATATAATTCATTTCTTCGACGGACGCGGGGTGGAGCAGTCTGGCAGCTCGTCGGGCTCATAACCCGAAGGTCGTAGGTTCAAATCCTACCCCCGCAACCAACCGTCCAGAATTTCGCAAAAAGCCCGGCTTCGTGCCGGGCTTTTTGTTTTTACGCGTCCGGGCGCCGCGCCCTCTTCACCCGCGCACCCACCGTTTCGCACGACACGCCGCCCCATGCGCAGGCGTTCGAGAATGCCGCGGCCCGGTGATACACTCGCATCACCTCGTCCCTTCCATTCGACATGAAATTCTGCTCCGTCTGCGGTCACGAAGTCCTCGCGCGCATTCCTCCGGGCGACAACCGTGAGCGCTTCGTCTGCGATCACTGCGGCACGATCCACTATCAGAATCCGCGCAACGTCGTCGGCACGGTGCCGGTCTGGGGCGACCAGATCCTGCTGTGCCGCCGCGCGATCGAACCGCGCTACGGATTCTGGACGCTGCCGGCGGGCTTCATGGAAATGGGCGAGACGACCGCGGAAGCCGCCGCGCGCGAGACGCTCGAGGAAGCCGGCGCGCGCGTCGAGGTGCAGAACCTGTTCACGCTGCTCAACGTGCCGCACGTGCACCAGGTCCACCTGTTCTATCTTGCGCGGCTCACCGATCCGGGTTTCGAAGCCGGCGAGGAAAGCCTCGAAGTGAAACTGTTCGACGAAGCCGACATCCCGTGGGACGAGATCGCGTTCCCGACCGTCAGCCAGACCCTGCGCTTCTTCTTCGCGGATCGCGCCGCCGGCGACTACGGCGTGCACACCGGCGATATCTTCCGCTCGCTGCGTAACGGCTGAGCCTCGACCCATGGTTCCCTGGCTCGGCCCGGACGATCCGTTTCCGTCCATCGAACGCGCGCTCGGTCCCGCGACCGGGGCGCCCGGGCTGCTCGCCGCGAGCGCCGACCTGCTGCCGTCGCGGCTCATCGACGCGTACCTGCGCGGCATCTTCCCGTGGTACTCGGACGGCCAGCCGGTGCTGTGGTGGAGCCCCGACCCGCGCATGATCCTCGTGCCGGCCGAATTCAAGGTATCGCCGTCGCTGCGCAAGACGCTGAAGCGCGTGCTGCGCGCGCCGGAATGGGAAGTGCGCGTCGATCACGATTTTGCCGGCGTGATGCGGGCATGCGCCCAGGCGCCGCGCCGCGGGCAGCGCGGCACGTGGATCACCGCCGAGATCATCGACGCCTATACGTCGCTCTACCGCTCCGGCAACGCGCACAGCATCGAGACGTGGCACGACGGGCGCCGCGTCGGCGGCCTATACGGCGTGTCGTTCGGCCGGATGTTTTTCGGCGAGTCGATGTATGCTGACGTGACCGATGCGTCGAAAATCGCGCTGGCCGCGCTCATCGCGCACCTTCGCGAGCAGGGGCTGGAGATGATAGACTGCCAGCAGAATACGTCGCATCTAGCGTCGCTCGGCGGCCGCGAGATCGCACGCAAGGCCTTTGTCGCTCACGTGCGCAGCGCGGTAGCCGAACCGCCGATTCCGTGGCAGTTCGACAAGCGCGTGCTCGCCGCGCTGACGAGCCCCGCTGAAACGGCGGCGCCCACCGGGACCGAGCGCTAGCGCGGCACTCCTTCCCTGCATCGAGAGCTGCCCATGACTCACCCGACTGAGCTGCCGCTTTCACCGCTTTCGGCGCTGCAATTCTATGCAACGGCGCCCTATCCGTGCAGCTATCTGGACGGCCGCATCGCGCGCTCGCAAGTCGCGACGCCGAGCCACCTGATCAATTCCGACATCTACACCGAGCTCGTGAAGGCCGGCTTCCGCCGCTCGGGCGTCTTCACGTACCGCCCGTACTGCGACGGCTGCCGCGCCTGCGTGCCGGTGCGCGTGCCGGTCGGCGAGTTCGCGCCGACGCGCACGCAGCGCAGGATGTGGAAGCGGCACCGCGCGCTGGTCGCGACAGTCTCGCCGCTGCACTACGACGAAGAGCACTACGCGCTCTACATGCGCTACCAGTCCGCGCGCCACGCAGGCGGCGGCATGGATCGCGACAGCCGCGACCAGTACGAACAATTCCTGCTGCAAAGCCGGATCAACTCGCGTCTCGTCGAATTCCGCGACCTCGACGCACCGGGCGGCGAACCCGGCAAGCTGCGGATGGTCAGCATGATCGACATCCTCGGCGACGGGCTGTCGTCGGTCTATACGTTCTTCGAGCCGGACGACCGGCACACGAGCTACGGCACCTACAACATCCTGTGGCAGATCGAGCAGGCGAAGAGCCTCGGGCTGCCCTACGTGTACCTCGGCTACTGGATCCGCGAGAGCCCGAAGATGGCCTACAAGGCGAACTTCCACCCGCTCGAAGGGCTGATCGACGGCCGCTGGAAGACGCTCGATCCGGAACGGATCGACCTGCCGCCCGTGGACGCGGCGCTGGCGCGTGCACCCTTGCCGGGCGGGCATTCCGGCTCGGGCTGACGCGCGCCGCGGAGGCTACGAAGCAAAGCACGCCCGTGCCGCGCAACTCCCGGTAAAATAGCGGGTTGTCATTCATTCCGGCTGTCCGCCCAACTCCCGTGTTCAGTTCCCTCTACCCGCTGGCCCGCGCATCCCTGTTCAAAATGGATGCGGAAGACGCTCACCACCTTACGTTGCGCGCGCTCGGCGCGGCCGGACGCACGGGCCTCGCCTGTGCGCTGTCGGCCCGCGTGCCCGACGCGCCGCGCACCGTGATGGGGCTCACGTTCCGCAACCCGGTCGGCCTCGCGGCCGGCCTCGACAAGGACGGCGCGGCCATCGACGGCCTCGCGGCGCTCGGCTTCGGCTTCATCGAGGTCGGCACGGTCACGCCGCGCCCGCAACCCGGCAACCCGCGCCCGCGGATGTTCCGGCTGCCGCAGGCCGAGGCGCTGATCAACCGGATGGGCTTCAACAACCACGGCGTCGACCAGTTCGTGAAGAACGTCCAGGCCGCCCGCTATCGCGGCATCCTCGGCCTGAACATCGGCAAGAACGCCGACACGCCGATCGAGCGCGCCGCCGAGGATTACCTTTACTGCCTCGAGCGCGTGTACCCGTTCGCGAGCTACGTGACGATCAACATCTCGTCGCCGAACACGAAGAACCTGCGCCAGTTGCAGGGCGCGGGCGAGCTCGACGCACTGCTCGCCGCGCTGAAGGACAAGCAGCAGCGCCTGGCCGACCTGCACGGCAAGCTCGTGCCGCTCGCGCTGAAGATCGCGCCCGATCTCGACGACGAGCAGGTCAAGGAAATCGGCGACACGCTGCTGCGTCACAAGATCGAAGCGGTGATCGCCACCAATACGACGCTGTCGCGCGCGGCCGTCCAGGGCCTGCCGCACGCGGACGAAGCCGGCGGCCTGTCGGGCCGCCCGGTGTTCGACGCGTCGAACGAAGTGATCCGCAAGCTGCACGCGGAAGTCGGCAACGACGTGCCGATCATCGGCGTCGGCGGCATTTTCTCGGGCGAGGACGCCCGCGCGAAGCTGGCGGCCGGCGCGGCGCTCGTCCAACTCTATACCGGCTTCATCTATCGCGGCCCGGCACTCGTGTCCGAATGCGTGAAGGCGATCGCCCGCGAACGCAGCGCGTAATATAGACATAAACAAACTGTATTTAATGATCGATAGTATTTTTGCTATCATCGGCTTCACGATTAGAATCATTGACCCGGACAGGGCAAGGACACACACGATGAAATTTTCGCTGCTGAAGAAGTTGCTGGTTGCCGGCGTGATCGGCACGTCGTTCGCCGCGGCGACCGCGCACGCGGCCGACCTCCTCGACCAGGTCAAGCAACGCGGCACGCTGCGCGTCGGCCTCGAGGGCACGTTCCCGCCGTTCAACTCGAAGAGCCCGCAAGGCGAGCTCGTCGGCTTCGACGTCGACATCGCGAAGGCCGTCGCCGCGAAGCTCGGCGTGAAGGCCGAATTCGTGACGACCGAATGGAGCGGCATCATCGCGGGCCTGCAGGCCGGCAAGTTCGACGTGATCGCCAACCAGGTCGGCATCACCGACAAGCGCAAGGAAACGCTCGACTTCTCGCCCGCGTACACGTACTCGTCCGCGCAGCTGATCCAGCGCAAGGACGACACGCGCCAGTTCAAGTCGCTGGAAGACCTGAAGGGCAAGAAGCTCGGCGTCGCGCTCGGCACGAACTACATGGACATGGCGAAATCGGTGCCGGGCATCGACGTGAAGACGTACCCGGGCGCGCCCGAGTACCTGCGCGATCTCGCGGCCGGCCGCCTCGACGCGGCGCTCAACGACCGTCTGATGCTCGCGTACCTGACGAAGAATTCGCAGCTGCCGCTGCGCCCCGGCGCGAACGTCGGTTCGGCGAACCCGTCCGGCATCCCGTTCAAGAAGGGCAACCCGAAGTTCCAGAAGGCGATCGACGACGCGATGGCGCAACTCGAGGCCGACGGCACGTTCACGAAGATCTCCGACAAGTGGTTCGGCATCGACGTGACGAAACCGATCAAGTAAGCACGCCTGCATTTCCCGCCTGACGGCGGGCCGGAAAGGGCGGCATCCGCAACGATGCCGCCCTTTGTTTTATCGGCCCGGTTTATGATTGCGCTTTCGCGCACGCATTCGATTCGCACTCCATGTCGACAACGTCCCTGCTCGTCCAATCGCTGCCGGTGCTCGCCCAGGGCGCCGTCCTGACCGTCAAGTTCGCCGTGCTGTCGATGGTGTTCGGCCTGCTTGGCGCCGTCGTGCTCGCGATGATGGGCATCCGGCAGAGCGAAGCGCTCGACGGCTTCGAGCGCATCTGGGTCAACGCGCTCGCGTGGCTGGCACGCGCGTACGTGAGCCTGATGCGCGGCACGCCGCTGCTCGTGCAGATCTTCGTCATCTATTACGGGCTGCCGAGCCTCGGCATCTCGCTCGATCCGACGCCGGCCGGCGTCATCGCGCTATCCGCGAACGTCGCGGCCTACATGTCGGAAAGCATGCGCGGCGCGATCAACGGGATCGCGCGCGGCCAGTGGCTCGCCGCGTACAGCCTCGGGCTGTCGTGGGGGCAGACGCTGCGCTACGTGATCGGCCCGCAGGCGCTGCGCATCGCGGTGCCGAGCCTGTCGAACAGCCTGATCAGCCTGATCAAGGACACGTCGCTCGTGTCCGTGATCACCGTGACCGAACTGCTGCGCAGCGCGCAGGAAGTGATCGCGGCGACCTATCAGCCGCTGCCGCTCTATCTCGCCGCCGCGGCCGTGTACTGGGTCCTGTGCCAGATCCTCGAATGGGTGCAGCGCTGGTACGAAAAGCGCCTGTCGCTACCGTCGCGGCATTGAGCCGCGCCGTTGCGCCGGGCCGCGCTCGCGGCGCCGGCACCCGCCTTCCCGCCTGTTCCGTCTATTCGCCCGAATAACGCACGCCGAGCACGGCGCGCGCCGCATCGGTCATCGCGATCATCTGCCGCGAATGGTCGTGCGTCATGATCGGGCTTTCGGTCCGGCCCGCGCGCAGCAGGTCGCAGAAATGCGCGGTTTCGTAGTTCAGCCCGCCGCCTTCGGCCCGCGCATCGAGTTCGACGGTACGCCCGTCCGCATAGCGGATCGTCGCGCGCTCGGGGTTCCACCACTTCTCGTGAATCGTCACGTGGCCGCCCGCCGCGGCGATCAGCGCATCGCCGCGCCCCATCACGTCGAGGCCGCAAAAGAGCTGCGCGATCCCGCCGTTCGCATGCACGCTGTTCAGGCTCGCGAACAGGTCGACACCCGTCGCACCGACGCGGCCGAGCGTCTGCACGTCGCGCGCGGCGCCGAGCCAGTCGACGGCAAGAAACGCCTCGTAGATGCCGATGTCGAGCAGCGCGCCGCCCGCACGATCGAGCCGATAAACGGAATGGTCCTCCGGCACCGACGACGATGCGCAGCCCGCCCGCACGAGCCGGATCTCGCCGATCGGATCGTCACGCAGGTGCGCACGCAACTGACGGTACAGCGGGAAGAATGGCGGCTTCATCGCCTCCATGAAAAGCAGCCCGGCATCGCGCGCCGCGTGCAGCACCGTGTCGAGTTGCGCGGCGTTCAGCGCCGCGGGTTTCTCGCACAGCACGGCCTTGCCGGCAGCCAGCGCGGCCAGCGTGTACTGCGCGTGACTGTCATGAAGCGTCGCGATGTAGACCGCGTCGATATCGCTCGCGAGGAGCGCGTCGAGGCTCGCCGCAGGCGTGCCGCCGTATGTCTCGCAGAAGGCGGCCGCTGCGCCGGCGCGGCGGGCCCAGGCGCCGGCGAGCGTGGCGTCCGGCACGTGGGCGAGGCTTTGCGCGAAGCGGCGCGCAATGCTGCCTGCACCGACGATGCCGAAGCGCACCGGGCGATGGTCGTTGTCGTTCATCCTGATCTTCCGTGTCGGTCGTATGACGGTAGCCGGCACGCTGCCGGCCGGCCGTCATGATAAACGGCCCGGCGGCACACGGATGAGCGACACGTGCCGCGTCAGGCACGCACCGGCACGTCGACCGAGAAATCGCGCGAAATCTCGTCCGCGCTGAAATCGATCAGCGCGAGCGACGCCGCTTCAGCTTCGCGCGGGTCGCGCCGCTCGATCGCATCGACGACACGTGCGTGCGCCTTCACCGCGATGTCGTGCGCGCCTTCCTTCTGCGCGACGCGCGGATTCACGAGACGCACTGCTCCGCGCACGATCGCCGCCATCTGCTGGAAGAACTGGTTGCCGCTCGCCTGGACGATCCGCGTATGCAGCAACTCGTCCGCCGTGTCGTAGCCGGGGTCGCCCGGCTGCAGCACCTTGAACGCATCGAACGCTTCGCGAATGCCCGCAATGTCGGCCGCCGTCGCACGCACCGCCGCCTGCGCGGTCGCGCGTGGTTCGATCAGCATCCGGAATTCGATGACGTCGCGCATGAACTGCGGATCGGGCTTTGCCCGAAATCGCCAGCTCACGACGTCCTCGTCGATCATCCGCCAGTCGCGCATCGGCCGCACGCGCGTCCCGACTTTCGGACGCACGTCGAGCATGTCGCGCGCAAGCAACATCGACAACGCTTCCCGCATCACCGTGCGGCTCACATCGAACTCTTTCGACAGCACGTCCTGTGGCGGCAAGATGCCGCCGTACTTGTCTTCGACGATACCCGCGACAAGCCCATCCATCACTTTGGCGACCAGTGACCGGTCTTTGCCCTGCTCCATGACACCTCCCCGTGCGTCGATTTGCGAACACCTGCTCCGCAGTTCCGCCGGCCCTGGTTACTACTCTGTTCTTATGATCTATAAGTTGATGAGTTCGACGATATTTCGCTATCTGGTAAACACCTGACAGGGTTATCCCTCTTTTGAACGAGGTGATTTATACGGCTAAAAAAAAGGCCCGGGAAGCGCGCCGCGCCTGCCGGACCCCGGTTTCCACAAGATTTAACCATCCAATCCATGACGGCCGATACCGCGCCGTTACGGACTGCTTCTCATTCAGTTTTAGCCAGCCGGATAAACGATCGTTTCAACGCCGTTTTCCGTGCCGAGCAAGCACAGATTCGCGCCGCGTTCGGCGAACAGACCGACCGTCACGACGCCCGGCCATGCATTCACCTGCGCTTCGAAACCGCGCGGATCGGCGATCTGCAGGCCCTTCACGTCGATGATCTCGTTGCCGTTGTCGGTGATGTAGGGCGCGCCGTCCTTCGTCACGCGCAGCACGGGCACGCCGCCGAGCGCGGTCACGCGCCGGCCGATCGCCGTGCGCGCCATCGGCACGACCTCGATCGGCAGCGGGAACGCGCCGAGCACCGGCACGCGCTTGCTGGCGTCCGCGATGCAGACGAACGTGTCGGCCACCGATGCGACGATCTTCTCGCGCGTCAGCGCGCCGCCGCCGCCCTTGATCATCGCGCCGCCGGCGTCGATCTCGTCGGCGCCGTCGACGTACACCTGCAGCGACTCGATCTCGTTCAGGTCGAACACCTTGATGCCGTGCGATTTCAGGCGTTCGGTCGTGGCAATCGAGCTCGACACGGCGCCGCGATAGCGCGATTTGACGGCGGCGAGCGCGTCGATGAAGCAGTTGGCGGTCGAGCCGGTGCCGACACCGATCACGGCGCCTTCCGGCACGTTCTGGATCACGTAATCGGCGGCGGCCTGGCCGACGAGGCGTTTGAGTTCGTCTTGAGTCATGGCGTGGTAATGCTGCGGGATTGCGGAAAACCGCCAGTTTACCGGAGTCGGCGGACGCCCCCGCGTTTTTCGGCGTGCGCCGCGCCGCGTATTCAGGGTGTGTCGGCCGCCGGCGCGGGATCGGCCGCTTGCGTGCCGGGGAAGTACTTGTCGAGCAGCGCCTGCGCGATCGCGTCGCTTTCCGCGTCCGGATTGCCCGCGTAGTCGGACGGCCGGAAATGCATCTGGAACGCCGCGAACACGCGCCGCGTACGCGTGTCGAGCACGCCGTCGGTCGGCACGTCGTAGCCGTAGCGCGCGAGCTTGAGTTGCAGTTCGCGCACATCGACCGGCGCGTGCGGGTCGCGGCCGGCGAGCCGAGCGGCGACGGTCGCGTCGTCCGGCCATGCGCCGACGCCGGCTTGCGCGAGCGCATGCCACGGGAACAGCGGGCCGGGATCGATCTTGCGTTGCGGCGCGATATCACTGTGCCCGACCACGCGCGTCGGCGGAATGCCGTAGCGCGCGACGATGTCCTTCGACAGGCGGGTCAGCGCATCGACCTGTTCGGGCGGATACGGCTGCCAGGTGCGGTGCTGCGGATCGAGCGGGCCGCGGTTCACGTTCTCGATGCCGATCGACACCGCGTTCAGCTCGGTCGTGCCCTGCCACTCGCTGACGCCCGCGTGCCACGCGCGCCGCGCTTCCGGAACGAGCTGGTAGATGACGGGCATCCCGCGTTCGGCGCGCGGCTGCGGCGGGATGACGTAATGCACGCTGACCGAGTCGCCCGTCAACGTGCGCAGCGATTTCGTCTCGTCGCTTTCGGTGTAATGCATGACGAGAAAGCGGATCCGCGAATCGGCGCCGCGCGCGTGCAGGCTCGTGTCGGCGTAGTACGTGCCGCGTTCGACGAGCGACGGCGACGTGCAGGCCGCCAGCAGGCCGAACACGGCGCAGCAGGCGCCAATACGGAACAGGGTCATCGGTCGCGGGTTCCGGAGAGCCGCGTGCCGCCTTGCATCGGGGCACGCGTCGTGCGGGTCATTCGACGCCCGCGCATCGCGCGCGGGACGGGCGGGTCGGCCCCGGGGTTCAGCCCGGAGGTTCAGCCCTTCACGCGCCGCTGACGCACGGCTTCGTACAGGCAGACACCGCTGGCGACCGACACGTTCAGGCTTTCCACGCTGCCGGCCATCGGGATGCTCATCACTTCGTCGCAGGTGTCGCGCGTGAGCCGGCGCATGCCTTCGCCTTCCGCGCCCATCACAAGCGCGACCGGGCCGTCGAGCTTCGTTTCGTAGAGCGTCGCCGGCGCCTCGTCCGACGTGCCGATGATCCACACACCCGCTTCCTTCAGCTCGCGCAGCGCGCGGGCGAGGTTCGTCACCGTGATGTACGGCACCGTGTCGGCCGCGCCGCTCGCCACCTTGGCCGCGGTCGCGTTCAGGCCGACCGCACGGTCACGCGGTGCGATCACCGCATGCGCGCCGGCTGAATCGGCGACCCGCAGGCATGCGCCGAGGTTGTGCGGATCGGTGACGCCGTCGAGCACGAGCAGCAGCGCGGGCCCGTTGATGCCGTCGAGCAGCTCGGACAGGTTCTGCGCAAGCGGCATGTCCTCGACGCGCGCGACGACGCCCTGATGGCGCTCGGTGTGCGCGAGGCCCCACAGGCGCGTTTCGTCGGCTGCGATCAGCCGCACGCCCGCTTCCTTCGCGGCGTGCAGGAAGTCCTGCATGCGGCGGTCGCGGCGCGTCTGGTCGTACAGCACCTCCGCCACCGTCGATGCATCGTGCCGCAAACGTGCGGTCACCGCATGAAAACCGTAAAGAACTTTCAGACGTGACATGACTGGAACAACCTTCGATCAAACGTGCGGCCGCGCGACGTGCGCAGCCGCGATCCATGGAAAAGGAAAGCGCCGCGTGGCCGGCCGATGACCGGTGACGCGGCGTCTCTCGATACTGCAGGGCGTGCGCGTACGCCGCCCCGAACACTCAATACTTCTTGCGGGCGCGCGCCTTTTTCGCAGTCGGCTTCGCGGGTGCGCCACCGCCGGCACCGCCGCTCTTCTTCTTCGCGGCGCCACGCGCGGCGCGCGCTTCCTGCACCGCGACGCTCGGCGCGCTCGCGGCCTTCTTGCGACGCGGCACGGTTTCCTCCACCGGCGGCAGCGCACGCACGCGCGGGCCATTGCCGCTGCCGTTGCCATTGCGATCGATGCCGGCAGCCGGCGCGGGCGACGGACGCGGCGCCTTCACCGGCGTATCGCGCACGAGGCGGAAATCGATCTTGCGCGCATCGAGATCGACGCGGCTCACCTGCACGCGCACGCGATCCGACAAGCGATAGCGGATGCCCGTGCGTTCGCCGCGCAACTCGTTCTTGATCTCGTCGTACTGGAAGTAGTCCGAGCCGAGTTCCGTCACGTGCACGAGCCCTTCGATGAACAGCGTGTCGAGCTGCACGAAGATGCCGAACGACGTCACGCCGTTCACCATCCCGCCATACTCCTCGCCGAGCTTGTCGCGCATGAAGTAGCACTTGAGCCACGCTTCGACGTCGCGCGACGCCTCGTCCGCACGGCGCTCGTTCGCCGAGCAGTGCAAGCCGAGCTCTTCCCAGATCGCCGTGTTCGAGCGCGAGCGGTTGCGCGCTTCGTCGTCGGCCTGCTGCATCGCGCGAGCGCGCGGCGACAGCGCGGTGTTCAGCTCGAAGCCTTCCGGCGCCTTCGGCGTGTACTTCTTGCCCGACAGGATCGCGTAGATCGCACGGTGCGTGAGCAGGTCCGGATAGCGGCGGATCGGGCTCGTGAAATGCGCGTACGCCTCGTACGCGAGGCCGAAGTGACCGATGTTGTCCGGGCTGTAGACCGCCTGCTGCATCGAGCGCAGCAGCATCGGCTGCAGCATCTGTGCGTCCGGCCGGTCGCGGATTTGCGCCATCAGCGCCGCGTAGTCGCTCGCATGCGGCTTGTCGCCGCCGCCGAGCGACAGGCCCATGCCGCGCAGGAACGCGCGCAGGTTCTCGAGCTTCTCCGGCGTCGGCCCCGCGTGCACGCGGTACAGGCCGGGATGCTTGTTGCGCTTCAGGAAATCGGCCGCGCAGACGTTCGCGGCCAGCATGCATTCCTCGATCAGCTTGTGCGCGTCGTTGCGCTGGCGCGGCACGATCTGCTCGATCTTGCCCTGCGAGTTGCAGACGATGTAGGTCTCGGTCGTGTCGAAGTCGATCGCACCGCGCTTTTGACGGGCGGCGAACAGCGACTTGTAGACGCCGTACAGATCCTGCAGGTGCGGCAGCAGATCGGCGCGGCGCGCGGCCTCCGGCCCCTTCGTGTTCGACAGCACGGCCGCGACTTCGGTGTACGTGAGGCGCGCCGCCGAATGGATCACGGCCGGGTAGAACTGGTAGGCCTTGATCTCGCCGCGCGCGGTGATCACCATGTCGCATGCGAGCACGCAGCGATCGACCTGCGGATTCAGCGAACAGAGGCCGTTCGACAGCTTCTCCGGCAGCATCGGAATCACGCGACGCGGGAAGTAGACCGACGTGCTGCGCTCGAGCGCGTCGGCGTCGAGCCCGCTACCCGGCTGTACGTAGTGCGACACGTCGGCGATCGCGACGATCAACCGGAAGCCGTCGCCGCGGCCGACCTTGACCGGCTCGCAGTAGACGGCATCGTCGAAGTCGCGGGCGTCCTCGCCGTCGATCGTCACGAGCGGCACGTCGCGCAGGTCGACGCGGAAACGCAGGTCGGCCGGCCGCACCTTGTCGGGCAGCGCGGCGGCTTCGTCGAGCGCCGGCTGGCTGAATTCGTGCGGCACGCCGTACTTGCGCACCGCGATTTCGATTTCCATGCCCGGATCGTCGATATCGCCGAGCACTTCGACGACACGGCCGAGCGGCTGCGAATGACGGCTCGGGAAATCGGTCAGCTCGACGACGACGACCTGCCCGACCTTCGCCTTCTTCACGTTCTGGGTGATCAGGATGTCGTGGCCGATGCGCTTGTCTTCCGGCGCGACGATCAGCGCACCGTTCTCGTTCAGCAGGCGGCCGATCACGCGCTTGTTCGCGCGTTCGGTGACTTCGACGACGTGCCCTTCCGGCCGGCCGCGGCGATCGTAGCCGACGATCCGCGCGAGCACGCGGTCGTTGTGCATCACCTTCTGCATTTCGCCGTTCGGCAAGAACAGGTCGTCCTGGCCGTCGTCGCGAATCACGAACCCGTAGCCGTCGCGATGCCCCTGCACGCGACCGGCGACGAAATTCGACGGATGGGTCAACTGGTAGTGGCCACGCTTGTCGAGGCGGATCTGGCCGTCGCGCTCCATCGCGGCGACACGCCGGAAGAACCCCTCGCGCTCTTGACGCTTGATCGACAGGGCTTCGGCGATGTCGTTGGCGGCCAGCGGCGCGTCGCTCGTACGCAGCACGCCGAGAATCTCTTCACGGCTCGGAATGGGGTACGGATATTTGCTCAAGGGTTTGTCGATGATTGTTCTCGTTGCGTTGACTGATGGTGCACGGCATCAACATAGAGGTGTCCGTCAGACAGTTCTATATTGACGGCGGCGGGTCATTCTATCACCCGCCTGTGTCGCCAAAAGACGGGAATGCCGCCAGCACGCGCGGCGACGGCCTGTTTACGGCGCATCGCAAAAAAGTGTTGACAGGGATAATTGGGGCGCTATAATTTCGCTTCTTTGCAGCAAGCAGCTACTGCAAAACGTGCCCAGGTGGCGGAATTGGTAGACGCACTAGGTTCAGGTCCTAGCGGTGGCAACATCGTGGAGGTTCGAGTCCTCTCCTGGGCACCACTTGATTTATAAAAAGGTCGGCTTCTAGCCGGCCTTTTTTCATTTCGGCGCTTGCATCGCGAGTGCCCGTCCTCGGCCCTTATGTCGGCCGCTCCGATCGATAGCAGAATTTATCGGTTATCAATCGCCCTCCCCGTTGTTACGTTAGCCGCCTCGCTTTCAACGCATCCAACGAGGAGCACCCTTCATGACGTCGATGAACCGCCGCGCATTCGCGCGCGCGATGCTGGCCGCAGGCCTCGCTGCCGCCGGTGTCCGCGCGCGCGCCGAGAACGCGCCGGCCACGCTGCGCATCGGTTACCAGAAGTCGTCGACGCTGATCACGCTGCTCAAGACGCGCGGCACGCTCGAGCAGGCGCTGACGCCGCTCGGCCTGCGCGTGTCATGGCATGAATTCGCGAGCGGATTGCCACTGACCGAAGCGCTCAACGTCGGCGCCGTCGACTTCAGCGCGGACGTGGCCGATACGGTGCCGGTCTTCGCGCAGGCCGCGCATGCGCGTTTCGTGTACGTCGCGCAGGAGGCACCTTCGCCGAAAGCGCAGGCGATCGTCGTCAAGCAGGACAGCGCGCTGCGCACGCTCGCCGATCTCAACGGCCGGCGCATCGCGGTCACGAAGGCGGCCGGCAGTCACTACCTGCTGCTTGCCGCGCTCGCCCGCGCGAAGCTCGCGCCCGCCGACGTGGCGATCCATTACCTGACACCCGCGGACGGCCGCGCCGCGTTCGAGCGCGGCAGCGTCGACGCATGGATCACGTGGGATCCGTATGTCGCGTCGGTCGACCGGAATCCCGACGTACGGATTCTGGCCAACGGCGACGGACTCGCGTCGTACCAACGCTACTACCTCGCGTCGAGCAGCTTCGCCGCCGCGCGCCCCGATGTCATCCAGATCCTGTTCGACCAACTGTCGCAGGCCGGCGCGTGGCTGCGCGACCATCCGCAGGAGGCCGCGAACACGCTCGCGCCAATCTGGGGGCTCGATGCCGCGACGATCGCACGTGCGAATGCGCGACGCAGCTATCTCGTTCGCGCAGTGGTCACGCAAAACTTCGGCGAACAGCAGAAGATCGCCGACACGTTCCTTGCGGCCGGGCTGCTGCCCGCCCGCGTCGATACGAGCCAGGCGCAGCGCTGGAATTTCACGACGAAGCGCGCGGAGCCGGTTGGCGCGTGACGGTCGGCGGCGCAAGGCGCGCAATATTTTTGCCGCTCCGGATGAAATTGTGTTGACAGACTGCGCCGGCACGCTACAATAGCGGTCTTCGCACTGCAGTAAGCGAAACGTGCCCAGGTGGCGGAATTGGTAGACGCACTAGGTTCAGGTCCTAGCGGTGGCAACATCGTGGAGGTTCGAGTCCTCTCCTGGGCACCACTTGATTTATAAAAAGGTCGGCTTTTGCCGGCCTTTTTTCATTTCCGGTGCACAAATCGATATGTGTGCTCGCGTCGACGCATTTACCCCGCCGACATCACACCGCACATCGAGGAGGCGCGTCAGCCGTCACGGCCCATGCACTCGCCGGTTCGGCAATCAAGCCGCCCAGATTAATATTTTCGTCCGCCCCTCAAATTCTGTTGACAGATTCTCCGGGCACGCTAGAATAGCGGTCTTCGCACTGCAGCAAGCGAAACGTGCCCAGGTGGCGGAATTGGTAGACGCACTAGGTTCAGGTCCTAGCGGTGGCAACATCGTGGAGGTTCGAGTCCTCTCCTGGGCACCACTTGATTTATAAAAAGGTCGGCTTTTGCCGGCCTTTTTTCATTTCGGCCCAGGAAGCAAAGCGCCTGCGCGCTTTGCACGAGGACTCGAAAGGCTGCGCTTGCAAGCGCAGCCGGGGTCGCGCACGTGTGACCGAGTCCTCGGGCACCAGATGTTTTCTAAAAAGGTCGGCTTCTAGCCGGCCCTTTTTCATTTCCGGCCCCGGAATCGGACATGCTCCGGAATTTCCGTATCGCATATCTACCCCCTCTCATCGCCCCGCCCCGCAGTGCTTCGATCAGTTCAGCACCCTCATTCCTTCACTTCACTCCGCTCCGCACGAATCTCCCGTCGTAGAAAAACCGGGATTTCCCTAGGCTGACAGGCCGTCGCTCACGCGGTTAAATAAATCAACGTGATTTATTTAATGCGCCGCCGAACGGCGCACCATGGAAGGAGACGCCATGAGAAGCCCGCACTTCGGCCAGGGAAGCAATTCGGCCAACGTGCGCCGTTACAACGAGCGCCTGCTGCTGAAGACGCTGCGCCGCGCCGGCAGCGCGTCGAAGGCCGACCTCGCCCGTCTCGCGAACATGACGGGCACGGCGGTCGGCAGCATCATCGGGTCGCTCGCCGACGCGAAGCTGATCGAATTCGCTGGCCGCACCGAAGGCCAGCGTGGCCAGCCCGCTTCGCTGATCCGCGTCGATCCGCGCGGTGCGTTCGGCATCGGCGTCCATCTCGACCGGATGCGCATCGAGACGGCGCTCGTCAACTTCGCGGGCGACGTGCTCGGCCGCCGCTCGCACGACACGCTGCTTCCCCCGCCCGCCGACGTGCTCGAGATCGTGCGTCACGATATCGACGCGATGCAGGCCCTCCTCCCCGACCATGAACGCGCGCGCCTGACCGGCGTCGGCGTCGCGCAGCCGTACAACCTCGGCGCGTGGATGCGCGAGCTCGGCCTCGCGCCCGACACGTTCCGCGCGTGGGAAGACGTCGATTTCGCGGCCGACCTCGGCCGCACGCTGTCGCTGCCCGTCTTCGGCGAGAACGACGGCAACGCGGCCGCGATCGCCGAACTGTTCTACGGATACGGCCGGCAGTGCGACGACTTCGTCTACCTGTTCATCGGGCCGGCGATCGGCGGCGGCATCGCGATCGACGGCGACTGCCTGCGCGGCGTGACCGGCAATGCCGGCGACATCGCGGTGATTCCGGTGCCGCCGAGCCGGCTGGCCTCCGCGCCGCCGCCGCGCGGCCCGTGGGACATCCTGCTCGCACGCGCCTCGCTGCATGCGCTCGTGCGCCACCTGCGCCATCACGGCGAGACGGTCGAGAACCGCGCCGATCTCGAAGCCTGCATCGCCCGCGGCCTGCCGGCCGTCGACGAATGGATCGACGACTGCGTCGACGCGCTCGCACCGGCGCTGCGCGCGGTGCTGTGCGTGATCGACGCGCCGGTGGTCGTGCTCGACGCCGACACCGACGCGGGCCTGCTCGACGCGGTCACGACCCGCCTGCGCGCGGCGCTCGTGGCCACCGCGCCCGAGGCCCGCGGCACGCCCGTGCTCGTGCGCGGCACGTTCGGCGCCGACGCCGGCGCGATCGGCGCCGCCACGCTGCCGATGTTTTTCAACTTCTCCCCGCGGGCCGGCATCCTCAAGGGCGCCCGCACCGATTTGCAGGAGGTCCACCATGTCGCGTTCTGAGTCGCCCCGCCCGCTGCTCGAGATGCGCGGGATCAGCAAGACGTTCCCGGCCGTACGCGCGCTCGACAACGTCAGCCTGACCGTCTATCCGGGCGAAATCCATTCGCTGATGGGCGAGAACGGCGCGGGCAAATCGACGCTGATGAAGATCCTGTCGGGCGCCTACCGCGCCGACGCCGGCGGCGAGATCCTGATCGACGGCCAACGCATCGAGATCGACGGCCCGCTCGCCGCACGCGATGCCGGCGTCGCGGTGATCTACCAGGAGCTGTGCCTGTCGCCGAACCTGACCGTCGCGGAAAACATCTACGTCGGCCGCGAACTGCGCCGCGGCAACCGGCGCTGGGGCACGATCGACCGCGCGGCGATGGCGCGCGGCTGCCAGGACGTGCTCGCACGCCTGGGTGCCCCGTTCGGGCCCGACACGCTCGTCGACACGCTGTCGATCGCCGAACAGCAGCTCGTCGAAATCGCCCGCGCCGTGCATACCCGCGCCCGCATCCTCGTGATGGACGAGCCGACCACGCCGCTGTCGTCGCGCGAAACCGAACACCTGTTCCGCCTGATCCGCCAGTTGCGCGAGGAAGGCCTCGCGATCATCTACATCAGCCACCGGATGGCGGAGATCTACGAGCTGTCCGACCGCGTGTCGGTGCTGCGCGACGGCGCGTACGTCGGCACGCTGGAGCGCGCGTCGCTGTCGGCCGAGCGGCTCGTCGCGATGATGGTCGGCCGCGACATCTCCGGTTTCTACAAGAAGGAACACGCGCCGTACGACCCCGGCCACCTGCTGCTGTCGGTCCGCGACATCGCCGACGGCGCGCGCGTGCGCGGCTGCAGCCTCGACCTGCATGCCGGCGAAGTGCTCGGCATCGCAGGGCTCGTCGGCGCGGGCCGCACCGAGCTCGCGCGGCTGATCTTCGGGGCCGAACCACGCGTGCGCGGCGACGTGAAGCTGGGCGAGCGCACGTTCGGCGCGCACTCGCCGCGCGACGCGATCGACGCGGGCCTCGTCTACCTGACCGAGGACCGCAAGCGCCAGGGCCTGTTCCTCGACATGAGCGTGCGCGACAACATCAACATCTCGGTGTGCAACCGCGATGCGCGGCTCGGTGCGCTCGACCTCGCGCGCGGCGCCGAACGGGCGCGCGACGCCATCGCGTCACTGTCGATCCGGGTGCCGCACGCGAACGTCAACGTCGGCGCGCTGTCCGGCGGCAACCAGCAGAAAGTGCTGCTGTCGCGCCTGCTCGAGACGAAGCCGCGCGTGCTGATTCTCGACGAACCGACACGCGGCGTCGACATCGGCGCGAAATCCGAGATCTACCGGATCATCAACGAACTGGCCCGTGCCGGCGTGGGCGTCATCGTGATCTCGAGCGAACTGCCGGAAATCATCGGCGTCGCCGACCGCGTGCTCGTGATGCGCGAAGGCGAGATCGCAGGCGAACTCGGCGGCCACACGCATACGCCGATCACGCAGGAAGCAATCATCGCGCTCGCCACCGGCTCGCAGGCCGAACTGGCCGACGCGCACTGAGCGCCGCCCCTTTTCATTTCACTCTCACATTCAGGCTACCGAAATGATCAACCCGACCAAGCAGCGGAACCTCGCTTCCGCGACCGCCCACCCGGTCGCCAACCGTACGCCCCTGATGCGCGGCGCCGATCATCGCGCCCGCATGCAATCGCTGATCCGCACGGCCGGCATGCTGCCGGTGCTGCTGGTCCTGTGCGTCGGCTTCGGCTTCCTGACCGACGGCTTCTTTACGTTGCAGAACCTGTCGATCGTCACGCAGCAGGCGTCGATCAACATCGTGCTCGCCGCCGGCATGACGTTCGTGATCCTGACGGGCGGCATCGACCTGTCGGTCGGCTCGGTGCTCGCCGCCGCGGCCGTCGCGGCGCTCATCGCGTCGACCATTCCCGGCTGGGGCTGGCTCGGCGTGCCGTTCGCGCTCGTCGTCGGCCTCGTGTTCGGCGCGATCAACGGCGGGCTGATCTCGTTCCTGCGCCTGCCGCCGTTCATCGTCACGCTCGGCGCGATGACGGCCGTGCGCGGCATCGCGCGCCTGATCGGCAACGACACGACCGTGTTCAACCCGCAACTGCCGTTCGCGTTCATCGGCAACGGCTCGATCCTCGGCGTGCCGTGGCTCGTCGTGATCGCGTGCGCGGTGATCGCGATCTCGTGGTTCATCCTGCGCCGCACGGTGCTCGGGATGCGGATCTATTCGGTCGGCGGCAACCCGGAAGCCGCACGTCTGTCGGGCATCAACGTACGGGCGATCCAGATGTTCGTGTATGCGGCGTCGGGCCTGCTCGCCGGCCTCGGCGCGGTGATGTCGGCCGCGCGCCTGTATGCGGCCAACGGCCTGCAGCTCGGCCAGTCGTACGAGCTCGACGCGATCGCCGCGGTGATCCTCGGCGGCACGAGCTTCGTCGGCGGCGTCGGCTCGATCGTCGGCACGCTGATCGGCGCGCTGATCATCGCGGTGCTGACCAATGGGCTCGTGCTGCTCGGCGTGTCCGATATCTGGCAATACATCATCAAGGGGCTGGTGATCATCGGCGCGGTCGCGCTCGACCGCTATCGCCAGCGCGACTCGGCCCGTACTTGACTCCCTTCCCTCATCGTTCAACCATCGGCGCGCAGGCAGGTCCTCCTGCGCGCGTTCACCAACAGACCTCACGGAGACACAACGACATGTTCAAGCACACCGCCGCCCTGACCGCCGTCGCCTGCGCACTCGCCTTCGGCGCTGCCGCCGCCCATGCAGCCGACAAGCCGCTGAAATCGATCGGCGTCACGGTCGGCTCGCTCGGCAACCCGTACTTCGTCACGATCGTGAAAGGCGCCGAAGCGCGCGCGAAGCAGCTCAACCCGAATGCGAAAGTCACGGCCGTCTCGGCCGACTACGACCTGAACAAGCAGTTCACACAGATCGACAACTTCATCTCCGCGCACGTCGACATGATCCTGCTCAACGCGACCGACCCGAAGGCGATCGAGCCGGCGGTGAAGAAGGCGCAGGCGGCCGGCATCACGGTCGTCGCGGTGGACGTCGCGGCGGCCGGCGCGAACGCGACCGTGCAGACCAACAACGTGAAGGCCGGCGAACTCGCGTGCGACTACCTCGCGAAGAAGCTGAACGGCAAGGGCAACGTGATCATCGAGAACGGCCCGCAGGTGTCGGCCGTGATCGATCGCGTGAACGGCTGCAAGGCCGTGCTCGCGAAAAACGCCGGCATCAAGCTGCTGTCGAGCGACCAGGACGGCAAGGGCTCCCGCGAAGGCGGGATGAACGCGATGCAGGGCTACCTGACGCGCTTTCCGAAGCTCGACGGCGTGTTCACGATCAACGACCCGCAGGCGATCGGCAGCGATCTCGCGGCGAAACAGCTGAACCGCCCGAACATCGTGATCACGTCGGTCGACGGCGCGCCCGACATCGAGGTCGCACTCAAGTCGAACACGCTCGTGCAAGCGTCGTCGAGCCAGGACCCGTGGGCGATGGCGCAGCAAGCCGTCAACGTCGGCTACGGGATCATGAACGGCCAGAAGCCAGCCAATCCGATGATCCTGATCGAGCCGACGCTGATCACGCGCGACAACGTGAAGACCTACAAGGGCTGGAGCTCCCCGCGCTGATCACGCCGATCTCCCGCGAGGCCGGGCGGTGCCGGGCCGCGTCGCCGCGTGCGACGCCCCGCACCGCCCGGCTGTTCAGATTCAGATCAACCGCTGTACGGCCGCGCGCGATGCCGCGGCACAAGGTTTCCACATGACGACGACGTTTCCCCGCCTGATCGTGTTCGGCGAAGCGCTGACCGATTTCATCCGCGACGACGCGCAGCACTGGCACAGCGTCGCCGGCGGCTCGTGCTGGAACGTCGCGCGCGTCGGCGCGCGACTCGGCGTGCCGACGGCCTTCGCCGGTACGGTCAGCCGCGACACCTTCGGCGACGAGCTGATGCGCAAGAGCGCCGACGCGGGACTCGACATGCGTTTCATCCGGCAAGTCGACCGCGCACCGCTGCTCGCGATGGTCGTCTCGAAGCAGCCGCCCCACTATTTCTTCATCGGCGAAAACAGCGCCGATCTCGCGTTCGATCCGGCCGACTTGCCGGCCGGCGCGTTCGACGCGGCCGACATCGTGCACGTCGGCTCGCTGGGCGTCGTGCGCGAGCCGCTCGCGTCGCGCCTGATCGAACTCGCGCAGGCCGCACGGGCGGCCGGCAAGCGGATCTCGTTCGATCCGAACTTCCGTGCGCCGATGGCCGCGCCGTCGTATCGCGACACGCTGCGCCGGCTGACCGCGCTCGCCGACTGGATCAAGGTATCCGACGAGGATCTGCGCGGGCTGTTTCCCGAACTCGACGAAGCGGCCGCGCTCGCGCAGTTGCGTGCATGGGCGCCCGACGCGACGATGCTCGTCACGCGCGGCGCAGCCGGCATGCAGCTGCTGCATCGCGATACCGAGCTGTTCCAGCCGGCGTTTCCGGCCGAGGTGGCCGACACGGTCGGCTGCGGCGATGCGAGCATCGGCGGCTGGCTCGCGAGCCAGCTCGCCCGCCCCGAGGCATCGGCCGCCGAGCATCTGCGCTACGCGGCCGCGTGCGCGGCCGTCGCTTGTGAACATGCAGGCGCCTATGCGCCGACGGCTGCGGAAGTAGCCGACATGATCGAACGCACCACCGCCAACGCCGCGCTTTCGCAATAGATGGCGCCGAAGCGCAGCGCCGTCACTCGCTGCCGTTCTGCGGTTTGCCGACCTGCAGCAGTTGCAGGCTCTCGTCGACGCTGAGCTCCGACATCGCGTCGTCGTGCAACGTATCGTCCGCCGCACGGCGCAGCGCATGCAGCGCGTGCGTCTTGAGCCGGACGAGCGCGAGCCGCAGCCCGCGCGCCGCGCATTCGGCCGCGAACGTGCGCAACGATTCGATCGTCGTGCCGTCGACGTCCGGCGTTTCCTCGAGACTCACCATCACGATATGGGTGTCCGGCGCGGCCTTCATCAGCGCCCGCACGCGATTGAGCATCCGGTCCGCATTCGCGAAGAACAGCTGCGCCTCGGGCCGCACGATCAGCACACCGGGCACCGGTTTCGCATCGGCGTGGCTCGCGACGTCGACGAAGTCGTGGCTGTCGCGCAGCCGGCCGAGCACGCTGACGTTCGGCTCGGACAGCTTGCGCAGCGTCAGCAGCAGGCTCACGCCGATCGCCGCGAGCAGGCCGTGCAGCACGCCGAGCACGAGCACCGCGAGCAGCGCCGCGATCACGACGAGCCGGTCGCGATGCCAGACCCAGTACGGCCGGAACACGGACGGATGCAGCGAATGGCTGACCGCGAAGATCACGATCGCCGCGAGCACGGGCTCGGGCGTACGCGCGAGCTGCGGCAGCAGCAGCCAGACGATCAGCGCGACCACGCCGGCCGCCCACATCCCCGCCAAACGCGACTGCGCACCGGCCGCCTCGTTCGCCGACGTCGCCGAATAGCCGGCGCCGACCGGCATCCCGTGCAGCAGCCCCGACACGAGGTTCGCGCAGCCGAGCGCGACGAGGTCGCGGTTCGGCGACACGGTATCGCCATGCTTCAGCGCGAAGTTGCGGATCGATCCGTACGACTCCGCATACAGGATCAGCATCAGCGCAAATGCGAGCTCGACCGTCTGCATCCACGCATTGCGGTCGAGATGCGGCAAGCCGAATTCGAGGTGCCGGAAGTCGATATGGCCGACGATCGCGATGCCGTACCGCTGCCAGTCGATCACGTAACCCGCCGCGATCGACAGCACGATCACGACGAGCGTCGCGGGCACGCGCGCGCCGCGGCCGAGCACGAACAGCAGCGCAAGTGCCGTCGCACCGACCACGACGCTCGCGAGATTCGCGTGCGGCGCACCGGCGAGCAGGTCGAGCGCGACGTGCGGCGCATCGCTGTGCTGTACGGAAATCGCGAGAATCTTCGGCAACTGCTTGATCACGATCGTCAGCGCGAGACCGAACGTGAAGCCGCGCAGCACGGGCCGCGCGACGAAATCCGACATGCCGCCGAGCCGCGCGACGCCGGCCAGGATGAACAGCACGCCGGTCATCGCGACGAGCGCCGCCGCGAGCGCGAGCTGCGCGGCCAGCGCCATCCCCGATTCGGCGAGCACGGTCGCCGCGAGCACCGCGGCCGACGATGACGTCGACGACACGATCGCGAAGCGGCTGCTGCCCGTCAGCGCATAGACGACGAGCCCTGACAGCAGCGCGATCAGGCCGGCCTGCGGCGGCAGGTTGGCCAGCCCCGCATACGCGACCGCCTCGGGAATCAGCAAACCGGCAATCGACAGGCCGGCCAGCGCATCGAGGCCGACGCGCCGCGGGCGCGGCGCGGGCGGCGTGTCGAGCGCGACGAAATGGTCCGGATGCTGCGGGCCGGCGTCGGGGCGAATCGGAGCGGTCGTCATGAGGCGATCGGCGCCGTGCGCCGGTCAGGGTTTGACGGCAATCACGCCCGACCAGCCGGGCAGATAGCGCGCATCCTGCTCGTGCGCGCGATGCAGCGCGATATCGAGCGCCTTCGCGAAGTTCTTGCGGATCTGGTCGAGCGACACGTGCTGGCGCAGATAGTCGGCCCACAGGAATTCGCTGAACGGCGTCGCATCCTTCGCGTAGCCGCCCGCCGTGCGCAGTTCGCCGGCGAGGCTGCGGTACGGATCGTCCTCGAGCCCCGTCAGCACCTTCGGCAAATGCGCATAGTCGCGCCGCGAGCCGTCCGGGCCGAACGGATGCACCCACTGGTTGTGTTCCATCATCCGCCAGAAGATCGTGTCGTCGAGCCACGACAGATCCTTCAGCAGCATCGCGTTCACGCGCGCCTCGCCCTCTTCGATCAGCGCGAGGCCGAGATGGTGATGATCGGTGATGTAGTGCAGCCCGTCCGGACCGAGCACGGCCGGGAACCAGTGCGATTCGATCGCGGCCTTGCGGGCGCGCTTGTTCAGCGCCTTCCAGTGCTTGCGCTTCGCCTTGACTTCGCGGTAGCCCACCGTCATCTGGGTCGGACGCAGCGCGTCGAGCCTGACGGGAATGAGATGAACGTCGTTGCCGAGTGCCATGGTCGTACCCCATGTTGCAAAATTCCGGCAACGATACTCCTGATCGCGGGCGCCGTTAATCCGTCATGACCGCGATACGCGTCCGGTTGACGATCTCTGACACCTGGCCTGCACGACGCCGCGCTACGCGCGCAAATCGTCGCGTTCGAGACGATGACGAATGTAAGGAATGCCGTCGTGCACGATGCTCACGCGCCGCATGCCGAGCTTGCGCGCCACGTTCAGCGAGCCGCTGTTGGCCTCCGCGATATCGGCGATCACGCGCGGCAGGCGCACGGTGTCGAACGCGTGCCGCACGACGGCCGCCGCGGCTTCGCTCGCGATGCCGCGCCCCCATGTCGCACGCACGAGCCGCCAGCCGATCTCGACGTCGCGCGACCCGTCCTTGTAGTCGGGGATCAGCAGCATCCAGCCGATGAACACGTCGGGCGCGGCCTTCTCGAAGATCGACCAGTAGCCGAGGCCCGGCGGATAGTCGCACGTGATCCGGTGCGTGACGAAGCGGCGATGCTCGACGGGGTCGTGCCACGGGCCCGCGATGTGGCGCGTGACCTCGGGATCGCGATCCATCTCGATGCACGCATCGAGATCGGCCAGCACGCGCGGACGCAGCCACAGCCTCGCGGTTTCGAGCACGGGCAACGGGTCGGCGGAACGGTCATTCATCCGGACTCCTGAGTCGGTGACGATGCGCATCGAGCGCATTACAGAACTGATACAAAAAGCCTTCCGGAATGATACAGAGACCTGTCGCACACCTGGCGCAGCTCCGTTTCTGTTTCCGAAACAGTGCATTTCGTAGGGATTATTCCCGATTCGCGCTTATCGCGCCCCACCTCACGCAGCGCGGAAGCCTACACTCGATCAGTGCCCCCGCGCCGCGCGCGAGCCGGGCCGGCATCCGCATGCCTATCGCGAGCGCGCAAGCCAACGAGGAGACCCGGACATGAGCTGGACCCGCGAGCAACGCAACGTCACGATCGCCGCCTACCTGGGCTGGACGCTCGATGCGTTCGATTTTTTCCTGATGGTTTTCGTGCTGAAGGACATCGCCGCGGAATTCGCGTCGACGATCCCCGCCGTCGCGTTCGCGCTCACGCTGACGCTCGCGATGCGCCCGCTCGGCGCGCTGATCTTCGGCCGGCTCGCCGACCGCTTCGGCCGCCGCCCGACGCTGATGGTCAACATCGCCTGCTATTCGCTGCTCGAACTCGCGTCGGGTTTCGCGCCGAGCCTGACCGCGCTGCTCGTGCTGCGCGCGCTGTTCGGCATCGCGATGGGCGGCGAATGGGGCGTCGGCTCCGCGCTGACGATGGAAACCGTGCCGACCCATGCGCGCGGCTTCGTGTCCGGGTTGCTGCAGGCCGGCTACCCGAGCGGCTATCTGCTCGCGTCCGTCGTGTTCGGCCTGTTCTACCAATACATCGGCTGGCGCGGGATGTTCATGGTCGGCGTGCTGCCCGCGCTGCTCGTGCTGTACGTGCGCGCACACGTGCCCGAATCGCCGGCATGGAAACAGATGGAGAAGCGAGCGCGCCCGAGCCTCGGCGCGACGCTGAAGCAGAACTGGAAGCTCACGATCTACGCGATCGTGCTGATGACCGCGTTCAACTTCTTCTCGCACGGCACGCAGGATCTCTATCCGACCTTCCTGCGCGAACAGCACCACTTCGATCCGCATACCGTGTCGTGGATCACGATCGTGCTGAACATCGGCGCGATCGTCGGCGGCCTGTCGTTCGGCACGATCTCGGAGCGGATCGGCCGGCGCCGCGCGATCTTCATCGCCGCGCTGATCGCGCTGCCCGTGCTGCCGTTGTGGGCGTTCTCGAGCGGCCCGGTTGCACTCGCCGCCGGCGCGTTCCTGATGCAGATCTCGGTACAGGGCGCGTGGGGCGTGATACCGGTTCACCTGAACGAGATCTCGCCCGACGAGATCCGTGCGACCTTCCCCGGCGTCGTCTACCAGCTCGGCAACCTGCTCGCGTCGGGCAACGCGACGATGCAGGCGTCGCTGGCCGTGTCGAACCACGACAATTATGGCTTCGCGCTCGCCCTCGTGGCCGGTATCGTGGCCGTCGCGATCGCCGTGCTGATCCTGTTCAGCCGCGAACGGCGCGGCATCGACATGACGCAATCGGTCAATACGCGTAGCACCGTCGGGTGAACCCGCGCGTTGCGGCACCGCATCATCGCGCGCGCCCCGCCCTGCGGTGAGCGGGTGCCGCGCTTTCCGCATCCGCACATCGAACTAGAGGAATTGATCCAGATTCCGCGCTTGCCCGGTCCGGCCGCGATTTTTTATCTTAATAAAAACGACTGTTTGAATCAGATAATCAAATCACCTGTTCGCGGCCGGGAAACCGGCATGGGAGGCGGAACATGGCAGTAAGTCAGGAGGGGCGGCCATCTGCGGGACGGCCGTCCGGGGCGCGGTCATCCGGCACACGGCAGACCGGGGGGACGAAGGCACGCATTCTCGATGCGGCCGAGGATCTGTTCATCGAGCATGGCTTCGAAGCGATGTCGATGCGGCAGATCACGTCGCGCGCGACGGTCAATCTCGCCGCGGTCAACTACCACTTCGGCAGCAAGGAAGCGCTGATCCACGCGATGCTGTCGCGCCGGCTCGACCAGCTGAACCAGGAACGCCTCGGCATCCTCGACCGCTTCGATGCGCAGCTCGGCACGCACATCACCTGCGAGCACGTGCTCGGCGCGATGTTCATTCCGGCGCTGAAGGCCTCGCGCGATCCCGAACGCGGCGGGCCCGGCTTCCTGCGGCTGATCGGCCGCGCGTACACCGACCCCTCGCCGTTCGTGCGCAACTTCCTGACCGCGCACTATGCGAGCGTCGCGGGCCGCTTCTTCGATGCCTTCCAGCGCGCGCTGCCGCACCTGCCGCGCACCGAGCTCGGCTGGCGGCTGCATTTCGCGATCGGCGCGCTGTCCGGCGCGCTCGCGGGCGCCGAAACGGAAAGCCTGATCGACGAATTCTCGCAAGGCCGCACGATGAACGACGTGCAGATGATCGCGCGGCTCTCGTCGCTGATCGTCGCCGCGCTGAAGGCGCCGATGCCCGACACGGCGCAACTGTCGATCTTCGCGGCGGTGCTCGACGACGCGGGCGCCAGCGAAGCGTTCGGCCTGCCGCAGTCGGGCGCGACGACCGCCGAAACGGCCACGCTGCATTCCACGAACTGAGCGCGCGAGGCCACGCGCGGCTTCCTGTTCACGATTTGATTGATACGCGTGGTCAGGCGCGGCGTCGAGACGCCCGCATCGACCGACGCGAAGCACAGGGCATGGGCCGGCGCTGATGCGCCGCTCCCCGCCGAGAGCAAAGACCGGAGACACGTCATGTCATCTTCCGCAGCAACCACCTCGGCCCAGATTGCGCCGAACACCGACGCCATCTGGTACGCGTCGTACCCGCCCGGCGTTCCGCACGAGATCGACGTCACGCAATACGCATCGCTCGTGCAGTTCTTCGACGAATGCACGACCCGCTTCGCCGACCGCGTCGCCTACGTGAGCGCCGGCGCGTCGATGACCTACCGCACGCTCGCGCAGAAGGTCGACGCATTCGCGTCGTATCTGCAAAGCCTCGGCGTGAAGCCCGGCGACCGCGTCGCGATCATGCTGCCGAACACGTTCCAGTACCCGGTCGCGCTGTTCGGCACGCTGAAGGCCGGCGCGATCGTCGTCAACGTGAATCCGCTCTACACCGTGCGCGAACTCGCGCACCAGTTGAAGGACAGCGGCGCGCAGACGATCGTCGTGTTCGAGAACTTCGCGCGCACGCTGCAGGACGCGCTGCCGGAAACGCAGGTGAAGCACATCGTCGTCACCGCGCTCGGCGATTTGCTCGCCGACGGCTTCAACGCGAAAGGACGCCTGATCAATTTCGTGCTGAAGCACGTGAAGAAGCTCGTGCCGGCCTACCACCTGCCGCAGGCGATCCGGCTGCGCTCCGCGCTCGCGCTCGGTGCACGCGGCAAGCCGCAGCCGGTGCAGACCACGCGCGACGATCTCGCGTTCCTGCAGTACACGGGCGGCACGACCGGCGTCGCGAAAGGCGCGATGCTCACGCACGGCAACCTGATCGCGAACCTGCTGCAGGCGAAGGCGTGGATCGCCGACCAGGTGTCGGGCGACGTCGAAACCGTGCTCACGCCGCTGCCGCTCTATCACATCTATTCGCTGACGGTGAACGCGTTCATCTTCATGGGGCTCGGCGGGCGCAACATCCTGATCGCGAACCCGCGCGACATGAAGATGGTGATGAAGATCATCCGCAACGAGACGTTCACGGGCATCACCGGCATCAACACGCTGTACAACGCGTTCCTCGACAACGAGGAATTCCGCAAGCGCGACTTCTCGAAGCTCAAGCTCGCGATGGCGGGCGGGATGGCGATGCAGCGTGCGGTCGCCGAGCGCTTCCAGCAGGTGACGGGCCGGCCGGTGGTCGAAGGCTACGGCCTCACCGAGTGCTCGCCGATCGTCACGATGAACCCCGTGGACCTGAACGACATGGCCGCGTTCAGCGGGTCGATCGGGCTACCCGCGCCGTCGACCGTCGTGCGCTTTCGCCGCGAGGACGGCACCTGGGCCGCCATCGGGGAGCCGGGCGAGCTGTGCGTGCACGGCCCGCAGGTGATGCGCGGCTACTGGCAGCGACCCGACGAGACGGCCAAGGTGATCGACGCCGACGGCTGGCTCGCCACCGGCGACATCGGCGTGATGGACGAGCGCGGCTTCATCCGCCTGATCGACCGCAAGAAGGACATGATCCTCGTGTCGGGCTTCAACGTGTATCCGAACGAGATCGAGGAAGTGCTGGTGATGCATCCCGGCATCAGCGAAGCCGCGGCGATCGGCATTCCGGACGAGGTGCAGGGCGAACGGATCAAGGTGTTCGTCGTGCGCCGTGACCCGTCGCTGACGGCCGAGGACGTGCTCGCGCACTGCCGCAAGAACCTGACCGGCTACAAGATGCCGAAGTTCGTCGAGTTCCGCGACGCACTGCCGCAGACGAACGTCGGCAAGATCCTGCGCCGCGCGCTGCGCGACGAGGAACTCGCCAAAATCAACGCCGCGAAGCAAGGCTGAACGATCCATCGCCCCGGGAGACGCTGTCGATGAACGAAGGAATGAAGCGCCACGCACGGCATGTCGCCACGGCGGCCGTCGCGTGCGTGCTGTCGCTCGCGCAGGCAAGCCTGCATGCACAGGAAACGGCCGGCGCCGCGAGCGCGGCCCAGGCCACCGCGCTGCCGGCGGATCTCGCGAAAGTCACGCACGAGCCGCTCGCGCAACAGGCGCGCTGGCTGCGCACGGCGGCTCAGCGCGGCACGCTCGCGCAACTCGACGACGCGACGCTCACCGCGCTCTTCAAGGCGCTCGATCCGCTCGCCGTGCCGCTCTATATCCGCAATGGCCCGAACGGCTATCCGTCCTACCAGTTCACGATGGTGCGCCAGGAGCGCATCAGCGGAAAATGGTCCGACACGCCCGACCGCATGCTCGTGAAGACGACCCGCGAGCCGCTGCGCGTGTATGCGAAATGGCTGCCGGGCGGCGCGCATGCCGGCCAGGAGACCATCTACGACACGACGCAGCGCAAGGACGAGATGTATGGCCATCTCGGCGGCCTGCTCGGCAAGATTCCGCTGTGGACGGCGATCGACGGCGCGTTGGCGCGCGCGCAGTCGAATCACCAGGTGAAGGATCTCGGCACCGAGTTCATTGCGAACCTGTACCTGACCGAAGGGAAGAAATACCTGGAAGCCGGCGTGCAGCGCCCGACCGACGTGGAAGCCAAAACGATCGGCGGTGTGCGCGTCGTCGCGCTCACCTACGAAACGCCGACCGGCCGGCCGCAGTTCTATGCGAAAAAGGAAGTGCTGGGGCTCGACCTGCACGCACCCTATTTCCGGACCGTCGAGTCCTATGACAACGACGGCAGGATCTTCGAGCGGATCGTCATCGAGAAAATCGCGCCGACGACCCTCGACGACACCGCATTCGACCCGAAAAACCCCGACTACGCGTTCTGACGCGCGCCGGCGGGGCGGTCACGGGCTCAATCGTCATCGTCGTCGCCGTGGTGTCGACGCCAGTGCTTGTAATAGTGCTTGCGCCATTTGCGGTAGCGATCGTCGTCGTCATCGCCGTAATAGCCATATCCGTAGCCCGGATAGGCGACGACGGCCGGCTGCGGCGCCACATAGACCGGCGCCGGCTGGACATAGACCGGTGCGACCGGGACGCCGATGCCGACCGACAGGTCGACGTGCCCCGCCATTGCGCTACCGGAAACGAGCAACGCCATGCTCCCGATCACCGCTGCCACTTGCCTCTTGTTCATGCTCCGCATCCCTGATAAGCCGGCCCGCCCGGTTCACGCGGTGAATGTAAGCGCGGCGCGCGCACCCAGGTGATACGGGGCTGCGAGAGTCGTAACGCGACGTAACGAAACGAATTTGACCGTTCGGCCTAATCGCGAAAATGCGCCGGAACGTCTATAGTGGGTTACGGTTCGACACAATCACGACTGCGCGCTCCCTTATCGAACAGGGTAGAATTCCGCCAAACGGCTTGTGGACGAACACGCCACACACACGCACAACATATTCTCTGACGCAGGCTCCTGCCGCACCTCAATGGCCAATCCCGCAGAATCCCATCCGCAAAACGACTTCATCAATTCGGCGCGCAAGGAACGTAAGCGTGTTGAAATCTATCTCGTCAACGGCATTCGTCTGACGGGGTGTATCGAGTCGTTCGACCAGTATCTGGTGATGCTGCGCACCCCCGTGGGTCTGCAAGGCATCTACAAGCGTGCGATTTCCACGATCCAGCTCGACACGGGCGGCTCGCGCCCCGGCGGCGGCGGCCCCCGCGGCCCGCGCACCGGTGGTCGCCCCGGCGGCCGTGAAGGCGGCGGTCACAGCCCGTACGGCTCGCACGGCGGCCCGCGCGAATCGCGCGGCGACGGCGGCTACGGCTCCCGCGAGCCGCGTGAAGGGTACGGTTCGCGTGAACCGCGCGAGGGTTACGGCTCACGTGAGCCGCGCGAAGGCTACGGCGCCCCCCGCGAGCCGCGTGAACCGCGCGAAAGCTACGGCGCGCCGCGCGACACCGGCGACGCATCCGGCAACGTCGCACCGTCGGATTCCCGCGGCGGCAACGGGCCGGTCATCGTGACGCGCCGCCGGCGAATCGTGCCGGACGGCCAGTAAAACAAAAAGGGCAAGCCAACCGGCTTGCCCTTTTCACTTGTCCGGCCGGCGCGGCATGTCGCCGCACCGTCGTTATCGGGTTCAGCGCGCCGTCGTCGGCAGGCCCGCGTCGGCCTCGCGCTGCAGCGAACGCACCTGCTGCTGCAACGCCCGCAGTTGCGACTGGAGTTGAGCCTGTTGCGCCTGCAACGCCGCCGTTTCGCTCCGCACGCTCTTCTGGCGATCCGCCACCGCCGCCTGCTGCTGGCGGGCGATCGAGATGTCCGCCTGCAGGCGCCGCGCGCGGTCCTGCGTGACCTCGATCTGCTTGTCCATTTGCGCCTTCTGCGATTCCAGCTTCGCCGCCCGCAACTCGTTGACGGCCAGCCGCTCCGCCTGATGCGAGAAATCGCGATAAATCGCTTCCGCACGCGTTTCGTCGTAAGTCTTGATCACGCGCCAGAACGCCTTCTGCTGGAACAACGCGACGAAATACGCACCATCCTTGACGTTGAACAGCAGGCTGGCGCCGTAGCTGCCGTTGTAGCTCGTGCGCATTTCCGTCAGCGAGTGCGCCTGGATCTGGCGCTGCAAGTCGTCGACCGTGCTCGGCCCCGTCGTCTCGCCGGCCTGCGGCTGCACCGACGTCTGTGCCTGCGAATCGATCACCGGAATCGCGGCCACCGGCGCCGACGCCTGCTGCACCGCCGACGGATCGCCGCCCGCCAGCCCCTGCGCGAACGCGCCTTGCATGCCTCCCACCATGGCGAGCAGCAATACGCTCACCCGCCCCAACCCCGTCATATGGCTCATGAAGTTTTATTCCCGCCCGAGTCGTTGTAATTCACCGCGATTTTATCTCATTAATTACTCACTTTCGCGGGTCTCGGGCTCTTCGTCGAAGATCTGATATTTGCGCATTTTTTCCCACAATACCTTGCGGCTGATGCCGAGCTGCTGGGCCGTGTCCTGACGCCGCCAACCGTTTGCGTCGAGCGCCGAGATCACGCGGTTGCGCTCGTTCATGTCCCACTTGCTGCGATCGACGAACACCTCGGCCGCGCTCTCCGCCGGCACCGGCTGCGCCGCGCTGCGCGCATGCGCGATCAGCCGCTGCAGCCGCGCGGCATCCCAGCCGCCCGTCTGCCGTACCGTCACGCCGACCCGCTCGGCGAGGTTGCGCAGTTCGCGCACGTTGCCGGGGAAATAACTGTCCGCGACCGAATCCGTGAGCCAGTACGGCAGATCGGACAACTGGGCGAGCCGCTCCTCGCCCACGACCTGGGCGACGAACGACTTGAACAGCGCGATCTTGTCCACCGCACCGCGCTCTTCGAGCGACGGAATGCTCAGTTCGATCACCGCGAGCCGGTAATAGAGATCGGCGCGGAACAACCCTTCCTTCACGAGCTGCGGCAGCTTCTTGTTGCTCGCCGCGACCAGACGGAAATCGACCTTGACGGGCGCGGTCGCACCGACCCGCAGCACCGCGCCGTCCTCGAGCACGCGCAGCAGCTTGACCTGCTGGTACAGCGGCAGATCGCCGACCTCGTCGAGGAACAGCGTGCCGCCGGCCGCCTGCTCGAAATAGCCTTTATGCGCAACAACCGCGCCCGTGAACGACCCTTTCGCATGACCGAAGAACAGCGATTCGAACAGGCCGTCCGGAATCGCGCCGCAGTTCACCGGCACGAACTCGCCGTGCCGATAGCGCGAATGCTTTTCGTGCAGCAGTTGCGCGATGCGCTCCTTGCCGACGCCGGTTTCGCCGTGCAGCAGCACGTTGGTGTCGCAGTCGGCGAACGTATCGACTTCGTGCAGCAGCGCCTGCATCGATTCGGAGTGCGCGACGAGTTCCGACGGCTGCAACGTTTCGGCCGCGTGCGCCCGCAGTTGCGTGACGAGCTTGCCGATCATGCCGCGCAGTTCGGCACAGGTGAAGTCGAGCGGCAGGATGTGCGAATACTCGGGCGGATACTGCGACGCGTCGTGGTCGCGCGCCGCGCCGACCCAGACCACCGGCATGCCGATGTTGGCCTGCCAGTCGCGCAGGAATGCCGCGCCGCCCTCGATCATCGTCACGCTGATGATCGCCAGCGACCGCCGCAATGCGGCGCGCTCGGGCGAGACCGCCGCGTTGTCGGCGCGGATCACTTCGACGTCGAAGCTCGCCATGCACCGGGCGACGCGGTCGACGATGTCCGCCTTGCCTTCCCAGACGTACAGGTCGAGCTCTTCGATTGCGGGCGTGGTTCTCATGTTTCGGGTGCGGCTTCAGTAATTGACGGGTTGCTTGGTATTGCAGATCAGTGACCGAATGCGGGCGACTGCGATACTGCCTGCTTCGATAACGGAACGTTCAGGCATTTATTGAACCAGCATGGGATCGCCACATTTGATCGAATCCGGTGTGTTCGTGACATAGGCATTTCCCAGGCTCAGGCCGAGGAGTCCCGTGACGGAAGTCAGGAGCGAATCGATCGGTTGCAGGAGGAGCGGAACGAGCGTATTCCCGAGCGCGCTCAGAAGCGGCCCGAGCAGATTACTCAACAACTGACTCAGTACCCCGCTCAAATCGATACCGACTGCCTTCAGCGCCGCAAGCAATCCACTGTCACCCAGCGTCAACGACACCGTCAGACCATTATTCGTGATGCCTGTCACTGCGGGCGACAGAAACTGGTCCGTTCCTGTGCCCAGCGTGTACGGCGACGAAGGATTCGGTGCAGCGGACGACTGAGGCCCCGGATATGAGAACCGCAACGGCGTCGGGCTTTGATTAGCGACGGGTACCGTCGTTATTTGCCCGGGCCGCAAGCCAATGTTGACCGAAATTGCATTCAGATCGACGATACCGAGCGTCAGGGTCTTGATCAATACCGCCAGCGTGGACGACAACCCACCGAGGTTCAGCAGATTGAGCAGACTGCTCAAATTGACGGACACCAGCTGAATCGGCGCTGCGCTGCCGTCGGGCGAATAACCGGACGGAGCAGAGAGATTGATCTTCGTACTTGAAGAACCACCGATATAGACGGCGACCACTCCGGTCTGCACGTTCACTGTCGCGCTTTTCGTACCGTCCGCAGAACAGCTGACGGACGCCAAGCCCGCCGTGGCGGGTGCCACATATGCCGTAATCGGCAATTGAACGGCAGCAAGCGGCGTCGGGCTCCCCGACGGACAACTCCCCCCCGGAAAGACCAACCCGCCAGTGGGACAGCTTGACAGCAGCGAAATCGACGTATTGAGGAACACGTTGCCCTGCGCGGTCGACGTGTTCGTTATGCAATCGGATGTTCCGCAATTCGACGGCCCGGGCGGACCGCTCGCCGTGGACGGCGGATTGGCCCCCAACTTGACTGAACCCGACACGGTCACGTTCAGTAGCGGTGACAGCACCGTAGGTGTCTGAACCGTGACGCTGGGAATGTTGACCGAATTCGTGCCGTTCGCAATCTGCAATGCCGTCGACAGCAAGCCGAGTGCATTGACGCTGGCATTGACGGCAGAGCTTCCGGTTGCGGTCGCAGCGGAAACCAGTTGACCGAGAGCGATCTGCGGCCCGCCACAGACTCCCCCCGGACAAAGGGCGATGACCAGTGCGTTCAGCACCTTCAGGTTCGCTGCGGCCACGCTTTGCTGCGTCGCCGCCTGCACCGCGGCATTGGCCAGTTGACCGAGCGTCACGGTGCCATTCAGCACTCCGGTACTGGAGCCGACAGGAAGATTGGCGAGAATGCCGGCCAGCTTCAAATTGACTTGTGCGAGTCCCTGATAGTCGACCAGTTGAAGATTCAACGCATTGTCGTTCGATCCGGTCAGCGCCTTGAGTAACTGGTTCGCCAATCCACCGTTCAACGCCGCAAGCGACGTGGTCAGCGTAAAAGTGTCGGCGGGTACGCTCTTGGCAATGGCAGAGCCGCCAATCGTAACTCCACCGCGAAAAATCCCGTCGACCGGCTCGGCCACCGTGACGCAAACAGCGTTGGTCGACTGGCCATTGACCGCTCCCGCCGAGAGACCCGCGCACTGATTGCCGCTGATCGGGTCGCCCGACACCCAGGTGAACTGCGCGCTGCCGCTGCCTTGAGGTGCGGTCCAGATGCCGCACGACACGGAAATTTTCGAGCCCGCCGGCAATGCATTCGTCGCCGGATTCGCGATTTGACCGGCTGCGGTCCTCGCTGCCTGGCAAGTCGAGTCGGTCGTAACCTGAGAGACCGCCGACAACGCGGCCAAATCGGCCGCCGCTTGCATCCGGCGTCTTTCGGCATAGAAATGGCCGACGTCGATCGCGCCCAGGATAATGATGGCCACCAGCGCCCAGATCGTCGCCATGATCGCGACGCTACCGCGCTGGCGACTTCTCCCGGGACTGCCGGCGTTCCGCCGCAGCGCCGCATGCGATTGATCTGCGCGCATGGTCATCCCGCTTATTGCGCGCCCTGTCCGCCGCCCGACATGCCACCCACTGCGCCGAGCTGCGAATTCATCGAATCCGGAATCTTGTTCTTGAACGAATCGAGATAGCGCTGGTACGCAAGCGACGCGACGTCGCCGAACACGGGTTGCGTCGGCGCCGCCGCGCGGTTGTCCCGCTGCATCGCGATCCAGTCTTTGGTCGATCGGCCGACGTCCGACGCACCCAGTATCACGGTGTCTTGACCGTATGCGGCGCCGGAACCCGTCAAGATGCAGACGACCGCGACCAGTGTCGCAATCCGGCCCGCGCATGCACTTCGATTGTATGAGTTGTCGTTCATGTCGTTCCCCGGATATCTGTTCATTGTGCAAATCGTTGCAGCAACGGCACTGTCTGGTCGTAACCAAAGTTGTTCGCCATCGGCGTGATCGGCGTCGTCGCGCCGCGCCGCGACACAACCGGCGGCGTCGCGATTGCACGCTGCTGCGCACGCACTGCCGCAGCAATCTTCGCGGCATCACCGTTGATGTCCTTGCGAATCTCCGTCGACAGATGCTGCTGGTTCATCAGCCGTTGCGCATCCTGCGCACGTCCTGCCGCAAACAGATACAGCACGAGATTGCTGACGATTTTCGGATTGCGCTGATCGAGTTCGGCAGCTTTCATCAGCGGTACTCGCGCGCCGACGACGTCGCCGCTGCGCAACTTCGCGTAAGCAAGATCGGACAGCAGCGACGGATCCGTTGGCGCGAGCTCCGACGCTTGCGTCAGTGCCTGCACGGCACGGTCGAAATCGCCCGCGGCGCCCGCAAGCAGCCCCAGCCCGCGATAGCCACGCGCAGCAAGCGGCGTCTTCAGCAACTGTGCATACACAGCCGCGCTTGCAGCCGGCTGGTCGGTCATCCGTAGCGCATCTGCGCGCAACAGGATCGATTCCGGCATGACACCGTATGTCTTGTCATATGCATCGATGTGCGCGAGCGAAGCGTAATAGAGGCCCTGCGCTTGCATGCGCTGAATCAGACCCAGATACATCCCCGGTGTATCCGGCACGGACTGCTTCTGATCTGCTGCTTGCATCAGTGCCGCACGCTCGGTCTGCGCACCGACGCCATACCCGCTTTCCTTGGTTGCGCATGCGCCGAGCAGCAGCGCCGCCGCCAGCATGCCCGCCCGGGTCACCGCTTCGCCGATTCGCTTCATCGCCTGTCCTTCCATCCTTCAATGCTGCGACGACAACGCACGCATCACCGCCAGCATGCCCGGCCCCGCCGTCACGATCAGCAGAGCAGGCAACAGCGTCAACACCATTACGCCCGTCATCTTTACCGTCAATCTACCAATCCGTTCGCGCAGCATCGCACGACGCGTCTCGCGCAAACGGTCCCCAAACTGTTTGAGTGGTTCCTGGACCGCGCCGCCATGCTTGTCGACCTGAATCATCAACCGCACGATCGCGCGCAAATCCTCGTTGTCGAATCCACTGGACAGCCGTTGCAGCGACTGCTCGCGCGTACGGCCCGCGGCGAACTGACGCTGCGCGATTCCCACTTCCGACGACAAGACCGGCAGCATCCCGCGAAAATCGTTCGTCACGACTTGCAGGCTCTGATCGAGCGACAGGCCGACGCCTTGCAGTAAGCGCAGCATGTCGACAAGCAGCGGCAGTTCATCGACGACCCTCTGTCGCCGCGACGCTGCACGGCGCTGCACATAAAGTTTCGGCAGCATGAAACCCAGCCCGAGGGCGGCGCACATGCCAACCATCCAGATACTGCCTTTCATGCGCCCACTCGCGCAGATCGCGAACAGCAGTGGCAACGCGATCCCGCATGCGACGCGCGCACTCAGAAACAGCCCACGCGTGCGTGCATCGATATATCCGCATTGCTCCAGCAGACGACGGTCTTCCTCCGCGACAGCGTATTTTCCGAATCCGGTGTCCAGCCAGCGCATGCCTGCCGCCGACAGGCGATCCAGCCAACGCTCGACACGTTGCCCGCCGCGCACGTTGGCTTTCGCCGGCACATTGCCATCCTGCGCGGGCCGCGCTTTCGCCGCCTCGAGTGCAGCCATGCGCCGATCCAACGCATCGACCAACGCTCGTTCTGCACGCGCCGCGGCATTCGCACGCAACATCGCAACCATACCGAGCAGCAGCACCCCAAGCGCGCCCACGGCCAACGCAATCGCCCCGATTTGAGTTGCGGTCATAGTCTCACCTGAGCCGAGCCATTCGATACAGCCATATGCTGCCTACCACTTGAGCCAGGAACGCGATCATGAGCAGCGATCGTCCGCTCGGATCTCCCCACATCCCGTACAGATACTTCGGATTGGTCATCACGACAAAGCTCCCGATTGCGATCGGTAGCATGACGAGGACGAATGCGGACAACCGTGTCTCCGACGACATCGCGGTCAATTCACGTTCGGCCTGTTCGAGATCGCGCATGAATACGGCCATCCGCTCGAGCATCACATCCGCGCGACCGCCGTATTTGACCGACAAGCGCAGCACCGAGCCGACGAGTTCGAACTCTTCGGTCCGATATATCTTCGCGATGTGCATCATGGCGCGGTCGATCTCGATACCGCCGCGCAGCATCCGCGACACGACATCGAGACAGCCGCGCAGCGGCTCCTCGGTCGTCAGCAACGCGGACTGGAAAGCAGCCGGCACGCTATTGCCGAGCGTCACGAGACGCACGATCCCGTCGAGGAACGACGGGATCTGCCGAACGATCTTCAACCGTCGCCGTTGAATCCGCGACGCGAGCCAGACGCCGAGTATCGCGCTTCCGCAAATGATTGCCGCAAAACACGCGAGCATACCGCCGCGACTACCCGCGATGACCGCAACCGCGACGAGCGCTCCGAGCGCGACGAGCGCCTTGCCGCGCGCATCGTCGATCCCCGCACGACTCGCAAGATTGGACAGATACTCGGAAACGGTCGCATACCCGTGCGCCCAGAAAGCATCGGACGATATCGCTCGTGCTGCACTCGGTTGCTGCACGGCACGCACGGCACCAGCGGCCTGCGCACGTGTCGCCTGTGCGGCGACGCGTGCCCCCGGCTCGAGCCGGCTGTCGATGAAGCGCTTGGCGTCGGTCCGTACGCGCCGGGTCTCCGCGTGACGCCACAGCATCATCGCAGCCGCGACGCACAGCATCGCGATCGCCAGCACCCATACCATCGCGCTATACATTGAAGCCCCCGCCTCCGCGGCCAAACCCGCCACCGCCAAAGCCTCCGCCACCGAATCCGCCATCGCCGAACCCGCCGCTCGTCAGCGTCTGACGGAAGCGCGCGAGCTTCGGTGAATGCGGATGAATGCCTAGGGTTTCCCAGTGATCGACTTCCTCGCCCTCCGGCGTCACGCGCGCTTCGTAACGGTAAAGCTCCTGGGTCGCGATGATGTTGTCGGACAGCCCGGTCACTTCGGTGATCGACAGAATCCGGCGCCGCCCATTCGACAGGCGTCCGATTTGCACGATGAAGTCGATAGCGTTCGCGATCTGCCGGCGCAGGCTCGACTCGGTGCCCTGGAAACCTGCAAAGCCGGCAAGCATCTCGAGACGGTACAGACACTCGCGCGGCGAACTCGCGTGCACGGTGCCCATCGACCCGTCGTGCCCCGTGTTCATCGCCTGCAGCATTTCCAGCACTTCGCCGCCGCGCACTTCGCCGACGATGATCCGGTCCGGACGCATCCGCAACGTATTGCGCAGCAAATCGCGAATCGACACAACACCGGTACCGTCGAACCCGCCCGGCCGGCTCTCGAGTCGCACGACGTGGGGATGGTTCAGCGACAACTCGGCCGTATCCTCGATCGTCACGACACGCTCAATCTCCGGAATATGGAACGCGAGCGCGTTGAGCAGCGACGTCTTGCCGGAACTCGTACCGCCCGACACGAGAATGTTGCAGCGCGCCTCGACCGCCGCCTGCAGTAACGTGTTGATCTCTTCGTTGAACGTCCCGTTACCGAGCAGGTCGGACGGCTTCAGCGGATCCTTGCGGAACTTCCGGATCGATACGACCGGGCCGTCGATTGACAGCGGCTCGATCACGACGTTCACACGGCCGCCGTCGGGTAACCGTGCATCGACCATCGGATTCGACTCGTCGAGACGGCGGCCAATGGGTGCGAGAATTCGCCGCACGATCCGCAACAGGTGCGCGTTGTCGGTGAAGCGCACCGGCAGCTTGGCAAGGATCCCATGACGCGACACGTACACGTCGTTATAGCCGTTGATCAGGATGTCCTCGACCGCCGGATCCGCGAGCAGATCCTCGATCGGTCCGAAACCCGCGAGTTCCTTCGTCAGCGCCTCCGCGATCGTCCGTACTTCGTTCTCGTTGAGCGGAATGCGACGCAGGCGCACGAAGCTGTCGATCTCGAGATCGACGAACTGGTTGATCGCCTGGCGGGACCATCTGCCGAATTCGGCGCCCAATTCTTCGATGCGCGTCAACAAATGTTCGTGCGCGGCATTCTTGATGTCGTGGAATTGCTGCGTCTGGGAGAACGGCGCTGCGCCGTCGGCAAATTGAATGTCGTGTGCCATCGCTTACGACCGCTTGGACGAGGGTTGAATGAAACGCTTCAGCGCGGACAGGCCAGGCGCCGGACGCGGTGCAGCCGGACTAATCGACACGCCCGGCAACCGCGCGGCGAGCGATTCGAGCGCGCGCACGTACGGGTCGCGCTCCGCCATATCGACGATGAGTCGCCCCTGGTTCGCCGCATGACCGATCGCAACACGTCGCGACGGCAAGGTTCCGACCAGCGACAGCCCGAGGCGCTCCGCGATTTGCGCGGGCGTCAGATCGAGTGCGGGGTCGTACTGGTTGACGACGAGCCGTATGCGATCGGTCTCGACACCCGCATCGCGCAGCCCGGTGAGCAGATCGGCCGCCGATACGATTGACGCGACACCCTGATCGCAGACGAGCCACGCTTCGTCGGCCGAACTCGTAATCTGTGCAACGAACTCGCGGTTCGAAAAACCGCCGAGGTCGACGATCTGCTGATCGAAGAATGCGCGAAACCGGTTCAGCAAACCGGCGCACGACGCGTACGACACGTCGCGCAGCCCGCCGAGATCCGCCGGCAGCGTCGTCAAGGCGACGCCGCTCTCATGCCGGGTCAGCGCGGTATTCACGAAGGTCCGGTCGATGCGGCGCAGGTTGTGAACCGCATCGATGAAATGGAATTCGCAGCGGGTATTCAGGAACAGCGCGCCATCGCCTGCCGGCAATCCGAGATCGACGAGTGCGGTCTGGCGACCGGCCGGCGTCCCGCCGTTCGGCACGCCGCCCCCCTCGGGGCTCACTGCGCGCTTCTGCAACCATACGGCCAGATTCGCTGCTAGCGTGCTCACCCCCATACCCGCACGCGCGCCGAGCAATGCAACGAGCTTGCCGTGGCGGCTCGCCGGCTCGCCGACGTTCGCCAGCAACCCACGCGTCGTGCGCAATGCATCGTCCGCCGGTGCCGACACGTCGATGAAATCGCGGACGCCGGCGCGCAATGCAGCGAGCGTGCTCTCCGGCTGTGCGAGCGAACCCAGCGCGACAATCGGCAGACCCGGATGCGTGGCGCGAATCGCAGCCGCGGCAACGCTCGCCGCCGTGCTGCCGTCCGAGAAATCGATGAAGACGAGCGCCGGATTGAGGCCCGTAATGCGCTGCGCCAGCACTCCCGGCTCGAGCGATGCGGCCTCGACCGCGCCGGCCGATACGAGCGTATCGGCCAGCCAGCGCACATGCGCGTCATGCTGCGACGCACAAACGAAATAGTCAGTCACGGCGGGTTCACACAAGGATTGAATTCGCGCATTCATGTCGGACACCCCCGGTTACACAAGGCGTGGCGATGCATCGCAAGCCGCGAGACATAGCACTCATTTCGAAAATCCGGGAGCAGCGTCCGGCGACGCGGCTCCGCCCAGATACGATTTCCAGACCGGTCCGTCGCGCTGCTCGGACAACTCGCCGGGCGTCGCGGGCAACACTGCGCCCTTCGCGATCGGCGCGACGAGATGCGGCGTCACGATGATCAGCAGTTCCTTGTCGTTCTGCTGATAGCTCAGATTCTTGAAGAACGTCCCGATGATCGGCAGATCGCCGAGCAACGGCACCTTGCTCACGTTAGACATCGTCTGGCGATCGATCAGGCCACCAATCACGAAGCTCTCCCCATCACCCAGTTCGACGGTCGTGTCCGCCCGGCGCGTCGTAATGCCGGGCACCGCAACACCGCTGATCGTCACGCTGTTTACGAAGTCGAGCTGACTCGATTCCGGCGCAACCTTAAGTGCAATCCGGCTCGGACTCAGGACCGTCGGCGTCAACGAGAGCCCGACACCGTATTGCTTCCACTGGATCGCCGTCGAACCGAGTCCCTGCGGCGATGGCACCGGAATCTCGCCGCCAGCGAGGAAACTTGCGCTCTGCCCGGACAGCGCAACCAGTGTCGGCTCCGCCAGCACGCGGGCCAGGTTGTTCGCCTCCAGCAGAGACAGGTCGGCAAAGATGCCGCGTCCGGCCGCGTTCACGACCAGGTTGAATGCGGACGCGACCGGCGATCCGAGTGTCGGAACGTATCCGCCGGTCCCCGGGCCCGAACCGCCGCTATAAGATTGCACGCCTCCCGGCGAAAACGATCCGAACGAAAAACCGTTGCTTTGCTTGAAGAAATTGAACCCGACCTGCTTGAGCACCGAACGGCTGAACTCTACGACCCGCACGTCGACTTGCACGACACTCTTGCCGGGAACCGTCGAGCGGTCGATCACGACGCCCTTTCCGCTCATGTTCTTGCCGACCGCGGCCGCACGCGCATGCGCCTCGAGCGACGCGGCCGAGCCTTGCAGCACCGCCGTGCCGCCGTATGCATTCACGCGCGGCGCAGCGCCGTCGAGCACGGCTTGCGCGGCCGCGTCGACCACCTCGACGTTCCAGATCGTTGGTTCATCGCGGCCGCGCTCCCACAGCATCACGTTGGTTGCGCCTGGAGCCTTTGCAGTGAGCAGCACGGAACCCGAGCGGCTGCCCTTCATGATCAGCACGTCGGCAATTGCCGGATCGCCAACCGCGACGCGCTGCAGGGTGCGGCCCGCCGAAATCTGCCGTTGTGCGCCGACTGCGAGCTCGATCGTAGCGCTCGCGCTCGCGAACGAGGCGAAAGTCATGGTGCAGATAGCAATCGCGAATGCAATCAGTGTGTTTTTCATCGTTTGGTAGACCGTCGCGCGGCCTTTTGCTTGTCGTCGCTGATATCGATGGCCGTCGACCTGGTTCAATAGGCAACCGTTTCCGACCGGCCGCCGCGAATCACTTCGATACTGCCGCCGCCCCCGCTCGGCCGCACCGGCGGCGGCAGATGCAACGGCAACGGCGGCACGTTCGCGCTGGTTACCGGCGTTCTCGGTGTACCAGACAGTTGTTGCAGCGAGACGCCTGCCGCAGCCAGCGCCGAGGGCGACAGTTTGTTATCCGTACGTACCGCAACCGTCTGTAGCGCAAGCTCGTCGTCACGCGGATTACGCAATGCAAAGGTCAGCCGGCCGCTCGCCTCGCCGAGCGTCAGCGCATCGACCTGCGCGGTCGGCACCGCGAGCACTGCGATGCGGGCGCCGGTCGGCTGCCCGTTACCACCGTTGTTGTTGCCGCTGTCGCGTTCGGCGGTCGCATCGCCGAACGACAGCACCCGAACCTTCGACAACAGAAGCCGCGCCTGGGTCTGCGAAACCTCGCCGTCGAGCATCGTGGTGCCAACTTCGCGTTTCAGGTTCAGGAACACGTCGACGAAATTTCCGGGCCGCAGCCGGTTGCCGACCGCGTTCGTTTCGTCGACGCGAACCGCAACCGCACGCTCGCCAGGCTGCACGTCCTCGGCAAGCCCCGACACCAGGGCATCCGCAACGACTGGAGTCGAGGCCGGAACGTCACGAATCGGCATGCGGCCAACAAGCAGAGCCGGATCGTTGAACGCGCCTGCCGGCGCCGGCACAGTGGATGATTGAACCTTCAGCGCATCGGCCGGAATGGGCTGCCCCCCGGGCAAAGTACGCGTTGCAATCACGATCGGCACGGCAGTTACCGCCGTCATCGGCTGCGCCGGCGGGGGACTTGAAGCGCTGCGTCCGAGCACCCATGCATAGATTCCGAGGAGAACGGCGATCGCAATTAGCAGCCCCGCAATGATCTTCGTTAAGTTGTTGGCCATGTTGTCGTATGGATGCCGGAATAAAGATCCAATGAGTTTCTTCTTGTCGCGCGATTTGCGTGTGCCAGGTCTATCGCGTCATGATGCCCACCTCACAGCATGGACTGCGGGATTTGCACCACCGCCGTACCGGTCAGCGGTTTGGTGATGATAGCCCCCAGAAATGGCATGATCGTCATCCAGCTATCTGGCGTATAGCTCACCGTAACTGTCAGGCAGTACAACAGCGGCGTAGGCGTGCCGTTGTAGTTGCATTGCTGAGCCACCACGTTGGGCGGACTGCTGTTCAGCCAACCGAGGACGTTCTGCGTAGTTGTTTTTGCGTTCGCGACGCGTGTCGTGAGATTCGGTGCGTAGCTCAATCCTGCGCGTGCCCCCTCGCTGGCAGCCAATGTCAAGCTTTGCTGAATGACGAAAACCATCCCGAAACTCAGGATCGCGTAAAAAATCACGAAGAACAGCGGAAACACGATCGCAAACTCCACCGCTGTCGCTCCACGTTGCCGTCCCCGACACGCGCTCTGTCGTTTCATCGCACGCCCCCTGTTGCGATCAGATAGATCAACCATGCAGCAGCCGGTACCGCGAGGCATGCGGCATAGGGCGTCGCCCGATATCTGCCAAGTATCAGCGCCGGCTCACGCCGCCGCCACAAGCCTCCGAGCGACGTGCGCGACAGCAGCATCACGGCGAGCGCGTGCAGCCCTGCAGCCAGACTGGCAGCCACCCAGAGCCAAAGCAGCGCATGCGCACCGCACCAAATACCGAGTACAGCGAAAATTTTTACGTCTGCTGCGCCCATGACGCGCAGAAGGAAGAACGGTATCAGCCCGATTAGGCCGACCAGCATGCCGACCACTGCTTGATGCACCGAAATACCAAACGGACTCGCGGCCACGCACGCGGCGCCCAGCCCACCGATTAATCCGGCCACGACAAGCACGTTCGAAATACGGCGGAAACGAATATCGCTGACCACGACCAAAGCCGCCCAGGTCAGAAATACCCCGCTAGAAATGAGATGTCCCATCACACCACGACCCGCAGCAGATGCAAGGGCGGGCGGATTACCGAGGCAGTCCGCCCGCTACTGCGCAACAACGACTTCCGAAAAAGAAGAAGTCGGCTTAGGTCGACGGGGTTGCTCGAATCGCGGTGGCAGAACAGTTCGAAGACGAAGGAGACGACACGCACGTGCCGAGATTGGTAAACATGTTACCGAGACTGCTGCCGATGTTCGTCACCCCTGCGACGATCGCGACAGCGATCAGACCCGCGATCAGCCCATACTCGATCGCGGTAACCCCGTCGTTTTCCTTAAGGAAACGCTTGATGATTGCTTTCATTTTATTCCTCGTGCCTGTATTTACGTTTTCTGGCCTTTTATACGTATACGTCCCCGCATATCTGGCCGTTTGCCCCAACCGTTCGTCACATCTGCTGTAACGACAACCGGGTGCGCTTTCTTTATAGGTCGCCCCGAAGGGCATTGCTCACGATTTGATGCAAGTTAACATTCGCGATAGCGCTCCTCCTCGAACGTAGTGTACCGAACCGTACATTTGCTTACATCTGCTCCGGATTCTATATCCGATCCCATTTAAATTCCAACCTCTTTTAACCACTCTGACGGAAAAAAATGACCGGGAGCACAACGTATTTGTACGGCGTTTCGGTACGACTTACACATAGGATTTACGATAGGTTAGATGTGCACACCTAATCCACCAGTAAAACAATTGCCTCGTCCAGCAAGCCTCCAGGGCCCCCACGTTACGCCGCACGCGTAACGCCAATGTTGTGACGTTACGTTACGAAACGGCCGAAACCGTTCTCATTCATCCGCACTTAAACAGATTCAACAATCTTTCAAGATCCGTAACTTCCTTTTCCGACAAGGAATTGCCTCGTTTAAAACCTGTTGTCGAACCGTCGGCCATCGAAATGGCACGACAGTTGCAGAGTAGTCCTCGCACCACTCAACACAACGCAGTTCACAACACATTTTTAATGCGAGGAAGAAATGGACATTAAGGTTATCCCTCATGGCGTGTTCCGGACGACTCTGATCGCGGCCACCGTTGCAGCCATGCTTTCCCTCTCCGCGTGCGGCGGCTCCGGCTCCATCAGCCAGGGTCTCGGCGGCGGCGGTTCGAGCTCCGGCGGCGGCGATACGATCTCCACGTCGGGCGGCAACGGCTCGAGCGGCACCTCGGGTACGAGCGGCACCTCCGGCAGCAGCGGGACTTCGGGCACGAGCGGCACGTCCGGTACGTCCGGCACCAGCGGAACCTCTGGTACGAGCGGCACCTCGGGCACCAGCGGCACCTCGGGCACGAGCGGGACGTCCGGCACCTCGGGTGTGTCATCGAACGCAGTGGGAACTGTCCTCGCAAGCAGCAGCAACATCATCACGAACGCCGGCAGCACCGTCTCCGGTCTCGGCTCCGTCATCGGCAGCCAGACGCTGCCGGGCGTCAATCCGGCCACCACGCAAGCCGCGGGCGGCATCGTGCAAAGCGTCGGCGGCGCGGTCACCGCACTGGGCAACGGCCTCGGCAGCGGGCTCGGCCAGCTCGGCGCGACGAAGGACCCGGTCGGCACCACGGTCGCCAGCACCGGCGGCGTGGTCAATCAGCTCGGCGGCGCAGTCACGCAAACGGGCAACCTGGTCACGAGCCTCGGCAGTGGCCCGCTGTCGCCGCTCGCGCCGGTCACCGGCGCCGTCGGCGGCCTCGTCACGACGCTCGGCGGCGCCGTGTCGAACGGCGGCACCACGCTCACCAACGTACTGTCGACCGGCCCGATCCAGCAGGTCACGCAAACGGTCAGCTCGGCCATCACGCCGATCACGACGATGGTCGGCCAGACGACCCAGACGATCGGCACCGCAACCGGCCTCGGCGCACCGGTCAACACGCTGCTCGGCACGGTCGGCAACGGGCTGAACCAGGCCGGCGCCCTGCTCGCATCGACGGGCGGCAACCCGGTCACCACGGGTCTCGGCAACACCGTCTCGTCGACGGGCAACACCGTGAAGGCCGTCGGCGGCCTGCTCACGGGCGGCACCGGCGGCGTGACCAACCCGCTCGCCCCGCTCACGGGCCTCGTCTCCACGGTTACCGGCGCACTCGGTGGCGCGACGGGCGGCGGTAGCGGTCCTCTCGCACCGGTCACGGGCCTCGTCTCGACGGTCACCGGCGCACTCGGTGGCGTAGCAGGCGGCGGCAGCGGCCCGCTCGCACCGGTCACGGGCCTCGTCTCCACGGTCACCGGCGCGCTCGGCGGCGTAGCAGGAGGCGGCAGCGGTCCGCTCGCACCGGTCACGGGCCTCGTCTCCACGGTCACCGGCGCACTCGGCGGCGCAGCAGGCGGCGGCGGCAGCCCGCTCGCACCGGTCACGGGCCTCGTCTCCACGGTCACCGGCGCGCTCGGCGGCGCAACGGGCGGTACCAGCGGCGGCCCGCTCGCGCCGGTCACGGGTCTCCTCGGCGCAGTCACGGGCGCCCTCGGCGGCGCAACGGGTGGCGCAGGCGGCAGCAGCCCGCTCGCCCCGGTGACGAACGCCGTCTCCACGGTGACGAGCACGGTCGGCGTACCGGCACTGAGCGGCGGCACGGGTGCCGTCACGAACTCGGGCGCGTCGTCGAATCCGCTTGCGCCCGTCACGTCGCTGATCGGCGGCCTGCTCGGCGGCACGCACGGCAAGTAATCCGACATCCATTCATCGAAAAGACAGCGAGGAGTCCATCATGTCCCAGCAACGTTCCATCCCGACGGTCGCCCTGCGCCAGTGGCGCGCGCCCCTCACCGCCTTCGCCGCGGCGTGCCTGCTGGCCGCCTGCGGCGGTGGCGGCGTCAGCTCGCCGCCGACCAGCAGCAACGACAACAACAACCCGAGCACGAGCGGCACGTCCGGCACGAGCGGTACCAGCGGCTCGTCGACCGGCACCAAGGGTGTCATCAGCACGGTCGGCCAGACGGCCACCGACCTCGGCAGCACGGTCGGCAACATCAGCCTGCCGGGCCTCGGCGACGGCGTGACGAAGGGCGTCGGCAGCACGCTGTCCAGCACCGGCACGATCGTCGGCGCGGCAGCCGATGCGGTGAGCAACGGGCTGGGACAGATCGGCTCGACGAAGGACCCGGTCGGCACCACGGTTGCCGGTCTCGGCAACGTCGTCGGCGCAACCAGCAACACGGTGTCCGGCCTGAGCTCGACGATCAAGGCGCTGGGCACGGGCCCGCTGGCACCGCTCGCGCCGGTCACGACGCCGGTCGGCACCGTGCTCGACACGGTCGCCAACGGCCTGACGGCCGCCGGCACGACGATCGGCTCGACGCTGTCGTCGGGCGCCGTGCAGCAGGTCACGCAACCGATCAGCTCGGCGATCACGCCGCTCGTGATCACCGCCGGCCAGGTCACGCAGCAGGTCGGCACGACGACCGGCCTCGGCCAACCCGTCTCGGGGCTGCTCGGCCAGATCGGCGGCGCCATCAGCTCGGCCGGCAAGCAGGTCGGCGGCACGTCGAGCCAGCCGCTCGTCGGCGACGTCGGCCAGCTCGTGACCGCGGTCGGCAACACCGTGACCAACGCGGGCGGCCTCGTCAACCCGAACGGCCCGAATGGCGCGGCACCGATCCCCGGCCTGATCACGAGCCTCGTCGGCGGTTCGACGGCAACCGTCCAGAACGGCTCGTCGTCGGGCTCCGGTTCGACGAACCCGCTCGGCGGCCTGCTGTCGGGTCTCGGCTCGACGCCGCTCGGCTCGCTCACGGGCGCCCTCGGCGGCGCAACGGGCGGCTCGGGCAGCGGCCCGCTCGCGCCGGTGACCGGCCTCGTCTCCACGGTGACCGGCGCACTGGGTGGCGCGGCAGGCGGCAGCAGCGGTCCGCTGGCACCCGTCACGAATCTCGTGTCGACGGTGACGGGCACGCTCGGCGGCGCAACAGGTGGCGCAGGCAGTGCAAACCCTCTCGCGCCCGTCACCGGTTTGCTGAATACTGTCACCGGAGCTGTTGGCGGTGCAGCGGGGTCCGGGGGTTCGAGCCCGCTGGCGCCGGTCACGTCGCTGGTCGGCAGCGTGTCGGGTACGGCATCGTCGGGCAGCGGTTCGACGGGCCTGCTGGCACCGGTCACGGGGTTGCTGGGTACGCTGGGTAGCGTTGGCAAGTAAGGAGGACGGTCGCGTCATCGCAGCCGGAGCGAATGGCGCGGCCGTACAAACACAACCGGCATGGCGGCACGCGGCGCGCGACATCCAGGTGTCGCGCGCCGGCATTACAAAGAAGATGAAAAGCAAGGCCTACGAGGAAGAACAATGAAATCCAGACTCGACAGATGGATGATGCTGCTCGCCATCGCGGCGGCAGGCACGGCACAGGCACAAACGCGCGTCGGCGGTAACCCGCTCGACTCCCTTCCCCAGATCAACGCACCGAAGACGGGCCCGAACGTCACCGTTCAGGTCGCGCCGCAGGCGCCGCAATTGCAGGAGCTTCTGTCGCGGCACCTGACGCCGAAGACGTTCCAGGTCGAAGGTGTGAAGTCGGTACCGTTCGAGGAAATCACACGCCGCTTCACGCCGCTCGTCGGCAAGGACATCACGATCGGCGAGCTGATCGAAACCGCCAACGGCGTGACGAAGCTGTACCAGGAGCGCGGCTACGCGCTGTCGTTCGCGTTCGTTCCCGCGCAGACGTTCGAGGACGGCGTCGTGCGCATCACGGTGGTCGAAGGCTATGTGTCGGACGTCAAGGTCACCGGCAAACCCGGCGCGATGGAACCGAAGATTCGCGCGATTGCCGCGCACATCACGGCCGACCGACCGCTGCGCCGCGCGACGTTCGAGCGCTACGTGAACACGTTCGGCCTGCTGCCCGGCCTCACGGTGAAGGCGAATGTCCCGCCGCCGCAAACCACCGACGGCGCGACGACGCTCGAGCTCGCGGTCGATCGCAAGCCGTTCAACGTCAGCACGGGTATCGACTTCAACCACCCGGGCGTCCAGGGCCTCATCACCGCGACCGAAAACGGCCTGACGCGATTCGGCGAGCAACTGAGCATCTCGGCGCTCGCGCCGCCGGGACGCGACAAGCAAACCTACTTCGCGTTCAGCGGCGCCCTGCCCGTCGGCAGCAGCGGCCTGATCACGCGACTCGACGCCAGCACGTATCGCGGCAAGCCGACCGACAACCCGGGGTTGCCGTCGTACGTCGAGCGGACGGTCAAGAACGAAAAACTCGGTCTTTCGGCCTCCTATCCGATCCTGTTGAACAATCAGCGCAGCCTGCTCGGCACCGTATCGGGCTATGCGTCGCACAACGAGGATCGCTACCAGAACCAGATCAACGGTGCGAGCCTCGATACGCGTTCTCAGGTTCGCGTGCTGCAGATGCAGCTCGACTACACGAGCGTCCAGCCGAAACAGGTACAGAAGCTGAGCGTCAACGTCGCGAAGGGGTTCAATATCCTCGGCGCGTCGAAAGCGCAGGACATTACCGTCGGTACGACGACGACCTCGGTGGACAGCCCGATCTCGCTGACCTTCGTTCGCACCGGCGCGACCTTCACGCAGACGAACGAATGGCCGTTCCGGATCGGCACGTCGGTTTCGGTGACCGGGCAATACAGTCCCGACTCGCTGCCGACGTCCGAACAGATCTCGTTCGGCTCGACCCGTTACGCGCTCGGCTACCAGCCGGGCGAAACGTCGGGCGACTCGGGCTGGGGGATGTCGCTGGAAGTCAACCGCGGCTTCACGCCGGGCTGGACGTATCTGAAATCGATCACGCCGTACATCGCATACGACATGGCGCGCGTGTATCTGCACTCGGGCACGCCGTCACCGAATCGCATGTCGTCGGTCGGCATCGGCGTGCGGCTCACGGACAGCCGCTACTACAGTCTCGACCTGAACGTCGCCAAACCGGTAGGCGATGCACCGGTCGAAAGCGCGTCACGCAGCCCACGCATCAACGCCGCGTTCTCCTATCAGCTCAACTGATCGGTCACCAAAGCCTCGAAACAGCCCGCATCACGCGGGCTGTTTCGATTAGAGTCCCCTCTATCAAACGTGGCGCACGGTTTCACGTATTCTGGCGAAGCTCGCAACATGCCCGCCCCATGCAGACGGGCGTGCGGGCGAATCGAACCGACATGCAAAACAAGGAGGATGACAATGATTCAACTGACTCGCCCGTTGCGTGCAATCGCCATTGCCGGCGCCCTGCTCGCGTGCGCAGCGCCCACCTTCGCGCAAGCCGACAGCCCCATCGGCATGTGGCAAACGATCGACGACAACACTCATCAACCGAAGGCACTCGTGCAGATCGCCGAGGACGGCGACGGCGCGCTGACCGGCAAGGTCGTCAAGGGCCTCGGCGCGAACGATACGCCCGATCGCCGCTGCACCGCGTGCACGGACGAGCGCAAGGATCAGCTCATCAAGGGCATGACGATCATCAAGGCGATGAAGAAGGACGGCGACCACTGGGACGGCGGCAACATTCTCGACCCGGAGAACGGCAAGGTCTACAAGTGCAAGATGACGCTTGAAGACGGTGGCCAGAAGCTCGTGGTGCGCGGCTACATCGGCGTGTCGCTGCTCGGTCGCTCACAGACCTGGGTTCGCCAGCAATAACGCACCACGCGCCAAAACGCGCGGCTCAATAAAAATCGGCCTGCGACAACGTCGTCAGGCCGATTTCTTTTGGTGCGCGCACAACGAAAAGCGATGGAATCACGCTGCGTGCTTCATTGCACCCGATGCATAGCTGCCTGGTGCACGATACGCGGGTGCTGCGTTGCTACGCGCCTCCGCCGCTTTCGATTGCGTGTGCTTGCGCATCCGCGCGGAGAGTTCATTGCACAGATTCATACCGGCTTCGCCATAAAGCTCACGCATCACATTCATCAGCGTGCCCGTTTCGTGCCACACCTTGAAGCGGCGATGGCATGTTTGATACGACGGGTAACGGCGCGGCATGGCCGACCAGGTTGCGCCGCTGTAGATCACCCAGAGCACCCCGTTCAGCACGGCCCGCGTATTGGCTAACGGCCGGCCGCGCAACTCGGTGCGCGGCTGCATTTCGGGCAGAAGCGGCGCGACGCAGCGCCATTCGTGGTCGGTCAAATCGCGATACGGTGTCATGGACATCTCCAGCCTTAATAACCATGACACCACAATATCGGCTCACCTCACCGATGAATATAAGACAAATCCGAAAATACCCGTAGATCGACTTAATTTAACCGAAATTGACGTTTAAATCCCGCCAATTACCCGAGCCCGCATCCACTCAGGTCAACGACGTATCGACGATGCGGCGCGGCGTTTCGAGATACTCCTTCGACTGCATCTCGACGATGCGCGAGACCGTACGCGCGAATTCGTTGGCCATCGGGCCTTCGACGTACAGGTCCTCGGCCGGCACCGCCGCGGACATCAGCAGCTTGACCTTGTGGTCGTACAGCACGTCGATGAGCCACGTGAAGCGGCGCGCTTCGGACGCCATCCGCGGCGACATCTGCGGCACCTCGGACAGCACGATCGCATGGAAGCGGCTCGCCAGTTCGAGGTAGTCGTTCTGCGAACGCGGGCCGCCGCACAGCGTCGCGAAATCGAACCACACGACGCCGTCCGCCTTGCGCAGCGCCTTCAGTTCGCGCTTCTCGATATGCAGGATCGGGCTCTCGTCGGGCACGGCCGCGAGCTTGCCGAATGCATGACGCAGTTCGCGATCGGCATCCGCGCCGAGCGGCGTGTGATACATCTTCACCTGCGCGAGCGTGCGCTGGCGATAATCGACCCCCGCATCGACGTTGAGCACGTCGAGCTTGTCCTTGATCAGCGCGATCGCCGGCAGCATGCGGTCGCGATGCAGGCCGTCCGGATACAGATCGTCGGGATCGTAATTCGACGTCATCACGAACTGCACGCCGTTGTTGAACAGACGATCGAGCAGGCGGTACAGGATCATCGCGTCGGCGATGTCCGACACGTGGAACTCGTCGAAACAGATCAGCCGGTAACGCTTCGCGATGCGTCGCGCGAGTTCGTCGAGCGGATCGGCCTGCCCTTTCAGTTCCTCGAGTTCGCGGTGCACTTCACGCATGAATTCGTGGAAATGCAGGCGCGTCTTGCGCTGCACGGGCACGACTGCGTAGAAGCTGTCCATCAGGAAGCTCTTGCCGCGACCGACACCGCCCCACATGTAGACGCCGCGCGGCAGGTCCGGGTGATTGATGAGCTTCTTGAACGCGTTCGAGCGGCGCGCCTTGTAGTCGACCCATTCGTCGAAGCAGCGCTGCAGGCGATCGACGGCCGCGCGCTGGGCGGGATCGGACTGATAGCCGCGCGTGGTCAGTTCGCGCGTGTAGTATTCGGTGACGTTCATCGGGGCAAACCGGAAAAAACAAAGGCGAGCGGGAAAAACCCGCCCGCCTTCGTCATGAGACGGTTGCGCCAGCCGATGGCCGGCCGGCGCTATACCGCGCTCAGCTGTTCAGCGAGCGCTTGTCGACCGCGAGCGCCGCTTCGCGCATCACTTCCGACATCGACGGGTGCGGATGGCAGATGCGGGCGATGTCTTCCGACGCCGCCTTGAATTCCATCGCGACCACGGCTTCCGCGATCAGGTCCGACGCGTTCGCGGCGATCACGTGCACGCCGAGCAGCTCGTCGGTCTTCGCATCCGCGATCATCTTCACGAAGCCGTCCGGCGCGTTCATGCCGAGCGCGCGGCCGTTGATCGAGAACGGGAACTTGCCCGTCTTGATCTCGCGGCCTTCCGCCTTCAGCTGCTGCTCCGTCTTGCCGACCCATGCGATTTCCGGGTACGTGTAGATCACCCACGGAATGCAGTTGTAGTCGATGTGCGGCTTCTGGCCGTCGATCACTTCCGCGACCAGCACGCCTTCGTCTTCCGCCTTGTGCGCGAGCATCGGGCCACGCACCACGTCGCCGATCGCGTACACGTTCGGCACCGCCGTGCGGCAGTGGTCGTCCACGTCGATGAAGCCACGCTCGTTCGCCTTCAGGCCGATGGCCTCGAGGCCGAGGTTGTCGGTGTTCGGCACGCGGCCGACCGACACGATCAGGCGGTCGGCGTCGAGCGTCTGCGCGTTGCCGTCCTTGTCCGTGTAGGCGATCGACACGCCGTCGGCGGTCGTCTTCACGTCGCCGATCTTCACGCCGAGATGGATGTCGAGGCCCTGCTTCTTGAACAGCTTGGCCGCTTCCTTCGCGAGCGCTTCGTCGGCTGCGCCGAGGAAGGCCGGCAGCGCTTCGAGCACCGTCACGTCGGCACCGAGGCGACGCCACACCGAGCCGAGCTCGAGGCCGATCACGCCCGCGCCGATCACGGCGAGCTTCTTCGGCACCGAGTCGAACGTCAGCGCACCTTCGTTGTCCGACACGATCTTGTTGTCGACCGGAATGTTCGGCAGGTGACGCGCCTTCGAGCCCGTCGCGATGATCACGTTCTTCGCGGTGACGACTTCGGTTTCACCCTCGCCGCTCACTTCGATCTGCACGCCGGCATCGGTCTTGCCGGTGAACTTGCCATGGCCCTTCAGCCAGGTGATCTTGTTCTTCTTGAACAGGAACTCGATCCCGCTCGTCATCTTCTCGACGATCGCATCCTTGCGGCCGAGCATCTTCGCGACGTCGATCTTCACGCCGTCGACCGTGATGCCGTGGTCGGCCAGGTGGTGCGACGTGTTCTCGAACTCTTCCGACGACGCGAGCAGCGCCTTCGACGGGATGCAACCGACGTTCAGGCAGGTGCCGCCGAGCTTCAGCGCGCCGGCCGGGTTCTTCCACTTCTCGATACAGGCAACGGTCTTGCCGAGCTGCGCGGCGCGAATCGCGGCGATGTAGCCGCCGGGGCCGGCGCCGATCACGACGACGTCAAATTCCTTGGACATGACAATCCTTTCTACTTGTACGCCCGCAGGTTCGCACGTGGGCGCGAACCTGCGGAACGGGTCGATGCGGTGAGACTCGGCTTACAGGTCGAGCAGCAGGCGGGCCGGATCTTCCAGCGCATCCTTCATCGCGACGAGCGACAGCACGGCTTCGCGGCCGTCGATGATGCGGTGGTCGTACGACAGCGCGAGGTAGTTGATCGGGCGGATCACGATCTGGCCGTTCTCGACGACCGGGCGCTCCTTCGTCGCGTGCACGCCGAGGATGGCCGACTGCGGCGGGTTGATGATCGGGGTCGACAGCATCGAGCCGAACACGCCGCCGTTCGAGATCGAGAACGTACCGCCCGTCATTTCCTCGATCGACAGCTTGCCGTCCTTCGCCTTCTGGCCGAATTCGGCGATCTTCTTCTCGATCTCGGCGAGGCTCAGTTGATCCGCGTTGCGCAGGATCGGCACGACCAGGCCGCGCGGCGAACCGACCGCGATACCGATGTCGAAGTAGCCGTGGTAGACGATGTCGTTACCGTCGATCGACGCGTTCACGAGCGGGAACTTCTTCAGCGCATGGACGGCCGCCTTCACGAAGAACGACATGAAGCCGAGCTTCACGCCGTGTTCCTTCTCGAACTTGTCCTTGTACTTGTTGCGCAGTTCCATGACCGGAGCCATGTTCACTTCGTTGAACGTCGTCAGGATCGCGTTGGTCTGCTGCGACTCGAGCAGACGCTCGGCGATACGCGCACGCAGGCGCGACATCGGCACGCGCTGTTCCGGACGGTCGTTCAGCCAGGTCGCTGCCGACGCCGGCACCTTCACTTCCGGCAGCGCCGGCTTCGCGGCGGCGGTCTTCGCCGGTGCGGCGGCCGGAGCGGCCTTCGGTGCGCTGCCCGCGGCCAGCGCGTCGCCCTTCGTGACGCGGCCATCGCGACCCGAACCTGCGACGTCGCCCGTCGACAGGCCCTTCTCGGCCAGCAGCTTCGCTGCGGCCGGCGATGCGGCGGCCGAGCTCGATGCCGTTGCGGCTGCCGGCTGAGCGGCCGGTGCGGCGGCGGCTGCAGGCGCGGCTGCCGGCTTGACTTCGGCGGCGCCTGCCGCTGCTTCGGCGGCACCTGCCTTCGCTTCGGTGTCGATCGTCGCGATGATCTGGTCGGCCACGACCGTGTCACCGTCGTTCTGCAGCACTTGCGCGAGCACGCCCGCTGCCGGCGCCGGCACTTCGAGGACGACCTTGTCGGTCTCGAGTTCGATCAGGATTTCGTCCTGCGCGACTGCTTCGCCCGGCTTCTTCTTCCACTGCAGCATGGTGGCTTCCGACACCGACTCCGACAACTGGGGGACTTTGACTTCTACGATAGCCATGTGATTTTCCTGGATGCTTAATCTGGGGTATGACGAGGTTCGTGCGATTCCTTCGGCCGGTGCGGCGCGCGACGCGCCCGGCGGGCCAAAAGGAACGGGAAAGCGCCGCGCGCCTTCCCGTTTCGCTTCCGTCGGTTATTTCGCGATCGATGCGCTCTTCAGGCGGCCGAATGCCCCTTCGATCAGGGCCTTCTGCTGCTCGTAGTGCTTCGCGTAGTAGCCAACCGCCGGCGAGGCCGAAGCCGGACGGCCGCTGTATGCCAGCTTCTGCCCTTCCTTCATGCCTTCCTTCAGGTGGTGCTCGACGTAGAACCAGGGACCCTGGTTCTGCGGCTCGTCCTGCACCCAGACCACTTCAGTCGCGTTCTCGTACTTCTTCATTTCGGCTTCGAACTGCTTGTGCGCGAACGGATACAGCTGCTCGATACGGATGATCGCGACGTCGTTCGCCTTCGCTTCGCGGCGATGCGCGACGAGGTCGTAATACACGCGGCCCGAGCATGCCAGCACGCGCTTGACCTTCTTCGCGTCGATGCCGCCGTCGGTTTCGCCCAGCACCGGCTGGAACGAGCCCTTCGCCAGTTCCGACAGGTCCGACACCGCTTCCTTGTGACGCAGCAGCGACTTCGGCGTGGCGACGATCAGCGGCTTGCGGAACAGGCGGATCATCTGGCGACGCAGCAGGTGGAAAATCTGCGCCGGCGTCGTCGGCTGGACGACCTGCATGTTGTGGTCGGCACACAGTTGCAGGAAACGCTCGATACGCGTGGACGAGTGTTCCGGACCCTGGCCTTCGTAGCCGTGCGGCAGCAGCATCGTGAGACCCGACACGCGGCCCCACTTCACTTCGCCCGACGAGATGAACTGGTCGATCACGACCTGCGCGCCGTTGACGAAGTCGCCGAACTGCGCTTCCCACAGCACGAGCGTGTTCGGCTCGGCGGTCGAATAACCGTATTCGAAGCCCAGCACCGCTTCTTCCGACAGCACCGAGTCGATCACCGTGAACTTCGCCTGACCGTCGGCGATGTTCTGCAGCGGCACGTACGTGCCGTCGTTCCAGCGCTCGCGGTTCTGGTCGTGCAGCACCGCGTGACGGTGCGTGAACGTGCCGCGGCCCGAGTCCTGGCCCGTCAGGCGCACCGAGTAGCCCGAAGCGACGAGCGACGCGAATGCAAGGTGTTCGCCCATGCCCCAGTCGAGCGGCTGGTCGCCGCGCGCCATGTTGCGGCGGTCGTTGATCACGCGCTCGACGAGCGGGTGAACCTTGAAGTTTTCCGGGACCGTCGTGATGCGTTCGCCCAGGCGCTTCAGTTCGGCGAGCGGCACGGCCGTATCGGCTGCGTCCGTCCACTTGCGGTTCAGGAACGGAACCCAGTCGACCGCGTACTTGCTCTTGTAGTTCGACAGGACCGGATCGACGGTGTGGTGGCCGTCGTCCATCGCCTTGCGGTACGCCTTCACGTAGTTGTCGGCGTCTTCCGCGGTGATCACGCCCTGCTGCACGAGCTTCTCGGCGTACAGCGCACGGGTGCCCGGGTGCTGCGCGATCTTCTTGTACATCAGCGGCTGCGTGACTGCCGGCGTGTCCTGCTCGTTGTGACCCAGCTTGCGGAAGCAGACGATGTCGATCACGACATCCTTGTGGAACTGCATCCGGTAGTCGATCGCGATCTGGATCGCGAGCACGACGGCTTCCGGATCGTCGCCGTTCACGTGCAGCACCGGCGCCTCGATCATCTTGACGACGTCGGTACAGTACAGCGTCGAGCGCGCGTCGCGCGGGTCGGACGTCGTGAAGCCGATCTGGTTGTTGATGACGATGTGCAGCGTGCCGTGCGTGCCGTAACCGCGCGTCTGCGCGAGGTTCAGCGTTTCCATCACGACGCCCTGGCCGGCAAAGGCCGCGTCGCCGTGGATCTGCACCGGCAGCACTTGCAGGCCGTCTTCGTCGCCGCGACGGTCCATCCGCGCCTTCGCGGAACCTTCGACCACCGGGTTGACGATTTCGAGGTGCGACGGGTTGAACGCGAGCGACAGGTGGACCGGGCCGCCTTCCGTCGACACGTCCGACGAGAAGCCCTTGTGGTACTTCACGTCACCGGCCGGCAGATCATCGACGTGCTTGCCTTCGAATTCGGCGAACAGGTCGGCCGGCATCTTGCCCAGCGTGTTGACCAGCACGTTCAGACGGCCGCGGTGGGCCATGCCGATGATGATTTCCTGCACGCCGCTCTTGCCTGCGTGCTGGACGACTTCGTCCATCGCCGCGATGAAGCTTTCGCCGCCTTCGAGCGAGAAGCGCTTCTGGCCGACGTACTTGGTGTGCAGGTAACGCTCGAGGCCTTCGGCGGCCGTCAGGCGATTCAGGATGTGCTTCTTCTTCTCGATCGAGAACGACGGCGTCGCGCGGGTCGATTCCAGGCGCTCCTGCCACCAGCGCTTCTGTTCCGGGTCGCTGATGTACATGTACTCGGCGCCGATCGTGCCGCAGTACGTGTCGCGCAGACCCTTGACGATGTCGCGCAGCGAAGCCTGGTCGAAACCGAAGTACAGGTTGCTTGCGCTGTACGTCTGGTCGAGATCGCCTTCGGAGAAGTCGTAGAAAGCCGGTTCGAGTTCGGGAATGGCGGGACGTTCGCGACGCTTCAGCGGATCGAGGTTGGCCCATTGCGAGCCGAGGAAGCGGTAGGCGCTGATCAGCGACTGAACGTGCACCTGCTTGCGTGCGGTCGCGAGATTGCTGGTGCTTTCGCGGGGGATGAAGGCATTGGCCTTCGCACGCTCGGCGAACGATTCGACGATCGGGAAGTGAGCGACGTCATTGGCATTCGAGCCGTCGGTTGCAGGCACGTTCTGCAACGCGTCGAAATACTCGCGCCAGTTCTCCGGCACCGATGCCGGATTGTTGAGGTATGCATCGTACAGTTCTTCAACGTACGAAGCATTGCCGCCGAACAGATAGGAGTTCAGCTGAAACTGCTTCATTACATCTGACATTTTACGCTCACCTTTCTTCGAGCTTCTCGAGAAATAGCGGGTTACTCAACCTTCCGCGACACGGCCTGACCGTTTAGCGGATTGCGAATCAAGTCTTGCTTGGAAGGACCTAAAACTTGCGTGCGCGCAGCATATCACAGAACCGATACCGGAGTTCACGGCGAAATGTGCCTGAAAGCACCGCGCGGCGGGGTTTTGCCGGATTGCGGCGACCCGCGGGAACAGTGTTTTGCAGGCAATCCGGTTGCACGACGCGCAGATGCAAAAAAGGCTGCCCGAAGGCAGCCTTTTTCGTCGTACTCGGGAACGATTGATGCTTAGTCGACCGCGCCTTCGCGGCTCGCGCGACGACGCTCGTGCTCCTTCAGGAAGCGCTTGCGCAGGCGGATCGACTGCGGCGTCACTTCGACGAGTTCGTCGTCGTCGATGAATTCCACTGCGTATTCCAGCGACATCTGGACCGGCGGCACGAGACGCACGGCTTCGTCGGTGCCCGACGCGCGCACGTTGGTCAGCTGCTTGCCCTTGATCGGGTTCACGACGAGGTCGTTGTCGCGGCTGTGGATGCCGATGATCATGCCCTCATACAGCGCGTCGCCCGGCTTCACGAACATGCGGCCGCGATCCTGCAGCTTCCACAGGGCGTAGGCAACCGCAGCGCCGTCGTCCTGCGAGATCAGCACGCCGTTGCGGCGCTCGAAGACCGAGCCGTCCTTGACCGGTGCGTACGAGTCGAAGATGTGGCTCATCAGGCCCGTGCCGCGCGTGAGCGTCAGGAATTCGCTCTGGAAGCCGATCAGGCCACGTGCCGAGATCTTGTACTCCAGGCGCGTGCGGCCGCGGCCGTCCGACGCCATGTCGAGCATTTCGCCCTTGCGGCGGCCGAGCTCTTCCATCACGCCGCCCTGGTGCTCGTCCTCGACGTCGACCGTCAGCAGCTCGTACGGCTCGTGACGCACGCCGTCGATTTCCTGCATCACCACGCGCGGACGCGACACGGCCAGCTCGTAGCCTTCGCGACGCATGTTCTCGACAAGAATCGTCAGGTGCAGTTCGCCGCGGCCCGACACTTCGAACACGGTTTCGTCGCCGGTATCCTTCACGCGCAGCGCGACGTTGTGGTTCAGTTCCTTCATCAGACGGTCGCGAATCTGGCGGCTCGTCACGAACTTGCCTTCGCGGCCGGCGAGCGGCGACGAGTTGACGAGGAAGTTCATCGTCAGCGTCGGTTCGTCGACGGTGATCATCGGCAGCGCTTCCGGCGTGTCGACCGCGCAGATCGTCGCGCCGATGCCGACGTCTTCAATACCGTTGATCAGCACGATGTCGCCTGCTTCCGCCGATTCGACCTGCACGCGCTCCAGGCCCTTGAACGACAGCACCTGGTTGATCTTGCGGTTCAGCACGTCGCCTTCCGGGCCGAAGCGCATCACGACCGGCTGGCCCGGCTTGATGCGGCCGCGCGTGATGCGGCCGACGCCGATCCGGCCGACGTACGTCGAATAGTCGAGCGACGTGATCTGGAGCTGCAGCGGCGCTTCCGGATCGGCCGGGCGAACCGGCACGTGCTCGAGGATCGCCTCGAACAGCGGACGCATGTCGCCTTCGCGCGCGGCCGGGTCGAGCGACGCGTAGCCGTTCAGGCCCGACGCGTAGACGATCGGGAAGTCGAGCTGCTCTTCGGTCGCGCCGAGCTTGTCGAACAGGTCGAAGGTCTGGTTGATCACCCAGTCGATCCGCGCGCCCGGGCGGTCGATCTTGTTGACGACGACGATCGGCTTCAGGCCGAGCGCGAGCGCCTTCTTCGTGACGAAGCGCGTCTGCGGCATCGGGCCCTCGACCGCGTCGACGAGCAGCAGCACCGAGTCGACCATCGACAGCACGCGCTCGACTTCACCGCCGAAGTCCGCGTGCCCCGGGGTGTCGACGATGTTGACGTGCGTGCCTTCGTATTCGACCGCGCAGTTCTTCGCGAGAATCGTGATCCCGCGTTCCTTTTCGATGTCGTTCGAATCCATCACCCGCTCCGCAATCTGCTGGTTGTCGCGGAAGGTGCCGGACTGGCGGAGCAGTTGGTCGACGAGCGTGGTCTTGCCGTGGTCGACGTGGGCGATGATGGCGATATTGCGAAGGGCGCGGGTCATAGAAACCTGGAAATCCGTTTGAACGCGCAAACGCGCGCGCTCGTTTTTCACGGGCGCGCGCCGTTGCAGCTTGGTGAGCCTCAAATTATAGCACGTGCGAGTGGCGAGAGCTGGTCTACACGTTGCAACGCAACAAAACGGGCCGCCCCGCCCTCCGCTCCCGACCCGGCCGAGCCTCTTCTGCATCACGACTGGCGCGCCGAAAAACCTTATCTGGACAAGGGATTCTCGCCGGACGGAGCGCGCGTTTCGCGGTTCGATTAACATTTGCCGCGGCAAGCAATTGTGCCTATACTGCTGCCTAGTCAACTATTGCAGCTTCAGGGTTTTATGTCGGATTCTCCTACCCCACCGCCCGTTTCGCCGCTGTCTACGTATCAGATGAACGACAGCGTCGGTTATCTGATGTCGCGCGTGAAGTCGGTGATGACCAATCTCGTCACGCAGCGCACGCAGGAAGAGCTAGGCATCACGGGCACGCAAGCGAGCATGCTGTTCATGATCGCGGTCGGCAAGTGCTCGACGGCCGCCGAACTCGCACGCGAATACGGCATCGACGCAAGCGCGGTCACGCGCCTGCTCGACCGGGTCGAGAAACGCGGCCTGCTGTCGCGCGTGCGCAGCGTCGAGGATCGGCGCGTCGTGCGGCTCGAGCTCACCGACGAAGGCCGCGCGCTGGCCGAACGGCTGCCGCCCATTTTCCGCAGCGTGCTCGACCAGGTGCTGGACGGGTTTACGCCGGAAGAAGTCGGGTTCCTGAAGAGCATGCTGCGCCGCATTCTCAGCAACTATTGCGAGACGACCGGCGGTAGCATCACGTAATAGTTGCCATAACAATTACTTTTGACAGATTAATGTAAGGAAATCCTTGCAGTGTCCATCATTCATTCCGAGTCAGGGGTTAGCGCGATGAAAACCTCCCCGTTGTCCGTGCGCGCCGGGTCGTGCCGTGCCGCCGTCGCCGCCGCGGTCGCCGCGCTGGCGCTGGCGGGCTGCGCGAATTACATCGGCATCAAGAGCGACAAGCAGATCGCCCCCGCGTCGCAATTCGAATCCGCCCAGAGCCTGCCGGCCCAGGGCGGCCAGTGGCCGGCGCTCGACTGGGCCAACCAGTTCGGCGATCCGCAACTGCCGAAGCTGATCGACGAAGCGCTGCAGGGCAACCCGTCGATCGCGCAGGCCCAGGCGCGCATCGCGAAAGCCTCGTCGTACATCGAATCGTCCCGCTCGAACCTGATGCCGAAGGCCGAAGCCAGCTATTCGTGGACGCGCGAGCTGTATTCGTCGAACGCACTGTTCCCGCCCCCGTACGGCGGCCAGTGGTACAGCGAGAACAATGTGCTCGCGAGCGCCTCGTGGGAACTCGATCTGTGGGGCAAGAACCGCGAACGCCTGCACACCGCCGTATCGCAGGAAAAAGCCGCCGAAGCCGACATGCAACAGGCGCGCATCACGCTCGCGTCGTCGGTCGCGCGCACCTATAACTCGCTCGCGCAGCTCTATGCGCTGCGCGACATCGCTCAACGCGAGATCACCAACCGCGAGACGGTCGGCAAGATCACCGACGGCCGCGTATCGGCCGGCCTCGACACCAACGTCGAGCGCCAGACGGCCCGCGGCAACATCGCGACGACCCAGGCTTCGCTGTCGGACCTCGACGGCCAGATCACGACGGTGCGCTACCAGCTCGCCGCGCTACTCGGCAAGGGCCCGGATCGCGGGCTGCAGATCGCGGCGCCCGTGCTGAACCCGAGCGGCGACGTCACGCTGCCCGGCAACCTGCCGGCCGATCTCGTGTCGCGCCGCCCCGACATCGTCGCCGCGCGCTGGCAGGTCGAAGCCGCGATGCACGACGTGAAGGAAGCGAAGGCCGAGTTCTACCCCGACGTGAACCTCGCGGCCGGCTTCGGCTTCGATGCGTTCGGCTGGGGCAAATTCCTGAACTTCGCGAGCCGCCAGGCGCAGTTCGGCCCGGCGATCCACCTGCCGATCTTCGATGCCGGCGCGCTGCGCGCCCAACTCAAGGGCCGCTACGCCGACTTCGACCTGTCGGTCGCGAACTACAACCAGACGCTGATCAGCGCGCTGAACGACGTCGCGACGCAGGTCGCGTCGATCCGCGCGATCGATCGGCAGATGGGCGACGCCCAACGTGCGCTCGACGCGTCGACGCGCGCGTACGATCTCGCGGTCATCCGCTACAAGGCCGGCCTGTCGCCGCAACTGCAGGTGCTGACGGCGGACAGCAACCGCCTCGCATCGGAGCAGACGGTGACCAACCTGAAGATGCGTCGCCGCGACATGCAGCTCGCGCTGATCAAGGCGCTCGGCGGCGGGTTCGACGCAACCGGCACGCCGCTCGCCGCGCCCGATGCCGCCACGCCGACCAAACAGGCCGCCAACTGAGCCGGCGCCACCACTACGCAGACACTCGAAATAACGGACGGAGAAAATCGCCATGAGCGACCAACAAAACGCCGCCAGCGCGCAGCCGCAGAACAACGGCAAGCGCAAACGAATGATGACGCTGCTCGTCGCGGTCATCGTGATCGCGGCCATCGCATACGGCCTGTACTACTTCCTCGTCGCCCGCTTCCATGAAGACACCGACGATGCCTACGTGAACGGCAACGTCGTGCAGATCACGCCGCAGGTCACCGGCACCGTGATCGCCGTGAAGGCGGACGACACGCAAACGGTCAAGGCCGGCGATCCGCTCGTCGTGCTCGACCCGGCCGATTCGCAGGTCGCGCTGCAGCAGGCGGAAGCCAATCTCGCGCAGACGGTGCGCCAGGTGCGCGGCCTGTTCGTCAACGACGACCAGTACCGCGCGCAAGTCGCACTGCGCCAGTCCGACCTGTCGAAGGCCCAGGACGATCTGCGCCGCCGCCTGGCCGTCGCGCAGACGGGCGCCGTGTCGCAGGAAGAAATCTCGCACGCCCGCGACGCGGTGAAGGCCGCGCAGGCATCGGTCGACGCCGCGCAGCAACAGCTCGCATCGAATCGCGCATTGACCGCGAACACGACGATCGCATCGCACCCGAACGTGATGGCCGCCGCCGCGAAGGTGCGCGACGCATACCTCGCGAACGCGCGTAACGTGCTGCCGGCGCCGGTCACCGGCTACGTCGCGAAGCGCTCGGTGCAGGTCGGCCAGCGCGTGTCGCCCGGCAACCCGCTGATGTCGGTGGTGCCGCTCAATGCCGTGTGGGTCGACGCGAACTTCAAGGAAGTCCAGCTGAAGCACATGCGCATCGGCCAGCCGGTCGAGCTGACGGCCGACATCTATGGTTCGTCGGTCACGTACCACGGCAAGGTCGTCGGCTTCTCGGCCGGCACGGGCTCGGCGTTCTCGCTGCTGCCGGCGCAGAATGCGACCGGCAACTGGATCAAGGTCGTCCAGCGCCTGCCGGTGCGGATCGAGCTCGATCCGAAGGATCTCGACAAGCATCCGCTGCGTATCGGCCTGTCGATGCAGGTCGACGTGGACATCAAGGACGAACGCGGCGACCAGCTCGTCAACGCGCCGAACACCGTCTACGAGACCAGCGTGTTCGCGAAATACGGCGACGAGGCCGACGCCGAAATCGCGCGCATCATCGCCGAGAACGCGGGCGGCAACGCATCGGCGCCGGTCGCGGCGAAGCAGAACACCGCCGCGAAAATGATGTAACCGTTCCGACTCCGGAAAGACAACCGACATGGCACAGGCTCCTGCCTCCTACCCGCCCTTGCAGGGCGGGCAACTCGTACTCGGGACGATCGCGGTGTCGCTCGCGGTGTTCATGAACGTGCTCGACACGTCCATCGCGAACGTCGCGATCCCGACCATCTCGGGCGACCTCGGCGTGTCGTCCGACCAGGGCACGTGGGTCATCACGTCGTTCGCGGTCGCGAACGCCATCTCGGTGCCGCTGACCGGCTGGCTGACCGACCGTTTCGGGCAGGTGCGCCTGTTCCTCGCGTCGATCATCCTGTTCGTCATCTCGTCGTGGATGTGCGGGCTGTCGCCGAACCTGCCGTTCCTGCTCGGCTCGCGCGTGCTGCAGGGCGCGGTCGCCGGCCCGATGATTCCGCTGTCGCAAGCGCTCCTGCTGTCGAGCTATCCGCGCGCGAAAGCACCGATGGCGCTCGCGCTATGGGCGATGACGACGCTGATCGCGCCAGTCGCGGGCCCGATTCTCGGCGGCTGGATCTCGGACAACTACTCGTGGCCGTGGATCTTCTACGTCAACATCCCGGTCGGCATCGCCGCCGCCGCCGCGACGTGGATGATCTATCGCAACCGGGAGTCGGCCGTGCGCCGCGCGCCGATCGACGGCGTGGGCCTCGCGCTGCTGGTCGTCTGGGTCGGCTCGCTGCAGATCATGCTCGACAAGGGCAAGGATCTCGACTGGTTCGCGTCGACGACCATCGTCGTGCTCGCGCTGACCGCCGTCATTGCGTTCGCGTTCTTCGTGATCTGGGAGCTGACCGCCGAGCACCCGGTCGTCGACCTGTCGCTGTTCCGCATCCGGAACTTCACCGGCGGCACGGTTGCGCTGTCGATCGGGTACGGCCTGTACTTCGGCAACCTCGTGCTGTTGCCGCTGTGGCTACAGACGCAGATCGGCTACACCGCGACCGACGCCGGCCTCGTGATGGCGCCGGTCGGGCTGTTCGCCATCCTGCTGTCGCCGCTCACCGGGAAGTATCTGCCGCGCACCGATCCGCGCTTCATCTCGACGGCGTCGTTCCTGACGTTTGCGCTGTGCTTCTGGATGCGTTCGCGCTACACGACGGGTGTCGACGAATGGTCGCTGACGCTGCCGACGCTCGTGCAAGGCATCGCGATGGCGGGCTTCTTCATCCCGCTCGTGTCGATCACGCTGTCCGGCCTGCCCGGCCCCCGCATTCCTGCGGCGTCCGGCCTGTCGAACTTCGTGCGGATCATGTGCGGCGGCATCGGCACGTCGATCTTCCAGACCGCGTGGGACCACCGCAACAACTTCCATCACGCGCAACTGGTCGAGCAGGCGAACCCGTACAACCCGACTTTCAACCAGGCCGTCACGCAGATGGGCAACCTCGGGCTGTCGCAGAGCCAGGCACACGGGCTCATCAACAACATGGCCACGCAACAGGCCGCGCAACTCGGCGTGAACGATCTGTTCTATATCTCGGCGGTGATCTTCGTGCTGCTGATCGCACTGATCTGGATCACCAAGCCCGAACGTGCGGGCGGCGGCGATGCCGGTGCGGCGGCGTCGGCAGCGCACTGAGCGGCCAGGTTCAAGGCAGCACACCAAATAAAAAGCCCGGTCGAAATCGACCGGGCTTTTTGCATTCTGCCACGCGCACTTGCGTGCGCTGCTGCGTCATTGAGCCGTCACGACGAGCCGTTCCGGGGCGAGCACGCCATTCGCCTTGCGCGCCACGCCGAGCAACCGGGTGGCGTCGTACACGCGCACGCGCTCGCCATCGGCCGCGACGATCGGCTCGAGCACCGACAGCGGTAAACGCTGGCCGTGCAGGAACCGCTTCGCGCTGGCTTCGTCGAGACGCACCAGCGGAAACGTCGACAGTAGCGCATCGACCGGCTGAAGCCATGCATCGCGCGCCGCTTCGGCAGCGTCCGACAGCGCATCGAGCGTCACCGCATGCTCGAGCGTCAGCGCGCCGACGCCCGTACGGCGCAGCATCGTCAGATGCGCACCGCAGCCGAGCGCTTCACCGATATCTTCCGCGAGCGTACGCACGTAGGTGCCCTTGCTGCAGGTCACGCGAAACGTCACGTCGGGCAGGTCGCAAGCGAGCAGATCGAGCGCATGGATCGTCACGTTGCGACCCTCCCGCTCGACGGTCCGACCGGCCCGCGCATATTCGTACAGCGGCTTGCCGTCGCGTTTGAGCGCCGAATACATCGGCGGTACCTGCACGATGTCGCCGGTGAAGCGCATGAGCGCGGCTTCCACCGCCGCGCGATCGCATTCGACGGGCCGCGTGTCGATCACCTCGCCTTCCGCATCACCGGTGGCCGTACGCTGGCCGAGACGCATCGTCGCTTCATACGTCTTGTCGGCGTCGAGCAAGTCCTGCGAGAACTTCGTCGCCTCGCCGAAGCACAGCGGCAGCAGGCCCGAAGCCAGCGGATCGAGCGTGCCGGTGTGACCGGCTTTCTTCGCGAGAAGCAGGCGCTTTGCGCGAATCAGCGCATCGTTGCTCGACAGGCCGATCGGCTTGTCGAGCAGGAGAACGCCGTCCAGCACGCGCCGGGGCACGCGCGGACGTGGGGGTGCTGCATTCGTCATAGGGCGGTCGAACTCAATCGTCCTTGGCAGGCGTGTCGGCCTCGTCGTCGTCCTTCGCGCGCGTCGAGTTCGCTTCCTTGATCAGGCGCGACATTTCGACGGCCTTCTCGATCGTCTGGTCGTAGTGGAAATGCAGCGTCGGCACCGTATGAATGTGCAAGCGCTTGAACAGCAGGTTGTGCAGGTGACCCGACGCATGGTTCAGCGCCTCCTGCGTCTTCTCCGGATCGCCGGTGAGCGCCGTGAAGTAGACCTTCGCGTGCGCATAGTCCGGCGTGAGTTCCACGCTCTGGATGGTCACGATGCCGATGCGCGGATCTTTGACCTCGCGCATGATGAGTTCGGACAGATCGCGCTGAATCTGGTCGGCGATCTGAACGTTGCGATTGGGGGAAGTACGTTTCCTGGACATGATCGATCCGTGATCCGTTTATCAGGATGAAGCGGCGGCCATTGTCGGCACGCCACCATGAAAATGGGCGGGACAGGCCCAAGCCTGCCCCGCCCAAGAGCCGATACGCGACGATTACAGCGTACGTGCGACTTCGGTCACTTCGAATACTTCGAACTGGTCGCCTTCGGTGACGTCGTTGAAGTTCTTCACCGACATACCGCACTCGAAGCCTTGCTTGACTTCCTTCACGTCGTCCTTGAAGCGCTTCAGCGATTCGAGTTCGCCCGTGAAGATCACGACGTTGTTGCGCAGCACGCGAACCGACGACGAGCGCTTGACGATACCGTCGGTGACCATACAGCCGGCGACCGTGCCGATCTTCGGTACCTTGAAGACCTGGCGCACCTCGACCATGCCGGTGATGACTTCACGCTTCTCCGGCGCCAGCATGCCCGACATCGCCGCCTTCACCTCGTCCACTGCGTCGTAGATGATGTTGTAGTAGCGGATATCGATGCCGTTCGCCTCGGCCAGCTTGCGTGCCTGTGCATCCGCACGCGTGTTGAAGCCGATGATGACCGCCTTCGATGCCGTCGCGAGGTTGACGTCGTTTTCGCTGATGCCACCGACCGCGCTGTGCACGATCTGCACGCGCACTTCGTCGGTCGACAGCTTGAGCAGCGACTGCACGAGCGCTTCCTGCGAACCCTGCACGTCTGCCTTGATGATGAGCGGCAGGTTCTGCACTTCGCCTTCGCCCATCTGCTCCAGCATGCTTTCCAGCTTCGCGGCCTGCTGCTTCGCGAGCTTCACGTCGCGGAACTTGCCCTGACGGAACAGCGCGATTTCACGCGCCTTGCGCTCGTCCGGCAGCACGATCACTTCCTCGCCCGCGCCCGGCACTTCCGACAGACCCTGGATCTCGACCGGGATCGACGGGCCGGCTTCCTTCGTCGGCTTGCCGTTCTCGTCGAGCATCGCACGGACGCGACCGTAGGCCGTACCGGCCAGCACGATATCGCCGCGGTTCAGCGTACCGGACTGCACCAGGATCGTCGCGACCGGGCCTTTACCCTTGTCGAGCTTCGCTTCGATCACGATACCCTTGGCCGGCGCCTCGACCGGTGCCTTCAGTTCCAGCACTTCGGCCTGCAGCAGCACGTTCTCGAGCAGATCGTCGATACCTGCGCCCGTCTTGGCCGACACCGGCACGAACGGCGAATCGCCACCGTATTCTTCCGGCACGACGCCTTCCGCGACCAGTTCCTGCTTGACGCGATCCGGGTTCGCTTCCGGTTTGTCGATCTTGTTGATCGCGACGACGATCGGCACGCCACCCGCCTTCGCGTGGGCGATGGCTTCCTTCGTCTGCGGCATCACGCCGTCGTCGGCCGCCACCACCAGCACCACGATGTCGGTCGCCTTCGCGCCGCGTGCACGCATTGCCGTGAACGCTTCGTGACCCGGCGTATCGAGGAATGTGATGACGCCACGCGGCGTGTCGACGTGATAAGCGCCGATGTGCTGCGTAATGCCGCCCGCTTCGCCCGCGGCAACCTTCGCGCGGCGGATGTGGTCGAGCAGCGAGGTCTTGCCGTGGTCGACGTGACCCATCACCGTGACGACCGGCGGACGCGGCAGCTGCTCCGCATCGGTACCGGATTCGCCTTCGACCAGCAGCGCTTCCGGATCGTCCAGCTTCGCGGCAACCGCGCGGTGGCCCAGTTCCTCGACGATGATCATCGCCGTTTCCTGGTCCAGCACCTGGTTGATCGTGACCATCTGGCCCATCTTCATCATCACCTTGATGACTTCCGAGGCCTTGATCGACATCTTGTGCGCGAGATCGGCAACCGACACGGTTTCCGGCACGTGCACTTCACGGACGATCGGTTCGGTCGGCGCCTGGAACGTCGAACTGTCCTGGTGACGGCCGCGACCCTTCGGGCCGCCGCGCCAGCCGCGGTCGACGCCGCCGCTCGAGTCGCCGCGCGTCTTGATGCCGCGACGCTTCGCCGCGTCGTCCTGCCAGCCGCCCTTGCCTGCGCCCGGCTTCTTGTTGCGGTCGCCCGCGCCTGCCGGCGCCTGCGTGGTGGCCGGAGCCGCCGCGCCAGCCGGCTTCTTCACGGCCGGACGCGCCTGCGCACCTTCCGGCTTCGCCGGCTTGTGCAGCGTGCCCTTCGCTTCGGCCGGCTTCGGCGGTTCGACCGGCTTCGGCGGCTCGACTGCCTTGACCACGGCCTTGCGCGGCGTGTTCATCATTTCGCGGATCGCGCGGGCTTCGGCTTCCGCCGCCGCGCGACGCTTGCTGATCTCTTCCTGCTCGGCGCGCGCCTTGTCGGCTGCCTCACGGGCAGCGTCCTCGGCCTTCTTCGCCGCTTCGCGCTGGGCCGCGCGTTCGGCGGCTGCGCGTGCTTCGTCCTGCGCGGACTGCGTCGGCGTCGCTTCCTGCTCGGCAGCAGCCTGCTGCGCTGCCGCCTGCTGCTGGGCTGCGACGGCTTCCGCCGCGGCACGCTTCGTCGCCGCTTCTTCCTCGGCGCGACGGCGCTCGGCCTCGGCCGCTTCCTCGCGGGCGCGACGTTCGGCTTCCTCGCGTTCGAGGCGTTCCTGACGCTCGCGCAGCTCCTGCGCCTGCTTCTCGAGCAGCTCGGCCTCGCGGCGTGCCTCTTCCTCGCGACGCTTCAGTTCCGCATCGTCGTCCGCTTCGGCGACCTGCGCCTGACCCTGATCCGCACCTTCGGCCACGTCGTCGCGCTTGACGAACGTACGCTTCTTGCGAACCTCGACCTGAATGGTGCGAGCCTTGCCCGTCGCGTCAGATTGCTTGATCTCCGACGTATGCTTGCGGGTCAGCGTGATCTTGCGCTTGTCGCCGTCAGTTGCGCCGTGCGACTTGCGCAAATGATCGAGCAGACGCGCCTTGTCCGTTTCGGACAGCGCATCGTCTTCACTCGCTTTCTGGACGCCCGCTGCCTGCAGCTGTTCGAGCAGCACACCAGCAGGCATTTTCAGTTCCGCGGCAAATTGGGCTACGTTGTTACTCGCCATTCATTCCTCTTAGTGCAAGGACCGATTCCTTGCGGTTAGCATCGGGTCAGGCCATACGGCCGCCATCAAATCAGTGCGCCATGGTCATTTCTCACTGGAACCAATGTTCACGTGCTTTCATGATCAACGCCTTAGCGGCATCCTCTTCCATTCCGGTCATGTCGACCAGTTCATCTACAGCCAGCTCGGCGAGATCGTCGCGCGTCTGCACGCCGTGTTCGGCCAGCTTCGCGAGCAGCTCCGGCGTGATGCCGTCGAGGCTCTTGAGATCCAGCGCTGCGTTCTCGACCTTTTCTTCGTTCGCGATGGCCATCGTCAACAGCGCGTCGCGTGCGCGGTTGCGCAGTTCGTGCACGGTGTCCTCGTCGAACGCTTCGATTTCGAGCATTTCGTTGAGCGGCACGTACGCGATTTCTTCGAGGCTCGTGAAGCCTTCGTCGATCAGGATGTCGGCAACTTCTTCATCGACGTCGAGACGCGCCATGAACAGCGCACGCAGCCGGTCGCGTTCTTCACCCTGCTTCAGGGCGGATTCGTCCGGCGTCATGATGTTGATCTGCCAGCCGGTCAGCTCGCCGGCAAGGCGAACGTTCTGACCGCTGCGGCCGATCGCGACAGCCAGTTCGTTCTCGTCGACGACGACGTCCATCGAATGCTTTTCTTCATCGACGACGATCGACTGGACGGCTGCCGGCGCGAGCGCGCCGATCACGAACTGGGCGGGATCCTCCGACCATAGCACGATGTCGATGTTTTCGCCACCGAGCTCGTTGCGCACGGCCTGCACGCGGGAACCGCGGATGCCGACGCAGGTGCCGATCGGATCGATCCGCTTGTCGTAGGCGATGACGCCGATCTTCGCGCGCACGCCCGGGTCGCGGGCAGCCGCTTTGATCTCGAGCAGGCCCTGCTCGATTTCCGGCACTTCCATCTCGAACAGCTTCATCAGGAATTCCGGCGCCGTGCGCGACAGCTCGATCTGCGGGCCGCGCGCGGTGCGGTCGACCTTCGCGATGTACGCACGCACGCGGTCGCCCACGCGCAGGTTTTCCTTCGGGATCAGCTGATCGCGGCGCAGCAGCGCCTCGACGCGGCCCGATTCGACGATGAAGTTGCCCTTGTCGAGGCGCTTCACCGTACCCGTCATGATCTTTTCGCCACGCTCGAGGTAGTCGTTCAGGATCTGCTCGCGCTCCGCGTCGCGCACCTTCTGCAGGATCACCTGCTTCGCGGCCTGCGCGCCGATGCGACCGAATTCGATCGACGGAACGGGTTCCTCGACATACTCGCCGACTTCGACGTCGGGCTTCTGCTCACGCGCTTCGAACAGCAGGATCTCGCGATCCGGCTCCTGCAAGCCTGCCTCGTCGGGCACGACGAGCCAGCGACGGAAGGTTTCGTGCTCGCCGCTTTCGCGATCGATATGGACGCGGATTTCGGCGCCTTCGTCGAACAGCTTCTTGGAAGCGGACGCGAGCGCAGCCTCGAGGGCGCCCAGCACCACATCCTTGTCGACGTTTTTCTCGCGCGCCAGCGCATCCACCAGCATCAACACTTCGCGACTCATTATTTGCGGCTCCTAAAGTCAACTTGCGGAATCAGGCGGGCTTTGTCGATATCGGCCAGCGTGAAATCCAGCATGGCTGCCTCGCCCTTCTTCCCCTCAAATTCCAAACCGATCGTTTCGCCATTCGGCGCGTGCAGAATGCCCCGGTACGTCTTGCGCCCGTCCAGCGGCTTTTTCAAGGTCACGGAAACTTCGCTGCCGGCGAAGCGCTCGAAGTCGGCCAGCTTCTTCAACGGGCGGTCGAGCCCCGGGGACGAGACTTCGAGCCGTTCGTAATCGATATTTTCGACCGTCAAGACGTGCTGGAGCTGACGCGTAACCTTTTCGCAATCTTCGAGCGAGATGCCGGCAGGCTGATCGATATAGATGCAAAGCATGCCGCGCCCGGTGCGCTCGAGTTCCACCAGCTCGTAGCCGAGCCCGGTGACCGTGGTTTCTATCAGTTCCGTCAGTTGCACAGTGTCCTCTCAGGTGTTCGCGCCCGCCGCTCGCGATTCACCCGCGGGCGCGCGCCTTAGCCGGCGCAGGAAGCGCTACCCGAGATGCCTAACCGTTTCAGCAAAAAAAAATGGGCGGAACGCCCATCTTCTTACTGGTGGTCGCACCTGAGCCGCACATTGAATCCGTACGCCCAGCGACTCCGCGATTATAGCGATTTTTGGCGCAAACGCCAAGCCAGCCGGTAAAAGCAGCGCGTCGGCTGCCTTTACGGACCGAAAATGCGAAATCGGGCTGCCCGATCGACCGGTACTACCCTGCCGCACCGGTGATCGTCGTTGTCGCGGCACGCGACATGGATGCAGCCGAAACCCGTCAACGCAATGCGCCGTATCGACAAAGCCGGCCGGATGCCGGCCACGCGACGTATCGGCGGCTTTGCACCGCCGCACGTCAATCGACAGACGCTTAGCGGCTGCGCGTACGACTGCGCTGCGGACGCTGACCGCCGCGCGGGCCACCGTTGCCGGCGCCATCGGCACGATTGCCGTTCGGATTGCGATTGCCGCCGCCCTTGCTGCCGCCGCGCTTGCCGCCCGCACCCTCGCGCTTGGGGCCTGCGCCGTACGATGCGCGATTGCCGTCGACATCGCGACCGCCGCCTGCACGGTTGCCGTCGCGGCCGCCGCCGGTACGATTGCCGTCACGGCCGCCGCCCGCGCGGTTGCCGTAACCCGACGGCGCAACCGGCAAGCTGCCGTAGCCACTCAGGCCCGGCAGGCCCGGCCCGCCGCGTCGGCCACCGCCGCGACGCGGCTGGTCGAGTTGACCGTGCGTCGTCAGCACCGGTTCGCGGCTGATGAAGCCCATCGACGTCTGCATCGGATCGGGCTGGCGACGCTCGGTCGGACCGGCAGCGCCGCCGCGCTTGCCCTTCTCCTCGGACGGCGCCTTCAGACCGACGGTCGCCATCAGCTTGCGCACCTGTGCGTCGTCGAGCTCTTCCCAACGACCACGCTTTAGGCCGCGCGGCAGCGGAATCGGGCCGTGACGCGTACGGATCAGCCGGCTCACCATCAGACCGACCGCCTCGAACATCCGGCGCACTTCGCGGTTGCGACCTTCGGCCAGCGCGACGTGATACCAGTGGTTCGTGCCTTCGCCGCCGCCATCGCGGATGCGCAGGAAATTCGCCGGACCGTCGTCGAGCTCGACGCCGTGCAGCAGCTTTTGCCGCATGCCTTCGGCCAACTCGCCGACGACCCGCACCGCATACTCGCGCTCGACGCTGTAACGCGGATGCATGAAGCGGTTCGCGAGATCACCGGAAGTCGTCAGCATCAGCAGACCTTCGGTATTGAAGTCGAGGCGGCCCACCGCAAGCCATTTCGCCGTCTTCATCGGCGGCAGACGGTCGAACACCGACGGACGGCCTTCCGGATCCGCGTGGCTGACGATTTCGCCGGTCGGCTTGTGATACAGCAGCACGCGCGGCGGCTTGTTCGGCAGCTTGCGCTTGACCGGCTTGCCGTTGATCCGCACCTGGTCGGTCGGCATGATCCGCTGGCCGATGTGCGCGGGCTCACCGTTCACCGACACGCGGCCGGCGACGATCAGCTCTTCCATTTCGCGGCGCGACCCCATGCCCGCTTCCGCGAGCACCTTGTGGAGCTTCGGCGCGTCGTCGTCCGGCGACAGCACGCGCTTGTTGGCCGGCTGGGCGCGGCCGCGGCGCAGCATCGGCGCACGCACGCCGCTACCGCCCGCGGAATTGTCCGCGTCGAAGGCGGGCGACGTCACGTATGCGAACAGTTCGTCCTGGGACGCATCGCCTTCCGCTACCTTCGCCGGGCCGCCTTCAGCCTTCGCTGCACCGCGACGGCCCTGGCCAGCCTGACCGCCCTTGGCTGCCGCCGCGCCTTCGCGCTTGCCGGCCGGCTTGCGACCGCCCTTGGCCGCGCCTTCCTTGCGCGGCGCACGCGCCGGCTGCGCGTCGGCAGCCTCGGCCGGCTGCGCATCCGCGCCCTCGGCACCCTGCTGCTCGCCTTCGGCGCCCTTCGACTTGGCCGCCGCGCGACGCCGCGCGATCAGGCTACGCGGGCCGCGCCGCAGACCGCGGCGGGGACGCTCGTCGCCACCCGCGGCCGAAGCATCCTGCTCCGGCGCATCGTCGGCACGCGCTGCCTGCACGGCAGGCGCGGACGATTCAATATCGTGGATATCTGTCAAAACAACCTCAAAATGTCAGGTCTCGCGCCCGGCGCGGGCGCGGCAAGAAGTTGGCCGCGATCAGGCGCGACGCTGTTCGGGTTCTGCTTCGTCGTCCGGCAGCGCGTCGGCGCCGATGGGCGCACTGGCGCTTCGGACGGCATCCGCGAGACTGTCGGACGTGTCGTCCAGCGTCTCGTCGTCCGCGGGACGGGAGCGGGAGGCGTCGGCCTGATCGGCCTCGCCGGGCATGTCGCCGGCCGCTTCCGCTCCGTCTCCGGCAGCCGCTTCGGCGGCCGGCTTGCGATCTTCCTCACTCCAATCCGCACGCTGCGGCTCGGGCTGCACACCGGTCGGCACTGCTTCGGCGCCAACCTGTTCCATCTGTTCCGTTTGCCCGCGATCAACATCGAGCGTATCGCGACTCGGAATTTCCTGCGTCGACGCGACGTCGGCCGCGGCATCGCCAAGCCCTTCGGCCGACTCGTCGGCGGGCGCTTCATCCGCCAGCGCCTGCGGCACGTCGGCCGCCGCGTCGTCGGCTACCACTACGTCACCGTCGAAATCCATGGCCTGCTGCGCGAGCAGCGCGGCCTCGATGTTCGCGGCCGGCTCTTCGAGCGCCGGCAGGTCGTCGAGCGCCTTCAGGCCGAGATCGTCGAGGAACTGCTTGGTCGTCGCATACAGCGCCGGACGCCCCGGCACGTCGCGATGACCGATCACCTCGATCCAGCCGCGATCCTCGAGCTGCTTGACCACCTGCGTATTGACCGTGACGCCGCGAATCTCTTCGATGTCGCCGCGCGTGACGGGCTGCCGGTACGCGATGATCGCGAGCGTTTCGAGCACGGCACGCGAATATTTCGGCGGCTTCTCGGGATGCAGGCGATCCAGATAATGACGCATCGCCGGCTTGCTCTGAAAGCGCCACCCGGTCGCCAGCGCCACCAGTTCGACACCGCGGCCGGACCAATCCTGTTTCAGATCTTCGAGTAACGTGCGGACCGTGTCAGCCGACACGCCGTCGGCAAAGAGCTTGCGCAAATCGCCGAGCTTCAGCGGTTCCTGCGCGCAGATCAAAGCAGTCTCGAGGACGATCTTCGCCTCTTGGGTATTCATGCAGCTAGGCCAGACCCTGTGGTCAAACGAACCGGATCAACAAACAGACGAAAGGAACGGAAGACGCGCTCGCCCGATTCTGATCGGTCATATTGATGGGAGCACGAACCGGGGGCGGCGAATCAACTTCAAGCCAGGCCCAAACCGGACGGAACAGCACGGCTCAACGACGGAACCGCGTGACTGAGCGCCATATTACGCAAAATTGCCCGGTGCGTAAAGATGAGCGAAACAGGCCGCCGCCCCGGCGGCACGCCCGCTCCGTCCCCGCTTCAGCGAACGCCCGCGCCGTGCGCGAGGAACCTGCGTAGTCGCTCCACGCCCGCGTCGAGCCGCGCCGGATCGCACGCATAACACCAGCGCACGAACCCTTCTCCCTCCGGGCCGAACGCTCGACCGGGCGCCAGGCCGAGCCCCGCGTCGCGCACCAGCGTCTTGCAGAACGCCAGGCTGTCGGTCGCGCCCGGCAGCCGCAGGAACAGGTACATCGCGCCGGGCGGAGGCAGCACCTCGACGCCCGGCAGCGTCCGCAGCGCGGCGACCAGGTGATCACGCGCGTCGCGCAGCGCCGTGACGAACGATCGCACGAACGGCTCCCCGTCGCGCAACGCGACCTCACCGGCGGCCTGCACGAAGCCCGGCGCGCACGACGTGTTGTATTCGACGAGCTTCGACAGGTCGCCCATCACCGACGCCGGCCCAATCAGCCATCCGAGCCGCCAGCCCGTCATCGCCCACGCCTTCGAGAACGAATTCACGACCACGACGCGCTCCTCGCGCGACGCGATATCGAGGAACGACGGCGCGCCGCCCTCGTCGAACGCAAGCCGCTCGTACACCTCGTCGGCGACCAGCCAGATACCGTGACGACGGCAATGGGCGAGCACGGCCCGCTGATCGTCGCGCGACATCGTCCAGCCGGTCGGGTTGTTCGGCGAGTTGATCAGCAGCATCCGCGTATCGGGCGTCAGCGCCGCGAGCAGCCGACCGACGTCGAGCTGCCAGCCCGCGTCGCCGTAACCGAGCGGCACGCAGTCGACCTGCGCGCCGAGGATTTTCGGAATCTCGACGAGATTCGGCCAGAGCGGCGTGACCGCGACGACACGTTCGCCCGGCCCGACCAGCATCTGCGCAGCCAGCATCAGCGCACTCACGCCCGAACTCGTTACGGCGACCGTGTCGGCCGCCGTCGCACCGTGACGCGCGCTGACATAGGCGGCGATCGCGTCGCGCAGCGCCGCCGTCCCGAGATTGTGCGTGTAGAAGGTCGCGCCATCGCGCAGCGCCGCGGCCGCGGCGTCGCGGATGAAGTCCGGCGTCACGCGATCGGATTCGCCGAACCAGAACGGCAGCATGTCCGGCACGCCGAAGCCGGCGTTTGCGACCTCGCGGATCAGCGACGGCCGCAGCGCGTGCACCGCGGCGCGCGCCGCCGGTTCGTCGCTCGCCGGGAAAAAACCTGCGGAATGCGTCATCGAAAGCCACCGCCGAGGAACACGATCCGCGTAGTGTACCGGCCGGCAAGCCAGACCGGACGCACGCCAATACGCGTCAGTCGAGATCTTCGGCCCGCGCCGGCATCTGCCGCACGAGCTCCCAGATCGCCTGCGCGGCGGGCGACAACGACCGGTCGCGGCGGCGCACCAGTTCGACGGTGCGCTCGGTGCGCGGCGTGAGCGGCCGCGCAACCAGCGTCGAACCGGCAGGCAGCGGCAGCGACAGCCACGGCTGCACGCTCACGCCAACGCCGGCCTCGACCAGCCCGAACACGGTCGCCGAATGCCCGAGCTCCTGCATGACCGTCGCGTTGACGCGATGCGTGGCCAGCGCGGCATCGATCAGCGGCCGGCTGCCCGACGCATGATCAAGCAGCACGAGGCGCTCGCCGTCCAGCGCCGTCCATGGCACCTCGGCCCGTGCCGCGAGCGGATGGTCGGCGCGCGCGACGAGGCAGAACGAATCCGTCATCAGCGGCTCGCAGACCAGATCGGCGACCGTCAGCGGGCCGATCACGACGCCGAAGTCGACTTCGCTCGACTTCACCTTGCGCAACACGTCGCTCTGCACGTCATCGCGCAGGCCGAGCGTCACGAACGGGAACTGGCGCTCGCACGACGCCACCACCCGCGGCATCAGCCTGCATGCGATCGTCGGGCTTGCCGCGACGATCACGCGCCCGCGACGCTGCTCTCCGATCTCGCGAATCTCGCGCAACGTATCGTCGAGATCGTCGAGCAGACGCGACACGCTCGCGATCAGGTTCGCACCGACGTCGGTCAGCTGCACGTCGCGCGTCGTGCGGTCGATCAGCTTCAGCCCCAGTTCGGCCTCGAGCTCGCGCACGCAGCGGCTGACCGCGGACTGCGTGAGCCCGATCTCGTCACCCGCCCGACTGAAGCTCTTGAGCCGCGCGACTTCGATGAATACGCGGAGCTGGCGCAGCGTAACGTTCATGTCCCGGCCTCATCAATCGTCGATATCGATGCACGATTTTAATGCGCGAAACGACTTCGATGAATGAATGCGGCACCGGTCGCACATGTTTCGCTGCGGTGCAATACGTTCGCAAACGCACGTGGCATGGGCGGATTGCACAAGATTGGTGATTGTCCCGATTTGCTCACGGGTTATTTTGGCGTCTTATACGCCCCTAGCTGACTTAGCCGTTAGCTCGCTGCCAAGCGGCTCTCGAGGGATTTACCTCTGACATGGCACGCTTCGTGCATTACCTTGCGCACAGGGTGCAGGTTTCGTCGGACGGAAGAGTAGAAACGCCGCTGCCGGCCAACCGGACGCCCCCACCCGGCACTCGACGATCGAGTGCTTGAAGAGTGCGCGGCGCAGGGCAGCGCACCGGAGTTAGCTTCGCTGAGGTGAGGACATGATGCTGTTCGACGATTTGAGAGATAACGAATGGGCGCTGGTCGAGGGTCTGTTTTGCTCGGAGCCCGCACGGAGTGAGCGGCGTGGCCGCCCCCGCGTGGAAGCCCGATCGGTAGTCAACGCCGTGCTGTGGGTGCTGTCGACGGGTGAAGGCTGGTCGAAACTGCCGGGCCGCTATCCGTCCCCGCCGACCTGCCGCCGCCGCTTCGACGAATGGCAGGCGGACGGTACGCTCGCCGAAATCGTGAAACGACTCGGCACGAGCGGCCGTCAGATCTCGCTGCGCGGACGCATCGGCGCAAGCGCGGCGAAGCCGCCCGCGCCGCCGAGCCGCGACCGGCTGCGCGGCGCGTTCTGGACCAATCCGGAATCCTGGCGCGCGCCCGTCAAGATGGCGTAACGAATGCTCGATCGGGCGGCTTCGGCCGCCCGGTTTCTTTTTGCGACGCGACTTCGTTGCGACGCATGCCTTGCCGTCGATTACCGTTGTCGTGCCGCGAAACATCTATTTACTAATATTTACAGCAAGCCTGCACTCCCACGCTTACCTTAGCGTCATATCAACAGGCCGCACTGACGGCTTGAAGGGAGCCCCGCCATGAAAACAATGTCACTGCTCGTTGCATGCGGCATTGTCGTTTCCGTGGCGCTGACCGCTCCCGTCCATGCCGACGATCGGGTGAAACCGCCGCATCGCCAGCAGGATCACCGCAACACCCTCCGCCAGCCGCCGTCCGCCAACCCGCCCAGCCGGCAAACCGTGCCACGCGGCGACTTGCGCGGCGACATCGCCAGCAACGCGCGAGCACGGATTGGCTCACAGCCACCGGGCATGTCGCGTCATCCGTAGTCCTGCCGATTTCGAGATTTCGCCAAAGAAAATGCCGGTATCCGGGAACTGCGCCCCATGCGGCGGGTCACATCGTTGCCATGAGCACAGCGTGGCAGCAGCAAAAGTATCCGGTACGCCCGTATCCTTGTGATACGGGCTTTTTTTTGCATCGCCGGCCTGCGCGGCGATGCGCGGGGCGGGATGAAGATCGACCGCTACAGGCGGCTTTCGAGAATCGCCACGGCGCTCGCTTCGCTCAATGCGTAGTCGTCCATGCGGCGATCAGTCCAGGAAAGTAATTTCTCGGCGCGCTCGAGGCGCGAGAATTCGGCTCGACCGCTGTCGGTCAATACGGCAATGTCGACCGGTGCATGGAAGCCCGGCGCGGGGGCAACGGTCTTCTGCCTGACCGTGTCCATCAGCCCGAGCGAACGGAGATACTCGAACACGCCCGGGCGGCGTGCCCACGGTACCTGGCGGTACTGCACTCGTCTCAATGCGTCGAGCACCGCTTCGTTGGAATACGTGGCCATCTCGATTCTTTCTTAAAGTGCAGCGACAATGCGAAGCGGCGCGCCGGGCGGGGTCTCCGCCCGCCGAAACCGCCACCGATTCTGGAGGCCAACGTTGTTCGGCGTCGCGTCAGGGCCGTATCGTCAGCCGTCCATAAAAAGACACCATACCCCAATCAAATTGATTCTGTTCGATTCATTTGTACTTCTCTTCATCGGTTTCATGCTCTGCCGCAAGCAGCGTCGAACCATTTCGATCGTCGCCGCCGCGCTGTTCTGGCTGCTGGCGACGGGCTGGCTCGCAGCGCCGCTGATCGCCTGGAGCGAGGCCGGCGTCACGCCGGTCGAGCATCCCGACATGCACGGGCGAACCACGCTGATCCTCATAGGCGCCGGCACGCACCGCACCGACACCGGAGTGCAGCCACCGCCCGACGGCGTCGCGCGCATCCACAAGGTTGCGGCGCTCTATCGCACGTGCCGGCAGCAGGCCGAACGCTGCACCGTGGTGATGTCGGGCGGCGACCCGCAGCATCACGGCGACACCGAGGCAGCCGTCTACGGGCGCCAACTTGTCGCTCAAGGCGTGGCGCCGGCCGACCTCGTGCTCGAACCGAACAGCCGCACAACCTACGAAAACGCGAAATTCACTGCATCTATACTACGCTCACAGTATGACGATGCGCGCGTTCTCGTCACGTCGTCGTACCAGATGCGCCGGGCGTTGCTCGATTTCCGCCGTTTCGGCATCGATCCGCAGCCCGTTTATGCGAATCTCCGACGCGCGCAGACGGGCTGGCTGCCGCGCTGGCGCAATGTGGCCAATGCCGAGCAGGCGCTGCACGAGCTGGTCGGGATCGCACAATTCCACGTGTATCGTTGGCTCGGCTGGTTTTGACGACGGCGCGCAAACCTGCGCGAAAATCGCTGCACCACCCTGGATGGCAGACGCGTGACGAAGTGCGCGAAGTGTTGCGCGACTTCAACGGGGCCTTGCGTCGTGCGACGATCCGGTGCACATTGATCCGTCACTTTTGTTACACTCGACACGCACTCGATTGCAGTCGCCAGACGAAACGGCAACACTCGGGTTCATCACCACTTAGCGGAGGTAAAGCAATGAAGAAGACGTCCCTGGCTATCCTGGTAGCGATGTCGGCGCTGACTGGCGCAGCGTATGCGCAAGAGAGCACGCAGATTCAGACCATCACCGATCCGGCCAAGATCGCCGAGATCGAGCAGCGTGCACAAGCGCTGCAACAGCAGCAAGCGGCCGAAGCGGCTCAGCCGGCGGCGCAGGAAGAGCATCACCACGGCAAGAAGGCTGCGCATCACAAGGCAGCAGCGAAGAAGGCCGGCAAGAAGGCGAAGGCTGCAGACGCTGCCAGCCAGTAAGTTCGGCGGCACCGCTCCAGTAAAAAGCCGAATCCGGGTAACCGGGTTCGGCTTTTTTGGTTGCGGCGCCCGCGCGCTGTGCTAAAGTCGCGCACCGAAATTTTCCACCCGTGCGCACCCCGGTGCGGAGGACAGCATGAGCAACATTCAACTCGACATCGAGTGGACCGAAGCCGCCACTCGCCAGATCAAGCAACTGATGCCCCGCGGCTCGGACGACGCGTTTCTCGCGCTGCCGCCGATCGAATGCCTGCCGATGGAGGGCGACGTGCTGTTCCTCGGCCCGCAAGGCAAGCAGCAACCGTTCATCGTTGCCGAGCGTCAGTATCACCATGACGGCGATGCCGACTGGACGATCATCCTGATCCTCGACGTACCCAGCGCATCGCACTGACGCGCCGCCGCGACCGGACACGTCCGGTCGCCCTACCCGGCTCGGACTCAGACGAGCTTCGACAGCACGCGGATTTCGGAACGCTCGATCCAGTCCGCGGCCGCTTCGCGATAAGCGAGAATATGCGCGGAACGCGCATGGGCGGCCAGCGCCTCCTCGCTCTCCCAACGCTCGACGAATACGAACCGCGCGGGCTCCTTCAGATCCCGGTGCAGGTCGTACTGCAATGCGCCCGCTTCGTTGCGGGTCGGCTCGACGATTCCCTCAAGCACGGTGCGCAGTTTCTCCTCCGCGCCCGGCTTCGCCACGATCAGCGCCACGACTGCAATTTCCGCCATTCCCGCCTCCTTCATCCGAAAAAGTCCGAGAATACGCGAATCCCGCACCACGCATCGGCTATGCCGATACGACAGGGCGATGGCACCAAAAAAATAGCCCGCGCTTCAGAGAAGCGCGGGCGAAACCGTCGCCCTACGAGGATAGGCGACGGGGCCATCGAGATCCGCACGCTGGCGCGGATCGTCATCTGTTGCGCCGACGCTTGGCGCGTCGGCATGTGAGGGTGTCGATGCCGTTGTTCAGGCGCTCGCGGCGCATTCCCGGCCTCTGACACCGTCCTCCCTGCTCTAACGATTCCAACCTATAAAGCAGGTTGCGTGCCAGGCATGACGTGATCAACATTCCATTGATTTATAAGGACATTTTTTTAGATCGGCGACAATGTGACACGTGTTCTGTCCTCGTAACGCTCGAATGTTACGTAACGTCACGAGAAGGGACGGGCCCCACCGAACAGGCGTACGCGTCGGCGAGCGGCCATGAAAAAAGCCCGCCGGATGGCGGGCTTTTCAAGGGGGCGGAAAACGCCGGGATCAGCGGAGCTGATTCACGAGCAACCCCATGATCTGGCGAGCCGGCGACGACGTATCGATCGCGCCCGCATCGTCGACGACCGCGACACGCGTCTGATCGGCCGTGAGCGCCTTCACGTTGACGCGATACTGCTTCGCCTGCTTTTCCTTCTTGCCGTGGAACAGCTGGCTCCAGAAGCCCTGCTCGGCCGCACTCAGATCCTTCGGATCGACGTAGCGCACGAAGTACAGACCCTTCGAGCGATCGCGATCGTCGACCGTGAAGTTCGCGCGATCGAGCGCGAGACCGACGTGCAGCCACGACCGGTCGTACGGCTCGCCGAGCGTGACTTCGGACGGCACGGCCGCTTCAGCCGCGTCATTGCCTTGCGCCGACGTGCGCGAGACGTTCTGGGCAGCAATCGCCGCGGCAGCCTTCGACGACGCGTCGCCATCGGCCTTCTTGTCCTTCGGTACCGCGTTGTCCTTGATGTTCGCGATCGGCGGCTCGCCGTTCTTCGCGCGCTGCTCGTTCTGCGCGAGCACGGCCATCAGCCGCTTCAGGTATTCTGTCTCGAGCGCCGGATCGTTCGGCTTCGGTTCCCACTTGCTCGAATCGTTGTTCGCACCGGTGATCGCCTCGCGCATGCCCTTCTGGCTGATGAACACGTAGGTGCCGCCATTTGGCGCCGAATCGAGACGCGTGCGGTACTTGTTGCGCTCGGCCGTCACGTACGAATTGCCCATCGCCTTCGAGATCACGCTGCGGATCAGGCCGTCGTTGATCTGCGGATGGGTTTCGTTCCAGTCGGTTTCCATCACGCCCTTGTCGCGCTGGTCGACGACGAGCAGGAAGCCCTGCTCCTGCCAGAAACGGCGCACCTGCGGCCAGATCGCGGCGGGCTGCTTGCCGTCGATCACGAGCCAACTTTCGGTGCCGTCGCGCTGGATATGCATGCCGGCCACGGCCGGCGCGACGGTGTCCAGCGCAGGCGCGGCCTGCTGGACCTGCTGGAGCGCGGACAGGGAAGTCGCGCCGCCCTGGGGCGGCAGCGAACGCTGATCGGCCGTCTCGTCGAGCATGTTGGGCGGCACTGCGAGCGACGCTTCCTTCGATTTCGAATCGCTCTTGTAGTCCACTTTCGTGGGCGACGACGTACCGCAACCGGCGACGAGCGCGCCGGTGGCGAGCACTGCAGCGAACCGCATGGTAAGACGAAGATCAGTCATGTTCGGGGAATCCTCTTCCGCTAAATCACGGCGCTTTCCGTGGATCAACCTTGCATTTTACCGGGGCCGCGCTGCGATGTGCAAAAAAGCGACGGCCAAGAAAAAACCCGCGCCAGCCTGAGCTGACGCGGGTTCTTGTCTGGTCGGGGCGAGAGGATTTGAACCTCCGACCACCTGCACCCCATGCAGGTACGCTACCAGGCTGCGCTACGCCCCGAAAGAAAAAAATTATAACAGACAGTTTCCCGGTTTAGAACGGGTCGCATGCATTTTGTGAATGTTCTCGTGAAATTTTTTTGCGTGACGACGCCAATGCAGGCAACCTGCGGCACCGATCCCGCATCGCCGTCATCGCTTGCGCGCGACGCAGATGACCGTCAAGCCGGCGACGCGATTGAAGCGGAACATCGGCAGCTCGATACGACAGATCGTCTTGAGCAAGCCGTTGACGAACGGATGATGGCGGCGCAATTGCGACTCGGGCTCGCGCGGATGCGAACGCGCCCGCTCGCCGAGCCGCAATGCGGCCGCGAGCGGAAACGTGAGGCCGAAATAATAGGCGCCGTGCTCGACGTCGAGCCCCGCACGCCGGACCACGTCCTCGAGGCCGCCGAGCGTGTATCTGCGCTTGTGCTCGAGGAAATCGTCGTGGCCGCTCCACAGGAACTGGAACGCGGGAACCGTGATCAGGAACCGGCTACCCGAGGGCGCGCCCTTCACGTACTGCGTCAGCAGTCCGACGTCGTCGTCGACATGTTCGAGCACGTCCATCAGCAACACGAGATCGGCATCGAAGCGATCGACGGCGCGCCGAAAGTGGATCGGCTTGCCGGCCGCCTCGCCGTCGCTGTCGTCGGCGTAGCTCGTATCGACGCACCATGCTTCCGTCGCCTGCGTGCGCTCGAGCAGATGCTTCGAGAAAAAACCGGAGCCCGCGCCGACGTCGAGTATCCGGTTCGCGCCCGATGCGCCGAGGAACCGGCGAATCGCGCTCGCCTTCGACGCGTAGTACCAGTGATCGCCCACCCCCGCACCGAGTACGTCGACTTCCTTCAGGTCCATGGTGCTTCCCCGTGATGGCTGCCGTGTTGTGATGTCGAATCCGCCACTGATGCCGATCTTACCTCGCCGCTGCCGCCGATCGTATCCGTCGATGCCCGGGGCCGCGGCGCTTCGGCATCCGGTGAAACCCGCGCCGGCCAAGGCCGGCCGCGGATTTTCAGGGCCGCTTCGAAACACGCCTGGCGACGGCCCGGACAAACCAAACGACCGTTTGATTCAGCAGCTCGTCGACCGCGAATCCATTGTCCGGCAGTCCGCCGGCGCATCGCGTCCGGGCGCCCGTTGTTTGGTAACGCCGCTCTAGCACGCTATGACACACTGCACGGCATCGACGCTCGCGCCGTGCAGTGGCGCGCGCCGCCGTCGATCAAGACAAGACATGGAGACAGACGATGCGGAATACGGTCCGGCGCGGCCATCGCTCGCCTTTGGCAATTTTCGACTGGTTTTCCGGCCTGCGACGCACGGTCGCCCCAAGATCGCATACGACATTCCGCATGTTCGGCTGCGGCGCGCTGGCGCTCGCCCTGCTCTGCGCCGGCTGCGCCGAATCGGCCGCGCAGCGCGACAGCAACACGTCCATCGCATCGACGAAGATCGAGCGCACCAAGGCCGAGCGGCTCGCGCGCGAGCAGCAGATCGCGCGCACCGTGCCGTCGCTCGCATCGATCAGCCTCACGCAGCCGCGGCCGTTCACGCTGCGCGACTCGGGCCAGAACGGCGCGATGACGTTCCTGCGCGACGTCGATTTCCGCATCGTCAACAACCTCGGCTTCTTCATTCATCAGCTGTCGGCCACGCTCGTGCCGACGCAGGCCGGCGCACCGATCGTCTTCGACGATCCGACGAGCTTCGAGATCGACGTGCACGAAGGCACGGTCACGCTCGACAACGCGAAGCTGACCGCCCTCTTCAACACCTACATCTTCGGCTATCGCAACGCGCCGCTGCGCAAGCTCGCGGTGTCGGCCGGCGACGGCGTGATCCATCTGCAAGGCGAGATGCAGCGCGACGGCTGGGTACCGTTCTCGCTGACCGGCACGCTCGCGATCCGCGACGGCAGCCAGCTCGTGTTCCACCCGACCGGTGTGCGCGTGTCGGGCCTCAACGCACAGCCGGTGATGCGCGCGGCCAACGTGAAAATGGCCGACCTGCTGAAGGTGCAGACCCCGATCGCGCAACTCGCCGGCGACGATCTCGTGATGGCGGTCGACAAGCTGATGCCGCCGCCGCGCCTGAAACTCACGATCACCGCCGTGCGCGTGACGCCGGCGGGCCTCGACCTGAAGCTCGACGACGGCTCGCGTGCCGGCTTCGCGATGCCCGCGAACGCACCGCAGCAAGCGATGTATATCCGCGGTGGCGACGTGAAATTCATGCGCTCGATGCCGATGAACGCGGACATCCTGATCGGCCCGCTCGACGCGTCGAAGCGCGGCCAGACGTTCGTGTTCGACCTGTATCACTATCGCGACCAGGTGTCGGCCGGCTACTTCAACTTCGACGAAAGCGGCGCGATGGCGATCCGGATGCCTTCGTATGCAGGCCCGGCCAGCGGCGCACTGCTCGGCAACGCGGCCGCGCGCCTGAACGACAGCTTCCTCGCCGCGCAGCAGAATGCGCTGCGCGACGTGCGCCAGCACTGGGAAGCGTACGCGCTCGCCGCAGACGCCGCGCGACCCGGCATGCAGAAGGTCGCGATGCGGCGCACGTCGACGACGCCGTTCAACGAGCGGCACGTGTCGAACCGCAACCCGACGATCCATCTGCGCAACGTCGACTTCAACCTGTCCGGCGATATCGGCTTTCACGTCGAGGATCTCGACGTGGAACTCGTGTCGAAGCGCCCGGGCGAACCCGTCGATCTCGACGATCCGAACCAGTACGACATCCGCATTCTCGGCGGCACGGTCGTCGAGTCGTGGAAGGCGATGTCGGCGCTCTTCAACAACTACCTGCTCGACTATTCGCCGCGTTCGCTGAACGACCTGCAATTGAGCGCGGACGGCCAGAACCTGCGCGTCCAGGGCGGCATCAAGCTGTGGAATCACGTACCGGGCGTCTGGTTGCCGACCGACATGAAGGGCTCGCTGACGGTGCTCGATGATCGGCACCTCGCCTTCAAGCCGTCGCAGGTGTCGGTGCTCGGCATCCCGCAGGCGACGCTGCTGCGCTCGCTCGGTATCGAGCTCGCGTCGCTGACGCCGTTGCAGCGGCGCGGCGCGGAACTGCGCGGCGACACGCTCGTGCTCGACCAGTACACCGTGTTTCCGCCGCCCGTGCTGAACGGCAAGCTCGCCCAGGCGACGGTCGAGCCCGACGGATTGCGGCTCATGTTCCGGCGCGCAGCGGGCGCGCCCGCACCGAAGCGGCCGCAGATCGACGCACCGAGCTACATGTGGATGGAAGGCGGCGACATGAAGATGTTCAACGTGCTCGAACTCAACGTGCGCGCGCTGATCCGGAATTCGGCCGAGGCCGGCCCGATGCGGTTCGACCTGTACGGGTATCGCAGCCAGGTCGCGCAGGGCTCGGTGCGGATGCTGCCGGACGGCACGCTGGTCGTCGACATGGGGCGCAAGAATCCGCTCGCGTCACGCTGATTCCGTCGTGCTGCCCCCTGATGCGCGACCCGCATGAAAAAAGCCCGATGGCAGGTCGCCAACCGGGCTTTTCGAGGCATCCTGTGCGCCGTGCGCTTGTATGTTCAGTACTGACCAGTACGGTAAAGTCTGGTGGTAGCCAGACGAGACCGTGCAGTTTGCCCCGCGCTTGGGTGTTGGAGCCCGTGACTGAGTACAAAACGCACGGTTGCCGTGCTG
>Ga0209258_100098_pt1 | contig 215216 bp, 198 predicted proteins | sample Araplaol_mTSA_r2_FD_184281 | JGI IMG/M metagenome (GOLD analysis project Ga0209258, IMG submission 184281) | Arabidopsis root microbial communities from North Carolina, USA - plate scrape CL_Col_mTSA_r2 (SPAdes) (version 2) | ecosystem: Host-associated > Plants > Roots > Endosphere | place...
CTGAAATCGTCGGCCGCCTTTACCTTTTAAACCTGTTAATGTCTGTTTCTGCCTCATAATTTACATTTTGAGGTGTAAACTTTTTTCAGGACGAGACAATGTCTCGTCGACCCAGGTTAAACCACGTTTAGTTAATCCTGCACCTGGTTTACACGTCAATGCATCTCAAGAGGCAGCTATTTGCTTTACTTTCTGAAAATAGATGGTATACCATCTATCTTTCTTTCTTCGAAAGATGTCCTTTTTAGCCAGCCGCTCTAACAGCTTAACGTAATTACATTGACGGACTAATCCTTTTATCACAATTTCTTTCGCAGCTATATATAATCACTATTTTTGATCCCTGTTAAACAATCAATAGCAATGGTTAAAAGGATCTATATAGGACTGATATCTCTTTTGCTGCCAGTAATGGCTGTGTGGGCACAGCCTTCACCGGTAATAAATGCTGCGGATATTAAACTGCGGCTGGAGAAACTGGACACGCTGGGCAGCGTATTATATATTGCCGCTCATCCGGATGATGAAAATACCCGCCTGCTTGGCTACCTGGCGAAAGAAAAGTTATACCGTACCGGTTACCTTTCCCTGACCCGTGGAGATGGTGGGCAAAACCTGCTGGGAAACGAACAGGGAGAGCTGCTGGGGCTGATCCGCACACAGGAGTTGTTATCTGCCCGCCGTATTGACGGGGCAGAGCAGTTCTTTACCCGTGCCCTGGACTTCGGTTTTTCCAAGAACCCTGCAGAAACATTCACTATCTGGGATAAAGAAAAGATCCTGGGAGATGTGGTGTGGATGATACGCAAATTTCAGCCGGATGTCATTGTGTGCCGTTTTCCGGCAGATAGCCGCGCCGGTCATGGTCATCATACCGCTTCGGCCATGCTGGCTGCAGAGGCTTTTGATGCTGCCGCGGATCCTACCCGTTACCCCGAGCAACTGAAACAATATCATATATGGAAGGCCCGCCGCCTGTTGTGGAATACCTTCAGTTTCGGGAATATCAATACCACGAGTAATGATCAGTTCAAAATAGATGTGGGGGCCTATAATTACCTGTTGGGTAAAGGATATGGAGAAATAGCCGCAGAGAGCCGTTCCCAGCATAAGAGCCAGGGTTTTGGTGTACCAGCCGCCCGGGGTAGCGCTACAGAATTCTTTTTGACGATTAAAGGCGAAACACCTACCTACAGTTTACTGGATGGAGTGAATACTTCCTGGAGCCGTATAGAAGGAGGCAAGGCTATTGGAGAAATGGTAGATAAGGCTACTGCCGCGTATAATATAGATAACCCCTCAGCCTCTGTGCCAGCATTACTGGCCATCAGGAAAGCGATTCAGGGATTACCGGACGGGATGTGGCGTAAACAGAAACTGCTGGAAACAGAACAACTGATCCTGGCTTGTGCAGGTATATGGGCCGAAGCCTATAGCAGTACGCAGGTGGTTGTTCCGGGACAGCCATTACAGGGTAGCGTACAACTGATCTGTAATAGTCATATCCCTGTAAAATTACAGGAACTCCGTTTTGCGGGCAGGGATACCACCCTGGGAACTGAACTGGAATTTAACCATCTTAAAACCATTCCTCAATCTTTAACGGTACCAGAGAATACGCCCGAATCACAACCTTACTGGCTGCGTAAACCGCATCCTATTGGTATATATACCGTAACCGATCCTACCTTGACCGGTTATCCGGAGAATATACCAGCGCTTTCTGCGGTGATGAAACTGATTATTAACGGGGAAGAATTTACTGTGAGTCGTCCCCTGCAATATAAATTTACGGACCCTGTAAAAGGGGAACTCTATGAACCGCTGGTTATTGCGCCGCCGGTAGTAGCCACCCTTAACAGTGTATTTATTTTTACGGAAACAGCTGCACAACCGGTAGCCGTAAAGTTGCGTGCGATGGGCGAAAACACTACAGGATCTGTGAGTCTGCAACTGCCTGCGGGCTTTACAAGTACAGAAACTACCCTGCCATTTAATTTAGCCAAAGGAGATGAGTCTTCTGTGATCTTTCATATCAAACCATCAAAGGTAGCGGGCATTAATCGTACGGATACATTGAGGGTGGTGATGCATTGTAATGGGCAGGATTATACGCAGAGTGTGAAGACCATCAGTTATGATCATATTCCTGCTATTACGTTGTTCCCGGATGCTGCTGCCAGGCTGGTAACAGTAGATCTTAAACATAATGGCCGTAAGCTGGGATATATTTCAGGCGCCGGTGATATGGTAGCGGCTTCTTTGCAGCAGGTAGGTTATGAAGTAACAGAACTGGGTGAAAAAGAGATTATGAACGGCAACCTGCAACAGTATGATGCGATCATCACAGGTGTACGCGTATACAATATTAATCCCCGTATAAAATACTGGCAACCCCGTTTGATGGAGTATGTAAAGAATGGTGGTACTTTGCTGGTGCAGTATAACGTGAACGGACCTCTTCAGCTAACCAATATAGGGCCTTATCCGTTTACACTTACCCGTGACCGTGTGACAGACGAAAACGCGGCAGTAACCTTGTTACATCCGGAAGACCCGATATTACATTATCCCAACAATATTACTGCTCAGGACTTTGAAGGATGGGTGCAGGAAAGAGGGCTTTATTTTACCCAGACGACTGATCCCGGCTATAAAAAATTACTGTCTATCCATGATAAGGGAGAAGAGAGCTTAGATGGTTCTACCATTGTGGCTGATTATGGGAAAGGAAGATATGTGTACACTTCTCTTGCTTTTTTCAGGGAGTTACCCGCAGGTGTACCTGGTGCATACCGGTTATTTGTGAACCTGATATCAACAAAGAAATAAATGGGCAAAAAGGAAGAGAACAACAGGCCAAGACTGACGATTGTAGGCATGATGTGTATTTTGATAGGGCTGGTAATAGGCTTTGAGATCAAAAGAGTGCATATCGGGTTGTTGATAGGGCTAGCACTGGGTTTGCTAAGTGGTAACCTGTTAAAGAAAAGATCATAATCAAACTGTATAATACCTGTAATTGATCCCGGTTATGATAGAAGATAAACCGCCACTATTTCCGCATTGGTGGATGTGGTATGCATTTGTCACAGGATGGCTTGTCCTGCTGATTATTGGATTTTATTTATTTACTAAAGTATATTCATGAGCGTAGCAGACTGGATCGTGCTGGTGGTTACACTGGTTGGTATTATTCTTTACGGAATGTGGAAGAGCCGTGGTCAGCGGAATATGGCCGGTTATTTCCTGGACAACCAGTCCATGCCCTGGTATATTGTATTGTTATCTATCATTGGTACACAGGCCAGTGCTGTTACCTTTTTATCTGCCCCCGGGCAGGCCTATACGGACGGGATGCGTTTTGTACAATATTACTTCGGATTGCCGCTGGCAATGGTAGTGTTGTGTATAACGTTCGTGCCTATATTCCATAAACTGAAAGTGTACACGGCATATGAGTACCTGGAGCAGCGTTTTGACCTGAAAACCCGCACCCTTACAGCAGGGTTGTTCCTGTTACAGCGTGGTTTATCTACAGGCATCAGTATTTATGCTCCTTCTATTATTTTATCTTCTTTACTGGGGTGGAATATCTATACGACCAATGTTATTATGGGAGGATTGCTCATTATCTACACTGTTTCCGGTGGTACAAGGGCCGTAAGTTATACGCAGACCCTGCAGATAGCGATCATTTTTGCCGCGATGTTCCTGGCAGGATGGATGGTGGTGCATTTGTTACCTGCCGGCATTGGTTTTAACGATGCCTTACAGGTATCGGGTAAGATGGATAAGCTGAATGTGATAGAAACAAAGTTCAACTGGAAAGATAAATATAATATCTGGAGCGGGTTGATTGGAGGCTTCTTCCTGGCACTGTCTTACTTTGGAACGGACCAGTCGCAGGTAGGGCGTTACCTCACTGCAAAATCAGTAACAGAAAGCAGGATAGGGCTGCTGATGAACGGGCTGGTAAAGGTACCTATGCAGTTCCTGATCTTATTAATAGGAGCGTTGGTATTCGTATTTTATCTGTACTTCAGGGCGCCTATTTTCTTTAATGAAGCACAGATACAGAAAGTATATAAAAGCGAAGAAGGAGCTGCTTTTAAAGTATTGGAGAAAGAGTATAATGAACTGGGAGCAGTGAAGCGGCGGCAGGTAAAAGAGATGGCAGCCGCTATTAAGGAAAACAATGAACCGTTAGAGATCCAGACAAAAACAGCACTGCAAAAAACAGAAGCGTTATCTGTGGTGACCCGCGGGAAAGCGATCGCGCTGATTAAAAAAGCAGATCCCACGGCAGATATCAATGACACTAATTATATCTTCCTGCATTTTGTGGTGAACAACCTGCCAAAGGGCCTGGTAGGCTTACTGATAGCCATTATCTTTTTAGCCGCATGGGGTAGTATTGCCGCTGCGCTGAACTCACTCGCCTCTACCACCGTGATTGATATTTACCAGCGAATGGTGTGTAAGAAAGAGTCTGATAAACATTACCTGCGTATTTCCAGATGGTGTACAGTAGGGTGGGGGATTTTCTGTATCCTGGTAGCGCAGTTTGCCAGCAGATTAGGCAGTCTGATAGAAGCAGTAAATGTACTGGGATCTCTATTTTACGGGGTGATACTGGGGATTTTCCTGGTAGCGTTTTACTGTAAGAAGATAAGAGGAGCAGCGACTTTCTGGGCAGCGATCATATCGGAAGTACTGGTGATCATTGTTTATATGTCAGAGATCGTATCCTTCCTTTGGCTGAATGCGATCGGCTGTTTTTTGGTGGTAGGGATCGCGTATGTGATACAACAATTACGGACCAGGCAGGTAGCCTGATCCGTATTGCATATTGTTCATACATAAACCAGATTGAATAAATAAGTATTTTACTCCAGCATTTTCTTTTTCAAATTATACAGCAAAGTATCGAACCTTAACCAATAAATATTACAGTCTTGCTCACTCGTACCCCTGGTATAAAACAGGTATTTTCCATCTGGTGAAACATATTGGCCGAAACGATGAGCAAGACCATCATTTATCATTGCTCCTAAGCTGCAGGGTGTTGTCCAGGATTTATCAGTCTTTCTGAAACTTATCCAAAGTTCACTTTCATAAGTGGGAGTTTCTTTCGCTGATATGATGATGTATGATTCATCCGGCGCAATAAAGAAATCACCATCAAAGGCAGGTGTATTGATGGTATTACCGAGGCTACTGATAGTTGTATCTTTTCCGGCTATGGTCATTTTGCAAAAATCGTAGGTACTCCAGTCGCTTTTGCTGCCCTGCCTGCCATTGCTGCCAATATAAAAGGTGCCGCTGTTTGCCTCCTGGAAATTGTACAATCCGTAGTTTTTCTCTATCCATAATTCCGGCTTGGACCAGCCTTGGTCCGTTCTGTTTAATACCCATACCTGGCGGCCCCCCGCACCGAGATACAGCTTTGTTTCATCAGGTGAAAATGCAGGATTGGTGATTTTTTCGGCTATCACTGTTGGTTTCAGCCACTTCTTTCCGTCAAACCGGATTTCTTTGGTGCCTGAGCCGTTGTTGTTAAACCAATGCCTGGCAAAAGAGTAATAAAAAGCTTTGCCGTCTTTAGAAAAGGCGACCTTTCCAAGGACTATCCCCGAATCAGCAAGCATACCAGGAGCAAAAACTATTGGGGTATCTCCCGCAGGCCTCTGCCCCAGGTAAGCATCAGCACTATTTAAAAAAACTTTTTGAGCACAGGAACTTATCATAAAGCCCATAGATAGGATAAAAACAAAGCCGGCATTTACCATTTTCAACTGAGTGAACTTTTGCATATTATTATTTTTGTTGGATGAGTATCCGAAGTTGAAAAACGTTTCAAATCCCGTAAATTCAATGCTAGTTCAAACCTGTTCAAGTTTGTTCAAGCTCAAAAACTGTTCAAAAAATGCCCGGTGAAATGTTTTTTATCGAAAAGTGCCGTCGCCTGATTGAAGAAAAATTAGACTGGGGAAACAGCGAAACCTGGCAAAGCACTGACTTCGAAAATTTAAGCGATAGAATTTTTGAAGAAACCGGTTCGATGATCAGCAGCAGTACCCTGAAAAGAATTTGGGGAAAGGTCAGGTACGACAGTAAGCCCAATATGGCTACGCTTAACGTATTGGCTCAATTTACAGGATATGAAAACTGGAGGGCTTTTACATCCGCCGGTTCCCAGATTGTTACCGGAGATATAAAGGAGACAAAAGCAAAACCCGCTAAAAAATTTTCTATAAAATGGCTGCTGACAGGTGCAGCGGTAATCCTTTTGAGCATTGTTATACTTGCATTATTTAAAAAAACTGATAATCATTTAAAGATCGGCAAGGTATCATTTTCCAGCAAGCCCGTTACGTCGGGTTTGCCGAATACGGTCATTTTTCAATATGATGCAACTGATTCCAATGCTGATTCTGTGTTTATTCAGCAAAGCTGGGATACAAGGCAACGGTTTAAAGTAGATAAGCAATTACATGAATATATCTGTACCTATTATGTGCCGGGTTACTATAAAGCTAAACTGATACTTAACGATTCTATAGTAAAACAGAATGATGTATATATAGAAACCGATGGTTGGGTCGGACTTATTGAAACTAAACCGATACCCATTTATTTGCCAAAATCTGTATTTGAAAATAAGCGGCAAATGGGTATTACTGAAAAAGTATTAGCACATCAGAAAATAGATTTTAGCAAAGAGCTGCCTGTTTTCACACTTACCAATGTTAATAAAGGCATTGACTTATCCAGCGAAAATTTTTTATTGGATGCAGAATTGCAAAATACTTTTAATGATAATAGTAAAGGAATTTGTCGGGAAACCCATATCGCTGTTTTAGGGTCAGAAGGACTCATTGACATTCCTCTTTGTAAAAGCGGATGTGTGGGGGAAATTGGTATTATGTTAGGGATGAAATACATTAATGGCAAAACTGTAAACTTATCGGGGCTGGGAGTAGATTTTGAACGGCCAGTGAAAGTGCATTGCGAAACAAAAAACGGGCGAATTAAGATATTAGTGAATGGGAACACAGGATATGAAGGAGAGTTCAGGCAAAATATCGGCCTTATTGTTGGTTTCAGAATTACGTTTAGGGGAACGGGTGTGTTGAATAGTTTTGATTGCAGAAAATCATAAAAAAGCTTCCTTTTTTGCCAGCAATTATGCAAAATGTCTTTTCATCTCTAAACACCTCTTCTGATGCCACTTAACCACCCTGGTTGTGGGTTGTTACTCATTCTATAACCCTTTTGGGTCATACGGTATTTACTGTTATGTAAAAGAAGGTTAATTACAATAATGAACCTTCCTCTAAAAGATACGTAAAAATTTATAAATAGAAAAAAAAATAAGGTGTGAGTTTCACGTGAAATGTTAGTGGTTATTCAAGGCTATAACAGAAAGTCGCGTAAATCATGTGATTTAGGCGGCTCTTTATCTTCTGTGACCCCTGTTGGACAATTCTCGAACCGATTTTATGAACATTTGAAGAAGCTTTACGAACTAAATTAAATGATAATCAAATTGTTATGAATATTTTAGGTGCATTGAAATGGTAGTTTTGCTATTGCTCAAGAAGTTGATTATTGGCAAACATTCGCCATACCCCCAAGTTTTAGAGAAAAGTTTTTACTATAGGATTTGATCCATCTTCCATCTATGGCATTAGATCGGTATAGAGGCCAGCAGATATACAGTGGCTATTTTCAAAGGAAGATGATATCTGGAGTGGCTTTTCTCTGATTAACTAACGAAGAATGGAAGAATTACGATGAGTAGCGCTATTTTGCCTCTCAAGGTGTGTATAAGACAAAGACAATAAAGAAATTAATTGTAATTTTAGTGTCTGCTCAACGAATGTTTGGAACATTGAGGTAACAGGAAAGGAATTTTACAAAACCTAAACACAAAGACTTCAGCAATATAAATGCCGCTCCTTCATATTACCATCGACACATGTGTATGGTTGAAATTGTTGCAGATTGATTTCAATAACGAGGATAACTACCTTGAAGAATTATGTTATTGGATTGAAAATGGTCATCTAGGCCTGGTGATGCCTGTTAATATGATTAATGAGTGGAACCGAAATAAACTCGGCTATCAAGATGAGATTGTTTCCTATTTTAGAAAAAAGGAGGAAAATAGTATCCGGCCTTTCAGGCACAATGCAGAATTAGCTTCTACATACAATCCAGGGAATATTGAAAAGAAAGCCCAGGATCGCATTGTGCGAATTGATTTCATTTTTTCAAACTATGCAGAGCAGGCTCCTTTCGACAATAGTATTTTAATATTAGCAGGAGTAAGGAACCTCGCAACTATAGCACCTAACCATGTTAAAGATAGTTATAGGGATACGGTCAATATCCTGAGTTTAATTCATTATCTCAAAAATAAAAAATATTCCAAAGTAATATTTACCACCATCAACTATAAGGATTTTTCAAATCGAAGTGGTAAAAGGTATGAGCTCCACGACCAGTTGGAGGCAGATTTCAAATCCTCCAATCTCAGCTATGAATATTTCGACGAAGGATCAGATTTTGGAACCAGACTTTTCAATTCTTTAAGAAGGGAACTGTCTGCCTACAACTACCAGAAATATTTAACTGAGAAAAGAGCGAAAGAAGAAGTCGCTGTGCTCGAGGAAAAAAAAGTGACTGGCTCCACGGCAATAACCAATCCTGATCCAGATTATTTGGAAAATATCAAATACATGGATCTTATCCTAGCAAAAAAAACACGGACGTTATTTGAGGAAGAGATTATCAGGGCACTGATCGCGAGGCATGAAAGTTACAGACAGTATTTTTTTAGTAAAGTTGATTAAAATGACATGGTTTAACTTCATTAAATCGGAAGGGTACTTTGAACCGGATAAAAATCCTGAGCCGATTCTTGTAGAAGGTGGGTATCAAATTCCGCATTGGGAGTCCCTTTCCTATTTGGACAAACTTTCTGTGCAATTCGCAGAAGGGAAGCAATTAGAATTTGTTGACGAGTTGCTGGCGATTATTAAAAATGTTTCGGAACATCCAAAAGATAATTACCGTACATGGTACCTGTTCATCAAGTTTTTGTCGAGAATACCCAATGACAGAATACCCCTCGAGATATTTCATTTTATTCCAATATGGCTGTCTGGAAGGTTTGATACCATGTTACAGACTTCGGAATTATGTGAGAAAGTGCTGCCTAAATTCTTAAACGAAAACCCAACACCAGATGATATCAAGAAGGCGGAGCTTATTTGCCATTACCTGATACAAATCGAGAAAAAGGCGGAGATTATCGATGAGAACATTTGGAATGGCGAAGGTGATAGTTATTACTCCAGAACCTATTTATATCATCTTGCCACAAAATTTGAAAAACAGGACTTAGTGCCAAGGGTAGCAAAATATTTTTCCGACGATTTCTACTTGGACTTAGGTCGGATGATAAAGTTCCTGTTACTGGATTACCCAAAAGGAATCGATATAGTGATAAGTGACGGTACATATGAATATAAGATAAAGATCTTTGTTGAAAAGGAAAACCTCGTAGTTGTTTCAAAAATAGGTGACGCCGATGCCTTCACTACACCGGTAATCATTTCGGATTACGAATTTCTGAGTGAGGCTGAACTGAAACGGCAACTTGTGTCAGCGTTGCAGCAACAAAATATATACTATCTCTCTTCCCAATCAGAGGAGGATACTTTTCAACAACTGAATTTTGCTTTGAATAATGATTTATCATCTGTTTTCGGATTTAACAGCATCCGAAAATTAGACGATAAATATAACACCAGCGATAAGGTGTTGAACGTCTTTGCGCTTATTCTACGTGACGTTCTTGATGAAAAGGCTAAATATAACCCTGAGGCAGCAATTGAGTTGTTGAAAATATTCTGCCACGATAAGCTGTACGGACTTCCATTTTTTAAGCGGATGGCTTTTTATGTCATCAGTGAGAACTGGAATTTGACCAAATTACTATTTTGGGATTTAGTAAAGGAAAGTGACCCACAGCATTTTTTCTCATTGTATAAATATCAGAAGGATCTATACGAATTACTGAACAGAAACCAACAGTTTTTAGACCCCACAGAAAAAGAGATTTTACAACATATAATTGACCTTGGTGAAAAAGAAGAAGTAAGCGAAAAAAGTGAAGGACATGCAGAATATTGGCGACTGCGATGGTATGCTGCTATGAAAGACATTGAACCATTCCGCGAGAAATACGAACAACTTTCAAAGCAGCTAAACATTACAAATGAACACTTCGATAATTTAGGAGAAATAAGGTTCAAAAGTGGTTCTATTTCTCCACTTTCAACTGATGAATTATTACAAAAGACCAACCAGGAAATTGCGGACTACATTCGTTCATTTCATCCTAAAGACCGTTGGGAGGATCCAAACATAAGTGGGTTGTCTGATGCGTTGGGTAAGGTGGTGGAAGAGCAGCCTGAAAAGTTTGCTGGGGAGATATATTGGTACCTAGATGTCTCCTATCTCTATTCCTACCGTATACTTTATGGTTTTGACGAGGCGTGGAAAAAGCAGAAAACGTTTGACTGGAAGCCCGTTCTAGATTACTGCCTGCATACACTTCAAAGCGATAAATTCTACTCTGGTCAACTGTCGTCGAAGGATGATGGATGGGGTGCAACATTTGATTGGGTGGTGGGGGCCATTGCAAACCTGCTTACATCCGGACTGCGTAACGATCAGCACGCATTACCGATGGAACTCCTTCCTTCAGTAAAAGAGATCATAAAAATTGTCGTGAGTAATCTCAAAAGAGTTGATGATTTCAAGAGTGAAAACATGGATTATCCTGGCTACTCGCTAAATTCAACGGGAGGGAAATGCTTGCGGGCATTACTAGATTATTCGCTTTTCAGAGCCCGGCACTTGTTTGAAAATTCTGACAGCGAGAAATGGGACCCTGAAATAAGATCTTTATTTGAAGTAGCCAAAGAAAGAGGAATCATCGACGGGTATATATTGGAGGGTTGGTATTTTGAGCAATTTTATTATTTAGATAAAGACTGGATCACCAGTCAAGTGAAACAGCATTATCAAAGTAAGGAACGTGAGTGGCTGGCTTTTATGAGTGGATTCGTTTTTTCTAATGCACCCTCTAATGAAACTATCTATCACCTGTTTTATCCGCATTATGAAAGGGCTATCAAAGATAATGCACAATTGAAAAACTTGCGTAATAATGGGCTTGTCCGACATTTGACGGCCTTTTACTTCTGGGGTTATGAAACTTTAGACTCCTCAAAATTAATCTTTAAATTTTTAAATAGCGCGAATCCGGTTATGATTGGGGAATTCATTAATTTTATTTGGCGCCAGGAAGATTATCTGCACTCGCTAAGTGAGATCGCCAAGGTGAAATTTCAAAAAATCATTCTTGAATTGTGGATTTATCTCGCCGGCAAATTTGAAAAGTCAGAAAGTGAAGAAGAGCAAAAGTTTTTGGCGAGCTTAGCGAACTGGATCGTATTTGCGCCGGAGTTGAATAATAAGTATGCTGAACTTGTGTTGAAATCTTGTAAATACCTTTATAAAGTTCATGCTACTCATGAGCTGTTGAAAAATCTAAATATCCTAAAAAAACGAGGAACCCCATCGAAAGTAGCCCGAGTGCTAGGGGAAATACTCATGGTCATACAGTTTAAAGATTATATCACCGATTTTGATCAGGACATACTTAGAGAACTGGTGTCATTTATGTTTGCGTATGGCCAAGAGTCTGTTGCCTCTGTATTTTGTAATAATATGGCTGCTTATCACCAACAGTTCTTCCTTCGCGACATTTACGAAGCAAATGTAAAAAGATGAATTAAGCAGGAGTAATTGTCAGATTAAAATTTGCGGTCTGGTAGAAAAACTGGAATACTTAGATATAAAATCTATTGCGGAAGACAAATTTGTAAGTATGGGAAAGATCTAAATTTGGTACTTGTGATGTCTTCAAGTATCCCGAGATTCTTTCTGCCACTATGTATTTGAGATTTAGTCTTCGTAAAAATCTCGCACCATGGATTTGATATCACCAGTATCTTCCAAAAGATTCTCAATAAATGATTCCAATTTATCTTCTGTATTTTTTAATAAATCGTCATCTAAAAATAGTCTAAAGCTAGCATCGCTTTTATGGGAATTATAAATTGATGATTGAGCACAGATAATAAAATTAAATGGGCTTAAACACCTTACCCTTAATTCAGGCTGTTCTATGAAACTAACAACCTTTCCATCTATTTCGGCAGCTCCATCATCGAATTCTTCCCTTTTTATAATACTGTCCTTGTATATCCCATATTCCTCCCTTCGTGATAAGGAACTTTCTGGATTGCCACCTTGGATATTGTGGTTCTCGAAAACTGACGTCTCTCCTTTAACTTTTACATAAATGAAGCTTTCGTTATCAGACATGCCAACATACACCGCAATTTTATCAATTGCATATTCATATCGGTCAATAAGAAATCTTGCATTATCTAATTCATCAAATTTTTTAATAGGCATTGACTTCCCACCCCTAAACCACCAAATAGGTGAATACTTCCCTCCCGCACTAGAATGACTATTTGGATGAATCTCAAATGTTAATGGAGGCCTTAATAAAATACTAAGTCTGTTACATATCTTTTCGGCATCATTAAACCATTTTAGACCCCGTACTCCGGGAAATGCATTTGCCAGTCTTTGGGCAAAAAAAGCTGACATATTTATTGCTATCTCGTGCCTTCCATCCTTATGAAGGAAGATCCCGGGCTCCAGCATATGGCGCTCATTCTCTGAGATGTTAAATGATAACGCCATCCCTAATTTTGTCATTATCGCGTTTGCCAACTTCTGACAATCATAGTTTTCATGGGAAAGATAACCGGTAGTAGATCTAACACCTGGAATTTCCGTGTCATCGAACCTAAATGGTAGTATGTATTCTTCATTTTCTTTGAAAGCTCTTTCTTGCGCACTTCTTCTTTCATGATTCGTCCATAATTTCTCTTTATAATATTTAGAGATGAACATTACACAATACTTAGCTTTCTTTTTATAAATTTCGTCAAGGTGAGTATATAAATCCTTCCCCCAAAGATTCACTTGCTCATACTCATCATAAAACACTTTAACTTTAGCTGCACGCAATTTTCCAGCAACACAACTTACAAAGTCTCTATCCTCTCCTGCAAAGGAGAATGTCACATCATAACTATAGTCAAACTCCATAACATTCTAAATATGATTAAACCCAATCGATCCAAGTTATGAATATACCAAATTTCCAGAAATTTATAATTCGCATAATTGAAATTATTGGAGCAATTTGAATGTAGTATTTATGGTTATGGCCATACATGTGATCCTTTTCATAAAACAAGCGTCACACATCAAATAAGTCTTCAAAGGATTGCTATCGGATAATTGAATAATAGCTTGTGGTTTACAAACTCCCTATTAGGACTTGAACCATAATTCGAGGTTGACAACGAATTCGTTATGCAAATCTTATAAAAAAAACGCTCCAAGTCATTGAACTTGAAGCGTTTAAGTTTTCCAGTGACCCCTTAGGGACTCAATCCTGAAGAAAGAGATCCCTAAGATTTTAATTTATAAAGTAGCGATGAGCTTTTGATTCAGGGCTACATAATCATCATTTTTAGCCATTTTAGCTTGTTCTATACCTGCTTCTGCAGTAGCTTTAGCGCCCTTTTTATCTCCGGCTTTAGCCTGTATCCTTGCTTTCAGATAGTACATATAGAAAGCAGTAGGATTCTCTTTAATGGCCGCATCTATCCAGGTAAGTGCCTGTTTCAGATCGCGGTTAGTTTCCAGGTAATAACCGGCAGCCTGGAAGTAAGGTTTTTTCTCACCTTTCATGGCAGCGTCTATATCTGCAACGATTTTACTATCGATGTCTGCAGAGATGTTCACAGTCACAGCTGTTTTTTCCCAGATCAGATGCATCTGCATGGTAGAAGACGTGATGTTATCGAAAGTGATCATGAAGTTTTCTATATCGAATGGCAGGTGCTGGGCATCCACTTTTACGCGTGCCACATCATTTTCCGGTTTGTAGGCAGCAGGGTTGGTAACATCCAGACTTTTAGTAAGAATGATGGTCCACTGACTGGCGCCTGGAATGCTGAGCAGACCGTATTTACCAGCTTTTACGGGTGTACCGCCGAATGATACGTCTTCCCCAAAGGTGATAGTGGTAGCACCATTGGCACCGGTCCTCCATACTTTATCATAAGGGACGAGGTCGCCCATGATGGTCCGGCCTTTTATAGCAGGACGGGAATAACTTACTTCTACGGAAGAAAGGGCAAAGTCCTGTTTGATGGTCTGGCCAGGACTGGGAGCAGGGACTTTTACTCCCTGAGCAAAGGACAGTTGGGAACACAACAGTACTGTGCATCCAATTGCCAGGTAACTGAATAATGGTTTCATGTTTATATTGGTGGTTTAATTACAGGTTTTATTATTCAATATCATTTAGTTAGCCCTTAACAATGACATTGGTTTATTATTCCATAAAGCCGTTCCTGAATGCATATATCACGAGGCCCACGATGTTTTTGGCGCCTGTTTTTTCCAGTAATTTCTGACGCAGTCCTTCTATGGTACGTGGACTAAGGAATATTTTCTCAGAAATTTCCTGTGTGGTGCATTCGTTACAGATCAGCTTTAACACTTCCATTTCCCTGTCGGTGAACTGGATCTCGTTTTTAAAGGTAGGTTTAAAGTGTTGTTTATTCTTGACCATTACTTTTTTAAGTAGGGCCAGGTTTACATTTTCATTGAAGTAGAAGCCTTTCTCGTGGGAAGTGCAGATTGCCTCATAGATTTCTCCAGGCTCTGCATTTTTGAGCAGGTAGGCATTTGCACCATTTTCTATAAGGTGTACAATGAAATTGTCATCCTCATACATGGTGAGGACAATCACTTTAACGTGTGTATATTTTTCGCGTACTCTCTTAGTTGCTTCAATGCCATCCATATTAGGCATTTTCAAATCCATCAGGATCACGTCTGGCTGTTGCGTTTCCATTAACTGCAGCAGGTGTACTCCATCATCCGCTTCGAAGATAACATTGATGTTTTCATAAGGAGTAAGCGTGTTAATGACGCCACTGCGGAATATTTTATGGTCATCGGCAATGGCCACCTTTATATTGTTCGCCATAGGAGTAGGCAGTTTAGTTGATTTGTCCCTGCAAAAGTTCTTTTTAGTTGACTTAGCAGGGCAAAGCTAAAATAATTTAGTTATACCTAGGCTGTTTGATAATTTTCCACTCTTATTTCTACGATCGTTCCTCTGCTTGGTCCCGGCAGATACCGGATAGTGCCGCCGATTATATTCAAACGGCTTTCAATATTTTTTAATCCCAGGCTACCTGTTTTTTTACGTGAAATGTCAAGGGATTGCAGCAATTGTCCGTTACCGTTATCTTCTACAGTAATGCTCAGAACGGAAGGGGTGCTGTTATAGGTGATTTGAACGTGGGTAGCTTGTGCGTGTTTGAGGATGTTGTTGATCAGTTCCTGTACGATACGGTAAATGTTCAGCGCTTTTTCTTTTTCTACCGGGTATTGGTTACCATCGTCCTTATAATCAACGAGTACGGTTTTATTTTTGTTCATCAGGTTGCAAAAGGAGTCCAAAGCCTGTGATAGTCCCAGGTTTTCGAGAGCCTGGGGATGGAGGCTTTGCGAGATGAACCGGAGCTGTTGAATGATGGTATCTGTAAAGTCTTTTGTTTCTTTCAGCTGCTCCTGTTCGTTGTTGCCTGTTTTTAAAAGGGGCTGGAGCTGGTTCAGGTTGAGTTTAAGGACGGATAACTGGGCACCTACTTCATCATGCAGGTCCTCCGCGATGCGTTTGCGTTCCAGTTCCTGACCCTGCAGGATGGCAACGAGTCTTTCCTGTTGCAGGATAAGATCTTTATCGCGGAGTACCAGTTTGTGCTGGATTACTTCTTTTTGTTGAAAAATAACCAGTACTACCACCAGGATACCCAGGGTAAGCATAACGGCAGTACCGATTATGATGATTTCAGAAGTATTCATCTCGACATCTTTTTTGCTTTCACAAGACCAATATAAAAAAGAATTAATTGAATAATGGCTGCGATATAGGAAATGGACAATGTTACGTTTGTTGTACCTGCACTAGTTACCTTTTCCTGTTGAAGTAAATTATAGGTAAGAGAAAGCATGAACGATCCACAATGATAGATGAAAAGTCCGGCATTATACCAGAAGTTGGGCAACGAGTTGATAAATACAGAACTTTTTACAAGTTCATCGTCGCGTAGAAGTTGCCAGAAGTAGACAAAGCCATACACCAGCAGAATAAATGTTCTGGCAGAGGCAAAATAAGAGTTAAAGGTATACCAGCCTTCCAGTTTCAGAAGGTCTGTGAGAAAAACAATAAAGACAGGTATGATGAATACTATAATACAGCGTTTTACAAATGAATTTTTAATGATGCCATAGAAAAACAAGGAAAGAATTACAAACTGGATAAAGTACATGATAGAAAGAAACCACATATTATTTCTCCAGATCAAAGCGATGGTTATGGAACCAGAGGCAAATATCACGCTGCTTAATAGGTAATAAAAGATCGGTTTCCCACCCTTGTCAAGTATCTTAAAATAAAAAATAAGGGGGATCAAAAGCAAGCATTCGATCCCCCACATGATGTAAAATAACAATAGATATGCGTACACTTAGAAAGGGTTTAAATCAATGAACTCACGGGCAACTGGTAGGGCAAGGTAAGCCTCCATCGAGTGCCTTCCCACCGCTTGTAGTAGCAACACTATCAGCGCTGCTTTCGTCTGTACCTGCTGCGGAACGGGTTGCAGCAGCAGATTTCTGGGGATGCATGATCACATCTTTCCCAGCTTCGTTTACGGGATAGATCACCATTTTCTTGTCATCTATACCGTCTCCGTTGATATCATAACCATAATAGATACGCATACCAACGATTTTGTCTTTTCCGTTGTCGTATCTCAGCACTTCATCAATCTTGTCTTTCCCGAAGAAGTAGGCACGGGTAAAATCATCATGGTGATGTCTTTCTCTTTCACGTTTACAATACTCCTCTCTTAATTTTTGTGCATCTTCTTCCGGAATAAAAGTCCCTGCATCAGGGGGAAACGTTTTAGAATTTGTACTCATGTGTTGTTGTGGTTTTTAATAGGCGGTAAAATTATCATAAATAATTTCTCTACAAAGAGAAAGCTTTTATTACATGTTTGTGGGATATGGAAAGGGGTAGTTGACCTAAAGGTATGATTATTAATATTTTGATGAAAACAGTTTGCGTTTGTACCGGTTTTGTATGCGTATTTTACCCATAAAAATGCGTAGAACTACGTATTTATTATTTACAGTAGGTTAACTCTTGTTTCTTTTTTGCTTCTGAACAATCTTTGTATCGTCGGTTAGAGATCGCGACTCTTTCCAACGAGCAATCTTTGGTGGGCCTTTCTACCCATGTTTGTTCTTATCCTTTACTAGTCTATGCAGAGAAAAAGCAGCTGTAAATGAACAGCTAAGAAGTGGTAAGTAATAGTAATGCTACCCCTTCTTTTTAAAACCTTAAAGCTATGTGTTACCTACTAATCGGAAACATTTCTGCATTGATCTCAGATGATTGTACAGAACCTTTGGTGAATGCACGTTTACGTGTTTATTTGCCGGATGGTAGTTACCCCACTGGTTACCCCAAAAGAAATGTTTTTAATGGACCCGGTCAGCTATCCTCAGCTGACGTAGCCGCTAAAAGTGATCGTTTGCTTGCGGAGGCTACGCTGGATGAGAGGGGCAATTTTACATTAAGCTGGGAACAATTGCATCTTTTTACAGAGCCATTAGAATTGGACCTCTGTTTCGACCGGATGCCCGAACAACAAGTCTCAGGAAAGGGCTCCGAGCGTTATTATCACCTGAGCACACTGGTGCCGCACTGGAAACGTTCATTGCAGCGATACGTAGCCGCTTTTGCCTACGTAATACCAGCCGAAAACTGGAGCCAGATAAGGGCCAGTTATGGTACATGGGTTATTGCCGGCACGGTCCGGAAGATTCACCCAAAAGAGGGACAATCACAATTAAGGGTAGAGGTGTACAATGCCATTGGGCACCGTTTACTGGCAAGTACCAGTACGGATGAAAAGGGACGTTATCAACTGCGCTTCGGCAGAAGGGAACTTACATCGGGTCGTCTGATGCTGATCAGGGATTACCGGCAAAACACGGCACCGGACGTATACTTTAAAGTATACAGGGACAACCGGTTGTTGTGGGAAGAAGGAGCAGAGCTGGCAGCGATGCCTGGACGTAAATCTATTGCTCCATGCAGTGTAATCAATATCAACATACAACAACGGTCTGTTGAAAAGAAATCCACCGGTTATGTATCGGGTTTGTTAAGTAACTGGGCAGTGGTGGGAAGGAAATCGTCATTAGTAAGTTATTAGTTTCCAAGATATCATTTAACCTATATTAATTAAGCAATGTCTGACCCCCTGTTGTTTGCAATCCCATTTGTCTAAAAACAGCTACCCATTCAGCCAGTTCCCGGGTAGCTGTTTTTTTCCTTTTAGAAATTCGTGTTGTAAATCAGTGTTGCTCTTGCCGATTCTGCAAAATCCATCGGAATAATGCCAAATCTGCCGTGCGTGTTACTTGTGAAATAAGTAGTTACACTTGGGTTGATGCTGTTTGATACCGTAGGAATACTGGGGATGCTAAATATCAGGGATTTATATCCGCTGGTAAAGTTCACGTACAGTACTGCAGGGTTCAATGTTTTAGCCTCATTTAACAGTGCGCTGATGTTATTCCATTTAGCAGTATTATCAGGTACTACATATTGGTCCTGTACTCTTAAACTGGCATTACTGTTACTGATGGTAAAAGTGGTGTTATCTGCCCATGCAGTAGCATCTATACCTTTAGGAGTGGAGGCAGCACCGAATCTTCTCAGCAATACAATTTTACCTCTTACCTGGCCTAAGGTAGGGATAGTTGCGCCCAGCGACCAATAGCTGGAATAAGTCTGAACATAAGCGTCGAATGTCTGCTCAAAAGTGCGGGTATTGTTCGTAGCGTCGTATTCTTCCTTTACGCTCATTACGATACATTCTCCCGGATGGCTGTTCAGGAAAGCCGTACAGGTTAACATAACATCATTGAAATTCTGATTCTGGTAAATAGAACCATGATGAATAGCGAAGGCATCGCCAATGTGTCGGCAACGGATATCCAGGAAACGGATACCGGCCTCCAGCTGATCTGCAATGGTCAGGTTCTGACATTTGGCAGTACCGGATACCGGTTCAAAACGGGCGCCACTATCGTGGGTACCAGGGATAGATAATGCAGCCAGACTACTATTATCCGGCAGGGATGTCATCCAGTTGTTAGTAGCAACTGTGGTTGCCTGGGCAATGGCAACTTCTTTGTTCATGGACAGGTTAGGTGTTACATCTTCTTTTTTACAGCTGGAAAATGAAACGGCCAGCAGCATGCCTGCGGCAAACATCAAACGTGTGTTTCTCATGGTGTGAGTGTTTATAGGTTAGGTATCGAATAAGCATTACAGGTCTGTACAGGCACGGGTATAACTTCTCACACAGTAAAGACGCGGTTGCAGGCTTTTACCTGTGCAACACACGGTAGCATAACTTCTTACATTATAAAGACACGGCTTGCAGAGGGTTTAACCAGTGTTAACAATACGGTAATATTTGTCAGAAACGGGGGTGAAACTGCTGGAGTGTATCGCGCAGGAATTCTCTGTCGAGGTGCGTATAAATTTCGGTGGTCGTAATGCTTTCATGGCCCAGCATTTCCTGCACGGCCCTTAAGTCTGCGCCGCCTTCTACGAGGTGTGTGGCAAAGGAATGACGGAAGGTATGGGGGGATACCTGTTTGGTAATACCTGCAGCAGCCGTCAGGTCTTTTATTACGAGGAAGATCATGACGCGGGTGAGGGCACTGCCGCGGCGGTTGAGAAAAAGAATGTCTTCCTGTCCTTTTTTAATGGGTACATGTACTCTTACCTCCTCTTTATAAATATTGATGTATTTCATGGCATCCCTGCCTATGGGGACCAGTCTTTCTTTATCGCCTTTACCCACTACGCGTATAAATCCCTGATCAAAATGAAGTTGTGATATTTTCAGACCGGTAACTTCGCTTACGCGTAGTCCGCAGCTGTACATGGTTTCTAAAATAGCGCGGTTACGCTGGCCTTCGGGAGTACCTGCTTTTACTTTGGCGATAATGCGTTCTATTTCATCAAAGGTAAGTACGTCTGGTAGCTGCCGGCGTGTTTTAGGCGCTTCCAGTAACTGGGTAGGGTCTATCTTCACGATATCTTCCAGCAGCAGGTATTTATAGAAGGCTTTGATACCGGAGATGATCCTGGCCTGTGAGGTAGCGGTCATGCCCAGGGTCGCGATGGATTGGACGAAGTTCTGAAGATGGGAGAGCGCGACCTGGTCCGGTGGCAACTTATGACCGGCAGACAGCAGGTATTGGGCGAGTTTCTCTACATCCCGCAGGTAAGCCTCGATAGAGTTGGCGGAAAGAGAGCGTTCCAGCTGAAGGTATGCTTTGAATCCTTTCAGGTATATATCCCACATGAGCAGTAAGATAAATTAAAAGAGGGTGTATCAGACCTGATACACCCTCTTTTTTATAATGTTCAACCTGGAATTAGAATTTTTCCAGACCGGAGAAGAAGAAATTGCCTTCTATTTCAGCGTTTTCGTCAGAATCGGAACCGTGAACTGCATTACGGCCGATAGATTCTGCGTATAACTTGCGGATAGTACCTTCTTCAGCATTAGCCGGGTTGGTAGCACCGATCAGTTTACGAAAATCTTCTACTGCATTGGTTTTTTCGAGGATAGCTGCCACGATGTGACCGCTGCTCATGAATTCAACCAATTCGCCGTAAAAAGGTCTTTCACTGTGTACCGCGTAGAATTCACCGGCTTTCTGAGTAGAGAGCCTGGTCATTTTCATTGCTACGATACGGAAGCCCGCTGCGTTTATTTTGTCCAGGATACCGCCAATATGCCCATTTTCAACGGCATCTGGCTTAATCATCGTAAAAGTTCTGTTAGTCGCCATATAATTTAGAATTCCTAATTACCTGATTTTGGCCGCAAATGTAACCAGAATTTGTATAGAGACGAAAAAAAATGCCTGGAAAGGAGCTGATTAAGCACTATTAAGTGTTATTATCCAAATCCTCCCTGTAAAAATTTTGAAATTCTGTGCTAAATAGAGAACTTCGCACTTCATTTTTCGGTAAAAACAGTTACATTTTATTATTAATATAAATAATTGCAGCAATCTGCACACTTAAAGGTTAAGCATGAAGAGGATCGAGGAAATCAAGCCTTTGCTGGAAAGCCCTAAAAAAGTGGTCATTACTATGCATCAGAAACCTGATGCAGATGCAATGGGCTCTTCACTGGCCTTGTTCCACTATTTGAAGCAGAAAGGGCACGACGTAACTGTTATTTCTCCAACCAACTTTCCCGAATTCCTGGAATGGATGCCGGGGGCAAAGGAGGTACTGGATTTTGAATCGGCCCAGGATAAGGCGTTAAAGGCGCTAGAGGGAATTGAATTATTGTTTTGCCTTGATTTTAATGCATTGTACCGCACAAAAAGTATGGAACCATACCTGGCGGCGTTATCCTGTATTAAAATACTGATAGATCATCACCTGGAACCTCAGCCCGACTTTGACTATGGCGTAAGCGATACTACTGCTGCTTCCACGGCACAGCTGGTATATGAGACCATTTATCTGCTCGGAGATGAAAAATATATCAATGAGGACATGGCCCAGTGTATTTATGCGGGTACCATGACAGATACCGGATCTTTCCGTTTTGCTTCTACTTCAGCCAGGGTACACCGTATGGTGGCAGACCTGTTTGACCGTGGACTGAAACATGAGATCATTCATCAGGCTATTTATGACAATTTCCTGGAGAACCGTCTGCGTTTCCTGGGGCATAGCCTGCTGAACCGCATGGAAGTGTATTATGAGTATAATACTGCCATGATAGCCATTCCGTATACAGACCTCAAGCGATTTGACCTGCAAACCGGAGACACAGAAGGAGTGGTGAACTACCTGTTATCTATACAAGGTATCAAGCTGGCAGCACTAATCATTGACCGTCACCAGGAAGTAAAGCTCTCTTTCCGTTCCAAGGGAGATGTGGATGTTAACACCTTTGCCCGTAAGTATTTTGATGGAGGTGGCCATTTCCATGCGGCAGGCGGGCACAGCGCCGATTCACTGGAAAAAACAGTACAGCGTTTTATCAGTGCCATTAAAGAAAACGAGGAAATACTACAATAGTCATTACAATCCTACTAATACAGTAAAATGAAAAAGAACAATCAGTTTTTAGTTGTTGCAGCCTTAGGCCTTTTTGTGGCCAGCTGCGGTACCGGAGTGAAAAAAACTCCTGGTGGCGTGGAATATATCGTTCATAAGTCAGGCAGCGGTGCGCAGCTAAAGCTGGGTGATACCGTCCTGATGAACGTTAGCCAGCGCCTGAACGATTCCCTGTTAGGCGAATCCCGTAAGATCGTTGGTAAACCCGTACCTGTAATTCTTACAGCACCAAAAGAAAAGTATGACCTGATGGAAGGTCTGGCTCAGCTGCACGAAGGTGACAGCGCTACCTTCTTCATTCCTATCGACTCTTTACCACAGCACCTGCCATTTGGTAAAAAAGGTGATAAGCTGAAAGTTACTTTTGCTGTAGTGAATAAATTCTCTGCTGCATCTCAGAAAGCTGCTGACGAAAAAGAAATCAAAGCGTTCCTGGATAAGAACAGCCTGAAAGCTACACCTACACCAGAAGGCGTATATGTTGCTGTTAGTCAGGAAGGTAGCGGCGAATTACCTAAACCAGGTGATACCGTATACGTACATTACACCGGTAAAACACTGGATGGTAAAGTATTTGATTCCAGCCTGGACTCTACATTAAGACCAGGTATGAAACTGGAACCTATTAAGTTCCCTATCGGTCGTGGTTTCGTGATCAAAGGATGGGATGCTGGTATCGGTTCGCTGAAAAAAGGAAGCAAGGCTACTTTAGTAATTCCTTCCGGCTTAGCTTACGGTTTACAGGGCAGTCCTCCGGCTATTCCATCAAACTCTGTATTAGTGTTTGATGTACAGCTGGTTGATATTAAGGCTGGTGGTGTTGCTCCTGCAACTTCATTGCCTAATATGGCGCCTCCGGCAGCTGCAGGTAAGAAAAAATAAGAGATCATCTTATACATATAAAAAAGCCCCCCTGGAATAATTCCAGGGGGGCTTTTTTATATGTATGATCATCATCCGTCTACTAATACTTCGTACATCTTCACTTTCAGTTCTTCCAGTGATATATCTTGTACGAGTTTACCATCCTGTGCATATGAAATCGTTCCTCTCTCTTCAGATACTATGATCGCAAAGTTATCACTATGCTCTGTAATACCTACAGCAGAACGGTGGCGCAATCCTATGCGGTGGGGAAGGTCAGGATTCTCTGATACCGGTAATATTACTTTGGCCGCCAGAATCTTATTACCGACAATAATTAAAGCACCATCATGTAAAGGACTGGCTTTTGCAAAAATGCTTTCAAGCAGTTTTGCATTGATATTACTATCCAGCAGGATGCTGGAAGCGGTATCAAACTTTACGCGGTAAGTATTGGCAACCACTATTAATGCACCTGTGCGGGAGCCTGCCATGCGCCCTACGGCAGTGATGACCTCATTGATAATATTCTCTTCTTCCTTATAACTTTTAAACTTATCAGGGAGAAAGAGTTTGGTGAAAAAACTGTCTTTACTCAGTGGCGCTTTTTTACCCAGCACCAGCAGGAATTTACGTATTTCCGGCTGGAAGATGATGATAATAGCGATTAGCCCAACATTGATGAAACTCTGTAGAATAGTAGTAAGAATGGGCATACGCAGCCTCTCTACGAGGAAGTAGACCAGGTATATCATCAGTAATCCAACGAAGATATTAAAGGCAAGACTACCTTTTAACAGGCGGTACAATTGTATCACCAGTATAATAACGATCGTCAGGTCCAGGATATTGAGCCAATTAAAACGATAACCATATAGATGAAAGAATTCCTGCATAGATAGTAAAAATAGCTAATTACAATGAATACTAAACCTTTTGCATATACTCTGTTATCCTGATAACTTCAGCGGCGGCTTTTACATCATGTACCCTTAATATAGCGGCCCCCTGTTGTAATGCGAATGTATTTAATACCGAGGTACCGTTGAGCGCGTCAACAGGTGTGCTGTCCAGTAATTTATAAATCATGGATTTGCGGGAGATACCCACCAGCAGGGGACAGTCGAGCATATGAAAAACAGACAGCTTTTTCAGCAGGGCGTAATTATGGGCAATGGTTTTACCAAAGCCAAAGCCCGGATCAATGATGACGTCGTTAATACCGGCAGCCAGGCATTGTGCTTTTTTATGGATAAAGTAATCCAGTACATCCTGTACTACATCCGTATACTGAGGGTTTTGCTGCATTTTATCCGGAGTTCCCTGCATGTGCATAGCAATGTAAGGCACCTGTAGTTTGCCTGCGGTAGCCAGCATTTCGGGGTCCATATCTCCTGCACTGATATCGTTGATGATGGCTGCACCTGCTTTGATGGTTTGTTCCGCTACTGAAGCGTAGTAAGTATCAATGGAGAGGATGACCTGCGGATAGTATTTTACCAGCGTTTCCACGGCAGGAAGAAGTCTGTCCAGTTCTACCTGTGCACCTACCTCCACGGCACCGGGGCGGGAGCTTTGTGCTCCTATATCCAGTATGTGTGCCCCTTCCCTGAGGTGTAATGCCGCCTTTTCCAGTACCTGGTCCAGGTGCTGAGAGCGGCCGCCGGCATAAAAGGAATCATCTGTGATGTTGATGATACCCATAATCACAGGTGTTGTCAGGTCCAGTGCGATGCCGCGACAGTTAATAGTACCATTCTTCCTTTCCATTTATCCGTTTGCTTTTTATTGATTATTTTGCCAGACAAAAATAGAATAATGTGTTGATGTACCGGTAAGTATATTAATGCGCTAAAAAGGTTATCCATGAAATTGCTCCTAAACCTATTAAGAATTCTCGTAGGTGTATTATTTATATTTTCAGGTCTGATAAAGGCGAATGATCCGCTGGGACTTAGTTACAAAATGGACGAGTTTTTTGAAGTGTTGCATCTGACGTTTTTGTCGCCCTTTTCGCTGGTGTATTCGGTGACCATGAATACATTTGAAATAGTGGCCGGTGTAGCCGTACTGCTGGGATACCGGATGCGGATATTCTCCGTATTGTTATTATTACTGATCAGCTTATTTACTTTCCTCACGGCTTATGCCCTGTTCAGCGGAACGATCCGGGAATGTGGTTGTTTTGGCGACTGTATTAAATTATCCGCAACTGAAACTTTCTGGAAAGATGTGGCGTTGTTTGTAATGATACTGGTGATTTTCATCTACCGTAAACGTATACAGCCGGTTTGGGGAGATAAGCCTTTGAATGTACTGATGATAGCTGCTCTTGTGGGTTCCCTGGGTTTACAGTGGTATACACTGGAGCATCTGCCTATTGTAGACTGTCTGGGTTATAAAGTAGGGAATAATATTCCCGAGAAAATGAAGCTACCGCCCGGTGCCACTCCGGATGTATTTGAAACGGTACTGATATATAAGAAAGATGGGAAAGAGAAAGAGTTTACAGCGGATAATTATCCATGGTCAGACAGTACCTGGGTATTTGTAGACCGTAAGGATAAGCTGATAAAGGAAGGAAGCGGAGAACCACCGGTGAAGGATTTTATCCTGACAGATATGGATGGGGTGAACCAGACGCAGGCTATATTGTCTGAGGCACAACCGGTGTACCTGTTCCTGGTGCAGAATGTACATAAAGCTGGCAGGGGATGGGACAAGAAGATGCAGGCGTTACAACAGCAATTTAAAGAAGGTAAGATCTATATATATGGAGTAACAGCCTCTTCCAAAGAAGAAGTGGCGGCTTTCTCCAAAGAACATGGTCTGCAGTTCCCTTTTGTACAAATGGACGGTACAGCCATCAAAACAGCCGGAAGAAGCAATCCCTGCCTGATATTACTGGAGAAAGGTACTATTAAGGGCAAGTGGCATTACAATGATATACCATAAATATGTTCAGATTCCTGCTGCGTAAACTCAGTTATGGGTTACTCGTTTTATTAGGGGTGGTGATGCTGGTGTTTTTCCTGTTTAACGTATTGCCCGGAGACCCGGCACGTTTAACGCTGGGACAACGGGCCGACGTCGCCTCCCTGGAGAATGTACGGCGGGAGCTGCATCTGGATAAATCTATTCCCTTACAGTTTTTATTATACCTGAATGACCTTTCGCCTGTGAGTATACATACACGGCAGGAGGCGGAAGGCACGTTGCATTATTTTACGTTGTTACATATAGGTAAGGATAGGATCATCGTATTGAAAACGCCTTATCTGCGCCGTTCCTATCAGGGTAAAAAGGATGTGTGGGAGATATTGACAGAGGCGCTTCCTGGTACGCTGGTGCTGGCAATAGCCGCTATGCTGTTCGCCACTGTAGCGGGTATTGCATTAGGGGTATTATCAGCAGTGAAGCAAAACACCTGGATGGATACGGGCGCTGTATTTGCCAGTGTGGTGGGCATTTCAGCCCCTTCTTTTTTTATGGGTATTGTGCTGGCCTATCTGTTCGGATTTGTATTGAGTGATTATACGGGGTTGCACATGACGGGCAGTTTGTTTGAAACAGATGCTTTTGCCGGCCGTACCCTCAATCTCCGTAATCTTATTTTACCTGCTATTACATTGGGTATAAGGCCATTGGCTATTATTGTGCAGCTTACGCGCAGCGCTATGCTGGACGTATTACACCAGGATTATATCCGCACGGCGTATGCCAAGGGCCTGCCCCAAAAGACTGTCATATTCAGGCATGCCCTGCGGAATGCCCTGAACCCCGTTATTACTGCCATTACGGGCTGGTTTGCAGAATTGCTGGCAGGCGCTTTCTTTGTGGAATATATCTTTGGCTGGAAAGGCATAGGGAAAGTGACAGTAGATGCCCTCGAAAAATTTGACTTCCCCGTGTTGATGGGATCTGTATTGTTTACAGCAGGTATCTTTGTGATTATCAACCTGCTGGCAGATTTGTTGTACAGTATTGTAGATCCCCGTATCAAGCTGTAATCATTCTCCTGGAAAAAAGTTTTCCTTTTTTGTAACAAAGCAAATAGTGAGTCGTCTTCCCTGTATAAATGTCCTGTAACTAATATGTCGTTATCAAGGTTTCTTTCCCAGGTAGTTCCCATCAGGCAAAAGCTTTACCGCTTCGCTTACCATCTGTTGGGTAACGAGGAGGATGCCAGGGATGTAACACAGGATGTAATGATGAAAGTCTGGCAGCAGCAGGAGCGGATGGCAGAATTAGAGAATATGGAAGCCTGGTGCATGCGGATTGTACGTAATCTGTCGCTGGACCGTATGAAGGCAAGAAAGTACCGGCGTTCGGAAGACCTGGACAAGGCTGAAGAGGTACCAGCCCTGCATCAGCAAAGCCCTCATTTGGCTACTGAGCGTCAGGATGTAATGAACCGGGTACATACGTCAATTGCGGAGCTGCCGGAAAAATATCGTACTATTATACAATTGCGCGATATTGACGGACACAGTTACCAGGAAATAGCTGAGATCCTGGCAATAGAATTGAGTGAAGTAAAAGTGAACCTGCACCGCGCAAGAAAGGCGGTACGTGAAAAATTACAAAAACTGCATGTGTATGGAGTACAATAAGGTCAGAGAGTTACTGGAACGCTACTGGGAGGGTGAATCTTCCCTGGAAGATGAGGCATTGCTACGCAGTTACTTTGCTGTTGACCATTCCGATCTGCCGGCTGATCTGCTGGAAGTGCAGCCTATGTTCCGGTATTTCACCGAAGAGGCAAACAAAGAACTGCCGGTTTTACCGGAACTGGAATTACCTCCGGTTATAAAAATGCGTTCGCTGGATCATTGGATGAAGTATGCGGCCATATTCCTGATAGCGGTAGGGCTGGGATATGCAGGAAGACAATTCCAGTTGAAGCAGCATCGTATGGATATAGTGCTGATACAGAAGGATACTTATGATGATCCGCAGAAAGCATTTGCCGTAACGCAGAAAGCATTGCAGCTGCTGGCGAAGAACCTGAATAAGGGAACTACGAAAGTACAGAAGCTGTCTTATTTCAACGAGGCAACGGAAAAGATCAAAGCTGATTAACAACGGCCATTCTAAAATCTAATAAATAAAATTAACAACATGAAACGCTTGTTACTTGCGTTGTTACTGGTGGTTGCCGGTACGCCGCTCTTTGCCCAGCAGGGAAGTACGATCGATCGTTTTTTCTCTAAGTATGAAAATGATCAATCCTTTACACTGATCAGTGTTACACCGAAGATGTTCAGCATGTTTACAAAGCTGGATATTAACAGTGATGACGGTCAGAATTTTATGAAAGTTATTAAGAAGATCAAAGGACTGAAAATCCTTGCAAAAGACAATTCCAACGGGAACGGTTTATTTAAAGAAGCGTCTTCTTTACTTACGAAAGATTATGAAGAGCTGATGACGGTACGCGATGGAAAAGAGGACCTGCGTTTCCTGGTAAAAGAAAATGCAAAAGGAAATATTGCGGAGCTGGTTATGCTGATAGGTAGTACAGAAGAATTCATGGCAATGAGCCTGGTAGGAGACATCGATCTGGCAGAGATCAGTGAAATAGCAGGAGGAATGAATATACAGGGATTTGACAAGCTGAAAAAATTAAAGAAATGAGATATTGTTCAATCATCTTAGTATTGTTTTTTCTGGCAGCGGGTCCGGCAATGGGACAAAAGAAATGTCTGCGTCAATTTTACCGGGAACAAAAGCGTGGACAACATGCAGAGACATTCAAAATAGGATTGGGACGTTTGACGATGAAGTTTGCCAACCTGTTTATTCCTGCTAACCTGATGGAAGAAGACGGGGTACCATTTAAACACCTGATTTCTAATGTACACCGGATGAAGTTGTACGCCATCTCTGGCACCGGTCCTGATTCCACTGTGGAAACAGCTTCTATACAACGATTGAAACAACGGCTGATTGACAGGTATAAATTTGAACCGTTGGTAGAAGTAAGGCATGAAGGGAGTATTGTTCATTTACTGAACAGGGGGAATGATGATAATGTAGGGGACCTGATAGTGCTGGTACAGGATGTACATGACTTTGTGATCCTGGATTTACGAACGGATCTGAAGATATCGGATATCAATCAGCTGGTCCGGCAATTAGCAAAGAATTAAAGGAGGTGGGAACATTAGCAAAAGCTGCTAATGTTTTTGCCGTTAACGGATAATGACTTCGCGGACTATTCTTTCGCCCAGCATTTCATTTACCAGTTTGATGATTTTATCTTTGGAATAATTCAATTCCTGTTTGAGGGGAGCTACAGTGGTCGTGATCATTAATTTACCATCAATCAACTGAATACTTTCTGTATAACGCGAAATAGTTTTACCCATCATTTGTTCCCAGTTCTCCTGAATTCTTACTTCAGTAAGCCGTGGTTTCATCCTGCTCTTATCCATGAATTCTTTCAGAGCGTCTCCCATTGATGTAATTCCGTGTCGCATGCTGTAAAGATACGGAATCCCCCGACTACCTCATCTCCAACAATTGAAAACTCTCCATATTTTCTTTAAAAGCATCCAGTAATCTTGCAGCATGTGTATCTGTAATAAATACTTGTCCGTACACAGGGCCACTTACAAGGTTTATTAGCCTTGAAACCCTGTCCTGGTCCAGCTTTTCAAATACATCATCCAGCAGCAGCAAGGGTGGGAATTTTTTATATTCCTTAATCACTTCATACTGTGCCAGTTTCAGTGCAAAGAGAAAACTTTTGCGTTGTCCCTGTGAAGCGCTGGACTTCATTGCATGATCATCCAGAAGAAATAAAAGATCATCACGGTGGATACCACCGGTAGTTCTCTGCATGATATGATCTTTATAACGGTTCGCTTTTAACAGTTGTGCAAAAGACTGTTCGTGCAGGCTACACTGATACTGGATACTCACTATTTCATGATGACCGGCTAAGTAGTCGTAAAGTTTTTGTACCTGTTGGATAAATGCGGGCAGGAAAGAGCGGCGCCATTCGAACACAGGCGTACCATGCTGGATCAACTGCTCATCGAATACATCGAGCAGGGCATCCTGGCTACGCCCCTGGGAAGCGATGGTTTTAAGCAGGCTGTTTCGTTGCTGTAATACTTTCTGATAGGTAATTAAGTGTTCCAGGTAGCCGGGATGGAGCTGGCAGAGCAGGGCATCCAGCCATTTGCGGCGTTCTTCACTGCCTCCAAGGATGATCTCGGCATCGTCGGGGGCAATCATTACTGCCGGAAATTTACCGATATGCTGGGAGAAGCGTTCGTAGTGTTCATCATTGAGGGCAATATCCTTTTTGCCATCTTTGAGGGTGCATACGATCCTGTTCTCCTGCTCGTCTTTGTACAGGATACCGTCCAGGCGGAAGCCATTGGTGAGGTATTGGGTATTCTGGGCTTCACTGCTGGTAAAGTAGCTTTTAGTGAAGCAAAGGTAATATATGGCGTCGAGCAGGTTTGTTTTACCGGAGCCGTTGCGCCCGGTAATGCCTATGATGCGTTTGTTGAATCCGAAGGTTTCCCCGGTGTAATTTTTGAACTGGACAAGTGATATCTTTCTGAGCAACAGCAAATTATCGTACGGATTAGCAGTTATAAATTAAAAATAAGCGTATAGCGAACAGGCATAATATAGGAAAAGGCCGGCTCTGGTGGCCTTTTGTTACATATAATAGTGGTCTGCTAATGTTGCAAAGTTGCAAAGTATTTAGTTTTTAGGATTTTCCTGTTATATTTGCGGACAAATTAAGAAACAGTGGCTACAAAAACAGACGTAAAGACGAAATTCACCAAAGAGACGTATTTGTACTGGTATGAATTGATGCTCTTGCTGCGCCGCTTTGAAGAAAAAGCCGGCCAATTGTATGGAATGCAGAAGATCCGTGGTTTTTGCCACCTGTACATTGGACAGGAAGCGATAGCTGCGGGGGCAATGACAGCAACAAAACCTGAAGATAAATTCATCACAGCCTACCGTGATCATGCGCTGGCTATTGCAAAGGGAATGTCTCCCGACGCATGTATGGCAGAATTGTACGGTAAAGCTACAGGATGTTCTAAGGGTAAGGGCGGTAGTATGCACTTTTTCTCTCTGGAGCATAACTTCTTTGGCGGTCATGGTATTGTAGGTGCACAGATCGGTACAGGTGCTGGTTTGGCATTTGCTGAGCAGTACAAAGGCACAGATAACGTAGCGCTTTGCTTCTTCGGCGATGGTGCTGCCCGTCAGGGTATGCTGCATGAGACATTTAACATGGCTATGCTGTGGAAACTGCCTGTAATATTTATATGTGAGAACAACATGTACGCGATGGGTACTTCAGTAGAACGTACTTCCAACGTACTTGACATCTATAAATTAAGTAACGCTTACGATATGCCGAGCGATACGATCGACGGTATGAGCGCTGAAGCGGTACACGAAGGTGTTGACAGGGCTGTAAAGCGTGCCAGAGCAGGTGAAGGTCCTACTTTACTGGAAATTAAGACTTACCGCTACCGTGGCCACTCTATGAGTGATCCGGCCAAGTACCGTACCAAGGAAGAAGTGGAAGATTACAAGGAAAAAGATCCGATCAACCAGGTACTGAAGACGATACAGAAGAATAAATGGGCGACAGAACAGGAAATTGAAGCTATCAATGAAAAGGTAAAGCAACAGGTAGACCATTGCGTAGATTTCGCGGAAGAATCCCCATGGCCTTCCGATGATGAACTGCTGAAAGATGTGTATACCCAGGCAGATTACCCTTTTATTGTTGATTAATAGTATTTAAAGGTTAGCGGTCGTGTCCGTTCAGAACGGCTGAAGATTCGCTAACCTTTTTTATATTTGCGGGTAATGGCTGAAGCCAGGACCTGTACCTTAACTAAGAAATAACAATTTAACGCTCACAATTACAATGACCGAAACAACACATAAAGCCGCTGATGCTCCTGTATCGAAGGACTTCCAACTGCAAGATTCTGTACATAAGGCGGAAGACTTCTATTACAAGAATAAAAACGTCATCAATATTGCCCTGCTGGTAATCGTAGTGGTAATAGGCGGTACGTTTGCCTACAACAAGTTCATAAAAGCTCCTAATGAGAAAAAAGCGCAGGAAATGGTGTTCCATGCCCAGCAGTATTTCGAACAGGATTCTTTTAAACTGGCACTGAATGGTGACGGAAATAATTACGGTTTTATACAGGTACTGGATAAATACAGCAGCACTAAAACAGGTCAGCTGTCTAAATATTATGCAGGTGTTTGTTACGTGAAACTGGGTGAATTCCAGAAAGGAGCAGATTTACTGACTTCTTTCAGCGGAGGAGACCAGATCGTACAGGCAATGGCTTACGGTTTAGCAGGCGATGCGTACATGGAACTGGGTAAAACCAGCGAAGGCATCGATTATTATAAGAAAGCAGGACATTACAGTGATAATGAACTGACTGCTCCTATATATTTATTCCGTGCAGGTCTGGCGCTGGAGAAAGCAGGTAAATCAGCAGATGCTGTTGAACTGTACAAAGAAATCCGCACTAAATATCCGCAAACAAACGAAGGCCGTGAAATGGATAAATACCTGGCACGTTTGGGAGAAGTGAGGAATTAAGGATGATAGATCATAGCTGAATCATGTCAATACATAATCAAAGTTTATTGAACGATACTGGCATTCTCAACATAGAGGATGCCAGTATTGTTATAGTGTATACCGAATGGAATGATACTGTTATTAATGAGCTGGTAGCCGGTTGTGAAAGGTCGCTTGCCCAGTATAACGTATCTAAAGTGACCAAAATAAAGGTACCAGGTGCTTTCGAGTTGCCTTTTGCCTGTAAACAATATTGGGAACGTACACAGAATACCGGCCAACAGCCAGGCGCAATTATTGCTTTCGGATGTGTGATCCGTGGAGATACCCCGCATTTTGATTACGTATGCCAGGGCGTAACACAGGGCATTATGCAACTGAATGTGGATTTGCCGGTACCAACCATTTTCGGTCTTCTGACAGTAGAGAATATGCAACAGGCAGAGGAAAGGATTGGCGGGATCCACGGCCATAAGGGGGAAGAAGCCGCAATTACGGCGCTTAAAATGATTAGCATGCTGCGTGCGTTATAAGCAGCAGCGGAATGTAGCACACTTCTTGCAGAGCTTGCAGCAATCTCATTAAAGACTAACGCAATGAACGTACAGCTTTTTATTCCTTGTTTTGTAGATCAGCTGTTCCCCGAAACGGGCTTCAATATGGTGAAGGTGCTGGAGAAACTGGGATGTAATGTTAGTTATAACGCCAACCAAACCTGTTGCGGGCAACCCGCTTTTAATGCAGGGTATTGGGACGAGTCACGTGCAGTGGCTACCAAGTTTGTAAAAGACTTTCATACGTTCGATTATATAGTGGCTCCCAGTGGGTCCTGTACCGGTTTTGTACGTAACTACTATGGTAAGTTATTCGACAATTCTGCAGTACATAACGATGTAAAACTCCTGCGTAAAAACCTCTTCGAATTCACAGAATTTTTAACGGATGTATTGCATGTATCTGATATCGGGGCTTCGCTCAATGGCGTAGCTACCTATCATGATGCCTGTGGTGCTTTACGTGAATGCAATATAAAGGAAGGTCCCCGTCAGTTGTTATCTAAAGTGAAGGGCCTGGAACTGCAGGAAATGAACGATTGTGAGGTGTGTTGTGGCTTTGGCGGTACTTTTGCCGTTAAGTATGAACCCATCTCTATTGGTATGGGAGAGCAGAAGGTGGACAATGCAGTGGCCAGCGGCGCTGATTATCTTATCTCCACAGATCTTTCCTGTCTGATGCACCTGGATGGTTACATCCGTAAGCACAATCTGAATATTAAAACAATGCATATCGCAGATGTACTGGCCAGCGGCTGGTAATATTCTTTTAAAATTATTGGACAATGAACTACTGGCTCGTTAAATCAGAACCTTTTAAATATTCCTGGGACCAATTTGTAAAAGATGGTAAAACCTTCTGGGATGGTGTGCGCAATTATCAGGCACGCAACAACCTGAGAGGAATGGCCAAAGGAGACCAGGTACTGTTTTATCACAGTAATGAGGGGATGGAAATAGTAGGGATTGCCAAAGTAGCGAAAGAACATTATCAGGACCCTACTACACCTGATCCTAACTGGGTGGTCGTGGACCTTCAGCCGGTGAAACCACTTAAAGTACCTGTAACACTAGCACAGATGAAGGCGGAAAAACGTTTGGCGAATCTTTCTCTTATACGTCAGGGACGTTTATCCGTTTGCGCTATTACGCCTGAAGAGTATCAGACGATATTGGAAATGGGTGGTATGAAATAGGGTAGTACATAATCTTTGGCAATCTACACTGGCATAATATTCAAACTGAGTGTCTACATGAAATAGTGTTTTTTACATGGCGGCGGCCATTGCTTTCAGTGCCTTCTTATGTTCGAGATCGCGGTGATGGCGGAACACACTCTTAGTAACGAAATACCCAAGGGAAGCACCTACCCATACATCACTGCTCCAGTGCCTGTCCTGATACAAACGGGTAACACCTGTTAATCCTGCTACACTATAAGCCACCCATGGTACCCAGGGATGGTCCTTTCCGTACAATTCAGCCAGAGAAGTGGCCACTGTAGTAACCGTCAGCATATGCCCTGAAGGGAAGGATGTATGTGTTTTATTTGTTGAAAAAGCAGGATCAAAACTAAAAGGATCATTGCCATAAGTAGGCCGCCCACGGCGGATCACAGATTTAGCGGTTACATAAATGAGGGTAGAGATCAGTACTGATTTTGCGGTCATCAGTGAAGCGCTTTCCAGTTTTCTATCATGTGCAATAACGCCAACCAGGTACATGCCACCTACCAGGTATGGCGAATAGGCATTACCGAAAGGTTCTATCTGGTTAGTGACACTGGTCCAGAAATTACCTGAATTATGTATAAAAACCTGTTTGATACTGTAATCGGAAGCGGCTAACAGGCCGGCACCACCTACCACTATTCCCAGTCGTGTAAAATCTTTACCATGCCAGTGAGCAGGGCGGGATACTTCATATTTCAGGTCGCTCCAAAGGCTATGCAGATAAGTGCCGTTAATCCGGTACAGGATCACTGAATCTGATGCCGGTATTTTTTGTGTACTGTCGGCGGCGTATAGGCGTGTAGTGTCTGACTGCGGGTGTATAGTCTCCGACTGAGCGCTAACACGTAACTGTATAAGAAACAGTGCAGCGAGCGTATAAATGATCTTCAAGAGGCTGTTATTTAATCGGTGTAAAGTTAAGCTAAAAGCTAAAAAACGTATCTTGTACCTGTAAATTATAATACAAAAAAGATGAAAACACGGTTGGTGGTGTTAACCGGCGCTGGTATCAGCGCAGAGAGCGGATTAAAGACATTCCGCGACAGTGACGGATTATGGGAAGGTCATGATGTATATAAAGTAGCCTCACCGGATGGCTGGAAGGCAGATCCAAAGCTGGTACTGGATTTTTATAATCTGCGCAGGAAAGATGTGATGGCTGCAAAACCGAATGCTGCACATATTGGTCTGGCTGAATTGCAGGATACATTTGATGTAGAGATTATCACACAGAATATAGATGACCTGCATGAAAGGGCAGGGTCGAAGAAGGTATTACACCTGCATGGAGAGATCCTGAAGATGCGCAGCGTGCTGGATGAAACACGCAGTTATCCGATAGAAAAAGATATTGCACTGGGCGATGTAGCTGTTGATGGCGGACAGTTAAGGCCGGATATTGTATGGTTTGGGGAGACGGTACACAAGATCATTGAAGCAGCAGACCTGGTATCTGGGGCAGATATTTTTGCCGTAATCGGTACTTCGCTGGTAGTGTATCCGGCGGCAGGATTGCTGGATTATGTGCATGCGCAGGTGCCTGTGTATGTTATAGACAAAAGGTTGCCGGATGTAGCGCCCCGTGCGAACCTGCATCTCATAGAAAAGCCTGCAACTGAAGGTATGATTGACTTCAGGCAGGCACTGGCAGCATTAAAATAAGATGCGGGGCTGACTAAAAAGTAAAATGAAGGTGCTGAGATTTGTAAAAGCCATTTGATCTCTGTCACTTACCCGGGAAGGGGACCCTTTTTAGTCAGCCTACCTCCCTTTTATTCAAAGCTCTCTTCAAAGCGAATATTATAATCTTCCAGTTCTTTCAGGACCGGATTATAGATATCCGGTAAGATAGGAATGTGTAAGCCGGTTAAATTGAATTTATCCTGTAACAGCAATTTGGCCATGATACCTAATGGTAAACCTACTGTTTTAGCCATGGCAGTACGCATATTATCTTCTCCCTGAGCGATCATGAAGCTATGCAGTTTGGTTGTCATGCCTCTGCGTTCAAACTCAATCTCATGCATCATCACGATCATATCTTTATCTGTCTGTTCCATGCTGAGGCGTGATTCAACGATGTTCTGCAAAACACTGGCATTGGTTTGTTCGCCCAGGTTGATCATTTCTCCATTTAAAAGTCCCAGGAATTTCAGCTGGCGGATGATTTTAGATTTAGCACTGATACCGAGATGGTTAGCAATGTTCTCTTCATTACTCAGTTGCTTATCAATTTTCATATGCTGACTGGCCCACTTAAAATAGGTAAGATCATCTGTCTGAACTTTTTCCTTATCATCGGTCAATCCCAGTTTTACTAAAGTACTCCATCCTTCGCAGAAGTCGGGGTAGCGTAAAGTAGCACGCATAAACGTAGGGATGTCTTCCAGTTTATAAGCGCTCATATATCCCAGGGAGTCCCGGTTGGGGTAATAAGCCAGTTTGCCGAGGCTGGGGATATGAATGGTTTTAGTCTGGTCGAAGAGGTGTTCGTAAGGGATTTCCTTTACTTTCCCTTTTTCGCGGTAGGTAGCGCCGGAGCTACCGGCGGTCACCACATTGCGTGCATTCCAGGATATTTTATATTGCCAGGGGTTGTCATTGCTTTCGGGAGAGATTAATCCGCCGCAATAAGACCTGAAGGCAGAGATTTGTCCGCCTTTCTTTTCGATGGAGTGGATGAGCTTCATGGCGCTCATGTGGTCTATACCAGGGTCCAGTCCCATTTCATACATGAATAGCAGGCCGGCTTTTTCGATTTCTTTTTCCAGCTTTTGGACCTCCGGATCTATGTAGGAAGCTGTGAGCAGATTTTTACCGAACTGCAGACAGTCTTTTGCTACAAAAATGTGCAGGGGAGGAGGCAGCAGGGAGATGACGAGGTCTGTTTCCTGTACCAGTTTTTGTCTTGCAGCCTGGTCTTTAATATCGATGGCCGCAGGCGTAACATAATATGATTTACCTGTTTTAGATTTGATCAGCATCAGATCATGGTCCGCAACAGTCACATGCCATTTCTGCCGGGGAGCATTCACCAGCAGATAATCTATGAGGCAAGTGGCCGATTTTCCGGCACCAAACAATAGAATATGCTTCATAATACTTTGTTCATCTTTAGTTTAGTATAGTTTCGGAACAGGGATTTAACATCGGTCAAGTAACTAATGTTCGAAATTTCATGGGAAATTTCAAGTTTTGACTACGACACTTTGATTCTCACGGGGTTAGAAACAAAATGTTTGCCAATATTTTATTTCTGCAATATTTCTGTTTTTTAAGATATAAAGTAATTATTAAAGGAGTTCATGCAAATTAAAGATAAATCCTGCTATCTGCATATTTTGTTACTATTGCATATGGTATTTGTATTATATGACAATTCCTTTTTTATTCACATTTTATGTCAATCAGGCCGGAATACGGCTTGAAATGGGTATATTTGCGCTTATTTGTTTTTTCAGCAAAATTAATTGTAAACCAACATTATAATGTCAGAAAATACGGAAAGTCACAACGAAGGCAGAATTGTCCAGATCAACATCGAAGAGCAGATGAAAACTGCTTATATAGACTACTCAATGTCTGTAATCGTTGGAAGGGCTCTACCAGATGTACGGGATGGTTTGAAACCTGTACACCGCCGGGTGTTGTTTGGGATGAATGAGTTGGGCAACAACAGTAATAAGGCATACAAGAAATCAGCGCGTATCGTTGGTGAGGTAATGGGTAAGTTCCACCCTCACGGTGATGCTTCTATCTACGATACGATCGTGCGCCTGGCACAGCCGTGGACCATGCGTTATATCCTGGTTGACGGTCAGGGTAACTTCGGCTCTGTGGATGGAGACTCTCCGGCTGCGATGCGTTATACAGAGATACGTTTACAGCGTATTGCTGAAGCGATGCTGGAAGATATTGATAAAGAGACTGTAGACTTCACACTGAACTTTGACGATACCTTACAGGAACCAACCGTATTGCCTACAAGGATACCTAACCTTCTGGTGAATGGCGCTTCCGGTATTGCGGTAGGTATGGCAACTAATATTATGCCTCATAACCTCAGTGAGGTGGTAGATGGTGCCATTGCATACATAGAGAACAGGGATATCACAATAGAAGAGCTGATCAAACATGTGAAAGCGCCGGATTTCCCTACCGGTGGTATCATATATGGTTATGACGGTGTAAAGCAGGGTTTTGAGACCGGCCGTGGCAGGGTAGTAGTACGTGGTAAAGTGAATGTGGAAACTACGAAGGCAGGTCGTGAGCGACTGGTAATATATGAATTGCCATATCAGATCAACAAAGCTGTGCTGCATCAGAAAATAGCACAGCTGGCAGATGACAAGATCATTGAAGGTATTGCAGAAGCACGTGACGAAAGTGACCGTGAAGGTATGCGCCTGGTAATTGATCTGAAGAGAGAAGCCATTGCAAACGTAGTTATTAATCAGTTATATAAATATTCAGAATTACAGACCTCTTATGGTATCAATAACGTAGCCCTTGTAAAAGGACGTCCGCGTGTACTGAACCTGAAAGACCTCATATCTGAATTCGTTGAGTTCCGTCATGAAGTAGTGGTCCGCAGAACGCGCTTCGATCTGCGTAAAGCAGAAGAGAAGGCGCATATCTTAGAGGGTTACCTGATTGCGCTGGACCACCTGGACGAGGTGATTGCACTGATCCGTGCTTCCCGTACACCGGATGAAGCGAAGGAAGGTTTAATGACCAAGTTCGAACTGAGTGAGATCCAGTCTAAAGCCATTCTTGAGTTGCGTCTGCAACGTTTAACGGGTATGGAGCGTGATAAGATCAAGGAAGAATATGATGAGATCATGAAGCTGATAGGCTATCTGAAAGATGTATTATCCGATGAAACATTGCGTTTCAAAATCATCCGCGATGAGCTGGAAGATGTGAAGAAACGTTTTGGTGATGAACGCAGAACCGAGATCCAGTACCTGGCCAGTGAAATGCGTATGGAAGATATCATTGCGGAAGAAGACGTGGTAATCACTATCTCTCACCTGGGTTATATCAAACGTACCTCAGCCTATGATTACCGTCAGCAGAAACGCGGCGGCCGTGGTGCTGTAGGAGGTAAAACACGCGATGAGGATTACATAGAGCATCTGTTCGTAGCATCGACTCACCATACGATGTTGTTCTTTACAGAAAAAGGACGTTGCTTCTGGTTAAAGGTGTATGAAATACCTGAAGGTGAGAAGAGTGGCAAGGGAAGAGCTATCCAGAACCTGATCAACCTGCCTACTGATGATAAGATCAGGGCAATTATCGATATCAAGGACCTGAACGATAAAGATTTCATCAACAGCCATTACATTATCCTTTGTACAAGTAATGGTACTATCAAAAAGACTTTACTGGAAGAATTCTCCCGTCCGCGTCAGAACGGTGTGAATGCTATTACGATCAATGAAGGCGACCAGTTACTGGAAGCTAAACTGACGGATGGCAACAGCCAGATCATGATGGCTATTAAGAGTGGCCGTGCGATCCGCTTCCCTGAAAGTACCGTTCGTGATACCGGCCGTGGTGCAATAGGAGTAAGAGGTATCGAGGTAGACAATGATAAGGATGAAGTAGTTGGTATGATTTGTGTAAATAAGGAGGACACTGAAAGAACCGTGCTGGTAGTGTCTGAGAAAGGATTTGGTAAACGTACTGACATAGAGGATTACAGGATTACTAACCGCGGTGGTAAGGGGGTTAAAACGATCAATGTTACAGAGAAAACCGGTAATCTGATTGCCGTGATGGACGTAACAGAGAAAGATGACCTGATGATCACCTGTAAATCCGGTATTACTATCCGTATGGCGGTAAAAGATATCCGTGAAGCAGGAAGGGCCACACAGGGGGTACGTTTAATAAGACTGGACGAAAGCGATGAAATTGCTGCTGTAGCGCGTCTGGACGAACAGGAAGAGCCGGAAGCCGCACTGGCAGAAGGCGAAGAAGGGATCGTAGTTGCTGAACCTTTAGCTGAAGGTGAAGAAGCTTTGGAAGAAGACGGAACAGAAGAAACAGGTGAAGATGATGATACCGCAACAGAAGAAGCACCGGCAGAATAAATAATAATGCATGCCAACTAATGGTTAACCGCTGGTTAATTGTATTTATTATATCTGTTGTAAACACGGAAACATCTAACATCAAACGTATAGCAAACAAAAAATTGAGCTCATGAAAAAACTATTGGTTTCTTTTATCTTTTGCGGTCTGGGCATAGCAGCAATGGCGCAGAAGGCGAAGGTAAGCAGTGCTGATGATGCAGTGAAGAGTAACGATCTGGTAAAGGCAAAAGCTGATATTCAGGCAGCACTCGAAAATGAAAAAACGAAGAACGACGCCAAAGCCTGGTACGTAAAAGGTAAAGTGTATGAAGCTTTAGCTACTAAGGATAAAAATTCAGCAGAAGCACTGGAAGCATTCGAAGCTTATAAAAAGGCACTTGAAATCAGCCCTAAGCTGCCTGAAGCGCTGCTGGAACTGAACCAGCGTATGTTTACCCTGTATGCTACCGTAGGTAACGCGGGTTATGCTAACCTGAACGATCAGAAATGGGATTCTGCTTACACCCACTTCAGTGAAGCATTTTCAATTGCACAGTTTTACAATGGCAAGAACCTGGGTGGTTCTATTCCTACAGATACTTCCATGACTTTTTACGCCGGTTATGCCGCTAGTCAGGCTGGTAAGAAAGATGAAGCCATCACTTACCTGAAGAAAGCAGCAGACCTGCAGTTTAAAGGTGAGCCTGCCCTGTTCGTGATCCTGGCTCAGGCTTATGAAGAGAAAGGTGATACTACCAACTGGCGGAAAGCTATTGAAAGTGGTAAAGCGATGTTCCCTAAAGACAAGCGTTTTAACGAAATGGAGATGAGCTATTACTCCAGAACCGGTAAAACAGCTGAACTGATCTCTATGCTGGAAAAGAAAATGGCAGAAAACCCCAATGATTTCCAGGCAGTATTAGACTATGCTATCCGTGTAGATAACCTGGCTAATCCACATGATACAATCGCTAAACCAGCTGACTATGATGCTTTGATGACCAAAGCAGAAAACGCTTACAAAAAAGCTATTGAACTGAAAAGTGATGATGCTACTGCTAACTTCCAGTTAGGCGCATTATACTTCAACCGTGCGGTAGGTTATAATAAAGAGTTGAACAACATGGACAGTAAATTACAGAACTCTCCTAAAGCAAAGGAGCTGCAGACAAAAGTTGAAGGACTAATGAATACTGCGCTTCCTTACTTTGAGAAAGCTGATGAGAACTTTACTGCAAAGCTGGCTTCTCTGGAACCAGGTGACAAACAAACTTACGAGAGCTGTTTGTATGCACTGCAGAAAATCTACGCTATTAAAAATCAGACCGACAAAGTGGACGCTGTTAAGAAGAAACTGGATAATCTGAAATAAGATAATAAATTACACATAACAAAAAGAGCCTGTATTGTATTAACAATACAGGCTCTTTTTGTTCAGGTACCTGATGGAGACTTATTTTTGCTATAACCTCATTTTTATTATATCGATCTGTGTGTAATAAAATGATAAGCCCAGAAGGCTGCGAGTATAATAAACAGTATCACAATGACAATGATGGCCAATTGTGTATAATAAGTTACCTGATCTTTACGGCGTTTGCGGGAACGCAATTTGCGTAACATCTGATTTCTCATTTGCTGCAACCATACGGGGATTTGTTCTTTCTGTTTAATGGTGGCCAATCCCTCTACGGCCTCACTGCACAATTCACAATCAGCGAGGTGCATTTCCACCTCGTGTTGCTGTTCCTGTGTCAGCCGGCCCTGCACATAGTCCAGCAGCTGTTGCTGCGAAGGGCATTGTGTAATAGTGAACAGGTCGTTATATTCTTCATTCATAAAGTCGTCCATAATAATTTCTTCACCCGTGTTTACTCAATAACTGTTTCAGGTTCCGCTTTCCATTCTGTATGTAACTCTTTACCTGTAATAAGGTGTAGCCGGTTTGTGCTGCAATATCCTGGTAGGATACTTTTTGCAGGTAAAAGAGTTTCAGGCATACGCGCTGTTCAGGATTTAATTGTTCCAGTGCCTGCTGCATATTCTCCAGCAAGATATCCTTTTCTATGTATTTTGCCTTCTCCTCATCTGGTATTGCCGGGCTGTTCAAATGATTTTCATTCACTTCTTCCTGGCGGATCTGTTGCTTGTGACGAAGCTGCATCAGGCAATGGTTTTTGGCAACCATATAAATCCAGGCGCGGAAGAACTGGACCTGGTGTTTATTGATCTCTGCCAATACTTTTAAAAAGATCTGTTGTACACTATCTCTTGCGTCCTCCTCATTTTTAAGGTACTTCATGCAAAGACCCAACAGGAGTATGGCGTACCTGTCGAACAGGATGCCTATCCAGTTGCTGTCTTCATCGGCTTTGTACCGCTGTAGCAATTCTTCGTCTGTTAATTCCCGGCTGTTTTTATAATTCACTGTATAAAGATAAAAACTTATAATATATAGATGCTGGAAATGTAAAATTCCATAAAAAGGGAAGCTGTTAACACGGGCTCTGTTACACAGTACATTTGAGATAACCTGAGATCATCGGGTACAAAAAAGGCTCCATCAGGAGCCCTTTTTGTACCATGTTCAGTTATTTTTACAGGGGCTGTTACAAATTATCTAATGCAGCCTGTGCTTTATCTTTCATACTGCCATTCATATCTACTACTTCTTTGAACATACGGCGGGCTTTGCCTATCTGTCCTTTGCTACGATAGCATACGGCCAGTTGGTAACGGGCTAATTCGCCATAACGGCTATTGCTTGTTGCAAGATGTTTATAGCGGGAAATAGCCTCATTCAGGTCGCCCTGCTGATGATAGACCATTGCAGCTTTATATAAAAATTCATCGGTGCTGATTGTTTCTGAAGAAGCAGCCACTTTCGTTACCGTTTTTTTATTATCATCATCTTTCGCTTTAGGAGCAGCCTTTGGCTCTTCCTTTTTTACAGGAAGAGGCTCTTTTTTTACAGGAGGAGTATCTTTGGGTACAGCTGTTTTTTTAACAGCTGAGTCATCCTTTTTATCTTCCGGAGACTTAGCTGCTGCGGATACTTTTTTAACAGCAGTATCTGTTTTCACTACCGGTTTTGTAACAGGCGCTGCTTTCACTTTCAGCGAATCTTTCAGCTTCAGCGAATCCTTTTTAACCACTGGCTTTACTACATTCTCTTTCTCTACAACAGGTGGCGGGGGAGGAGGAAGTACAGCAGGAGCAACAGTTACTGTATCGTGTTTTGCTGGAATAGATGCTGTACTGGAAGCGGGTATAGCTTTCAGATCTCCCGCGCTGGCCAATGGCTTGGGTGCCTGCGCTTTAAACCTGCTTTCCTGCTGTATCAGGTAAATACCACCGGCAGTCAGGGCAATAGCGGCGACTACCCAGAAATAAATTAACAGACTTTCCTTTTTCTGTTCTTTCCGCTGATAGCGTTCTGCTTTTTGTACATGCGAAACCTGTTTGATACTGTTACGGATATACTGCTGAATGCTGATGGAAAGAGACTGGTATTTATCTCTGTATTGCGGTTGTTGTAATACATGTAAAGCTTCGTTACACAGATCGCAGTCCACCAGGTGTTGTTCTACCAGATGTTTCTCTACGTCTGTCAAACGGCCATCCAGGTATCTGGGCAACTGATCCCTGTTCAGGCAACGGATGTTGCTGAATACTTTTAATATTTTGTCGTTGTTTACCGGATTATTTGCCATCTGTTTGTGTCATCATTAAAGAAGCCATTTTCTGTTTTGCTTCCCGTATTTTCAGCCTTACTTTTTGAACAGGATATTTTTTAGCAGCAGCCAGTTCGGCAAATGTTTTTTGCTCTATGTAAAACTGCTGCAGGAAAAATTTTTCCTCAGTTTCCAGTTGTTTAAATACCTGTTGGATCTGGTTGGCCAGTTGTTGCTGTTCCAGCGGGTTATTACTGGCTTTTTCCACTTTATTTTCTACCTGTTGTACATCTCTTGATTCACTGGAAGGAAAGAAAGGAATATTCCTGTCTGCTTTATCATTCTGTGCCTTAACGGTATAATGCAGCCACTCGTTGGCCTTGGGAATTGTTTGTGTTTTCAGGCTATTGCTGAGACGTTGCAGAATGGATGGGTACATTTCCTCCGGCGTAGTACCAGGACCAGTATTCAAGTGAGGCATTGAGATTGCCACCACCAGGTGGCTGTATCTTTCAAGCAATACACCTTCGGCTTCCTGGTCCTTCAGTTTTCGTGCCCGGGAAATCAATTCTTTATCCGATAAATTAGTTAACTGCTGAAGCATAGTGTTACCTATATTTACATATAATAACCGAAAAGGTTCGATTATTCTCTTTGAATATATGATTTAATTTAGACAATTAATATGCCATATGCGATTACTGTTGTGCCAGTGATGCCATTGCGGGCTGAACCTGCACATAGAAGCGAAATGATCTCCCAGGTTTTATGGGGAGAAAATGTAGAAATCCTTGTTACTGGTACAGACGGCTGGGTAAAGATAAGATGTCAGTACGATAATTACGAAGGATGGGCCACTTTTAATCATCTGGAAATTATTGAAGATGATTTATTCCATGCGCCTTACACGCATTATACAGCGGGTTGGGTGAATACAGTGGAGGTAAATGGGAAGGCTATGCATGTACCTTATGGCTGCCTGGTAAAACAGGTGGTGGAACCTGTAACAATGTGGGGAAAGGTTGCTGTACAATTTGAGGAAACACTAAAGAGTACCGGTAGTGAAAAGGTGGATGAAAAGGATCTGCTGGACAAGGCATTTCTTTTCCTGAATACAGCTTATCTGTGGGGAGGGAAATCGGTCTTTGGCGTTGATTGTTCCGGCTTTACGCAAACGGTATTTAAGACATTGGGGATAGCACTTTTGCGGGATGCTTACCAGCAGGCTACGCAGGGAGAAACAGTAGATTTTTTACAGGAAGTACATGCCGGCGACCTTGCGTTTTTTGATAATGCGGAAGGGCGTATTACGCATGTCGGTATTTTGATAAACGATCATGAGATCATACATGCATCGGGTAAGGTAAGGGTTGATTCTATTGATAATCAGGGTATTATTAATGTGGATACAGGGTTAAGAACACATAGTTTAAGGATCATTAAAAGATATTTTTAAAATGAAGAGGCCGGGATAACTATCCCGGCCTTTTCATTTAATATTTATTTCCGAACTTCTTATTATATCCATCGATGCTTTCCAGGACTATTCTTTCAGCAACTTCTTTATTTTCGAATTCAGCAACTTCCACTTTCTTGTGTTCCAGCCTTTTGTATTCTTCAAAGAAGTGGCGCATTTCTGCCGTGAAGTGAGGAGGTAATTCGCTGATATCATTGATATGGTTCACACTCATATCATTAGCAGCAACAGCGATGATTTTATCATCTGCTTCTCCGCCATCGATCATTCTCATTACACCAATCACTTTCGCATCCATAATACACATAGGAACTACATCTACCTGGGAAAGTACGAGGATATCCAGCGGATCATCATCATCACAGTAGGTTTTGGGGATAAAACCATAGTTGGCAGGGTAGTATACAGATGAATACAGTACCCTGTCAAGTTTCAACAGACCACTTTCTTTATCCAGCTCGTATTTGGCACGGCTACCTTTTGGTATTTCAATAATAGCATTTACTACCTTGGGAGCCTCTTTTCCTGGGCTGACGCTGTGCCAGGGATTATTCGTCGTCATCTTCTGTTTATTTTGTTTATTATTATTTTGGTGCCAGGCCTTGTTATACATTACTTTAAACAAAATAGATTGCCACAGAGTCGTTTTCATTTGACTGTGGCAACTGATTTACCTTAAGTAATGTGGAATTATAACGTTAGCTGGTGCGCGGCAAAAATATATTATTTTTCTGGTTGAGGCATTACCAAAGAATCCTGCTGTAAAATACTTTCAGATGAATCTAGTGGAGTTGCCGGCGGCATATAGTTTGGAATGATGCTTTCGAATGTCAGAGATATCTTCCACTGTCCATTTTCTTTTACCAACTGTAGTCTTTCCTTTTGTTTGGAAGAAGAATTCAGTACGGTAACGGTCGCTTTATCACCATTTTCCTCGGTATCTATCACTTCTATCCCTGCTTTTTTAATCTTGTTCCGTTCTGAATCATTACGACGGGCATCAAAAAAGGAATAGAGCTGTATTACCTGCTGCGATTCTTTTGTGGCATAATCCCTGGCGAGGTCGAAGTTCGACTCCTGTATAGCGTGCATAAAATTGAGCGCTACTTCCTGAGGGGCCGCATGTTTTTTGCAACCACTCAATACAGTACCGAATAATAACGCCAGGTTAAGGATGCGCAGATAATTGGTCATGCAATTGTTCATTATAATACAATTAACAAAAATAGGCGGAAAGTGGAAAATTACAAAAAGCAGCTGTTGGAAGTTACCTGTAAGTTCTCTGCGATTACACCTTAATTTGTTTTTTTACTGTAAACCGGGTATAGGCTTATGAATACTTTAGCATTACAGTTTAGAGGGTGAACATACTACAAACACTGTTAATGAAGTGTTAATTGTACTAACGTTCCTCTTTTTCTCTTGCTACATCTGCCGCATCATATGCCTTGATGATTGCTTTCACGAGGCGGTGCCTTACCACATCTTCTTCATCCAGTTCCAGGTAACCGATACCATTTACATTTTTGAGGATGCGGGTAGCTTTTACGAGGCCGGATTTGATATTCCTTGGCAGATCCACCTGTGTAAGGTCGCCTGTGATGATTGCTTTCGCGGATGGCCCTATACGTGTGAGGAACATCTTCATCTGCAGGTCGGTAGCATTCTGCGCCTCATCCAGGATAATAAAGGAATTATCGAGGGTACGTCCGCGCATATATGCCAGTGGTGCGATTTCGATCACCCTGTTCGTCATGAAATAGGTGAGCTTGTCGGCTGGTATCATATCGTCCAGTGCGTCGTATAACGGGCGCAGGTAAGGATCGATTTTTTCTTTCAGGTCTCCTGGCAGGAATCCGAGGTTTTCACCTGCTTCCACGGCCGGGCGGGTTAAAATGATTTTACGTACAGCCTTGTTCTTTAGCGCACGTACTGCCAGTGCCACAGCGGTATAAGTCTTACCTGTACCTGCGGGTCCGATGGCAAACACGATATCGTTCTTATCGCTGAGTGCCACCATATTTTTCTGGTTGGCAGTGCGGGCGCGAACATTGCGTCCGTTGGGGCCAAAAACGAGTATTTCGTTGGAATTGCTTTCTTTGAAGTTATCTACCTTTTCTTCATCTCCCAGAATCTGTTCAAAATAACCTTCGCTGAGATTACCATTGCGTTCCAGGTAGGAGATGATCTGACCGATTTTTTCCTGGGCAACATTTACTTCTTCCTGTGCGCCTGACAGTTTAAGTTGTGTGCCACGGGAAAGTATTTTCAGCAGAGGGAATTTCTTTTTTAACAAGTCTAACTTTCCGTTATTCACCCCGAAGAATTCGATGGGATTAACGCTATCTAAATTGATGATTGATTCTGTCAATTGATATATATATTTAAATGTTTGAGTGTTGAGGCAAAAGGGGACTTCCTGAAGGAGTAAGTTATAGCTTTTTCTACAATCAGGAAGCCCCTGAGTTTTGTAGCCTTTTCTCTACAAACAGTACTTATAGTTTATAGCCCTGCTGCTTGAAAGATTCCACTTTTGCTGCAATGGCAGGATTGCCAAGTGCAAGGATACGTGCAGCCAGTATAGCGGCGTTCCTTGCGCCGGCTTTACCCACAGCGAGCGTTCCTACCGGCAAACCAGCAGGCATCTGTACAATAGAATAAAGAGCATCTATACCTCCTGGTAAGCCACCTTCCAAAGGAACGCCCAATACAGGTAAAGAAGTATACGCAGATACTACTCCCGGTAAGGCAGCGGCCATACCTGCCGCGGCAATAACCACGCCAAAGCCTTTTTCCTGTGCAGTAATACACAGTTCTCTTACCTTATCAGGGTTACGATGGGCAGAAGCCACCACCATTTCACCTTCGATATTAAAATATTGTAAATAATTCAGCGCTTCCTGCATTACCGGCTTGTCGCTTTCCGAACCCATTAGAATTAATACTTTCATTCCAGTTTATTTAAATTTAGTTATCCCTGCCCCAAAGATATTTATCCTTTCACACATGCCGAAAAAGGAAAATCCACATTGTTGAAAAAATAGCGAAATTAAGGGGTAAATCAATATAAATAGCTGAAATACGGGATAATAAGATATAGAATACTTCTTTTTAATAATATATTGATTATTTTTAAGAGTTATTAAGAAAATTATGAATGAGGCCATTATAGGCAAAGCACTGGCTGCGCTTATACCGGCACTGTTACTGGACCAGCAGGGGAACCTGCTGCATGCCAATGAGAGAGCTGCCGGGTTGGTACAGTTGGACGATGAGCATAAAGGGAGAGAGCATTACGATCAGATCATCGGTAAACGGACCCGTATCTATTGGGTTGAACTTTGTCACAAATTGCGATCGGGGCTTCATGCCAGTGTTGAAATGCATTGTCTTACAGGTGAATGGATTGAATGGCAGCTAAGCGCTATCGGAAACGACTATGTACTAACTGGTCATACTATCACATCCCGCCGCAGGCGGAATGATAAACAGATATTTGAAAATCTGCCAATCGGATTACAACAGTTTACTCCGGATGGTTATCATGTAGATATTAACCAGATCCAACGGGAAATATGGGGAGATGACCATCCGATGTTTACAGAACCGGATTATAATATAATGGAGGACCCTTATTACCTGCAGGCGGGATTAAGCCAGTTGTTCCGGGATGCACTGCATACCCGTCAACCTGTGAAGAATGAGATCCTGCTGAGATATAAGGAAAATCCAAGAGGCGACGTAACCCGCTTACAACCTTATTATTATGAGGCCACCGTATTTCCTGTTCAAAGCGGAGACGCTGGTGTTACGGGTCTTTTCCTGATGCTGAATGAGATCACTGCACAGAAACTGGCGGCTATCAGTCTGGAAAAGAGTGAGCGCTTACTCGATAATATTGTGGAGAACCTGCCCATCGGTTATATGCAGTTTGATCATTACGGCTTCTTACGCCGGGTAAATCAGACACAGCGCCGCTTCCTGGGCCTTCGGGAAGGTATGGAAGCTACCGCCTATAACATTATGAGCGATCCTTTTGCTACCATGTACCAGCTGGATGAACTGTTTATGCAGGTGATAGAAGAAAACAGGGTACTGCGTTTAGAAAAACAGATAGATTTTTCACTGGAAGATACCTGGACGGAACAGCAAAAGGAAGCCTGGCTGGACATTACTGTTTTTCCTTTACAGGATGCTGTTGATAAAAAACAGATCGTGGTAATGCTGGTGAGCGATATTACCAACAAGAAACGGGAACGCCGTATCCGCACACAGTTACAGCGGAATACGGAACAACTGCACCTGTTCTTTGATGCCGTGGATATGGGGTATGCTACCATAGAAAGGAACGGACTGATCACCTTTGTGAACAGTAAGGCGATGGAGATGGTGGGCGTGGATGTAAAGCAGGGGAGTAACATTTTTATTACGCTACCGGAATTCTCTGCCAATACACCTTTTGCGATCCGCTTTTCGGAGGCGATGAAAAGTGAAGTGTCAGAGACTTTTTACAGTTACTTTTCCCGTATGGACAAGTGGTATGATTTCATGCTTACTCCTATGCAGGATGGCGCTCTTTCCGTATTTATCCGGGATATTACAGAAAGCCGCAAAATGCAAAAGGATTTATATAAAGCGAATAACCAGCTGAACCGACTGAACCGTAACCTGGTAAACCAGAATCAGCAGCTGGAGGATTTTGCGCATATCACTTCTCATAATCTGCGTGCGCCCATTGCGAACCTGAAAGCCCTGATGCAGATGTATGTGGCTACCAGTGAGCCCGGCGAGCAGGAGTTATACCTGGGCATGTTGCAGGAAGTGATCAATAAAATCGATGAAACGCTGAACGACCTGGTAGATGTGGTGCAGATCAGAAAGAATGATGATGTGGAACGGGAACCATTATATTTTGCGGAAAGGCTGCAATCTGTAAAAGACATATTACTCATTGATATTGAGGTGAGTGGCATTCAGATAACGACCAATTTTGATAAGGCGCCTGTACTGGAGTTTCCACGGATATACCTGGACAGCATCCTGCAAAACCTGATCACTAACGCGATCCGTTACAGAACGCTGGAGCGTATACCCAGCCTGCATCTGAGAACCTGGAAAGAGAATGGCCATATCGTGCTTACTGCAGAAGATAACGGGTTAGGTATAGACATGGTGCGGTTTGGCAGTAAGCTCTTCGGGTTCAGAAAAACCTTTCACAAGAACAAGGACGCGAAGGGGATAGGGTTATTTATAACAAAAACCCAGGTGGAAGCGATGGGAGGAAGTATCAGAGCCGAAAGTACGCCTGGGCGGGGAACCAAATTTATCATTACCTTTAAATCCGAATAAGTCCCTCTATGCAGTTGCTCAATTTGATCTTTATAGTAGATGACGACCCTATCCATCAACAAATTGCTAATATCATGATACGCCGGCAAGGTATCGGGGAGAATGTGAAGACTTTTTCAGATGCCCAGGATACGCTTGATTATTTGAAACTGCATCAGAATGAACCAACTCTTTTACCAGACCTGATCCTGCTGGACCTTAACATGCCTGTAATGGACGGATGGGAGTTCCTGAATGATTATGCGGGATTTTATGAGCAACTGTCCAAGGAGATCGGGATTTTTGTACTCACTTCTTCCATTGATGATAAAGACAGGAAAAAGGTAGATAATTTCTCCTTTGTAAAAGGATACCTCACCAAACCCTTATCCAGCGAAATTATTACGAAACTGCAGGAATACAGTTAACTTTCTTTAAGTGCTTTAATGGTAGCTGCAGGGTCCGCAGATGAAAATACGGTGCTGCCCGCTACTAATACATTTGCTCCGGCATTGATAATATCTGCCGCATTATCCAGCGTTATTCCTCCATCCACTTCTATCAGTGCATGTGCATTGGCGGCCCTGATCATTTCCCTTAATTCGCTGAGTTTTTTCAGTGTCTGCGGAATAAAATGCTGACCACCGAAACCAGGATTCACACTCATCACCAGTACTACATCAATATCATTGATTACATTTTCCAGCAGATGTACAGGCGTGTGTGGGTTCAAAGCCACACCGGCTTTCATGCCCAGGCCTTTTATCTGCTGTATGTTGCGGTGCAGGTGTATGCAGGCTTCATAATGAACTGTTAAAATATCTGCACCTGCCTGTTTAAAAGCTTCTGCATATTTCTCCGGTTCTTCTATCATCAGGTGTACGTCACATATCTTTTTTGCTGCTTTTTTTATCTGCGCTATTATGGGAATACCGTAACTGATATTGGGTACAAAACGCCCGTCCATTACATCCAGATGCAGCCAGTCGGCTTCACTGCGATTCAGCATATCCACTTCTTTTCCCAGCTCCAGGAAATTAGCGGCAAGCAGGGAAGGCGCTACGAGCGTGTTTCTTTTCTCCATTCTATTTATTTTTTAGGCTGTCCAGTGCGGCCCTGGCTTCCGGGTATGATTTGCGGAAGGTGAGCGCTTTACTGTAATCATCAATAGCAGCTAATTTGCGGCCAAGTTTTTCGTGGCAGCGGGCACGGTAGTAATACGCTTCTGCATCCGCGGGAGATGCTTTAGCCGCCATATTAAAATAACTGAATGCGACAGCCCATTGTTGCTGCCTGTAATATATTTTCCCCATAGACAGGTAGAGGTCCTCATCATCCGGATCTATTACAACCCCTTTTTTATAAGCTGTTATTGCCTCTGCAAATTTACCATCCTTTTCATAATACTGGCCGATGGCATATTGTGCATCTGCGTTGGAGGAATCGAGGCGGGAAGCCAGTTCGTAATAACGAATGGCTGCCGGAAGATGCCTTTCCTGGAGCAGATCGCCCAGTTCCATTACGGCATCGTAATCACTTTGCATACCGGCTGCATCAATGGCCGTGGTAAGGTGCTTAATGGCAAGTGCAGTATCTTTCCTTTCTTCCGCAATGCGGGCTTTCAGGTAATAGGCCTTATCGTGCGTATCTTTAGAGGCAGCGAGTACGGAGGCCAGGCTGTCTGCTTTCCTGTATTGTTTATTTTCTATGAGAGCGGTAGCCAGCCTGTATTCCAGGTAAGGGTAGTGAGGCGATGTTTTCAATGCTTTTTCGAAGTTGGCAACAGCCTGCGGATATTTTTCGACCAGGATAGCGGCTTCGCCTGCACCTGCCCAATAGTCCGTTACCTGTGGTTTCAGTTTGGCTGCTTTTTCGAAGTCTTTTTGTGCCAGTGCCGGATCGGTATTGAACAATAATAACGCCCTGCGGAAGTGAAGATCGGCATCGTTTGGGAACATGCTCAGTGAATCCGTTAATGGTAATACCATAGGTGCATACAGGGCTGAGTCAGCGTCTGCCTTATCAGCCTCCTGCCGTCCTGTGGAACCGGACTGACAGGAATAAAGGATAGGTATTAATAAGAGGGCGAGGTATTTCATACTACAATATTAAAGAATTAGCTGCAAGATAGCTTGCAGCTAATTACTAATTCTGCATCAGCCATGTTTTTAATGCATTGTAGTCGTTCGGCAACAGTACTGCTTTCTTCTCAAGGCTGTATAATGACTGTACACGCGCTGGTGTAACTATTTTCTCCTGAAGGGCCGCCGGAGCGGTATCCGCAAACTTTACAGGGTGAGCTGTTTCCAGGAAGACCCCTGCCGCACCTTTTGCAAAGGACAGGTATTTTTGCAGGCCAAGATAACCGACTGCACCATGAGGGTCCAGCATATAATGTTCCTTTTCCCATACTTCTTCCATGGTAGCTACGGTTTCTTTATCTGTAAAGCTGTAGGATGTTAATTTTTGTTGTAATGCAGGCAAACTGTTGGCAAACAGTTCCAGGATCCTGATAAAGTTGCTGGGATCTGCCACGTCCATAGCATTAGAAAGAGTAGGCGTTGCCTGTCCGGGTTGATATTTACCCGAATGCATAAATCTGGGCACTGTATCATTGATGTTGGTACTGGCCACAAAATGTTGCACAGGCAGCCCCATGGCAGCAGCCATCATACCAGCGCAGATATTGCCGAAGTTACCGCTGGGCACAGAAAATACGATATCTGTTTTCAATTGTTTGTATGCCAGCAGGTAATAGAACATCTGCGGCAACCAGCGGGCCACATTGATAGAGTTGGCACTGGTGAGCTGGCAGTGTGCCTGTAATGCTGCATCCAGGAAAGCGGTTTTTACCATACGCTGGCAGTCATCGAAAGTGCCCTGGATTTCCAGTGCGGTGATGTTACCATTCAGGGTGGTGAGCTGTTTTTCCTGCAGGGTGCTTACTTTACCGGAAGGGTAGAGGATCACCACACGTACACCGGGAACGTTGTAGAAACCATGTGCCACAGCACCGCCGGTATCGCCGGATGTGGCAACGAGTACGGTTACGGGGTTGCTGTCATTCCTGCGGAAATAGCCCAGGCAGCCTGCCATAAAGCGGGCACCTACATCCTTAAATGCCAGGGTAGGGCCATGGAATAATTCCAGGGCGTAGATGTTATCTTTTACCTTTTCCAGCGGGAAAGGAAAACTGAGGGTATCTGCAATGATTTTGCGTAAGATCTCTTCAGGGATTTCTTCTCCTACGAAAGGTTTTATAGCAGCATAGGCTATATCAAGATCAGCATGTTCCTCTATTTTGTTAAAGAAATCTTTTTCAAATGAGGGGATCTGTTCCGGGAAGTATAATCCTTTATCCGGTGCTAGTCCCTGCACTACGGCATCTTCGAAAGAAACGACATGCTGTTTATTCTGTAAGCTGAAATATTTCATTGTTTGTAGACTTTTGTTATGATCCCTACACGATATCTATTCTGCATCCCCTGGTATTTATCTTAGATACATGGATTTTATAATCCACGCCCAGCGGGGCATATACTTTATCCATCATCTCTGCCACATTGCGTGCATTTGCTTCTCCTTTGCTTAGCATGAATACAGAAGGGCCTGACCCGGAGATACCGCCACCCAGGGCGCCGGCTTCCTTGCATTTTACTTTCAGTTCATAAAAAGCAGGTATAAGGATAGCGCGTACCGGTTCTACGATCACATCTTCCAGGGAACGGCTGATGAGCTCATAATTTTCCTGGTAGAGGCCAGCCACTAATGCACCTACGTTGCCCCATTGGCGGATGGCGTCTGTCATGAGTACTTTTTGTTTGAGTATCTCACGGGCATCGGAAGTTTTTACTTCTATCTGCGGATGGATGACGGTCACCCACAGGTCGGCAGGTGTATGCAGGCCTGTAATATCGAGTGGTTTGTAACTGCGTACCAGGGTAAAGCCGCCCATAATCGCCGGCGCCACATTATCTGCATGAGCAGCGCCGCTGGCCAGCCGTTCGCCTTCCATGGCAAAACGTACCAGTTGTTTAGGCGTGAACGGGTTGTTCAGCAGGTAATTGGCACCTGCCACGGCACCTGCAGAACTGGCGGCACTGGAGCCGATACCACTGCCGGGAGGGATATTCTTGAAGAGTTCCAGTTCTATGCCTGTGTCTGGCTGGCCATATTTTTGTAACAGGGCCTGTATTGCCACACCGCAAACGTTCTGTGCCGGATCTGTGGAAAGGCTGGCTCCGTGTATTTTTGTGATGGTAACACCCGGAGTAGCGCTCAGGCGCATGATCATCTCATCGCCGGGAGCGTCCATCGCCAGTCCTATTACATCAAACCCACAGGCTACATTGGCAACGGTAGCAGGAGCAAATACTTTAATATCCATGTTGTAATTAGTTTAATTATTCGCAGACCTGATCACATCAGCAAATATACCGGAAGCGGTTACATCTGCACCCGCGCCTGCACCTTTTACGATCAGGGGCTGGTCTGCATAACGGTTAGTGGTATACAGCACGATATTATCCTTGCCTTCCAGGTTAAAGAAGGGATGATCAGGTGCAATAGACTGTAATCCTACAGACGCTTTGCCATTTTCATAACGGGCCACGAACTTCAGCTTTTTGCCTTCGTTGTCTGCCTGCTGACGTAAGTTAAGGAAATGAGCCGCATGTACGTCCAGTTGCTCATAGAAATCAGCAACAGATGGTGCGTTCAACGCCTCTGCCGGAAGGAAGGAGTGATTGGTGATATCATCCAGCTCCATCACCGCACCACTTTCACGGGCCAGGATCAGTATTTTACGCATCACGTCCACACCGCTGAGATCTATACGTGGATCTGGTTCAGTATATCCTTCATCCTGGGCGGCTTTCACTACCTGGCGGAAGTTAGCGCCATTCACGAAGTTGTTGAACACGAAGTTCAGACTTCCGCTGAGGACCGCTTCAATGCTGCGTACCTTATCCCCACTGCGGATCAGGTCATTGAGGGTGTTGATCACCGGTAAGCCGGCGCCTACATTGGTCTCGAACAGGAAGGATGCGTTGAATTTACGTGCCAGTTCCTTCAGGTTCTTATAGTATGTATACTCGGAAGAGCAGGCTATTTTATTGCAGGTAACTACGGAGATACCATGTTGCAGGAATTCACCATAAATAGCCGCTACTTCTTTACTGGCAGTATTATCAATGAACACGCTGTTACGCAGGTTCAGGGATTTTATTTTCTGTGCAAAGGCTTTTAAGTCGGCCGGTTCTCCGTTTTCGAGTAAGGAACGCCATTCCGGAAGGTTGATAGACTCATGGCCGAACACCATCTTTTTACTGTTGGCGATGCCTGTTACACGCACATGGAGCCCCAGTTCATTCATCAGGTAGTTATGTTGCTGATTCAGTTGTTCCAGCAGTTTGCTACCTACATTACCAGCGCCGGCGATAAATACGTTCACCTGTTTGAGCGGTGTTTCGAAGAAGGCTTCGTGTATAACGTTCAGTGCTTTTTTTACGTCTGCTTTATTGATCACTACAGAGATGTTCTTTTCTGTGGAGCCCTGTGCAATAGCGCGTATGTTCACACCATTCCTGCCCAAAGCACCGAAGAGTTTAGCGCTGGTACCATGGTGATTTTTCATTTTATCACCTACCACGGCTACTATGCTCATATCTCTCTCCACTATCAGCGGTTCTATGCGTTTATCCTGTATTTCCTGTGCAAACTCACTGTCTACGGTAGTTTTGGCCTTCAGCATGTCTGCTTCATGGATACCTACGGTGATGGAGTGTTCAGAAGAACTCTGTGTGATAAGGATCACGTTCACGCGTTCCTGTAACAAAGCTTCGAACAGGCGTTTGGAGAAACCGGGGATACCCACCATGCCACTACCTTCGAGGGTCAGCAGGGCTATTTTCTGTATACCGCTGATACCTGTTACCGGGAAGCTGCGGGCCTCACCATCCGGTGTATGGATAAGTGTACCGTGATCTTCCGGGGCAAAGGTGTTCTTTATCCAGATGGGGATACGTTTATTCATGACAGGTTGTATGGTAGGCGGGTAGATTACTTTCGCACCGAAGTGGGAGAGTTCCATTGCTTCCGCATAGCTGATATGTGCGATAGGAATAGCCTGTGATACGAGGCGAGGGTCTGCGGTCATCATTCCGCTAACGTCTGTCCATATATCCAGCACTTCTGCATTGAGGGCAGCTGCGATGATAGCAGCAGTATAGTCGGACCCACCGCGGCCCAGGGTGGTGGTTTCACCGTCTGCACTGGCGGCTACGAAGCCGGGCAGTACGAGGTAATCGGCAGTTTCCTGCTGGAAATATTGGTTAGCCTGATGATTGGTAGCGAGGAAGTTTACCGCTGCATTACCGAAGTGGTTATCGGTGGTGATCAGCTCACGGCTGTCTTTCCATACGGCTTTGAGGCCGTTTACTTTCAGTTTTTCGGCCAGCAGGTAAGAGGATACCAGTTCTCCGAAGCTCATGATCTTGTCTAACGACCTTGCACTGAGTTCTCCTACCTGGAATATCCCGTCACAAAGGGTTTCGAGGGTATTGAGTCTCTTTTTTACCTGGCTGATAAGGCCACTTTGTACGGTAATCGGGAAGAGGGTGCGGATGGTATCCAGGTGTTTGTTCTCAATTTCCTGTAATACGCTTCTGTATTGTTCCTGTCCTTGTCCGGCAAGCTGTCCGCATTGGATCAGTTTATCGGTAATGCCACTCATAGCGGAAGCAACGATGGTAAAGCGGCCATTGGGTTTTTTATGTTGAATGATATTGCAAACCTGTTCTATTGCCTGGGCGCTTCCCATGGAAGTTCCGCCGAATTTTAATACTTGCATTGTATAATGATATTAATACGTAAAGTTCCTATCCCTTTTACCGGTAGTACCACAAGGTGGTCGTTGGATGATATGTGAAATTAACCCCGTAATGGGGTAATTGTGATTGTTGTAATAGTGCTGAAGCCTGAGCCGGAGAAGGCACAGATTACAGATGAGAAGTATGTGGAAGAATGTAGCACTATTGTTGTTTAATTTACTTTTCGCAAACAAAAATGCGTAATATCTTTGGAATTAACAAACGAATTGTCAAAGTTTTGAAATTATTTAAATTTTGAAGCGGTTATTTGTTGAAAAATACAAGTATAGAGAGATTAGGGACAAATACCTGGAGATCACTGCTATAGGAGAACAGGCTGCCCTGAATGGCTGCTGACTATGTCCATAATAGTACCTGAATAGCTCCTGACAAGGTTCATAATAGCATTTGACCGGCTTATGATAAGGTTCATCCTCCGTTCATCCTCCGCTTTTTAGCGAAGGATGAGCCTTATCATAAGCTCTTCAGGACCTGTTCAGGTGCTTTTTTGAACCTGCTCAGGTGCTATTCAGAACTTTGTCAGGAGCTCTTTAATTATGCCAGCTGCTGTTAACGATAAATACACTGCATCTGACTGTTTAGTTCTCTGATATAGCTTTGGAATATGGGCCGGGAATTTGTTTTTCAATTTAGCTTCACCTGATAGTCACGTCAGATAAGGTACTGTTTACCGTTACAACAGCTGGCGCGAAGTTGATGTAATCAAACTGGGGGGCTCTTTAGCACCTGTTCAGGTGCTTATTCCTAATTTGCTTATATTTGTAACAACCACGTTACATAATGCCGTATTTCCGGAACTTCACATATTATATCGATAAGCGCAAATGGAAATATTGTTTCCTGCTTGCCGCCCTGCAGAAAGGGGTATAGACGTCCTGTAAACTCCCGCTGTTATATTTTCCCATTTTTTTCATACATCAAAACATACTCATGCCTCACTATCATAAGCTGGGAAAGATCCCGCATAAACGTCATACGCAATTCCGCAAGCCGGATGGTTCCTTATATTCCGAACAATTATTTTCTACCGAAGGCTTTTCTTCCAATTCAACATTATTATATCATTGTCATCCGCCTACGGAAATTGTGAAGGTCGATGAGCCTTATCCGGTAGCGCCTAAAGTGGCGGAAGAGAAAATGCTGAAACACCGCAGCTTCCAGGGCTTTAATATTAAACCGGAGAATGATTTCCTGGAAAGCAGGAAGGCTGTACTGGTGAATAATGATTGCCATATTGTACTGGCTGCTCCACGCGAAAGCATGACCGGCTACTTTTATAAAAATGCAGATGCAGATGAGATGATCTTCGTGCATGAAGGTGCGGGCGTATTGCGTACGCAGTACGGAGAACTGACTTTCGGATATGGTGATTACCTGGTGATACCAAGGGGAACTATTTATCAGATCAGTTTTAACGGTACTGATAACCGTTTATTCATCCTGGAATCTTTTAGTCCTATCCGTTATCCTAAACGCTATCTCAGCCATTTCGGACAATTACTGGAACATGCGCCTTATTGTGAAAGGGATATCCGTCAGCCGGAGAACCTGGAAACAATTGATGAAGCAGGCGATTTTTTAATAAAGATCAAAAAGAAAGGAGTGATGTACCCGATTCACTATGCGCATCATCCTTTTGATGTGATCGGCTGGGATGGCTGTGAATACCCGTTTGCATTTTCTATTCATGATTTTGAACCTATAACAGGACGGGTGCATCAGCCACCTCCGGTACACCAGACTTTCGAAGGCAGTAATTATGTGGTTTGCTCTTTCTGCCCCAGGTTGTTCGATTATCATCCGCAGTCTATTCCCGCTCCGTATAATCACAGCAATATTGACAGTGATGAAGTATTGTATTATGTAGATGGGGATTTTATGAGCAGGAAACATGTAACAAGAGGGATGATCACTTTACATCCCGGTGGTATCCCGCATGGTCCTCATCCGGGGGCTGTGGAGAGGAGTATAGGAGCGAAAGAAACGAAAGAATTAGCTGTTATGGTAGACACTTTCCATCCTTTACAGATCACAGAAGAAGCATTGGGCATTGAAGACGGGCATTATGTAATGAGCTGGGCTGAATAAAAAAAATACCACTCAATAAGCTCCGGAGCGATGTGTTCGCCGAAAAGAGATCAGACAATAAAGAGGCTGCCTTCTATGTTGAAAAACAACCCCCCGGGAAAAAAAGTTTTAAAAAAGAACTTTAAGGAGGTTGTAGCAAAAGTATGGTGACTTATCGCCATTTAGACGATTCTCAGGCACTTTATTTATTTTTGCTACAACCTCTTTTATTTTTTATTCCTATAAAAACAATCTTCTCTAAGCAGACATTGCTCTTGTATTATTTTATATAGGATGCCACATGCAAACTCAAAAGAGTGTTCTTATTACTTAGCTACAAACAGCCTCTTTGTTCGGATACCTGATGGAGATAGATAACCGAAGGATATAAATATTGCTGCAAACACGTCGCTCCTAACGGAGCATTTAATTTACCGGAAATAAGGAGTATCGTCAAGCCCTTTTAATCATTTCCCAGGGTAATCTCATCATCTTTTTCAGGATCAGTATGCTGATCTTCCTCATGTTCTTCCGGAGTTTGCAGCATACTATCTCCCAGGTAAATTTCTGTACCGTCTTTCTTCAATCCATCTTCAGAAATCTGTACATCTTTTTCTTTTTTATCTGCCGGACCAGTTGAATTTTGTTGTGCCATAAGATCGTTTTTATAGAGAAAAGGCTACTAACATCGTGCCACCTCATCTTCAACTATTCAAATTGCTAGTATGTGCAACCATTAATTATTCAATACTTTTGCCCCTTATTTTAAAAGCAGCACAATTATGGAATACAGGCAATTGGGAGAAAGCGAATTGAAAGTATCTGCCATTACATTTGGCGCATGGGCCATTGGCGGATGGATGTGGGGAGGAACAGAACGTAAAGACGCCGTAGAAGCCATCCGTGCTTCTGTTGCAGAGGGCGTTACTTCTATTGATACGGCTCCCATATATGGCATGGGCTTAAGTGAAGAGCTGACCGGAGAAGCCCTGAAAGGCTTAGACCGCAGTAAAGTACAGGTCCTCACCAAATTCGGTATGCGCTGGGACCTTGCAAAGGGCAACCTGGCCTTTAAAAGCAAGGATAATAATGGTAAAGACATCAATATCCATAAATATGCAGGTAAAGAAAGTGTGATCCTGGAATGTGAGAACAGCCTGAAACGACTGGGAACAGACTATATAGACCTCTACCAGATCCACTGGAATGATGAAACGACGCCTATTGAAGAAACTTTTGAGGCCGTATTACGCCTGAAAGAACAGGGTAAGATCCGCGAGGCAGGAGTATGTAACTACAATGCGGAGCAGATGAAAAGGGCTGATAAAGTGATGAAGCTGGCTTCCAACCAGGTGCCTTTCTCTATGGTAGAAAGGGGGATCGAAAAGGGGTTAGTATCTTATTGCATAGAAAATAACAAAGGCATCCTGGCTTACAGTCCTTTACAGAGAGGTATTTTGAGCGGTAAGATCAAACCAGGTTATCATTTCGGGGAAGGGGACCATCGTCCTTCCACTAAATTCTATCAGCCGGAAAACCTGGGCCGCATCAATGCTTTCCTGGATGAGATCCGCCCTGTAGCCGAAAGCAAGAGCGTTACCCTGGCACAGTTGGTGATCCGCTGGACGATAGACCGTGACGGTATTACCGTAGCCCTGGTGGGCGCCCGTAATGCGGAACAGGCTATACAGAACGCAAGGGCTATCAATATAAAACTAGGCTCTGAAGAGATCAGGTATATCAATGACAGGCTGTACAAGCTGGAACTGGTATAATTAGTATAGAACAGGGGACAGGACCGGGGCCGATCGCCCCGGTTTTTTTATTTGGTTATTGCTGACCGAATTGCTAATATTGCAATAGCAACTATTTAATGCTTATACTACACACATATCATACTAAATCAAACCAGCTCCAGAGTGAATACTACTTCCTCATGGCCACGCTGGCAATGGATTCGACCCTCGCCTGATTTCTTTACCACTACATCTTGCTATTATCGCTTTTTAACTCAATGCTACGTGCATTGTAAATTACGATCATACACCAAAACTTTCTAAAATCTTATGCATACAGTTACAGATACTGCCACTACAGCAGCACGCACAAATGCGCAGGACTTTTTACCATTAAATGGTACAGATTACGTTGAGTTTTATGTGGGTAATGCTAAACAGGCAGCTCACTTTTATAAAACGGCATTTGGCTTTCAGTCTGCCGCTTATTCTGGTCCTGAAACAGGGGTAAAAGACAAAGTTTCCTATGTAGTTACCCAGAACAAACTTCGTTTTGTATTCACCACACCATTAGGCCCGGATAGTGAGATTGCAAAGCATATCCAGGCACATGGGGATGGCGTAAAAGTACTGGCGCTGTGGGTAGATGATGCCCGTTCCGCTTTTGAAGAAACCGTAAAAAGAGGGGCAAAACCTTTCCTGGAACCGGTAACTGAAAAAGATGAATATGGTACCGTGGTACGCAGTGGTATTCACACCTATGGAGATACCGTTCACATCTTTGTAGAACGTAAAAATTACAATGGCCCTTTCCTGCCTGGTTTTAAACCATGGAAGACCGTGTACAATCCTGCTGATACAGGGTTATTATATGTAGATCATTGCGTGGGTAATGTGGGTTGGAATGAGATGAATACCTGGGTTGATTTCTATGAAAAAGTAATGGGTTTCCGCAACTTATTGTCTTTTGATGATAATGATATTTCTACAGAATATTCTGCCCTGATGAGTAAGGTGATGAGTAATGGGAATGGCCGTGTTAAATTCCCTATTAACGAACCGGCTGAAGGCAAGAAAAAATCACAGATAGAAGAATACCTTGATTTTTACGGAGGCCCCGGCGTACAGCATGTAGCTATCGCCACTAATAATATTATTCAAACAGTTACCGAGCTGCAGAAAAGGGGCGTAGAGTTCCTGACAGTACCAGAGTCTTATTACGCCACACTGCTGGACAGGGTGGGCGAGATAGATGAAGACCTGCAGCCTTTAAAGGAACTGGGTATACTGGTAGACCGCGATGATGAGGGCTACCTGTTGCAGATATTTACCAAACCGGCACAGGACCGGCCTACTGTGTTTTTTGAGATTATTCAGCGCAAAGGGGCCCAGTCGTTTGGCAAGGGTAACTTCAAAGCATTGTTTGAGTCGATAGAAAGAGAGCAGGCACTGAGAGGCAACCTGTAAGATCCGCCATTTTACATTTTAAAGAGGCTGTTCCGTTCCGGAATGGCCTTTTTTGCGTATATCGCACATTCAGGGTATTGTGATTGTCAGAATTTGAAATAATTTGCATATTAGATCGTTGTTTATGAGAGTACAAACTTTATTGGGTGTCTTATTTCTATTAGGTGGGATTTTTCAGTGTATAACGGCTGTATTGATCTTCCAGGGGGAAAGGCACTATATTTTACGTTTCGCAAATCGTAAGGTTGGAATGGTGATATATGCTATTTTTGCCATATTATTGTTCTATCTTGCATACAGGACTTTTACTATGCAGCCATCTCAAAGTGTTCCTGTAAGGACAGAACACAGTTAGTGAACTTGTAAAATTGTGTTAAATTATCTATGAAGCAGGTCGTTTTAGCAGCAATGATGTTGTTGGGGTTTGGTAAACTACAGGCCCAGCAATCATTTCTGGATAATCAGAAGATGTTTCCTAAAGTGGTATATGCTTATAAGGAAAAAGAGGAGCAGTTAAAGAAGGAATTTGAAAAGAAAGGGCTGGTATATCCTGCCAAATACATTTTCCTCCGTTCTTTTAAACTGGACAGTGAACTGGAAATCTGGGTAAAGAATAATGCCGCAGACACTTTCAGGTTATTTAAGTCTTACCGGGTATGCACACTTTCAGGCAAAATGGGGCCTAAGCGTAAAGAAGGGGATATGCAGGTGCCGGAAGGGTTTTATTATATCAATGATTTCAATCCTAACAGTAACTATCACCTTTCTCTTGGTATCAACTATCCCAACTTCTCTGATAAGGTACTGAGTGATCCTAAAAAGCCGGGTAAGGAGATCTACATTCATGGTAGCTGCCTCACCATTGGCTGTATCCCGCTGACAGATGAATTCATAGATGAAGTGTATATTCTGGCAGTAAATGCCAAGAATGCAGGGCAGGATTTCATCCCTGTACATGTGTTCCCGATTAAGTTCGGCAATATTCGTTCTATGGACTATCTGGGTAGTGTAACCCTTACGGACAGTACTTCCCAGCGTTTCTGGGTGGACCTGAAAGGGGCATATGATTATTTCGAAAGACATCACCGTTTACCGGTAGTAATGGTGGATAGCAAGGGTAAGTATATTATGTGATCCATTGCTGATAAATTGTTTAATGGAAGGGACTGGTTATAAGCCAGTCCCTTTCTTTTTGCCGTTTAATTAATTTTCTATGAAAAGTCGATTTTTTTTCGAACCTTGGGTTAAGGTCAAATAATTTTATCGTTATGAACAGAAGAGATGCCATCAGGAATGTAGCCCTGTTACTAGGGACTGCCATATCCGCTTCCACATTATCCGCCCTGGAAGGCTGTAACCCAAAGGCTCCTGAGAATTATGCTCTCAAGGCGCCTGAAACCAAGAGTTTATTAGCAGAAATCGCGGAAACCATTATACCCAAAACAGATACCCCCGGCGCCAAAGAGGCAAAGGTCGAAGACTTTATTGTTACGATGCTGAACGATTGCTATAAAACCAGTGATCAGCAGGTAGTGCTGGATGGTATGAAGAAGATCGATGCAGCCAGTGAAAAACAATATAAAAAGCCTTTTGTAGATATTACTGCAGAACAGAAGACGGCGTTACTGACTGAAATAGATAAGGAACGTGTGGCTTACAACAAGCGGGATAATAAAAAAGAAGGTGATCCAACCCATTACTTCCAGGTGCTGAAAGAGCTGACCTTATTAGGTTACTTCACATCTGAACCCGGCGCTACCAAAGCACTGCGTTATGTTGCCGTACCAGGCAAATTTGAAGGCTGTATCCCTTACAAGAAAGGGGATAAGGCATGGGCGATATAATTAGTTCGTAACAACAAATAAAGTAATTCCATGAATCTGAATATGAAAGCTCAGGAGCAGAACACTTACGATGTAATTGTGATAGGCTCCGGTGTAAGCGGTGGCTGGGCTGCCAAAGAATTTACAGAAAAAGGTTTAAAGGTGTTGATGCTGGACCGTGGTAAACCATTAGAACACGTAAAGGATTATGATACGGCAACCAAAGATCCCTGGGAGTTTAAACATGCCGGCCGTATTACGGTAGAACAAAGGGAAACACATCCTAAATTAAGCCGCGATTATCCATACAGCGAGCATAATGAAAAATTCTGGATCAATGATTCAACTAGTCCATATAATGAAGTAAAACGTTTCGACTGGTATCGTCCTGATATCGTGGGGGGTAAATCGATTATGTGGGGGCGGCAGTCGTACCGTTGGAGCGATATTGATTTTGAAGGCAACCTGAGAGATGGGATTGCGGTTGACTGGCCTATCCGGTATAAAGACCTGGCACCCTGGTATGATTATGTAGAGCGTTTTGCAGGTATCAGCGGACAGGCAGAAGGATTGCCACAGTTGCCAGATGGCCAGTTTATGCCGGCGATGGAAATGAACTGTGTGGAGAAGGACGTGAAGAAACGCATAGAAGGCCAGTATAAAGGCCGTATCATGACGATGGGCCGCGTGGCTAATATCACACAGCCATTACCTGGCCGTACCAATTGCCAGTACCGTAACCTGTGCAGCCGTGGATGTCCTTTCGGGGCTTACTTCAGCACACAGTCGTCTACGTTACCGGCAGCAGTAGCTACGGGTAATCTTACTTTACGTCCTGATAGCATTGTGAACTCTGTTATTTATGATGAGCAGAAAGGCAAGGCTACGGGTGTGAAAGTAATCGATAAGCATACCAAACAGATGACCGAATTTTATGCAAAGATCATCTTTGTGAACGGGTCTACACTGGGAACTACTTTTGTGCTGATGAACTCAATCTCTCACCGTTTCCCGAATGGATTAGGTAATGATAGCGGTGTACTGGGAAAATACCTGATGGACCATCATTTCCGTACAGGTGCTTCCGGTAAGGCAGTAGGTTTTGATGATAAGTATTTTTCCGGCCGCAGGGCAAATGGTATCTATATACCCCGTTACCGTAACATTGGCAGCGATAAGCGTGATTACATCCGTGGTTTTGGTTACCAGGGTGGTGCCAGCCGTGGCAGCTGGGCACGTGGTATTGCTGAAATGGGAGTAGGTAAAGATTTCAAGGAGATGCTGACAGAACCGGGCGACTGGAGTATGGGGCTTGGAGGTTTTGGAGAGTGTTTACCATATGAAGATAATAAAGTAACGCTGGACACTTCTGTAAAAGATGATTGGGGACAGCCGGTACTGAAGTTCGATGCAGAGTTCAAGGAAAATGAGAAGAAGATGCGTGTGGATATGATGAACGATGCAGCAGAGATGCTGGAAGCTGCAGGTTTAAAGGATGTAAAGACCTATGACAACGGTTCTTACCCCGGTATGGCTATCCATGAAATGGGTACTGCACGTATGGGCCGCGATCCTAAAACATCTATGCTGAACTCCTGGAACCAGTTGCATGCAGTGAAGAATGTATTTGTAACAGATGGCGCCAGTATGACGTCTGCAGCCTGTGTAAATCCCTCTCTTACCTACATGGCCATGACAGCAAGAGCCGTAGATTATGCGGTGAAGGAAATGAAGAAAGGAAATATTTAAAAAAGATATGAATCTCAACATCAGAGCAGAGAAGGAGAATACCTATGATGCCATTGTTGTGGGCTCGGGGATCAGCGGTGGATGGGCAGCCAAGGAGCTATGTGAAAAGGGATTGAAAACGCTGGTACTGGAAAGAGGCCGTAACGTGGAGCATGTGAAAGATTACACCACCGCTATGATGGCGCCGTGGGAGTTCCCGCACCGTTTGAACCATACACAGGAAATGAAGGAGAACCATCCTGTTCAGAGCCAGTGTTATGCATTCGATGAAGCAACCCAACAGTTTTGGGTAAACGATAAAGAGAATCCTTACAACCAGGTGAAACCATTCAACTGGCTGCGGGGATACCATGTAGGGGGCCGTTCCCTGATGTGGGGCAGACAGGTGTACCGTTGGAGCGATGTTGACTTTACTGCCAACGCAAAGGACGGTCATGGTGTAGACTGGCCTATCCGTTACAAGGATATAGAGCCATGGTATGACTATGTTGAATCTTATATAGGCATTAGTGGTCAGGCTGAAGGCTTGCCGCAATTGCCGGACGGTAAGTTCCTGAAAGCGATGGAAATGAACTGCCTGGAAAAACATGTGGCAGCGCGTATTAAAGAGCAGTACCAGGACCGTATTGTTACTATTGGCCGTGTAGCGCATGTGACTGAAAAGCATCATGACCGTGGCCCTTGTCAGTTCCGTAACCTCTGTGCAAGAGGATGCCCTTTTACGGGGTATTTCAGCAGTAACGGAGTTACTTTACCCGCTGCAGCTAAAACCGGTAATCTTACATTACGCCCGGATTCTATTGTGCTGGAAGTGATCTATGATGAGCTGAAAGGCAAAGCCAAAGGCGTACGTATCATGGATGCACATACGCTGGAAACAACGGAATACTATGCCAATATCATCTTCTTGAATGCATCTACTCTTGGCACTACTTCGGTACTGTTAAACTCTGTGTCCAGCCGTTTCCCTAACGGGTTCGGTAACGACAGCGGAGAAGTAGGGCATAACCTGATGGACCATCACTTTGGGGTAGGCGCCGGCGGCGATTTCGATGGTTTCAAAGACCAGTATTATAACAGCGGACGCCGTCCGAATGGTATATACATTCCGCGTTTCCGCAACATCAGTGAAGCGACTAAACGTAATGACTATGTGCGTGGGTTTGGTTATCAGGGAGGTGCGGACCGTAATCGTGGAACCAGCTTTGATGGCATCGGTATAACGTTAAAAGAGGTGCAGACAGAAGCCGGTAACTGGACCATGGGTGTTGGTGCCTGGGGAGAACACCTGCCTTATCACGACAACAAAGTAACGCTTAACAAAGACAAGAAAGATAAGTATGGCCTGCCTACCCTGGACATCGACTGTTCATTCAAAGAGAATGAGCTGGCAATGCGTAAGGATATGCTGGAAAGCGCGAAAGAGATGATGGAAGCTGCCGGTATCAAAAACGTGTATAGCTATGACAGCATGCCACCTCCGGGCCATTGTATCCATGAAATGGGAACAGCGAGAATGGGACGTGATCCCAAAACATCCGTGCTGAATGAATGGAACCAGGTACATGCTGCAAAGAATGTGTTTATTACAGATGGTTCCTGTATGGCATCTTCTGCCTGTCAGAACCCTTCTATCACTTATATGGCTTTAACAGCAAGAGCGGTCGATCATGCGGTGAAAGAGCTGAAGAAAGGGAATGTGTAAGTGAATACATGAATTTTTGAAAAAGCTACAGGAGATTTCTTCTGTAGCTTTTTTTATTGCGTAGATAGGGTGCGTAGTTTGTTTGTATCATTGTGTTATAATATTATTATCAACACGAAAGTGCTATTATCGATCTAAAGAAGTATAGATACCTTTGCCGCTTATTAAGTTATCCCAACTTTAACGGAGCCGGAGTTAAAGACACATTTTAAGTGGTTTGCTGGTAGCATTTTGCCTGTTTCAATTATTCATTATTATATCTATATCTATGCTGATTAAGAAAGTTTTATTGTCATTGTTAGCTGTATTATTTTTTGCCAATACAGTGTTTTCCCAGGTTACAGGTACTATTACAGTTCAGGGGGATCCTACCAAATTTTATCCAGTTTCATTTTTTGATGGAGGATGGGATAGTAATGTGGCTACCACACTGGAAATCGGTCGTTCCAATATTCATAAAAATGCTGCCAATAATGACTGGTGGGGTTCAATCATAGCTAAGGTAAGGTTTCACACTACTGACTGGGGGCATGGTTCCAATTTTATTGATGTGGATCTCCGTGAGAAATTCGGTAATCCTAATATCGCATTGATTGCCGGATGGACAGATGTGACGAGTGGAAATGGAGATCATAAAATATTGATCTGGCTGCGTGGGGCGACACCGTATTATTACAAGGCAGATTATGCGGTTACTCCGGTTGTATATGATGGTGTTGCACCTAATAGCGCTACTTACCAGGAGACCAATGGAGGTACATACACATTTAAAACAACACCGGACGCATACATAAACCAGTATGGTATGAATTATCAGGGGACTGCTTATTTTACAGATACCAATACTAATTTTTTTGCTGGAAGTGTAGGTATAGGTACAAGAACTACAGGTACCAGTAAACTGGCTATTGAAGGTACTATCGCTGCAAGGAGGGTAAAAGTAACACAGGCTGCACCCTGGCCCGACTTTGTCTTTGATTCATCTTATCAGTTACCTGCTTTGCATGAAGTGGCGAATTATGTAGCTGTTAACAAGCATTTACCGGATGTACCATCTGCTACTGAAATACAGAAGGATGGGCAGGACCTGGGAGAGATGAACAGGGTGTTGTTGCAGAAAGTGGAAGAGCAGACTTTATACCTCATTGATCTTAAAAAGGAGAATGAGAAACAGCAGGTTTTAATTGATCAGTTGATGAAGATGGTGCAGCAGTTGCAGAATGAGAAGAAATAATGCAGATAAATGGCCGCAGGTATTATCTGCGGCCACTCTTTATAGCGCTTTTGGTATTAATAATTTTAAAGAGACTCTCTATATGCGTCAACTTTTACTCTCAGTATTGTTTGTTACGTTATCCTCAATATCGGTTTTTGCTATTGACGCTGATAGTACAGTAACTAAATTACCGGAAAAATACCTGTCACAGGTACAGCATAAATCCCATCATGTAGAAGAGCAGGTAAACAAGCGGAGCGAGAAGGCTTTAGACAGGTTTGCCAAACAGGAAAAAAAGATGCAGGCCAGATTGTGGAAGGTAGATTCTGTGGCTGCGAAGAATATCTTCACGCGTTCCATTGATAAGTTAAACGGTTTAAAGTCAGGCCTTAAGAATAAGGTGCCGGGTAATGTGCCTTTAGGTGGTAATGCTGACCTGGATACTTTACAAAACTCCCTGAAATTCCTGGATGGATCTAAAGCGTTGCTGGGTTCATCAAAAGATAAACTTAGCAGTGCTACGCAAAGTGTACAGGATTTACAGGGAAAGCTACAGCAAGCCGAAGAAATAAAAGCATATATCCGTGAACGGAGGCAGCAATTGAAGGACCAGCTGGCGCAATATACAGGGTTTGGTAAAGACCTGCAAAAGATGAATAAAGAGGCTTATTATTATGGGCAGCAGCTCAATGAATATAAGTCTTTGCTCAAAGATAAAAAGAAGGCGGAAGCCAAAGCGGTGGAATTGTTAAAGAAAGTACCCGCCTATAATGAATTCATTCAGAAACATTCACAACTGGCCGGGTTGTTCAACCTTTCAACTGCCAGCAATGCAGCCCAGAGCCTGGAAGGTCTTCAAACGCGTTCTCAGGTGGAGCAGCTGGTACAGCAGCGTATTGGTGGCAGTCCTTCTGCACAGGCAGCAGTGAGCCAGCAGATGGAGCAGGCAAGGTCGCAGTTCAGCGAATTGAAAAGCAAGTTCCCGGAGCTGGACAATGCAGGCGATATGCCGGATTTTAAGCCCAATCCGATGAAGACGAAAAGTTTTTTGCAACGTTTGGAATTTGGCGGGAATGTGCAGTTTCAGAAATCCAGTAGGTATTATCCTACAACATCCGATATCGCTGGCCAGGTGGCCTATAAATTTCGTAAGAACGGGAGTGCCGGTGTAGGGATCTCATATAAGCTGGGCTTAGGTACCGGCTGGAATAATATTGCTATCAGTCACCAGGGAGTAGGTTTGAGAAGTTTTGTTGACTGGAAGCTAAAAGGGACCTTTTTTGTGAATGGAGGTTTTGAAGAGAATTACCTGTCAACGTTTTCCCATGTGGAACAGTTGAAGAGCTGGAAGGGCTGGCAGGGAAGTGCTTTAATAGGTATCAGCAAGAAATATAAAATCAGTGCAAAGCTGAAAGGAAATATAATGGTGTTGTATGATTTCCTGGCCCAAAGGAATGTACCATCAACAAGCCCTGTTAAGTTGAGGATGGGGTATAATTTTTAAAACAAATCCAAATTTAGAGTATGACTAAGAAATTTTTACTGCTTGCATGTGCAAGCACTTTTTTTGCTGCTGTTAACTGTTTTTCACAGGGAGTTGCTTTTGATAGTTTGAAAGCCAATGCAGGGACTGATAAAGCATTGATTTTTACTCCGGTTGCGAATTATGGACACAAAATTTATGGTTTTGATGCAGGAGGCAGGACAGATCTTCGTTTTGCTTGCAGGGCAAATACCCCAATCTGGACAGATATCATGTCTATTACTTCAGTGGGTAATGTTGGTATAGGGACAAATAGCCCTACGGAGAGGTTAACATTGAATGGGAATATTTTGATGCAGCCGGGTAATTATTTGGGGATTTATTTATCTGACAACTTTACCTATAATACTAAAACCCAGCCACATTACGGCATGCAATGGGTAACAGATAGCTGGAGCGGTGCTGGCCCAACCTGGTGGGTATCTGGTTATGGAGGATTGAAATTCTTCTCTGCGGGCGCTCTCAGGATGGCTATTAATGATGCTGGTAATGTAGGTATTGGTACTGCCGGTCCGGTGGTAAAATTGAGTGTGTATGGCGCCAATAACAATGATGGTGCAATGTCTTTTCAATCAAATTCAGATAGCCGGTTTTTTATACAGGAAGGTGATAATATGCTGAAGATAGGAGGGGTTAATGCTGGCACAGGCGTTATTAACGTCATCAACACCGGCAATGTAGGTATTGGTACTACTACTACCGGTAGTAATAAATTAGCTGTAGAAGGCACTATTGCTGCCAGGAAGATTAAAGTAACACAAGCTACTTCGTGGCCCGACTTCGTATTTGATTCTTCCTATCAGTTACCATCTTTAGGGGAAATTAAAAACTATGTAACTGTTAATAAACATTTGCCTGATGTACCATCAGCAGCAGAAATAGCAAAGAATGGACAGGACCTGGGAGAGATGAACAGAGTGTTGTTGCAGAAGGTGGAGGAGCTGACTTTGCTCCTGATAGAGCAGGATAAACGTATAAAGGCATTAGAGCAAGGAATAAAATAATTATTATCAACAGAATACAACTATGTTTAGGATTTTCATCTTTAGTTTCTTCCTCTGTACGTTTTATAATTGTGGAAGAACGTTAGCCCAGAAATCATCTACCGATATTGGTGATTTCAATAAATTAGTAGAAGTATTGCCACCCTCACCTAATGCAAGTTCTTTAGGTAAATACGGAGGAATTAATGTGGGCTTAAATTCAGGTACTGCAAGCTTTGAAATACCTCTTTTAAATTACAGTTCAATAAATATTCAGCTTCCTATTTCTCTCACTTACAGCAGTAATGGTGTTAAAACGGATGAAATAGCCTCAAGAGCCGGAACTTCATGGAATCTGGAAGCAGGTGGTGTGATCGCACGTACTGTCTATGGAGGTGTAGATGAAGATGTAAGCCGTTTAAGCCCTCCGGCTACTTTCCCTGCAAGAGATCAGGATTTGCTGACTTTTTTGAATAGTCTTTCCAATGATCAGAATCATGCGAATTTTGATGCTGAACCAGATGTATTTAGCTTCAATTTTAATAAATATTCAGGAAAGTTTATTCTTGATAGTGCTAGAAATATAGTGCTTTTAAACTATTCTGCTTTAAAGATAGAAAAAGATATCAGTGCAGGAAATGTATTGAATTGGAAAATAACAGACCCTGAAGGTGTCCAGTATTATTTCGGAGGTGATTCTGCGAGAGATCTGTCACATAAGCTGGTATGGGGGCAGGGATGTGGTAAAAGTTATGCAAATGGTGCTGTTACGGCCTGGTATCTTTCAAAAATAATTCATCCCAATAATGATACTCTTTTCCTGGCGTATTCAAGGGTGGGAATGACTTATAACACAGGTATCAGTCAAACGATGTATGCCAAGTCAGATGTTGTACCTACCTGTGTTACCTGTGGCGGTATGCCGAATACAACCTGTGTAGGATCAACCACCTGTAATATGTCTGTTTTAAAAGAGATTACCAGTACGGGAGGAACAAAGGTTAAGTTCACGTATATAGACAGGAAAGATGTAAATGATAAACTGATCTCCAAAATAGAAATGTTTGCTCCTGGTGTTAGCACTCCGTTTAAAACATTTGAGTTAAGTTATATTTATTCATTTGCCTCTCAATTCCTGAATACATATAATAACCTTGATTCCGGTTATCGTTTCAGGCCATTCTTAAACAAGTTAACAGAACGTGGTGAGAATAACAATGGTACAAAAGAACATCAGTTCAGCTATTATAATCTGAATAATATCCCTCCCCGTCTTTGTTTTGCACAAGATCATTACGGATATTTTAACGGACAGGATAATAAGTCTTTAATACCTAAGCCAAGTCAGATATCAATACAAAGCAGGCTTCCTGATGCGACTGCGAACAGGGATGTTTTTCCTGAGTACGCAAAGAATGGTATGTTGTCAAAAATAACATATCCAACAGGAGGAGAGGATAGCATTGAATACGGTAGTAATAAGGTGTATAAAACGTATGAAGTATTACCAACACCGGTTGCTTACAGCATAGGCGGATTGGGAAGTGGAAGATTTAGTCAGGTAACGAAAACATCTCCCGATATGCCTGTTCAGTTAACACAGGAAGTGAAATTTGAAGGCTATTGCTCATTTAATCCCGATGCTGGTTATGAATATGATGACGTTCACCAACTTACAATGATAAGAGTAATAGATGTAACCGATAGTGCAAATCAATATAATATTTATGCTATTACATTAAAGCCGGGCGAAGATGTAACTAAAGTGTTGGATTTTACTCAGGGTAGGACCTACAGAGTTGTGGTGGTTACAGCAGGTCTGCCTGTTTCAGGTTTTGTAGATTTTTCATACATGCCTGGACAGAGAACTTATCAGCAAGGTAACCTTAATGCAGGGGGGACGAGAGTTGAAAGAGTGATTACCAAAGATCCAGTAGCTGGAAATATAAATATAAAGAGGTATTCGTATATACGTGAGGATAATTCAGCAATTTCTTCAGGAGGAGAGATTTTTGAACCGTCTTATGAGCAATACCTTGAAGTAAAACAACCTTGTACCTCTATTCCCGGTTGTTCGTTTGTTAGTTGTTTTTATTATAGCATATATTCCAATTCCACTAATAATATTTATAGTTATTCGCAATCTCCGGTATCTTATGGTTATGTTGTTGAATCACTGGGAGACAACAGTGAAGGCGGTGGTACTGCACACACTTATACAATAGCTGAGGATGATCCGGGGAACAGCGTGTTAGGTAATAATATTGCTGCAGCACCATTTACAAGTCATGCCCTGCAAAATGGGCTTGAATTAGCCGTACATCAGTTTGTGTATGAAAACGGAACGATGCGTTCCGTAAAGAAGCAATTTAACCATTACAAGGAGGACACCCGTGTCAACCGCGAGATCAGGGCATTTGTGGTTAATCAGCGACATGCACAGATTTGTTCACATACACCTGTAGATATAGAGGACTTTGACGGATATGACCTGCAGGCTTATTCATATTTCCCTAAGTGGGTATATGTTGATTCTACACGTAATTTGTCATATGCAAGTAATGGGCAGGGATATATTGAGAATACAGAAGTTTATACTTATGGTAATAAAGATCATGCGCTGCTTACTGCTACTACAACAACTGCCAGTACCGGCGAGTCTTTAAGAGAGGAGAATTATTATCCTTATGATGTAAGTTATACTGGTAGTGATGAAACAGCGCGACTGGCCCTGATTTCCAAATATATTATTTCCCCCGTGCTTGAGCGGAAATCTTTCAAGGCAAATACACAGGTTTATAAGGTACTGACGCAATATCAGCAGTTCTCAAACGGCCTGACTCTTCCTTCTGCCAAAAACATACAAATTGGTAGTAACGCCATGGAAAAGGGACTTGTTTTCCATCAATATGACCAGATGGGCAGAATTCTTGAGCGATCCAAGTCGAATGATGCACATGAAGTTTATATCTGGGGATATAATAATCAATATCCTGTTGCAAAGGTCCTTGATGCTGATTATACTACTGCTATTTCATTTGTTAATCAAAGCATCCTGCAAAGCCCTGCGAATGATCAGCAACTACGTGATGAACTGCAAAAAATACGTACTAATCTCCCAACTGCATTGGTTACTACCTATACTTTTAAACCGTTGGTTGGTGTAACCAGTGAAACAGATGCCAGGGGAAAGACTATTTTTTATGAGTATGATGGACTCGGGCGTTTAAAAGTTATAAGAGATATGGATGGGAAAATATTAAAGCAGATTGATTATCAGTATAAAAGCCCTATTGCGCAATAACCCATTGAAAGTCATTTTATGAATTCTATTATTCCTGTTATAAGGCTTAGCCTGTTGTTGTTATTGTGTATTATTTCCGTTCCTTCACCTGCACAAATACCGGTAGCCGGAAACCGGCCGGCAGCAACAGCCGTTACGGTACCTGCTACTTATACGGGTACTTCCATAAATTATGTCCGTACCTGGGAACCCAATATGCCAACTACGGATACTACCGCAGTTAAATCGGCGAGCCGTACCATTGCAGAAGTAAAACAAACAACACAATACTTTGATGGCTTAGCACGTCCTTTGCAAACAGTTTCAAAAGGTGTCAGTGCAGGAGGGAAGGACCTTGTTGCACCTATAGTATATGATGTTTTAGGCAGAGAACAATATAAATATCTGCCTTATGCACAACAGACAGATAATGCCAGTGATGGTAAGTTTAAGACAGATCCTTTTAACAGTCAGAAAAGCTTCTACCAGAATGCAATATTGAATCCCGGTGTTAGTGGTGAGGCTATTTATTATAATCAGACAACTTATGAAGCATCTCCTTTAAACAGGGTATTAAAAGTATATGCACCTGGTAATAGCTGGGCTAAAGAAGGAGGGAGCCATCCTGTAGAAAATCAATACCTGATAAATACAGTAGCAGACTCTGTCAGGATCTGGAATATGAGCACGACTATTCCTACCAGTAACAGTATATATGCTGCGGGTACTTTGGAAAAGAATATTGTGATGGATGAAAACGGGAACCAGGTGGTAGAATATAAGGACTTTCAGCAGCGTGTAATATTGAAGAAAGTACAGTCAACAGCTACTGTTGGTACCGCTCATATAGGCTGGTTATGTACTTATTATGTGTATGATGATCTGAATAATCTTCGCTTTGTAATTCCACCGCTAGCTGTTGAAAGAAGTATGATAGCTGGATGGAATGTGAGTGCCTTTGCAGATGAATTGTGTTTCCAGTACCAGTTTGACAGTCGTAACCGTATGACGGTAAAAAAAGTACCAGGTGCGGGAGCTGTGTATCTTATCTATGATACGAGGGACAGGTTGGTATTTACACAAGATGCGAATCAACGGTTAAAGTCTCCCCAGGAATGGCTGGTTACATTCTATGATCGGCTTAACCGTCCGACCATGACTGCCATTTATAAAGCGAATACTACACAGGCTGCACTTCAGGCAAGCCTTAATACTGTTACATCCTCTACACAGTCTATCAGTTACGTATTCCCCGCTACTGCGGACCTGGTGTTAGGCGGTTATGACGGAAGCAACAACTATACTGCTACCAATAGTATCACTTTTCAGGACAACTTCGATTCCGGGACGGGTGCTGAATTTGTTGCAGAGATCAATGCTGCTGGTACGGGCGGAACTTCTACGATTAATGCAACCAACCCTTTGCCTGCAATATCTTCCTCAGCACTGACGCCACTCACTTTTACTTTTTATGATAACTATAATTATGCGGGAGTACTCAGTTATGAAACCGGAGATCTGGCTAAACCACAAGCGGGTGTAAATCCCTATGCTGAAACATTGCCTACGGCTCCGGGTATCAGGACAAACGGAATAATAACCGGAACTAAGGTGAGAGTATTGGATACTGATCGATGGCTGACAACAACTACCTATTATAACGATAAAGAACGTGTGATTCAGACATGCTCAGATAACAGTACCGCGGGGAAAGATATTACTACAAATCTTTATGATTTTACCGGGAAAGTATTAAGCAGTTATCACCGGCATACGAATCCCCGCAGTGGACAAACGCCGAAAATTACCCTGCTTACAATGACAGAGTATGATGCGGCCGGTCGGATAATTAGCATTAAGAAAAGGCTGAATGACGATAGCAATCAGGATAAAATTATTGTCGCAAACAACTATGATGAATTGGGACAGCTTAAACAAAAACGCTTGGGAGTAACAGGTTCGGCTTCACAGTTAGATACGCTTAGTTATACTTACAATATCCGGGGATGGCTCCAGGGAATTAACAAAGCTTTTGTAAATACGGCCAGTAATGACAACTGGTTTGGCCAGGAATTAAACTATGATTATGGATTCAGTACGAACCAGTATAATGGTAATATTGCCGGTGCTAAGTGGAAAAGTAAATCTGACGGAATAACACGTGCATTTGGATATAGCTATGATAAGGTAAATCGCCTTACAGCCGCCAATTTTACACAGCAGAATACCACTGGTGCCACCTGGACACAGGATAAAGTGGATTTTTCAGTCAGTAACCTGTCGTATGATGCGAATGGCAATATTAAGACCATGACACAAAAGGGAATGGTAGGTACTGCTATCAGTACAGTGGATCAGCTCACCTATTCCTACCCCGTTTCCGGAAGTAATAAGTTGTCTGCGGTATCAGATGTGAGTAATACGGCATCTGCTAAGTTAGGAGACTTTAATGATGGGAGTAATGCAGGAGATGATTATAGTTATGATGGAAATGGGAATTTGTTAACAGACCAGAATAAGGGAATTAGTACCATTACATATAACCACCTGAATCTGCCATCCAATATTGCGATCACTGGAAAAGGTAACATAAGTTATCAGTATGACGCAGCCGGTAATAAACTGAAAAAGACGGTAACGGATAATACAGCAAGTATTCCTAAAATAACAGTTACCGATTATATTGGTGGTTTTGTTTATCAGCAGGATACTTTGCAGTTTTTGTCTCATGAAGAAGGACGTATCCGTCCGGTATATAAGACGGGGCAGCCGGTAAGTTTCAGCTATGATTATTTTGAAAAGGATCACCTGGGTAATGTGAGGCTGGTATTGACAGACCAGACTGATCTTACGATGTATACCGCTACGATGGAAACCGCAGCGGCGGCTACAGAAACTGCATTATTTAGTAATGTAGATGAAACCAGAGCAGAAAAGCCGGCCGGCTATCCGGAAGATAAAACTATGGATAAAAATGCCTTTGTAGCTAAATTGAATGCAAAAGCAGGTGGAAAAAAAGTTGGTCCATCATTGGTGTTGCGGGTGATGGCAGGAGATACTGTCAGAATTCATGCAAGGGCATTTTATAAGTCCGCCGGGCCAGATGATCAGCGGAAACAACATCCGGCAGAAGAGATGATCGCGGGTCTTTTACAGGCATTTGGTGGTCATGCTGCAGATGAAGCACATGGTACAGACCTTAGTAATAATACTCCCTTAAATGGTAGTTTTTATAACGGGGACTATCAGCGCTTAAAGCAGAAAGATCCTGAAGGTATGGCCGCCGGCCGGCCTAAGGCATATTTAAATTTTGTTTTATTTAATGATCAGTTTAAATTAGTAGATGAGAATAGTGGTGTACGACAGGTGAAAGCCACTCCGAATGAGTTGCAGGAGCTGGGCACAGATCAAATGGTCGTTGCTTCAACTGGTTTCTTGTATGTTTATACCAGTAATGAGACGGAGCAGGATATGTTCTTTGATAATGTAACTGTAGCTGTGGCGAGTGGCCCGGTGCTGGAAGAAACTCATTATTATCCGTTTGGGTTGACGATGGCGGGGATTAGTTCGAAAGCACTAAAAAGTGCGAGCTATCCGGAGAATAGGATGAAGTATAATGGCAAGGAATTACAGAGTGGAGAGTTTGCAGATGGTAGTGGATTAGAATTGTATGATTATGGAGCGAGGATGTATGATGCTCAGATTGGAAGGTGGAATGTAATAGATCCATTATCTGACCAGACTCCATCTCATTCCCCATACAATTATGTCGCTAATAATCCAATTATGTTGACTGATCCTGATGGAAGATATTTTACAGGAGATATGGATATCTTGGAAGACCTGCAAGATAAAGCTGGAAAGATTAAAGCAAGCGAGGGCTCTCTCCAGGAAAAGCTTAAACATAAGATGGAAAAGCGAGCAGCTAAAGGTAAAAATACCGATAGGTTAGAGAAAAGGATACAACAGTCTAAGGATAGAGTTGCTGAAATTGATGGAATGGTATCAGAGATTGAACAATTAGGAAATTCTGAAACCCAGTATAACATTAATACTAATTATAGTGGCAATACTGATGGTGCTACATCTTATAACGCTGATAACGGTGCAGTTGAGATTAATATTTCAAAATCCTATGGCATATCAGGGTTGGCCCATGAATTAAAGCATGCATTTCAATTTGAAAAAGGCCAAACAGATTTTAATCTCGACGGTAACAGAGGATTTCTACACGATATTACAGATGAAATATCTGCTTATCGTCGTCAATTTGCAATTACAGGTCAATCATTGTCTCTGATAACGGATGATTTTGTAAGGGGGTTAAGTTCAGAGTATAAACAATTGCCAGGAATCTCGCTGGATCACAATTCGACGCTTTATATGATTAATGCAACACATAAATATTCGAGCGGGATTAATTATATTAACCTTTCGTTACCTAAGGATGCTTCCAGTAAGTATATTGATGTTAAACGAACTCTTTTTTCAAATTATATATCACATTAATATGAAGATTATAGTTTCGATTTTATGTTGTTTGATTTTTATAGGCTGTACAAGAAATGTATATAATACTATTTATTTTAAAGGGAAGCAGTACAGTACTGAAAAGGGTCATTTGTTTGGCAGTAATACCTTTAAGTTTGAAAATGATAGTAATTACATCTACATAGGTCATGGTCCGGCTATTACTATTTCTAAAGGGTTTTGGTATTATGAGAAAAGGAGTAATTTAATAATACTTAGAACAATCGCCGACAATAGGCATAAAAAATCAAATGATGGATTAAGTCCTATTGATACAGTTTATTTAGATTTATCAAAGGAAAGAATTAAAGTTGTTGGTAGAAGAAAAATAGAATTTAAAGATTTAATATTCTACTCTATGAGATAGATTATTAAGTCTCGAAAAATCCGCAGCGCCTGCGGATTTTTTATTTATGATTATAAGCTGTTTTATTGTTTAAAGTCGCGAATCATCATATTATAATGTTATACTGGAGCAAACATCTAGAGGATTGACTGATGCTTCGAATAACAAGAAGGTAATGTTGGTGTAGGAGGAGTTGCGGGATTCATAAATTATTCCAAGACTAGTCAGAGTAATTCTCAGGTAGATGTTGATGTAAAGGCTGAATATACCACACCACCTGTGAAAAATACGTCAGTAGGCTTTTCGTTTAAGATTTGGGCCACAGTATTTAAGGTTGGTAATTAGAAATATATGTCATTATACAGGGTAGTTTTTATTTCGTTAATTGTATTTTCCTTTTTATCATGTCATAATAGACAGCAGAATACTGCACTCCCAGACAATGGAGTGACAAAAAACTGGGAGGTCGAAAAATATAAGATGACAAAATCAGATGTTTTGAAAGGTTGGATATGTTATAATCTAGATGCTGAACAGTTGTGCTGTCCGCCTGAATGGAAGACGGTAAACGGGATAAATACTTATATCAGGTTAAATATAGACCCTGTTGATAGTATGACTTATCTTAATGTTACCAAATTTGAACCGGCATTTCATGATAGTACATACATTACGTATTTCAGAAATGTATATAACACTATGTCTTCCAATGAGGCTGAAGTTTCCACCGATCCTATCCTTATACGAAACATATATAATGACAAGATTGTGTATAATCTAAGGTTTCATTCTATTATTAACCAGATACGCTATGTTACTTTCCTGTCTATATTTAACAGGGATGGCTTTACTTATGGATTTGTGATGAAAGTGCATAGAGAAAAGGAAGAAGAATACTACAAGACGTTTGGTAGTATATTGTATTCTTATCGTGTTAAGGGTGCATTTGTATTTAATGTTGATGAAAAATTAATAAAAATTCAGGAGATGGACATTTCAAAGATTTAATGGTAACATCTCATTTTAGACAATAAGCCGTCCAACTTTTATGGACGGCTTATTTATGAGGCACTTTTTATAATAAATCAATTAGTATTTGGAAATAAAGCTATGTATTCTTCATATCCTCTGTTAGTTGATAAGAAAAATAGAACAGAAGCTTCGATCTCGGGAAAGACAATAAGTGATGCATTTAAGGCGTATCGTAAATGGTATAAGATGTTAAAAAGAATAGGAAAAAAAATTAGATTCAGGAAAATCATGCCTCTTGATGGCACTACTATTGAGTGGTATTGATTTTACAATCAATAGGTTCTCAGGCAATCATTATTTAAATGGAATTACCAAAATCTAAACCAGCGGGTTAAAATATAAAACATGTTTATGAGAATACTTTTTATCTTTTTAATGATTATGTTTTATTCTTGTCAAAAGGAAGAAACGTTTTCTATAGAATCAAAGAATGTTTCAAAAATTTCAATTGTTCCTTTTGAAGAGTTTGATACTATTCATATTACCAACCCAGTGGATATTCAATTGCTGTTAGATAGTTGTATCAATGGAGCGGTAAAAACAGTATTAGTATTTAGACCCAATTATGCGATTGATGTGAAAGTGAAAAATGATGTTTATCATTTATTATTCAATCACACTGGCATGATCATTAATGGCTATACCTATAAAACTCACCATAGTTTTGATGCATACTTTTTAAAGAATAAAAATCATTTTATTAAGCAACAACATCAATGATTCAGCGTAAAAAAGCCCCTATTTTAGTGCCAATATTGCATTGATTATAAAACCGGAATGACTGCTGTAACTCGCATCTGAATATCACTCATTTTATGTGATTTTCCATCCCGGTTTTAAAGTGGCAAAATAGGAGGGCAAACGTATAGCATTTAATACTATCGTTGCTGGTATTACTAATCCGGGTAATTCTCAGGTAGATGTTGGTGTAAAGGCCGAATATACCACACCACCTGTGAAAAAATACATTAATAGGCTTTTCGTTTAAGATTTGGGGCACAGTATTTAAGTTTGGTAATTAGAAATATATGTCATTATACAGGGTAATTTTTATTTCGTTAATTGTTTTTTGCTTTTTATCTTGTCATGATAGACCGAAAAATAAATCACTATCAATGAATGGTGTGACAAAAACACTGCACATCGACAAATACAATGTGAAAAAAGGCGAAGATGTGAAAGGGTGGGTATATTATAACCTGGAAGAGGAAAAGTTGTTTTGTCCTCCTGAATGGCATACTGTACCCGGCAGAAATAGTTATATTACGTTGAATATTGATCCTTCTGATAGTGCTACGTACCTGAATGTTGTCAGATACAAACCAGCATTCCAGGATACAACCTACATAATGTATTTCAGGAATACGTACCATATAATGTCTACTAATACGATAGAGGTTTGTTGCGACCCTGTTCTTAAGCGATATCTGTATAATGATAAAGTCTTGTATGATTTACAATTTCGCTCAGTTTTTAATCATGTACGCTATGCTACTTTCCTGTACATTTTTAATAGGGATGGCTTTACTTATGAATTTTTCATGAAGGTACATGAAGGAAACGCGGAAGAATATCAGAAGACATTTGATCGTATATTAAGTTCTTTTCTTGTTAATGGCAAACCGATATTTAATATAGATCAAAAGTTAGAGGAAATACAGGATATAGACATTTCAAAAATTTAATAATATTTCATTTTGGATATAAGTCGTCCAGGGGTTATGAAAATTTGGCAACTGGTTACGATCCTGTTGACAAATCATCTTCTACTTTTGGCAATACCGTTATGAGAAAAAGAGGTTGATTTTTCAGGTACATAGGTCAATAAAAATAATATCATTACTTTAACAGTATCAGCCTTACAAATGAGCAACGAAATGTCAGAGGAATTTAGAAAATACCTAATTGAGTTTGAGTATAATAAACAGGTTTATTATACTGTTTCAGGAGCCGATTTAAGCGATAGTAATGAAGCTGAAAAGGTTTTGGTTGATGAAGATAAGAAGATGCTGCTTTTTAATGAAGTGTCTTTAATAAAACAGGCCATTGAGAATAAGCTATTTTTATTTGACAACGAGAGACTTCAGGAGTGGTCTGCTGGCATAACGTTTCCTGCAGTTCCTTATGCCAGGTTTAATTTAGATATCTTAATATCTGACAAGATTAACTCACATAGTGATCCCTCTTTAGAAGAGATCTATCTGGTTATTGGTGTTATTGAAGATTATGCCATTCAGATAAATGATGGTCAATTAATCGCCTGTCTTCAGAGTAAGCTGTTTCGGGACTTTAAGGAAATCTCAGCTGATTGCTATTTATGGGGTGTTAAAGATATTTTTGATCAGGGCTTTGACTTTAACACATTTTTATCTGAACGGTGTGCCTTTTATAATTTATTAAAAGAAAGAATCAGGATATATGCATAAAATGCTGAGCGCTTTGGGAAGGCTCATGGAGTTACTGTTTCTAATATGTTATTAATGATTTACAAAATTTCATGGATCAAATGGAGGAGAAGATTTGGAAAGCCTGGTCAAGGGATTCATGCACTACAAGATGCGGTAGTGCATAGAGGGGCGAAAACAAGCGATCATTTAGGTATTATGAAACGATTGATATTATTCTTGAAATTACAATAATATTGTTCTTTCCTTAGACTTGTTCTTTTGGATGGCGGCCCATGCAAGTGGTCATAAAATCCCTTCTAAAACTGATTGGTCGTTCGGTTTGAGTGTAATTGTCCTGATAATATTTTTGATGATATTAGCCTTTTTAGATCGCAGAAGAAATTTTATTAACAGATTAATGTCAATTCAATAAAATTTGTGTTGCATACAGCCGCAGGATTTCCTGCGGCTTTTTATGTTATTTACGACAAACCCTCATCGCATATCCCACTACTACCACCGCAGCTCCCGTATTATTCTTCCCATTCACATCACCTTTCTGAATTTTCACAAATCCATAATTCCCGCCGCCTTCAACGAATATGCTGCTATTCTTTAAATGATAGGCAACACCAATATGACCATCAATACCCGCATTGGCAGCATGCAGATCTTTCTTGATATTCTCCGTTCTGTCGAAAGATTGCTCTCCTATAGGAATGGGTATATTATGTTGTTCATCGACGTAGATAGTGCTGCTGCCACTGGTGATGTTTTTAGCATTTAATACAAAGCTTACAAAAGGTCCGGCGGCCGCATATACATCCCAATGATCACGTAACAGGAAATGATATTTCGCCAGGATAGGGATCATCAGGTAGTTGAATTTAGCGGTGCTTTTGTAATTCGCATAGAGGTAGGGGGGAACCCCACCAGGAAACAGAGGGGCTAATTCAGGAGGAGTAGAGAATGCCTGATTGCCGTTCTTCTTACCACCCTGAGAACTGTACTGTATTTCAGGTTGGATGGAAAAACGTTTGGTGAGATGGAACTCCGCCTGTACAGATGCATCCGGGCCAAGCCGGGAGCCATAACCTTTGTTAATGGGGTTTTTAGAGTCGCCGGAAGTGAGATTGGGAATACTAAGGCCTGCTTTGATACCGATATCAGTTTGTGCAATGGCATTTACAGAAGCCATGATAAGCAGGAGAATGCATAAGTTTCTTTTCATCTGAGAAAGTTGTGTTGGATAGAAAAAGGGTTACTCTATAAAGTTACGATTATCAGCATATAAATAAAACATATGAATGCAGGATAATGTTGTCTTCTTTACTGATATGAAGTTCACAATGTCTGGTATATTATTGTTGACCGGATTTTATTTTAGTATTACATTGCTTATTTTACCCACTTAATCAATGTTACAGGGACAATGAGAAAAATGTTAATCATGAGCGCCGTTGCTTTGCTTTGCTGTATAGTCGTAGTACAGGGGCAGGCTAAACATTCCTTCGCGCTGGGCAAATCAGCTTTTTTACTGGACGGTAAACCTTACCAGATCATCAGCGGGGAAATGCATCCTGCACGTATCCCCAAAGAATACTGGAAACACCGTATCCAGATGGCGAAAGCGATGGGATGTAATACTATTGCTGTATATATTTTCTGGAACTATCATGAACAGGAACCGGGTCAGTTTGATTTTACATCCGAGAACCGGAATATAGCAGAATTCATTAAACTGGTACAAGCAGAAGGCATGTGGGTACTGTTACGACCTGGCCCGTATGTATGCGGAGAATGGGATTTCGGCGGATTGCCGCCTTACCTGCTGCGCACCCCTGATATTAAAGTGCGTTGCCTGGACCCCCGTTATATGGAAGCGGTAACACGTTATGCGAAAGCCCTCAGCGAACAGGTGAAACCGCTGTTGGTGACCAACGGCGGCCCCATCCTCATGATGCAGGTGGAAAATGAATATGGAAGCTTTGGCAACGATAAACAATACCTCTATAAGCTGAAACAGATCTGGGAAGAAGATGGCATCAACATCCCTTTCTATACCGCAGATGGCCCTGTAGCTGCCTTACTGGAAGCCGGCGGTGTACCAGGAGCAGCAGTAGGACTCGATTCCGGCAGCTCCGAAGGCGACTTTACGGCTGCTTACAACTACAATCCAGATGTGCCCAGCTTCAGCAGCGAGTCTTATCCCGGCTGGTTAACACACTGGGGCGAGCAATGGGCCCGTCCGGATAAAGCTGGCATCCTGAAAGAAGTGAAATTTCTGATGGATACCAAACGTTCTTTCAACCTCTACGTAGTTCATGGTGGTACTAACTTCGGCTTTACTGCCGGCGCCAACTCCGGAGGCAAGGGGTATGAGCCGGACCTTACCAGCTACGATTATGATGCACCTGTGAATGAACAGGGCCTCGCTACAGAAAAGTATATGGCATTACGTGAACTGATAGGTTCTTACACCAAAAAGAAATTACCTGCTATTCCGGCGCCAATACCAACCATTAGTATTCCTTCTATACAGTTAACGCCATTCACCAGTGTATGGGCACATTTGCCTGCTGCCATAGCAAGCGTACAGCCTAAGCCTTTCGAGGCTTACGGACAGGATTACGGCTTTATAGTTTATAAGACCATACTGATTGGACATAAAAGCGGGAAACTGGACATTACTTCCCTGCATGATTACGGGACTGTATTTTTAAATGGACAATACATTGGTAAAATTGACCGTCGTCTTGGTGAACACAGTATTGAATTACCTAAGTCTGATGTAAAAGATCCTGTACTGGAAATATTAGTGGAAGGTATGGGCCGGATCAATTTTGCACAGGAACTGATCGACCGTAAAGGGATTACCAATAGGGTTACACTGAATGGTATGACCCTGATGAACTGGGAAGTATATAGCTTACCCCTGAAGAATGATTTTATCACACAACTGAGTGGAAGCGATAAAACAGACAGACCAGGTCAGTTCTTTAAAGCAAGCTTTAACCTGGCAGCCACAGGAGATACTTATTTAGATCTTTCTGCCTTTAAAAAGGGAATGGTATGGGTAAATGGTCATAATTTAGGAAGGTACTGGGAGATAGGCCCGCAGAAGCGTTTATACTGCCCTGCTACCTGGTTGAACAAAGGAGAAAATACAATTATAGTATTTGATCTGCATCAACTGGATGCAGCCTCTGTGACAGGAAATAATTTACCGGAGTAAGATGAAAACGGCAGATTATATTTTGAATTATAAAATGATGGCACGCCATCTTGGAACAATTACGATAGCATTTTTTCTTACTGCTTGTAATACTCAGCAACAACCGCAGGATTGTAATACCAGTTACCTGATACGCATATGGAATGCGCACACTTCCAAGGCATATACAGATTATTACAAAATCAGTAATGATAGCATCTCAATTGAATTTACGGGTGGAGTAAAGGGGGATATCAATAAAATAGTTTTCAGTAAAGCGCTGACAAAAAACGACCGGCAAAGCATCTGCAATTATTTCAGTTCCTTCGATATTGACACACTGAAATCAACATATATTAACCGTTTTGTGGAGGATGGAGATCAGAAAAGGATTGAGCTGAAATTCGGAGCAAAAAATAAAATGATCAACGTGTCAAATTTTTACCAGAAAGACCTGGATGGCCTTTTTGAAGTGATCAACAATGTAACCCAAAACGAGCGTTACAAGATCTATTACGAAAAGCCAGTTTCATTAATGATACATCCTTAAATATCATAAACAGGATCTGTGGAGAGAAGAAAATGAAGTAAATAGAGAAAGCCCGCGATACAATCGTGGGCTTTCTTATAATTTAATTAGACAACAACGCCGTCGCACACCATAATATGGGTGCCTGTCCGTTGAGGTCACCTACAACACGGTTACGGTTGAGGTAATATTGTTTATCGTTTTTCTTATTCGTTCCCTCAGATACTTCTTTGATATCACCGGCTTCATTGATATATTTTACCAGGGCAATCCAGGCATTTCTGGCCGCAGGGCCATATTCTTTTTCGTCCAGCCAGCCTTTCTTCACGCCTACTATCATTGCATAGGTGAACATACCGGAAGCAGATGATTCTGCCCAGGCATCCGGCTCATCCAGCAGCTGATGCCACATAAAGTTTTTGTCTTGTACGGATTTTACACCGGCCATCAGCTTTTTGTAAGCATCCAGTATACGTGGTCTGTTTGGATTGTCGACAGATAATTCCAGCAGTAATTCGGTCATACCGGCGGCTACCCAGCCATTACCTCTTCCCCAGAGGAAAGGAGCGTCCTGTGCATGGTAGAAAAGGCCGTTCGACTGCTGCAGGCCCAGGTAAGCCACCATTTCATTGGCAGCGTTCTCCATGTATTTTTTATTGGCACTGGCCCGGAATGCCTGTACCTGTAACAGGGTGATCAGGTACATATCATCTATCCACATACGGCTTTGCCAGGATAAGCCCTGGTTGCTGTACTTCTGTTGTTCCGGACGGATGGTCTCCGGCTGGTCCCACTGCTGGTCGGCAAAAGGTTGTCCCAGCGCCAGGTATCTGTTCTGGTTCGTTTGCAGGTATAGTTCTATGGGTACCACCCCAAATACGCTGTGCTCCACATTGTCTGGTTTAGGTACCAGGCTCTGGGATTGTGCCAGTAACGGGTCAAAACGCCCAACCAGTTTTTCCAGCAGGGTTTTGTTGCGGGTAGTTTTGGCAAATCTTAATGCCCCGTACCAGGTGCATACTTCAGGATAGGTAATACTTTCCGTTGGCGTGGAAGCTCCAAAGTTGTCGAACTGAGAGGCCGCATAGTGGTTGGCCACGTAGCTACCGATAGCCGCAGGATCTGTGCCGAGCGGCCAGTCTTTGAAAATTTTCTGCGATTTCACCGCCCCAAATGGGAGCAATATCGCTACAGCAGCAGTTATTACAGATTTCATTGCCCGTTTATTCATCCTCATGAAAATAATTTAGAGTGTTTACACTGTACCTTTTATGTAAACTATTGCGTAAAGTAATATATAAAAATACGTTATGCAAGATTTCTTATAGAAATTAATAATGAGTTATGCCCGGATTTCTCCTTTTTTATCCGGTTTTAATAGCTTAACTTAGGAAACAAGGTATTCTATTCTTCACTTTTAAAGGCCTCGTTATGGGAACAGTACGTGATATCCTGCAGGTTAAGGGCCATGCAGTCTACTCTGTCCACCCGGACAACACCGTTTATGAAGCTTTAAGCGTATTGGTCGAAAAGAATGTAGGCGCCCTCATGGTCCTGAGCGACAACGATGAGGTAGTAGGCATTTTCTCAGAACGTGACTATGCTCGTAAGGTCATCGTAAAAGGCCGGGCTTCCAAAGACACCCGGATCAGCGAAATTATGACAGAAAACCCTTTTACTGTCACTGAAAACGATTCCATCGAAGATTGTATGGTAAAAATGACGGACAAACATATCCGTCACTTACCCGTTACGGACGAACGAAACCGGTTGCTTGGTATGATCTCTATCGGCGATGTGGTAAAGTACATTATAGACGAACAACGTTTCATCATTAACAACCTCGAAGGCTACATCAAAGGCACCCGCTAATTACCTGTTCTGCGTTGTTCTTCAGACGTACCCGTCTGCCGTTCCCTTGCGCCTTTTACTGCGCTGTTACCAAAATTCCAGGTTACACTGAAATTAGCTCTCCGGCTTTGCCAGCGATTGTGAATGCTGATATCCAGTCCGTTGTACCTGGCAGTTCCCCTGAACTGTTCTCCGTAAAATATATCGCTCACATTCAGCTTAAGGGTAGCCCTTTTGTTAAACAGCGATTTCTGTACACCGGCACCAATATTAAAGTTGGAACGGCCTTTGAAAATCCCCCATACAAAAGGGGTATTGTAATAGCCATTCAGCTCCAGTTTCCAGTTGTCCGGAAGGGTAAATGTATGGGTAGACTGATAATTCAATGCTACAATAGAACTGGCGAGATTGATGGAGGTATCTTTAACATGATACTTACTATAATTAAGGTTGATATTATTAGTAATATTCCACCATTTTGCAGGGTCCAGCGGTAAAGTGACAGTGGCATAATAGCCATTACTGCGTTCAAAATTCTTTTCATAACTGGTGGTTACTTTGGTTACAGCATCCTGGTCCAGGTATTCCAGTATAACATGGTTGGTAACATTGTAACCCAGTGTAGCTATGTATTTCTGCTTAAAAGTATAACTCAGTTCTGCCGTATTGGTGTACTCCGGGTTCAGGTAAGGATTACCCTTGCCATAAGTATACTTATCCAGGAAATAAACGAAAGGGTTCAGGTTATCATAATCCGGCCGGTTGATTCGCCTGGAATAGGAGATCCCCATTTTGTTTGATTCATTAAAAGTATGATCGGCAGACATGCTGGGAAAGAAATCAAGATAACTTCTTTTTACCCTGCTTTGCAAAGTAACGGATTCTCCGTCCGAATTTGTTTGCTCCATTCTCAAACCTACCTGTACATCTGTTCCTTTAAAACTCTTTTTGACAGTAGCGTAAGCTGCGAGTACATTTTCTTTGTAAATAAACTGGTTACTCTGGGATAATGCCGGCTCATATTTCCCCTGTCGCAAAGAGTCGTACAGTAGTACGTTATTCGTTGTTACAAAACTACCTTTTACCCCTGCTTCCAGTTTTAATGTTTTATTAAATGGCAGTACCAGGTCTGCTTTGATACTTTTTATGGTGATGTCTGTAAAAGTATTATTACGGATAGCATGAGGGTTCAGATCAGAAGGATCTTCCGGATGATACATACTATCATTCAGGTGTACATTCCTATGGTAATGAAACTTGGCCAGGTCTGCATCCATACTGATTTCCGTTCCCACCGTATCCAGTTGGCCCTTGTAATTCAGGTTAATGGTGGTATTGCGAAAGCGGTCATTATTATTAGTATAGGTTTGTAACGCAGAATCCAGTTTTTGACCGGTGCCTGTAATGGATGTTCTGTTCCATAAATTACTGTAAAAAGCATTCCGGAAACCATTTACCAGTACGCCGACCGTATGCTTAGGCGTAATGAAATAATCCAGTCCTGCTTTGAAACTATTACTTGTAAAATTCCTTCGTGCAAATATATCAGAAGTAAAAGTTTGTGGAATATCCCCGGTTATATTCCTGATGAACTTCCGGTTATTAAAAAACTTCCGGTTATTGTAGTCATAGTTACCGAACAGATTGAATTTCTCTGTGCGCCAGTTGAAATTCGTGCCGGTATTATAGATGGGATAACGGCCGGCACCTACGCCGGCAGTAATAGAACCATTGATACCTGTAACAACCCCTTTTTTAGTTTTTATATTGATGATCCCACTGTTGCCTGCGGCATCGTATTTGGCGGAAGGGCTGGTAATAATTTCTATCTGGGCGATGGTTTCTGCAGGCATGCTTTTCAGGAGGTTGGAAAGCTGTTCTCCCGACAAATACGTGAGTTTTCCATCCAGCATGATAGTGACCCCTTTATTGCCTTTTAACAGTACATTATCGTCCTGGTCTACCTGTACACCGGGCGCTCTTTTTAAAATATCCAGGGCAGTACCACCGGAAGCAGCTACACTGCTTTCTACATTCAGGACAGTGGCCCCGTTCCGTCTTTCAATAAACGGTTTCTGTGCAGATACGGTAACACCCTGCAGGCTCTTGGAAGCCTGTGATAATATAAGCCGGGAAAGTTTAATATTCTTATGTTCAGCATCAACAGAAAAAGCAGGTGTAGATGTTGTTGTATACCCCATCAGGGATGCCTGGATAAAATAACGGCCATCGCTGATCTTGTCAAAATTACAGTTGCCTGAGGCATCGCTTAATTCTCCTTTTACCAGAGCGGAATCTTTTGTTTGTCTTAACAGTACACTGGTGTAGGGTAATGGTTGTCCCTTACTATCAGCAATACTAATATTTATCTTCTGTGCATGAGTGATCTCTGCGCTTACAAGTGCAAGCAGTACGAATAAGATTATTTTCTCCATAAGCAAAACCTTCGAACGGGTTATAGAAGCAAGTTGTTGGCTACTTAATTCATATCATAGACGACCCGAAAGTAAAAAGGTTGCAGAAGAAAACAGAATTATTTTAACAGTCGTTGTATCGTTACCGGGGAACGTTGTTCCAGCAGTACAGTACGGTCTTTACTCAGCTCTTCCAGTAATCCGTCCTTATTATAACGAACTGTGAGTAGTTCCAGTCCTTCGAAGTAAGCGATCTTGAAGTCATTATGCAATGCTTTCATCAGCAGTTCTATTTTCTCAGCGCTGTTATCTATACAGCAGGAGAAGCTGATAGCGGCATTCTGCATCAGGTTGATCTTTATTTTATGCTTATGGAACATCTCATAAATATCACTGATCCTGTCTTCTGTAATAAAGGAGAAATCCCTGGAAGTAATTGTAAGTAATACCTGGTTTTTTTTGAGAACGATAATAGGAGGGAGCTGTTTTACATCAATGTCTTCCCGGATGACAGTACCCGGGAGATCTTTATTGAGGAAGCTCTTTACGTATAGTGGTATCTGCTTGAGATAGAGCGGTTTAATAGTTTTAGGATGGATAACCTGCGCACCATAATAGGCCATTTCTATCACTTCACTGAAGCTGATCTCAGGAATATTGATGGTATTGGGGAAAAGCTTGGGATCTGCGTTTTTCAATCCTTCCACATCTTTCCAGATGGTCTGGCTTTCAGCGTTCAGTAAATTGGCAAATACAGCAGCGGAGTAGTCACTGCCTTCACGGCCCAGGGTGATGCTTTCGTTCTGATCTGTGCTGCCAATGAAACCCTGTGCAATAACAATGTTGGTACGTTTAAACAGGGGGAGGACCTTCTCGGTTACATTACGCTGGGTCCACTCCCAATCGATATTGGCATCCCGGAAAGTATCGTCTGTGCGGAATATATCACGTACGTCCAGCCAGGTATTGGAAACCCCGGCCAAATTAAAGTAAGCGCTCATAATAGCAGTACTGAGCAGTTCTCCCAGGCTTACCAGCTGATCATAGTAATAATCATACTGGCGAAGCGGTTTTTCTCCCAGGGTCCATTCAGCCTCTGTAAAGAACTGCTGTAGCTGTTCAAATACAGGGTTTTCACGGTTACCCAGCAGCTTTTCGGCAATGTCCAGATGCTGCTGTTCTATGTTATGAAGCAGTTGGGCGGCTATTTCACGTTTGCGCATATAGAAGTTCTGCGCTACCTTTTCCAGTTCATTGGTGGTTTTCCCCATGGCCGATATCACGATCAGCAGTTGCTGGCCGGGAAATGACTGTATAATCGCTGTTACCTGTTGTATGCGTTCAATACTTTCTAAACTCGCACCACCAAATTTGAAAACCTTCATATGAAATAATAATCTTCCGTTGAAAAAATACGGGGCAAAGTAAGTTAACTTTAAATTCGTTTTAAAATTTGTTTGGAATAAAATGACAGTTCTATTAAAATAACCCGATTTCCGGTAAATTAGCTAATGATTCCATTTGGAAAACTAATCCATTATATATGAATAATAAAAGAAGAGTAATGACGCTGGATGAATTTACTATCCAGGAGCTAAGGAATTATCCGGGCGCAACAGGCCAGTTATCAGGTTTGTTAAGGGACATCGGGCTGGCATCCAAAAGAGTGAATGTGGAGGTGAATAAGGCCGGTATAGCCGATATCCTGGGAGATGCCGGGAAAGTCAATGTACAGGGAGAGTCTGTGAAGAAGCTGGATGAGTTTGCGAACGACCAGTTCATCGGATCATTGCAAAGCAGTATTTACTGTTGTGGGGTGGCTTCTGAGGAAAACGAGGACTTTATTGCTTTTGATGATGAACATTCCCGTAACTCCAAGTACGTGGTATTGCTGGACCCACTGGATGGTTCAGGAAATATTGACGTGAATGTATCAATTGGTACCATCTTTTCCGTTTATAAGAGACTAACGCCTGTCGGTAGTCCCTGCGAGCTGGAAGATTTCCTGCAGCCGGGCTATGAGCAAATAGCGGCGGGTTATATCATCTACGGGTCTTCTACCATGCTGGTATATGCTACCAGGCGCAGTGTACAGGGTTTTACCCTGGACCCGTCCATAGGGGAGTTCTGTTTATCGCATCCTAACCTGAAATGTCCGGTGGAAAGTGATATTTTCTCCGTAAATATTGGTTATTACCACTTATACGAGGAGAAAGTGCGCAAGGCCATCGATTATTTCCTGGCTAAAGATGAACATGGTAAGATCTACCGTCACCGTTTTGTGGGTTGTATGGTGGCAGAGGTACATCGTACCCTTATCCAGGGAGGAATTTTCATGTATCCGTCTTTTGGAAAATATGCAGGGGGGCGTTTACGTTTATGTTATGAATGCAATCCGATGTCATTCATCATGGAAAAAGCCGGTGGGGTGGCTATGGCTACAGGCCGTCAACGCCTGCTGGAGCTGAAACCGTCTAAATTACACCAGCGTATCCCTGTCTTTCTCGGTTCTAAGAACATGATGGATGTATGGCAGCGGACAGTAAATAGTTAGGCGAAAAGGTCATATAATAGGTTTTTGGTATAACTCTTGCTAAACTTGCAATACAATGTTAGATTATTTACTGTTTTTTATTGAATACACTATGACACGCAAGCTTACTTTATTAGTACTAACCTGTTTTACGACTTTCCAGATATTGGCTTGTACCCGTACTGCGGTTCCTAAAAAGGACACTGTGGCGGCGGCTAAGGTATCGGGGCCTGTACCAGAAACTGTATCCGGGAACATGAACGACCAGATCCTGTATTACACCAACCAGTTCCGCGCTTCCAAAGGATTACCTCCTTTAAAAATGGAGATCAATTGTAGCTTACTGGCGGAAAAACATAGCCAGGACATGGCTTCCGGCAAAACGGGATTCGGCCATGAGGGCTTCGAAGTACGTGCTGCTGCTATTGGCAAAGTGCTGGGGGGAATGTCCGGAGCTGCTGAGAATGTAGCCTATGGTACCCTGGATGCAAAAGGAGTGGTGGATGGATGGATCAACAGCCCCGGTCACCGGAAAAACATGCTGGGGAATTTTAACCTGATCGGTATCGGGTATGCCCAGGGAAAAGGCCGGATCATCTATTTTACACAGCTGTTCATTAAACACTAGATATAAAACACATGGCTCCTCCGGAGCCTGGTTATAGTAAAGGCGCTACATTTTTAACTACAAGAGAAGGGCTCCGTCAGGAGCCTTTCTCTTGTAGTTAAAATATATCACAAAACGTATAGCTCCGCCAGGAGTTTTTATATAGCAAACTTCCATCACAAAATGTAATGGCTCCGTCAGGAGCCTTTCTCATGTAGTTAAAATATATCACAAAACGTATAGCTCCGTCAGGAGTTTTATATAGCAAACTTCCATCACAAAATGTAATGGCTCCGTCAGGAGTCACGTGTTTTATAGAAACAATAGTATTCTCCCCATCCATGCGGCTTTTAAAGGATCATCTTTTTTATTTACATAAAACTTTATCCGTTTTGTGTAATTTAGTCCTATGGAAAAGAGGAAGATAATCGAAGTCAGGGATCTTGTAAAGCAATACGGAGATTTTACGGCGGTTAAAGGCATCAGCTTTGATGTATATGAAAATGAGATCTTCGGCCTCCTGGGGCCCAATGGTGCAGGGAAATCCACTACCCTGGAAATCATAGAGACATTGAGAGAGAAAACATCCGGAACAGTGATCGTAGATGGGATAGACCTCGACAAAGACCCGGAAACCATTAAGAAATTAATAGGCGTACAGTTACAGAGTTCCGGTTACTACCCGGGATTAAATCTCACAGAACTGATAGACCTTTTCTGCGGGTTGTATAACCAGAAAGCAGATGCCAAAGAATTACTGGCAGTGTTTAACCTGGAAGATAAAGCCAAAGCTAAGTTCAAAGAACTTTCCGGCGGACAGAAACAACGTTTTTCCATCGCTACTACGCTCATCAACAAGCCTAAAATCATATTCCTGGATGAACCCACTACCGGGCTTGATCCACAGGCGCGCCGTAACCTCTGGGATTTGATCCAGCAGGTACGTTCCCAGGGGACTACTGTGGTCATCACCACTCATTACATGGACGAAGCCGAATTCCTGTGCGATCGCTGCGCGATAGTAGACAGCGGTAAAATCATTGCCCTGGAATCTCCGGATACACTGATAGATCAGTTAGTGGCAGGTGGCTTTGAGAGAAAGAAAGAAGTGAAGAAAGCTAATCTGGAAGATGTATTTATTCATATGACAGGAAAAGAACTCAGAGAAAACTAAACATAATGGATGATCTTGAACAACTGAAATATCCGATTGGACGCTTTATGCCACCGGAGAATGTTTCTGCGGCACAACTGGACAAGTACATCAACGATATCCGGTATTTACCTACTTCGGTAGAATTGGCTGTACAGAACCTGGACCAGCATCAGCTGGAAACACCTTACCGCCCCGGCGGCTGGACAATCAACCAGGTAGTACATCACCTGGCCGATAGCCACATGAACGCGCTGACACGCTTTAAACTGGCGCTTACAGAGGATAATCCCACCATCAAACCTTACGAGGAAAATTTATGGGCAGAATTACCTGATGTAAAGATCACGCCCATCAATGTATCCATCACTTTGTTATTTGCACTGCATACCCGTTGGGTGAACCTGTTGGATAACCTGACAGAACAACAATGGATACGTACATACACACATCCTGCCAATAAAACCAATCCTACGCTGAAAGTAGTGGCGGCTAATTATTCCTGGCATTGCAGGCATCATCTTGCACATATAGAAAATCTGATAGAAAGGAATAACTGGTAACTTAAATGGATAACATGTCATCATTAGATTGGAAAATACTTGAATCAGAATACCTTTTCAAAGACAACTGGTTAACTGCACGTAAAGACAAATGTATCACCCCACAGGGTAAGGTTGTAACGCCTTATTATGTACTGGAATATAACGACTGGGTCAATTGTGTGGCTATTGCAGAGGATGGCCGTGTGATCATGATACGGCAATACCGCCACGGATTAGGTAAAACAATATTAGAGATTCCCGGTGGTACAATGGATAAGACAGATCCGGACCCTGCATTTGCCATGCGCCGGGAGTTACTGGAAGAAACGGGATATGCTTTTGAGAAACTGATCCCTTTAGGGGCAGTAGCGCCTAATCCGGCATCGAGTAATAATCTCACACATATGTTCCTGGCAACAGGTGGAAAGAAAGTACAGGAGCAGGATTTAGATGATAATGAGGAGATAGAAATAGTGATGATGGAAATGGAAGATGTGGAGGAGTTATTGAAACAAAATAAGCTGTTACAAAGTTTGCACGTAACCTGCCTGTTTTATGCTTTGCTTAAACTAAAAGAACTACAGATTTTATAATCATTTCTGAGTGCAGCGCTAAGCCCTGCAAGATCCCTTTAATTTTTTAAGGCTGTCGCCTATGTTTGCAAAAACATAGGCGACGGCTTTTTTGTTGGTTATTAAGATACTAATAGATTTGATTTAAAGGTGAAAAAGGGTGAGAGCGGAGGGTGTCTATACAACTTTTAAAGCATGTAGTTTTTTAAGGCGGTCACAAAAAATTACATAGCTTCAGCTACTATAAAGAAACTACCACATACCAGCACAATATCTTCTTCATGCGCCTGCTGCTTTGCAGCCATAAATGCCAGTTGCACACTGCTATAGGTATGTCCCCGTAATCCTTTGGCAGCAGCCATTTCAGCCAAGATATGGGCATCGAGGGCGCGGGGGATCTGCGCTTTACAAAAATAATAAGTTGCAGCAGGAGGGAAGATAGATAATACTTTATCTACTTCTTTATCTTTTACAAAGCCCGTTACAATATGTAAGTGGCGGTATACCATATGCCGCAGCTGCTCTACGATTTCTGTGATACCCGCTTCATTATGTCCTACATCTAAGATAGTTAAAGGACGTTTATCAATCACTTCCCAGCGGCCACGTAATCCCGTTAGTTTTTTAACATGGGATAAGGCTTCCGCTACACCCGCATCCGGTAGTTGCCAGTCCTGCTGTTGCAATATTTTTACCGCACTGAGTACGCCCATGATATTCTTGATCTGGTACTGCCCGCTGAGATCTAATGAAAGGCGTCTCATAAAACCACCTTTGTGGGGAAGAATACCCAGTTGCAGATGACCGGCAGATAATTCATTTTCCTGTATGATCCATTCCTGGTCTGCGAAGTGAATAGGTGCATTTAACGAAGCTGCTTTATCAATAAAAACAGATTCGATCTCAGATTGGGTTTGTGATATTACTACAGGGATCCCTGCTTTAATAATCCCTGCTTTTTCTGATGCAATTTCAGGTAAAGTATTGCCCAGTATATTCATGTGATCATAACTGATATTAGTGATCACAGAGAGCTCGGGAGTGATGATGTTCGTGCTGTCCAGTCGCCCGCCCAGTCCTACTTCTATGATAGCAATGTCTACCTGTTCCAGCGCAAAATACTGGAAGGCCATTGCTACGGTAAGTTCGAAAAAAGAAGGGTCCAGCTCTTCTATGGAAGGTTGCATCTGTTCTACGAACTCCGTTACAAAGGTAGTCGGTACCATCTCTCCGTTTATTCTTATCCGTTCCCGGAAATCTTTGAGATGGGGAGAGGTGTAAAGCCCTGTTTTATAACCGGCCTGCTGGAAGATAGCGGCCAGCATATGACTGGTAGAGCCTTTACCGTTAGTACCGGCAATATGTATTGATTTGAACTTATGCTGGGGATTGCCCAGTTGTTCACAAAGTTCGATAGTATTATGCAGGTCCTTTCTGAAAGCAGCGGCGCCTACCCGGGTAAACATGGGAAGACGCTCGTATAGATAGTTCAGCGTTTGTTGGTAGTCCATATACATTGAATGCAGGACAAATATAGGGAGAAATGAGAAAGGGAGAAAAGGCATTGCCCTTTCTCCCTTTACTATGAATATTTTTGCAGTGGTTTAGAACTGTGCAGCAGGACATCCCAGCTGGGTCTTACCAAATCTGATAGGCACAATACGCAGGGCAATGAATCCATCCATCCGGTTCTTGTTCTTCTGGAACAGGTTAGATAACATGGTAGAAGAACCGATAACCAGCGGTCCGGCCCGGAAGCCTACACCTGCATCAAACTGGCCATGTGCATTGATTTCCAGTGGCAGATAAGCTCCGAAATGCTGACCATCGATACGCGGTGTTACCTGTAACTGGGTCATCGCATATGTTTTGCTGGGGTCTGATTTACCGGAAGTAAGGGCCATTACACCTTTCGCATTCACGAAGATGCGGCCATCCACATTATAATCCAGCATTACATTCAATGCGGCCGGAGTATTCATGGTGAACTTATCTTTAGAGGCGATAGGAGTGAAGTACTGACTGATACGGCGGTAATACTGTTGCCAGGGTTCACCTTTCTTTATTCCGATATTTGAAGGATCGATACCGGAAGTACGGAGATCGAGATCTTTACTGTCCGGGCTTTTCTTATAGGTAATCCCTCCCAGGTCGGTAATAGACACACCTAAACGCATTCTGTAATCGTCTGCTTCAGGATTCCACTGGTCGTTATCATATCCCTGTAAACCATCTACTCCGTCGCGCCATTCGTATACGATACCCAGGTCCATGCCAAAGCCCAGGTTCCCGAACATCTTGTAATTGCTGAGAGTAGGCTTTTGCCAGTCGTTCAAACCTTCGCTGTAACCCATTTTAAGAGTACCGCGGCTAATATCAGCGCTATGGGAGGCATTCATCACAAAAGAAGCACCTTCTACCTGTGCATAACCGGCAGCGATACCGGAGAGCAGTTTAAGGGTAACACCCCCTTTCAGACGGTGTTCACCATCATCCTTGATCACAGAAGCATAGGTAAAGCCAAATTCATTCCACCAGTGAAAGCTGCCATTAGCCAGCTCCATATCATAATTCTGTCCTATTAATTGTTTGTTGGGGAAGTCCAGCCCGAAGAAATTGGCAACATCCGTCTTTACATTTCCGACATTAGCCATTGCACGTATCCGCCATGTGAAGGCAACAGATTGATTTTCATCAATTGAGTATAATACGGAAGGCATCATTACATCCATATTCACCCAGCCAAACTGTTTTTTGCCGGGATTAGCGGCAGAATCCAGGAAATAGTTCACATTACGTTTCATTGTCCCCGTTGAATCGGGAGGATGTAAAATGACGGAACGCGGAAAGCGTGCATACGTATTACCAACCGACCCTTCCAGGCCAGCGATATTGACATCCCATTTATAATGAGTGGCAGCTGCTGATGCCGGATTGGAAGGAACCCCGTGAATACCGGCGTAGTTGCTGTTGGCATATCCTCCAAAAGGCAACTGTGCCTGCACCTTATGTGGCTGCAGTAAAGAAAAGGTAATAATACATAGGAAGCCAGCGGCTCTTGATAGCATTACTCTAAAAGGCATAACTGTGATTAGTTGGCAATTCGGTTTCTCCCTCCTATAACGCAAAAAGATGCCATATATTGGCAAGCGCTACAAAAGAGTAACAAGTGCAAATATATTCAAATATATTATATACTTTAGAATAATATATAATAGATAGAGTGTATCTTATTAGGGACGGTTTGGAATTGCTATTACTATTGCACCCAGGTGCATATCAGGACCCGGTTTGAATGTTTTTTTAGGATTAGTTACTATTGCACCTTGAAATAGAACCTTATCAGTGCAAACTGTACTTCGGGTGCATCGCCGTTTACATTGTATTTCAGCTCTCTGGCAGCTTTTTTAGCAATTTCTATGAGACGGGGATTGTTAAGGGTAGATCCTTTTAAAGAGTGAGAAGCTTCTATTACATTTCCCTGTCTGTCAACTTTAATATTGACAGCAACATAACCGGATTCATCTCCGTCATATGTGAGGGAAGGACGACTTAACAGGGAGCGTCCGTTCAGGCGGAAATCAGATTTACCACCGCCTAATCCGCTGCCTGTATAACCACTGGCGTTAGGATCGCCATTGAGAGATCCACGGTCGCCGGGCTTGCCTGTATTACCTTCACCTGTAGAGGTATTAGAGCCGTTCGCACTGTTACCACTGGCGCTGCTGTTAGCCGTACCGCCTGTGAAAACCGCTTTGGGTTTAGGGGCAGGAGGCACCGGAGCAGGTGGTGCTTCAGTTGGTTTTTTAACTGGTTTAGCCGGTTTGGGTTCTATCGTTTTAGGAAATTCTTTAGGTTGTACTACCGGTTTTGTGGGCTTGGTAACTTCAGGGGCCTCTTCTTCATCCTGTGTGGCTATATCCTGCTGGGGAGCACTGGTATTGGCCGTAACAGGCTCCGCCTGTGGTGTGGAAGCCGTAGCAGCACCACTGCTGGGCGGATTCGGGTTCATCGGTTGTTCATCACCCATGCCTTCATCCGACGTACCTAAATTCACTTCCATTCCCAGGTCCTGGTTCGGTAATGGCGGCGGTGCAGAGAAGCTGACAAGGAACAGTACTACTAACACTAAAGCATGTACGGCAATGGTTACCCCTACGGCTTTGATCTGTTTATCTGTATTGTGCTCTTTTTTCTGCATACTTCAAAATTAAGATTTATTTTTGTCTTTTGAAATCTGGAACCCTTATCATGAACTTCCCGCTCGTTTCTCTGTACAAAAAAGCTTATACCGGACTATCTCCTTCTACCTGGTTATTATCTGTTGTATTATTAATTAACCGTAGCGGTACTATGGTAATTCCGTTCATGACGGTATACCTTACACAACGTTTACATTTTACGATAGAACAGGCAGGCTGGGTAATGGCATGCTTTGGTGCAGGCTCTGTAATAGGCGCTTTCATCGGCGGAAGATTATCTGATAAGATCGGGTTTTACCAGGTACAGTTCTGGAGTTTATTCCTGCAGGGATTGTTATTTATGGTGCTGGGGCAGATGGAAACCCTGGCCCAGATCAGTATTTGTATTTTTATATTAAGTTCTGTAGGAGAGGCTTTCAGACCTGCTAACTCCGCAGCAACGGCACACTACAGCTCAGAAAACAACCGTACACGTTCCTATGCGTTGAACAGGCTGGCCGTGAACCTGGGATGGTCTGTGGGGCCTGCTATCGGTGGTATCCTGGCCAGTTACAGTTATCATTTATTGTTCTGGACAGATGGAGCTACCTGTGTTCTCGCCGTATTGATCATGCGTATTTTCCTGCCACCAATGAAGGCATACAAAGGAGAAAAACATGTAGCACCGGTAAAAGTAAAAGGAGATAGTGTTTATAATGATGGTGTTTATCTCACTTTCATTGTACTGGTAACAATATTTGCTATTGGCTTTTTCCAGTTATCCAATATCGTACCGCTATACTTTGCCAAAGTGCTGCACATGAAGGAAGCCAGGATAGGTATCACACTGGGTATGAACGGGTTGATCATTGCTTTCCTGGAAATGGTGATGGTATATAAACTGGAAGGGAAAAGACATCCGTTACAGTTTATCACATGGGGGGTATTGCTGGGTGGAGCCTCTTATTTCTGCCTTAACCTGTTCCCCTCTGTTTTGCTGGGGCCTGCTATATTTATAATGATATTTACCGGTGGAGAAATGCTTTGCCTGCCATTCATGAACTCTTTCTGGATCAGTCGCAGTAAAACACATAACCGTGGGCAATACGCTTCCCTGTACACCATTGCCTACGCACTTTGCACCATCATAGGACCCACTTTAGGCGGGTATATGGTAGAGCATTTCGGATTTACCACCTGGTGGTATATGACGGCAGCGATATGTGCTTCAACAGGGATTGGGTTTTACCTGTTATTCAGGAAACTTACAGGTGTGCAAAATCCTGAGAGTAATCCCCTTTAATCCTTTCAATAGGCGGATTGAAATAGCCATATTTCAGGTGAGGGAATTCTTCATGGATCAGGTCCTGTAATTGTTTTATGCCCAGGCATTCTCCGGAATCAGTGATACCAAGACGGCCCATGTACCAATCGGGATCAATATTGAAATTGCGCCACTGTATCATGTTGAGGTCTGTATCACGGATCAGCTTACGCAGTGCTTCATATTCTTCTGCACTGTCTGTCATGCCCGGGAACACGAAGTAGTTGATGGAGGTCCAGCCACCAAATTCACGTACTACTTTCAGGCTTTCAATAATGTCGTCAAAAGTGTAGTTATTGGGGCGATAGTAAGGAGTGTAGATCTTTTCACGGGCAGAGTTGGTACTTACACGGATACTGTTGAGCCCTGCTTTACACAGTTCTCTTACCGCATCGGGTTTACTGCCGTTCGTATTAATATTGATGCTGCCTTTAGAGGTGTGCTTGCGGATCTCTATAATGGATTCACGGATCGTTTCCCACATTAACAAGGGTTCCCCTTCACAACCCTGGCCAAAACTCACAATCGGGAAAGGCGCTGTTTCCAGGTGAGGCACGGTATATTCGACGATCTCCTGTGCAGTAGGTTTAAAGCGCAGACGGTCCTGTGTGGATACGATACTTTCTTCTTCCGGCTGGAAAGAGATACAACCGATACAATTGGCGTTACAGGCCGGAGAGGAAGGGATCGGGCATTCCCAGCGTCCCATAAAATAGTTACGGGCAGCAGGGCAGTGGTAAGTCAATGCACAATTATCTGCCAGGTGCTGTACCAGGCGGTTATGCGGATATGCTTCCACTAAGGTTTTCACACCTTCTTTTACCTTCTTGTCATCAAAACCGCCACATTCCTGGCGGATATCAGCTTCAATACGGGTAGCAGGCACATAAAACTTACCATCTAACCAGCCTACTGCTGTATAGCAGAACAGTGGCAGGGTAGGCGCGTCCGGCATGGTTTCATAGGCTGCCAGGTAAAATCCTGTATGTGCAGGCGGAATGAAGGCGGCTACGGCCCATCCTTTATCACACAGTTCCATTTCGCCGGTTACGGCATTCAAACCAATCCCCCGGCGGCCGGGTAATTCATAGAGAGAACCGCCTTCTGGCAGTTCTATCCATTCGTCCGGATCAATAGGCCATGCATCCCAGCCGCTACGGCCGGTAGTGTGCATGGTAAGATCTTCGAAAATATTCCCTTTCCCGTCTGAGTATAGTATGTATGGAGACTGTTTCAAAATGAGTTGATTCGTTTAATGTTATCAGAGCCTGCTTTTGAAGAAAGTATTCATTTCTTCCGCTGTTACCAGTCCTGTTTCATCAAGGACTTCCAGCTGCATTACTTTATTATTCTTAAAGTCCAGCGTTAGCAGGTCGTCCCGCAAAACTACGTTATTCAGTTGGTTCCAGCCAATCAGGCGTTCTGAAAAAGTGGTCGGCAGGGTAATCCCCATGGTATCTATCCGGGCGAAAGCCGGCTGGAAGATCTTGTATTCTGCGTACCCGATATAGGCCGATGCAACGCCTGTAAGCAGCAACAGTAAGCCTATGAGCGGTTCTTTATTCTCCAGGAAGTACAGGCATCCGGTAAAACAGGTAAAAGCCTGTATCATGCGGGTAAGGCTGTTGGCCGCTTGTATATTACTGAACCTTTTCATGAAAAAGGGGAATGCGATACTGGCAAATCCCAGTATCAGGAAAAACACGGCCATGCTCCAGTTGGGCACAGGGGTTTTATAGATACCGATCCCGTTTAACAGGAAAAGGATACCTATCAGCATATGCATTACCGGCTGCAGTCGCAGACGTGTAAGCGTGTTTGGATGAAGTATACGTAATTTGTACTGTTTCATTATCTATTGGAATATACAAGCAGGTTACAAAGTTTAAAAAGCACTCTTGCGCCCACGTTGGCATCCCATTCATCATGGGAAGTGCTTACCTCCATCAGATCGAACCCGATGAGTTTGCGACCACTGTCTATCACTTTTTTGAACAGGTAGAATAGCTGTTCTGCTTCAAAGCCACCTGGTACAGGGGTGCCGGTACGGGGGCAAAGCTTAGGGTCCAGTCCATCGATATCAAAACTGATATATACCTGTTGCGGCAGGCTGGAAATGATATCGTCGCAGATGGTTTTCCAGGCTTCTCCTTCGTACTGACGGGCTTTGATATCCTTATCGAAAAAGGTCTTTACCTTTCCATTGCTGTTTTTTACATAATCCAGTTCTTCCTCGCAGTAGTCGCGCACACCTACCTGTACCAGCTTTGTGAGCTGAGGTACTTCGTTCAATGCATTATACATAATGGAGGCGTGAGAGTACTGAAATCCTTCATATCCGTTACGAAGGTCGCAATGGGCATCTATCTGTAAAATACCGAAATCACCCTTCTTTTCACCAATGGCCTTGAAGAAGCCCAGGGGAGTGCTATGGTCTCCGCCAACCAGTCCCACCAGTTTTCCTTTGTTCAGCAGCTCCATTGTCTGGCCGTACACCCATTCGTTCATGAGCTTAGTACCGGTATTTACATCTACCAGTGTTTTCTTCAGGAACGCATTTTCGGAGATATTCCCGCCTTCTGTCAGGAATTTGAGGTATAACTCAGCTTCTTTCCGCAGGTAATCGCTGCGCAGCAGCATGTGTTTATCCTGTTCCCGCATATAAAAGCCACTTTTCCAGCCGTCTTTTACATCCGCATCGTACAGGTCTACTTGCAGGGAGGCCCTGAAAATCTGTTCCGGACCTCTTGCCGTTCCATGAGTATAGGAAACGGTTACTTCCCAGGGAACCGGCACCAGTACAAGGGCGGCATCTTCTTCAGAAAAAGGTAACCCAAAGACGTTATTGGATACCAGGCTTACCGAATTGGGATCGAATTGAGTTAAATCAGCCATGATATTGTTGTTCTATTCAATATTTCGGCGGCAAAGATAGTACTTTATAGGTTCTGGACCTTGCTTTTCAGCTTCCGCAAGAGGCTGTTGTAAATTAAATGATAAGAATCATGTTTCCACTTATATAAAAAATGACTTCCGAAGGTCATTTTGAGTTAATTTTGCGCAGCGAAAGATAAGAAGCTTAATATTTTTACGATATGAAGAAATCAAACATTGTTCTGCTGGTGTTGATTGCTGTAGCCATAGGAGTGATTGTGACAGTGGCCGGCGATTTCAGTACTTATGAAACATTTGCAACGGCACGACAAAAAGAAGGGAAGGAATTCCAGATCATCGGGAAACTGGATACAACACAGACCATGCATTATGATCCTATCAGGGATGCTAATCTGTTTAGCTTTTATGTAAAGGATAAAACGGGAGAAACCCGTCGTGTAATATTCTATGGTACTAAACCTACTGACTTTGAAAAGGCAGAAAGCGTGGTACTGACCGGCAAAATGGCCGAAAACGGTGAATTCAAATGCAGTAAAATCCTGATGAAGTGTCCTTCTAAGTACAAGAACGATCAGGTAGTGACAGGCAACAAAGTATAATCAGGGCCTGTAAAATCACCCATATTTTAACTTATCAGCGACTTCGTATTGGAAACAAAATACATAGGGGAACATTTATTACCCGGACAACTTGGACATTTCTTTTCCGTGCTGGCATTCGTTGCCTCCATGGTAGCAACTGTGAGCTTTGTGACAAGTGTACAGAGCAAAGACATCGCTTCGCAAACCTCCTGGAAAAAACTGGGCCGCTGGGCTTTCGTGATACAGGCGGCTTCCGTATTTGCCGTATTCACCAGTTTATACTTTGCCCTTTATAATCACTATTTCGAATATAAATATGTATGGCGTAACTCTTCCCGCAGCCTGCCGGTAAGTTACCTGTTGTCCAGTTTCTGGGCCGATCAGGAAGGTAGTTTCACCTTATGGTCTATCTGGCAGAGTATTCTCGGACTGGTAGTGATGCGCACTGCTAAAAAATTCGAAGCGCCGGTAATGGCCGTTTTGTCCCTGGCACAGGTTTGCCTGTCCAGCATGATCATCGGGATCTTCATCCTCGGTTACAAAGTAGGTAGCAATCCTTTCCTGCTGCTGCGTTTTGCGGAAGAGAACCAGGGGCTGCCATGGGTAGCCCGTCCGGATTACCTCACCTTTGTAAAAGATGGTAACGGTTTAAATCTCTCCCTGCAGAATTACTGGATGGTGATCCATCCACCTATATTATTCCTGGGCTTTGCTTCTACTATTATGCCGTTCGCCTTTGCTTTCGCCGGCTTATGGACAAGGGAATATAAAGAATGGATCAAAGCAGCACTGCCATGGTCTTTGTTCTCTGCCATGATGCTGGGTACAGGTATTATGATGGGCGCGGCCTGGGCATATGAATCCCTCACCTTCGGTGGTTACTGGACATGGGACCCCGTAGAGAACGGCTCTTTGGTCCCCTGGCTTACGCTGGTAGCAGGTATCCATACCCTGCTGGCTTTCCGGGCTACCGGTCAGGCTTTAAAAGCTACTTTCTTCTTCTTCTTTATCTCCTTTATCCTCATATTATACTCTACTTTCCTTACCCGTAGCGGTATCCTGGGTGATACTTCCGTACACTCCTTTACAGATCTGGGAATGAGCGGACAGCTGCTGGTATATATGGCGATATTCGTATTCCCCGCTTTCGGTCTGATGTTCATCAGACGTAAAGAGATCCCCACTATCGTAAAAGAAGAAAGCACGTATTCAAGAGAATTCTGGCTGTTCATCGGCGCACTGATCTTACTGGTAGCCGCTATCCAGATCAGCTTTACTACTTCAATTCCTGTATGGAATACACTGCTTAAGCTGACCGGCCTTAAGCAGTTATTCAAGATGGACCATGATATCGCTCCTCCTTCAGATCCTTTATTCCATTATAATAAGATCCAGATCTGGATCGCTATTGTACTGGGACTGCTTACCGCTGTGGTGCAGTACCTGAAATATAAGGATACACCAAGAGGGGAGATGACTAAAAAATTAGCCATCCCTACTATCATCAGCCTGGTAGCAACAGCACTGATCGGCTGGCTGGGACATATTACCTATGATACCTATGGTGCCGGATTCCTGGTGGCTATTTACCTGATGTTGTTTGCCAGTGTGTATGCAGTGATCGCCAACGTGTCCTATATCTTCATTGTGCATAAAGGCAAACTCCGAGTGGCGGGAGCTTCTGTTGCACATATTGGTTTCGGACTGGTATTACTGGGTATCCTCATCACCTCTTCCAAAAAAGAAGTGATTTCTATAGACAGGATGAAGATGCTGGACGGTGGTTTCTTTGGCAAGGACAGCAAGGAAAATCCCCGGGAGAACCTGATGCTGCCTACGCACTTCCCCGTACAGATGGGCGATTACCATGTTACCTACGCCGGTGATTCTACTGCTGAAGGGGATGCCAAAACCTATTACCTGGTACGTTACGAGCGCAGGGAACCATCCAGCGGTAAAGTGATTGAAAGCTTTACCCTGCATCCGGACGCCTTCCTCAGCAACAGGGGAGAACAGGCGCTGACACCTAACCCCGATTCGAAACATTATCTTACTAAAGATATCTTTACCTATATCACGGCTGTACCTATTAAAGATGATGCCAGCGATACCGCACAGTATACATCGCATGAAATACAGCCGGGTGATTCCGTGTTCTTCTCCAATGGGTTCTTTATCCTGGAATCCCTGGTACCTCAGCCGGCAAATCATAATTATGTTGCAGAAAAGGGCGACCTGGCTGTGGGGGCAAGACTGAAAGTCTATACCAAAAATAACGAGCAATATACCATGGAGCCGGTATATTATATCCGCGACAGCAGTTATCAGTACAATGTGCCTGATACCGTATCTCCGCTGTCATTATATGTACGTTTCAATAAAATACTGCCTAAAGACAATAAGATCGAGTTGCAGGTGAAAGAATCTGCCACATTTAAAGATTATATTGTAATGAAAGCATTTGTTTTTCCGTTTATCAATGTATTGTGGATAGGAGTACTGGTAATGATCGCAGGTTTCCTGATGAGCATTTATCAGAAAGTGAAAGCGTTAAGGAAGAAATAACGTTTTTGAAATATATCCCCTATGAAGCGTAAATGGCCCCGTATACTATTAATGGTGGTGGCTCTCCTGGTAATTATTTATTACCTGGGCCCCCGTCCCAAAGTACCGGCATATGATCCTATTCTTCCTGTAGTACCACAGGAAGCAGGCATGCTGGAACAATATATTGCCAATAAAGAGGCGCAGCATAAGCTGAAGCCGGAGAATGGCGCCCATATTGTGTGGTACGACTCCGTTCCCCGTAAAACGAAGTACAGCGTGGTGTACCTGCATGGCTTCTCTGCCAGTCAGAAAGAAGGTGACCCTGTTCACCTGGACTTTGCCAAGCGTTATGGCTGTAACTTATTCCTTTCCCGGCTGGACGGCCATGGCATAGATACCAGCGATCCTTTGGCAACAATGACGGCCGATGGCCTTTGGGAAGATGCCAAGCAGGCATTGTCTATTGGCAAGGCGTTGGGCGAGAAGGTCATCCTCATGACGACTTCTACCGGTGGAACGCTGGCGTTGAAACTGGCAGCCACTTATCCTGATGACATCTTTGCGATCATTAATATGTCTCCCAATATTGAGATCAACGATAATCTTGTTTTCCTGACCAATAACCCCTGGGGATTGGAAATCTCCCGGTTGGTAAGGAAAAGTAAGTATAATGTGAGCAAGGATGAGGATTCGGTCCGCGCAAAATACTGGAATCGCCGTTACAGGCTGGAAGCAGTAGGTGAACTGGAGAACCTGGTGGAGACGACAATGGACCCTGCCACTTTCCATAAAGTAAAACAACCTGTACTTAATCTCTATTATTATAAGGACCCGCAGCACCAGGATAAAACGGTGCGGGTATCTGCTATTCTCCGGATGGAGGAGCAATTGGGCACGCCCGATAGCCTGAAAGAAGCCATTGCGATACCTGAGGCAGGAGCGCATGTGCTGGGTAGTCCGATGACATCGAAGGATGTGCCGGGGGTAGAGAGGGCGATAGATGCTTTTGCAGAGAAGAAATTGAAGCTGGTACCTGCCACGCTGTAAGAAAGTCGCATATAGCATAAAAACCTTAACTTTAGTATGGTTTTATGAAAGGTTTAGGAATATTTAAAGAACTATGCGCCGTCTGATATCTGCTATTTCATTGCTTACCATATTGTTATGCATCCTATGCTGCGCCGGGGCCGATGCCCAGACACGTCATGGTATGGATAGCATCCCTGTCAGTGCGATTGTAGTGAATGGAGATACGATCCCTTCTATTACACTCAGGATTGTAGAGGTGGTGGACCAGTTGCCCAAAAGGTTCCGTAAACAGCGGGAACAATGGACAAGGCTGAGGAATGCCGTATATGTTACCTACCCTTATGCTAAAGCAGCCGCCAGGATATTAAAAGATGTAAACAGCCACCTGGCTTCCCTGCATGATAAAAGGGATCGCAAGGCTTACCTGGCCACTATAGAAAAGCAGATGAAAGCACAGTTCGGAGATAAACTGGAGAACCTGTCTGTTTACCAGGGCAAGATATTAATGAAACTGATTAACAGGGAAACCGGGGAGAACTGTTATGAGATCATAAAAGAATTAAAAGGCGGGTTCTCTGCCCGTGTATGGCAAACCGTCGCCTTCTTCTTTGGCGGTAATCTTAAAAGTGAATATGACAGGGAAGAGGATAAGGATATTGAAGCCATCGTACAGGAAATAGAAATGTATCGCGGTTCGCGGGCATATAACTAATCAGCAACTTACTTTATTTGAAAGGCTCCTTCGGGGGCCTTTTTTTTACGCCTTTGATAAAGCTTAAACAGTGCATAGAAAGAGCAGGTACTCTCCTATAAAGTTTTTATAACGGCTAGTCAACCTCTATATAACCCCTATATAAGCCCTATCTTTATAGGTACGGCTTATATAGGGGTTATATAGCAGTTATATAGGGCTTATATAGGGGTTATATACCTGAGCCGGCTGAATATCAACAGGTTATCAGTACTCACTAATATTTCGATGCTTTTTTTATACTGATTTATAATGCATTAAAATATACTGAGAATCATTATATCAGTAAATGGTAAAAATTCGATGGGAGTTTAGTCAGGCAATTTATTAAAATCAGACCCGTTTTTAGCTAACTTTAAGCATGCAATTCAGAATAATTCTCACATGCCTTCTTTTAGGAAGTATCACCTGCGCAGGGCAGGAGTCATCATCCGGGGATAGTACCCTTTTTTATGTAGACAGCGTGGAAACAGTTTCCAGAATGGGCGCAATAAATCCGGAGAACATAGCATTCGTCAACGTGGTCAGGTTTAAGAAAGTACCGGAAAAGTATGCAGCAAGAGGTATCAACAGTATCATTTATATAGAAACCAAACCATTTGCCCGCGAGCGGTACACTAAGTTATTAAGTGAGCTTTCTCCTGCATATGCGGAAGCATTAAAAAAATATAAAAGTGACAGCAGTTTCCAGTATATCCTGGACGGAGCTGTGCTGACAAAAAGTGTTGAATCCTCGCTGGCCGCACTGGAAAAGAAGGGGATAGCTGATATCTCCATCATTAGCCCTAAAATCCTTAAAAAGCAGTATAAAGTAACGGGGATGAAAACCGGGGTGGTGATCCGGTCTAAATAGATATTATCTTTGCACTCCACCAAAAGACTGGAATTTTCCGATGAAATTAGATATACTGGCCATAGCAGCTCATCCCGATGATGTAGAGCTGGCCTGTGCAGGTACCTTAATGGTACACGCTGCCCAGGGCATGAAAGCAGGAGTGCTGGACCTCACCCGCGGTGAGCTGGGTACCCGTGGCAGCGCTGAGATAAGAGCAGCAGAAGCGGCCGCTTCCGCTAAAGTAATGGGGCTGGCTGTCCGTGATAACTTAGGGCTCGCAGACGGTTTCTTCCGCAATGAAAGGCCGGAACAAATGCTGTTAATAGCAGCGATCCGCAAATACCGGCCGGATATTGTCCTGGCCAATGCTTTTGTAGACCGTCATCCGGACCATGGGCGTGCCGCACAATTAATCTCAGATAGTTGTTTCTTATCAGGTTTAAGAAAGATAGAGACGCTGGACGAGAATGGAAAGCCACAGGAAGCATGGCGTCCTCCCCAGGTATTCCATTTCCTGCAGGACAGCTTCACACACCCCGATTTTGTGGTGGATATCAGTGACGTAATAGAGCGCAAAAAAGAGGCTATAAAGAGCTTTAAAACGCAATTCCTGGCACCCGCAGCAGACAATGAGCCTAAAACCTATATTTCTTCACCGGCTTTCTTCGAAAGTGTGATCAGCAGGGACCAGACGATGGGTAAGATGGTAGGGGTAGCGTATGCAGAAGGATTTACAACTGTAAAGATGCTGGGAGTGAAGAGTTTTAAAGATCTGATCAGTAACGTCACCTGATCTGTTGATGCCTTTCCACAAGAGCTGAGGATATTTTAAGCACCCCGGACCAACTGAGAGGTTGGTCCTTTTTAATATAATTAAATTGGAATAGCGGGGACAATAAGAACCTTGCTTCCTCTAAAAGGAAGGGCACACACCAGGTATTTTCTACAATTGGATTGGTCAACCACTAATTACGCATTAAATGAAAAGATCCTGTGTAGCATCAAATTCATCGCTTTTGCTAAGGCTGTTTTTAATAAATGGGATAAGTGCCAGTCCGATTGTGAACACAACTAATAGTACATTTCTCAATTTCATTTCCTGATCGTTTTTAAAAAGTATCGTATATGATTATATAACTAAATACTGTGCCAAAAAGTTACGGTTTGCTTCATAAATCGTTAAGATTATATTATGACTTCTTCCTTAAAGGGTAGAATTGGCTAAAATAGCTATCATGCACTGATTTCGTAGTTGTATAGAGTTTTTCAATATGTAGGGTGGAAAAATCTATTTGATTTATAGTTGATTCGATATAATATTTGCATCCGAATAACAAGACTAAGACACAATAAATCAAAATTCGACATACAATCATGAGAAATGTAATTTTATCTGTAGGCTCAGAATTTCCTGAGTTCAAAAAAACCGCAGTAATATCTATCGAGAAAGGCAAGGAATTTTATGAATTGTCGTCTGAAGAATTAAAAGCTTCTGGTAAATGGGTAGTAATGTTCTGGTGGCCTAAGGATTTCACCTTTGTTTGTCCTACCGAAATAGCTGAATTTAATAACCATTACCAGGATTTCGTTGATCGCGATGCGGTACTGATTGGTGCTTCTACTGACAGTGAGTACGTGCATGCTGCATGGAGAAGAGACCATGCTGACCTGCGTGGCCTGCATTTCCCAATGCTGGCTGATACCTCCAAGTCTCTGGCAACAGAACTGGGTATCCTGGAAGAAAATGAGAAAGTAGCTTACCGTGCTACCTATATCATTGATCCACAGGGTATTGTACGTTGGGTTTCCCTGTACGACCTGAACGTAGGCCGTAATGTGAAAGAAGTGATCCGTGTACTGGATGCGCTGCAGACAGATGAGCTGTGCCCTTGCAACTGGGTGAAAGGAGAAGCTACACTGGCTAACTAATGAATTTACGTGGGCTAAAAGCTCCGTAGAACTCCGTGTTCGTAGTATTTTGACTATCATATCAATGCAGGCTCTATGGAGCCTGTAAGAAGGATGAGAGGTACGTTTTCTACAACAAACACAGAGTTCTACGGAGCTTTTAGCCCCTTTCTTTTAAACACTACTATTATGTTTGCAACAACGAATCAGGATACGGCTATACAATTATTACAGGCAGTAGGATTAACAGAAGCGCAGCTTTCCACGCGTTTACGTTCACTGGCTGATACGGATGCCCGTTACCTGAAAGACCTTAAGATAAACGTTACCAATTCCCTCACAGCTACTACTTTATCAAAGAAAGAAGCTTACCTGTTGGGGCTGGCAGTAGCCGTAAATGAGAAGCATGCGGATTTACAGGCATCCTTCGAAAAGCTGGCTGTTCAGGAAGGTGCTACAGCAAAAGACATAGCTGAAATTATCAGCTGTACATCCCTGATGAATGCCAATAATGTTTACTACCGTTTCCGTCATTTTGTGAATAAGGAGTTTTACACCGCTACACCAGCAGGTATCCGTATGAGCATCATGGCTAACCCGGTGCTGGGTAAGGAGTTCTTTGAACTGGTAAGTCTGATGGTTTCTGCGCTGAACGGCTGTGAAATGTGTGTGACTTCCCACGAAGAAGCATTGTTGAAACATGGTACTGAGCAGCAGCGGATTTTAGAAGCTGTAAGATTAGGCGCAGTATTAAGAAGTTTGGTCGTACTTTTGTAAGGTAAACCACCTTTTTGTGTAAATAGTGGCGATAATAGGGGATGTGGATATCTATATTATAAATGGCAAGTAGCCCTTGTAATGAAATGAAGATCAGCAGTTTGTATTATTTTATACGATTACAAGATTTGCACATCAGGGTATTGTTAATAAAATCGGGGTGTAAATATTTGCATTAATCAATAATAAATGCGACTTTTGCAGTCCAAAATTTTTGTATCATGGCAAGAGTATGTCAGGTGACAGGAAAGAAGCCGATCACGGGTCACCATGTTTCCTTCTCCAATATTAAGACTAACAGGAGATTTCTGCCTAACCTGCAGAAAAAGCGTTTCTTCCTGGCGGAAGAAGATCGTTGGATTTCTTTGAAAGTTTCTGCTGATGGTTTAAGGACTATCAACAAGAACGGTTTGTATGCGGTTGTAAAAGACTTGCGTGCAGCTGGTCAAAGCATCTAATTATAAGCATTCACTTTAATTTGTATAGACAATGGCAAAAAAAGGCAACCGGGTGCAGGTGATATTAGAATGTACAGAGCATAAGACTTCTGGTCTGGCTGGTACTTCACGTTATATCAGCACCAAGAACAAAAAGAATACTCCGGAGCGTCTGGAGCTGAAAAAGTTCAATCCTATAATGAGGAAAGTAACTGTTCATAAAGAAATTAAATAATTGTTGAGTTGTTGTATGGTAAGATGGTTGTAAATGCAGCTATTTGTTCCATACAGCCATGAAACCATAAAACAATAAAACAATGGCAAAAGGTGCTTCAAAGAACGCGAAAGTAAAAGATACTAAAGCAGCCGCTGATTCGAAAGTGTGGACGAAAGTGATCAAGGCGGTTCGTTCTCCTAAAACTGGTGCTTATACCTTTAAGGAATCAATCGTGCACAAGGATAAGGTGCAGGAATACATGAGCAAGTAATTGGCTTTACTGATAATACTATAAAAGCTGTCCTTACAAGGGACAGCTTTTTGTGTTGGTAGTGGATAGCGGAATATTGAAATGTCAGGAATGCCCGGTGTTTGTAGCCATTTTGTCTGTCCGGCCTGCCTTGGCATTCTTTGTGCAGTAGCTGGTGCGGCTCACTTGTACTTTAAATTCAGTAACTTGACGCTGCGAAATTGTACTGTGGCCTGTCAGGCCATAGACTCAAAATAAACGACCATGAGTTTTTTCAATAAGTTATTTTCAAGGGAAAAGAAAGAGAGCTTAGACCAGGGATTACAGAAGACAAAAGAAAACTTCCTGACAAAGATCGGTCGTGCTATAGCCGGCAAATCCAGCGTTGATACAGAAGTGCTGGACAGTGTAGAAGAAGCACTGGTATCTGCGGACGTTGGGGTAGATACCACCGTTCAGATCATTGACCGGATAGAAAAGAGAGTAGCTAAGGATAAATATCTGGGAACCAGTGAGTTGAACAGGATGTTGCAAGAAGAGATTGCAGCGTTACTGGTAGATGCACCAGACAGTGGCTTTCGCGATTTTGATGTGCCGGCAGGTAAAAAGCCTTATGTGATCATGGTGGTAGGTGTGAATGGTGTGGGTAAAACCACCACCATCGGTAAACTGGCCTATAACTTCAAGAAAGCAGGTAAAAGCGTACTGTTAGGGGCCGCGGATACCTTCCGCGCAGCGGCAGTAGACCAGCTCACTATCTGGAGCGACCGGGTAGGTGTACCTATCGTTAAACAGCAAATGGGATCAGATCCCGGAGCAGTCGCTTTTGATACGGTACAAAGCGGGGCCGCAAAAGATGTGGACGTAATCATTATAGATACCGCCGGCCGTTTGCATAACAAAGCGCACCTGATGGATGAATTAAGCAAGATCAAACGCGTGATGAAGAAAGTATTGCCGGAAGCGCCTCATGAGGTGCTGTTGGTACTGGACGGCTCTACCGGACAGAATGCCCTGGAACAGGCGCGTCACTTTACCGCTGCTACAGAAGTAACTGCCCTGGCTATCACCAAGCTGGATGGTACAGCAAAAGGTGGGGTGGTACTGGCCATTGCCAATCAGTTCAAAATCCCCGTTAAGTACATCGGTATTGGTGAAAGAATGGAGGATTTGCAGGTGTTCAACAAAGAAGAATTCGTAGACTCACTATTTAGTATAAATAGCTGATTATCATATAAATTGCAACGTATGTTGATAAATTAGGTCCGGGTATATTCCCCGGACTTTTTTTATGGGTGGATGTTGGATGGCATGCCAGCGGCACATTTCTTGTGTTACAGCGCCTATCATTAATTGTTTAACATAACTCCTTAACAAAGCGTCTCATATGCAGATCACCTCCATAGACCGAGTTGAGAACATTAGCCCCCAAGATTTCAAAAAGAATTATTACGACAAACATAAGCCTGTTATTATCACCGGACTCAGTAAGAAATGGCCTGCCTATACAAAATGGACCTGGGACTATTTTAAATCCGTTGTAGGGAAACAGACCGTAGGATTATATGATAATTCCCGGGCAGGGGCCAGGACCCTGGTAAATGGGGCCGATGCCTATATCCCTTTCGGGGATTACCTGGATATGGTAAAGAAAGGGCCGGTACAGCTGCGCATTTTCCTGTTCAATATCTTCCAGCATGCTCCGCAGATAGCAGAAGACATTATCTGGCCGGATGAGTATACGCCCCGTTTCCTTAAAAAGTACCCTATGTTATTCGTAGGAGGAGCAGGTTCTGTAGCGCATATGCATTATGATATCGACCTGTCGCATATCTTTCATACCCAGTTCATAGGACGTAAAAGGGTACTGCTGTTTGATAACCAGCAATCGCCTTATATCTATAAAATGCCACTGACAGTAGAAAGCGCTGCCAGCTTTGTGAACTGGAGTGAACAACTGGATACGGAACAGTTCCCGGCCCTGAAACATGCCAAAGGGTATACCACCATCCTGGAACATGGGGACACGATGTTTATGCCCGCCGGTTACTGGCATCATATGGAATACCTGGACAGTGGTTTTGCCATGAGCCTCCGGGCAATGGACCATACCCTGTCCGGCAAGCTGAACGGGTTATATCACCTGGTAGGGTTAAGGGGGATGAATAACCTGCTGATAAAACTGGCCCCCGAATGGTGGTACCACTATAAAAGGAAGGTGGCAAAAAAGAGAGCGGAACGCATTTTAATTGGGGGTTGACATTTCGTAATTAATTAGTTACCTTTGCAATTCTTAAAACAAATAACCCCCACTAAGGCTCATAGTCACTAAACAGTAAGTCTGCTGTTCTCTTCGTTCGTGTCTGGATGTCTTCGTGGCGGTAAGTAAACAAGCCAAAGGCTGGTTTACCTATAAAACAAATCGCGCTTGAAGACAAAAACTTTAAAGAAAGATAAGGTTAATATAATTACGCTTGGGTGCTCCAAGAACATGGTTGATTCTGAGGTCCTCAGCGGACAGTTGCTTGCTAACGATATCGATGTAGTGCACGAAAGTGGCCGTAAAGATCATAACATAGTGGTTGTGAACACTTGTGGCTTTATCGATAAAGCAAAAGAGGAATCTATCAATACGATTCTGGACCAGGTAGAACTGAAACAACGCGGTCGCCTGGACAAAGTATACGTTACCGGTTGCCTCAGTGAACGCTACAGGGGAGACCTGGAAGCAGAGATACCGGGAGTAGATGCCTGGTTTGGTACCATGGAACTGCCACTGATCCTGAAACAATTTGATGCCGATTATAAAGCAGAACTGTTGGGTGAGCGTTTGCTCAGTACCCCTACACATTATGCTTATCTGAAGATAGCCGAAGGCTGCAACCGTACCTGTTCTTTTTGTGCGATCCCCCTGATGCGTGGTAAACACGTATCAAGACCCATAGAAAGCCTGGTGGCAGAAGCTGAGAAGCTGGTGAATTCGGGAGTGAAGGAGATCATGCTCATTGCACAGGAACTGACCTATTATGGCCTGGACCTGTACAAAGAACGCCGGTTGTCTGAACTGCTGCGTGCTTTGGCTGGTATTAAAGGGCTGGAATGGATTCGTTTACATTATGCCTATCCGCATAAGTTCCCGATGGAGATCCTGGATGTAATGAAAGAGTTCCCGAACATCTGTAATTACATCGACATGCCTTTACAGCATGCGGCCGATAATATGCTGAAAGCCATGAAACGCCAGATCACCCGTGTGGAAATGGAAGAACTGGTAACAGCTATCAGGGAAAAGGTACCGGGCATTTGCCTGCGTACTACGCTCATTACCGGTTTCCCGGGAGAAACGCTGGAAGACGTGGAAGAAATGAAAGCCTTCCTTGAAAAAATGCGTTTCGACAGAGTTGGGGTATTTACCTATAGTCATGAAGAAGGTACTTCTGCACATGACCTGGAAGATAATATTCCTGCAGAAGAGAAAGAACGCAGGGCCCAGGAGATCATGGAAGTACAGCAGGAAATTTCCCTGGAGAAGAACCAGGAGAAAGTTGGCCAGGTGTTCAGGGTAATAGTGGACAAGAAAGAGTCCGGCCGTTACCTGGCACGTACAGAGTTTGACTCTGTAGAGGTAGACAATGAAGTGATCATTAACACTACCAAACGCCTGAAACCAGGAGAGTTCGTAACAGTGAAGATCACGAAAGCTTTTGATTATGACCTGGAAGGGGAATTAATCTGATTACTAAGAATTAAATCAGTTAATACGACTGATGATATACAACGGCTCCCGACGGAGCCTGAACAAAGCAAATCAATGATAACATTTGAATCACTCGGCTTACAAGAGCCAATTTTAAAAGGAATCCTGGATCTTGGATTCATCGCACCTACACCTATACAGGAAAAAGCAATTCCAGTGTTGCTTGGCGGCGACAGGGATTTTGTAGGACTGGCCCAGACGGGTACCGGTAAAACAGCAGCTTTTGGCCTGCCGTTATTACAGCAAATCGATTTGAAACAGCGTCACCCCCAGGGGTTGATATTATGCCCTACACGCGAACTGTGTTTGCAGATCACCAATGACCTGAAGAATTTCAGCAAACACCTGGGTGATGTGAGCATAGTAGCAGTTTACGGCGGTTCCAGCATCGTACAGCAGTTACGTGATCTGAAAAGAGGCGTACATATTGTTATTGCTACTCCCGGCCGTTTACTGGACATTATAGAGCGTAAGGCAGTTAACTTTACCAACGTTCGTTATGTTATACTGGATGAAGCAGATGAAATGCTGAACATGGGATTCCAGGAAGACATCAACAATATATTATCGAACACTCCGGATGAGAAGACCACCTGGTTGTTCTCTGCTACGATGCCACAGGAAGTTCGCCGTATTGCTCAGAAATACATGAAAGATCCTTTTGAGCTGACGGTAGGTAACAAAAACAGTGGTAACGTAAACATCGAGCATGAATACTACGTGGTTCGTCCCCGTGAGAAATATGCCGCGCTGAAACGTATTGTGGATTACAATCCCGATATTTTCGGTATCATCTTTACCCGTACTAAAATCGAATCTCAGGAAATTTCTGAATCCCTTATCCGCGATGGTTACAATGCAGATGCCTTACATGGTGATCTGACACAGCAACAGCGTGATAAAGTGATGAAGCGTTTCCGCGACAGGTCTTTACAGGTACTGGTTGCAACTGACGTTGCTGCCCGTGGTATCGACGTGGATAACGTTACACACGTAATCAACTACGAACTGCCTGATGACGTTGAGAACTATACACACCGTAGCGGCCGTACCGGTCGTGCCGGTAAGTCTGGTATCTCTATCGCAATCATTACTGGTCGTGATATCGGAAAGATCCGTCAGATTGAAAGAGTATTAGGTAAGAAGTTTGTGAAAACGGAAGTACCTGATGGTTTTGCAGTATGCGAAAAACAACTGTTCGGTCTTGTACATAAAGTACATAACGTAACTGTAAACGAAGAACAGATCGAGCCATACCTGGAACGTATATATGAGCAATTTGCTGAAATGAGCAAAGAGGAAATCATTAAACGTTTTGCTTCCCTGGAATTCAATGAATTCCTGGAATACTACCAGGATGCACCTGATCTGAATGTAAAGGAAGAAAGACGTTCACTGGATGGTGGCGCTGCGGGTGCTGACCGTGGTAGCAGAAGCAACGGGAAATTCACCCGTCTGTTCATCAACCTGGGTTCTGTAGATGATTTTACCCGTGGTGATATGTTACGTTACCTCTGCGATACAAGCGGCGTACGTGGCAATAAGATCGGACGTATAGACCTGAAAGGTGTGTATTCATTCTTCGAAGTAGAAAACGACGTGGTAGCACAGTTCCAGGAAGTTTTCAAAAAGGCAGAATACAACGGCCGCAGTGTACGTATAGAAATGTCTCAGGATGGTGATAAACGTCCAAGGTCTGGTGGCCCCGGAGGTTCCGGTGGCAGTCGTCCTCCACGTGAAGATGGCGGTAAACGCTGGGAACGCAGTGGTAGCGGTGGCGAAAGAAGCGAAAGAGGTGCAGGTAGCGGCAGAGCTAAACCAGCATACAAAAAAAGATACTAATTTTTAGTTGATATTTTGGAAGAGGTTGTATCGTATTTACGGTACAACCTCTTTTCGTTAGGGTACCTGAATAAAAAGAGACTCATGCTTATGAGCATCAAAAAAAATAAAGGTTTTCGAACATTGGCCGGATACTTGCCTTTATCCTATGTCCAAAATAGCTGGATAGCGTCGCAAATCTAAAATTTGAACTATCTTGTTATTTCTAGTGCATTCCTTGTTATGACAGAAGAAAAAAAGCAGACATTATCACCAGTAGTACCCTTTTCATTGTTTTCCGCAAAAGACATTGAACTATTTCAGGCCGGTACACATGCACACCTTTATGAGAAATTCGGGGCTCACGCCATGGAATACGAAGGGGTAGCCGGTACATATTTTTCAGTATGGGCGCCTAATGCTGCTTATATCTCAGTGATAGGAGCGTTTAATGAATGGGACCATTACCGCCATATCTTATTCCCCCGCTGGGATAAGTCCGGTATATGGGAAGGGTTCATTCCAAACGTGAAACAAGGCACACTGTATAAATACTTCATCCGTTCAAACTCAGGGGAAGAATTACAAAAAGGAGATCCGTACGCCAATTACTGGGAAGTACGCCCTAACACCGCTTCTATTACCTGGAAGCTGGACTATAAATGGAAAGATAAAAAGTGGATGGAATACCGCGGTAAACATAACAGTCTTACCAGCCCGTATTCCGTATATGAAGTACACCTGGGATCATGGCGGCGTCCGGATCCATCCAATCATGAATTGTTCTACACCTATCCCGAAATCGCCGCTAAGCTGGTGCCTTATGTAAAAGACATGGGCTTCACACATGTGGAACTGATGCCTGTAATGGAACATCCGTTCGACGGCTCCTGGGGATATCAGGGTACAGGATATTACGCACCTACTTCCCGTTATGGTTCCCCGCAGGAATTCATGGCGTTCGTGGATGCTTTCCATGAAGCCGGTATTGGTGTGATCCTCGACTGGGTACCTTCACATTTCCCTTACGATGCACATGGTTTATTCCGTTTCGATGGTTCGCATACCTATGAGTATGCGGATATGCGTAAAGGCTTTCATCCGGATTGGAACAGTTATATCTTTAATTACGGCCGTAACGAAGTGCGTTCTTTCTTATTAAGCAATGCAATTTTCTGGCTGGATAAATTTCATGCAGACGGATTACGTGTTGATGCGGTAGCATCCATGATCCATCTCAGCTATTCCCGTCCTGCCGGTACATGGGAACCCAATGAACATGGCGGGCCCGAAAACCTGGAAGCTATTTCTTTCCTGAAAAATATGAATGAAACGATTTACAGGCTCTTCCCCGATGTACAGACTATCGCTGAAGAATCTACGTCGTTTTATGGCGTATCACGTCCTACATTCATGGGCGGATTAGGGTTTGGTATGAAATGGATGATGGGTTGGATGAATGATACCCTGCGTTATTTCAAAACTGATCCGTTTTTGCGCAAGTGGGAACAGGACCGGCTTACTTTCAGTATTACCTATGCATTTACAGAAAACTTCATGGTGCCTTTTAGTCATGATGAAGTGGTACACGGCAAATCTCCCATGCTGTATAAAATGCCGGGAGACGACTGGCAGAAATTTGCCAATCTTCGCCTCATGTATAGTTACATGTTCACGCATCCTGGTACAAAGCTCTTATTTATGGGAGACGAGTTCGGACAGACATCTGAGTGGAACTTCCGTTCGGAACTGGACTGGTTCCTGTTAAAGCATGCATCTCACCAGGGCTTACAGCATTTTGTAAAAGCATTGAATCATCTGTATACTTCCCAACCCGCATTATACGTAAAGCAATTTGATTATTATGGTTTTGAATGGGTGATCGTATCGGATTATGATAATTGTGTACTGGCATATAAACGTAAAGGCGCCGATCCGAAAGACGATCTGCTGATCGTACTAAATATGACCCCTGTACCGAGAGAAAATTACCTGGTAGCAATGGCAGAAGAAGATAGCTGGACAGAAATATTAAACAGTGATGATCCGCAGTTCTTCGGAAGCGGCGTTATGAATATATCCCCTGTTAAGACCCGGAAACAATTTTATAACGGGAAAGAATATACTTTAGAACTCCGGCTTCCACCTTTAGGTGCTGCCATTTTCAAAAAAGGTTAGTATATCAATATAATATACAACGCCACTAATTGATATTGTAATATATATCCCGCCTTCAGCGTTAGTTGTTTCAAAAGAAACTGAATCGTAATACGTTAAAATATTTTTCTACGCTGTTAAACTTTTGTTTATTTTCTCTATCTAAAGAATGCTTTACTTATAGAAGTAATAAAGGCTGTTAAAAAACGTTAATAGTCGGGAATGCTTTGTAAATAAAGTATTTTTTTTAAAACATAAACCACTCTTTATCATGAGAACCTATCTCCGAAACAACGGATGGTGGCTAGCCATTACTATGCTTTTAGCTGTCATCGTTTACTCCTGCAAGAAAGACGAATCTGCACCAACAACATTGACTGCTAATCAGCAGAGACTGAATGTCTATTTTACAGACAATCCAGGCTATTTTGACAATGTATTCCTGGATATCCGCAAGGTAGAAGTATTGGTTGACACTTGTACTGCCACTGGTGACAGTGATTGGGGAGATGACTATAACCGTTGCTGGTGGGGTGAAGACCACCACTGGGGTAAAGATTCCTGCCAGGTATGGGATTCATTACCTATCCGTGCGGGCGAATATGATGTATTGTCGCTGCGCAACGGAGCAGACACCTTACTGGGTAACGGTGTAGTACCAAAGGGTAAAGTAAAGAAGATCGTTATCACCCTGGGTGATAATAATTACCTGGTAAAAGACAGCGTAAATTATCCGCTGAAATCACCTTCCGGTCAGGTAAAACTGGTAGTGCAGATCCGTCCTGAAGAGTGGGAAGAATTTGAAAGCGGTAACTTCCGCCTGTGGCTGGATTTCGACATCGATCGTTCAGTTATTCAGACAAGGAACAACCAGTTCATTCTGCGTCCTGTGATCCACGTATTTACGGCTAAACAAACCGGTAGTATCTCAGGTGTGGTAAAACCAGCTGATGCATGGCCTGTAATCACGGTGTACAATGGAACAGATACTGCTTATGCATTACCATGGAGAGATGGTCAGTATAAACTGAGAGGTCTGAAAGCAGGTACTTACAGTATGTTTGTAAATGCTTCCAATAACTACAAGGATACTACCATTACTGGTATCGTGGTAGAAAAAGGTAAGAATACAAGTATAGATCAGATTATACTGAGCAAGTAATTATAGCAGGACAAGCGCAATAAGATACGATTGGCCGGTGCATACTTTTGCACCGGCTTTTTTTTGTTAACTTTGCATCAAATAAACCTATGAGACTGTTCATACTATCTTTTTTACAATTAATGATGTTAGCCGCGTTTGCACAAGAGAAAACCAACCAGGTAGATGCGCTGAAACACAAGCAGGGACCATGGTCCGAACAGATGCCCGAAGTGAAAGGAGAACCTGGTTATACGTGGGAAGGCAATTACGTAAATGATTTCAAAGAAGGAGTGTGGAAAAAATATGCAGAAGCTGGCGGTATAATCGCAGAGGAGACCTATAAACATGGCGTATTAAACGGACATTGCCGGTATTTTTACTCTAATGGCCTGGTGAGTGCAGAAGGATCATTCATAGCAATAGATATAGACGGACAAAAAGAGACTTACCGGGTGATAGACCCTGTTACCGGTGAGGAAAGAATGGAAGAAATAGCACGGACTTCCAATTCCCTGAGAAATGGGGTATGGAAAGTATATGATGAAGATGGGCATATGACCAAGGAATACTATAAGAGAGGAGAACCAGTGTCTCCTGAAGAAATGGATACCCTGGCGCCTGCTACCCCACAAAAACCTGCTCCTGTTAACTTTTTGCCACATCAGGCTACCGGTGGAAAGAAAAGCAAGCATTAAAATTTATTACTCAGTGATCGCTGCCAGCTTTCTTTTTGCAGGAAAGGCAGGTGATCGAACCAGGAAATCCAGGCAATAGTTACACTTACCGCTACAAAAGAACCAGCCGTCACATCTTCAAAGAAGTGCTGGCTCATATACATGCGCGAGTATGCCACCAGTAAGGCCAGGACCAGGTATAACCAGCCATAGCTTTTGCGTGGCGCAATGTACGTCAGCACTACTGCTGCTGTGAAAGCGCATACAGTATGACCGGAAGGGAAACTGAAATGGTTGGACAGCACTTCTATTTTAGGCACATAATAAATAGGGAGTGTAGAATGGAGAAAGTAAAGTTTAGGTCTGGGAGCCTCAAACAGCCATTTTAACGGGAAAGCGACCAGTGCGGTAAGAATATAACCGGAAGCCAGTAATAAGCTACTCCTGTAGCTTACAAACAGCAAGAGAAGAGGCAGCACTACGGCTGTGGTAGAACTTCCCATTTCGGTGGCATAGGGAAAGAATACATCCCCTGCCGGAAAATGAAGGTGGTTTATAAAGAAATAGATATCTTCTTTGGTATAGATGATCTTAATGACGATCGCTGCGAAGAGAATAAAAGTGTAAGGGAATAACAGTGATTTTATTCTCGAAGCAGTATTCACACAATTATTATGATAGGGCGATAGGGACTTTTGCAATCAGGATCAGTTAAAATGTTAAAAAGGCTGTTTCCACAACTGTTAACAGCGTGTTATCCCGCAAAAGTATAAAAAATGGGATGGACTAACCAGTGATACCACAAATTAGTCAATCCCATTAAAAAGATCTGATATAAAGGTTAAAGAGAGTTATCTTTTTTCCGTTTGTTATGAGCGGCTTCGCCACCTTTTTTCCCAATTTCGGCCATATGTTGCCTGTTTCTGCTAACAGCAACACCACCTTTACGGCCAGCCTCGCGCGCTTCTGTAGAATTAAACTCATGGGCTACACCCTGTGCATGTGCTGCACGTCCGCCTTTACTGGCAATCTGTTTCTGTAACTGTGCATCCATAGAAGCAAAGCCGCGTTTGTCTTTACGGCTTGTTGTCTCTTCTTTGGTGTCGTCATTAGATTTGTGTTCTGACAATGTACCAGTGTGTTGGTGTTGATGCTCATTAGAATGATCCCTTTCCTGCTTGTCCTGTTCACGTGTAAAGTGATTACTTTGTTCTGCAGCCATAAAATTCAATTTTGAAAGGTTTAAAAAATGGGTTCCATTTAACGTTATATAAAATTGAGTACGTTTCTTCTGTACAGAGGTGGCGCAACTACCATGCCGTGTCTGCCTAAGACGTTGTATTTGAGGTTTTACGCATTTTTGCGCCGGAGAATGGGAAATTACTGTGGAGTATGCTTAACAATATGTAGCATGTTGAGGACACAATGAATATTTAGTGAACCGGATGTTAATTTCCTGCTTAAGATTGAGCGTCAGAAATACATTTGTAACAAGTCGTTAACAATAATGAGCTGTTCAATTATTTTAATCCTGTTCATTTTGTTCATTATTGGATTAAGGCATGTAAATGCTTTGACTGTATACTATAACGTGCTACTTTTGATTAACTCTAAAGTTGGCATAGGTTATGAAAAGGCACTAAGATCTCAATCTACAGTGCCCTTTTTTTATAAGTTCATTAAGGGGTTAAAACAAAAAAATCCCAAATTCAGACTACGAATTTGGGATTTATATTTTGAAGATTTTTGTCTTTAACTACTTAATAACAAGCGTCTCGAAGTTTCGCTCTACTACGATCTTTACAATGCCTGCTGCAAAGTTGCTGTTATTCAGTTTGAAGGTTTTACCATCCACAGTGTATTGTGTTGCTTTGAAAGGTAAACCGTGCACCTGTACGCTGTGGCGCTTGTAAGCAGCCTTGTATTGCCCGAAGAACTTCTTTCTCAGTTCGAAGTGCTGTTTATCCGAGCTTTGCTTAAAGCGGATATCATTATACAAACCATTTTTATATCCGTAATGATCTCCTGCATCTTCATATAAAGAGCTGCTCACTACCTGATCGCTGTAATATACATGCAGGATCATTTCTTCAGACACATCTCTCTGCTCTACATACTGGATCTTATCATAGTTGGGTATCACTGCGCCTGCTTTTACGAACAGGGGCATTTCATCCAGCGGGGTAGGAATGGTGATCAGCTGTGCACCTGTGTATATCTTGTCGTTAAAGTAATAGTACCACTGGCCTTCCGGCAGGTATAATTCCTTTTCCTTCATACCTGGTTCAGAGACATGTGTGACAAGCAATGAATCTCCCATCATGAATTCATGGGAGCGGTCCAGTGTTTTCTCATCATGCTGTGCCACGAAAGACAGCGGGCGCAACATAGGGGTACCATATTTAGTGTATTGCCTGAAAGTAGTGTAGATGTATGGCAACAACTGGTAGCGCAATTGTATGAACTTCTTATTCAGTACCTCGAATTCCGGCCCAAAGCTGAACGGCTCCTGGTTGAATCCTGTTTCATTACTGGCAGAGTGAGTACGCATCAGTGGATGGAATACGGCCAGCTGAATCCATCTCAGATAGAGTTCTCCGTCCGGTTCTCCTATGAACCCACCGATATCACTACCCGCAAAGGAAATCCCCGAAACGGCCAGGCGCTGGCATTGTACAGAAGCCAGCCATAAGTGGTCCCAGCTGGAAACATTGTCGCCTGTCCAGAGGGAAGACCAGCGCTGCGCCCCAGCATAACAGGAACGGGATATTACAAACGGACGGTTAGGCATCAGGAATTTCCGCATACCTGCGGCCGTAGCCTGGCTCATTAAATGGCCGTAAATATTATGTGCCTTACGGTGACTTACGGCTTCTCCGTCATAGTCGTGACGTACATCTTCCGGAAAAGTACCCATCTCAAAAACAGCGGGTTCGTTCATGTCGTTCCACACACCTCTCACACCCATTTCCACCAGTTCTTTGAAGAGACCAGCCCACCATTTACGTACTTCCGGATTGGTATAATCAGGGAACACACATTTGCCGGGCCATACATCACCTTCCATGAGGGCACCGTCCGCACGTTTACAGAAATAGTCGTGTTGGGTACCCTGCTGATAAATGCCATATTCAGGATCTACTTTAATCCCCGGATCTATGATCACTACGATCTTAAAGCCTTGTTCGGCCAGTTCTTTGATCATTTTGGCCGGTTCCGGGAATCCTTCCTTGCTCCAGGTGAAGCAGCGGAATCCTTCCATATAATCGATATCCAGGTGAATCACATCACAGGGTATTTCTCGTTTGCGGAATTCTGCCGCAATCTCTTTCACCCTTTTATCAGGATAGTAGCTCCAGCGGCATTGCTGATAACCTAACGCCCATAATGGTGGTAGTTCGGGTGTACCAGTGATGCTGGTATAGGCTTCGGCTACCTTCATTAATTCAGGGCCGTAAATAAAGTAGTAGTTCATTTCCCCGCCTCTTGCCCAGAAGCTGGTAGTACCTTCTCTTTCCTTACCAAAATCGAAGATAGTACGGAAGGTATTATCGAAGAAGATACCATAGCCCATGCCTTTGTGCAGACCATAATAGAAGGGGATATTGCGGTACAGCGGATCAGTATCTTTCTGATAGCCATAGGCATCTGTACCGTAGTTTTCCAGGCGTTTATCGAATAAATTGAGATCGGTAGGTTTATCGCCCATCCCATAGAACCGCTCACCTTCCTGTATCTGCTTGCTGCAATAGACGATCTTACCACCTTTCTGCAGATAATATTGCCAGTGGAAGCCCATCTCATCCTGGTTGATGATGCGGCCTTCAGGATCTGTGATGGTAAGGCGCATATCATCGCGAGCTATAAATACACGTAATGCATCTGTATATAATTCGAATGCTTCTTCAAATTCACGGAGTCCGAAATTGACAGGAGATTCTTCCAGGCGGTCGCTGACAGCGTAAGAGAAATCGCGTTGGAATTTGCCATCGGGAGCATAGCGGAAGCGAATGATTTTGTCTGATATGATCCTGATTTCAAGGATCGTTTCTGAGGTATAAAAATAGAAGTAATTACCTTCTTTTTTCCATTCTTTAATAGTATCCGGATAGTGTTTTGCCGAATATTTACCTGACGAGGTTGTTACTTGCATAGTTCGCTTTTAATAATACCAAATCCCATGTTCGTGTCAGTATAAAACATATGTACTGAGTTGAAACACATAGACTCCCATTCCTTATCGAAACCCAAAATACTCAAAAAAAATATTGTTTTAACATTGTTTTACGATAGATGCTGTTTAACCAGCGTTTACCTGTAAAAATAAGACATTGACCAAAATCTTTATACAGGCAATTTAATCAGACATTATCTTGTTAGTAATAATATACTTTTTGCTTTAACCTAATTTTTACCGGGGGTGTTTTCGCAACACCCCTTACTTTTTTTGAGCAGCAACAACCTCTGCTATTCTACCTCTTCCGGCCAGCCACACTTTACCATTATAAGTAGTAATTACATTGAATCCCACTTCACTGATCATCTTCCAGTGCCTGCCACCATCTTCGGAGAGATCTGTGCCCGAAGTACCTGTTGCAATCAATATTTCGGGTGTAATGTACTTCACACAGGACCTGTACCCATGTGGAGGCTGTAAAGGTTTTTGCCAGTGAAGACCACCATCAGCTGTCAGCAGGCAATTACCGGTAGTTACTGTATCATTCATATAGTCTCCGCCCACTGCTACTCCTTTTAGCTGGTTATAAAACGCCACGGAAAAAGCGCCGGTGCCGGAGCGTCCCTGTATCATGGGCCAGTTAACGGGTTTGCCTTCTTTGAAAAAACGGCTGACAGTACCGCCGGTAATGAAACATGCCGTACCATCCCGCAGGGTGGTGATACTGGAATTACTGGCAGCGAAAATTGCTTCACCCTCTTTTGCAACAGGTTGCTGCTTAGCTTGTTGCCACGATAGCCCGCCATCATGTGTTGTAATAATGGTGAATTTTCCATTCAGCGGATCACCAATGGCGATGCCTTCTTTAGCATTTTTGAAAGTCATACCATCAAAGAAAATCCCCTTTGTATCGTTGTGATAGACTGTTTGCCAGGTTTTACCACCGTTGGTAGTCAATACGATAGATGCAGGTTCGCCTGCATTTAACAGCAGTGCCCGCTCATTGCTGAAGGCGAAGATAGTGCGCCAGTCGAGGGTATCATAACCAGGTACGCTGATCCATTTCCAATCTTTACCACCATTCTCCGTTATCCCAACTTTTCCTTCTGTTCCGGACACCCATACGGTGGAATCGTTTACCACGCTCATACCACGAATACTCTTAATAGGAGGGTTTTCCAGCATGTGTACAGTGTAGGTATCCTGTGCAATAACAGGTGTTATAAACAGGAAAAAAGCGACGGTAAAAAACAGATAATTTCTTTTATACATCTTTTTGTGATAATTTATGGTTAAGTTGTATGGGAAGAAAATTACAAAATCATTCGAAAGTGTAAAGTAGATTTATATATTTGCAAGCACTGCGTTTTTTTCTGACTCAGTTTGTACTAATTACTAACCTCTATCATAATACTATTTAATCATTGCAATCGCCGGCGCAGATAACGAGAAATATACTATTATCTTTCCTATGCACCCTATCATTAGCTGTGTTGCATGCACAGGAAAAGCCCTATATCTTCGATTCTTACGGAGTAAACGAAGGGCTTTCCCAGAATTCTGTGTATGACATCCTGGAAGATAATCAGGGTTTCATGTGGATCGCTACCCATGATGGGGTGAACAGGTTTGATGGTTACGTGTTTAATGAATACCGTTTTAATCCCAGTTTACAGTCCATAGACGGGCATGGAAAGGGAAACCTGGGTGTTCGGTCCAATACGGGCGGGCGGGCGCTGATTAACCGCTTTGAGTTAAAAGGATATAAAGGGTATTCCCTGTACCGGAACTATCATCGCCAGCTGATCCTCACACATAACTACGGTATCAGTGTATATGATGAGTATAAAAACTCCTTCGAGAAAACAAAACTGGAAGATACTTTATGGGCCAATAATGCAGAACGCGACAGTGGTATTAAGTTCCGCATCCTGGGAGAGGATACGGTCGCACATCTGCTGTGGGTATGGCGTCCGATGAAGGGATTATATGTGCTGAATGATTCTACGTATGCCATCAAACGGGTGATCATGTATCCGCCGGCTATGACCCGCAAAGGACTGGTGGCGCAGGCCGTGATGAAAGATGAAAATATCATCTGGATGAACTTTGAGCCGGGCGAGCTGCATGCGATGAATACTAAAACCTTGCGCCTCACCACTTATTGCCTGCCAGGTATCACTACACATTCAGTATTGCGCAACCTCAATAAAGACTCCCTGATCATTGCCAGTAAAGGGCATATCATCATCTTCAATAAAAAACTGAATAAATACACAGACCTTCCTTTTGATCAGCAAAAAGAAAAGGACCCCACTTTTGTGCCTTTGTGCATGGAACTGGACCATAACGGGAATGTGTGGATAGGAGGGAATGATGGCGTGATCGTGTATAATGTTCGCAGGAATGAGATCATTAATCATATTGTAAGTTTCAACGGTTCTGAAGCACGTTCATGGAATATCGTCACCTATCTGTACCGCGATGCCGCAGACAATATGTGGGTAGGTACCGATGGGGACGGGATCAAAAAATATTCTCCTAACAAAAAAGTATTTAACCTGTACCGTTCTCCCTTTACCACACATAATATGGTGCGCTCCGTTTATAAACATGATGATGGCAAACTGTATGTGGGATTGATGAATGACGGGCTGGACATCTATGAAAAAGGAGGGAAGTTCCTGGAACGTTTACCGAATGAAGAAAGGCCCACACCTTTTCCGGGTGCTAATCTGAATGCGATCTGCCGGGAAGATTTTGAGCATCTCTGGTTTCACTTCACGGATATGTCTATCGGGCTGTTTAATGTACATACGCGCAAGTTTGAAGACCTCACAAAGATTGTAACCGCACTGGGAATGCCAAAGCAGGAAGATAATTATCCATTCCTGTTCAAACATACCAGTGGAGAAGTATATTTTAACTATGGCTGTTATCTGCTGCAGATTATTCCATCAGAAAAAAACTACCAGATAGCCATTGTACATGAATTCCCCGATGAAATACTCACCAGCTTTTACGAGGATTTTCTGGGTAATAAATATGTAGGTACTAAAAGTGCTGTATATGTTAAAAAAGTAGACAGTTCGCGCTGGGAAATGATTGCATTACCTGCCGGTACTATCGTAAAATCCATCAATAAGAATGCAAGTAAAAGGTTGTTATTGGCTACATCCAAAGGATTGTTCGTATTGGATGAAAATAACCGCATTCTCAAACATTACAATAGTTACGATTATCCTTCTCTTATCAATGATTATTTCTACGGAGTATTACTGGATGATAAGGACAGAATATGGGTAAGCCATAATAAAGGATTATCCCAGATCAATCCTGTAGATGATGAAATCACCACGTTTAATTATGAAGATGGATTACAATCAAATGAATTTAATACAGGCGCGTTTTTCAAATCATTGGATGGCGAACTGTTCTTTGGCGGTGTACGTGGCGTGAATGGCTTTTATCCGAAGGATTTTAAAAATAATCCTTCCAAACCCAAGGTGGTTATCATGCGGATGGAAGTGCTGGATAAACCTTATGAATCCGATACCGCTTTATCTTTATTAAAAAGAATAGAACTCCCTTATAATCATAATACTATTGCAATAGAGTTTGTACCACTGGAGTTTACAAATCCATTGAAGAATAAGGTACAGTATAAACTGGATGGAGCGGATGAAGACTGGGTACAGGCTGGCGCTTTCCGGATGGCACGTTATACGAACCTGCGCCCTGGTACGTATACATTTAATGTACGGGCGTCCAATAATGATGACATCTGGAATTCAACGCCTACTACTTTAGAGATTGTAATAAAAATACCTTTCTGGCAATCATTATGGTTTCGTTTTCTCCTGCTTTTGTTATTGCTGGGCGTAGCCTATTACTTCTCTACTTTATACCTGGATTATAAGATCCGTCATGAAAAACTGAAGCTGGAAAAAGAACAGGCAGTAGACCAGGAAAGAGCGCGTATTTCCAGCGACATGCATGATGACCTGGGATCGGGATTATCTACTATCCGTTTGCTGAGTGAGATCGCCAAACGCAAGTTGCAGGACAGTTCCCAGACGAAAGAACTGGAACGTATTTCCGAAGCGGCAGGAGAACTGGTAGATAAAATGAGTGAGATTATCTGGGCAATGAATTCTTCGAATGATTCGCTGGAAAACCTGATTGCTTATATGAGAAGTTTTGCCGCAGATTTCCTGGAACATGCGAATATAAAACACCAGTTTTTTATTCCTGAAAATATTCCTAATATTAAATTAAGCGGAGGGACCAGGCGTAACATCTATCTGGCCGTAAAAGAATCACTGCATAATGTTGTAAAGCATTCAAAAGCAACAGAAGTGGTGATACAGATAGAGATGCATGAAAATATGACTATCCTGCTAAAAGATAATGGTAAAGGTTTTGATCAGGAAAAAGTGCGGTTGTTTGGGAATGGTCTGAAGAATATACAGAAGAGAATGGAATCTGTTGGAGGACATGCAGAGATCACTTCTCATAACGGCACGATAGTTTTGCTAAACATACCACTAAATTAATATAGATTTGTACAATAACATGGATGTGTTATTGTGCGAGCCTTGATAATAACATTACAACTGATACAAAATGACTGTATACTCAAAAAAGAAGCAGGATAACATGGATATCATTGCTGTAGCAATAGTAGAAGACAACTATGATATCCGTACAGCCATGGAGTTATTGATTAATGGCTCAGATGGATATGCATGTATCGGCGCTTTTAACAATGGAGAAACGGCAGTAGAACAAATTCCCAGCTTGTTACCTAATGTAGTACTGATGGATTTCAATCTGCCCGGCGGAATGAATGGTATTCAATGTATTGCAAAGTTGAAAGGGGAATTTCCGGACATGCATTTTATGATGCTGACAGTGTATGAGGATGATGATAAGATCTTCCAGGCACTGGAAGCAGGCGCGAGTGGTTATATTCTGAAGAAAACCCCTCCGGGAGAGTTACTGGAAGCGATAAGGGATGTACATGAAGGTGGTTCTCCCATGAGTTCGCAGATCGCCAGAAGGGTAGTCGCTTATTTCCAGAAACAGGCAAAGCCTAATCCGGCACTGGAAGCCCTGACTTCCCGTGAAAAGGAAATCCTTGACCAGTTATCCAAGGGATTCCTGTATAAGGAGATTGCCAGCAACCTGTTTATCAGTATTGAAACTGTAAGAAGGCATGTACATAACATCTATGAGAAACTGCATGTACGCAGCCGCACAGATGCAGTAAATAAATATTACAATAGATAATACTTTTATATTTGAAAAAAAACGGCTCCGTAGAATCATCTACGGAGCCGTTTTTTTTTATAAAAAAAGAGCAAAGGCACTTTCTGCCTTTGCTCCCCGATCAAAAGGTTGTTTGTACTGAGATTACCTGTTGGGATTGCTTACCCTCACCGGGCGCAATTTCTGATAAGATTTATGCAACAGGTGAGCAACTAATACCATAGAGGCAATCAGCAGACAAGCCAGCTTGAATAATAGACTGGTTTTCATAGGGGATAGAATATCTTAGTTAAGGAATGTTGTTTAGCGCATCATCTGCCACGAGTCAAATTTGCGTAGCAATCTGATGAACGTACCACTTAGCCTGTTTAATGAGCGTTGCTCTTTTTTAACCAGGAAAGTAACGGTTAGTACTGTTAAAAGTACAAATGATAGTAGGATAAAACTCGTTGTTTTCATAGTTTAGGACATAGGTGTTAGCGACAAGACGATTGATTGTAAATATAAAAGATTTAATTATATAAAGTAAATAATGTGAATAACTTTTGTGAATAAATTTTTCTGTGATTTAAACAATATTTTATTCATGGTTTTGAGGTATGTTTTATGGATTGATAATGAATTGTTTTTCATTAAATTAAGCATAGTGTATAAATTCTACTTGGGATCATACAATGAAACCTGTATTTTTGCCAGCAACCGGATTTTGCTAAAAGATTTAGTAATATTGCTACCCGGAAGGGGTACCCCGACTTTTAAACAGTAAATTGGAATTTCTATATAATTATGGCTAGTACAGATAAGAAAGAACTTTTTGCCGCTGCCTATAACGAAGACTCAATCCGGTCGCTGGACTGGCGGGAACATATCAGACTTCGCCCCGGTATGTACATTGGTAAATTGGGAGATGGTTCCAGTATGGACGACGGCATCTACATTCTTTTAAAGGAGGTGGTAGATAACTGTATTGACGAACACACCATGGGATATGGCAAGCAGGTGGACATAAAGGTAACAGAACATAACGTTACCATCCGCGACTTTGGTCGTGGTATCCCCCTGGGCAAGGTCGTGGATGTTGTGAGTAAGATCAATACAGGTGCCAAGTACGATAGTAAAGCGTTCCAGAAATCAGTGGGATTGAACGGTGTGGGTACCAAGGCGGTAAACGCACTGGCCAGCTATTTTAAAGTAGAGTCTTTCCGGGATGGCCGTACCAAAGTTGCCGAATTCGAACGCGGTGTACTGGTGAAAGAACATAAAGAAGCCCCCACCAAAGAACCGAATGGTACGCTGGTCACTTTTGTGCCGGACGATACCGTTTTCAGGAACTACCGGTATATTCCCGAATTCCTGGAAAACCAGATGTGGAACTATTGCTTCCTGAATGCAGGTTTAACCATCAATTTCAACGATAAGAAATATATCTCCAAAAATGGTCTGCTTGACCTGTTGCAGCGTAAGACCAATGAAGATGAGTTGCGTTATCCTATCATCCACCTGAGAGGGGAAGATATAGAAGTGGCTATTACTCATGAGAATTCTTACGGGGAAGAATATTATTCCTTTGTGAACGGCCAGCATACCACCCAGGGTGGTACTCACCTCGCCGCCTTCCGCGAGGCATTCGTAAAAACCATCCGTGAGTTTTATAAGAAAGACTACGATGCAACGGATATCCGCGCTTCTATCTGTGCTGCTGTTTCCATCAGGGTACAGGAGCCGGTATTTGAATCGCAGACCAAGACCAAACTGGGTTCACTGGTAGTATCGGAGGATGGGCCTTCTGTAAAGGCATTCATACTGGACTTTATGTCCAAACACCTGAATGACTTCCTGCATAAGAACCCGGGCACCGCAGAATCGCTGAAGAAACGTATTGAGCAGAGTGAACGTGAGCGTAAAGATCTGGCAGGTATCAAGAAGCTGGCAAATGAAAGGGCCAAGAAGGCGAACCTGCATAACCGCAAGCTGCGCGATTGCCGTATTCACCTGAATGAAGAGATCACCGGGAAAGAGAAGAGGGATATGGAAACCAAACGACTGAATACCACCATCTTTATTACGGAAGGGGATTCTGCCAGTGGTTCCATCACTAAATCACGTAATGTGGAAACACAGGCCGTATTTAGTCTGCGTGGTAAACCGCTGAACAGCTTCGGTCTTACTAAAAAAATCGTGTACGAGAATGAAGAGTTTAACCTGTTGCAGCATGCGCTGAATATAGAAGAAGGACTGGAAGGCTTACGCTATAACCGGATTGTGGTAGCTACCGATGCTGACGTAGATGGTATGCACATCCGTTTATTGTTGCTGACCTTCTTCCTGCAGTTCTTCCCCGACCTTGTGAAGAATGGTCACCTGTACATACTGGAAACACCGTTGTTCAGGGTGCGTAACAAGCAGGAAACGATCTATTGTTACAGTGATGAGGAAAGACAACGTGCTATCAGGAAGCTGGGCGCTAAACCGGAGATCACCCGTTTCAAAGGTTTGGGAGAGATCTCCCCCGACGAATTCGGCACCTTCATCAGTGACGATATGAAAGTTGAACCGGTGATCCTTTCCAAGGATACACATATCCAGAAGTTACTGGAGTATTACATGGGTAAGAATACACAAACCCGCCAGGAATTCATTATCGGTAACCTGCGTTATGAAAAAGATATAATAGATTAATATGGGAGTAGTGCATATTGTATTTGGCGAGTCGTCTGTATCTGCACTCAGCGGCGCTTTTGAACTGGATGAACAACTGAAGGGAGATGTACTTTTTTTTGAGGACGACCTGTCGGTGGGGCCTCTGTTTATACTGGATACCAAAGACGGGCAGGCTGCCCGCAAACAATGGTGGATGCAGCTGACAGGTGCCGTAGCACCTGTGCTGGCAGAAGGAGTGGAAGCTCCGCCTGAAGAAGATGACTTTGAAAAGTTCCGCCAGTTAAAGGCATTATTAAAAGCCGAACCAGAACAGGAAGTGTGGGTATGGGCAGGGCAGAACGCCCGTGATGTTTGCGGTTACTACTGGCTGATCAGCCAACTCTATGATTTTGCAGGCCGTATTCATATCATTTACTTGAACAACCTGCCTTTCCTGAACGAGAAAGGCAGCGTATTTTATCCTACGCATCTGCACCAGATATTGCCTAAGGAATTTCTGAAAGCAAAGAAACTGGCGCGTGCTGTATCATTGGCGGAGTTTGAACTGGATGGTGATGAATGGAGCCGCCTGATGAACGAGAATGCGGGTATCCGTTTACTGGAAGGTGGTAAGAAGATCAAAGGAGAACCTACTGCTTTTTACGATAAAGAGTTGCTGACGCAGACAACTGCCGAATTCCAGAAAGCATCCAAAGTGATCGGCCTGGTTACAGGGAAACTCAAGTATCCTGTAATGGACCAATACCTTGGCTGGCGCCTGAAAGACCTCATCAAACAGGGAAAGATAGAGAGTAAGGGTGAATTGAAGACTATTCGTGACTTTGAAGTGAAACTGATCTGACATGATTACAATAACGCCTTTAGACCTTTGTGGCAAAGATGACAGGGGAAGTAGTTACGAGTGGTCGTCTGACGGCCGTTCCGGCAATTTTATAGTTGGTTACCGGAATGCAGGCAGCAGCAGTGGCCAGCATTATCATGAAGGTAAAAGCGATAATAAGAACCCAGAGATACTCTTCCTGTTTAGCGGAAAGGTAGCTATTCACTGGTGTGCACTGGATGGCAACAGGATAGAAACCGTATATGCAACAGCACCTGCAAGGATAGAGGTACCGGCCAATATATGGCATCAGCTGATAGCAGAAACGGATTGCTGCTTTATAGAATTAAACTCCCTGGCAGATGTACAGAAAGATTCTGTACGCATATGGAGAGATGACTTTGAAAAGATGATCAATAAATAAATTATGAGCGACATCGATAATACACAACCAACAGACGATTCCTTACAGAATATTATTCACATTGGGGGAATGTATGAAAGCTGGTTTCTGGATTACGCTTCATACGTGATACTGGAGCGTGCGGTACCAGGCGTGGAAGACGGTTTAAAGCCCGTACAGCGCCGTATCCTGCATGCGATGAAGGAAATGGATGACGGGCGCTATAATAAGGTGGCCAACATTGTTGGGTCTACCATGCAGTATCACCCGCACGGGGATGCCTCTATCGGTGATGCCATCGTGAACCTGGGGCAGAAAGACCTGCTGATAGATACACAGGGTAACTGGGGGGATGTACGCACAGGGGATGGTGCGGCAGCAGGCCGTTATATTGAGGCCCGCCTTTCCAAATTTGCATTGGAGGTAGGCTTCAATCCCAAAACCACTACATGGCAGCTAAGTTATGATGGCCGTAAGAACGAGCCGCTGACTTTACCTATGAAGTTCCCGCTGCTGCTGGCACAGGGGGCGGAAGGTATTGCGGTGGGGTTGTCTACAAAAATATTACCACACAACTTTATAGAGCTGATCGAAGCCTCTATCAAATATCTGCGCGGAAAGAAATTCGAACTGTTCCCCGACTTTGTTACCGGGGGTATGATAGATGTGGCTAACTACAACGATGGTAAACGTGGTGGTAAAGTACGTGTAAGAGCACATATCGAAGAGAAGGATAAAAAGACGCTGCTGGTAAAGGACGTGCCTTATGGCGTTACTACTACAGCCCTGATGGAGTCTATCGTAAAAGCCAACGACAGCGGTAAGATCAAGATCAAGAAAGTGGTGGATAATACCGCCAAAGAGGTCGAGATAGAAGTGCAACTGGCACCTGGCATTTCGCCTGATATCACCATTGATGCGCTGTATGCCTTTACAGACTGTGAGATCTCCGTATCTCCCAATGCCTGTGTAATCGTGGATGATAAACCCCGTTTCATCACAGTATCTGACCTGCTTCGCTATTCTGCAGATTTCACCCGTGAACTGCTGAAGAGAGAACTGCAGATCCGGTTGGCGGAACTGGAAGATAAATGGCACTATACTTCCCTGGAAAAGATCTTCTTTGAAAAGCAGATCTACAAGGAACTGGAACAAAAACATAAAGACTGGGAGGCTGTTCTGGTAGCTATCGATAAAGGATTCAACCCTTATAAGAAGCAACTGAAGAGAGAAATCCTGCGTGAAGATATTGTGAAGCTGACTGAAAAGCCGGTACGCCGTATCTATCGCCTTGATATCAATGAACTGAATGAACAGATCAAAGGTATTGAAGCGGATATCAAACAGGTGAAACATGACCTTGTGAACCTGGTAGATTACACTGTAACCTATTATGAAGGACTGCTGAAGAAATACGGTAAAGGACGTGAACGTATCACTGAAATCAAAACCTTCGATACTATACAGGTACAGCAGGTGGCGATGGCTAACACCAAGATCTATGTGAACCGTGCTGATGGCTTCATCGGTACTTCCCTTAAGAAAGATGAGTTTGTAGCAGATTGTTCCGACCTGGATAATATCATCATTTTCCGCCGGGATGGTAAGATGCTGATTACCAAAGTATCAGACAAAACCTTTGTGGGTAAGGATATCATCCATGTAGATATCTTCCGTAAAGGGGATGAACGTACTACCTACAACATGATATATGTAGATGGTAAGAGCGGTATCAGCTACGCTAAGCGTTTTAATGTAACCGGTATTACCCGCGATAAAGAATACGATCTTACCATTAAGGGAGAGAAGAATTCAAAGGTGCATTACTTCACCGCTAATTCCAATGGTGAAGCGGAAGTAGTGACTATCCGGTTAAGCCCTAACAGCCCTGCGCGCAACAAGGAATTCGATCTGTACTTTGAAACAATTGCCATCAAGGGCCGTAATTCAATGGGTAACCAGGTGACCAAATACCAGATCAAGAATGTGAAGTTCAAAGAGAAAGGGGTATCTACGTTGTCTGGTCTTAAGCTCTGGTACGATGAGAAAATGGGCCGTTTGAATACAGAAGAAAGAGGTATTTATATCGGCGCTTTTGACGGAGAGGATAAGATCTTTGTAGCATTCAAGAATGGTCATTATGAACTCACCAACTTTGAACTGACCAACCGCTACGAAGCAGATGATGTGATCTATATAGAGAAGTTCAATCCTGAAAAGATTGTATCAGCTATCTATTTTGATGCGGATAAAAAACAGTTCAATGCGAAACGTTTCTATATAGAAACGCAAACGCTGAATAACAAATTCCTCTTTATTAAAGAGGGTAAAGGTAATTACCTGGAGTTCATCACCACACATGCTGAACCGGTCGTATTGTTAAGCAGCGGTAAGAAACGTAATCCTGATGTGGAAGAAGTTGACCTGTCTGAATTCGTGGAAGTGACCGGCTGGAAGACAGTAGGAACAAGGATTGCAGGAGAAGATATGTTTAGCGCGGAGCTGGCTTCTGATGAAGAAGAACCTGATGAAGGAAACATACAGGGAGAGTTATTCTAAGTTATATACTTATATGAAAGGCGTCCGGGATTACCGGGCGCCTTTTTACATTGGCTGAAACCGGACAATGCATGTTTCAAAACCGGACATTTTTAGGATAGTAGGGATTTGATTATCAATCATTTAAAATCTGGCATTAACTTGGGGGCCCTGCCATAAATTCGCCATATATATGTTAAGGAGCTATTTTAAGGTCATCTACAGGAACCTGTTAAAAAACAAGGTTTTCTCAGCCGTAAATATCTTCGGACTGGCCATTGGAATTGCCGCCTGTTTTTTCATTTTTCAATACGTCCATTTTGAATCCAGCTATGATAAATTTCATAAGCAGGCAGATAATATCTACCGGGTAAATATTTCTTTTTCGGGGAGTTTTGGAAAGCTGCACGCGATGACGACGAATCATCCCGCAGTGGGGCCTGCAATGAAAGCAGAATTCCCGGAAGTGACCAATTTTGCAAGGATATTCAGTTCCACTCTTATAATTCCTGCATCCCCCATGTCCTATACCGATGCAAAATCAAATACAGTCTCATTTAATGAAGAAAAGATCTTTATAGCAGATCCTTCTTTCCTCACCATGTTTTCCTTCCCCTTTATAGCAGGAACACCTTCTAATGCATTATCGCAAGCCTCTTCTATTGTAATATCCAAAACAATAGCAGAGAAATACTTTGGGAAGGAAAACCCTATAGGGAAGACTTTGAAATTTAATATGCAGATGCCGTTGACCGTAACCGGTGTTTTCAAGGATGTACCGGAGAACTCGCATATCAAATTTGATATGCTTATTTCCACTAAGACATTGGACGACAACTGGCAATATGATAACTGGGGATGGCCTGAGTTTTATACGTATGTGTCACTGGTTCCGGGAACAGATCCCAAAAAGGTAGAAGCAAAATTCCCGTCCTTTATAAACAAATACCTGGGTGCAAAAATGAAGGAACTGAACTTTGGGACTTATTTTCATCTGCAGCGCTTAACGGATATTCATCTTAAGGATGATGATCTCAAAGGACCAGAACCCAATGGTAGTGAGAAAGAGATTTATTTCCTGTCTGTCATTGGCGTATTTATTCTCTTCATTGCCTGGATCAACTATATCAATTTATCTACCGCTAAAAATATCGAACGTGCAAAAGAGGTAGGATTGAGAAAAGCTGTAGGCGCAGTTAGCGGACAAGTGATCTGGCAATTTATGATGGAATCTTTCATTATCAATCTGCTGGCATTATTTGTAGCCGTGTTGATCATTATACTTTGTTTCCCTTATTTTGGTATGTTCATCGGTAAAGACCTGAGACATGGGTCTTTATCTTCCGGTCTGTGGAATGCGTCGGGATTCTGGCCGTCTATGGCAGCCATTTTCCTGTCAGGGGCCTTTATTGTAGGTGCTTATCCTGCTTTTGTATTATCCGCATACAAACCAGCTATTGTATTAAAAGGGAAGTTCTTTCAATCTGCCAGGGGCATTTTATTGAGAAAAGCACTCGTTTCTTTTCAGTTTGTATTATCGTTGTTATTGATTGCAGGCACACTTACCGTATACTGGCAGTTGTCATTCATGCGTAACCAGGCACTGGGTTATAATAAGGAACAGATAGTAGTGGTAAAGTCGCCTGCTATTTTTGATTCTACCTATTCTTTTAAGATAAACTCCTTTAAAACACAGCTCCTTGGTAATCCGGCCGTAACCAATGTTAGCACTGTTACTGATATACCCGGTAAAGCCATGATTGGAAGAAATACGGTGAGAAAAGGGAGTGATGACAAAACGCATAATTATACCTCATATATTACACAGGTGGATGAGTCTTTCGTAAATACATTTCAGATGGAAATGGCAGCGGGCAGAGGCTTAACGCTTCAGGATACGACTAATATTTTCAGAGGAGATGTTACCAGGGTACTTATAAATGAGAAGGTCGTTAAAGCGCTTGGTTATGAAAGTAATGAAGCGGCTATTCACCAGAATATAATATTTGCCGCCGGTCCCGGAGAGGTGAGGGGAGAGATCGTAGGGGTACTTAAGAACTATCACCAACGCTCTTTAAAAGAGGATTATGATCCGATTCTTTATTATTATCCTGTAAATAATAGCTGGAGTTATTTTGCCATCAATATGAAAACAGATCGGCTGCAAAGTAATCTGTCTTCAATTGGACATTTGTATAAAGATGTTTTCTCCGGTAATCCATTCGAATATTTTTTCCTTAACGACTATTTCGATCGGCAATATCAGACGGATCAGCGCTTTGGAAAAGTGTTTGGTTTATTTACGGTACTGGCTATTTTAATTGCCTGTTTAGGGTTGTTAGGGCTATCCAGTTTTGTAATTAAACTGAGGACAAAGGAGATTGGTATCAGGAAGGTATTAGGAGCCTCTGTATTCAGCCTGCTGGCATTATTCTCCAGGGATTTTGTAAGAATGGTTTTACTGGCAGCCGTGATCGTTATACCGGTTATCTATTTTGTAGGTAATCAATGGCTGGACAACTACGCATTTCATATTCAGCTGAGCTGGGAGATTTTTGTGGTACCCCCTTTACTGTTATTGACGATCTCTCTGACGACCATCAGTATACAAAGTATTAAGGCCGCATTGGTGAACCCTGTAAAGAGTTTGAAAACAGAGTAATTTTGGAGTGCAGGACTTAGCTGTGCAAAAAACTTAGTCCTTATATTAATTTTTCTTCTTTGTTTTTTCTACTTGTTCAGCATTGATATCCTCTGCTGTCTGCGGTTTCATCATATTCTTCCGTCGCTGGTCCAGTGGTTGTTGTACCGGGAATTTGCCTAACGGTAAAGCATCATGGAAAACCTTATCTATATGCATCCATTTTCCTGCTTTCCATTTAAATCCTTCATAATCAAGATCCGGAACAAAAGTAGAAGGTTTACTTTTCTGATTGGTTTCTGATATCAGGTGATCATATACGATCATATCCATTTCAGCATTATAACTAAGGCTGATAGTAGCGTCCTTTTTATATTCAAGGATAAACCTGTTGCGTGTAGGTTTAGGTGTGGAATCTTCCATAAAGATAAAGAAAGGACCACCAAAGATGGGTTGTCCGTCTTTAAACATCAGTACATCTATCAGCTTCTTCTGACTGCGGATATTGTTAGCGTCCCAGCCAAAGAGGGTATAAAACTCAGAATTGAAATAATGACGCTGAATGATCTTATAATATAAACACCCGTACCAGCTTTTGTTATTGGCGATGGTATCGGGGTTCATGTAATCAGAGTTGTCGAATAAAGGGAACAGCTTCAGTTTACCATCATCAGTTTTCATCTGTATCGCACCATAATGATGGTAGAAGGTTGTTTCCAGTTCCAGGCCCCAGCTAAAGATGCGGAAAGAGCTATCCTGGGGATATTGAATAGAAATGGTAGTCAGTGAATCGAAGCGGAAATTGAATGAATAAGGTGTTTTCAGGGCCTGTACCAGCTTGGGAATAAAGCGATCGTTGGCATCCTGTCTTGCCTGCTCGTCCTTACCCCGGAGGATCAGGTCTGACAGGTAGTGCAGGGAATCCTGCTGTACAGCCATGGAAGCAGCATCAGCCGTACTGATACGTTGTGCCTGCAGACTACCGTAAATAAAAGCTGGTAAAAGAAGTAATATGGCTCTGAACATAATCTTATTTACGTTATATACAACAAATTTATTGTATGATTCGGGAAAAATCCAATAAACTATTGTAACGGCTGTCCATTAAAGGATGGGGGATAGGGTGATGCGGTTGTGTGGAAGGAATGAATACAGTGTACATGCCCATGTTTTTAGCGAAGTTCATGTCACTGAGGGTGTTACCTACCATAATAGCTTTTGAAAAATCGATATCAGGAAAGTCGGCCTTTGCCTGCAGGGCCATGCCGTTGTTAGGCTTACGGCAGGGGCTATCGCTGTCTATATCCGGGCAGAAGTAGATTTTGTCTATACGGCCACCGTGCCTGCTGATCTGTTCCAGCATATTGGCGTGAATGACGTTTAAGCCATCTACGGTCAGTAATCCCCGGCCTATGCAGCGTTGGTTGGTAACCATTATGATATGCCCGAATTTAGCCGCCAGGATAGATTGGGCTTCCAATACACCGTCGGCAAAGTGAAACATATCCCAGTTGAGTACATATCCCCCTTTGATCTCATTATTAATTACCCCATCCCTATCCAGGAATAATGTCCAGGAAGTATCTATCTGCATAGTATTTAATTAATTGCCCAGTTCTGTCTGCACCCGCGCATAATCGTCCGGAACACCAATATCAATGAAATAAGTATCACTTATAAACCCATACAACGCTTTACTTTTTTCCAGTACCTCTTTTTCAAAGGAGAATTGCTGTGGCAATCCCAGGCTTTGCAGGTATTGTTTTGAAGTGAGATAGATACCACCATTGATCAGTCCTTCTTCGCGGAATTGTTTCTCCAGGAAGGCAGTGATACGGCCGTTTTCATCCAGTTCCACACTCCCATAGCGTTCGAACTGGTACATGGGTTTTAAAGCCAGAGACAGTGCGCTTTGCTTTTGCTGATGGAAGCTGTATAATTGATTGAGCGGTACGCCAAAGAAAGTATCTCCGTTGGTGATAAAGAATTCATTGCCTTTCACCTTAGACATAGCCAGCAGGATACCACCACCGGTGCCTAAAGGTTCATCTTCTGTCACAAATGAAATCTCTATCTCTAAATTGGCTTCATTACACCAGTCGATCACCTGTTCTGATTTATACCCGAGAGACAATACCACATGCGTGATCCCCTGTTCCTTTAAGTATTTCAGCAAATAATACAGGAAAGGGTGTTTGCCTACAGGCGCCATGCATTTAGGTTTATCTGCCACTACGCTGCGCAGGCGGGTACCCAGTCCACCGGCAAGAACAATACATTCCGTAATCATGGGAAAAGGTTATTTTCCACTATTTCGCAAATGATATGTCCTACGGTAATATGAGATTCCTGTATCCTTGGCGTATCAGAAGAAGGCATGTTCAGCAGGTAATCGCTGTTCTCTCTCATTTTCCCGCCACTGAAGCCAGTCATACTCACGATGATCATTCCTTTCTCTTTGGCCACTTTATATGCTTCCAGGATGTTTTTTGAGTTACCGGAAGTAGAAATACCTACCAGTACATCACCCTCCTGACCTATACCGCGCAGTATACGTGCGTATACCTGGTCATAACCGTAGTCATTACCCACGGCTGTCATGTATGAGGTATTGCAATGCAGGGCCTCTGCATACAGTGGCGTTCTGTCCTTATAAAAACGGCCGGAGAATTCAGCTGCCAGGTGTTGAGCATCCGCAGCGCTGCCGCCATTGCCGCAGAAAAGGATCTTATGGTTTTGTTGCAGGCTGCCGGTGATGACATTGGCCACCTGTTGTATGGTGTGTAAGAGCGCTTCATCTTTACAGATAGCCTCTTTAACAGTGATACTCTCGCGGAGGATGCGTATAATATTATTCGTCATCAGATAGTCCAGGTATTTAATCCGTGATTAGTAAAATGATAGCGTTTCACGTGGCCACCGAAAGCAGACAGTGCGTCTACAACCGCGTAACGTGTGTTTGCCGGGCAATAGAAGATCATGAAACCACCGCCACCAGCGCCGGAGATCTTACCACCGGTAGCGCCTGCACGTTTGGCCGCATTATAAATATCATCTAAAGAAGAATTTGAGATCCCTGCCGCCATATTCTTTTTATGCTGAAAACCGAAGTCGAGGATATCCCCAATACGGTCTATCGTACCTTTTAAAAGAGCCTCCTTCATCATCACCGCCTGTTCTTTCAGGTGATGCATAGCTTCAATAGAGGCTGACTTTTTATCGTGCACGTTCTTTTGTTGTTCGGAAATGATACTGCTGGATAAACGGCTGGTAGAAGTGTAATATAATACCAGGTTATTTTCCAGTTCATAGAGATATTTATCTTTGATTCTTAATGGGTTCACAATTACTTTGTCACCATCATAGAACTCCATGAAGTTCACCCCACCGAAGGTAGCAGCGTACTGGTCCTGTTTACCACCAGCCTGCTTGAGGTCTTCCCTTTCTATTACGTAGGCCAGGTGGGCCATATCATATTCACCCAAAGGCAGTTTCAGCCACTCGGCAAAAGCGCCCAGGACAGTGACCACCAGGGTAGAGGAAGTCCCCAGCCCCGATCCTGCAGGCGCATCCACGAAAGTCGTGAGTTTGAAGCCAGAAGGGATACCATAATCTTTAGCTACCCGGTTGATCACACCTTTCAGGATGTCCAGTTTTCCATCCAAAGGAAGAGGAAAAGTGGCATCGCAGGTAAGTTGTTCTTTCCTGTCGGCAGATTCAAAAATGACTTTATTTTCCTGCAGCGGTTCAATGGCTGCACGTGCATATAAAGAGATGGTTGCATTCAGGATGGCGCCTCCATACATATCAGAGTATGGGCTCACATCTGTTCCTCCTCCTGCCAGCCCCAGGCGTAAAGGTGCTTTGCTACGATAGATCACGATATATCTGGTTTTATAAGAACGGCAAGATAAAACAATCCCTGATTAGCAGGAACGAATTGTCTTAAAAAAAAGTTAAATGTAGTTTATTGTTTCTCAGTGAGTTTATAGATTTCGTTTGCCAGGCGTGACCAGGAATACTGCTTTTTTTCTATACGGATGGCATCAATCATATCTGCTTCCCTGTTGCCGGCATAGAATTTCTCAATGGCAGTAGCGATATCGGTAGGATCGGGGCTGCATTGGAAGCCCACTACATTATCCGGGACCATTTCTATCAGTCCGCCTACACGGGTCACTACCATCGGCTTTTCGAAGTGATAAGCTATCTGAGAGATACCGCTTTGCGTAGCGCTTTTATAAGGTTGTACTACCAGGTCTGCCGCACAGAAGAAGTTCTTTACTTCATCGTTGGGGATGAAATCCGTATGCAGGATGATACGGTCGCCCAGTTGCAGTTTTTCCAGGAGTTGCCTGTAAGGGGCAGCATCTTCATAAAATTCTCCTGCCACTATCAGGCTGATATCTTTCATTCGTTCATCAGCCATGGCCTGTATCAGCAGATCTAAGCCTTTGTACTGACGAATGAAGCCGAAGAACAGAATGTATTTTTTGTCCTGCTGCAGTTGTAGTTTTTCTCTGGCAGCCGCTTTGGATATAGGTGCGCCGTAGTTATCGTAGATAGGATGGGGGATGAGTGATACCGGTTTCTTTGGTTCAAACAGTTTCAGATCATCCAGCACGGACTGGCTCATGGCAATGAAGGCATCTACCGGTTTGAGGAAGTATCTGGTAAATGGCACATCACCCGGACGTTTTTCGTGCGGGATCACATTATCCAGGATGGAGACTACTTTTGTGTGTTTGTTTTTGCCCAGGCGCAGTAAAGTACCCAGAGCAGGCCCCATGAAAGGAAGCCAGTATTTGGCGATGATGATATCCGGCGCCATCTGATGGATTTTGCGGCCGGTGATCCACCAGTTGATAGGATTAACGGAGTTGATCATCCTGCGGATGCGCAGGTTTGCCGGAGCCGGTTCAGTCGCATACTGGCTTTTACCCGGAAACAGGAAGTTGGGATACTGCACAGTGAATGTCCAGATCTCTACTTCTGCATTGAGCTGTAATTCTTCTGCCAGTCTTTCGTTATAAGCGGCAAGACCGCCCCGGAAGGGCCAGGCTGGGCCAAGGATCAGGATCTTCATATTATTTGGTACGGTCTAATACTGTTTCCACCAGGTAGTCGTTCCTTTCGGGGGAGTTTCTTGTCAACAGTTCTCCAATGAAACCTGTCAGGAATAACTGGGAACCTATGATCATGGCCAGCATTGCAAAGTAGAACAGCGGTCGTTCTGTCATTTTATATACAGCGTTCCAGATGCGTTCTATGGCCAGGTCTGCGGTGATGATAAAACCGATGAGGAAACAAACGGTACCCAATGCGCCGAACAGGTGCATAGGGCGTTTCCCGAACTTACCGATGAACATGATGGAAGCCAGGTCCAGGAAGCCATTGATAAAGCGTTCCAGGCCAAATTTAGAGGTGCCGTATTTACGGGCGCGGTGTTCCACGACTTTCTCACCAATATTGCGGAAGCCGCTCCATTTGGCAATAACGGGGATATACCGGTGCATTTCTCCGTATACTTCAATACTTTTAGCAACTTTCTTGCGATATGATTTAAGACCGCAGTTCATATCATGCAACTTTACGCCACTCATTCTGGTGGTGGTCCAGTTGTATAATTTAGAAGGGAGATTCTTGGCAAGGGCGTTGTCGTAACGTTTCTTTTTCCAGCCGCTCACAATATCATAGCCATCTTCTTTGATCATGCGGTAGAGTTCGGGTATTTCATCAGGACTATCCTGCAGATCGGCGTCCATGGTGATCATCACTTGTCCCTGGGCTGCTTTGAAGCCTTCATTCAGGGCTGCTGATTTACCATAGTTGCGCTGGAATTTGATACCCTTGATATTAGGATTTGCTTCAGCAAGTTGCTGAATTACACTCCAGGAAGTATCGGTACTACCATCATCGATCATCCACACTTCGTAGGAGAAGTTATTCTCTTTCATGACACGGTCTATCCATGCGGCGAGTTCTGGCAGTGATTCTTCTTCGTTTTTTAAGGGAACGATAACTGAAATATCCATGTTACTAAGATAGTTTATATGGTACGTTTTTTCCGGATGCATACGGATACGATGGCAGCGAGTACGAAATAGCGTATCAGCAGCGAAAAGTAAGTCAGTATGATCCCTGTAGCAGGCATATGAAAGTCCTGCTTTCTGATATCATCCAGTTGCTTATCGATATCGTCTTCTGGCATATGAGCCCAGTGGAGGGTCCTGTCGGCGGTTGCTATTGCATGTTGTTTAGCCTGGTCCGGAATGGTAGGGTCTACAAAGTTGTAAAAAACGTAGGTGCAGACAACGGCCATCAGTCCACCAATCACAAAGGTGAGAAAAACGGGTTTGAGTGCTTGTTTGAAATCGATGAAGCCTCCCAGTGCCCGTTTTTGTTGTAATCCTGCGAGTACGCTGAACACAACAAATACGGCCAGAAGTATCATACCTAGTACAAAGCTGAAAAACAATTCATGACTGACCTGCCATACGATTACATTTACCAGTATGGCTACAGTGCCAGCTATTAACCCCCACTTAATACCAGGATTACTCATATTCAGATGACATTTTTACAATTGGGTGAGGGTACCGTTAATAATTCCTTTCACGGTTCCCTTTAATTGAGCGCCAATATACGCTGAATTTTTGGACCTGCTTGCCAGGTGAGCAGGTGTAAGTTCCCATTCCTCTTCCGGATCGAAAAGGGTAAGGTTCGCGCTTGCATTTATTACCAGCGTGTGGGCCGGCAGGTTAAATATCTCTTGCGGCTTTATTGTGAGCATGTTAATCAATTGATCCAGTGGCACTTCGGGTAGGTATTTGCGGAGTACCCCAAAACAGCTTTCCAGTCCTATCATGCCATTTTTAGCATATTCGAACTCTACCTGTTTAGCGTCCCAGTCCTGCGGCAGGTGATGGGTAGCAAAGCAGTCTATCACTCCTTCTTTTACAGCATCCTGTAATGCTTTCACATCATCAGCGCTGCGCAGGGGAGGATTTACTTTCAGATTGGCATCGTAGGTTTCCAGTCCGGCATCGGTGAGGGAGAGGTGGTAAGGCGTTACAGAGCAGGTTACTTTAACGCCATCTGCTTTAGCCTTTTTAATCAGCTCTACAGCTTTGCGGGTGCTGATCCCCGTGAAGTGGATACGGGAGTCAGTATATTTTGCTAATTCTATATCTCTTTGAATAATAAGTTCTTCTGCGATGGCTGGTTTGCCGGGCATTCCCAGCTGCGTGCTATAAATGCCTTCATGCATGAGGCCATGGGCGGAGATGGTAAGATCGTCCGGTAACTGGATGATCGTTCCGTTGATAGCTTTCACATATTGGAGTGCTTTGAGCATCATTCCAGGTGATTGTAAAGGCTTTAACCCATCTGAGAAGGCTATGGCGCCAGCCTGGCTCATTTCGTACATCTCTGCCAGTGAGGAGCCTTCCAGGTTTTTAGTAATGGCCCCTATGGGGAGTACCTGTACGGCGCTGTGGCGTGTTTTGCTGATCACATATTCTATCTGCGGTTTGGTGTGCAGGGCAGGCTGGGTATTGGGGACTACCATAACGGTAGTGAATCCACCCCTGGCTGCAGCTGCAACGCCGGTTTGCAGGTCTTCTTTATGTTCCTGTCCGGGATCACAGAAGTGCGAGAAGATGTCTGTCCATCCCAGGGATACGTGCAGGTTGTTCCCGGATATCACCTGTGCCTGAGGGGCAGTGATGTTGCTGCTAACCTGGCTGATGATGCCGTTTTCGATCAGAATATCCTGCTGCTGTCCGTGGAACGGAGAGGAGGGAGCGGTGATTTGTACGTTTTTGAGTAGTATTTGCATGCTGAACTAACTGTGTCTATACCGTTCTTTTAAATGCCGGCAACAAAAGTATAGAAATTAAGATTAGGGCGTGCAGATTGGGGATATTTACAGGTTATAAAATTTTAAAAAATCAATTTTATAATTACATTTGCATCCCGTCGTCAAAAACGGTTACCGGTTTTTCGGGACGTAGCGCAGCCCGGTAGCGCGCTTGCATGGGGTGCAAGAGGTCGCTGGTTCGAATCCAGTCGTCCCGACGAAAAAATACAAGCCCCTTCAAGTCATTGGATTTGAAGGGGCTTTTTGGTTCAAAGTATTCTTGTAAAATGAATAACTTCTATTCGAATAGAATATCCATTATAATGGAATTCTGTATTAGCCTTTTCGCATACTCATTGTTCTTAATCCCAAAGGTGGTGACAAAAGTGAGATAAACAGACTTTTTTGTTTTGGTTTGATTAGTGAATACTTCTCTTTTATTAATAAGATCCTCCGCATAACCTTTATCAATGGAAAATTCTGACTCTGAATATTTCATCTCACAGAGATTGATCACAAAATCCTTGCGGTCTAGTAAAAGGTCTATTTGCACCCCTGTACCTTTTTTAGGATGGAAACGCCAAGCTGATTCCTCAGTATATATATTGGCAATCCCAAGTTCTTTTTTTATTTGAAGAATATGTTTTAGGCAAACTCTTTCAAAAGCAATACCACTCCAACTTTTCCAAGACTGTCCAGATGAAAAGCTTTGCCAAACACCTTCTCCGGAAGATCGGTTCTTCTCAATAAATTTCAAGTAGAAGTGAGTAAATTCATCTGCAAGTTTGAAAATAGTATCTTTTGATTTTTTATCATATGGTTGCCAGGCAGTCACAAAACCTGACTCAATCAACTCCTCCAGCAATCCTGTTATCGATCCACCCGAAGTAAATTCAGCTTTTTCAATAATCTCGGCTCGGGTCAATCCTGAAAGATTGGCGGCAAGCGCACGAACAACGGCAAGGTGGCGAGTAGCATCATCAAAAAGAGAATGGTATAGATTCTTAAATTCACTAGCCAGTAACCCATCTTTTGTAAAACAATTTCGATCTATAACTTGCGCTGAACTTTCTCCCTTTTTCACTTCCTTCAAGTAATGTGGAATACCTCCCATGACCATGTAAATCTGCAGTATTTGATAACGGTCCATGTAAACATCTCTTGATTTTAGAAACGCTTCAGTTTCTCCCAAATTAAAAGGAAGTAATCGTATTTTCCTTGTTATCCGGTTATGAAGCCCACCTCTGTTATTGACAACATTTTGAATCATCCAGGAAGCTGCAGAACCACAGATAACTACAACGAGATTATCTTGTTTGTTGCCCCAACTATTCCACCAATGATCAAATGCAGATAAGAAACGTGATTTATGCGTATTGAGCCACGGAAACTCATCCAGAAAAACAACTGTTCTCCCTAACGCAAGTTTCGGTGTGAGATAATAACTAAGTAGATCGAAAGCATCTGCCCAATTTTTCGGTGTTTGATATATTTTTTCGTTACCCGCTGCTTTACCGAGAGCCTTTTTAAAATTTTCTAATTGCTCACCCAGCTTTACATCCCTGCTACCTACAAATTCGAACACAATAGATGTTTTCAAATGCTGACGTATCAAAAATGTTTTTCCAACCCGGCGGCGACCAAATAATGCAATAAGTTCACTAGTCCCTGAACTCATTGCTTCGTCTAACAATTTCTTTTCTGTATCTCTGCCAATTAATTTCTCCATGCTTAATTAATACGGGCCAAAATTCAATAAATAGCTAAAGATTTGGCTGTGAATATTTTTGTTATTGTCGGCCAAATATACGAAGAAAAGCACATTTCTGGCTGCAGATAAATAAAGGAAAGATACTATGCCGAAATATATTCTTAAAAATGATTGATTTTTAATATGTTAAATAAAGATTGAAATTATTAAATAAAGAACGCTGGTGCGCCGAAACCTTTTACATATAGTTGTCCAGCCTGCCCGACGAAAATTAAAAAGAGCCTTCAAGTAGTTGGATTTGAAGGCTCTTTTTGGTTCGAAATATTCCTGATAAGAACTAGTTTTCGGATCAACTCAAATTATTGAGGAGATTCAGGGAAATTCGATTTTTAATTGTTAATGCAGGGATGGAACCTGATTGCTAAACGATTTGACGGGACAGAAGCGTTTGGCCGAACAATTAATGAACTGGTATTGTCCTTTGGGGTAGCTTACAAGCCCGGCAATCTTTGTACGAGCTATACAGTAAAATGCAAGGTTAAAAATCACGTCTCTATCCATTATCCGCTGCAATCAAAAATGAAAGTATAAGCAAAAAGAGAGCATAATTTAATGCACTAGTTACATAATTTAATTATTGCTTAAGCATAAACTACGCCACCATCAGCTAAAATATCACTCCCTGTTAAATACGAAGAGTCATCACTTGCCAAAAACAAGGCAACGTTTGCCATTTCTTCGGGTGTTCCAAAACGTTTCATTGGTGTTGAGTTGATAGCGTTTTGACCCAAACTTTTCAACGCTTCTTCCGGAAGTCCTGAACGAGATGCCAAAGCCGTTGCAATATAACCTGGGCTAATCGTATTTACTCTTATTCCCTGTGGAGAAAGTTCAGCAGCAAATGTTTTCCCAAATGAACTCACAGCTGCTTTTGACGCACTTAAAACACTTGTATTAGCCAAGCCTGTATATGTTAAAAATGCACCACTTAAAATGATAGAAGCATTTTTGTTAAGGTGTTCGATTGCTCTTTGAACTGAAAAAAATACCCCTTTAACATTAATACCCATAACATTGTCAAAGGCTTCTTCGGTGGTTGTTTGCAAAGGTGCAAATTTTGCAATGCCGGCATTTGCAAAAACTATATCTATTTTTCCAAAGGCTTTTACCCCCTGTTGGTAGGCATTATCAAGTTGGGCGATATTGGTTACATCTGCTTCTATTGCAAACGCATTTACGCCAATTAATGCTTTGGCATCATTAAGGGACTTTTGGTCTATGCCTGTTATAATTACTTTTGCTCCTTGTTCTACAAAAAGCTTTGCAGTGGCTAAACCTATGCCACTATTACCTCCTGTAATAAAGGCTACCTTGTTTTCTAATTTTTTTGTCATTGTATTTTATTAAAATTGTGAGTTGTAAAAGTAGAATGAGTATTAGGTCAACAACGGTATCTTTTGATACAGAAAAAATTATTTTAATAATTTTATGCCTCCTCGTAGAAGCTGTAACTTCTTTTTTTCTTCTAATACTTTCAAAATTCTGGAAACTACAACTCTTGTAGTGCCTAATTCATTAGCCAGCGTATTGTGTGTTACTTTCACAATTTCTGAATTGTCTTTTTTTAATCTGCTGTCCAAGTATTTTACAAGTCTAGATTCAACTTTATTAAAAACAACATTATTGAAAGTGTCTAACAGGTCATCATATCTCGTATGAAATGTTTTAATTGTAAAAGCATTCCATTCAGTATATTTCATTTGCCATTCAGGAATAAATTTGACAGGAACATAAAGAATTTCTGCCTTTTCATCAACGATTGCTTTTGATGGACTTTTAGTTTCAAAAAAACAAGCTGCCAAGGACATCATACAAGTTTCACCAGCTTCAACATAATAAAGCAATATTTCTCTGTTCCCATCTTCCGATTGTTGAAACACCCGGATAGAGCCACGTATAACCAGTGGAAGCATTTTTATATATTGCCCTTCTCTTACAATTATATCCCCTTTTTGGGCTGTAAAAAGCGTCGAATTTTTTAGAATTTCGTTTTGAAGTCCTGCGTCTTTAAAGAAAGGAAATGATTTTGAAATATGAGAAATATCCATTGGGTAATGTAAAAATTTAAACAATAGGTCATTTTAAGCTGTCCATCTAATGAGTCTTTAATGTTGTGGCGATTTTCCGCGCCACTTCTCTTGCCGCGATAACTGCGCCCTCCATATATCCTGCAGCATCTATTGCTGTTTCCGTGCCACAGAAGTAAAATTTGTTATTGAGATAGGGAACCTGCAATAAAGAGTGTCCATTATTTTGGTGCGGACGATGTATCACAGGATTGCCAGCCACGAGGTATTCGTCGTTCCATACTTTATCCTCATACATACTGATATGCCTGGCCTCTGCTCCCAAGAGATCTTCTAATTGGTTCAGAACAAATTCTCTCCGTACATCGTGCGTATAAGAAGCTGCGCCTGCATTTAAAAAGCCGGTAAACCCATAGCGGTTTTCTTCTGCATTGGTATGATCATACATTTCAACGATGATACCGGCATGGCTGTATAGCATACCCGAAAATCCATTCTGCCTCCAAAATGGCGATTCATATTCCAGGATAAACTTCACAGCACCGGCCATCCAGGTGTGTACTGAAGGCAACAGCTCTATTACAGACGCAGGCAGTTGTGGGCTAAATACTACCTGAGAAAAAAGCAATTGAGGAGGCAGGCAGCCAACGACAATATCCGCGTTGAATTTTTGTCCATTTGCGGCGCCAACCAATAATTCGTCCGGTGTTTCTTCAATAGTAACCACTTTCATATTACGATATACCTGATTGGCTGATATTTTACGCTCCAATGCCCGGATAAGCATGTAGGTGCCCCCGGTTAAGCGGTAGGATGGCGTTTCAGTTTCCGGCACTTCAAATTGCTGAGCAGGTTCAAATGATTTTGTTTGAAAAAGGGATTTGCCTTTCGCATACTGCGGAAATTTTTGCAATCCCAAACTGTCAATTAGCCCCAGCAAATTGCGATGCAGGTTAGAAAACCAGGTAGCTCCCAGTTCAAGCGGCGTCCCCAATAATCCTTTTGCTGTTAAGATCCGGCCTCCCAGTCGTGGCGCAGCCTCTAGGATTGTTATATTCATAGCTTCAGAATGAAGCAGGTAAGCGAGCGTAAGGCCACTTAATCCGCCCCCGATAATTATCACATGCTTGTTTTGTTGCATCATGCGAAGGTGATAACGGCACCCTGATTTCCTACTGGACATTTCCGAAAAATTATGGTAATTATGAGCAAAATGTGCCTGTCAGCCTGCCTGAAAAGCTATATCGGGACAGCTTTTGTATATTAGCATAATAAGTGTATATGGCAGCAAATAAATCTGAACAGATCACGGAATACCACCTGAACCGCAACCAGCCGGATAAACCACAGTTTGCTATTTATGATATGGAAGATTATTTGAGTAAACACCGGGAAAATGCTTCGAAGCCCCATATCCACAGCTACTACCAGATCATCTGGTTTAAGGCAGGAACCGGAAAGCATTTTGTAGATTTTAAAGAATACGAGGTGTTTGAAAACGCTATTTTTTTTATTGCCAAAAATCAGGTGCATTATTTCGACACAGGCAACAACTATCAAGGCATCTTGATACATTTTAATGAATTTTTCCTTGTGCAGAACGATTCCGAAATGGACTTCTTGCTAAAATTTAGTTTATTCAATAACCCATATCAGCAGCCATCCTGTTGCGTGGGCCATGATATAGAACACATTCTTGATCAATATATTCAGCAGATCATGGCCGAATTGAAAAGCCATGATACATTTGCGCAGGAAGAACTTTTGCGTATCTACCTAAAAGCATTCCTGATCCAGGTGCAACGACGCAAAAATGAGTTTGAGCAGATAAAGGGGCAGCCTCATTTGGAAGGAAATGAGAAAAGAATACAATTAATGGAATTTGCCAACTTGATAGGTGAAAATTATAAAAAAGGATATACTGTTTCCGAGTATGCCCGTTTGATGCACATTTCCACACGCACCTTGTCGGACCTTACAGGCCAGCTTCTCAAAAAAACCCCTTCGCAAATGATACAAGAACGTATCATACTGGAATCGCAGCGTTTGTTGCTGTACTCCAACCTGAATGTAGGGCAGATTGGCTATCGCCTCGGCTTTGATGATCCATCATATTTTGTTAAATATTTTAAGAAACATACCAATGTTTCTCCATCTGACTTTCGCAAGTCTATAATCAACTAAGCTGCTGCTTAAAACTACCATATCTTTTCACACCTGTCCATTTTTTGAGGCCGTACAGCTACAGACCTTTGTGTTGAAAAATTAAAAACAATGGCAAAGGCTTATTTAGCGATCACACTTAAGATCAAAGAAGCAGACAGGGCAAATGCTGCCGGTGTTTATACCAAATACAAAACGCCGTTCCTGGATTTTATTAAAGGCGCCCTTTCCAAAGAATTGCTGGCAAGGCAGGAAGATGTGCAGGTGTTACATCTTTTTGAATCTGTAGCAGATGCGCAGGCCTACCTCTCCAGTGAACTATTTACAAACGATGTAGTAGTGGCATTGAAGCCTTATCTGAAGGATAATCCCGATGTTAGAATTTATACAGTTGCATAATTGCCGACAAATTGTATAAGCAGGTATATAAACGAAGCATTTGAAAGAATACTTAAGGCGATGTATATTATCGTTTTGTATTGACATGGCTGACTTAAAAAAATAAACAAAATGGAACAAGCATTAATAATTGGTGGCACAACCGGGATGGGAAAGGCCACCGCGCAATTACTGTTAAAAAAAGATATTGAAGTAGCTATAGTAGCTAAAAATGAGCAAAATCTGGAGGAAGTAAAAGCAGAACTTTTAAAGTTGGGTAAGGTAAAAGTATATGCAGTTGATCTTGCGAAACAGGGCGAGGTGGATACTTTCAGTAAGAAACTTTCAAGCGAACTGCCCAACCTCAAATATTTAGTAAATGCAGCGGGATATTTCAGTCCAAAATCATTTCTGGAGCATACGGAAGCAGATTTCGATATATATCACAGCTTTAATAAAGCGTTTTTTTTCATTACCCAGGCAGCAGCACGCATTATGCAGAGCAATAAAGGCGGCTCCATAGTGAATATTGGTTCTATGTGGGCTAAGCAAGCCATCAAGGCTACACCATCTTCTGCTTACTCTATGGCTAAAGCCGGGTTGCATAGCTTAACACAGCACCTGGCAATGGAATTAGCGGAAGCCAATATCCGGGTGAATGCCGTTTCTCCTGCGGTTGTGGTAACTCCTATTTATAAGGCCTTTATTGATAAAGACAAAATAGAAGAAACGCTTCAGGGATTCAATAGCTTTCATCCCATTGGAAGAGTAGGTATTGCAGAGGATGTCGCTAATACCATTGAATTTCTGCTGTCTGATAAAGCAACCTGGGTTACCGGTGCTGTTTGGGATGTAGATGGTGGTGTAATGGCCGGCAGAAACTAATTATAAGCTTGATTAAAACAAATATATGCCTAAGACAATAGAAACAAAATATCTTGGAAGTTATAAATCAGGTACAAATACACCCTTTAATATAGAACCCATTACCGTAGGTGCTACTCAATTTACACCAGTTGATCTACTGGTAAGCGCTTACGGAAGCTGTTTATTGGGTACTATAGATCATGAAGCCCGTAAAAAACAATTTGAGATAGCTGGCGCGCGTACAGAAATAACTGTTGAAATGTCTGAAGATAAAACCCGTGTGGGTAAACTGAGCGTCAAAATATTGTTGGATAGTAACTTTACCAACGAACAAAAAGAAGTGATAGAAAGCGGTGCAAAATTCAAGTGTCATGTGGGCAATAGCTTGGATAAAAGTATAGACAGGAAGTATGAGTTTTCTTACAACAATAGCCAATAAGCTCGCCGTCTTTTAGAAAGTCGCACGACAACAGGTAAAGTGATTCTACACCCCTGGTTAAGGCAAAAAATGTTAAAAGGTTTTAACTAGGGTCTATTGATATGCCATTGCGTCATACCTAATTATCTATAGTAGCTATTGCAGTTAATCTTCATTAATACTGCAAATTCACTTAATGTATTTAAATCCTGTATCAGCAGGTTCGAATTTTGTCCAGCCGGCCCGACAGAAATTTACAAGGGCCTTCAAATCGTTGGATTTGAAGGCCCTTTTTGGTTGCCAGGCGCATAGGTTGGAGGTTAATTGAACAGATGGTTCTATAAGTCATAACAAGGATGTACTAAATGGTACCGATGCTTTCAGGTTTGTCCAGTTTACCTCGATCCTTCCCCCTTTATCACCTTGCTCTATATTTATCGTCAACAGTTCTACCGTATCCGGTAATGTTTCTGCAGACATCTGAACCCGCAGCACATCATTCTCTGCCTTATACTCCGTACCCCAGATATTTGCTTGTTTATTGAATATAATTGTCCAGCCGTTTTTTGACGGCAGGGTGAATATCGAATATTCTCCGGCCGGCAGTTCCTTGCCTTTGAAATAAATAGATTTATTGATCGTGAGTTTTGTCGCAGCGTCGGCCCCTGTTCGCCAGATTCGATCGTACGGAACAACTTCACCGAATATTACCCTTCCTCTTACTGAAGGACGCGAGTACCTGATCTTAATCGCTGTCTCTCCAATTATAGTTTGAACAGAGTCTGGCTTATTCACTATGGGAGTGTGTGGACTTGTGTAGTCTCTGGTCACATGCACCAGTATCACGGAATCCATATTAATGGGAGCAGTTACCACTCCCTTGACATTCCAGGAGGTACCGATACCATCGACAGAGTGCAGATTGCCTTTTTTGTCGAGGCTTAATGTAAACATTCCCATCACCGGACTACCGATGGAAAAATTTCTGTCATCTGTTTTGCGAATAATAAAGTTCCTTGCGCTGTTAAAAACAATATGATGACTTAACAGACTATCCCCCTTTTTCCCCGGCGCAAAATTCACCAGTAATGCGGGCATATACACAAGCGTATATCCACCGAGGCTGTTGGCGACCATGATCTTTACAGGATATTTTCTTGTAGTGACAGTATTGTTTCTTCGGGTTTCAATAAAGGTGCTGCTGCTGTCATAATAGAGTTTATAGGTAGAAAGCAATTGTGAGTCTTTTCCCACAACAGGTTTATACATATTCCCCTCCAGAGTCTGCAGTTCACCATTGGGGAAAAATTTTCCTTTCAGTTTGCTGACGGCAACGGCGCCGGTTAAGTCGGCCACCGTTATAGAAAAATCGTATCCTTTCAATTCGAAATTTCCGATCGCCGTAGTGTCTTTTCCGAGGGTGTAGATCAGGCATCCTTTTTTGTATTTTAGCTTTTGTGCCTGGGCGGAAAAAAAGAAATTGAACAGTAATAAAGAAATTAAGGCTTTGGACAACATGAAATAAATTTAAGCAGGAAATATAGAAAGAAATAGAAAGTACGATCATATAATACTATACAAACGGCTCAATAAACAGGATATTTGGTACAACGCATTACTGGCAATCTTTGCCCGGCAATTGTGTTCAGGTTGTTGGTTAATATTTTAATCGCAAATCGCTTGTAGCATCAACTTACCATGCTATAAATGATCTGCACAATAAAAATCAGCACAGCATGTAACAACGACTGTAACAAGGTAAAGCCCAGGATCTCGTTTATTGCTACTATTTGGTATTTATAGATTTTCTAATGCAACCGGTTAGTTTATAAATGGGTTCCCGGCTTCCGGTTGAAGGCCGCTTTTTCTATTAGCTTATGTAGTGAATGTTACCAACGTGAACAGGCCTCTAATCGTTAAAGTGTGAATTGCCATGATTAAAGAAATATATTATCTTCAAAGATCGTCAACATCAAAAAATAAAAACCGTGCATTTCACTAAAGTTGTTCCAAGTATCTTCTACGCAGATATTCAAATCGCTCTTAAAACCTTTATCGACTGTCTTGAATTTACCATCGGACATGACGAACTACATACCAACAACCCTTTTTGTGTAGTCGACAAAGACGGCTTGAGCATCATGCTCTTCCAGAATGTAGAGTATGCCGAAAAAGAACATCCAGAGATCCGGCTCGTGACCAACAATATCCACGAAGTCTACGCAAAGGTTGCCGCGAAATTCCCGGAGCTGTTACATCCAAATCTTAATGAAGTGACAGTAAGGCCTTGGGGCGCCATGGAGTTTGCAATGCTGGATGGACAGATTGGAATCAGGGTGCAGCAATGGCCAAATTGAGCTAAGATTGGTAGGGCTTTTTTGATTGTTTAGCCTTTTATAAATTTGGCCAATGAACCAAGATGCTTTCTTCGAGAAAATAAAAACTTACGCCAAACTCTCGCCGCAGGCTGAAGCGGCGTGGGCTGCTTTGCTCCGCGAAAATACTTACAACAAGGGGGACAATTTTATTACCGAAGGCCAGACACCTAAAAAGGTCGCCTTTGTTGTGAATGGCCTGATGTATCAATATTACTCTGCCGAAAACGGCGACATGGTGATCAAATATTTCTTTCCTGAAAATCGAATTGCCGGTTCCATGACAGCTACGCTCACGCAGTCGCCAGGTAATTTTACCATAAAAACACTGGAGGATACAGATGTTCTCGAATACAATTTCATAGAATTTAAAAAACTTGTTGCTATTTACCCGGATATCGCCGCATTTTATATCCGCTATATGGAGCAGCATTGGATAATCGAAAAGGAACCCTATGAAGTATCGCTGAGGTTTGAATCAGCTAAAACCAATTACGATAACTTTCTCCGCAAATACCCTGGTTTAGTAAAAAGACTAAAGAAACAGCACATTGCCGCTTATCTCGGCATCACACCCACGCAGTTAAGCCGGATCCTTCTTGCAAAAAAGTGAAGATTTTTCGCTTTTCTCAACATATGTAAATTTTTGGGAACAACGGTAGCCGCAACTTTGTGCCTCAATAACAATTAAAATATTTGAATCATGGCAACAAAAATTTTCATCGATCTATCTGCTATAGATATTGAGCAGTCAAAAGCATTTTCAGCGGACCGGGCTACAATTTTAATCCTCAATTTACTGACAACAAAGCAGCCTCTATGGTAAAACTTGTTGGCAGAATCTACCCTTATAATGTCGCATATACACCCTTCAAAAATCGATTTTAAGAACAATCTTTGTGTTGTAAACACAACAATAAAACCAATAAAATAACATGAGTAAGAAAATTTTCATTAACCTGCCAGTGGCAGACCTTAAAAAGTCAATGGACTTTTATTCAGCAATTGGGTTCACCAACAATCCACAGTTTACGGATGATACTGCTGCCTGTATGGTACTTACAGAAGACATTTATGTGATGCTCCTCACGCATGACAAGTTCAAATCGTTTACTTCAAAAGAAATTGCTGACACAAAAAAAATGGCGTCTGTTATTAACTCATTGTCGGTTGATAGCAATGCTGAAGTCAACCAGTTTGTAGAAAAAGCAGTTGCAGCCGGCGGTAAAGAACCAAATATGGCAAAGGATTATGGGTTTATGCTGCAACGCAGCGTTGAAGACCTTGATGGCAACCTTTGGGAAGTACTGTATATGGATTTATCTAAGTTTCCAAAATAATAAACTAAAACATTATCGCTAATGCAATAATACTATTGCTATCGGTAACCGTGAGTATTTTATGAAACCATCTTAAAACTTTAAAAAAAATTATATGTCAGAAAACAGCGTATCATTACACAGGGTGTTCAAGACATCTCCCGAAAAGGTTTTCCGGGCATTTTCCGAACCTAATGCAATAGCATCCTGGTTACCACCTTATGGTTTTTTATGTACAGTTCACAAACTGGACTTTAAAGAAGGCGGCGACCACAAAATGTCTTTTACTAATTTCTCTACGGGCAACAGCCATTCTTTTGGAGGAAAATACGTAGAGATAAAACCCAACGAGTTTTTGAAATACACTGATAAATTTGATAATCCGAATTTACCTGGTGAAATGATTACCTGTGTTTGGCTAAAACAGGTTTCCTGCGGAACAGAGCTGAAAATAACACAGGAAGGGATACCCTCCGTTATTCCTCCCGAAATGTGTTATTTGGGATGGCAGGAGTCGTTGGATAAGTTGAAAAAATTGGTAGAACCAGAGATTCCGGATGCATGAGATCAACCCCTTTAATACTACTGTCTGGCAGAAATAAAAGAGCTACGTTTGATTAACGTAAGCTCTTTCTTCCATTTAGCGCAAAGCATAGTTTGATGATTCATTCTTTTTAAGAGCTAATTTCAAGCTTATAGCCTTTACCCCGTATAACAACAATTTTGGTATTCGGATCAAGTTCCAGTTTTTTTCTAAGTTTTGATATGAACATATCCAGGCTACGGCCTACAATAACACCTTCGTCTTCCCATATCTCTTTCTGTAAGCGGCTTCTCTCTATAGTCTCGTTGGGAGATAACGCGAAAATGAGCAGTAGACGTGTTTCAGTTCCAGTAAGGTCTATGGTCTTTTCATTTATTATCAGCTGCCGCTTCTCCGCATTAAACAAGACCGAACCCAAAGTGAATACCCTGGTATCCTGACTCTTAGGTAAAGCTTTCCGTGGCTTAACAGATCTCAAAAAAATAAAGCCAACAAATGCCAAAAAGGAGAGGCTGCCCAGAAGATACTTGTTCTTTGCGGTATTTATACCTGTCGGTTTGAATTTAATGTTGATCATGTAACATCCTCTGGGTTGCTCTCTTCCTATGCATGCTACAATATCATCTTTTGTATTTTTGGATATAGCGTATCCATAGGTTACGCTTAAGTTGCTGCAATTCAGTACTTTAACAACATAATCACATGCGAGGGGATCTTTGGCCAACAAACGCCGGGTAGTATTCACCAGGGAGTCCGGTTGAAATGTAAGATCATTCTCAAACCTGATCTGGTATTCATCTTCAGCGATCTTTTTTACCGGGAGCACCCTTGATGTACTGTCGCCCGACTGTAAGAGTAATTCATGCCCGATCCTGCGGAGCAAAATTTCCCTCCTGGCGATATCAAAGTCGTCACTTCCCATACTGAAAGCCACACAGATCACGGAGATAAGCAGAAGCAGGGTCAGTCCGTACAGGTACTTGCCTTTACTATCAAGCAGTTTTTGGCTTTCAAACATAATATTGCGATTTATTTACAAAGTTTACATTTCTATTTACAATCCTGATCCCTTAGGTTGAAAGATATCAAAGTAATTTCGCTGAATCAACTTTGATATGATATGAAAAATAAAAGAAACGTTTTTTATCGCCTGATTATCATGCTGATGGCAGGCGTAATTTATTTCCCCTCTGACAAAAAAATTATTCAGACTCTTTTCCTTGTAGTCTTTTTCATAGCAGGCATCTTTAATGTTTCTTACGGGCAAGCCAAAGTCGATAAACTTGATAAGTTAAGAATATATGCTAAATATGGAAAATTTAACGGATCTGTCCCGGTCGCTTTCCACCAGCCTTCCTGATTTTATCAAATGAGGGATCAGAATGGGCTGCTTCTTTTGGCGTGAAGAGAGAAGGACAAAGGGGCAACTTACACTTTATATGACACCTTTTACTTTATAGAGAATTTTTGACAATAAATAAAATAGATTATGAAATACGCACAGATTTACTCTTTGTTCTTAATGTTTGTTTTTTGCACTTCCTGTATAGGACAAAACAAAACAGACATCCCAAAAGAAAATATCAAGTCCGAAGAAAAAAACATAGCTAATTCATCAGGACCTAACCGAATCACCCGGAATATCATACAAGATAGAAAGGGTAACATTTGGATTGCCTCATGGCAGGGGATTTTTCGATACGATGGAAAGTCTTTTACCAATATTACCAGTAAAGTGAGCTGCGCCCGTTTTTTTTCTGTTTTAGAAGATAGTAAAGGCAACTTGTGGTTCGGCTCTATTGGGGCAGGTGTTTATCATTACGATGGGAAATCTTTTCAAAATTTCACAACCAGGGATGGACTTCTGAATAATGATGTTGGTAGTATTTATGAAGATAAAAAAGGCAACATCTGGTTCGGCGTTTTTGGAGGAGCAAGCCGTTATGATGGGAAATCTTTTCGGAATTATATCATAAATGGAGATGCGATGAATGAAGACCGGACAGGGAAAACTTTTCGCGATAGACCCCCTTATGAAGTTAATTCTATTATTGAAGACAAAGCAGGCAAGCTTTGGTTTGCTACAAGAGGCAATACCTTTGTGTATGATGGAAAAACATTCACCGTTTTCACCCATGAGGACAAACCCTTTAAGAATGTTCGTTCTATAATCGAGGATAAAAAAGGTAATATCTGGCTTGGTGGGCCTGATGGTCTTTGGCGTTATGATGGCAGTATATTTGCCAATTTCACGCAGAAGTTTGTTGGTCATATTATCGAGGATAAAAAAGGCAATATCTGGACTAGTTCAGAAAGGGATAATAGCCTGGCTTGGGCATTTTCCCGTTATGATGGAAAGTCCTTGTCTAATCAGGCTTGGGCACTTTCCCGGTATGACGGGAAGTCTTTGTCTAATAAAAAGCCAACAGTAACTGTAATAACAAATGGACCAATGTTTTTTGGGATTTTAGAATCTAATGATGGAAATATTTGGTTTGGCGCTTTCGATGGGGTACATCGTTATGATGGCAGTACCATTACCAGCTTCGGTAAGAAGTGTTAGAAATAAATGCGTAGAACAATCTGTCCCATGCTTCTTCATCAGGCTACTATAATAAGTAGTTATTTTAACTCAAATTGTTTTCTGCACTTAATTCGTTAATTTAATAGAGCGTTATCCCAAACCCATTTAAACCCTCATGCCATGTACAAGATCTACATGCTATTTATATTGTTACTGATAAGTACGGCTACGTTGCATGCCCAGATATCAGTAAATGCGAGCATCGGTTTACAGGACAGTACCTATACCACGCTTAAAAGCGCATTTGATGCCATCAATGCGGGTATTCATAAGGGAGTGATTCAAATATTCATCACAGGTTCTACGACGGAGACAGGCACCGCTAAGCTCAATGCAAGTGGGGGCACTTCCAGTTATGTTACCATACAAATACGGCCCACTGTGGTTTGTTCTCTTCGTGGCAATCTGCCTTCGGCCATGATAGACCTCAACGGGGCCGATAGTGTGATTATTGATGGAAGGATCCATGATACAGACACCATAAGAAGCCTGACAATTACCAATACTCATAGCAGCCTGACAGTGCGTAGTTCTACTATCCGTTTTATAAATGGGGCCAAAGGAAATACAGTGCGGTACTGTAACATTGAGGGGTCCGGACAGACGAAAGAGAGCGGGAATATTGTGCTGGGAGAAGCAGCGGTAAATACACAGCTTAATAACTCCTATAATGTAATAGATCACAATGATATAAGGCCCGCTAACAAAAGAGGAATGTTGTATGGTATCCTGGGTAGGTTCATCCTTCAAAACCTTGGAAATAATTATTATAATACCTTCTCCAATAATTTGATACACGGATTTTATAATTATAATACTGCAAATACGGACATTCCTTTTACAGCAGGTATTTATCTGACCTATCATGAGGGTTTCACAACCGTGAGCGGGAATAGTATTTATCAGACAGATACTATTAATCAAAGCCAGTACTTTATGTATCTGGAACCTATTGCCAACTGGAATATCAACAAAGACAATTATATAGGTGGCAGCGCTGCGGGAGCAGGAGGGCATCCTGCCTATTATACCGGAAATAATATCAGTATAACAGGTTTATTTGATGGCAGTCATTCAGATAGGGACCGCGGAGAAGTAGATGGCAATGTGGTTACCAATTTTAAGATCATGTCTTCTACTGGCAGTGTAGGATTTACAGGCATGTTATTTTACCGGACTAATGATTTAATAGGTGGATCAAAGAAAAATATTGTTGGCTCTTTAACTGATACAGGGGTAATACGTGTTCAATGTCCTGGCTGTACCACATTGAATATTACAGGCGTTTTACTTAGTAACCTTTATCTTGGTAGCAATTCTGTATTGAGATTAACAAATATGGAAGTAGGGGGAATCAGTACAGATGCGCCACTTGCAAATGCACAGGTGGCGGGTATATTGAAGGATGTTGGTTCGGATACTGTGATGATAGAACGTTGCAAAGTAAGTCAGTTTGCAATTAATGCAGATAGTGGTGCTGTATCCGGCCTGATGCTTAACCATGGGAATTACGAAAACAATTTTAGCCGGAATAATACTATCAGTTATTTATATTCAAATGTAAATATTAACGGTATCTATTCTCTTAAAATGAGTAGTACGGGTGCATTTACTGCCAATAGTATCATTGAAGATAATCAGGTATATGGACTATATAATAATGGCGCTGTAAAAGGGTCTGTAAGGGGTATCTTTTCTGAAAATTGGATAGCCGGCGGGTCGTCTCCAAGTACCTATCTGAATAATACTATCAGACGAAATACTATTTATGATTTATATACTACAAGTACTAATGCAGCTACTATTGTAACCGGCATAGAGAACACTAATCTTTATTATCAGTATTTGTATGTGGACTCTAACATTATTCATTCTCTGCATAATCCTGCTGCTTATTCGGGTACACAGTATTCTCCGGCTGTGCAGGGAATCAGCGCAAGGGGCCCAAGAGAGGCTCCTGTCCGCATACGGGGGAATATCATTTATGACCTGGAAAACACCGCTACGCCTGCGGCATATGTAACGGGCATTACCTGTTTGCATAGTGGTAATACCAATGTTCTCCAGGTGCTTAAAAACAGGATATATGATCTGAGAACGCCTTTGGCAACATCAGGTATTGTTAGCGGGGTGTTGTTAAATGGCTCATCAGGTGCAGGTTCGTTTACTATTCAAAATAATATGATCAGGTTGTCTCCGGCTAAGACGGAGGTATACGGTATTAACCTGTTGCAGATCTCTACCGCCGTTTCATCTTATTATAATAGCGTTTCGATTGGTGGTACTGCGGCTGGCAGTAACATTTCTGCGGCGTTCAGGAAATCAAGGTTTACAGGTGCGACTGTTACTTCGGTTAATAATATCTATTACAACACCAGGACTGGTGGCACCGGAAAACATTATGCACTGGTAAATGAACGGTCTGCTCCTGCACAGGAATGGATATTATCAGACTATAATGATTTGTATAGTGTAAATCCGGCAACTGTGGGATTATGGTATAATAAACCGCTTAGTTTTGCTGTATTTAAGGATAGCAGCAATATGGATATGCATTCTATATCTGTTCCTGTATATTTTGTAGATACGACAACTGCTGATCTGCATTTACTGACAGGAGACAGTGCATTAATTGCAGGAACTTCTTCCACACCGGTTACAGATGATTATGATGGTGATGAAAGGCATGCGGTTCCTACTATCGGAGCGGATGAACTGGAGATGGTGATGGCGTTGCTGAGGAATAAAAGTAAAGAGGCCGTTGTTATATATCCGAATCCCGCACATGATTATCTGACGGTGAATATAACCGGAAATGCTTTGCTGAGTGTTTATGATACTCAGGGGAAGAAGATACTGGATCGGAAGGCAGTTTCGAAAACCGTGGTAGACGTACAGCGATTGGTGCCTGGTATGTATTTACTGATAATAAGGTCTTCGTCAGAAATATCGGCGAAGTGGTTTATAAAGCAATAAACCGTGAATCAAATTGGTAGCTTATTTTAGGAAACACTGATTACAAATGTATTCATTCTTTAATCTTTGAAGCTTCCAGCGATAGCTGTTCCTTGATCTGGATTATCCTTTATTGTTCTATAACAGGTAATGACAGTATGATTAAACAACCACCTGCCAATACCTGTTTATGGAAAATATTCATTTATCGGTTATTTAAAGCAGCCTTATCCGATCTTTCTGGCAGTATCCAGGCGTTCTGCCACGTTATCCCAATTGATAATATTAAAAAGTGTATCAACAAAATCCTGGCGCTTATTCTTATATTTCAGATAGTAAGCATGTTCCCATACATCAATTACCAGAATAGGTATGGCTCCCCATTGTTGCAGCTTCTCATGGTTTTCACATTGGATAATTGTAAGCTGACCGGAATATGGTTGATATGCCAGTATTCCCCAGCCGTTACCATCTATATTTTTGGAAGTTTCTGCAATATAACCCTTAAACTTATCCAATGTCCCAAAGCTGGTTTCTATCAATTTTAACAGCTCCCCTTTGGGATCTGATTTTTTGTTGGTGAGATTTGTCCAGAAGATAGTATGCAAAAGATGGCTGCCGAAATGGTATGACAGTTTCTTTGTCCATAAATCTACTGTTTCCAGGCTATTATCATCCAGTGCTTTTTTAATCATTTTAATATCATTGTTTGCACCTTTTACCGCCCCGCCATGATGAAATTGGTGATGAAGGTGAAGCGTTTCTGCGTCCATGTAAGGTTCCAGAAAAGATTCTGTGTACGGCAGCTGATTTAGGATAAAGGCTCCGTTAGCATCAATTAATTTGTCAAAATTCTTATTTTCCTGAATGCTGTGAGCCAATGCACCATTCGCATTTAAAATACCGGCACCTCCAAAGAGAAGGCCGCTTTTGAGAAATTGCATTCTGTCCATATAATTGTATTTATTAGTATTTATTAAATATTTTTCAATAATCAGAGATAGCCCACAGTCCAGCTGCCAGCTGCCTGTGGTGCCAGGTCGAAACGATCTGTATCAGCTGCGCAAACAATCAAGGCCAATCCGAACGCTTTCATCTTTAAGGGGCTTTGTTGCCAGGCCTATATATTATAAAGCTTTTTAGTTCTTGTTCAAGAAAATATATGTGCAAAATGGAATAATGTGCTTCATTTTATTTTACTCCGGACGCAATCTATTTCAGTGTTCTTTACATATTCCCCGTTCTGCTCCTCATAATATTCTAATTTGTAATGATCCTTATCCAGGATAATGAAGAGCTCCTGTGTTTTTGTCTTCTTTCCAGGGACAAGTTCTTCTTCCGAGTAAAAAGTTATTGTTTTTGTCACTGAGTCATAATTGCCTTCTGAAAAAGATATGTCACTGCCTATATGATTATTGATGGTTGCAAGCATGAATTTCTTTTTCACATTATCATAGCCTTCGATTGTGATGTTTTTGTAATTGTCTTTTTTCATTTTGCCATCCTGTATGGGGCTTTGTAATTTCTGTAATTTCCCACTGGTTTGCTCTACGATAAAGAAACGACCGGTTGCAAATGGTTTCCTCACCAAAGTGCCGGAAAACCTTATTACTACTTTGTTTGAATCGGGATTGGTATTTCCTGAAAAACGACTGCCTTGCCAATTCCATGTACCTGCCAGATTGCCAAGTAACTGATGGTATTTGCCTGGCCTGGAATAGTCAATCATTTGAATAAAGGTATCGTCTCCGTTGTATGATGAATCAGGTTTGGTTGTATTTTTATCGGTTTGTGCCAATACCGGGGTCATAAAAGAAGTTGCTATCATTATCAGTACAACTGATGTAGAAGTCTTTAAAACATTAACAGCATTTATTTTTATCAGTGTCATAGTTTTTATTTTTAGAACAAGGCTGAACGTTGAGACACGTATCCTATATATATCGTCATGTGCCAAATCTATTTTGAGGCATATGTATCTTCCTGATTGCACCGTATATTTTGCCTTTTTCTTCCTTGGGTAAAGCCAAATATATATATAACCCCATTGCTGTTATATGTTATTGGACCCTGATAATTTGCTTACCGTTCTTCTTAAAGGAACAGATAATCCTTTATATAACCAGCCCGTAAAATAAATTGAATTGATCAGCAGGGGATTTATTTTTTTGATGAGCACCTTCAGCTTTTATGAAACCTACTTTCATTTTATAAAATCTATGATGCTTTTTCAATAATGTGATCGTTCTGTCATCTAACATCATTGGTAACGTATAAATATACGCAATAATCCCATGTTTTCAGATACCCCATTCAAGTAACAAGTTGATAATCGCATATCATGCTTTATTCATTCGCCAACGCCCTTTTTATACTGAATTTAAATGAATTAGTCGATGGTTGAATCCATTTGGACTAAGGGTCCACTGGCTTTGAACAGCTTCTTCATTGTTCTCCTGAGTAATAATATCCCGTAGCCCATATCATAGCAGCGGTGTTGGTTCTTTTATATTAAGCAGCAAAAGCTGGCACTACGACAAAGGATCGAGTCGCGACCTCAACGAATAATACTTCGTTTGATAAAATCAAGGTTTCTTAACTACATTGACAATGCAATCGCTCTAAGGTAATGATGTCACTTCTTTTGAATAATTTTTTTGCGGTGGTTCACTCCCCAATCTTTTAAGGAATAGATGATGGGAGTTAATGTATCTGCGTAGGCTTCTAATTTGTACGAGATCTTAACAGGATAACCATCTGTAATTATTCTCTTCAACAGTTTGTGTTGTTCCAGTTCTTTAAGCTCTTTAGCCAAAACTTTTGGGGTTATTCCGGGAATACTGTCTTGTATATCAGTAAACCGCTCATTACCAACACCCACAGAAATGATAATAGGTAATTTCCATTTACCGTTTATCACATCCAGTGCATCTCGCACAGGCTTTATCGTTTCAAGGCAATCACAATATGCATTCTTTGTAGCCATAGCTCTTCATTTGAAAGATTTTTGCTTTCCTTCGGGAAAGTACTATACAAAGGAAAGCAATATGTTCTACTTTTGCAAAGTAAAAGTACCAGTAAGAGGGTAATAATTTTTTATTCTTAAAAATAGAAAGAAATGAAAATTGGAATAATAGGTACCGGTGCAATCGGTGGTACAATCGCTAAAAAAATGGTTATAGCCGGTCATGAAGTAAAGGTGCATAGTACCGGGGAATTCGATAGCCTTAAAAAAAGAGCTCAGGAACTGGGAGCCTCACCGTCTACAATTAACGAAGTCGTAAGTGATGTTGATGTTGTTATTGTATCCATTCCTACAAAGGCCATTCCTGATTTACCGAAAGATTTGTTCGCGGATGTTCCGGATAATGTAATCGTGGTTGATACATCTAACTATTATCCGTTCCGTGATGGTGAGATAGAAGCACTAAAGAATGGTAAAGTGGAAAGTGTATGGGTTGCTGAAACCCTGGGACGCCCTTTAATTAAAGCTTTCAACAATCTGCTAGCTCACAGCCTTGAATATGGAGGTAAACCTGAAGAGGCAGAAGGACGAATTGCGGTGGCTGTGTCCGGTGATGATGACAAGGCTAAAATGATCGTATCTGACCTGATCAATGAGGCCGGTTTTGATGCTGTTGATGCGGGAAGTCTTTCTCAATCATGGAGGCATCAGCCTGGTACGCCTGCATATTGTACTGAACTGAATGTAACGGAACTTAAAGAAGCGCTTGCCAATGGCATTAAAGAAAATGCTGCCGATCTGAGGGACCTGGCGATCACTAAAGTTATGGAACATACTACACATCCATCTCATGAAGAGATATTGGCGCTAAACCGCTCATTGTTCCCTAAAAACCCCAAGGGTCTATAAATCCCAACAGTACAAAACTTAATGCCATTTATTTTCGAACATTCATCAAGCCGGTGAATGATAAAAGAAAGGTCCTCCGTTGAAATTTTTGTATTTGACAATTCATTGCCTTTTGTGACTAAGGAGTTCACCATGTCCACATAACTTAATTATTGGACTACCCATTATATTCAAATTGGTCTATAAAGATGATCCAATATACAAATAGCTTTACACTATTAAAGGGTCAAATATTTACATATATCAATTGGTGAATTCATGTATATACCTAAGCAATTTGAATTTAAGAACGATATCGAAAAGATAGCCTTTATGAAACAATACAGTTTTGCCACTATTGTAACTAATAAAGGAGACCTTCCAATTGCAACACAACTGCCTTTTTTCATAGAAGAAAATGCTGCCAATTTGATATTGAGAGCGCATTTTGCAGGTACTAATGAACAGGCCAGATATATAGAGGGAAATACATCCCTGGTTATTTTTTCACAGCCCCATGCTTACATTTCTCCGGTACATTATGACAAGGTAGAAAGCGTACCCACCTGGGATTACATAGCTGTACACGCTTATGGAAACGCAAAAATCATTCATGATGAGAATGAGAAAGCAAAAGCGCTTGAACAAATGATCCTTTTTTACGAGCCGGGTTACCTGAACCAATGGAATACGCTTTCTGAAAAATTCAAAAAAGGAATGATGCAGGGAATTGTTGTTTTTGATTTGGAGGTTACCGATTTACAGGGCCAAAAGAAATTAAGCCAAAATAAATCTGAAATAGAACGGCAGCGGATTATTAGTCAACTGGAGAAAAGTAACAATACAGTAGAAGTAGCATTGGCGGAAGAAATTAAAAATTTATAGAACTCTTTAAAATCTCCGATATGAATTTTAGTATCCAGCCTCACCTTGAAAATGAAGAGATAGCGCTTCTGCCGTTGAAAGAAGACGATTTTGAAGCTTTGTATGCAATAGCGTCTGATCCAAAGATTTGGGAACAGCATCCCAACAGAGATCGTTGGAAAAAAGAAGTATTCCGAAATTTCTTTGATGGAGCAATAAAGAGCAACGGAGCCTTCAAGATCGTAAATAAAATTACCGGAGAGGTAATGGGAAGCACAAGGTTTTACGATTACAATGAAGAGCAAAGTACAATTCTTATCGGCTACACGTTTTATGGAACTGCTTATTGGGGAATGGGCATTAATTCTCAGGTTAAGAAAATGATGTTGGACTATATATTTCAATTTGTCTCCAGGGTCCTGTTTCACGTCGGTGCCGAAAATATCCGATCGCAGATTGCTATTGAGCGAATTGGGGCAACTAAAATTGAAGAACAGGAAGTTGCCTATTTTGGCGAAGCGCCGAAGCTCAATTTCGTATTTGCAATCAACAAGGTATGATTGAATGTAGATTTACAGTGTCCGGTCGCTGCGGCTTTAATTTAAAAGGGCGTTCAAATTATTGGATTTGAACGCCCTTTTAGGTTCGAAATATTCTTGTGAAGAATGAATCTACACTATCATAATATTCAAACTGAGGCATTAACCTCATTTATTAATAACTATTTTGTTTCAGCAGGAACAGTACTTTTTTCCGGTACTGCTTGAGACGTTTTACTTGCATTCAAATGCTCTTTGAAAAATGCCTCCAACTTATCAAATGGAATTATTTCAACCCTGTCATACAAATCAACGTGAACTGCATTGGGGATAATGAGTAACTCTTTCGGCTCGGCTGCTGCTTTGTATGCATCTTCACTAAAATACCGGGAGTGTGCCTTTTCGCCGGCAATCAACAGAACAGGACGTGGGGCAATTTCTTTGATGTACGTCAAAAGTGGCGTGTTCATAAAAGACAATGCATTTGTAGCTGTCCATGCACCATTTGAGTTGAGTGAATTTTTATGGAAACCACGTGGTGTCCGGTAGTAGTTGAAATAATCCACTACAAATTGAGGTTCATTACCCTGTAGCTTTTCAGGTAAATTGCGTGGCCCTGGAGCAGTTACTCCTGCTTCTGCATCTTTCCAACGTTGCTGTCCCATTTGCTCCAGCATTTTTGTGCGCTCCTCAATAGTTAGCTTATCATAATACCCCTTTGCCATCAGCCGTGACATGTCATACATACTAGTGGTGGCAACTGCTTTAATTCGTTTATCTATGGCTGTAGCATTCAATGCCATGCCTGCAAAACCACAAATGCCAATTATGCCAATACGGTTCCTGTCAACGGATTTTTGCAGTCCCAGATAATCCACTGCAGCACTAATGTCTTCCGTGTTAATGTCTGGTGAAGCTACGTTTCTTGGTTCACCACCACTTTCACCGGTATAAGAGGGGTCGAACGCAATAGTAACAAATCCCCGTTCAGCCATTGTTTGTGCATACAGTCCGGAAGCTTGTTCTTTTACCGCACCAAAGGGACCGCTGACGGCAAGTGCTGCTAAAGGTGTACTACCGCTATTTTTAGGAAGGTACAAGTCACCTGACAAAGTAATTCCATAGCGATTTTTAAATGTAACTTTCTGCCTTGTTACCTTATCACTTAACTGGAAAGTATAATGGTCTGTGTGTTCTATCTGTTTCATGTTTTTTTTGTTTATGCTTTTTGAAGTTTGTGAATAAGCCTGCGCTATCATCAGAAAGGACAGAACAAATCCAATTGCTATATTTTTCATACATCTACTGCTTTAATTAATTTGCTTTAATATTTATTGGCAGGTACATTTTTTGACACTACTGCGCGGGTAGCGACAACGAACATGTCCCTGTTATTCATGGTTACTTAATTTGATAGCTTACTGCAAAGGTCATTCCTTTATCATCCCTTCTGGTAATGATAATCAAACCAATAATTAAGAATTTCAAACTTCTTGCGGTAACGTTGGTTCTGTTAATAGCCTGAAGTCATATTATTCACTTCATCGCTGCCATTACGGAATTACAATGATAGGCTGGCACAGCTTTTCTGAAAACAGGGCTATCTGGCTACAATAATGTTCTGTTTGGCTTCATTCCAACGGCTGGTCTTTCTGACCTTTGCTGAAATAAATAGTCAGCAAATATGAAAATTGTACTTACAGGTTCTTTAGGGAACATTGGAAAAACACTGGCCCTCTTGTTATTGCAGCAAGGTCACGACATTACTGTTATTAGCAGTAGCGCTAAGCGCATAAGAGACATCGAGGCATTAGGAGCAAAAGCAGCGATCGGTAAAATGCAGGATGTAAACTTTCTGACGGAAGCTTTTGCAGGGGCTGACCTGGTATACCTGATGGAAACAATGGAAGCGGTGGGGGATATGTTCGATAGCAGCGTAGATTTTATCGGTGATATCACGCAGATCGGAAGAAATTATAAGATGGCTGTTGAGAAGAACGGTATTAAAAAAGTAATTCATCTGAGCAGTATAGGTGCTCATATGGGAAAAGGAAGTGGCATTCTGCTTTTCCATCACAATGTCGAAAACATATTGAACGAACTATCTGCAGATGTTGCTATCAAATTCATCCGTCCGGTAGGTTTCTTTATCAACATGTTTTCATTTATCCGGAATATCAGGAGTAATGGTAAGATCATATCCAATTATGGCGGTGATCAAAAAGAGCCATGGGTATCAACAGGTGATATTGCTGATGTGATTGCCGAAGAAGTGGAAAAACCGTTTTCCGGAAGAATGGTCCGATATGTAGCCAGTGATGAGGTATCACCGAACGAAATTGCTGCTGCGCTTGGCAAAGCGATCGGGAAACCAGGATTGGAATGGACTGTTGTTCCCGATGAGACCCTGCTAAATGCCTGGCTGGACATTGGATTTAATCCACAGGTCGCCCGGGGCTTCATTGAAATGCAGGCGAGTCAGGGCAATGGCAAGCTTTATGAGGATTACTATCAACACAGGCCCGTACTTGGTAAATTTAAATTGAAAGATTTCGCCAAACAATTTGCCGAGGCTTACCAGGCTGAATAGATAATTTCAGGCAGGAAGTGCTGGTCACAGACTTCCTGCTTTCAATAGATAAATATATCTTCACTGTAGATATTCAATAATGGCAAACATTCAACGTGTAAGAACAATAAGCGAATTTCATCGCACCAGACGGCTGGAAGCGCCTGAGCATCCGCTGATCAGTGTCGTTGATTACGCAAAGGTTGATATCATCCCTGAACTTCAGGATAAAAGCTGGATGTTTGATTTCTACTTTATCTCACTTAAAAAAAATTTAAACGCGAAAATAAAATACGGTCAGAAATCCTATGATTTTGATGAGGGTGTAATGTTTTTTATCGCTCCTGGTCAGGTATTTAGAATTGATCGTGACCCGGACCCATCCCTGGAAAGATCAGGATGGATGTTACTTATACACCCCGACTTCTTTTGGAATACTTCCTTGGCTAAAGAAATAAAGCGCTATGAATACTTTGACTATACGATCAATGAGGCATTGTTCGTCTCAAACCGGGAAGAGCAAATCATGATGGGTATTATCGAAAATATCCGGCTTGAATATAATGCCAATATTGACAAGTACAGCCAGCGTATTATCATTTCTCAGATCGAAACCCTGTTGAACTACTCCGAACGTTTTTATAACCGCCAGTTTTTAACACGGGAAAAAACAAATCATAAAATACTGGAGAACCTGGAAGTAATCCTTTCTAATTATTTCGACCAGGAAGATCTTGTCAACAAGGGCCTGCCAACTGTCGCTTATTTAGGTGAAGCACTGCATATTTCACCTAAATACCTGAGTAGTCTTTTAAGAATTGTTACAGGTCAAAGTGCTCAGCAGCATATTCATGAAAAACTCATAGAAAAGGCAAAGTCGCAATTAGGGACTACTAATTTATCGGTTGGAGAAATTGCCTATACGCTTGGCTTCGGGCATCCACAATCCTTCAGCAAGTTTTTTAAGAGTAAGACCAGGGTTTCCCCGCTGGAATTTAGAAAATCATTGCTGAATAATTAAGAAAAGTTATCGAGGCTCCCAGAAAGTAAATTTAACGCTGAAAAATACCTGATATTCATTCAGAATCAGCTAATTAATTATTTATCGAATATTCATGTCATATCTGTTGATGTGAGTGCTTCCGAAAGCTTAGCCTTGCCTTCCAACGGAAAATGAAACCCTTCAAATGATTGATCTGAAGGGGTTTAAATAATATTGAATCATAGCATCATTGTCTTCGTTCCCATACCTTAGAGAAGCTCAAATCGAGCTCAATTACCAATGGCCATATTTCGCTTTGCAGCAGCGCTAACGAAGGATGGTGATTATGTAGATAAGTTCGGGCTGCTGTTTTTTGTCAGGAAGATGGCACTTACTTTTTCAGCTCTTTAGACATTGATTTAATAAAACCTGGCTTATCCTTTTTTACCTCTTTCAAAATAGCTTTCCTGTCGTCAGGAATAGGAAAATACTTTTCAGCCCATAAATTTATTTCAACCATGATCGGTAGAAGGTCAATCCCTTTGTTTGTTAACCGGTAGAGTACTTTCGCTCTACTGTCGGGGTGGGCAAGTTTTTTAATGATCTCATTTTCTTCCAGCGCCTGTAACCTTGAGGCTAAAATATTGGTTGATATACCTTCGGGTGACTTTAAGAAGTCTCCATAAGTACATTCCTTATTATTCATCAGGTCCCGGATTATCAACAATGACCACTTGTCTCCCCATACGTCAAGCGAACAGCTAATCGGACAGTCAGACCTCTTAATTGATTTGTTCATATTTTTAAATTACTTGCAAATTGAAAGTTGTTTGTATATTATACTTGCAATATGAAAGCGAATTTAGCACTTATGTTCTAAAAAAACAGGAAATGAAGCCAATAATTTTAGTCAGTGGTGCATTGTCGGCTTCAGTTGGGAATTTATTTTCTTGCGAGTGCTCGCAATTCGCATAGATAATGAAAACTTTGGGCGGATTACTTGGGCTGGTTGCTGGTAAAATATTCATACAAATGGTACAGTTCTGCTTCTTTCACAGGCAGCGGAAGCACATCGATTATTAGAAAGCCGTAAAACTACAGGCAAGGTGGTGTTGCAACCTTGGGCAGAAGCATAACAAAAAATAGTAAGCAAAGCAATATTTTAAGGATAAACCAAAAGCGGGCTGCAAATAGGGGACAAGGCCGATTAACTGACTTATTCATAAAAATATTTTTAAATCACTTGCAATTTGAAAGTTATTCATATATTTGCACTTGCATATTGCAAGTAATATTTGCCTCACTTCGTAAAAGCACTTAAATGTCTACTTATTCGGGTAACAATTATGCCGCGGTTCCAACAAGGTTCGTAGAAGCAAATGGAATCAGGTTCGCTTATCGTTCTTATGGTAAGCAAGGTGGTATACCTGTAATTTACCTCAATCATCTGGCAGCTGTTCTGGATAACTGTGACCCTGGAGTAATGGATGGCATTGCCTCACAACATCAAGTCATTTCTTTCGATTACAGAGGTGTTGGAGCATCTTCTGGCGAAGCTCCCGATACCATTACCGCAATGGCAAAAGATGTTATTGCATTTATCAAAACACTGGGTTTTGATAAAGTGGATTTACTGGGATTTTCGCTGGGTGGTTTTGTGTCGCAGGAGATTTTATTGATGGAGCCGAAACGTGTTAATAAGGTTATCCTTGCTGGTACGGGTCCACGAGGTGGGGAAGGAATCAGTAATGTAACAAAGATTACCTACTGGGATATGTTTAGGGGGTATCTTACTTTAAGAGACCCTAAGTTTTATCTGTTCTTCACCCAAACGGCCAATGGGAAAGACGCAGCACGTCAATTTCTGAAACGATTAAAGGAACGGAAGGAAAACAGGGACACTCCCATTGCAATAAAGGCGCTTACAGCCCAACTTAAAGCCATTCATACCATGAGCCAGCAAAAGCCAGCCGATTTATCAGTGATTAAACACCCTGTTTTAATTGTGAATGGCGATGCAGACAGAATGGTTCCTACAAGCAATTCTTATGATATGGCCAGGCGGTTCCCGAATGCTCAGCTGAATATCTATAAAGATGCGGGGCATGGTGGCATATTCCAATATCATGAAGCGTTTGTAAAAAGTGCCTTAAGTTTTCTGGCAGCATAGTTTTGAAAAAAATCCTGGTTATTATATCAGACTCGTAAACAAATAAAAATAAAATGAAAGCTTTCATTGTAAAGAAATACAGCAAAACTGAAAAGTTACAGTTGACCGATGTAAGTGAGCCAACTATAAAGGAAGATGAAGTCCTTGTTCAAATACATGCTGCAGGTGTAAATCTTGTGGATTCCATAATCAGGAACGGAGACTTCAAAATATTTCTGCCTTATAAACCACCGTTTATAGATGGGCATGATATGGCAGGTGTGGTAACAAAAATCGGTTCAAAAGTTTCTAAATTTAAAGTGGGCGATGAGGTATATGCCAAACCTGCTGACTTTCATATAGGAACTTTTGCAGAATACATTGCTGCAAATGAAAATGTACTGGCATTCAAGCCCAAAAACCTGTCGATGGAAGAGGCTGCATCTATTCCACTCGTCGGCCTTACGGCCTGGCAGGCACTCATTGAAATTGCTAAACTTAAAAAGGGGCAGAAAGTATTCATTCAGGCCGGCTCGGGTGGTGTTGGCACTTTTGCTATTCAATTGGCAAAACACGTGGGCGCCTATGTGGCAACCACTACAAGTACAGCAAATATCGATTTGGTTAAAAGCCTTGGTGCAGATTTGGTCATTGATTATAAAAAGGAAGACTTTGCTACCATATTAAAAGATTATGATGTAGTGTTGCATAGCAACCGGGATAAAAAAGTGCTTGAAAATTCTTTACGTATACTAAAAGCAGGGGGTACACTTGTATCACTTACAGGTCCGCCAACACCCGAATTTGCTAAAGAAGTTGCTGTAGGCTGGCACTTTAACCTGTTGACAAGGCTTATAAGCATGAGTGTAAGGAAGAAAGCAAAAAAATTGAATGTCAATTTTATATTTCTATACATGAGAACTGAAGGTAAGCAGCTGCAAAATATTACATCATTGATTGAAGCAGGGGTCATACATCCCGTAATGGATAAGGTTTTCCCTTTTCTGCAAACGAATGAGGCGATGTCTTACGTTGAAACCGGCCGTGCAAAAGGAAAGGTCGTTGTAAAAATCAAATAGATTTCTATAAACAATTTGTAATTCCTGCAGGGCTGTTGCGTTTGCCATCAGCAAGTGTACTCACCGCGGCACGGGCATAGGCTCTCAGTTCTTTTAGGTATATGCAACAGCCTTACTTGCTTTTGCATACCTGTTAATTCAGATTCTTTTGTTATCGACATACGCCGTTCAGATTTATGGCAATAAATATTCAATTTCCGGATCCTCCCTTCAAAATTTAAAGGGAGGATCCGGCATCTCTCTATTTTGTAGGTGCCCTAAAAACTCCTTTCCCGGTAGTCAGGTAGGAATACAGGCTGGTTTTGATCCAATGCGTCCAACCAGGGGCACAGTCTTTATAACACTCAACGTCAGGAGTGAGCCCCTCATGGGTAAAACTCAGTTCCGTCTGCCCGTCGTTTTCATGGAGATCAAAAATCAATCTGGTATTGGCCCATTCTTTTTTATCCGAATACCAGGGCATATAGCAATCTGTAATTAGCCAGACTACTTTTTTGCCAGGGATTAATTCTGTTACGGTAAGGTCGAAGAAGGAATCGCCTCCCATTGTTAACTTAAACGTATCATTTTGTTTTTCAGCGTTTCCTGTAAAGGAGACTCCCCACCATCCTGGTACATTACTGATCTTTTGGGTCGCCTCTCCGGCGCTGATTGGTGCAGTAAAGCTGCTGTTGAAATGTTTGTTTTCCATTGTATTTGCTTTTTATGTAAAGTTCGGACAATGTGAAACCTAAGTATTGTACGAATCGGAATTCAGCTAGTATAGTGTTTGGTAGCAAGCTCGTTCAGGCCCTTTTGAAGATCAGTTGGAGTACTGCCGGTGAACCTTTTAAATGCCCTGAGGAAATGGGATTGGTCGTAGTAGTAATTGTAAATATGTTGTTTTAAAAGATACGGTCCGGCGCCGGTTGAATACGCTTCGTAAAATTGTTTGAACCTGATTATTTCAGAAAGGTTTTTTGGGCCTGTACCCAAATGTTCGAGAAACTTTTTATGCAGCCATCGCGCACTGTATCCCGTTTCTTTTTCAAGCTGTGCAACATTTATCAGGCCTTTGGAGTCGGTTATGCGATCAATACAATAATCGTATATCAGGTCCGGAGTAGCATTTTCCAGCCGTTTAAGCAGGAAATTTTGCAGGAGCTGTATTTTCTGTTCTATCGTATTGGTCTCTCCTAATTGCGATTGAAGCGTTTTGACACTATTGCCAATCAGGTCTGCCAATTGTATGATCTGATTGGTGACCGCTGCGTATGACAAATTGAATAAGCGATAAACCCCCAGCGGGTTGAATTCGATGATGATCGTGCCCGTCTGCACATCTTCACTGGGATCGAGATTGACAGGCGAATCAATCAGGCCCGATAATGATAGCTCATTTTCACTTTGCATAAAGGTGTTACCTCCAATATTGGCTATGATCCCATTACGGTAAGTAAGTGTTAATTTGAAATTGGCATTGGGAACGATCAACTTTCTGTCACCGGCAGGAAGCCGGCCACTGCTTTCGAACACCATCATTTTCGCAACGTATGGGCGCAATAGCGGATGTGGTGTAACAGTATTGAATCGAAAAGCTGTCATTTGCTTTGCAATATTGGCGTTATCTTAAAGTTAACACTAAGAAATGATTTTTCAGGTGAAAAATACAAGCGCTGCTTCGGTATCCTGACAATTGTTATTGAGCTATAATTTTGCAGATAGTTGTAATGCACCTGTGACCGCGTTTATAAAGCGTATTTACGTCGCCGAATACTTCTTGGGTTTCATGCCTGTATACTGTTCAAAAACCCTTGAAAAATGGCTAAGGTTAGTAAAACCTAGTTGATAACCCACCTCAGAGACTGTTAATCGCTTTTCCTTCAATAACCTTGCTGCTTCCTGCATCCGCATGGATTGATAATATTCAAAAACGCCCATTCCGAAAGTCTGTTTAAACAGTTTTCGCATTTTAGGCTCACTCATGCTGGCTTCTCTGGCTAGTAAAGCGATTTCGGGTGGTTTATCCAGGTGCGACTGTAACCGGGACCTGATGGCATAAATAGCCTGGATATCCTCAATATGCATACTGCTTGTTGGCACAGCCTCACGTTGCATCAGCAGGGCAAAAATGTAGCAAAGCAATTCTTCACATTTCAACCTGGAGTAATGACTTTCCAAACTTTCCGGGACAGACTGATGCAGGATTTCGCTGGCAGCTTTGATCAGTTCGGGTGAAATACTGTTTTCATATGCAAAATTGTCTTTGGCTTCCAGGATACTGATGACCACCGGGTGTTGTATATGTCCGAAATGTTGAAGCAGATACTGCCGGGTAACTGCTATCGTCACACTTCTGAAAAATGTGTTTGAAGGCATGGTAAGTACGGAAGAAACAGCATGTGGGCAAATAAATACGCTGGCTTGTTCAGGCAATAGCTGTTTTTCCTGTTTTTCGGAATAAGGGAAAATGCCGTTCAGCAAAAAAATGATATCATCCTGCCCTTCCGCAAACTCATTTGTCCGCTCTACCAGGATCTCTTCATTCAGATAATAGTTACGCACCATCATCCGCATCCCATTCTCCCAGGAAAAGCCGGTGAGGTAACCCCCTCCCTTACTTTCCGGAATGTGAAAAAAACGCCCCTGGATAGTGGCTCCAATGGCCCGGGCAAATTGAAACATAATTCCCGATCCTTGTTTATCAGTAACCGATATTTTCATTTACGACTATTTTATTAGCAGATACGGCTATTTTGTCTCTAAATGTAGTAATAATTTTGCTGTCATTAAATGAATACAAAAAATTATGAGCATGTTATTAAAGGATAAACAGGTGGCCATTATCGGCGGCGGCCCTGCAGGACTAACCCTCACCAGGCTATTACAACAACAAGGAGTAGACGTAAAAGTATATGAAAGGGATGCCGATCAAAACGTTCGTCAGCAAGGGTCCACGCTGGACCTGCATTACGATACTGGTTTGAAAGCGATGAGTATAGCCGGACTAATGGATGAATTCAAAAAGCATTACCGTCCGGGAGCTGATAACGCGGTAGTTGTTAACAGCAAAATGGATATCTTACTTGATGAGCATGAAGAAAAACCAGAGCAAGACTTTGGCGATGAACATTTTCGCCCGGAAATAGACCGTGGTCCTTTGCGGGATTTGCTTATAGCCTCTCTGAAAAAGGAGAATATTGTCTGGAATGCGAAATTCTCCGAGTTGAAACCTTCAGGGACCGGTTGGGAGATATTGTTTGAAAATGGGACCAGCACTTATGCAGATCTGGTCATTGCGGCAGACGGAGCTAATTCTAAACTAAGGAGATATATCACGGATATTCCACCGGTATATTCAGGTGTTACCTCTATTGAAGGAAATATTTACAACGCAGAGGTCAATGCGCCTAAGCTCTGGCAACTTGCAAAAAGGGGAAGTCTGTTTGCTTTGGATAATGGCAGGACAATTTCTTTTATTACCAAAGGGGATGGAACACTTACCTATTTAATCGGGTTAAAAACCCCCGAAGACTGGCTGGCAAATTCAGGAATTGATTTAAAAGACAGAACTTCGGTTGCAGCATGGTTCAAAAAGGAGTTTGCTGACTGGAATAAGGATTGGGAAGAGCTGTTTGCTACCGATGCGTTAACGCTTGTACCTCGTCCATGGTATCATTTCCCATCCAACCAGCACTGGAAAGCACTGTCAAATCTCACAATGATTGGCGACGCTGCCCACAGGATTCCAGCTTATGCAGGAGAAGGGGCCAATCAGGCGCTGGCCGATGCACTCGACTTGTATGAGGCTTTATGTTGTGGACAATTTCAAACCATTGAGGAGGCTATCGGTTCTTTTGAACAAAAAATGTTTAAGCGTACGGCCGCTATAACTGAAGAGACACTGCGACTAACAGCAGCCTTTCACGAAGAAAACAATCTGCAGTTTTTGATGGACCTTTTCAAAAAATTTTAGCGTTGCAGGCAACATTGCTAAAGACTAAAGAACATATTTGTACCTGACGACAAAGACAAAGAGAGGTTATTAATGTTTAATCGGTAAAGTGCCTGCCATTATGATATTATGAGCGGAAATGTGTTCATTTTAAAATTTATGCTATGATATAAAAAACATGCTCAGTATGTATGTCTGTTTTTTTTGTTTCACAAATTTTCGGTAGTATCTCGGTTTGATTACATAATCTTCGCCAGATGTTGTTGATCGATAAATACAGTACCTTATCTGACGTGAATATTAGGTGAAGTAAAATTAAAAAACAAATGCTGAACCCATATTTCAAAGCTATATCAGAGAACTAAGCAGTCAGATGCAGTGTATTTATCGATTAGCAACATCTGCCAATCTATGTTATCATAATATTCAAACTGAAGCACTACCCAATTTCAACGCGATCAACTAAAATCGTCAAATAATGAAGAACAATATGCGAACGTAATTCCCACCTCAGAAACTATAATTATACCCCACTGTCGCCGTCACATTACTCGCCGTACCTCTGGAAGTCCATCTCGTTTGATGCACCGCATTCATATTCAGATTATGTTTTTTCATGAACATGTAGGCCGCATTCATACGTAGATTCAGCACTTGTCCCTGTTGCTGCCCATTGTTGGCGCTGGTATTATATGAGGTGGTAAAGCCAGCTGTCACTTTTTTCTTAAATAACCGCGCGTTCATGCCCAAAGTAGGACCCAGTGTAAGAAAGTCATCTCTTCCAATGGTATTATAGCTCAGGTTAACAGCGCCTGTAAAGCTCATCTGCCGTTGTATCAGTAATAAGGTATATGCGGTGCTGGTGTTATAGAACCGCGACCCGTTACCTTTCCAAAGTACATTGTTCTGGATGTCCGCCGCATCCTGCACACTCAGGTTCAGGTTGATGTTGTGGCTTTTGGTCTTATTGGCCTTTAATATATAGCCAAGCGTTAGTCCGGCACTCTGTGATATCTGTTTAAAGTTCAGTGTATCCATATTCTCATAGGGATTCACCTGGTTAATATAATCAAACTGTGGTTTTATATGGGTGTAGGTCTGGAAGTTGGAATACGTGAAATTAGCATTCCACTTTTCATTCGGCATATAATTCGCGTTTACTGCACTCACCATGCGGAAGGTGGCACCAGCCTTTGTATGATTCAGATCGTCGTGCTGGTAACCCACACTGCCGGATATAGTGGCCTTATCATGCAGCAGTGGTTGCGAAAGGTTTACGGTGATGTTCTCCAGGTCATTGTTCATATAATAGGTGCCCAGCGTCTGATAGCCGGGGTCTATACGCTCATAGCCGAGACCTATCACGCTCTTATGGAATGCGTAGTTCATTCCCGCTTTAATGGCTTTAAAGTATAGTGTATTCCTGGCATCATACATAAATACGTCTTCCAGCAGGTTACCGCTGCCTGCTTTGACAGGGCCATAGTTGTCCCGTTTATCCAGTTTGATAGCGCTGTTGGCATATTCCAGGGTAAACTCCAGCCCTTTGGCAGGGCGCAGCATACCGGCAATGCTCACGGCAAGGTTTTCTTTAGGGAAGATGTGCAAAGTATCCGGCAGGTATTGCAAAGGATCTTTAAGATCTTTTGCCCGCAGGAAGCTAACGGACAGCGCATAGGTTGGTTGCATTAAAGCAAGCTTTGCCCCATAACCCATACGCTGGTACGTAGGCAATATGCTCCGGTTGGTGCTGTCGTAATCCGCTGCACGCAACAGCCGTCCGTACATCATGCTGATGCTCCAATTCTGTTGAGGTGCTATGTCCAGCCCTACGCCGGTAAACTGGTGACCGTTTAATGTATAAGGAGAGAATGACATGGCTACATCTCCTATGTGGGCGGTTACCCCTTTATAACTGGGATGCAGGCTCAGGCGGTTGGGCATGGTAGGGTACGAATAACCTGCACCGGCATTGGTCAGGTGGAATGAAAAGGGCAGGCTTACCTGGCCCAGTATACTGGTATTCAGGCTACCGTTAAGGAACCAGCTAAATGGTTGCCGGCCACCACCGCTGCCGCTGTTGAATACAGTGCTGGCATTTAGTCCGCCGTTCACTTTAAGGGGGCTGCCCTTGCCAAACTTAAATTTGTCCCCGATATGTTCCAGGTCTACCTGCTGCGCAGATGACAGTAAAGGCAGCAGTAAGGTAACTGTACACAGGTATAGGATACGGGATCTATTCATATTTCTGTACTTTAATATCCGCCATTATATAGGCAGTGCTGCCTTCCAGCACATATTCCTTTATTTTAATGGCGCCTTTACGGCCATCTGCCGTCTGGAATAATACAATACGTGGTAATACTGCCTGGTCAAATTGCAGGCCGCCGTTGGCGCCGGCGGGCAGTTGCAGGGCTTGCAGGGGATCGTCGTTCTGCATATTGTCAAAATCGCTTACACTGAATGATACACCGCAATTGCATTTCTCCTGCCGGTTGATAAAACGTGTCACCGTAGCACCGGGTATAGCGGGGAAAGTATAGCTGGTAGCAGAATCCGGAGATATAAATTTGTTAAACGTAAAGCTGCGGCTCAGCCCAAAGAATACCAGGTCTATTTCTTTTCCATCTGTTATCAGGTCATCGTTTTTACGGTACACTTTCCGCAAACGGGTAGAATAAAAGCAGCCAATATCTGCATGCGCGGTGCTGATACCCAGTTTTACATCCGTAATGGTACGCAGGCGCGAATTAGCTTTTACCGTGATGGTCTTATTCACCGTTTGCGATTCTTTTCCATTACCATTGGTAAGCGTAATGGTATAGGTGCCCGGGTTGGCAAAGTAGACGGTATTTGCTGCCGCCGTATCACTGGCCAGCACACCACCGGAGCACTGCCATTGTTGGGTAAGATAGCTCACGCTTTTGCCGCCCAGTACAGCCGTCAACGGCGCCTCATAGTCGTCGTCGAAAGAGCCGGGGGTTAGGGTAAAATCCGTGTGCAAAGGTGGCTTTACGTTGATGGTTTTGCTGGTAGTGAACTGTTGTCCGCCATTACTTACCTGCAGGGTAATGGTATGCGGCCCGGGTGTGGTAAAAGTAACCATCGGCGGTACGGCGGTGTTGGCGCTAGCCGGGTCACCGTCCTGGAAGGTCCAGTTATAGCTACTGGCCCCTGCGGTATGGTTCGTGAGCTTTACCTGTACGGGCGAAAAATCATTCACCTGTACTTCCGCATCAAAAGCTACCTGTACAGCACTGTCCAGCTGCAGGGTAATGGTCCTGGTATTCCGGGAGTCTGCATTCCAGGCCTCCAGTGTGATCTTATGCGGGCCGGCTTTCGTAAAGCTGATGGCACCCGGGTTTTCGTAGTCTGAGGTAGCAGGCTCACCACCTTCAAAGCTCCATTTAAAACCGGTGGCGCCCGTGCTGCGGTTGCTGATGGTTACGGTTATGGGCACAGTATGCGAACTGTCTGCCAGCACACAGGCAAAATCTACTGTCAGCGGTCGGTCTACTTCTTTGTAACAGGCAGCCAGCAGCAGGAGCATAAGCAGCGTATAGGGTATAGGTTTAGTCTTCATGTTGTTAACTGCTTACTCTAGTCCCTCTTCTTTTACAAAAGCGGTAAAGGAGTTTTTGTACATGATAATGTCATCAAAAGTATTGATCAGGTATACCGGTGGGTCCTCATTTCCATCACATCTGAAATAAAGAACGGTGCCCTGCCACTGCGCAAAGAAGAACATTTCAGGCTCCATTTTAAAGGTATTGTTATGCGTGGTGTTGACCAGGTCAAATTCAACGCATGCAATATTCTCCCTGATCTGATCAATAGTAGTATGATAACCTGTCAGTAACTGGCCGGAATTTTTCCCAAACAGGCGCAAGTACTCCCTATAGGCTGCCGGCAGTTGCAGATCATACTCCTTTTCCAGTTGTAAGATCTCTTCTTCGGTGCAGCCTGCTATGGCGCCTAAGCGGGGAAGAGAGCTTGTTATGAAATCAAAATAAGCCATGCTTAATAATGAATTTTAGTAGTAGTAACGATATGTAATTTAACATTCGGGAACATTTCCCGAAACTGCGCAAACATATAGGAACAGGAGGGGCAGGGAATAAGATCCGTATACATTGTTATCTCATCGACAACATTAGGGTATTTACCTCCTTTAGTCGCATTGTGTTGTTTAGCATAGTATTCCATGGCAACGATATCTGTATCGAAACGCTTTAAATATGTTCTGGGGGTAAACACCCTTTTGGAGTCATCTTGTATTTCATCATAAAATGATTCCGGGATAAACTTCTTACTCCTTGTCATTTGAGAATTATAACCTGGACCGCTCGCAGCAAGGTATTCATCCCAACTGTAGATGACGCGGGCCATATTCCTGCCTTTAGATATATTATAGGCTTTGGCGTCTTTCCATCCGGCAACCTGAGCGTCCCAACTGGCATCTGCCAGCGTAACAGTCGTCAGTGGATCGTTAATGCAAAATTGCCGGAATCCCTGGAAACCCTGTTCATCCTTGATCGATATAAACATGCCATCGATAGTCGCCCGACGTTCGTCAAGCGTTGACCTGGACATAATCCCATCGTTCAGTAAGCCTAGCTCAAGGTCGCTTAAGGGCTGATTGATCGACAGAAAGTTCGCATCTGTATAAACAAGGGGGTCTTTTAACACTTCGCCGTGCCAGAAGGCAACAACGTCACAAAGGGTTTTTAATGTTCCAATTTCCATTTTTCCGCTAGCTAGCGCTTCAGCAAGCGAAAGGTGGGAGTTAAGGACGTCCAGATTATTCAGGAAGTCTCCGCCACCTTTTTTTTGAAGAATCTGTTGTTTAATAGCGGGGGTATTAAGGATGCTGATTTGTATCGTATTAATAGTTTGTCCGGTCCCGGCAATCCGCTCTATCGTCTGCAATAGCGATCCTCCTGTTTTAAGGGAAAAGAAAGCGCCCCCCTTGGCCAGGCTAATTACTTTTATAATGAACGTTATATCATCAATCCTGCTTTGGGTTAAATGCTTGTTGATATTCCAGAATAACATCAGCGCCGGAACAATTATCTTTTCTTTTTTATACGAGCTCTCCTGTCCGTCAATCTTAAATTTGATAGGGAGATCCACTTCCGGGATAATACCAATAAACTTAAAGGGCTGCAGCACGCGTGTGACAGGAGTACTAACGTAGTTTGCAGGCACAACGACATCGCTGCATAAAGCCTCCTCGCTCATTCCTTTGAATTCGAATAATATTGAATTGTCGTCCTGGTATGTTGCCTTTATATTCTTTGAGTATGTTTTTTCAGCCGTAGGGTCATAGGGCAGCCAGGCACAAGGATTCGTATCGTATGCAGTATGAAAATTAACGAGTTCCTGCGGGTAAATATCGTAGGCATATTGGCTGAGCAAAAACACCAGGGTGGAAAAATTGGGCTTGCCCGCTAAATTAGGTAATGGGATGTCCGCACCTACTGCCTCCAGCGTTATCGGAACAACGTCTCCAACACCAATATCACTCATCTTTTTAATGAGCTTGCCCAACACACCATTGTCCTGACCCAAATAGTCCAGTAAACCTTTTCGCTGCTCTGCAGGAGTGCTTGCTACGATATCTACGATCAGGTTTTCACAAGCGCTGATATTAAGCAGCGGATTAGTGACGTCCCCACAGAAAGTGGAATTGCTAAGTTGTTCCAGCAAACAGGTACGGGTTGCCAGGGGAAGGTCTACAAGTGATCCGGCAGCGCTCACTGAAGAGTTGGGGAGCGGCTCCTTGTACAACAGCTGTAAACGTTCGATTAATTGTTTGTCCTGATTACACGGAATGGTGGGTAAACTGTTTCCTCCTTTTGATGAAAGAAATGTAAATACATTTCTGATCATCTGCACGAAATAATCACTCCTGGTAACAACGTTGCCTGTGGTCGTGCCTGGATTCTGAACAAGCTGATGTGCATGGTCGTAATCCCAAAATTCAGTGATCAGGCTTTCTGGTATGTCTGAACTCCGGGTACACCCGCTGATGACAAAAGCTAACGGAATATCAGGCAACTTTTCAAACCCTATCTCTGGCGCCATTCCCATAGTGCCCTTGCTAACGATAGCCTCACGTGGTGTAGACTTATATAGATTTAACAAATAGAAGACAATGGACTTTTCCTTGTTAAGCGCATTACTGAACTGCTGGTTCTCTATTGGTTCCGCTACTTTATCCAGGATAGCATTGATGATTGTATTTTCTTTTGCTGAAAAAGTACCTGTGTTTTTGTCATCTTTTAAAGTCTTACTAAAGGACACGGTCGCGATTTTGCTCCAGTTATAATCCGGTTCCTCAGCATTAAGATTTTTATAATTATAAATGCCGGAGATAACAAAGTATATTTTGTAATCTTTATAAGGCGTCTTATCCAGGTAGGTTTTTCTAAGGTCACGAATCCAGTTGTTCAACTGTACTTTCTCTGTAACACCGTCTTTATCGAGCGTACGATCTAAAAAATAGGTTAAGTCTTCAGGCCATCCCCGGTCTATCCAGAATTTCCTGGCCCTTGCGCTGGTAAAGTACTTAAAGAAATAATCGGGTTCGGGACCATCGTCTGTCACAACATAGTTCGCTTCTGCATCCCTACCTTCCCTGCTAAGGCGCTGATTCTCCTGCATGCGCGCCAGCAGGCGTTGCTGTATGGCAGCCGCTTGTTTATCGATCAGGCTATCTTTCCCGGAATTAGCCCTTACGGTATGCATTATGCCCGAAAGCACAATGAAGAGAACCGTTATTTTAAGATATACCTGTTTCATTATTTAGTTAGTTGATCTGAATTTAGAATGATGATGAGCTGATCCAGTATAGATTGTTTCACTACCTTGATCAGTTCTTCGTTCGTTTTGCCATGCAGTTTATCTGTCATCACTGTCTTCAGCATGCTGGTGCCATTCAGCGCTTTGTCCTGCGAAAGGAACTGACCAACAGTGGCAGGTGTTTCATAAAATTTCTGGATGGCGCTAATAAGTTTGTAGGCCTTTACACTGGTTGTTACGAGTTCATATTGTTGTGCCACTTCGTTAAACTGCTTCATCTCATCGCTGAGTTCTTCATCCGATAAAGGAACCAGCTCAATGGTACCTATCATAAAAGAGGTGCTGGCGTTGGTTGTCTGCTTCAGGCCCTGCCTGTCATACACCGCTTGCTGCATAGCCACTACCTGGGCCGGCAGGTCAGTAGATTTATCCCAACCCTTACTATCGTCTTTCAGTTCCTTAATGGCATTCACGATCACATCCGCTACCGCGGTTACCAACGCTTCCTTCTCCTTATTCACAGCTGCTACTTCTTTCTTCGCATCCTCAAATTTTTTCTCTGCTGCATCTACCTTTTCCTTTGCCGCAGCCCGCTCTTCCGGTGTTTTCGCATCATCCACTTCTTTCTTTGCAGCATCATACTCTTCTTTTGCCTGTACCAGGTTGTCTGCGGCCTTATTTATACGCGTTTTCAGGTCATCCGGCAGCTCTTCATCCGCCATCTTTTTTATCTGCTCCGCCATCGCCTTTATGGCCAGGTAATCGGCATCTATCGTCAAATGCAACAGGTCATTGATCACGCTGGCCAGGTTAACAATTGCCTGCACCACCGAATCCACATTCGTCCCCTGTAGTTTTGTTGAATCAAACGTCGTCATTAGCATCCCCTTCATCAGCTGCCGGCTGGTATTCACCTGTATATTGTCAAACTTCACCTTTACGCGGTTATATCCGAGGAATGGGATTGTGATATAACCAGTGCCACTATACGAGCCTCCACTGTTCTTTAATGTCATGAACCGCACGGGGAAGTCGCCGGCCATGATCTGGTCATCCGGCTGCAACGTTTTTAAGACGGTATCATTAGCCAGTTTGATATCTGGTAAAAGCCCGCAGGAACCACTGTCCACGCCATTTTTCGCCGGCATCTCAAAGGCGTGCAATTCTCCCAGTGTTTTATTGCCCAGGCTACAGGAGCCACCTACACGGTATTCATATTTATGGCCGGGTATAGCATCGTGGATCACCGCCTGCGCATCGTTACTTTTTACGTTAAACCATTCTGCCTTGTCATTATTTTGCTCCCGGTATTCCACCAGGTATTCAAACATCTTAGGTTGAGGTGCCCAGGTAATAGTGGCTTCGCCATTGGCTACGGTAGCAGTTACCTGTTGAGGAGGCTGACAATCTTCCTGCAGGTTAAAGTAAAAGATTTCGCTATAGCCATGATTGGTGAATATGTCAAATTCATCCGCACCCTGTTTAGCAATAGCGCGTATCCGCCAGCCATAGCGTTTGCCGGGCAGCAAGGGCGGCTCTGCGGGGCCGTATAATAACGTAGTGGCGTTGGTGTTGGTCTGGTACAAGGGAGGTGTGGTGCCAAAGGCGGCCTCTGGTAAAATGTCGTTATCCCATAGCTCTACCAGTGTAAACTCATATTCTGTCTGGAAGGCGGCATTGGGGCTGCCCATATGCCGGGGCGTCCAGTTAAACACGATGTTCAACGGCTCGCGGAAAGCTACGGCCTCTCCTTTACGGGGCAGGTTCAGCAAAGGCGGCTCGCTGGTGCTGATCCATACCGGAGGAGCGCAACTCAGTTTATCATTGCTGATCAGCTGTCCGCTGTTGGCTTCCACTACATCTACGCAAAAGGTATAAAAACCATCCGGTAGCTTACCGGTCTGCAGTAGCTGTGAGCGGGGGATGCCGGATATTTCCAGGTTGTCCGGGTTAAAATACGGTGCCAGGTCGTTCAGTGACAGCTGTACCGGCAAACCGGCATCCAGTTGTACCAGGGGATAGGAACCATAGTCGTGGTTGCGCAATGCCACCGTAGTACCTTTGATATTCAACCGCAGGCGCACGTTCAGTGTCGGCTTCTGCAGATCGGTGTTCAGCAGGGTCACGATCATCCTGGCCTGTGAGCCGTTATACAGGTTGCTGAGCAATGGGGATACCGGTTGCAGGGTTTGTACCTGTACTTTCACGGGGTATTGCTGTGCGGCAAGCGGGTGGCATATTATGCATAATAATATCCCCACGGCTATTTGTATACTTCGTTTCGCTGTCAACGGTAGCTTCTTTATTGGGTGATGATGATCTTCCTTATCGCATTGCCCAGCGGCGTTTCCAGCAACAACACATAGGTGCCGGCTGTTATATTCAGCTGGTAGGATATGTTGAATTGCGCGGCTGGGCTTTCCTTGCGGTCATTCACCAGCTGGTTGCTGATGATGTTGAACAGGCGCAGGCGTATCTCAGCTGCTTTATCCAGCGTTACGCGCACGCTGAATTGCCCGCTATTAGGATTGGGCAATACTTCAAACGCGCTGATGAATGGCTGCTGTGCGCCCCCGGGGACCGGGAGGGATTGTTGTTCCAGGACGGCTATGTCTTTGGTGAATACCTGTTCACAATCGCCGGTATAGGAATGCAGGCGGATGCGGAACACTCCCGTGTCTGCAAAACGCAGCCCCGCCAGCAGCGGAGTGTTCTGCAGCACCGTAATGTGCTGGTTGTCGGGTATTTCCCATACGGTGCGCTCCGGCATGGGCGTGCTGATGTTGACCAGTGACACGTCCTCATTACGGAATACCTGTGTGGATACCACAAATTCCGCAGCTATATCCGTCTGCCGCTGTTCTATGCGGATGCTGTCGCTACCCATACAACCCTTGCCGTCCATAACGCTTACCCAGTAATGCCCGCTATTGCTGAGCGTAACCTGTGGTGTGGCTGCCTGGAAGGTTGGCTGGCCACCCCATGTATAAGTGGCGACGGGATCTGTTATAGCGGCATTTACCGTATAGCTCTGACCGTTACAAAGGGTTTTATCGGCCCCCAGCTGTACCTGCAGTGGCGGCGGGTCCGGCAGGTTAAAGGTCTGCACCCGTTTACAGTTGTTGGCATCCTGGATGGTAAGGGTGTATTTGCCTGCACATAGCTGATCTATCCTGTTCCCGGTGTTGCCATTGCTCCATGTATACTGATAGGGAGGAATGCCTCCGCTGATCTGCGTGTTAATAGCGCCATCACAATTACCTGCGCAAATTGGCGGTGTGACGTCTGCATTTACCACTATGCCATTGGGTATAAATACATCCGCGTTGTTTTGAGTTTCACAACCACGGGCGTCCGTTACAAATACCAGGTAAGCGCCTTCTGTTAAGTTGCTGATACTGCTGGTGGTTTCACCGTTTGTCCATTCATAATGGAATGGAGCGGTGCCACCGCTGACGGTGGTGCTTACTGCGCCATCCTCTCCGCTGGCACAGGTCACCGGGGTGGTGGTCAGCTGTACCTGCAGCTGGTCCGGCTCAACGAGCAGGAATGGGTCGGATGTTTTATTAATATTATTTGCGTCTGTAATGGTCACTTTATAGGTACCGGTTGTTAATGCGCTGGCCGATGGAGTCGTTTGCCCGATGGCGTTATATAGGCCGTTAACCAGTTTGTACCAGGCAAAGTGGTAGGGGAGTGTACCGTATATGCTCACGCCACCGTTGCCGGTAGCTGTCAGCACACCATCTGCGGCTCCTTTGCAGGATACATAACGTTGTTCTGCAACGGTTACCTGTAACGGAGCTGGTTCGTCTAATTTGAAACCTACTGTTAACGTACAACCCTGCATATCAGCGTCAGGACCGGTATATTGAGCGTCTGTAATGGTAACGGTATAATCACCGGCCGGTATATTGGAAAGCACATTTTCATAACCGTCAGCCACTACCTGACCTGTACCATTTCCCATCGGGGTACCGTCCGCCCTTTTCCAGCTGACATTGTAGCTGCCATCGGCTTTAGCTGTACCGCCTTGCAGCAGTATTTTAATGCTACCATCTGAGTAGCCATAGGCAAGGGGTTGGGTCAATAATTGCTGTGCCACCTGTACCGGGGCTGCGGGTTGTGCTACTGTGGAGTCGCCCGATATCGGACAACCGTGGTAGTCAGTTATATCCACAGTATATGTGCCGGCATGCAGACCGGTATTATGAGCAGCCTGACTGGCGTTGCTCCAGTTATACCGGTACGGTGTTGTACCGCCGCTTACCAGCGCTTCCAGCGCACCATTGCTGCCATCGTAACAGGTGGCAGGGGTGGTGTTGAACTGCACCTGTAAAGGGGCCGGATCTACCAGGTCAGTAGTAGCGGATAGTATAGTGATACCATTGGCATCCTTTGCTTTTACCAGGTACTGGCCTGCTGGCAGATCAACTGCCGTTATCTCCGTTTGTCCGATAGGAACGGACATGCCGTTCACTATCTGGTACCATTCATAGGTATAATAAGGCGGGGTTTTAAATGGTATACCGCCGCTTACTGCTGCAGTAAGCATGCCATTGGTCCTGCCGGTACAGCTAATGCTGTCTGTGATCTGTATATTGGCAACTAATAACGGTGGCTGTTTAAGTGTAAATGTATTAATGAACGTACAACCGTTAGTGCTGTTCGTGGCAGCAGCGTTATAGTTGGCGTCTGTGACCGTAAGCAGGTAATCACCGTCCGGTTGATTGCTGATGGTGGTGGTATAGATCCCGTTACCATCTGCGGTGTTTACAGGTGTTAAGAGGGTGCCGTCCGCTTTTTTCCATTCGATGTTATAAGAACCGTCCGGATTAGGCGTACCGCCTTTCAGATGGACCGTAATGCTGCCATCCGCATATCCGAATGCCTTAGGATTCGTGATGGAAGTTGCATCCACCGTAAGCGGTGCGTCAGGTTGCTTAATGTTAAAGCTTACTTCCTCGTCTCCGGCAGATGTCTTGCCGGGGCATCCGTTCTGGTCTTTTATCTTTAGCAGATAGTTCCCCGTGGCCAGGCCTGTTATGGTGTTCCCGGTAAGCGGCTGTGTGAGGTAATCATTATCCGCAGCTCCTTTATACCAGGCTACATAACCACCTGCACCTCCATTAGCATTAAGGCTGATGCTACCGTCGCTACCTCCATAACATTTTACGTCGGCAGGTGCGGGCGTAGAGAAGTTGACCCGTGTGGGTTCCGTCAGTTGGAAGGTAGGCGGGGTTACTCCATCGCTATAAGTGCGGTTACCATTGTAATCTCCGGCTACCTTTACCTGGTAGTTGCTGGCGAAAAGTGTATTTAAAGGCCAGGTATAAGTTTTATCTGCGCCCATTGTTACACCTATCTGATTAGGGAAGGTGCCACCGATGACATTTAACAGGTCCTTCAGTTCCACGTCTATCGTTTCACCGGGATGCAGCTCACGGTCAAAGGTGACCGCAAAACCGCCGTCATTAGCCCCGTTACAGGATATTTGTTTAGGAATGATACTCGTGATGTGCGGTGTTTCCAGCCGGTAGTCCAGCGTAATAGTGGCAGATTCCCGGTCCTGGGCACAAGCGGGTACCATTTTAACCCGTATCAGCTTATTGAGATGTTTTTCCCAGTCAGCTCCCAGCAAGGTCTTACCGGATATAATTAAAGGGTTGACATTGCTGTTCGCGTATTGCCAGGGGCCATTATCGACCTGGTATTGCCAGATGTATTGCGACGTCGGTATCCCGGGGGGGCCGGTGATCGATATATTGGCATCTGTAGGTAATATATTGGCGCCGGGTACTGGTCCGCTGTATACCAATTCAGTCATGACCTTTTTATAGGTGACTCTTATGCTACCAGCGGGTCCCAGCTGTGAGAATACATCTGAAAACAGGCGGTCATAATCCCTGTCGGGAATCTGGTCGTCGAGAGGAATGTCCAGTGCTCTGAATACCCCCGGACCGTTTACTATCGAATAGCTGGCAACATGTAAGTACGATATTTTTTTTGGACTGCTATGTACCGCATTGAATGTTCTCGACATGTTCGTAAACGTAGTGGTATTGGGGACGGTCCATATAACGGCGAACAGCTGCTCTGATGTGCCATCCGAATATATGGCTGATACATCAAAATCCATAGACGAATTACGTGGTAACGGTTCATTTGTCGTGATCTCTAAATTGTATACATTGGAAAGTGGCTTGATGGTCGCATGTATAGATGATTCCTGATGATAGCCGGGAAATAAACCGGGAATGTAAACATCGTAACAAGTACGATCGATATTGGGAAAATCGTAGCCATCATAGGTTGATGCTGCAGTTTCACTACATGAAACCATCCTTTTGCCCCAGGTAGAGAAACCCTTTACCGGGTTATCTGCGGAAAAAACAATTGTCTTGGTGGGTATAGTTCTCACCTCGCCAACATGAAGACCGTCCAGGTATCCTGATGACAGGATATTTGCAGTGCCGTTGTTATACTCTACAAATAACTGGTAGAGACTATTGCAGGAGGTCGTATTGCCGAAGCCCATGATGGCGTTATCGACTCTCAGTTCGTACCTGGCCTGTTGCTGCGCACTTATCTTACAGGTAAACGCCAGCAAAGGAAGGCATAACAGCAATAGGACTCTTTTTATCATAGGTCGCATAAGTAAAAAGTATGCAGGGATTAATAACTTGTTTTAACTTTTTTAAGCGGGCCGCTCAAACCGTTCTTGTTCACAGCGCGTACGCCATACTCATAAACAGTATTGATCTTCAGCGATTCGTCCACGACTGTTTTTACACTTGCCGGAACCACCTTCCAAAGGCTAAGCGGCTGGCCGCCTGCGCCTTTATATAGCTGGTATTCGTTTATACCGTCATTATTGTCTTTCCAGGATAGTTCAATGTAGCGCTGTTCCCGGTTCACATAAGCATTCAGCGCCTTTATGCTGATGCCGTCCGGGTTTGCCGGTATCGTTACGGTAATCGGCTGGGTAGGTGGCGATTCAAGGCCGCTGCTATCTTTTGCCAGCAGTATGTAGGTATAGGTTTGTCCGCCTTCGGTAAACTGATCCGCGTAATATTGGGTACCGTCATGGAACGTTTGCAGCAATACCCACTTACGGCTGGTATCCGCACGGGCTTTCCGGTACAGGAGATGCGCGGCTATGTCTTCATCGCCACTGTTCGCCCAGGATAGTTTTACCTGGCCATCTTCTACCTTATAGGCACTGAACACCGGCGCGGTAGGCGGTATCACATCCGGTTTCTTCAGCTCCAGGATAGTAGAATAGCCAGACTGATTATACCGTTTATCCAATGCCGCTATTGCATAGTATACTTTGCGGTTAAGGAATTTTATGGGAATGGTGTCTTTATAAACAGTGTTCATATAGATGGAATCCACTAAGGGAGACAACTCTTCATGCAGCCTGCCGGCACGGAATACTTTATATCCCAACATATCCTTTTCCGTATTGGCTTTCCAGGTAAGCGTTACTACACCATTGCTGTCAACAGTGCCTGCAAGACCTATGGGTGGTGCGGGCGGAGTAGAATCTACCGGTTGCACCAGCACGGGGAAGGAGGTAGTAGATTCACCTTCTCTGGCAACAGCCGTAATGGTGAAATAGTTGGAGGGCAACAGCTTGTCATATTGCAGGCTGCGCTGTTCCGGAGTAATATTTGCCAGCACGGTTTTGTAAGGTCCGTTTTCGCTCGCGGCCTGGTTCAGTGCAAAGCCTTTGATAAATGTATTGCCAGCTGTTTCAAAGTCCCAGGTGAGCGTCATTTTCCCTTCTGCAGAGATCTGGTTGCTGCGGATATTGGGTACATATATCAATACGTGTCTCCCTTTACCGATAGCTACCGCAGAAGGAGGGCCCTTTTCGCCAAATGCGGAAATACCCCTTACCCTGAACTGGTACACCGTATTGTTATCTTCCAGCGAGTCAATAAAATACATGCGTGGAGAGGGCTTATTCTCTTTTTCATTCAGATTGGTCACTGGCAGCGAACGGGCAGGTTCAAAGGTCTTACCGCCATCTTTGGAGCGTTCTACTATCCATGAGGTATAGTAGTGTTTTAAAATGCTGTAATCCCAGCTAAGCGCTACCTGTTTGTCGCCAAACACCGCACCTACATCTCCTGGCACAGGCAGTGGTGCATAGTCCTGTATACCAATGAACACGCCGCCGGAATCGGCCTGCGGGCCAAGGGATCTTACCCGGTAAAGGTATTTCTCATTGGGACGTGCTTCCTTATCTTCCCAGCCCCAGCCTGCCATTACAGCAGCTTCAAAGCTATTGTCTGCGGCATAGAGGGAGAGCGAGAAACGCTGCTCCTGTTCGGCCGATTGTGTCATGATGCTTGCAATGCCTTTATCACCGCCACCGCTTACTTCAAAGTCCTTACCATATAATGCCTGCGCAATAATTGCGGCATACTGGTCATGTTGCACAATATTTTCCCAGTCGCTTAATGGCTTGGGGCGCAACGGTTGCGTATTCAATATTTTAGCCTCCGGCGATGATAATAGCTTTCCATCCCGGGTAACAGTATAGCGGGTAAGCTGAAAGCCATATTGATTACTAAGCTTCCAGGCACGGGATGTGGTCATGCCCCACCGCAGTAATATGCTGTATTGCCGGGCGCTGGCGGTAACCGCTATCCTGGCGCTGTCTTTACGCTGTGCGCACAATGGTGTTACAGCGGTAAAGCATATAAGTATAAGCAGTATAAAAGATAGCCTGCGCATTGTACACATTAGAAGCCGGTAGTTTTAAAAGGATTGTGATAATTAAATACAGCACTGCTGGCTTTCGTACCATCAGGCAGTACATACTGGTATTGTACTTTGTAAGTACCGTACCGTATGAAAGGGAAATGTGCGTTTATCAGGTAGTCATATTTGGCTGCATCCGGTTTTCCCAGGTACCTGTTCACCACTTTGTATTGCAGCTCGGAGAAGTCCAGCCTGTACACCTGGGGAAGATTATAGATGTACGGCAACCTTGTCTTTATCCAACTGGTCACACTGCCGGTAGATGCTTCTGCCAGGTAAGTAGGTGTCAATATGAATGCCTTGCTTGGTGTCACTCCCAATTCGTCCGTATTGCGATTGTTAATGAACATGTCGTTATCGATAGGGTAGTTGGCATATAACAGCGGGTTGATGTCGCTTGTATAATATGCATCATCCATCACAGCTTCCACATTTACCATCGGTTTGTAACCGGTGTAATTGTTGCCGGTCATTTCCGCTACTTCAAAACCTTCATAGTCGCCTACATCGGCCAGCAGGCGTACTACATCCGTAGATACTGTTTCACCTACGCCATCCTTCAGATGCAGTGATTGCATTTTCTCCGCAAACGTGCTGAATTTGCTGGTATGGAATCCATAATGCAGCAATGATTTGGCTACGTCGCCTCTGGAAACTGTCTGGGCCTGGTTATTGGCCACAGAATAGCTGCCGTCCTCGCCAGCATCCTGTTGTTGCTGATAAGCGACCACTTCGTCGGTGCTCTTTGCACCCGGAGGGATGGCAATCAAGTCGAACTGGTAGGCCGTACTTGCTTTCAGTGCTGTTGGTGTAAAATGAAGCGTCTGTGAAGGTGCATCATAGGTCATATCTACTTTAGTGGTCTGGCCGGCAGCATCTTTGAAATTGATCGCATACTGCCACCTCGCATCAAACAGGTAAGCCTGTCCCATGCTCAGGTTAATGGCACCTTTATCAGATTCATCCTTATAATAATATTGCTGATTCACTACCGGGTAAGCATAAGCGATATTCTGCATCGGAATATAATCTGGTGCAGTACCGGTGGTGAAAGTCACCGTCTCGGTTTCTTCACCCGGTTTACCGTCTACATAAGCCGTTTGCCATGTCCCGTTGTCCTGGAACTCTTCAAAGGTCACCTTCACAGTAGCAGTCAGCTGTTTTTGAGAAGGTAGTACCTCTTTGGAGAAGAAAGAAACACCATCATTGTTGGCATTCCATTCCAGGCGGCCAGGTATCGGCTGACCGTTATCCATAACGGTAAACGATGCCAGTCTTGTGCGGTAAGTCTTTGTACCCTTGTCGTCGTCTACATCAAAAGACTGACCTATACGCATATTAAAGGCAGCCTGCGGTGCAGTGAATACGTCTACCGCACTGGCATTAGCCGCTGGTTTCAGGTCGGAGATGATCTTCACATCTACCGGGCTGTTACCGTCTGTTACGATCTCGCACTCATGGCCAATAACAACCTTCATCCGCATATTGCCTTTTACCAGGCCATTCAGCACACTGAATTTCACGGCCATATATCCTCTTAACCAGGTTGGGTTGGGCAACTTAGCCTGCATCAGCATGGCTGCTGCGCCGGATATGAGTGGAACCCGGGCCTTGATGAATCTCAGGTTTACCTTCACACCTAACTCACCCTGCAGGTACACATAGGCCTGGCCGTTAGCATACCAGCCATCTATACCTATTTTATCGCTGCTACCTACGCAATGCGCATCCCCATAATCTTTCAGCATGATATCAAAGCCTACACCCGCTTTAAAGTTGGCGTACAGAATAAGGAAACTGATATCGCCCGTTTCCACGCTAAGGCTGGCGCCAAATGCAAAGCCCCTGCCTTCGCCCAGTGCATTGGCGTCGCGCATATAATCCAGTTCCTTCATGTCTACACCCAGGATATCCGCTACTTCCTGCGGTGGCGGTGGAGAAGCAGGTATCTTATCACCCACCATCAGGTAGTTGCCTGATTTAATGGAAAGGCCGCCTATGGATAACTTAGTGCCTAAACGGTTAGTGGGGGTACCCATATGCAGGTACCACTCGCTGGGCGAAATATGGAGCACTGCCCAACCTGCGCGGTTGTCGCTGGCGTTGCCCGTCATCATGCCGTTGGCAACGTTCACGAACATATCAAAGTTGCCATGCAATGTAGAAGTGGTGAAATCATATTGTATACCCACATAGGCAGTGATGCCAACTTCGCCGGAAAGATTTTGATCGCCCGACAAGGCTGCCGCTGCTCCTGAGGGATTGGATACTTTTAAATCCTCCAGCTTTTGGCCGGTTGCCCCCAATTTGGCAATGGCTTTCTGTTCCTGTGCTTCCAGCCTGGCAAACTGTTCGCCCACTTTACTTGTAATGTTGCCCATTGGCAATGTGGCCAGTATTTTAGCATAACCGTACAGGCCCATGAAGTTGATACCACCACTTTGGTTAAATGCCACTTCAAATGATACTTCCCCGTGCACTACCTCATCTTTCACCATATCGAACAGTACTGCAGCCTTAATACCTAATCCTGCGGTGGAATCCGGTACGTACTTTACACCTGTGGGGGAAGCAATGGTATCAATGCCTTCTTTTTTCATACGATAATAGGCGCCGCCGCCAAAGCCTGATATTTCAAGAGGCGGGGCTACTGCTATGCCGGGCTTAAATTCAGCCTTACCATCTACATACCAGTAGCGGAAACTCCTGGCACCAAACATGGCGCGGGTCCTTACCTTTATTTTCCCCTTCATAAACTCTGCATTTATCTCTCCGCTCACCGCATCACCATATACGGGGTGGTCGTCATATATAACCAGTAACCCGGATACCTTCAGCGCATCACTCAAGTCAGCGTGCAGGGAAATGGAATCCAACTTTATTTTCTCAAATTTCCAGGTCTGCAGCCCTTTACTGTTATCAAACTTTCCTACCAGGGACAGCCGGGTATCACCCCCAAATTTCCCTTCCATCAGGTTAAGACGTACCTCAATATTGAGGTTGGCAGTAGTACTGTCCTTGGTTTCCAGGGAGATTTCCTTAATGGCCACCGGGAAATTGGAAATTGTGTTCTCATCCTTGTACCCAAAGTAATCGGCAGTGAGATAGGGCGCTTTGGCCTGCAGGTGCAAGCCCTGGAACGTTATGCCTTTAAATTTGGCAATGGGTTTGTTGTTGTCATCTACCTTCAGGGACGATGCCAGGATCAGGTAACCGTTCAGCATAGCTTCCGGCTCAAAGCGTCCGTCAGCCAGTTTTAACTGTACCCAGGAGTTGGGGTTTAGCTGGGCTTTTGCCCGCCATACCATAAAATCCAGGGTATCTATGGTCGTCAGCTTCAGTATATATTCATTATCTGCAGTAATAACGGCAGAATAGGCCAGCGGGGCTTTGGCCATCGGCAGGCCCAGCATGCCGTTGAATGCCGCACCCGTGAGGTGGTTGGCCTCCAGGTCTATATCCAGATGGTCCACAGAAAAACGCCAGCCGGCCGCACTACCATCTGGCAATATGTTATTAGCAAAGAAGTTGCCGGAGATGCCGTTATTATCAATAAGCATGTTCTTGCCACCAAACGAAACACGTTTGCCAGGCTGATTACGCCATCCAAATTGTTTGGGTAACGTTATTTCCAGGTCCGACACATATACCCCCCGCCACAAGTTAGGATCATCAGCAGGCATATAACGTTCCTGGTATTTTGCAGGATATACAACATCCGGGGAGTTACGCAGGTCACTGCCATCATATACAGCTTTGCCTACACGGAACCCTACGCCCCTGAGGGGCGTTATTTCAAATGGAGGTAGCTCTACGCTTACGAGTATATCATTCCAGTCGTGCACTACAGTCTTGAATGAGGCTTTTACCTGCGCGGTAGTGTCTGTATTCCGTTCTCCATCTGGTTTTAAAGGCACCAGCATACTCCGTGGGAACTTCAGGTCTGCACTAAGGCCCAGCTCCTTAAAGCCGTTACAATCTATTGTTACATAGGTAAGGTCAAGGCCCTGACCGGTTTCCATATCCATGCTCCCCTTCAGTATCAGGGCTGCCGTACCGCCGCCCAGCTTTACAGGCACATCACCCAGTAGTACCAGCCTGGCATCGCCCAGTATGCCCCCTTTGTACGACAGTTTAAGGCCTTTCAGACCAAAAAAGATCTCATGTGGCTCCTGCGGTATTTTCACTTTGGCATATACGGTAAGCTCCGCATAGGTGGGATAGAATATGGCATTACTCACAGCGATCGTCACGGCAGTATTGCCAACGGTCTTAAAAAGGCCTATAGGCAGCTCATTCAGGTCGTCTGGAGAGAGGGAGGCTGTATAGCGGTTATCTTTGTCTATTTTCTCAAATTCTGCCCTTGCTATGTTGCGGTATACGTGGGCATTGCTGTCTGTGTCATATATACTTTGCAGGCCGGCATCGGAGAACAAGCCGGTTTCGGGCGCTATCAGCGTTTCCTCCACCAGCTGTTTATCTATAGCCGGAAAGCTGCGGCTTTCCATCATACTGGTGGTCACGACATTGGTGGCCGGTAAACGGGTTCTCACGTAATCACTGTCCGCCGCATGTACGGCAACAGCCTGACCCGTAATTAACAGCACTAACAGGCTAATGTAATGGCAATAGAATGTTCGCAGGTAAGTTTTTACCATAGGTTAAGTAATGATAGGTATAGGTTGCCGGGGATAGCTCAGTTAACAACGATCAACTACGACAGAGAACAACAGTTATTTTCATATGCCCACAAACTTTTCGGATGAAATTTGGCGTAATATTAGTAAATTTTTAATATTGTCAAAAATATTTATTTATCTCAAAGTAATCAACATCCCAGGTGCTATAAAGTTGTTGATGGTTATCAGTAGTCTTAATAAAAAATTCGAAATATCCAGGCTGTTAAATATAACGATGGTACGATAATTCATTAATAACAAATGTTGTATTGATAGATTTCAAATGATGGTAAACAGAACGTTTAGCATTACGGACAAGGTAGTAAATACGTAACTTGCGGGCATAATAAAAGAGCTTATGATAAATGGAACGGAAAAACCGGAATTTTGGGAAAAGAACTTTACCGAAAAACAGGAAATGTGGGGATTTGAGCCATCAAATTCGGCAGTATTGACGAAGGATTTTTTCCTTGAAAAATCAGTCAGAAATATACTCATTCCCGGAATTGGCTACGGCCGGAATGCGCAAATTTTCAGAGACAATGGCATAGCGGTAACGGGGATAGAGATATCACAAACTGCTATTGAAATGGCCAGGAAACATTATGGAACAGAGATGATGATCTACCATGGTTCTGTAACTGCCATGCCATATGATAAATGCCTGTACGATGGAATATTCTGCTATGCTTTAATTCATTTACTGGACAGTAGTGAAAGAAAGAAACTGATCCACGACTGCTATAATCAACTGACAGAGAATGGCTATATGGTTTTTACGGCCATTTCAAAAGAAGCCCATACCTACGGCAAAGGTAAATTTGTTAGCACGGACCGTTATGAAATATTCGATGGGGTTAATATGTTCTTTTATGATAGAGAATCGATCAGGGAAGAGTTCAGCAAAGCAGGATTATTTGACATCACAGAAATTACTGAGAATTATCCATTCTTTTTAATTAAATGCAGAAAGGAAGGCTCCCGCTGACCTATCCTGCCATGTTATCCTGGTCTGAATCATCTTTTGGTTCCCAAAGCTCAATAATGTTCCCTTCAGGATCAAGCACATGGACAAATTTGCCATATTCATATTCTGCAATCTCATCAATAACGGTCACGTTGTCCTTTTTTAGTTCCTCTACCAGTGCAACGATATTTTCTACCCGGTAATTGATCATAAAAGGCTTGACCGACGGCTTGAAATACCCGGTATCTTTCGGAAATGTGCTCCACGTCGTAGATCCCTTTTTCGACGGATCATCGGCCTGCCGCCACTCAAACGTTGTTCCATATTCACTGGTAGCCAATCCAAGGTTTTTGGCGTACCATTCGTTCATAAGTTGCGGATCATCGCATTTAAAAAATACACCGCCAAGGCCCGTTACTTTTTTCATATTAAGTGTATTGAACGATTAAAAAAGTGAGATAAAAACAGGGAAAACGTTATGGTACATATAACGACGAATATAGTAAAAAACATTAATACTAATTAAGTGCTTTGCCACCCTTGGAGCAAATTTCATGTATTTTCGGACATTACCAAATCTGTTTTCAAATCTTTAAGTTTTATCCGCGGAACCCAGGTCCATTTTATACTTACCTTCAGACTTGTGCTTGTTCTATTAAAATATATCTTTGCATCCGTTTAATCTAATAATCAGCATTAATGCACAGAAACCTTTTAGCCTACATTAATAAACATATTACTTCACCACTTACAAGTGAGGAAGAAGCATTGGTTGTAGCTGCGTTTCAACCCAAAAAGCTCAGGAAAAAGCAATATTTCTTACAAGAAGGAAATGTATGTAAGTATGTTGGTTTTATAGTAAAAGGCGCTATGCGGCAATACAGTGTGGATGATAAAGGGGTAGAGCATATTATATATCTATACATTGAAGATTATTGGGCAAGTGACCGCGAGAGTTCTATAATGCTTACACCGTCAAACTATAATATTGATGCCTGGGAAGATACGGATCTGCTCATTATTACAAGAGCAGAAATGCTGGACCTCATTGAAAAAATCCCTTCATTGATGCAAATGATACGACAAATGGACGAAAGAAGCGCTATTGTTTCACAACGAAGATTAAACGCTACTATCAGTAACACGGCAGAAAAACGTTATGAAGAATTTATCGGTAATCATCCCCAGTTTATCCAACGATTTCCCCAACACCTCATTGCTTCTATCCTGGGTATTACCAAAGAGACTTTAAGCAGAATAAGAAAGCAGGGACTGAAATAATCCTTCGTTTACATCTTAATTTTTATAAAAGCGTTGACATTTGTCAACGCTTTTTTTTATCATTTCTTATCATCGGAACGTTTGCTTCCGATGCAATTTTGCATTGTCTGATCAATAAGAAAATTCAAAAAAATGGATAATAAAAAATTAAACAACACAGCTACCCAACTTCTTCGTAACAGCCTGGACACATTTCTTGCCAAAGACATGAAAGGCTGGTCAGCGCTTTGTGCTGATGACGTAGTGGCTGAATTCCCTTTTGCCCCCGAAGGTACACAGGCAAGGTTTGAAGGCCGTGCTGCGCTCTATGAATATTTGCGTAATTACCCCAGTTTCATTGATGTAAAATCATTACCCACATTAAAAATCTATGCTACGGATGACGAAAATGTGGCCATAGCAGAATGGAGCGCATCCGGAGTAGTCATTGGCAATGGTAATCCTTATGAAATGAGTTATGCCACCTTTGTGACCTTCCGGGATGGACTGATTGTTAACTACCGTGAATACTGGAATCCGCAGGCTTTTCTGAAAGCATTAAGTGGAGGAAGCTTCGACGGCGGAATGGCCGTCTCGTGAGGAATACTTACCATAACAAATTCAAAATATTGTACCATTATTAATTATGAAAATGTTTAAGAAAGAACTATTCGCAGTACTTATAGCAACGGTGTTCGCAATTGGATTGAAAGCCCAATCTAACGAGCCGTTTGTTGGTGCCGATCTGATTGTTTATAATGCAAAAATCACGACACAAAACCTGGCACAACCTGAAGCGTCAGCACTGGCGGTAAAAGGAGGACGGATTTATGCAGTAGGCGGCGATGCCGAAATACTTGGTCTGAAAGATAACAATACCCGGCTGATTGATGCAGATGGCAAGCGCCTCATACCTGGCCTGGAAGATGCACATATTCACCCCCTGAATGAAAGGAACTATACTTATAAAGTCAGGTGGGATGGAGTGCCTACGCTTAAACGGGCATTGGAAATGCTGAGCGAACAAGCGCAGCGGACTCCTGATGGACAATGGGTAAAAGTGACCGGGGGATGGTCGCCTTATCAGTTTAAGGAAAACCGTCACCCAACCATAGAAGAACTCAATAAAGCGGTATCAAACAGACCCCTTTTTGTACAGTATGCCTATAACAGGGTTTATCTTAATAAGCTGGGAATGAAAGAACTGGGAGTTGGCACTCCAAAGTTCCCAATGGTGCCCGGCACAGTACTGGAGAAAGACAAAAACGGGCAGTATACCGGGGTAGTGGATGGGTATACATTTACGTTCTTAGCTATGGATGCAATGCTGCCGCAACCTTCTTTGGAAGAGCAGGAGAGTTCATTGATGTACGTTATTAATGATCTGAACAGGTTCGGTATTACCTCTGTTATCGATGCAACAAGTGTTATTGGTTATCCTCAGGGGCACGCTCCGTTGCAGGCATTGGTACAGGATCACCGCCTGAACATCCGTTTTCCTTTTGTTGACCTTGGGTTTGGCGATAACAGCAGCAAAACCTGGGTAGATGCAGAAATTAAGCGCGTAACAAAATTAGCTCCTATAAGCCCTGGTCAGAATATCCATCCAACGATGGAACACGGTTATGAATATGAAGGCATGGGTGAAGCGCTGAGAGGCGAAATACACGATCATGAAAATTTCGATAAACCGGCATACATCATCGACAAGAATATGATGACCCAATACGCCGAAGAAGATCTGACGAAACTGATAGAAAAAAGGATCCCTTTCCGGATGCATATTAGTTACAACGAAAATATTACACCGTTCCTGGATGCACTGGAAAAAGTAAATCAACATACGCCCTTAGATGGGATGCATTGGAGTATAGAACATGCAGAAACGATCACTCCCGAAAATATTGAAAGGGTGAAAAAACTAGGTGGTGGTATAGCCCTGGATGATAAAATGGCATTGCATGGGGATGGATTTGTTAAGACATACAGTAAGGAAAAGGCTTTGTACACGCCCCGTTTACGGGACCTGGTAAATAGTGGTATCCCTTTGGCGCTGACTTCGGATGGATTCAGGGTCTCGCCGTGTAATCCCTGGATTGCCCTTAGCTGGGTCGTTACGGGTAAGTCCGTGTCTGGTTCAGAAATACTGGCTAAAGACAACCGTTTGACCCGGGAAGAGGCACTCAAATTGTATACAGTGGGGGCTGCCTGGTTCGAGCATCATGAAAATGAAAAAGGGAGGATCGCACCAGGCAATCTGGCGGATTTCGCTTTGCTGAATGCAGATTACTTTACCATACCGGAAGATGAAATAAAAAACATCACTTCTGTATTGACTTTTGTAGACGGCAGGGTTGTATTTGGTACCGGGAAGTACAGCAGTTTAGCGCCCAAATTACCTGAGCCAATCCCATCCTGGTCTCCGGTTAAGTACTTTGGTGGTTATTACACCGCGAAGTAATATTTAAAAATGCAGGTTCCTTCATTGACAAATATCAACGGTTCTTTTTATCATATATCAACATCTCCAGGCTTATTTCTGCCTCAATTTTGCAACATGTAATAAACCAAAAGTAAAAATGAGTAATTCATCAAAGTTGTCAAAAACAATTGTTTTTCACGAAGCGGGAAGCCCGGAAGTATTGAAAGTGGAAGAAGTAACAGTGTCTTATCCAGGGCCTCTGGAAGTAAGAATCCAGGTTAAATCAATTGGTATTAACAGAGCTGATGCAATGTACAGACAGGGAATGTACATAGAAAGTCCGGTTTTTCCTGCCAGATTGGGCTATGAAGCATCCGGGGTAGTTGAGGCAATTGGAGCAGAAGTTTCTAATTTATCAGTTGGTGATAAAGTAAATATTATTCCTGGGTTTTCATTACATAATTATTCTTCCTACGGTGAATATATTGTAATGCCATCTTATGCCGTCACCAAATATCCATCAAACTTATCTTCCGATGAGGCAGCAGCTTTGTGGACAAGCTACTTAACAATGTATGGAATGATAGTGCATGCCGGCAAACTTACATCAGGTGAATTTGTGGTTATTAATGCGGCTTCAAGTAGTGCGGGACTTTCAGCCATTCAAATGACAAATTATGTAGGAGGGATCTCAATTGCCCTGACTACTTCAAAAAAGAAGAAAGAAGCATTATTAAATGCGGGTGCTTCATATGTTATCGTTACCTCGGATGAGGACATAAAAACGGAAGTGTTAAAAATCACCAATAATGCAGGTGCACATTTAATTTTAGATCCCGTAGTAGGTGCAAAGTTCAGCAACCTTTTAAGCGCTGTTGCCGAAAATGGAAAAGCATTTATTTATGGTGCATTAAGCTACGAGCCGGCAAGTTTTCCTGCATTTGACGTTCTTATGAAAACACCAACGATCAGAGGATATTCCGCTATTGAAGTTTTAGGTAATATGGATGTTTTACTACAGGCAATATCCTTTATAAACAAGGGCGTAACAGAGGGGAAATTAAAACCGGTTATAGATAAGGTATTTAAACTGGATGCAATCGTTGAGTCTCATAAGTATCTGGAATCAAATCAACAGTTCGGTAAGATTGTCGTGAATATTTAATTTCTATTAAATCTCTGAAAAAGCTATTGCTTTAAGGGATAATGAATGCAAAACCGTTGATATTTATCAACGGTTTTTTTTATCATTTCTTATCGTTTTAAGACTTGTTCCTGTCGCAATTTTGCACCATAGGATAAACAAATAATCTGGAAAGTGAAAAACAAAAAAAATGAAAAAGAAAACAAGTTTTTCCACGAAAGGTAAGAGGACAGACCTTGGTCCACTGGAGATACAACGAGTTTTACCTAATCGCTATGCTGATAAAGTGGGACCATTTGTATTCCTCGATTATGTTGCCCCTGTCATTAAAGAAATAATAACAAAAAATGGTATGGGTGCTCATCCACATCGGGGCATCGCAACATTGACTTATATTCTTCAGGGAGAGGTAGAACATTTTGACAGCGCTGGCAATGGGGGCAAAATTCATTCAGGCGGTGCACAATGGATGAAAGCAGGTAAAGGGATCGTCCACGATGAAAATTTTAATTATGACTCCCATACAGAAAGTAAATTTATTCAGGGTTTTCAATTCTGGATAAATCTGCCTGCAAAAAATAAAGCCGAAAATCCTGCTCATATCGCTATACAAGCCGACGAGGTTCCCCGGAAAATATTGCCGGATAATGGAGGTTGGCTAAAAGTCATCGTAGGGGATTACGAAGCTTTACATTCCCTGATCCCGAATTATTCTCAGCAATTTTTGTATCATATCCATTTGGAAGCGGGTAAACAATTTTCGATAGAAATTGAAGATAAAATTGAAGTGGCCGCTTTCTTACCTGCGCAAAATCTGATGCTGAATGGTGCCGGATTCCAGGAAGGAGAATTTGTAGAATTTGACCGGGAAGCAGGTGAAATTGAGATAGTAAATACTTCGGCGGAAGCCGTTGATATATTACTTTTTGGTGGGGAGGAATATACAGAACCAGTCGTAGCGGAAGGGCCATTTGTGATGAACTCACGACCCGAAATAGCAGACGCTTACCGTGATTTTCATGCAGGGAAATATGGTAAAATAAATTTAACTACACAAAGATGAATAATGAAAATAATTGAAAAACTAAAAACAGATTTTTTGAAATAAAACAGATAAATGTTATGAATGAAATGAAAAAATCTGCTGGTTATTATGATTTTATCATAGCAGGGGGTGGTTCTGCAGGGGCTGTACTGGCCTCTCGTTTGAGCGAAAAAAGCAACCTGAATATTTTACTGATTGAGGGAGGGAACGCTTATCATGCGTGGAACTACCCTGTTGCACTTTCAAGTGCGGATAATCCTGGCGGGGATATGGCACATAACTGGGGTTTTCAATCTGAACCAACTGGTTATGGGAATAAAATAGATTTGCCAAGGGGGAAAGCCCTGGGTGGCAGCTCTGCCATCAATGGTGCGGTTGCTTTACGTGCCCGCCCCGAAGATTTTAAAAACTGGAATCTTCCCGGATGGTCTTATGAAGAAATGCTTCCTTATTTCAGGAAACTGGAAACTAGTGATTCGGGCGACAAAGAACTGCACGGTTTTGATGGTCCTCTGCCGGTACGTCAGCTGCTGCGTACTGATTTAACATCGGTTCAGAGGGCATTTGTGGATGCAACCGTAAATTTAGGGTATAAGGCTATTGAAGACTTTGACGGCCCGGATGCCAATGGTGTTGGACCCTACCGGATGAATGTGGTAAATGGTGTACGTGTAAATACCGGTATGGCATATCTTTCAAGCGCGGTACGTGCACGTAAAAATCTTACAATTCTATCTCAATCCATTGTTGACCGAGTATTGTTTGAAGGGAAAAAAGCTACAGGTATTGTTCTGGCTAACGGGAAAGAATTTTTCGCAAATGAAATTATTCTTTCAGGGGGCACTTATGGAAGTGCTGCAATATTGTTAAGATCAGGCATTGGCACAAAGAGTGATTTGGAGAAATTGTCTATACCAGTCATCGCCGATCTTCCTGTAGGGAAAAATATAAAGGACCATCCTTTTCATTACGCTGCTTTCGCACTGAATAAAGAGATGGTAGATAGCGTATCGCCCCCGATTGCTGCGAAGTTATGGACCTCCGTATTTAATTCCGCGGAAGGGGAATTAGATCTGCACATTACAGCTACCCATCTTTTTCCGCATGAATATAGTCCCACAAAAATGGGGTTTGTTTTGGGAGTTGGTGTAACCACACCACGTTCGAAAGGGAAAGTATGGATTGCAACAAGGGACCCAAACATACTTCCAAAAGTTAACCTGAATTTCCTGGATGATAAATACGATACCAAAAGAATGATTGAAGGAGCAAAACTGGCAAGGCGTATTGCAGCAACGACTCCGCTCTCCGGGTTTATCCACTCGGAAATAGCACCAGGTCCTTCATTTGTAACAGATGAGCAGCTAGAGGAAGCAATCAAAAAAAATATAGCAAGCTATGCCCATCCTACAAGTAGTGCCCCCATGGGTGTTATGAACTCTAAAGAGGCTGTAGTTGATCTGGACGGAAAAGTGCATCGCGTAGAATCACTCCGGGTAGTAGATGCTTCCATTTTCCCAGATATAATTTCGGTAGCTACTAATATAACAACGATTGCTGTAGCAGAGCGTATTGCCGACAGCATATTAAAATCATAATAATGTGAATGCAATCGGGGTTATAAGCATGTATTAGTTATTACATGCTTATAACCAGGTTGGTTATTGGTAGTACTGAGTTTAAATTGAGATAATGAAAAATGATCCATTGAATAAGGCAAACGGATTGCCTGGAAATGAAGGGTATAATCTTGATCCTGAAATAGGACAAGCGATTTCAAATTTCCTCGCGCTGCATCCTCCGGCCCCTATACCGGAAAGGGGTGACTGGCGTATGCTCAGAGAAAATCTAAATAAATTCTATGCGGATTTAAGTCATAATTTTCCAATATATCCGGACGTCAGTACAAAAGACTTCGACATCAGCACTAGTGTAGGGACAGAGATCAGCTTACGCTGGTACAGCCCGCCCGGTAAAGTTGTTTCGGGATCAGCTATCGTGTATCTCCATGGTGGTGGCAGGGTTTCCGGGTCGTTGGAATTATACGACCGCATCGTTTCCCGCTTCGCATATCATTCAGGCGTTCCTTTTCTTTCTGTAGATTACCATCTTTCACCTGAAATACAAGGTGAGGAACAGGCAGAAGAAGTATTCAGTGCGCTGATCTGGTTAAAAAAACAAGCGGTTAATCTGGAAATAGATGTACACCGTATTGCTATTATGGGCGACAGCGCAGGTGGTGGAATTGCAGCAGCAGTGGCTATTCTTGCACGCGACCGTGAGGTTCAGCTGGCCCGTCAGATCCTGATTTATCCTATGTTGGATGATCGTGTGATCGTTCCCGACGAGCGGTTATTGCCTTTTGCAGTCTGGACATATGATAATAATTATACAGGATGGAGTGCCTCACTTGGTGCTGATCGGGGTGGAAATAATATTTCTGCAATAGCTGCACCTGGTCGCCTTCTTCAGTTTGATGGTCTGGCCCCGGCTTTTATTTCAATAGGTGACCTGGATATTTTCCGTAATGAGAATTTAGACTATGCCGGAAAGCTGGCAAAAGCAGGCGTTCCCGTTGAGTTTCACCTACATCCGGGTGCTCCTCATGGCTTTGAATTTATGGCGCCGGATACGATGGTGTCCAAAAGAGCTATGGCTGACTACATACGTGTGATACAGTCTGTTTAATTACCAGACTTAAAACGGAATTGAAAAAAAAACAGGTAATTATGACAGTATCAACAAAAAAAGTAGCTCTGATAACAGGTGCTGCAACGGGTATCGGCCGTGCTATTGCCATCCGCTTAGCTAAAGACGGAATTGCAGTAGCTGTTAATTATATAGGTGATCCAACAGAAGCTAAAGAGGTAGTAAATAAAATAACGGAAGCTGGAGGAATTGCAATTGCATTTCAGGCAAATGTGGGTGTGGTATCAGAAATCGTTAACCTTTTCAATGCTGTAAGTAATAAATTTGGCGGAATTGATATTGTTGTAGCCAATGCCGGAATTGCAAAGATGGGTATCCCTATTGCAGATGTTACCGAAGCAGACTTTGATCGTATCAATGCTGTAAATTATAAGGGGACTTATTTTGTATTGCAGCAAGCGGCCAGGCATGTCAGAAATGGAGGGCGCATTATCCAGATTTCTTCAACGAGTTCACTTTATCCCGCAGCTGGTCTTGGAATTTACGCTCCCAGTAAAGCCGCTGGCAAAGTGCTTACTGAAATTCTGGCACAGGAACTGGGTGCTCGTCAAATCTCTGTGAACAGTGTTTTTCCCGGACCAACGAAGACCCCATTAATGGAAAAAGAAGCGTCAAAAGAAGAAATGGAAAGAATTGCCCGGAATATGAACTTAGGAAGGATGGGAGAACCCGAAGACATAGCTGGTGTAGTCGCATTCCTGGCCGGACCGGAAGGTGGCTGGATAAATGGTCAGCAGATAATTGCAAATGGGGGAGGTCGCATATAGGCTATCCGTCTTCATCAGGTACCTGAATGAGAAGAGGTTGTATTTCTATGTTGAAAAACAAGTCCTCGAGAAAAAAAGTTAAAAAAAGAACTTTAAGGCTGGTCTAAAAGACCAGCTTTATTTTTTATTCC